>VOFI01001114.1_pt1 | contig 210001 bp, 187 predicted proteins | sample 5384131 | NCBI WGS metagenome assembly VOFI01 (sample SAMN12384728, study PRJNA508395) | human gut metagenome | isolation source: healthy gut H | host: Homo sapiens | reverse complement strand
CCGCGGGCATCGTCGTCCGCGAAAAAATCTCGATCGGCGACGACCGCGCGCAGATCACCGGCGCCGTGGAGCGGGCGCTCCGCATGTCGGAGGTGACGATCGTCACGGGCGGCCTGGGCCCCACGAAGGACGACATCACCAAAAAGACGCTCGCCGAACTGTTCCGCAGCGACATGCGCTACGACGAACGGGTGGCCGCACACGTCGAGCGGATGCTCGCCGAACGCGGCATCGACTTCAACGAGCTGAACCGCTCGCAGGCGATGGTCCCCGCGTGCTGCACGGTGCTCTTCAACGCCTACGGCACGGCCCCGGGCATGTGGTTCGAACGCGACGGGCACGTCGTCGTCTCGCTCCCGGGCGTTCCCTTCGAAATGGAGCACCTGATGCAGGACGAGGTGATGCCGCGTCTGAAGGCCCGTTTCGCCCTGCGGCAGATCGTCCACCGCACGATGATTACGGCCGGACTGCCCGAGTCGATGCTCGCCGAGCGGATCGCGGCGTGGGAAAGCGCCCTGCCTCCCTACCTGAAGCTGGCCTACCTGCCCAACCCCGGGGCCGTGCGGCTGCGGCTGTCGGCCTACGAAGTCGAAGGCGACGCGGCGGCCCGCGAAATCGAGCGGCAGTTCGAAGCCCTCCGCCGCATCATCCCCCGCAACGTCATCGGCTACGAGACGGCCACGATGCAGGAGCTCGTCCACGGGATCCTCACCCGGCGCGGCCTCACCCTCGCCACGGCCGAAAGCTGCACGGGCGGGACGATCGCCTCGCGGTTCACGGCCATGCCCGGCGCGTCGGCCTACTTCCTCTGCGGCGTGGTGTCGTACAGCAACGAAGCGAAGACGAAACTGCTGTCGGCTCGGTATGGATCGCCGTCAGCTCCCCGCTACGCACCACAACCCGCCTGATCCGTGCCGGCGGCAGCCGCAACGCCGTCATCCGAAAAGCCGGAACGGCGGCCATCGAACTGCTCGAAAAGGAACTGCAGGCATCGAATAAAGCCGAATAGCCCTCTCAAAAGACTGAATAGTTTGTTTTACAGCAGATATTTACTTATCTTTGCAACTATTCAGTCCAAAAACTAATGAAAAAAGCTCTGCTTTTATTGATGCTGTTTATCCGGATTCCGTCCGGCCACGCGCAGACCGAAACCTACAAAACGTAGACAGCACGCTTTACGCCTATTACCGCTGGTGCAACAACAACATCCGCGATTCGGTCGTCCTGCTCAAGGCCGACCCGCTGTTCCGGCTGGCGGGCGAAAAAAACGACATCCGCATGCAGGCCGTCGCCCTCTCGTTCAAGGCCGACCACTATTACTTCAACAACGAACTGGATTCTCTCAAGGCGTGGATTCCCCGCGTGCAGGCCTTCGCACGCGCAAACGAGCAGCCGACCTACTATTTTTTCACTTGGTCGCGGCTTATTCTCTACTACACGAAACACGGGCAATACACGCTGGCGCAGTACGAGCTGGAACGCTACATGGCGCAGGCCGACAGGACGACTACAAGCCCGCCATCGCCGAAGCCTACAAGCAGTTAGGCCACATCTACCGAACCCGCGGACTCAAAGAGACCGCCGCCGACTACTACCGCAAGGCGATCGGCTTCATCGAAGAGAACAACCTCAACAAATTCTCGCTGCCTATTCTCTATTCCGAGCTGGCCACCGTCCTCATCGACACCGGACGGTACGAAGAAGCCGCCGAAGAGCTCGAAAAAGGCAAGGCGCGGCTCACCCTGCCCGAATACATCTGGCCGCTGAAACTCAAACAGGTGATCCTCTACAGCCGGACCGGCCGGAGCGCCGAAGCCCGCACGCTGTTCGACCAGATCCGGCAGGGACACGACGGATACCTTACGACGGCCAGCCTCACCGAAGCGCAGCTTGCCATCAACCTCGCCGAGCACGAATTCGGCAGGGCGCTGACCACACTCGACAAACTGATCGGCCTGTTCAAAGAGACCGGGCACAGCGAAACCTATTTCTACGAACTGTTCCAAACCCGTGCGGAAACCTATGCCGAAACCGGCAATTACGAAGCCGCCTACAAAAGTCAGAAACACTACCTCGACCTCTACCGGAAAAAGGTCGGCGACGACAACGAAAGAAACCTCGGCGAATTCGCCACGCTGCTCGACGTCAGCCGTCTCGACGTCGAAAAGGCGGAGCTGCAGCGGCAGACGCAGGAAGTGCGCCTGCACCGCACGCAGCTGGGCATCGCGGCGCTGAGCGTCATCCTGCTGCTGACGGTTCTCTTCCTCCTCTTCACGGCGCGCATGAACCGCCGTCTGGCGCACGCCAAACGGGCCGCGGAGGCGAGCAGCCGGATGAAGGGCGTCTTCATCCGCAACATCACGCACGAGATCAACACCCCGCTCAATTCCATCGTAGGTTTCGCCGAGCTGGCCGCGGCCCCGGACGCGGACGACGAAGAGCGTCAGTCCTACATCGAAATCATCCGGGAAAACAGCGGCTACCTCCAGAAGCTCGTGGACGATGTGCTCTATATCGCGGGCCTCGAATCCTCCGACACCCCGCCCGCATTGGGTCCGGTGGACATCAACGTCTGCTGCATGCAGTGCATTCAGACCGTCAGGGACTACAGTCTCCGCAAACTCGACATCCGCTTCGAACCCGAATGCGCACAACTTCCGGTCAACACCTCCTGCCTGCTGCTCTCCAAGGCCCTGACCGAACTGCTGCGCAACGCAGCACGCTTCGCCCCCGACGGCCGGATCACGCTCGCCTACACCCTGATCTCGCACAAAAAGCGGATCGCCTTCACGGTTACGGACCGTTTAAACACTGACTATCAATACAATAACATTCAACATTAAAAATTAATCGGGCAACTTAATCTTTAGTTCTCATTTTTTCCTTATATTTGCACTCCCTTACGGGAATAATATTAATATTATCGAAAACAAAAATGAAAGTTTGCGAAATCACAGGCAAGGTGGCGATCGTGGGCAACAACGTCTCGCACTCGCACCACAAGACCAAGCGCAAATTCAGTCCCAATCTGAAAACCAAGCGCTTCTGGTCGGAGCAGGAGGGCCGCTGGATCACCCTGAAGGTATCGGCCGCCGGCATGAAAACTATCAACAAGAAGGGTCTTGCAGTCGCCCTGCGCGAAGCTGCCGCCCCTAAGCGTGTACTAAAATCGAGTAACAAATGGCAAAGAAAGGCAACAGAGTCCAGGTCATCCTGGAGTGCACCGAGCAGAAAGAGAGCGGCGTTGCGGGAATGTCCCGTTACATCACCACCAAGAAACAAGAAGAACACCCCCGACCGTCTGGAGCGCAAGAAGTACAACCCGTTCCTCAAGCGTGTCACCGTTCACCGTGAAATCAAATAGTTAGAAGAGCACTATGGCAAAGAAAGTAGTCGCAACACTGAAAACCGGCACGGGTAAGCAGTTTACCAAGTGTATCAAGATGGTCAAGTCGGAGAAGACCGGCGCTTACATGTTCAAGGAAGGCATCATCCCCAACGACCAAGTCAAAGAATTCTTCGAGGAGAAGAAATAAGTATTTTAAGAGCGATCTTAAATACAAAGGGCATCCGACAGGGTGCCCTTTGTGTGTCTCAGAAGAGACGCGCAAGCGCGACCATCGCCCGGTCAGAGCGGTCGGCGCACGATCAGACCGCGAATCCTGCATCAAGGGAAACACCCCTTCCGCAAGTGCGCAAAATCAATTATAGGAAAGACCGCTTGTTATCCGCTGAAAAATTCCTACCTTTGAAACAACAATATTCTCGACTAAAAACAATGCAGGAATCTCAACGGATCGCCATAGCTTTTACGGTCAACGACTCTTACGCCCAACATTGCTGTGTAGCAATGGCCTCGGCTCTGGAAAACAACAAATCGGAATTTCTGGACATCTACATATTTACCGATTATTTTTCCGATCGGAACAGACAATTATTTGAACAAACGGTCCGGCGTTACGGCGACGGCAACCGGCTCTCGTTCATAATCGTCGAAGACAGCGCCTTGAAAAAGCTGCGGCTCAACATCAGCTATATCACACACCACACCTATTACAGGTTCCTGCTGCCGGAACTGCTGCCGGAACTCGACCGGATATTGTACCTCGATTCGGATTTGGTCGTAAACGGTCCTCTGCGCCCGTTGTGGGAGACTTCTCTCGACGGATACTACTGCGCGGGCGTCAAAGACAGCTGGATCGAGCAAATCAGTTACAAATATCGGCTCGGAATGTCACAAGCGGAACTTTACATAAACGCAGGCGTCATTCTGATGAATTTGGAGCAGATGCGCAAAGATCAGGCGGCGGACCAGCTCCTGCAGACTGCGACCCAGAAAGGAACGCAGTTCGAATATCAGGATCAGGATGTGATAAATACGACGTTCAGAGGCGGCAAAATCAAAGAGCTTCCCGGCATTTACAACTACACCGCCACCGACGACAAATTCCATACGGTAAAAGATCCGGTCATCATCCACTACAACGGGGACGTCAAACCATGGTCCACCGAACGCAGATGCCCCAACACCATGGCATCCCGCTATTTTGCATACCTGCGGCTCACGCCTTACAGAAAATTCCGCTCGGAGTTCGTCCGAAGCCGAATAGTGCGCACATTAAAGAAAGCGGCAGGCATCGACGTATACCCCAGCAGAGTCAAAGTCGCCCTGATCGTCGATGAATATTTCGGAGCCTGCGGCACGGCATACGGAGGCTACGGGTTTCTGGCACGCAATTATATCGCCCGATACCTGCCCGATACGAACATCTCGGTGGAAGTTTTACTCTCGAACAAACACCGGTGGAAGTTCGCCCCCAATGCGTTGACAGAAAAAGTCGACAACCGCAAGGTAATTGTCCCTCCCGGACGCTTTTTTGCCCGGCAGTGGCTGAAAAAGAAAAAATACGACATCTATCTTACAGTCGAACTGACACACAATATTCTCAAATACGAACGTCGCAGCAAACCGATCATCCACTGGATACAGGATCCTCGCCCGTGGAGCGAATGGCTGGAAATACAGACCGTAAAACTGTTTCCCGAAAATTCCTACTGGAGTTCGAGCCTCTACGACAGCGTGAACAAACTTTACGGCAAAGGACTGGTTACATTCGTTTCTCAGGGATATTTTCTCAACGACAAGGCGATAGAGCTGTACCGGCTTCCGGGAGACGCTCCTATTGCCTATATGCCCAACCCCATCGACATCGACTACGGATTCGATCCGGAGAGCTACCCCAAAAAGAACCATATCCTCTTCATCGGACGCATCGAATCCATCAAGCGGGGCTGGCTTTTCTGCGAAATCGCGAAGCAACTTCCGCAATACGAATTCTTCATGCTGGGCCAGACTTTCCGGGAAAAATCCCAGAACGAGAGCATCATGGCCGGATACCGCGACATCCCGAACCTTCATTTCGTCGGGCACGTCGAAGGCGAAGAAAAAATGAAATATATCCGCGAAGCCAAAATATTGGTCAACACCTCCATCCACGAAGCGCTGCCGATCACGTTTCTGGAAGCTTTGGCCTACGGCACACTGCTGGTCAGCTGCCGCAATCCGGAAGATCTGACTTCGAAATTCGGACGCTACACCGGTCCCGTACTCGGCGACGGCTTCGACAAAGTGCCGCTCTTCACCAGCGCCATCGAAGAGCTGATAGAAAACGAGGGACTGCGCAAAAAACTATCCTGCAAGGCTGTTGAATACATCCGGGAAATCCACCCGGTGCATAAATTCCAACAGCACATGAGAAAACTGATTCACGATCTGGCCCACAAATAGCCGATTGCAAATTCTTCGGATACGACAAACGGTGCGTCCCCCAAGGACGCACCGTTTGTCGTATGCTCAACACTCCTGCTTCAGAACTTCCGCACCGCCCGCACGAGGAATTTGTTATACTTGGGAATCTCGATCACATAGGGAGGTTCGATGCCCGTATGGGTCGTATAAGCTTCCTTCTCGTCCTTCTCGGTCGAGGAGAAATAGTAGACCAGACGGTCCATGCGCTTGCCGCCGTTATCCTTGAGCGCGTCGTTGAAACGGTTGCGGGCCTGACGGTTGGAATGTATGCGCGTGCCGCCGTTGTAGTTGTGTCCGATGTTGAGCAGTTCGTCGATGGCGGGCAGATACCACCCCTCGCCCTTCTCGCGGCACCACTTGAAGGCCGGGAAATCGTCCCACGAAAGGTTGTTTTCGGCGATATAGGCGGCGACCTTCTCCATATTTCCCATGCCGTCGATCCGGTCGTCGGCGCCCGCAACCCGCAGGTCGGGCTTCCGGAATTCGCTCCACGGCAGGTATATCTCGTCGAGCGAAATAATCAGTCCGTGCCGACGGTCCTCCGTCAGCATGCAGACCACGCCCTTGACGCCGTTCTGGTCGTAGAACTCGCCGATCTGATACTCCTTGGCCACATACTGCACCGGCGCAGCCTGCTGAACAGGCGCCTGCGCAGCGGGAGCCGCTGCGACCGGCGTCGCAGGGGTCAGCGGCACCGCAGGCACGGTTTCGGCAGCCCGGAAGCGCTCCTTTTCGCCGTTGGCATACTGAATGTAGTCGATATCGGCGACAGGCAGCACATAGGTCGGTCCGTCGGGATTGGAGAAACGCTTATACCGTACCGCATCGGGTGTTATTTCGGTTACTTTGGCCTCGACCTTCGTCGCATCGGTCTTGACGATCAGATCCTGAGCAGCGGCCGTCAATACGCCGCAAAGCGCTGCCACAAGCAGCAGAATCGTTTTTTTCATCATCGTTGAAAATGTATATAGTGCAAATATAACGTTTTTTTCCAAACATTCTTATTATCTTTGTACGGATATAGAGATATTAGACATGGCATTTTTCGATATTTTCAAAAAGAAGCAGGACAACTCCGCCGCGCAGGCTTCCGAAGAGCGCAAACAGCAGCAGGAAGAGCTTAACGCCGGGCTGGAGAAGACCAAGACGGGGCTCTTCTCGAAGCTCGCCCGGGCCGTGGCGGGCCGCTCGACCGTCGATGCCGCGTGCTGGACGACCTGAGGAGGTGCTCATCTCGTCGGACGTAGGCGTGGAGACGACCGTGAAGATCATCCGGCGCATCGAGGAGCGCGTGGCGCGCGACAAATACATGAACACTTCGGAGTTGCAGTCGATCTGCGCGAGGAGGTCGCGGCGCTCATGGAGGAGGCGCACGGCTCGTCCGGCCACTTCGGACTCGACGCCACGGAAGGCACGCCCTACGTGGTGATGGTCGTGGGCGTGAACGGCGCGGGCAAGACCACGACGATCGGCAAGCTCGCGGCGCAGCTCACCAAGGCGGGCCGCAAGGTCTGGATCGGCGCCGCCGACACCTTCCGCGCCGCGGCCATCGACCAGTTGCAGGTGTGGGCCGACCGCGCCGGAGCGACGATGATCCGCCAGCAGATGGGGTCCGACCCCGCATCGGTGGCGTTCGACACGCTCTCCTCGGCCAAGGCCAACGGCGCCGACGTGGTGCTCATCGACACGGCGGGCCGCCTGCACAACAAGGTGAACCTGATGAACGAGCTGACGAAGATCCGCAACGTCATGGCGAAGGTGATCCCCGGAGCGCCGCACGAGGTGATGCTCGTGCTGGACGGCTCCACGGGACAAAACGCCTTCGAGCAGGCGCGTCAGTTCACGCAGGCCACGCAGGTCACCTCGCTCACGATCACCAAGCTCGACGGCACGGCCAAAGGTTCCACATCCCGGTCCGTTACATCGGCATTGGAGACCGGCCAGCTGACCGACAGCAGCCAGACTCCGCTCATCGGCGCTTCGGTCATAGAAAAGGGCACGACCAACGGCGTCACCACCGATGCCGACGGCCGCTACCAGATTTCCGTGAAACCGGACGGCGTGATCGACTTTTCGTTCATCGGCTACAAACCGCAGTCGCTGGCCGTCATGAACCGCACGGAAATCAACGTCACGATGGAAGAAGACGCCACGATGATCGGCGAAGTCGTTGCCATCGGTTACGGCTCGCAGCGTAAAGAGGACCTCTCGATGGCCGTCTCCACCGTCAAAGTGGACGACGCGGCCCGCAGCCGCGCCGCCGATCTCGGAACCCTCCTGCAGGGCCGCATGCCGGGCGTTACGATCCAGCAGTCGGGCGACCCGCTGCAGAAAGCGTCGTTCACCGTCCGCGGTCGCGGCTCGAAGGGCAACGACGACGGCATGGACAAGAGCGCCGCATACAGCCGCGACAATATCGGCCCGACTTCGGGCGACGGCGTGCTGGTCGTTGTGGACGGTGTCCCCGGCGCTCCCTACATGGCCGAAGATATCGAGACGATCACTATCCTGAAAGATGCCGCCTCGGCCGCCATTTACGGTGCTTCGGTAGGTTCGAGCGGTGTAATTCTGATCACCACACGTCAGGCGCAGGCAGGTAAAGCCCGCGTCAACGTCAACGTATCGGTCGGCTTCGAACGCTCCATGAACCTCCCGACGATGCTCAACGCGCAGCAGTTCTGCGACGTCTGGGGCAAGGCCGTCGAGAACTCGCCGGGCAGCTCGCTGCCCAATCTGGCCAACCCGCAGGTCTATGCAGGCGCCAACGTCACCCGCACCGACTGGCTCGACGAAATCTTCCGCACGGGTCTGACGCAACACTATGCCGTGTCGATTACCGGCGGCAGCGAGACGCTCTCGTCGATCCTCTCGGTAACCTACGACAAAAAGGAAGGCACCCTGCTCAACACATGGAGCCAAGCGCTGGGTGCGAAACTCCATACGGAATTCAAGCCGGTCAAATGGCTGAAATTGTCGGAGCGCGTAAACTTCGAATACTCCAACGGACAGGGCAACATCAGCACCTCGCACACGGGCCCCATCTACGGCGCCATGTGGTTCCCCGCTTCCGCATCGGTTTATGACCGCGACGCAAACGGCAACATCGTCTACGGAAACGACGGCAAACCGAAATGGGGCGGTATCGCTTCGTCGGCCGACATGGCCAGCGGCGTCGAGGGTCCCAACATCGTGAATCCCGTCGCCCAGCTCGAAACCATGCACCGCCGCTACCCGCGCACCAAGATATTCTCGACCACCTCGCTGGAAATCAAGCCGATCACGTCGCTGACCCTGAAATCGGAGTTCACGGCCGACCTCGACATGCGCGAGGAGGACGAATTCTCGCCCGTCATCGACGTGCCGGGCGGATCGAGCACTTCGAGCCGCGAGCAGTTCAACTACAACAACTTCCACTATCTTTGGGAAACGACGGCTACCTACGCGCAAGTCTTCGGACGCCACCACATCAGCGCCATGGCGGGTTTCACCACCGACTACAAGAAACTACATTTCCGCGACTTCCGCACGCAGGGCTACGGCTCCAACGAAGACCACAATCTGGTATGGGGCGCCGCAGGCTCATGGACCAAGAACCCGAACGAAGATATAGTAGACTACTCGATGGTCTCGTTCCTTGCCCGTCTCGGCTATTCGTTCGACGACCGCTATTTCCTCACCGGCAGCATCCGCCGCGACGCATCGTCGAAACTGCCCGCAGCAAAGAACTACGACTGGTTCCCGGCCATTTCGGGATCGTGGAAACTCTCCTCGGAGAAATTCTTCCAGAATGCAGGTCTCAACAAGGTCTTCGACCTCGTGAAATTCCGTGCAGGCTGGGGTAAGGTCGGCAACGTAGACCTCTACAACCTGCCCAACCCGACCAGCATTCCGCTCTCCATCTACCCGGACGGTTCGCTTATCGGCGGCACGACCCATTACGGAACCTATCTGGCGACCATCCCCAATACGGACGCACGCTGGGAGACCACCGTCCAGACCAGTGCCGGTCTGGACCTGACAATGCTCCACAACACGCTCGAAGTCAGCGTCGATTATTACAACAAGGAAACGAAGGACCTCGTCGATTACCTCACGATTCCGCCGCAGATGGGTGTAGAGAATGCGCCGCTGGGTAATATGGGCCACGTAATCAACAAGGGATGGGAGTTCTCCGTATCCTATCGGAACAGCGCCGCACAAGGCAAGTTCAACTACAATGTCTGGGGCACTTTCTCGACCAACAAAGGTTATGTAGAGGACTACGGCCCCCAGCCCATTGTAATGCACAAATACCCCACATTCAACGGCATTCAGCTTTTTGCTTCAGGAGCAGGACACCCATGGTACTCTTACTATATCTACCGCACGGACGGTATCTTCCGCTCGCAGGACGAGATCGACCGTCATATCAGTAAGGATCCCGACACCGGCGAGGTCAAGATGCTGCAGCCCGATGCCAAGGTCGGCGACCTGCGTTTCATCGACACCAACGGCGACGGCGTAATCAACGACAACGACCGCGTATTATCCCGCTCCTATACTCCGAAACAAACCTACTCTTTTGGAGGATCGCTCGATTGGAAAGGTTTTGACTTCAGTTTTATGTTTCAGGGCGTCGCAGGCAATTATGTCTACAACGGCACGAAACAGTTGGGAATGAACGGTCGTCAAGACTTGGGTAACCTAACAACCGATGTTTACAACACATGGGATTTCAAACCCATGACCAGCAAATATCCGCGACTCGGCCTCAGTGACGACATGAACGGCAACTACCTCAAGGTTTCGGACATCTTCCTCGAAAAGGGCGACTACCTGCGTCTGAAGAACATCACGCTGGGTTACACGCTGCCCAAGCATATCAGCCGCCACATCGGCATGGAGAAGGGTTCGGTCCGCGTCTACCTGAGCATCGACAACGTGGCCACCATCACCGGCTACTCCGGCACCGACCCCGAAGTAGGCAACTATGGTCTGGACAGCGGTATCTATCCCACGTCGCGCTTCTTTAACTTCGGTGTAAACATCAACTTCTAACAACTACGACCATGAAAAAAACCATATTCAGCCTCTGTCTGGCCATAAGCGCTTTCTGCCTTTCGGGTTGTTCCGATTTCCTCGACAGGGAGCCTTACGGCAAAGACGCTACTTGGAAGACCAAAGAGGATGTAGACCAAGCTATCTACGCCCTTTACCACTTCGTCTCGCCCTATTGGAGCGAGGAGATCTGCGGCCGCGGCCATATGTGGCTCGAATGCGCCAGCGACAACATACTGATCGGCCGCGCCCGTCCGTCGGTCGATGAAATCCGCGAATTCCGCATGTCGCCGTCCAACGACAACGACGTCTCGCGTGTTTGGGAGGTGATGTACCAGAATGTCGCCAAGGCCAACAACATCATCAAGATGGTCCCCGACATGAAACTGGATCAGGGATACAAAAGCCAAGCCGTAGGCACCGCCTATTTCTTCCGCGGTTTCTCGATGCTCTGGATGGTCCCCTACTACGGCGACGACACCAATGGCGGCATTCCGATCATCCTCGACACGACTCCCGCCGCCGAAATCGACTCCCCGCGTCCGGCGCACGTACTGCAGAACTACGATCAGATCATCTCCGACATGCGCACGGCAGGCGAGATGCTTCCCTACCTTTCGCAGCTCGACGCCTCGCAGATCGGACTTCCGCACAAGGCCGCAGCTTGGGGATACGCAGCCCGCGCAGCCCTCTATGCAGCGCAGTACGACGCGAAGTACTACGACATCGTACTGGAGATGTGCAACAAGATCATGGCGCTTACCGGTTCGGACAAACGCGAACTTTACATCGATCCGTCTAACAAGCTCAACTCGTACGCCAACCTCTGGCGCAAGGAGCAGAACCACTCCAAGGAGTACATCTTCTCGCTGGAAGGCGACTATACCAACGGCGCCCGCTACCACGGCGTAACTTTCGTCAACGCAGGCTGGGGCCTCTACAACACGTGGGGGTATTTCACGCCGAGCAAGAATTTGTGGGATGCGTTCGAAGAGGGCGACCAGCGCCGCGACGTAACGATCCTCTATCCGGGCCAGCACGTCAAATTCGTAGGCCGTGACATCACCTTCGGCGGTTACAACACCGACGGAAGCGTCTCGGACTACACGACCGGCCACGTATCGGCAGGTCTGATCTGCCGCAAGTTCATCTCCCCGTGGGAAGGCGCCGACTGCAAGGGCAAAGAGGTGTCCGCGCTGCGCGACAAACTCTGGAACTCGCTCAACTGCTGCCTGCTGCGCTATGCCGACGTGATGCTGATGAAGGCCGAAGCCCTGATCTGGACCAAAGGCGAGGGCGACGCCGAGGCCAAGCAGCTGCTCAACCAGATCCGCGACCGTGCAGGTCTGCCGCAGAACAGTCAGGCCACCAAGGCCCAGCTGATGAACGAGCGCCGCTGCGAGCTGGCCTTCGAGTTCCAGCCCAGCCGCCATATCGACGTAGTCCGCTGGGGCATCGCCACGACGACCTACGCCAAGCCGCTGTACAGCGTCATTTCGAAGAAGGTCAACGGCCAGATCGTTGCCGAAGAGGTGGAAGTTTATCCGGGCCGCACCTTCAATCCGACTTACAACAAGGTGTTCCCCATTCCGCAGCGGGCATTCACCGGCACGGTCTACCTGAAGCAGAACAAGGGTTATTAAACCATATTTAAGAACAGAAACGATTATGAAAATCAACAAATATATCCTCGGAGCAGGCGCACTGCTCTGCATGATGCTCCCGGCCGCGTCGGCACAGGCACAGGACGTCAAGCTGAAGTGCATGGAGTGGAACATCAAGTCGTTCGAATACGACGACAACTCCAATGCAGTCTATTTCGAAATCGCCGAGGCCATGGAAAAGATCAAGGCTGAAAACCCCGACATCGTCTGCTTCAACGAGTTCGAAACCGCGACCGGACGCATGAGTTCGGTCGAGAAGCTGACCGAATGCGCACAGTCGCTCGGCATGTTCCCGTTCTTCGTCTTCTCCTACAACAAGGACAACGGCGCCTACGGCAACGGCATTCTGTCGAAATACCCGATCGTCAATTCGGCTTCGGTACTGCTGGGCATGTACACCGGCGCCGACCAGCGTTCGGCGGGCTGGGCAGACATTCTGGTTCCGACCGACTCCAAACCCGAAGGGGTGAAGGTGCGCATCGTCTGCACCCACCTCGACGCTTTCGGCGGCGACGAGACCTGCTTGGGTCAGGCCAAAGAGGTCATCGAACACGCGATCGCTCCGGCCGTTGCCGAAAACATCCCCGTGCTGATCATGGGCGATATGAACTGCGGTCCCAGCTCCAGCGCAATCCGCGAGTATGAGAAGACGGGCACCCGGCTCTGCAACAACGACGGCACGTTCGGCGGTTACAGCAAGTTGGACTACTTCATCAGCTTCCCGCAGGGCAAATGGAGCTGCAGCGACTACAAAGTCGTCAAGGGCGACCGGCTCAATGTCATTTCGGACCACTACCCCATCGCAGGCACGGCCGTACTGAAGAATTAAGCGCGTATCAAACAGCTAAAAAAGTACAGAGATGAAAAACACGAAGAGATATTTATCCATTTTTCTGGCGCTCGCCCTTGCCGCCCCGGTCTTCACGGGCTGCGACAACGGTCTGGACGAGTACAAGTCGGGAGAGACGATCGCTCCCCCTTCGGACAAGTTCAAAGCCGAAATCCAGTTCGTATCGCGTCTGACCGACGGAGCGCTGGCCGGCAGCGATGCGGATTACGCCGCCATCGACAACTACATGGTCAATACGCTCGAAGGCCGCGGCAAGTCGTGGCTGACGGTGCTGGACCGCGCCGACGGCGCCAACCTGCCCAAAACGATGCAGACGGCCCTCAACACCAAGCGTTGGACGGCGTTCGCATTCAACCGTATCGCCAACAAGAGCTCCTATCAGGGAGCGCTACGCCGACGAGCTGCGGCAGGAGATTCCCGAAGTGGACGAATATTTCGGGGCCCGCACGTGGGACGGCATCGTGCGGGCGCTGGGCGCCGCCGAGGACCCGGAGCTGGCCACCGAACGCCGCCTGACGACCCCGAAGCACTACGCCTACCTGAAGATCGCCGAAGGCTGCAACTGGAAGTGCGGCTACTGCGCCATCCCCCTCATCCGCGGCGAACACCGTTCCGTGCCGATGGAGGAGCTGGAGGAGGAGGCCCGCAAACTCGCGGCACAGGGGGTCCGCGAACTCATGGTCATCGCCCAGGACACGACCTACTACGGAATAGACCTCTACGGACGGCGCGCGCTCGGCGAACTGCTGCAACGGCTCTGCCGCATCGACGGCATCGAGTGGATACGCCTCCACTACGCCTACCCCGCGGCATTCCCCGCCGACGTGATCGACACGATGGCTTCGGAGCCGAAAATCTGCAAATACCTCGACATCCCGTTCCAGCACATCTCCGACGCGCAGCTCCGGTCGATGCGGCGGCGCCACACGAAGGCCGAGGCGATGGAGCTGATCCGCCGCCTGCGGGAGGCGGTCCCCGACCTCGCGCTGCGCACGACGCTGCTCGTGGGCTACCCCGGCGAGACGGAGGACGACTTCGCCCAACTGCTCGACTTCGTCCGCAAGGTGCGTTTCGAACGTCTCGGCGTCTTCGCCTACTCGGAGGAGGAGGGGACCTATTCGGCCCGGGAACTGCGCGACGACGTGCCCGAAGCCGTGAAACAGGAGCGCGTCGAACGCGTCATGGCCTTGCAGAACGGGATTTCGCTCGAGAACAACCGCCGCCGCGTCGGCCGGACCGAACGCGTCATCATCGACTCGCGGCAGGGCGACTTCTACGTGGGTCGCACGCAGTACGACTCGCCCGAGGTGGACCAGGAGATCCTCATCCCGGCAGCGGACCGGCGGCTCCTGCGCGGCCGGTTCTACGACGTGCGGATCACCTCGGCGGCCGACTACGATCTCTACGGCGAAACAAGCCGGTAAGCCATTCCCCGCGGTCGCAGGCCGGAGACGCCGCATCCGGAGCCCGGCGACGAAGCCGGCGGAGACGTCCGAAACCGGAGGGATTGCGGAACGTAAAATAATATTTGCGTTTTTCCGTTTTTGTTCGTACCTTTGAAATGTAAAAAGGATTCTTTCCGCACTCCGATGGCTGACAAAGGCGTGATCTCAAATATCGAAGGCCGCGTGCGGCAGCTCATGGACGACCACCGGCGGGTGTCGGAGTTGTGTGCGTCGCTGACGGCGCAGCGGGACGCGCTGCGGGCCGAGAAGCGCTCGCTCGAAGAGCGGGTCCGGGAACTGGACGCCGAACTGGCGCGGATGCAGCTGGCCGAAGGGCTTGCGGGAGGATCCCGAAACCGGGAGAAGGCACGGGCACGCGTAAACCGTCTTATGCGGGAGGTGGACAAGTGCATCGCGCTGGCGGAACAGCCGTTCGACGCATCGTCGGCCCCGGAGACGCGGACGGCCGAATAGGCGCACGGAGGAAGGCAGAAAAACGAAACGGACGAAAAAATGGCGAAGCAGGCGATCACTCTCAAGATAGCGGGAAAGAGCTATCCGTTCCAGATCGAGAGCGGGAAAGAGGAGATGTACCGGCTGGCCGAACGGGAGGTGAACCAATACCTCGCACTGATAAAACAACAGAATATCCGCAACTGGACCGACCAGGATTACCTGTCGATGGCCGCATTGAAATTCGCCATCGCGAACGTCGGGATGAGGCAGAGCCGCGAGTTGGACAACGAAGACCTCCGGCGGCTCGAGGCGGTCGGGGCCGAAATCGACGCCTACCTCAACGACCCGACACGGTAAGCGCCCCGGCCCTCCTCCGCAGCGAAAAGCGGAAAGGCGGAAAAGAAGGAAGAGACGAAGGTTCTTTTACATATAATAAAAGGAATAATCTACCCGCATAGATTCCTTAAAGCTTTGCGAAACTGAACACTTTTTATATTGGGGTAACTCGCGGCGCTTCAAAATCAGGCCTTACCACCCTTCGGGGGAGTGCGCTGCGGCGCACCGTTGGAAGATTGCGATTGTCGGAGCCCCCACACATGACAATCTTGCAGATTCGTCAAACAAGAATAAGGAATCCTATGCGGTTTTTTTATGACCATGAATAAACCCTATTAATAACAAAAAACACGCAAAGACCAAATGGATATCATTTTGACAGCCTGCATCTCTGCCGTGGTCTCCGTCGCAATCTACGCGGTCGTAACGAACCTCGTGGTCAAGACGTCGATCCGCAAGCGCCGGGAGACCGCCATCAAGGAGGCCGAGGCCGAAGGCGAGATGATCAAGAAGGAGCGCATCCTGCAGGCGAAAGAGAAGTTCATACAGCTCAAGAGCGAGTACGACCGCCAGGTCAATGAACGCAACCAGAAGATCGCCCAGAGCGAACAGCGGGCCAAGCAGATCGAACAGAACCTGCAAAACAAGGAACGCGACCTGGAGAACCGGCTCCGCGAGAACGAGCGGCTGAAGGAGCAGATGCAGAACCAGTTGCAGATCCTCGAACACAAGAAGGAGGAGATCGACCAGATGAAGCGCGAACAGAACGTGCGTCTGGAGCAGATTTCGGGCATGAGTTCGGAAGACGCCAAGAACATCCTCGTCGAGAACATGAAGGCCGAGGCCAAGACCGAAGCCGCCGCCTACATCAACGAGACGATCGAAGAGGCGAAGATGACCGCCACGAAGGAGGCCAAACGGATCATCGTGGCGTCGATCCAGCGCGTAGCCACGGAGACGGCCATCGAGAACGCCGTGACGGTCTTCAACATCGAGAGCGACGAAGTCAAGGGCCGCATCATCGGCCGCGAAGGCCGCAACATCCGCGCCCTCGAGGCCGCCACGGGCATCGAGATCATCGTGGACGACACCCCCGAGGCGATCATCCTCTCAGGCTTCGATCCCGTGCGCCGCGAAATCGCCCGGCTGGCCCTGCACCAGCTCGTGACCGACGGCCGCATCCATCCCGCACGCATCGAGGAGGTGGTGTCGAAGGTCCAGAAACAGATCGAGGAGGAGATCGTCGAGGTCGGCAAACGCACGGCGATCGACCTGGGCATCCACGGCCTGCACCCCGAACTGATCCGCATGATCGGAAAAATGAAATACCGCTCCTCCTACGGTCAGAACCTTCTGCAACACGCCCGGGAGACGGCGAACCTCGCAGGCATCATGGCCGCCGAGCTGGGCCTCAACCCCAAGATCGCCCGCCGTGCGGGACTGCTGCACGACATCGGCAAGGTGCCCGACGACGAACCGGAACTGCCGCACGCAATCATCGGCATGAAGCTGGCCGAGAAGTACAAGGAGAAGCCCGAGGTCTGCAACGCCATCGGCGCGCACCACGACGAGGTGGAGATGACCTCGCTCATCGCCCCGATCATCCAGGTCTGCGACGCCATCTCGGGAGCGCGCCCCGGAGCACGCCGCGAAGTGGTGGAGAGCTACATCAAGCGTCTGAAGGAGATGGAGGACATCGCCCTCTCGTATCCCGGCGTGCTGAAGACCTACGCCATCCAGGCCGGCCGCGAACTGCGCGTGATCGTCGGCGCGGACAAGCTCTCGGATCAGGAGTCGGAGGGGCTGTCGCACGACATCGCCAAGAAGATCCAGGACGAAATGACCTACCCGGGACAGGTGAAGATCACCGTGATCCGCGAAACCCGGGCCGTAGCCTACGCGAAATAGCACCGAAGAACCGGAAACGGCCGGACGATCCGGCTCCCCGGCAATGCGGTATCCCGATCCCTCCTTTTTCCAAAGGAGGGATTTTTATTTCCGGGCATTCGCAGCGGCGGCCTCGCAACGAGCGACCGCCGGAAGATCTTTCCGTACCGGGCCGCACAGGCGGAGTCACTCCGGCCGCACAGCCACTCCCGGCCGGGAAAAGTGCGAAAGTGCGTCGGACGGAATCGGCCCACAAGGAGCGTCTTGCCGGAAATCCCCGGAGGAATCACATCACGGAGAATATACCGAAACGTATGTTTCGGGAAAATTTCGCAGAGCCTCCGACGGATACGTTCCGGGCAAGGACGCGTGCGTCGGGCAAGGACGCCCCGGGGAAACCGGTCGGCGTGCGAACCGACGACACCGCACCGGTCCGTTTTCCCCGTTCTCCGATGCCCGAAACCGCTCCGTTCAGAACAGAGCCGAGAGCTGCTGCCAGATGGTCGCCGTAAAGAAAACCCCGAGTGCCGTGCACACGGCCAGCAGCAGCAGGTTCATCACCCGCAGGTCGGGTTTCGTATCGCTGCGGAAATTGACGTCGATATACTCCTTGAAAAAGAGGTAGAGCGCCGGAACCAGCGCGCCGGAGAGGAGCAGGTCCTCGGGAATGCCGAAAAAGTAGATCTTCGGAAACCCCACCAGCGCCCAATGGCAGAGGAAGAGTATCACGAAGAGATTCACCCGCTTCGGGAAGGCGAGCAGCAGGCCGATCGTGAACACCGCCACCGAACAGGGCATGACGGGCGAGGTCATCATCGGAAACTCCAGCCCCCGGAGCAGCGAGAGGAGCGGATAGACGAAGGGCATGGCCAGGAGGACGAACGCGAAGCGGTCGTGCCGCCGCGTCCGCTCGAAGGAGGTGTACCCCACCGCCGCGTCGTAGATCCAGACGGCGGCCATCACGCCCCAGAACAGCGCCATCACGCCGTTGTAGGCCCGCGCGTCGCAGGCGACGAGGTAGTACGCCACGGCGATCCAGGCGTTCAGCAGCGCCAGATAGAGTTTCATCGCCACCTTCGTTCCCGGCGTCGGCCGCCGGTAGAGCCGCCGCGTAAGCAACGCCCCTGCCGCAATCAGCAGCGCCTGCACGGGCCACGTCACGCGGTTGTAGTCCGCGATCGTCTGCCAGAAAACCTCGCTCGTCATTTCGAAACTCGCTTTTTGGCGCGCGTCAGCGAATGCGCGCGCTTGTTGAACAGGAAAATCGGCGCCGCGGCCCCCGCCGCGAGCATGAAGATCACGCTGAAGGTCACGAACCCGTTGCGGACGATGGCCTGCATGTACTCCGACCCCAGCACGGGATCGTCGAGATGCTGCATGAACATGATCATCGAAAAGATCGTCTTGTAGGCGTACATGCCGGGAATCATCGGCAGCAGCGCCGGAATGAACAGGACCGTCATCGGGCAGCGGATGCGGCCGCCCAGCAGCAGGCTGCCCACGCCGATCGTCACCGAGGCGCACAACGATGCCGAAGCGATGTCCACGCCCCACTGCATCAGCGCGAAACGCAGGGCGTGCCCGACGGCGGCCAGCAGGGCGATGACCGGGAAGGCCCGCATCGGCGGGTCGGAAATCGCCCCGAAACCGATGGCGGCCACGGCGGCGAACAGTCCGTCGGAGAGCATGTCGAACGCGATCATAGCAGAGCGGATTTTACGATCATCAGCGTCCCGGAGAGACCGACGGCAATGCAGACGATGAGCATCAGCGCCGACGTGAGACGGGCGATGCCGTTCAGGATGTGCCCCTCGACGATGTCGATCACGCCGTTGATGAGCGGCACCCCGGGAATGAGGAACAGGACGCTCGTGGCGATGGCGACGTCCGACGTGGTGTCGAACGTGAGCGCCACCGAAGCGTACATCGAGGCGACGAACGCCGAGGCGATGAAGATCACGTAGTGGTTGAAGCCGCGCGCCTGCATTCCCTGCTTGAGGAAAAAGCCGATGAGCGTCGCCGTGAAGACGATGCTCACGGCGAACCAGTCGCCGCCGAACAGCCGGCAGAACGATGCGTTGGCCAGCCCGACGAGTACGAGCGTAAAGATCGGATCGAGACGCGGCCGGGCGACGATCTCCCGGTAGCGGCGTTCGATCTCCCCGAGCGGCAGGCGCTCGTCGTAGGCCTCCCAGCTCAGGGCGCTCAGCTCGGCGTTGAGCTCGAAACTGATCGGCAGCGGCGGAATGTCCGCGGCCTCGGTGCACACCTCGCCGCTCTCGTCGTCCACCACCGAAAAATTCACGACCTTCTGGAATGCAGAGACGATCACCCGCACTCCGAGCGCCTCGCCCAGCCGCTTGGTGTTGCGCACCACGCGCGAGGTATGCACGCCCGACCCCATGAGACGGGTGGCGTACTCCGCGACGAACCGTGCGATCGCCTTCAGTTCGGCTTGCGTCTTCATCTTCTCCGTGCCCGATTTTCGGCAAAAGTACGAAAAATTTGCATATCTTCGTTCCATGAAAGAAATCGACCCCAGCCTCGAGGCCTACGTCGAGGCCGAAATCATCCCCCGCTACGCGCATTTCGACCGCGCGCACTCCACGGACCACGTCCGCTCGGTCATCGACCGGAGCCTCGCGCTGGCCCGCCGCTACGACGTGGACCCCGACATGGTCTATGTCATAGCCGCCTACCACGACACGGGGCTCGCCTTCGGCCGCGAACGCCACCACATCGACGCCGGACGCATCCTGGCCGAAGACGCCGAACTGCGCCGCCGCTTCGACAGCGAGCGGATCGCGACGATGCGCGAGGCCGTCGAGGACGAGGACATCGCGCAGAATATCTTCATGAAAGTTTGGCTGAACCGCGAAAAGCTGGATGCGGCCAAATCCATCCGCAACTACCTTTTCGTGCTGGCCAAACACGAGATATACAACTACTTCCGCACCAAGAGCCGCACGTTCACGACCCTAAAGGAGGCTATCGCGCAGACCGAAAGCAAGGGGGGGGGAAACCTGCCTTCGCGGAACGAGATCGAGGAGAAGCTCGATCTGGCGGAGACTGCCGAGCAGGTCGAGACCATCGTCGGAAAGATGCCCCCGCAGCGGCAGCAGATTTTCCGCATGTCGCGTTTCGAGCACATGCCGAGCAGGGAGATCGCCGAACAACTGAACCTGTCGGTACGCACCGTGGACAAGCATCTTGAGCTGGCGCTGAAGGAGCTGCGCAAATACCTCAACATCATTCCGGCCATCATCGTCTTTCTGGACATCCTGCCCTGAAATTTCCCCGATAAATCTTCCGGCCCCGTTACGTAGTGCGGGGCTTTCGTTTGTTCTTTATGTAGTAACCGGCAGCATCGGGCCGCCGATAAAACGCATGAAGAGATGAACAAACCGACATTAGATAAAGTCCGGAATTACTTCTACGGCCGCTGCAACGACGGCGAGGAGGTCCGCATCCAGCAATGGTTCGCCGACAACGGCAATTCGTCCGAAGCCGACCGGCTGCTCGGCGCCCTGCTCGACGAGGTGCGGAGCGAAAACCCCGCACTGGCGCAGGCGGCGTTCGAAGAGTTCTGCCACCGCATCGGCCATTCCGTTCCGGCGCGCACCGCACCGCGCCGCCTGACGACCGTCGTCCGGTGGACGCAGCGGATCGCCGCCGTGCTGATCGTCCCGCTGCTGATCGCCGTCTCGCTCCTCTACACCAAGACCGCGCACACTCCCGAATGGGAGGAGGTGCTCGTGCCGGCGGGCCAGCGCAGCGAGCTGCGCCTTGCCGACGGAACGCTCCTGTGGCTCAACTCGGGCACCCGCGTAACCTATCCGACCCACTTCAACGGCCGCCAGCGCAAAATCTTCGTGGACGGCGAGGTCTACGCCGAAGTCATGCACGACAAGCGGCATCCCTTCGTCATTTCGGCCGGCGACGTCGAGGTCGAAGTCCTCGGCACCAAATTCAACATGCGGGCCTACAACAGCGACCAGCTGGTCGAAGTGGCGCTGGTCGAGGGCAGCGTGCGTTTCGACGTGAACAGCGACAAATGCGACGACGAGGTCGTCATGGTCCGCAACGACGTCGCGCAGTACGACCGCCTGACGGGAGCGCTGGAAATGACCTCTTTCCAGAGCGAAAACTATAAATCGCGCGCCACGGGCGGCGGCTTCTACTTCTTCAACGAGTCGCTCGACGGCATCACCGCACAGCTGGCCCGCTGCTTCGACCAGAAAATCATCATCACCGATCCCGAACTGGCCGGCGTGCGCTTCTACGCCTTCTTCACCAACAACGAGTCGCTGCTCAAGATCCTCGGCACGCTCAACACCGACAAATCGATGTCCATCCGCGAACGCAACGACGTGATCTACATATCCCGAAAGAAATAACCGCGAAACAGCAACAAAAAACTACAACATTAAAACTTCAACCTATGAAAAAACTTTACAATCGAACCGCACTTTTCCATGCGCGTGCGATCGTGGGTTTGTTCGCACTCTGCCTGCTGGCGCTTCCCAGCCCGGCTCTGGCGCAGGCGATCGACCTCAAACTCACGAATGTAACGGTCAAGGAGGCCATCGAAGCCCTCAATCAGCGGGAGAACTACTCCGTGGCCATCAAATCGGCCGGCGTCGACATGCAGCGCCGCGTCAGCATCTCGGCGCAGAACGCGTCGATCGACGAGGTTCTGGCCCAGATCTTCGCCGATCAGGACATCACCTACACGATTACGGGCAAAAGCATCTCCGTAACCAAGGCAGCTCCGAAGAGCCTCGCCGCGGATAAGAACCAGCTCAAAGGCGTGGTGAAAGACAATCTGGGGCTGCCCGTTCCGGGTGCCACGATCATCGTGGACGGCACCAACAACGGCACCACCACGATGAGCAACGGCGACTTCTCGCTGGAGAACGTCAAGCTTCCGGCGAAGCTCGTCATCTCGTTCATCGGCTACCAGCCCCGGACGGTCGAAGTCAACTCCTACGCCGCCATCGACATTACCCTCGTGGAAAGCTCGGCGGCCATCGACGAGGTGGTCGTGGTCGGCTACGGCCAGCAGAAGCGCGTGAACGTCACGGGCGCCGTGGGCACCATCAGCGGCAAGGACCTCAACAACCGTCCCGTGACCAATACGGCCGCAGCCCTGCAGGGCGCCGATCCGTCGCTGCTGCTGACGCTCGGCAGCGGCTCGATCGAAGGCAAGAACTACGACGTCAAGATCCGCGGCGCAGTATCGCTCAACAGTGGCAGCCCGCTGGTGCTCGTCGACGGCATCGAAGCGTCGCTGGCGCAGGTCAACCCCAACGACATCGAATCGGTATCGGTGCTCAAGGACGCTTCGGCCTGCTCGATCTACGGCGCCAAGGCTTCGGCCGGCGTGGTGCTCATCACCACCAAGAGCGGTAAGGCCGGCACGCTGAAAGTCAATTACAACGGCCGCTACGGCGTGTCGTGGAACACCACCTCGACCGACTTCATCACGTCGGGATACGACTACGTGAAACTCACCAACGAATTCTGCTACCCATCGAAAGGCTATGTGGGCTGGAACTACACGGACGAGGAGATGCAGATGCTCTACGACCGCCGCAACGACAAGACCGAGCATCCCGACCGCCCGTGGGTCATCACCGACAGCAACGGCAAATACCGCTATCTGGGCAACTTCGACTGGTACGACTACATGTTCAAGCGCAGCCGTCCCGAAACCGAGCACAACATTTCGCTCACGGGCGGCAACGACAAGATCAACTACTACGTCAGCGGCCGCTACCTCTACCGTGAAGGCCTGTTCAACCATGGCGCCGAGGATATCTACAACGGCTACTCGTTCCGCACGAAGATCGCCGCCGAAGTAACGCCGTGGATGCACTACTCGAACAACATCAGCATGGAGGTGACCGACTACAAATACGGCGGTTACTGGGAGCAGGACGGTTCCGAAGAGCTCAACTCCAACGGCATCCTCTTCAACGTGGCCAACAACATCAGCCCGACGTTCGTTCCGGTCAACCCCGACGGCACCACGTTCGTTTATTCCAACGGCATCCAGTTCGCCAACTCGCCGATCGCCAGCGGACGCGGCGGCGTATTCGCCGACGGACGCAACAAGAACTCGCGCAAGAACAACTACTACATCATCACCAACCGGGTGACGTTCGACCTCACGCGCAACAAGGATCTGAAACTCAACGCCGACTACACCTACCGCCGCCGCGACAACCTCGGAGCCTACCGCTCCTATCCGACGGCCAACACATGGAACGCGACGCAGACCGCCGTGGTCGATTTCACCAACGGTTCGATCTACGACTTCTATCAGGAGGACCGCTACTACTATAACGGCCATGTGGTCAACGCCTACCTCGATTACGGCCACTCGTGGGGCAAGCACAACTTCTCGGCCGTAGCCGGCGGCAACTTCGAGGACTTCCGCTCGTCGAAACTGAGCGTCCGCCAGAAAGGGTCGCTGAGCGAGAAGCTGAGCTTCATCAACATGGCGCAGGGCGAGATCGAACGCTGCGTCGAGTCGAATACGGCCTACCGGACGCTGGGTTATTTCGCCCGTGCGAACTACGACTACGCCGGCAAGTACCTTTTCGAAGTATCGGCACGCTACGACGGTTCGTCGCGCTTCGCCGCCAACGACCGCTGGGGCTTCTTCCCCTCGGCATCGGCCGGATGGCGCATCTCGGAGGAGAAATTCTGGGAGCCGATGCGCAACTGGTGGGACAACGCCAAGGTGCGCTTCTCGTACGGCTCGCTCGGCAACCAGCAGGTGTCGAACTACTACTACATCGAAACGATCTCGACCGGCCAGCTGGGCTACACCTTCAACGGCACGGAAAAGGCCAATTACGCCTCGGCGTCGAACCCCATCAGCGACGGACTTACGTGGGAGACGGTCGTAACCTACAACCTCGGTTTCGATCTGGGCTTCCTCAAAAACCGCCTCAACGTCACGGCCGACCTCTACATCCGCGACACCAAGGACATGCTCACCACGTCGCTCACGCTGCCCGACGTCTTCGGAGCGCCCTCGCCCAAGGAGAACTGCGCCGACCTGCGCACCAAGGGCTACGAAATCACCGTCAGCTGGCGCGACCGCCACATGGTGGCCGGCAAACCCTTCTCCTACGGCATTTCGGCATCGCTGGGCGACTACAAGTCCAAGATCACCAAGTATAAGAACGACGACATGCTGCTCACCGACCATTACGTGGGCGAGACGCTCGGCGAACTCTGGGGCTACCGCACCGACGGACTGTTCAAGACCGACGAGGAGGCGGCACGCTATCAGGCGCAGATCAACGACAAGGCGGTCAACAACCGCGTCTACACCAGCTCCGACGCTTCGGCGGCGCACCTCATGGCGGGCGACGTCCGTTTCCGCGACCTCGACGGCAACAACATCATCAACAACGGCGACGGTACGGTCAAGAATCCGGGCGACATGCGCGTCATCGGCAACAGCCTGCCGCGTTACACCTACTCGATCCGCGGCGACTTGAACTGGAACGGCTTCGACTTCGCGGTCTTCTTCCAAGGCGTCGGCAAGATCGACTGGATGCCCAGCGCCAACTGCTACTACTTCTGGGGACCCTACAGCTTCCCGACCACCACGTTCATCGCCAAGGACTTCGAGCGGCTGGCGTGGAGCGAGGACAACCGCAACACCTACTTCCCCCGCCGGCGCAGCTACCAGACTTCGAGCGCAGGTTCGATGAACGTCAAAACCGACCGCTACCTGCAGGACGCCTCGTACATCCGCCTGAAGAACATCACGCTGGGTTACACCATCCCGATCAACAAGCGCATCCTCGAAAAGGTCCGCGTATACGTATCGGGCGAGAACCTCGCCTACTGGTCGCCCCTGAAGCGCTACAGCAAGACGGTCGATCCCGAAGTAGCCACGACCAGCGCCACCAACGACTGTCTGTATCCCTATTCGCGGACCTTCTCCGTAGGCGTGGACATCACCTTCTAAACTAACCGGAAAGCATTATTTCGATCAACCATGAAAACTATCAGCAAAATATTGATATTCGTTTCGATGAGTCTGGCGCTGTCGGGCTGCGACGACTTCCTGACCAAGGAGCCGGAAACGAACCTTTCGCCCAATACGTTCTTTTCGAGCGAAGCGGAGCTGGAGCTTTGGACCAACCGCTTCTACAGTCTCTTCGCAGGTCCCGACACCGATGCCATTCAGGTCTCCGACATCCAGATCGCCAAGAACCTCAGCTCCGTACAGCAGGGCACGCGCTCCCCGGCCACCGAAAACTGGGGCACAAGCGCATGGGCCTACCTGCGTTACATCAACTACTACCTCGAACGTTCGGGCAACTGCCCCGACGAGACGATCCGCCAGCGCTACGACGGCGTGGCCTATTTCTTCCGCGCGCTGTTCTACTTCGAAAAGGTGCGCAAATACGGCGACATCCCCTATTACGACTTCGTGATTCCGTCGAACGACTGGGCTTCGCTCAAACGGCCGCGCGACAGCCGCGGATTCGTGATGAAGAAGGTCATGGAGGACCTCGACCGCGCCATCACGGACCTGCCCGACAACTGGCCGAGCGACGCGCTCTACCGCCTGAGCAAAAACGCCGCCCGCGCCATGAAGGCCCGCGCCGCGCTCTACGAAGGCACCTTCCGCAAATACCACGGCATCGCCGACGAGACGATCGACGGGGTGACCATCTCGGCCGACTATTTCCTCCAACTGGCCGCCGACGCCGCATGGGCCGTCATGGAGCAGAACAAATATTCGCTCTACAAAGGCAATACGCTCAAACTCGACGCCCCCTACCGCGAATATTTCATCCTCGAAGACGGCGACGCCAAGGAGACGATCCTCTCGATGCGCTTCAACGCCGACATCCTCGTACGCCACGGCATCCAATTCACGTTCCGCAACATGCGCCACAGCGCCACGCAGCGGCTGGTGAACCACTACCTGATGGCCGACGGCTCGAAGATTCAGGACCAGCCCGGATACGAGACCATGACCTACAACCAGCAGTTCCAGAACCGCGACCCGCGCATGGCGCAGACGCTCATGGCTCCGGGATACGTGGACCTGAACGGCATCGACGAGGTGATCGAGGACTGCAAGAGCTACGACATGACGGGTTACCGCTTCATCAAGTTCGTGAGCGACGACACGCATAACGGCGCCACCACCTCGACTACCGACTGGCCGGTATTCCGTTATCCGGAAATCCTGCTCACCTACGCCGAGGCCAAGGCCGAGCTGGGTACGCTGACCCCGGAAGACATCGCCCTGACCGTGGACGTCGTCCGCGACCGCGTGGGCATGCCGGCCCTCGACATGACGGCCGCCAACAACAATCCCGATCCGCTGATGGCCAGCTACTACCCCAACGTCAATTCCGGAGCGAACAAAGGCGTGATCCTCGAAATCCGCCGCGAACGCACCGTCGAACTTCCCTGCGAAGGCCTGCGCCAGTGGGATATGCTCCGCTGGAAGGAGGGCGCCCAGCTGGTTCCCTCGTCGAACGGACTCGACGGCTTCCTCGGCTGCTACTTCCCCTCGCTGGGCGAATACGACATGAACGGCGACGGCAAGATGGACCTCTGCCTCTGGAGCGGCACCAAGCCCGCCACGACCTGCGACGCGATGCTCGAAATCGGCGAAGGCAAGGACGCCCAGCTGACCGAAGGCACGAGCGGCTATATCGTCTGCTTCCGGGGCCGCACCTACAAATGGGAGGAGGGCCGCGACTATCTGTGGCCGATCCCGACCGACCAGCGCGTGGCCACGGGCGGCGCACTGAGCCAGAATCCGGGTTACGAAGACGGACTGAGCTTCTGACGCCCCTTTGCTCCGCGACACAAAGAAGAGGTATTCCGGTGACCGGGATACCTCTTCTTCGAAAAAACAGACTCACCAAAACCATCGAGACCATGAAAAAACTGCTTTTGCTGCTCTTTGCGGCAGCTCTCTCCCTCTCCGCTTCCGAACCTGCGCGGGCGTGGGGCCGCGAAGGCCACGAAACGATCGCCAAGATCGCCGAACGCAACCTCACCAAACGGGCCAAGAAACGGATCGAGAAGTATCTCGGCGGGCACTCCGTCGTCTACTACGCCAAATGGATGGACGAATACCGCCAGACGCCCGAATACGCCTTCACCAACGACTGGCACACGGCGCCCGTGGGTGCGGACCTGCGCTACGGCGACGAACTGCTCAAGCCGGGAAAGGGCAACGCCGTTTACGGGCTTGAGCTGGCGATCCGCAACCTCAGGGATTACCGCAGCCTGACCGACTCGGCCGTAGCGGTCAATCTGAAATACGTCATCCATCTGGTCGGCGACATGCACTGCCCTGCGCATATCAAATACACGACCCACAACACGAAGTACGACGTGCTGTTCGAAGACAAGTACCACAAGCCCCACAAGTATTACGTCCACCACGTCTGGGACAACGAGATCATCACCACGACCCGTATCTGGTCCGTCACCGAGTGGGCCGACGAGCTGGACCGCGCATCGAAACGGGAGAAGGCCGCCGTGCAGGCCGGTACGCCGCGCGACTGGCTGCACGACAGCGCCGTGACCTGCGAAGTGCAGTTCGAGTGGGCCAAGCCCGACGAGCGGCTGGGACAGGACTTCCTGAACAAGGCCCTGCCGCTGGTCGAACACCAGATCCGCAATGCCGGTTACCGGCTGGCGGCCGTCCTGAACGAGCTTTTCGACTGACGCGGCCGGAGCAGCGAATAAAAGAGCCGTCACTCGCAGCGAATTTCCGGGGATAAAAAACAGAGGTATAAAAAAAGTGTAAAGCAAAAGATAATCAAATAATTATACACTTTTCTTCAGTACCTTTGTTTTAGAAAAAAGTAGAATAAGGTAATGTTAAACGAGGTTTCGGTTTCCAAATCGTTACCTCGTTTCTTTTGCTCTATTATTCATAGAAACGTGATTTTCAGTTTCTTGCATCTCTATTCATCTTGACATACGACTCTGCTGAAATTATTTTTGCAACCCTAAAAAGCAGAGTTTATGCGCAGCACGTTCAAGGTTCTGTTCTACCTTAAAAGGAACAAAGACAAAGATCAGAAAGTCGTCCCTGTCATGGGTCGCATCACGGTCAACGGCAGCATCGCGCAGTTCAGCGCGAAGCTCTCCGTCCCGGAAACGCTTTGGGAGGTCAACGGCGGCCGCGCCAAAGGCCGTAGTCTCGAAGCGGATCGCATCAACCGTCATCTGGACAATATCCGCACCCAGATCGGCAAGCACTATCAGGATATCTGCGACCGGGAGTCATACGTTACGGCCGAAAAGGTCAAGAATGCCTATCTCGGCTTCGGAGAGAAATACCGGCTGCTTCTCGAAGCGTTCGAGAAATTCACCGGCGACCTCAAGAAACGTGTCGGCATCGACCGCTGCCACGGTACATGGAACCGCTACTATAAATCCATCGACCATCTGCGGACTTTCATGCGTAAGGAGTATAACGTGAGCGATATGCCCTTGGCAGAATTTGGAACAGTCGTTCATCGAGCAATACCACGTCTACCTTAAATCCAATCTGGGGCTCAAGCCTACGACCGTCAGCGGTTATCTCAAATGCCTGAAATACGTTATCAAAATCGCGTTCAACAACGGCTGGATGCCTCGCAACCCCTTTTCCCTCTATCAATATACGGCTCCGAATCCGGAACGCAGTTTTTTAACGGAAGATGAACTCCACCGTATGATGACTACCGAGCTGCGTTATAAGCGTCAGGACTTCAATCGGGATATGTTCCTTTTCTCCTGCTTCACGGGCATCTGCTATGCGGATATGGCCTCGCTGACCTATGACCAGATCGAGCAGGATGCGCAGGGCGAGTGGTGGATCAGCGGCAACCGCCAGAAGACCGAAACCAAATACGTTGTCAAACTTCTGCCGTATGCGTTGTTCATCCTGAACAAGTACCGGGGTCTGACCGGCGACGGACGTGTTTTTGCCATGTCTACACTCGATTCGATCGACGACAGCCTGAAAAACATCGCCCGGGAGTGCGGCATCGACAAACAACTCTCGTTCCACCTTGCCCGGCACACGTACGCCACGACGATCTGCCTGTCGAACGGCGTGAGTCTGGAGACGCTTTCGAAGATGCTGGGACATAAAAATATCACCACCACTCAAATCTATGCGAAAGTCACCCCGCCGATGATCGACCGTGAGGTTACCATGCTCCGGGAGAAACTGGCAACGAAATTCTCCGTGTAGACACTTTGCGATAAAGTATATAAATATATTATGTATTTACATACTTGTATAAACTCATCATTCGGTCATTGCATCTTTGCGGCGAAAACCTACTGCAACCCGATTATGGAACGACTCGATGAGATTTTGGAAATCGTCCGAGAGATCCGCGAAGATATCGCCTATATGAAACGTCACCGGAATATGCTTTGCGGTACGCCGATCCTTGAAGTGAGCGAGGTCTGCGACCTGCTGAAGATCAGCGACCGTCAGTTGCGCCGTTACTGCGTCAGCGGTCAGCTCACCGGGTTCCACTTCGGGCGCCGTCTTATGTTCTCCGCTGCCGAAATAAACCGTTTTGTCGAGCGGATCGACACGGAGTGCCGGCAGCGAAAAGAACTTAAAAACCGGATCAGGAACCTTTAATTCATAACCCTATGCCTGACAAGTATTATTTGGTGGAGTCCGGAGCTTTGGAGAAACTGCTCCGCACGCATTTCATGCTGACACAATCCACACTGCTTTTCGAACACCTGTTGAGCCACAGCGACCGCCCGATGTTCCTCTCGGCCCGCAAGGTCTGCGAGGTGCTGGGTCTGGACCGTCACCAGCTCGAACAATGCCGCAAAAAGCGGATGATCCGCGCCCGTACCGTCAACGGACAGATGCTGTACGATGCCTACGAGTTGCTTGCGCTTACTGAACTTTTCTACCGCCGGAAGCTGCGGAAGACCCTCTCCCGGATACCGCAGTTCGAGGTGCGCTGATCCGTTCGTGCTGAAAGGGACTGACTGCATCCGCAGCAGTCTCTTTTTGTTTTGAGACAGCACGAATAATAATTAAAAATCCCTTTGTGAACGCCGTCTGCGGGGCAAGATAGCGTCAGGGGCTTACGCCCTTTTCGGCTTTTTCGCACGATCTCCACCCTTCGGGTCGTATCGCCCCTCAAAAATTTGCCTTGTCCGTGCCGTCGCTGATAATCCCGCCCCGAAGCCGGCTTCTCACTTTCATAGCGGGGATCTGCCGGCCTTATGTCAAATCAAATCCATTTCGAATATGAAGAATCAGAAATTCGAGATTGCGGTGGCGGGTTACGACTACCGCTTCAAGACCTACGCCCGGGACGGCGTGGAGGCATCGGTAAAGGTGAAATGTTTTCTCGGAAAGCCCGATGCCGAGTGTACGATCCTTGTGCCTGCGTTGAACGATTACCTGCGGGAAACGGAATCCTGCCGCAGGCAGGTTGCTCAGCGATGAGAAAGTGGATCGATCAGTCGACCTTCGACGAGCTGCTGCTCGCCAATGCCGAGGATAACATAGAGCGGGCTATTCGAAGCGCATCGGCCGTATTGGAAACAGTGCAGGAGTTCGTTCCGGAGGCAGCCTTGTTCTACCGTGTTACACATGCCGTGGACAGCCTGAAAAACTATTTCGAGGAAGCTTGCACCGGTTTCCGAAGAAACGACATCCTGTTTCTCGTCCGCCAATATTTCTATCCAAAACCCTATTACGACCTCCGATTCGATTGGTCGTTCTTCCGATATGCGGACAACTACTCCTACGGCAAGGCTTTCGACAAACAAACCGCTCCGAACCGTATCGGGGTCTTCACCAAAAAGAAGATCGACGACTGGGTGGAATACCTCACGCAGGGTTTCCGGAATCTCGAACGGATCGATGCGGAGAACGAACGCAAAATGACCGGGTACCGCAACCGGTTGGAGGCTCTGTCCGATGTGGTTTGGGTTCATGACAAAAGTCACGGCCAGATCATTCGTAACGGCCTGACCTATACTTTCGATATCCGGCAGACGGATTACAGCGAAAAGATCTCTTTGGACTATCGGTGCCGCACGCTCGACGATTTCCTTGCACTCTCCGACAATAAATTCACACCTAAACCTTAAACGACTATGGAACGAAACATTATTATCGAAAATATCTGCACTGCGTGCCGCTGCGGCGAACGTCGCGCCGAGGAATATTTGACCGCGGAACTTCGCAACCTGCGGGAACTGCGGGATGCCGGTGCGCTGTGTTACGGCGATCTTGAAACGGCCTGTTCTGGGCTGGGACTGGACTTCGATTATACGGACTATTTCTGCCGTGCCTTGTCACTGAACTAATTCCTATTTCTGATGAACAATCTTTGTTTCAACCGTTTCACACTGCGGACGGACGATGCGAAAACCCGCCGCAAAATCCTTCGCTGGCTGGCGCTCAATTACCGCTTGTACGAATACCTCCCCTCGGACGCAGAGGTTCGCGGACGGTTCATCTCGCGCAAACCCTTTCCCGCCGAGGCGTTCCGGCGTCAGATCGGGAAATTGCGCAACGACAGAACGCTGTTCCTGCGGATTGTCTCTGCGGACTTATATACGCTCTATGTGGAAGGTAACGTCTATCTGCGCGGAGCGTGGCACCGAATCTTTCTTTAATAACCTGCCGCCTGCTCCGCAACGAGCGGGCGGCGTCATTTCCATATCATGGCATACGAATCATCCATTCCTTTCGCGGATATCAGGGATTTCCGCGAGGCCGAGATCAACGGCATCTCTGCTCTTTTCACTATGTGTCGCCTCGATTCCGAAACCCTTCCCGCCGATTTTCATTCGTGCGAGGTCATGGGCGGTCGGGGCAGCGATTTCCAGTGGCTCGTTCCGCTGGCTTTGGCAAACTTCTCCGGAACGTTCGTCTCCCGGCAGCCCCTGCTCCGGGAAGGACAGGCGTACGCTGAAATACGCCGGTACGGCATCTATGACGCGACGGCTTTTGACGAATGGTCTGAAAACAATAACTCTTAAATACTATGCGACGAAAATTCAAACTGAAGGTCTGCTATACCTTCAACGGCTGTTTTACCCTGCGTGCGGCTTCCGGCAAGGAGGCCGCACGTCTTGTTTCCGAACAATGCGGAACGGTTCTGAACACGATCCGAACGACTCTCGGCGAAGAATCCGAGGTAGACTGGCTTTTCGACAAACATCCCCGGCTTGCAGTTCGGGAAGTAATCGCTCTTCCGGAGACCCTCGACGGGGAGAAGCTGCCGCGCGTGCAGGTCTTTCACCCCGGGCAACGGGTCTTCTGGCGTGATCCTGCCGATGAAACGTCGGGATATTATACCGTATGTTCGGGTAATGACGACGTGGAGGAACCCTCTGACGATGACATCATCCGGATTTGTTCTTCGGCTTCGGAAGCCGAAGTTTTTCCGTGCGAACTACGTCCCGTATTCAAAAAACGTTAAAGACACATTCAAATGAAGATGCAGGAATCCGATTTCCGGCATGCGCTGGAAATCATCACCCGGAACAACCGGATCACGGTGTCGTTCAACACACCGATCGCCGACAACTACTCCCAAGTCTATCCGCTTCTTATCCATGAGAGCAACGCTTCGGTACTGAAACAGCTCTATGAGGCGGGTTTCTCGATGAGTATGACGAAAAAAGGACTGGAAGTATCGAAGTATTAACCTCAAATAATCGTGTAATGAAACGCTATGAATTTTATCGGAATCAAAAAATTACTGTCATAGATTGCCGGTATTTCAGTATTGAAGCCGAGAATCTCGAAACGGCAGTCCAGAAGATCAAGGAACTGTGTGCAGACGGTCAACTCGACGAACTGTCAAACGATCCGACCTATCAGGAAGATGCTGCTTATCAAATTCCCGGAACGGAATATCCACTGGACATAGAAAACAATAACGGAGATCCTACGGTTATGATTTACTCAGCCGCAGACGGAACCCGTATCACGGACAACCTTCCGATATCGACCGGAATAACTCAAACCAAGAACATTATAATCAACTAAAACATGAATTTAAACGAATATTACCGTAACCATAAGGACGCGATCAACGCATCGATTATGGAAATTGCCTGCGATCTGGCCGTCGGACGACTGCTGAGTACGCACGATACACCTTTCGAAACATTTGTCGAAGCCGATGACCCCGACGATCCCGACGGCGGAACCCATTACAAGGAGGAATATCAAAAGGAATACGATACGTATTACGATAAGGAGTACGCCCGTGTCGCAAAGCTGATGAAATTCGACTATTGCCAAGAGGACGGAGTCGCGGCTTCGCCTGAAGATACGAACACCTAAACCATATACTTATATGATCGATATTCCTTTGTCCCTGCGCGTTCCACCGCAGGGACGCTATAACCGCGGTATTTATACCTGTTATGAATGTGATTTCGAACCGCCGCACTATACGTAGTACCTTGCATGCTGGGCCTTGCCGAGACCTCTGCCGGTACGATGGTCGTCTGGGAATGTCCCCGGTGCGGTCAGAAATGGCTGTTTCACTATCGGGCCCAAAATTCCCGTGAAGCTCACGATTACGCCGCCCAGCTCCTCGCTTACCGCACTGGCGATCCCGATTGGCGTATGACGCTGAATCCCGACTGGATTGCGGTGCCGCGGCAGAAAAAAGAGTAACCCTAAAACCTGATCCAATGAAAATCTTTGAAAGAATCACAAAACGCTATGCGCTTCAGAATTACTATCTGCGGCGCAATTTCTATTGGCCGGATACGCTGCCGGAGATTCTCGATTATTGGCAGCAGCACAATGACCTGCCATTCCTCTACGGCGGCGATAACTGGCCGTATGATGCAATGTGCGAGCGGCAGCGCCGCAAGGGCGTCTATGCTTCGCAATACCTGACACCCGACCGCACGGCCTGCCAGATGGCGGCACTGGCCGTGCGATATTTCGACAATGACAGCCGTATCGTGGGCGCCGCGAACCTGAACCTGCTGTTGCAGCAGGCATTGAATCCTTCGGGGCCGAGCCTCGGCCGCGGAGGCTACACCTACCGACAGGGCGACCGCGTGATGCAGTTGCGCAACAACTATGCTAAGGAGGTGTTCAACGGCGATCAGGGTTATATCCGTGAGGTGGATACGGAGGACAGGATGCTGACGGTGGATTTCGACGGCAAGAAGGTCGAGTACGATGTCACGGAACTCGACGAACTGACGCTGGCCTATGCCACGACGATTCATAAGGCGCAGGGGTCGGAATACCCGATTGTGGTCATGCCGGTGCTGATGACCCACTTCGTGATGCTCCAGCGCAACCTGATCTATACGGGTATCACGCGCGCCAAAAAGATCTGCGTGCTAATCGGTGCGACGAAAGCCTTGGCCTATGCCGTCCACAATATGTCCGTGCTGAAACGCAATACGAGCCTTCGGGAGCGGTTGAATCCCTCCCTGACGACCGACGGGAAACTCCGGGGCTGAATCTTCGACAGGGCTGCCGTCATTTCCTCCGCCGGTAAGGCCGAAACCGCCGGGACAAAAAAGGGTGTCCTTCGAAAGAACACCCTGCGTCATGCGATGAAAACGAGCTATTTGGCAGCTGCCGCAAGCGACGTTTTCCGGAATTCCTTGAGTTTCTTCTCAAGCTCCAGCGACACCTTACGGGCGCGCAGTCCCGCAGCTTTGTTGTTTTTTCCCGCCTGAAGCTCTGCGTCGGTCTTGAATGCCGCATACAGCTCGTCGATAGTCTTTACCAGTTCATTCATGGTCGTATGGAATTTAGTAGTTTAACACGATCCAAAAATAGATATTTTTTCACAAAAACAGCTTTGTGATGCTATTTTTTTCGGCCGGTTCCCTCGGTGCACGGCATTCCATTCCCGAAAGAATTTTTCTGCGAGGCTCCTTCGGGTTCTGCATGCCGGGTTCATATGCGGTATATGTCCGTGCTGCCGGCTTACAACTCCAGATTCCACTGCCGTCTGTGCTCCAAGAACGCTTCCCGGGTTCTGTCGTCGAATTCCGAGAGATCCTTCTCCGTAAGGATTCCGTTATAGAAAAGGCTGAATACCGTCAAAGCATAGCGGGAGCCGTTCAGACCGTCATACTGACGACTTATATCTTTGTCGAATGTCTGTATGCTCTTATATATTTCCAAATATTTCTCATGGCAGGACTGCGCTTTTTCATCCTGCAGGAGTCGTTTGAGTTTCGCCAGAAAGGTACAGCATTCACGCTCCAAGGCCCGGCTTATGAGTGTTCGGGCAATTTTCTTTTGGCTTTTATCCAATTCTACCATACAGCTTACGGAGATTATGTTTTTCAGGACTCCAAAATAATTATTTTCGGTCTATTAAAATATACAAACCGAATATCGGCCCGCGGGAAAAATTGCTAAAACGGGCGGCGATATAAGAAACGCAAATTCTCGAGGATGAACCGCCGGAAGCTGAAAAACCGGGGCACGGCTTGCTGCTTTCGAAAAGAATCCGTATTTTTATCCTGTGCAAAATACCGCAAGCACAATTTTGTCAGCTCCGGATACTGTTGGGAAACGGTGTCCGGAGTGTTTATACCGTCATATGGGAATACCGAAAACTCCCTCCAAAGACACTTTTCATCTACCCGTACAGGCCGTTGTGTGAGATCACGACAGCTCTCTTCAAAACATAAAAAATTCCGTCGTGAACAACGGAACGCGTCAGCATATCGGTACATCGTAAATTTCCATCTTTAGGATTCTCCGAAAGAACAGAGCCGTCCGGAGCGATATTTATCGTATATGCATCGGGGCGACACGTATAAAAAACGAATTTCGAGCGTGAGACAGCCGGGCATTTTATTCCCCCGAAAACAGGACATACAACTTTCCCGTTTTCCGGACATTCCATGTTTTTACCCGGCCTTTGCGAGTCTTCTTGCCATATGGCTAAATAATGAGCCGGTGCAGGCGATAGACGTAATAGTCTACGGCATGTAGGCCGGCCACGAAACCTTTTCCGTGTACCCTTGCTGCGAGTCCTGCGACGCCCGAAATCCCGTATGTGACGCAACACATTGATAAAACCGTGGCACGCAAGCGCCCATGGGCTCCGTGCCGGAACATGGATACGGTCGAGCGTGTCTTTTTGGCCTCCGGCAAGACACTGGTGAAACTTAAATCGGAATAGATATATTCACATTGCCATTGCCTGGCAAGTAAATTCTCCTCCCCACGGTTTAGGAATGTTTCATCCATGAATTTCCGAGAGGTGCCCGGCATATTCTCCGACTCCTTGCAGAGCAGGCAGGCCGTGAAAACCGTTAGCAGTATGAATACCGATTTACGCATTCCGATAAACTGAATCTATTACAAAATTAACTGTTCGTATGGAACCGGCAAATTTTCCGGAGATATATACCGGAAACGGAGATGAATCCGACCGAATGCAGGATATTGCCGGATGCTTCGATCCGATTATACCCAGAAATGACGGGTTTCAATATGACATCGAAGCTGCTGCTTCCGATGTTTGTCACGGCAAAGATAAATGGAAATTACCTATCCTGCCGGTTGCCCCGGGAAAGATAATCCCGGGCCGGTCGGCCAGGCCTCCCTCTCCGGCTCCGGGACGGAAAAATCATCCTCGCCGGGGCTGCGGTATTTTTCCGCCCCTGCGCCTGCGCCGCGGGCTTATGAATCTTCCCGAGGCAACCGATCCGTTCGGGATATAAAGCCTCATAACATATTATTCATTGCTTGCGCGATAAAAACAATAAAATTCGTGCGAGCAGAAAACACGTGAGACACACGGTAAAAACTGTTACATGTTATGCAGACTGCGAAAGCAAATTCGAAATCGAAGCAGAGCGGTAAGACCGCAGTTCGGACGCCGGCCGTTTCCGAGGCCGTTGCGGCGCAAGCGCAAGACCCGGTTGCAGCCGGGAGTCCCGACATGAAACCCGCCGAACCGCAGGCAACGGATATCGGAGCTGTGAATCCTGTCGCAGAAACCAGTCCTGCCGAACAACCGGCAGCCCATCCCGAGACGGATGTCCGGCTGCTGGATCTGAACAAAATCGTCAATTCGACCTACAATCCCCGCAAGAATTTCCGCGAGGATACGCTGCTGGAACTTGCCGAGAGCATCAAACAGTCGGGCGTTCTTCAACCTATCTGCGTGCGTCCGAGGGACGAGGGTTTCGAGATCGTCTACGGCGAGCGCCGCTATTGGGCGGCTGCGATGGCGGGCCTGCAATTCATCCCGGCCCTTATCCGGGAGTTGTCGGACGCCGAGGCCGAGGATGCCGCCATCACGGAGAACCTGCAGCGCGAGGACGTGCGGCCGCGCGAGGAGGCCGCCGCCTACAAGCGGGCCTTGCAATCGGGACGGCATACGATCGAGAGCCTCGTGGGCAAGTTCGGCAAGTCGGAAGCCTACATCCGCTCGCGTCTGAAATTGTGCGAACTGATCGACGCTTTGGCCGAGATGCTCGACAAGGAGGATATCTCAGTGGGCGTCGCTACGGAGATCGCCAAATATCCGGCCGACATCCAGCAGGAGGTCTACGACGATCATTTCGCCGAGGGGTGTTACAACTCGTGGAAGACGGCGCGGATCAAGGAGATCGCCCGGCGTCTCTACGAGCGTTACATGACCAAGCTGGAAAGCTACAACTTCGATAAGACGGAGTGCCTTTCCTGCCAGCACAACACGGCCAATCAGGTGTTGTTCAAGGACGAATGTACGGGCGGTTGCGCGGGCTGCCAGAACCGCGAGTGCATGCTCCGCAAGAATGACGAGTTTCTCGTGCAGAAGGCTGTGAAACTCCTCAAAGACGATCCGCGTACGACGCTGGCTACGGACGGCGAAACGCCTGCCGCAGTACTCGAAGCTCTTGAGAAAGAGGGCTATCACGTCGAAGAGCTGGAATACAGCGTTTATCACTACGATAAAGGCCCTCAGATGCCCGACGCTCCGCAGGCCGAAGAGTTCGAATCGGAAGAGGAGTTCTCCGAGGCTCAGGAGGAGTACGAAGCCGAAATGACGGCATTCGCCGAAGAGACACAGCAGTTGGAGTTCGACATCTCGGAAGGGCGCGTGCGCAAATACGCCGTCATCGGTAACCTCGATATCGAGTTCCGCTACGAAGAGATCGAGGACGAGGAGCGGGAAATGACGGTAAACGAGGGGCAGGACGATGAGCATAAGGTCTTCGTCACCGTCGTTCCGCCTTCGCCGCTGGAGGGGCTGTTGCAACAGGAGCGTCGTTACCGGGAAATCTGCTACGAGCATATCACGACCGATATGAAGCAGGTCTTTCTCGATGTGAAGGTTGCGAACAAGCCTTTGCAGAAAGAGGAGCAGCAGATGTTCTACTACGCCGTGATGCAGCGCGTAATGAGCGACTCGAAACTCCGCCAGTGCGGTTTCCGGCCTAAGGAGGGCTCTTGCCTGACCGACCGGGAGCAGTTCGCCGCGGCGGGTCGTATCACGGCCAAGCAACAGGCGGCGCTGGTTCGCGCGTATCTGGTGGACTATTTCCGCTCGGCGGCTCCGGAGTATGGATGTACGGACGAAACGCTCCTGACGGGAATGATGTGCCGCTTCGCGGATATGAACTTCACGGAGCAGAGCCAGAAGGTGCAGCAGGAGTATCTGCAAGTCTACGAGCGTCGCAAAGCCCGTCTTCAGGAACAGATCGACGCTTTGCAGGCAAAAGCCGAAGCGGAAGAAAAGGTCGCTTCGATGCAGGAGACTCCGGACTTCGAGCCCGAGGAACTCCCGGATCTGGTGCCGGACGAGATGCCCGACGCAGAGCCGTCGCCGGAGCCGCTTATTATTCCGCTGGATCCCGATATCGAACCCGACACCCGAATGCCGGAGGAGATGAAAACGGCGGCATAGTAACAACATGAACTAAATAACCGACGGAGCAGACATAGCCTGCTCCGTCTTTGCATTACTACTGTTATGAATAAGATTTCAGAGATTCCGGAACAGACACCTATTGCAGAAAAACCGACAGTAGAGATGCCCGCCGATCCGTGGCGCTGCGGGGCGTGCGGTTCGCTGCGGGTATCCTGCCAAGTCTGGGTGGACAGCAACACGTACGAAGTACAGTCTATGGCGGAAGACAAAGATGACTTATGGTGCGACGACTGTGCAGAACACACCCGTCAGGTACGCGAGAGCGAATTGATGTCCGATACGGTCGAGCCGTGGTGGAATGACGGAACGACAGAAGAAGACCGGGAAATTATCACCGGACTGAATCCGGAAAATTTCAGCCCGAAGGATGATCGCAAGGCTTTCCGCGACGCCTGCGACATGTGGTGGAACGGCAGGACGAACGACGAAAAGATCCGTCTTTGGCGGCAAGCTACCGCTCCGGAGGAAGAATAACTTAAAGAGAAGAGCCATGAATAAGAATCTGATTGAAAAGATCGCTCCGCAGCTGACGGAGCTGATGATAAAGAAAATGGAGACGCTCACCGAGGAGTGGCGCAAGCCGTGGATCGCCGACCTCGCGCACGGTCTTCCGCGCAATCTGCGCGGCACGCCCTACCGGGGCGGGAATATCCTGATGCTGCTGTTCCTCTCGGAGATCGCAGGCTATAGCACGCCGCTCTTTATGACCTTCAAGCAGGCCAAGGAGGAGGGTCTGAACATCCTCAAAGGCTCCGGTTCGTTCCCGGTCTTCTTCTGGAAACTGTATATCCGCCATAAGGAGACCCGCAAGAAGATTGAGTTGGCGGACTATTACCGCCTGCCGCAGGAGCAGCGGCGGCAATACGACGTGCTGCCCGTGATGCGCTATTACCCGGTCTTCAACATCGACCAGACGGATATGTCGGAACAGCAGCCGGAGCGCTACGCTTCGCTTACGACACCGACCGGGCCGAAAGACTACTCGGACGGTCTGACATGCGAGGTGCTCGATCGGATGCTGGCGGAGCAGTCGTGGCTCTGTCCCATCCTGCTCAAATCCGGCAACAGGGCGTCCTATTCACCGACGCTCGACCGGATCGTCTGCCCCGAAAAACGGCAGTTCCCGGAGGGCGCGGCATTCTACACGACACTTCTCCACGAAGTCACGCACAGTACGGGGCATGCGGAGCGTCTGAACCGTCCTTTTGGCGCTTGCTACAGAGATGCCGACTACATCCGCGAAGAGTTGGTCGCCGAACTTACGGCGGCCTTGTGCGGTGCGATGCTGGGCTTCGCTACGACGCCTCGTGAGGAGAGCGCCGCCTATATCAAGGACTGGCTGGCGGAGTTCCATAAAGAGCCGACCTACCTGTTCGACATCCTCACGGACGTGAACCGTGCCGCGCGGATGATCTCCGAACGGCTGGCCTGCGAACAGGAGCCGGCACCCCCGGGAGCGATTCCGGCCGAAGCCGCCTGATCCAAAAACCGAATATAAACGATTGTTCAACCTGTGCCGCGGCCGAAAAACTGCGGCGCTTTCATTATCAGCAATATGCAACAACCCCAAACCGAAGATCGGTACAGCCGCGAAACGCTGCTGCCGATGAATACGCTTTACGACCATGAACACCACCTGACGCAAGAGGACGTGGACATGGCCAATAAACAGGTGCGTCATATCGAACGTACCCGTAACCCACGTGTCCCGCAGGTCGGCGACCGGGTGCGCTATACCACGCGCCACGGTGACTTCCACGGCAACGCCCTGATCGAGGCTGTCCGTGAAGATGGAACGCGCTCGATCTGCCTGTGCCCTTACGTGCCTTTCGTGTGGGCGACAGCCGGCGGTATCGGCTGCGCGGTCAGCGGAGGGCCTTTTACGGTCGTGGCGCCGCACGCGTTGCACCCGACCGGAAGCGTGCCGGGGGATTTCTGTGCTTGGGGCCATTGCGGCGCCTGCGGCAACGGAGTCGTCCGGTTCTGCGCCGAGGTGCCGTTGTGGGAATACCGGGAACCGGAATCGCTTTACGGCGATTTCTCGACCGAGAAATGGCGCAAGATCAGCCTTTACAAGGATACGGAGTGCCGAAGCAGCGATCTTTACCGGGGCGACTGCATTTCGTTTCGGACGGAGAAGGAATTTCAAATGTTTCTTTCTGATTACGAAGGAACCGTATTTGCGGCTCCCTACCCGAAATCCGTCATCGTCTGGTGCTATCGGGACGAGCAGACCGCCGTATCGCAAGAGAAATGGGATGCGCTCGATGCTCCCGTTACAGAGCGGCGCATCTACAACGCGCCCCAACCCGTAAAACTCGTCAAGGATCACGGGCGGCACACCACGGTCTGCTATTTCGTCAGACCGAAATTTTCTTATAAATAACTTGACTCTCTACGATTATGAAAGACAAAGAAACACTCGAAAAACTGCGTACTTATCAAATTGGCGTCATCCGTTCGGTCATCGCCAGCCGGCAAGGGCGCATGGGAACCTATCAGGCCGATGCGATAGACCGCGAGCGGCTGGCAGATACGGACGGCCTCGCCTACGAGGAGTATTATGAGTCGCCTCTTACAATCGAACACGACGGCCTTTGTCGCAATGTAATCTCCCTCGAATTTTGTGAGGACGGGCTGACGCCCGTCTGCCTGATGGACGGCGGGGATGGTTTCCCGCTTCCGCTTGAAAATCTCTCCTGCGATACCCTGCAAGGCATCGTCGAATGGCTGGAAGAATACGATTTCATCCCGTCCGCCGAAGCTGCGCCGCAGACGACAAGCGATCTTACGGAAGATTTCGTGGAACGCTGCCTGCCGGAATATCCTACGCGCTACGACGTTTTCCGGCTGGGTGAATTGCAGAACTTCCTCGATGGCCATGAATCCCCGGAATTCGGGCTGAACCGCGACGAAGCCGCCGCGGAGCGCGACCGTTTGCAGCTTCGGATCTATGCCGAGGCCATTACTGCCTTTATGAAAAGGCAGTCCACAGCGCTTCCGGGCAATGTGTCCCTGCGCGACTATGCCGAGGTGCTGGTCGATATCGCCTATGAAGCTGGGCGCAGGAAATTCCGGCCCTCGGACAACTCCCGCGATACGGCCGCGACGCTCATTGCCTGGGGCGACGAGTTCTCCCGGCAGCATGAGGATACGGATTGGACGGAGAAGGAGTTCCTCGACGAGATTTACAGGTTCACCGCTGAGAAGCTGCAAAGCGTTCCGAACAAGGACGATCCGAATGCGGAGTTCGACATCGCCTTTCTGAACCGTACGGCTCTCGAAAGACACGGATACGATACTGCGACGATTACGGACGGCGATCTGCAGAAGTTGGCCGAACGGATGGGCGATTATTATTGCGACAGCAAGTTCAGCGAAGATCTGCGTACGGCCTGCGGCGATTTCGGATTGAAGCTCCGGGACACGACCAATCCGAAATAACACGACACTTCACGTATTGTCAAATCAGGCCGCAGCCCTAAAGCTGCGGTCTTTTAATTGCATATCATTATGAGCTATCAGATTATAACACGTATCACCATTACTTCGGACCTACGGGTGATGGTGCGCATGGCGGCGAACAACATCCGCCCGCTCGACTTCCGTTACGACGAGGTCGTATCCCTGACAGAAACGCTGCGCACGAAAGGCCGTCCGACGCTCGAACTGGAACTGCTGTCGCTTTTTTTCAAGGGCCTTTGGCAGGGCCGAACCCGCTATGACCGGGCTGTCGGTTACACGCTGCTGACCGACGGCATCGACAAATACGAGGCGTGGGAACGCTGCCGCGAGGACAAGGAGTACGAACGTGGCCTGCTGCTGCGCATGCGGGGCTTCCTGCACTATCGGCCCGTTCCGTGCCGCTGCCACCTCGAATATCAAAGAAGCCCTGTGCGGCGTATTTATGTCGGATACATCTCTTTTTCGCGGCAGAGGCGCCGCATCTTTCCGAGCGTCCTCGACGCGCAGGCCGCGCTGTTCGCAAAGGGCTGGAATCCCGACAAGTTCCAAATCGTCGAAGAAGAAACGAACCCTAAATCCGAAATACAATGAAAACCTATCGCATCAACAAGAACGCCGCGCGTCTCGCGCAGGGGACGGGCTTCGCTCCCGAATTGATCTATAACATCTCGCTTGTCCGGTTTCAGGGCCGTAACGGCCGCTGTATCGCGGCATGGACACCGGGGATAAAGCGCCCCCGGTATGTCTACAAGGCCCACACCCCGGAAGAATACGACAAGGCTATGGAGCGTATCCGGCAGGAGGCCGAGCGCTTCCGGCGCCATGACGAAGCCGTAGCGCGGTCGAGTGAGGAGTTCCGACGTTCGCTGCGCGTCGGCGACATCCTCTACTCGTCGTGGGGCTGGGAGCAGACCAATATCGACTTCTATCAGGTCATAGCGATCCGCGGCAGCGCGGTAGACCTGCGGCAGCTCGACCAGCGAACTACCGAAGACGGCTATATGTGCGGAACGACCGTCCCGCTGCCCGATGTTTTCAAGGGCAAGACCCATACGCACCGTCTGTCGAAAAATTATATCCGCATCGACTCATACCGTACTGCGTGGAAATGGGACGGGCAGCCCCTGCGGTGCAGTTGGTATGCATAATATAATGCTATTGAGAATATCATTACGCGCTACCGCCTGCATAAAACGCAGTGCGACAAGCGCCGCAAGGAGATCGATCGGGAGATTGAACATCTGAAGCAAGAACGGGAGCGGTTGAATGATCCGCATTGGACGGAAGGGCTGCTCCGTCCGGTCATGGCGGAGATCGTCCGCCTGACTCCTGAGATCGACTGGGAGAATAACGACGAGTTTTATCCGATAGACCTGCGTGGTGCTATCACGGTTTTCGGCAGAACAAAGCGGGGAAGACCTGTCTGCATCACCTTTACCGAGTCCGGACACGATTTGCAGTTCGATTCGGGGCAGATACACAACTCTTTCTCATTGAAAGTGCTGAAGGATATTGGCGGAACGAACAACATTATGGAATCTGTCGGCGACGGAGAACCGCTGCTGCATTATATCCGGCAGCGGATGCTCTTTCTGGAACAACACCCCGGAATGGGGAAATAGACCTAAAAATCAAGCCTTATGAAAATCATGTGTCAGGAGCACTACGATAAGGTAGTGCAATACGCCGAAAGCATCGGCGACAGCACGCTTCGGGAATGTTTGGAGCGCCTCGAACGCCGTGAGCAAAATCCCCATCATCCGTGCCAGATCGAACTTTACAGGGACTTCGCGCCCTATTCGTTCCTCTTCAAGGAACGCTATCCCGACGGGAGTCTGGGCGTTGTCGGCGGATTGGTTTATCACGGACAGCCGGATCGATCGTGCTGTTTTATCAACCGCCCCTTTCACGGCTGGATGACCCATACCTGAAAAGTCGAAATCCGAATCGTCGATCCCGGCCGAGGCAATAAATCCGGCCGGGATTTTGTTTTATTATTAAATATTGGTAATTTTGCGTAAAGACAGCGTGATTATGAAAACGACATCGGTAGCCCTCGGGGTTTATTTCGAGGATTTCATTAAAGCGAAAATCGCACAGGGACGTTATAATAACGCCAGCGAGGTTATTAGGGCCGGTTTGCGGCTTTTGGAGGAAAACGAAAGCCGTCTGACGGAGTTGAAAGCCGCCATCCGCGAAGGAATCGACAGCGGCGTGGCCGAAGGATTCGATCCTGCGGAGCATCTGAGAACTCTGAAAGCGAAGCGGGCGAATGGCTGAGATTCGGTTTACCCGCAAAGCGGTCGAGGATCTCTCCGACATTTGGAACTATACGGCGGATACATGGTCGGAGCGACAGGCGGACACCTATTACTGGTTATTGATCGCCTCCTGCCGCAAGCTGGCAGGCAATCCCGTGCTGTTCGGCCGGGAATACAAGGAACTCGGGGAGAAGGTGTACGGCTTCAAGGTCAACAAACACATCGTCTTTTACCGTATTCCGGACGACGGGGCGATCGAGGTCGTGCGCATCCTGGTCGCGGAGCTTGCGGGCCGAGGAGCTGAGGTAACGGACCACGGCGGCCTTTACCTCGTTGAAATCGGAAGTCATTTTCCCGAATGCCCGCGACGTGCATATCTCCTGCTTGTCGGGCGGCGCCAGTTCCAGACTGATGCAGGGCGTCCCGTTCATCTCGCGCCAGAGGCGATCGCACACAACGGTCATGTTCTTGCGCACCCATTCGCGCGGCAGAACGGAGAAATCGTAGGCCGTGCGGATGCCCATCGCCGTCAGCCGCTTTTCATGCCGCCGTCCGATGCCCCACACATCGCCTATAGGCAGCTTTTTCAGCGCTTCCACGCGCTTTTCTTCCGTGTCGATAATGTAGAGCCCCCGCCGGGCATCGTCCGTCTTGGCGAGCTTGTTTGCGGCTTTGGCCAATACCTTCGTCGGGGCGATACCCAGACAGATCGGGATGCCGATTCCGCGCCGGGTGGAGCGAATGATGTCGCGCCCCAGCTTCTCGAAATCGAATCCTTCCATCCCCGTGAAATCGAGGAACCCTTCGTCGATGCTATACCGCTCATAATTCGGGGTGTAAGATGAAAATATACTGTGCATACGGTTACTCAAATCCCCATAAAGCTCGTAGTTAGAAGAGAACGTGACGATGCCGTGTTCCCGGATGGTGTCCGTTATCTGAAACATCGCGTCACCCATCTTGACGTATTTCTTCGCCAGCCGGTTCATGGCTATCGCACAGCCGTCATTGTTCGAGGCTACGATGATAGGCTTTCCGTAAAGCCACGGCTGAACGGATTCCTCGCAGGAGCAGTAGAAAGAATTTCCATCGGCAAGGCCGACCATCTGACGGGGATTCAGGGGCAATAGTTTCTGACTCATTTCTTACCTCCCTTCTTTACCCTTAATTGCCGGATGGAATGGGTTACGATACCCCAGAGCAGGCGTTCATTGTCTTCGGTAATTTGAATTGGAGCGTAATCCTTGTTGCCGGGCATCAGCCAGATCTCCCCGTTGTCGCGCAATTCAACGTATTTCATGGTGAAACCCTCGGTAGTGACGCATACGGCAAGGTCTCCCCACTGGGGTTCGAGCATCCGGTCTACAATCACCGAATCGCTGTCCTCGATGTCGTCGTCAATCAGGGAGAGGCCCTTTACCTTTCCGAAGAAGGTGCTGACCGGGTTGGGAATCAGCTCTTCGTTCAGGTCGATAAGCCCCTCGGCGGAAACATCGCTCTCCGGAAAAAACGAAGCTCGGATCGCCCGCCGCTCGAACAGCGCGGGTTGTTCCTTCTGCGGCAGGCGGTCGATAAGGCGTGTGCGCCGTCGCTTGAACCTCCGGACTTTGATGACGACCGTAACGACGCCCAGCACCCGCGCTTCGGTTTCGCCGTCGACAGGAAGCGTGTCGTCCGTTCCGCCGCCGAGAAGCCATAGCTCGCGCCCCTTTTTGCGGATGTATTTCAGCACGCGCTCGCCGCAGACCTCGCAGAGTGCGAGGTCCCCGGTATGCGGGGCAAGGCTCGTGTCGAAGAGGATGCCGTCGCCCTGTTCGAGTTCTTCTTCGACCATATAGTAGTCCCGAATGCGGGCATAGTAGGTCGCACCCGGATTGAGTATTAGGACTTCGTTCAGGTCGATGCGGTCGCCGATATAGTCCGTGGCCGGCGAGGGGAATCCCGCCGGAATTCCCTCGCTGACGTAGGGCAGCGATTTGGCCTTTACCGTAACAAGTCCGTATATATCGAAATGAATATTCATTAGATACAGTTATGGCGCAGGGAATACAATGGCAGCACGCAATGCTATCGGGCATTGTGTTGTCATTTCATCAATTATTTAAGCCGGCCGTATACCGACAATGTACATGATTGGAAGTTGCGTCCTTTCCGTAGTACTCTCCTGCGGAGTTTATGTGCAAAAATAACGGAAAATTTCGTGCCTATGTTGTGTGAATCTAAAAGATACTACAAGGCACACATACTTTCCAGCACTTTTATTATGCTTTGAGGTCCATTTTTATTATCTTTGGTCGTCACCTTGCATTCTTCTATGATAAACGGAACAAACAGAATACTGACAATCATTATCCTGATCATTGGGATAAGTACTGGATGTTCGGGAAATAAAACCGTCGAATCGCAGTTGTCCCGAGCCGAGCAGGTGATGCAATCATTGCCGGACAGTGCCCTTCGAATCATTGAAAATATCGATACAGACGATATTTCACGCCGTAGTACCCGTGCCCGCTATGCACTCCTGTATTCCCAGGCCCTCGACAAGAATTACATCGATCAGACAAATGATTCACTCATTCGTATCGCCGGTAAATACTACCGTTCACAAGGCAATATACGAGCCCAAGTTCTTACAGGTTACTATCATAGCAGAATTTTATGCAATAACGGAGATTATACACGGGCACTGTTACTTCTCCTGCGAATAGAAGATAAAGCTCAGGAGTTGAACGATCCTTACTTGCTGGGTATGTTATATCATCAAATCAGCGAGATATATACCACACGCTATGATTACCCCAATAAATTGAAATTCGCACAACAGGCATACGACAGCTATCTCAGTGCTGGTCTGAAAAATCATTGCGGGTATGCACTTTTCGATATTGGCGAAGCATACTTCAACTTGGAAGACTATGACAATGCTTTCGAAAACTATAAAAAATCACTCTACATAGCTATTGAAGAACAGGATTCAGTTATGCAGCGTTCCTGTCTCAGCAATATCGCAATGGCATGCGTTGGGCAACGTGAACCCGAAAATGCGATTGCGGCGTTATGGCAGATTAAGCAACAACTGCATGAAGATTGGGATGACCAAGAATATATCTCTATGGCTAATGCTTATCTTATTGCCAATCGACTGGACAGTGCGCAATATTACCTGAACATGGCCGAAATTCGGCATGATGACGATCCTATTGCTATTGCACGATTGAAAAGCGCAGCAGCACGAATTCATATCAGAACCCGCGAATTGACGAAAGCCGCAACTGAATTTCAATATTGTCTTTCTGCCCAAGATTCGCTATTCAGAATAGCCCTGCAGGAGTCTTATGCAAGTTTGCATCGGGATTATCTCGACAAACGGCAACGAGTTGCCCATCGTATGCTACTTATCATGCGGCAGCGTATCTGGCTTGCATCGGCTCTGTTCATCACTATAATACTCTTTGTAGGATTCATCGCTTTTGTGAACTTTCGCAAACGGCAGCTAACCGTTGCAAAATATATGTCGGCCATCGAAGATATAAATAATGCCAAGAAAATTTTGATGGTTAAACTCGATTCGCAGCAACAATCGGATACGACTGAATTACGGCGTATAATCAAAGATCGGTACTCTGTAATCGACCAACTCGCCTCTACTTATTACGAGCGTCAGGGCATGGACGAGCAAAAAGCCATTTACAATAAGGTAAAGAATTTGCTTGATTCCTATGCCTCTGATGAGAAAGGAAAACAGGAAATCGAACGAATCGTAAACCTCTGCTACGATAACGTGATGCAAAAGGTCCGAGAGGAATTACCGACTTTGAAAGATTGGGAACGCGATCTGCTTTGCTATGTGTACGCCGGTTTTTCGCTGCGTGTAATCAGTGTGTTCACCGGAGACAGTATCAACTATGTGGCAGTAAAAAAATCCCGTCTGAAGACAAAAATCGCCGAATCCGACGCTCCGTCAAAGGATTTTTTCATCAGTTTGATATAGTAAATCACTAACAACCAGATCATTATTTGCATTTGTGTAGATGCTTATTTTGCATCCACCTAATAATCAGTGTGTTATGAATGCGTAATAATTAGCCGCAAATATCGGCCGCAACAATCTGTAATACAGTGTGTTATACTTGTGTCTTGTAATGGTTTTACAAGGCATTTTTTCGTTTTGAACGGAAGGTATCTCTAATTTTGCTAATAATTAACTCACTTATTTAAATCCCTTAATTATGAAAACCTTTACTCTAATCCTCGCTGTTCTGATGCTGGTTCCGGCGATTCCTTTTGCCAGTTCTCTATGTGAATCGGAATACTCCTGTATGACCGGGAAAAAAGACAAAAATCATCAGCACACCTTCGAAATTATGATTACCTCTGGCCGGCCACGCCCTACGCGCCCCCGGATGATCGTTCCGACTCCCATTACCTGCATTTATGACGCACAGTCGGAATCTCTGAACTTCGTATTTTCTGAAAATCTCGGAGGAGTTACTATTACCATCGCAAATACTACTACGGGAACCGTCATCTATGACATGTGTTCAACCACTCCTGGAAACTGTAAGGTCATGTTGCCGGATGAAGAAGGCGAATACCAGATACTACTTGAAGGAGATCACGGAGAAATCTACTCCGGAGTATTCGATCTGTAACCTTCGGTAAATATGTAATTTGATCATTCTTTATCAACTTATAAATTACATCCATTTTGAAAAAAGTATTCACTTTAATCGTCTTGTCGGTTGCCCTGTACTCCTGTTCTCAGGATGAAACGCTGAACGACACAGCAGTGTCCGAACCTGAAAAGGCGGTGGCAGGCACGCCCCCCGGCGTACTTTGTTTCAGCTCGACAGAAGATCTGAATTTCGCCATATCAGCAATGAAAGAGACGAAAAATCTTGACATTCGACATAATCCCATGACCCGCGCGGCAGTTGCCGGGCCTGTAGACGGTTTCGTTTCCCTGCGAGAGCATCTGATCGATCAGGGGCTTCGGGAGTTTACCGATGCGGAACTTGCGGAAATCATTGCCGACTCCCTTGAATATGAACCCGAAGACAGCCTCATCGTAGACCCCTATATGACAGCCATTCTCAACGGTGAGCGTGAAGTACAAGTTGGTAATAAAATTTGCCGTTTCGTGGATGAAGGCATGGTAATGTACGATGTTGCCGATAAAGAAAAATTTAAAGTTCAGGACATAGACCTTGCGCTAAAGAAGGTCGATGTAAATGCAATGGAAGAAGGGCAAACGGCCAAACTTCAAGGCGCCGACATGAACGCAGAATTAGTGAAAATCGACTATATAGCAAGTCATAAAATCGATGATACAAATCTCCATTTTATTCGGGACGACGGTAAACTTATAGAGGTTGGCGGTTCATCGGGCGGTTCATCGGGAGGCTCATCGGGAGGTTCGTCGGGTGGGTCATCGGGTGGCTCCGATTCGGAATACCGCTTGAACGAGAGTCCGGATACGAGAATTTTTCTTGTCGGGGGTGTACAAATCCCAGCCAACAAAATCAGAAGGGCAACATATAAAAAAGGCGGTGGTAACGGCAGTTGGCTGGCTAAAGGTGTCTCCAGTGTCTTTGGGACGAATGTGACCATAACCAACAATTACGATAAGCGTCATCGGATGAAACTGCGCATGTATGAGCAGAACTACATTATCCATCGAGCTGTAGGTATGACCGTCCGCATGCAGGCAAGACGATTCCGGATTTGGTGGAGAAAGAAAGCTCAGGAATTCCGTTATGGCTGGTCTGCTATCGAATGTGAATATGACATGAAAACTCCGACATTCCAGCCTCCCCAAATGCCGGGTGGAGTGACACCGGAGTACAGCAGAATTCCTACGGCCATGACCAAGAAATTCCCGTTCGCCAATTCTAAAATCATTCTTTTCAATGTACCTATTGCTAACTACGATGTAACAACTGGAACTATTAACTCGGTATTCGCAAAAGGAGTAAATGCGATCGCCAAGAATATGAAAAAGTGGTTCGATGCCCCGGAAAATAAGAATACGAAAAAATACCCGCGCGGAATCTTTACCGAAGTAGATTCCAAAACCATAAGGGTCATTTATCCACAGGGAGAAGAAAAGGATTGGAATACCGGACGTGAAGTGGTAAAGTGGGATGCCGAATGGTTTTCCGGAGATTTCTCAGTCGGTTTTGCATACAACTCGCCCGGAGGCGGATTCAAATTTGGTAGTTTGGATGTTAAAGCTGCTAAAAAAGTTCACATCGTCCGAGGCCAGATATATGGGGCTGTAAAATATCGCAATGAATGGCGGGCTTGTGTAATCGCAACGGAGTAGTCAGTTATAAATTCGTCAATATGAAAAAACTAATTCTTGCATTGGCATTGCTATGCGCCTTCCAAAGTAATGCCCAAAGCACCCCGTCAGCAAAAAGATCCGATTGTGAAGTAAGACGGTTCGAAGGCGAAATCGGCGTGGGAATCAATTTCGGAGCCGATAAACTGAATTTCAACAGCAATAGGATCGGTGCTACATTTTTTGCCGAAGGACGCTATAACCTACAGCGGCTTCCAATAGATGTCGGACTACAGATTGCAGGATCGATTTTTCATCGAGATGCAGACAATGCCGGGAATCTGGAATTCCAAACATGGAACGTACTGGCTGTAACGGACTACAATTTCAGAAGGTGTAACAAAGTATCATTCTTTGCAGGCTTCGGCCTTGGCTATACCGCTTTGGACACCTCCGGACCTATCCGCTTTGACAATTCAAATCCCAACTGGGCCGGTTTTTCCACGGGAGACAAAAAAGGATCATTCTGTTTCATGCCGCGTGTCGGTGTTGAACTGTTCCACCGTTTGCGCTTTACCTTCGACTATAAGTTACAGGAAAAGGCAAACCGGCATTTCGATCTTACCGTAGGTTTTGTTTTCGGCGGTGGACGAAAATAACGCTCCATTTTTCAGACCCACAAATGTATCAAGTAACTGCCGAAAAACTTTACGAGTAGGCAAAAATCAACTAACTCATAATGATTATGAAATTTACAAAACTTATCATGCTGGCCTCGGTCGTATCTTTGGCCTGTGCCTGTGAAAAAGAGATGCCCGCCGAGACTGTGCCCGCGCCGGATCAGGCGAAAGAAACGCGCGTTTCGACGCAAATGCTATCGTTCTCTTCGATCGAAGAAATGGGGCAGCAAATCAACGAACTGGGAGCTATGGATGAAGTGGCCCTGAGTGCATGGTATGCTGCGCACAATTTCGAATCCCAGAGCGATGCCGTCTATCGTGTCGCAGCGGAGATCGAGGACGCAAAAACTTTGGCTGAAGCCGAAGCAATCAAGGCCAGCTATGCGCCATATTTCCTTTTCAATGAAAATCCCGATGATGAGGAGAGTTTCAATCCCTATATTCGCAACGAAAATCCGGATTACGCCTATGTCTGCAACATCAACGGCGATGTCGTGATCGGCGGGCAGGTAATAAACTTCAACACGATCAGCGATGTCAAGGATACGCATGAATACCAACTTACGCACGAGACCTTAACCAGAACTGTCGAACAGAGCCGGAATTATCTCAAGTCCACCGTGGGTAAACACAAATTCTGGGCAGAGGGACGTTTCGAGCCCAAGGACGATTTTGTAAAAGTGGAATTCACGGCACACCGGAAAGGGACGTTCGGATGGAATAAAACCAAACAAAATTACCATTTGAGAAACGGTCGTTCAAGCTATCCGAACACATGGGAGCTTTTTGAAAGCATCGGCTATGAACTTATCAACGGATCAAAAGATTTCTGGACCGGCACCTTGAATCCGCACAGACTGAAAAATGTCGGCCGTATCGCTGCCGGCAAAACGGCATCCTTTTCCATGATGGTTTATACTGCCGGAACACTTCAAGCCGGTGAAGGCCGTCTCGATCTGTATTTCACGTCTGCACGGTAATCTACTGAATTCGCAATATTTGCTGAGTTCATGTAAAATCGTTCGTTTTCTATGAAGAGTTTTTTCCGACTGCTATACACAACATGAATTATTCATCAGTTGCCATCCTGACAAACCCAAACAGATTTTGCATGAATATCATTCGAACCTTGAGTATGACGGTGTTAATCACCGTCATACTTTCCTCTTGTGAAGTGGATTATGATTTTGAGGGTAAAGACCTCAAAAGGCGCGTTGTCGTCAACGCGCTGATCACCCCGCAGGAAGAGTTTGCCGTCCGACTGAATTGGAGCGGCACATATACCGACGGCACGAAATTCAAAGCTGTCGCGGACGCCGAAATCCGGCTGTATGAGAACAACGCAGAGGTCATCAACTGCCCGGCTGACAGGGAAGGAATAACTGCGACCGACTTTGTACCTACTGCCGGCCGGCATTACCGGTTAGTCGTCACCGTTCCGAATTACGGGGAATTGTCCGCAGAAACAGATATTCCGCAGGCTCCGGCCGGTTCTCTTGTCTTCGCCCGTCAAAAAGGCTGGTACCGGCATTTCGATATGACGGAGTTGACGGTCCCGGACGACACCAAGTCGGTATGGATTCGGGGCAAGCGCAGATACAACGGCTGGAAGGATGTCTTTGAATACTATACGACCTCTGCATTTGTCGACCAGATCAATGGTTCCAACGACGCTTCCGAAGCCAACGACAAAGGAAGCACCGTGAATTTCGAGCAGTTTTTACGCATCCCCTATGAAAACTGCGAGGCGGTTGTTCCGCTGCGCTTCTCCGTCTTCGGAGCTGAAGACGAAAAACATATTTTCCAAGTAATCACCGCATCGGACACCTACGACCGTTATATGAAATCGCGCTACAAACAGGAACTCAATACCGAATGGGGCGGTGAGGAAAATCCGTTCGTCGAGCAAATTACGGTTTACACGAATATCAGCAACGGCCTGGGCATCTTCGCCGGGTACAACTACTACAAAACCCTTGAGATATGAAACGGTGGATTTTTTGCTGCCTGTCACTCTTGCTTGTGGGGACGGCCCTTGCTCAGACGCCCGCCGACAGCGTATCCCGCAGCGAAGCGATCGATTCGGTCGTTGTTACAGCCCGGAAACCTTTGATGATCTACAAACAGACGGGCAACATCGCAGTCAACATCGAGCAGCTCAAGTATGCTCCGCTGTTCGCCGGCGAGAAGGATATTTTCAAATTCCTGCAGCTCCTTCCGGGAGTCTCGGCCGGAAAGGACGGCATGTCGGGTCTGCTGGTGCGCGGCGGCAGTAACGACCAGACCCTAATTCTTTACGACGACGTGCCAATCTACAACCAGGCGCACGCCTACGGCATTCTCTCGATTTTCAGCGGCGAGACCGTCCAATCCGCCGAGGTGTCGAAAGGCTACATATCGCCTGCCTACGGATCGCGTCTTTCGGCCCTGACGCAGATCCGCACACGCGACGGGGACCGGCAGGACCACCGACAGTCGCTTACCGTGGGAACGCTTTCGCTGGCCGGAACCGTCGATGGCCCCATCGTTCGAAACAAAGGTTCATACCTCGTTTCTGCCCGTTATTTCTTTCCTGAAGCAGTCTTGGCGCTGGTCGGCAATGCCGTCCGTTTCGGGTTCTACGACCTGACCGGGAAACTCTCTTACGATATTCACCCCGGCCATACCCTGAGTCTGGGAGTCTATTCCGGGGACGATCACATGACCAACAAGGAGGATTATGCCCGGAACGAATACGGCTGGGGCAATACCACGGCGTCGCTTCGTCTGGAATCCCGATGGAGCGACAACCTGCGGTCCTCGATAGTCGCTTATTATACCTACCTGCAGAACCGGCAGGAGTCAGAATACGAGGACGATGATTTTAAAAACTGGGGCAAAACGACATATAAAACGCATGAGTTCGGGGCGCGTCTGACATTCGATCAGCGTCTCACACGAGCATGGTCGCTCGATTACGGAGCGAATATATCACACCAACGCTTTATGCCGATGCACTCGAAAGGTTATGTCAACGGACAGCACAAAGAGCGCGGCTATTCTTCCGAGCAGCTTGTTTCGGGGGCGCTTTTCCTGAACAACCGGTTTCAATGGGGCGGCTGGCGGGCAGATGTCGGAATCCGGGGCGCTATGTATGACAACTCGGAGCAAACCAGATTCGCCGTAGAACCGCGGGCGCAACTCGCGTATGATTTCGGCAACGACAATGCCATATGGCTTTCGGGCACGATCAATTCGCAGGCATTGGTGCAATACAATCGCTACTACTATTCCATGCCGATCGACTTCTGGACGCCTTTTAGGGACGGGAAATTACAACATGCATGGCAGGTGGCGCTCGGCGGCCGGGCCCGGCTGCGGGAGAATCTGACCCTCTCGCTGGAGGGCTATTACAAGCGCATGCGCAACCTGCCGCTGATCTACGACAGCGACGATTTCCTGCTGGGGCGCGGCGGCTTCGTCTACGGAACAGGCCGGGCATGGGGACTTGAGATCATGTTGCAGCGGCAGACGGAGCGGCTGAGCCTGACGGTATCGTACACTTATACGAATTCCCGACGCAGTTCGGAGGGCGTTAGCTATCCCTTCGAGTACGACGTACCACATGATTTCAACACGTTCCTCAGCTACGATGTCCTGAAAAGGCCCGGAAGGAGACATACGTTCACTTTCAATATGTCCTGGCGGTCCGGCCTTCCGTACCGCCTGACGAACGAGAGCTATCCCGATACTAACGGCAATCCGATCGTCGGCATTACGGCCTATCCTTCGATGCGCATGCGCAATTACTTCCGTTCGGACATAAGCTACAACATGGAGCGCCGGAAACGCAACGGCGTCCGTAACTGGCAGTTCTCGATCATCAACTGGACATGGCACAAGAACCCGGTCTGCATCTATCCATACCAAGGGACCTATAAGGCGACTGTTTTAGTGCCGATCATGCCGTCGGTTTCCTACACCCGAACGTTCGGGAAATAGTTCTCATAGCCCTCCAATTACGGCTTATTTGTGGGCTTACACTTCATAATTAATATCTTTATTTCAACCTAAACCTCAATCCTATGAAGAAAAATCTACTTGTTTTAGCTATTGCGGTCCTGCTGATCGGCTGCTCCAAATTTGAGGAACCACCTTCTGACACTCCAATAAGAGAGAGCAAGACCAGATCGGCACTCGCAGCCCAAGACAACCCCTATTCTCTGACTAATGTTCAAATGGCAATGGATAAAGTATCTGTAGAGATGGGACAACCGACAATAAAATTAAAACCGACACATTATTACGTCCGTTTCTTGCCTAAAGATTCAACGGAATATACCAGATTACTGGACTCCTCGAATCTTATGCTTTTCACCTATCCCCTTGACCGGGAACTGACAGATGAAGAAGTTGAATTCTTTGAAAACGATACTACAAATACTTATGGCTATCCTTGGCATTATACTAAAGTGCCGACTGACTATATATTTCCGGATGGCATTATCCATGAAATACTCGATGAAGTAGTTGTCGAAACTTTTGATGACAATGATATTAATGCTGGCGTGTCAAATAAACTGACTGAGGACGTGTGGGATCGGGTGATGATAAAATCCATGAGATTGCCCGACCAAACTGCTCAAACACGCTCAAGCTACAAATGGCGTCCCTATGCAAGTGTTCGGTACGTTGATGACTTCAATGGTCAAACTATTCCTCTTGTTGGGGTTCGGGTTCGATGTCATCATCTTCTTCATTTTGAGGAATGCTTTACAAACGCTAATGGTGAGGCAACCTCGTTAGGTAGCTTCAAACAACCTGCACGATATAAGATATTCTGGGAGGATCAAAAATATTGGGATATTCGGGATGGTCTCACATGGCAGGCAAAAACAAAAGGTCCCCGAATGACCGGACGTTGGGAGTTGGTAATCTCCGGAGACACCGAAGATGCAATGTTCGCCGCAATACATCGTGCTTGCCGGGCTATTTTCCACGACAATCCGTTTGGGATTACAAGACCTAAACGTGGTCGAATAAAACTATGCGCCTTTTATAAGAAAGATGTCGGAAAAAATGGCGACCATGCAGGAATTACCGTCGGAATATGGCCTGATATTCGGATATTCAGAAAGGTTAAAGGCAATACAAGATCCCGATGGGAAATTACATCAACTGCGCTCCATGAACTCGGACACGCTTCACACCATCGGGCTGTCGTTGAATTGCCTGGCTCTAATCGAATTGAAGATTTTGTGCTGGCGGATGGAATACTCAAGGAAAGTTGGGCTCGGGGAATCCAATTTGCATTTATGAATTGGCTATACCCAAATCAAGTGAACAAAATAAGACCTGACTATTTTGAAAATTATACCGGAGTCGTTGAAGGACTGATGAATCAGGGACTTACCCTAAAACAGATCGAAGGAACAGTAGTGGGAAACAGACTTTGGCGCGGATGGCGTCGAGATGTTAAAGCACTTCATCTCGTTGACGATATTATTGTGGATATGATTTTTGATAATCCCTACATGTTCTGGGCGGCAGATTTCAAAAACCTTATCATCGGCACATCGCAGATTTATACGGATACTGAGGTAACTTATTCATTGCCCCAAAGTGATAAGCTGCCATCCGCCATATCAAATTCCGGCTGGACAGTTTCCGGCGAAGGATACACAATCATCAAAAAAGAGAATCGGTCGATAAAACTGCGATTCAATACTCTCGGTGAACGGACCCTAACAGCACATCTAAAATTAATTGACGGAACAGACTATGATGTAATCAAAAAAATTAATGTAACTTCACGGGGTACAATTTACGGATCGCCAAATCCCCACACGGGAGAGTGGACAGTATACAGGTTAAGTAATTACACCGGAACAGTTGACAAATGGGAATTTGAAGGACTACCTTCCAAATATTATTGGATCGTATCCCAAACATCAAATAGTGTCACTGTTGTATTTAAGTCATCCGGCAGCGCAACGATAAAAGCAAAAATTCAGAATAGTGAACTGGCAACAAAGTCAATAAAAATACCGACAGACATGCCTATCAATTCATTTTGTGCTTACAAGAATACAGATTGGCCTTATGACTTTTGGATAGATAATGTTTCCAATTATACGCCTAATCCTTCGGTGTATTATAATGGATCACGGACATTAGAACCCAAAACGTCAAAGCAGCATTTTATGGCCTATGGATCACGGCCTTCGTCAAGCCATCCCAACTATTCTCTTCTGAAGCCAATATATGAAAACGGGTTTCATCATGGTAAATATGCATACGACCAGCGAACCTATCCCGAATTTTCACAATATGGAATAAAGGCATGGGTATTTTCATCACAGCGCCCCGGTACGGTTCCTCTTTATTTGATTGAAGACAGTCAATATAAGGATAAGAAAATGGTCTACACCATCAGTTATTTAACTCAGGAAAATCTTGGCGCATGGCGAAAAGTTTCATCATGGTATTGGAACTGGCTCGGAACAAGAAAAAAAGGAGATCGAAATTGGACGGAACGAAAGAATTTCGGCGTTATGGGATACGTTTATCCATACATTCCTTAACTGGACTTGTTAATTATCAAATTATTATGATTATGAGAAAAATATTGATTATATCCATAACCGCATTCACCGCTGCATTATTTATCGGTTGCTCTGACTCGGATTATTCGTATACTTCGAATTATATTTACAAGAACGACAGTTCTCGGGATATTACAATGAAATCATACAATTACGCTAATGGTGATCTTCTCGAAGATGCAAATTATACATTCGTAATCCCTGCCGGAAAAGCCCATACACTGCGTTTTGACACTGAAGGCGGATTCCCGTATCCATTTATGTGGACAAGCCCGACAGGTGCGGATTATATTGTCATTTCGAACGGAGAGAAACAATTTACAAACACCCGACACTCATCCACTGGAGAAGATAAATTATTCAGATCAGAAACGTATGAAATCTTGAAAAACAATGATAAAAAACGGAATAGAACCTATCAATATATTTTTACGGATAGCGACTTTGAGAATGCAACACACATAGAACCTTAATGAAGCAAAAGGGGCGGAAAATTTCCGCCCCTTTTGCTATTCTCGACTAACGGTATCAAAGCTCACCGTCAAATCCCTTTTTAGTCCGAAGTTGTCGATCACGAAAAATACAACCTCGGATTTCTCGTCACTGAGACTCTGATAAAAGAGCGTGAAGCTCAAATTATACGGATCACTGTCGTTGAAACCGACGATCGCAGGCAATTCAACGCTCTCTCTGTTTACAAGGCGGTTTGCGGCAGCATCCAGCACTTGTCCGGCCCCTTGCATCTGAATGTACCCGAAATGGTATTTAGCGCCTTTGAAATCTCCCTGCCGACGAAGCGTGAAACGTATTTCTACGAGTTCGTCCGGTTTTATATCCTCCGGCAGATGCCATGTGCCCAATGCGAAGTCGTAATTCTGCTGTACCTCGATATGATCGTCACATGCACTCGCAAAAATGAGCGATGCTAAAGCTATGAGGCAAATACATACTAATCTTTTCATTCCTCGATCTTTTAATTGATGATAAACCGAAATCCGATTCCCCAGGTAGTATGGAATGTCCCGGTAGAAGAGCCGAATGTACAATATTCTCGAAGGTTCAACAGCACAATAACCCGGTTTGAAAGATAGCCTTCAAGAGATGCCGAAAGCCGCCCGCCGTATATAATACTATCATCGCTGCGCAACGTCGCTCCGTCCCTGAGATGTTTATCACCCCAGTTGGTTGTTTCGTACCCCGCGACACCCGCCAATCCTGCAAAAAGGGATATGTTGCGGCCGCGATCCGAAATCAAGGGGTGATTATAACCGGCCTCCGCGGTAAATTGTGCCATCGGCACGAGCTGATCGCCCAGCACGCCTTCGTATCGGTAATCCTTACGAAGACAGGAGACCGCGAAATTCCAATAACTGTGATTCCGGTTATAGCGCGTCAGTTCCAACTCGCCCCAGAACCGGTATGCTCCATGAGAATCCCGAAAAGAGAAACCATCGGCAATGCCCCCGTTGACACCGAGAGCAACCTGTCCGGGTAATCCGCGTTGGGCATACACTTCACCGGGATTGAGCAGCAATGCGGCCCAAAGCCCCAAGCATAACATAATGATTGCCCGCATAGCTACCTGATTTTAAGTTCCTCGACTGTATGAGCATCCACCAAATCCGTATTCTGAATCATAAACGACTGGTGACGGCCGCCGTTCTTTTCGAATACATCCATGATAAGCACTTTATCATCCGGGATGGTGAACTTCTGAAAAACATAAACATTACGCAGGGTCTCTCCGGCTTTCACGGCTGCGATCGCATTATATGCCCGGACCGGCTCGACGAATGTTTCCTGCAGTGCCGTGCGTTTAGCGACTTTTCTGTCGGCAATACGGAACCGGATATGATCGATGTCGAAATTTACGTTTGAACTGTTGCTCAGGGAGACATGAATGTAAAATAGGTCGTTGTGAATGTAAATTCCCCTCAACAACAGTTGCATGCCGAATCGTTTGCTGCCGATGTTCTTAATCAATCGTGCATCCTTTTTATGGATCGTGTACATGATTCGGTTTACGGTAAGCGGGTTTTCATCGCCGAGTTCCTGAAGCCTGACATACGTCTGCGTGGATGCGAAATCACCATAGGGGTCTTTATGCAGCCAGTCTTCCATCTGAATGGAAAGGCGCCCCGGTACATCGGCATAAATGGCGTTGAAGGCGTAAAATACTCCGTCCGAGGTGATGACGCTGAAATTCGTTTCGCCGGGAAATCCCCGCACCGCAGATTTTACCCGCAGGACATTTTCTGCTCCATCCGCTTTACCGGCAACAAGGTCCGTTGATCCCAGATCAACGTATTTTACGGCTGCGGGGAAAAGAATATGTACGGTTTTGGCAAATGTCACCTCTACCTGATAGGGTTCAATCACCTGCTCCGGCGGTATCACCCGGGATGATTCCTGCGCTCCGGCCGCCCAAAAGCTGCAAAGGAAGAGGAAGGTAATTAATAACGTTTTCATGGAAAATTATTCTTTAGAAATGAGAATGATCTGATAACCCGCTTTCACGGTAACTTTTACCTGCCGCAGCTTTGAAGCAATATATTGCGTTCCTCCTGTCATGGCTCCTCGAACAAGATCCATTGCCACTTGCTGACCGGCATTCTGAGTGAATGAAATACTCGTTCCTAAGCCCGAACCGATTGACGCCGCAGCTTCCTTTGCCGCAGTTCGCTCTTTCGAATCGGGAACATATAACCCTTTTCCGCCGTCCAAATCAAAAGCGCTAAGTTCCACGGGGATGATATTACCAGCCTGTTCGATGCTCGACACGACAATCTGTAATCGCTGTCCTTCGATAGCCGCCGTACCGAATAGAAGGCTTCCGGCATCGATCTGACAATCGTTCACTCGTATAGGCTCCGTCAATCGCAGTCGAATTCGATCTCCGCTGCTGATTGTCTGGTCTTCATCCACACACACCCGAATACCGCGATGATTCGCTTGGGTATTGCTTCCTACGGCAGTATTGAATCCGAGATTACGTTCCCGGCCCAGTTCCGACAACAAAGAATCGGGTTCTACAGTCGCCAGTGTCGTAACAACCCCTTCACCTAAACTGCGGACCGGATGAACTGTAACTGTTTTGGAAGCACTGTTTCGTGCCGGCTCTGCGCGTTGTTCCCCGTTATTAAAGTATTTTGCCGCAAGCGCATATTGCTTTTCTGCAATTTCCATCGGATCAGGAGGAGTCTGGGGCTTCGTCTCAAGGCGCGATTCCAACTCCTCAACCTGCCGTTTCAGTTCTTCGACCTGCGGGTCTGTTTTCGGCGTACTGTAGAAATCGTTCAATAGTTGTGAGACTTCCCGATTCGCTTCCTGAGACTGAGTAATCGCATTCTGCGGATTGGATTTTTGCGGTGTGCCGGATGCTCCGTCGAGCAGCGAAAAAGAGTTCGAATCGAAGGCCGACACACGATCCTGCTGTTGCTGTTCCGAGTTGACACGTTCCAATGCCTTTTGTTTGCTGGCTTCAATCCCCGGACTCCGGCCATCAGGAACAGTCATGTTGAAAGAATTCTCACCCGGAGTTTCCGCCTTACTTCAGCCGCCGAAAATCAAATACATACAACCAAGGAACGGCACGAGCAAAATCAAAGCGGCCAGAACGGTCTTTTTCCGTTGTTCCTTTTGCGGGTCCTTCTGAATATTATCGGACGAACCCTTTTTTACATCAGTTTTATTATCTGCCATTTTATTTACGGTTTAATTGATTGTATATGTTCCATCTGCTTCTGCGGCCTCTCCGTAGACAGCCCATCGATAAGCTGCCAAATGTCGAGAACTGCAAAAATCACCAACATCCCAACGATTATCCACAGCCGTTCTCGTTGTGTACGGCGGTCTAAAAACGCCTTTACCTTCGCCTTGCTCCTTCTTATCCAGATGCGAGGCATGAGCAGTATTCTTTTAGCGGTCATAGGTTCCGAGGTCTTTGTTTTCAATGATGTTGAATCGCTCGATCAGGAACCCTTGCGGATTATTATCTGAACGTGTCGCGTTTACCAACTGGCATGTCGTAACGAGACTTCGCTCAGTAACACTGCTCTCACGTAAAATACGTTGCCGGGCATAAGTTTTCACCTGATACGGGTAATTCGTGAAATCACAGCGGATGCTGTCAACCTCGACTTTCTGGATGATATTTCCGGCTATCAGCCGATTGAAATAGCCCTTCTCCATTAAATCGCGGTAGTAACTCATTGCGCTTTTATCGGCCAGCAAAAGAGCTTTTGTAAGATTGCCTTCAATAGCGCTTTTATCCGGCGAGAGATCGAAGAATAACAGGTGAAAACGTCGGACATGTTCCCGTGCCTCAACAGGCCGGTTTTGTTGTAAATCCTGTGAGAGCGCCAGCATCAAGCTCCGGCCTTGATCCAGAACATAGATTTTCTGACGCTGCGCTTCGGCAAAGCTGTAGGACCTCCACACAACCAAAACCGTCAGGAGCATACAGCAACCCAGAAAAATGATTGCATACAAACGGATTTGCCGGAAACTGCTCTCTATATTTTTCAGTGCTTTAAATTCCATTTTGCTTACTTTATATTAGGGTGTCTCATTTTGAATTTTCGCTCTTCCTCGGCAATCCTTTTACCTTGCCCCTTGATGTACTTTCCAGCACCAGTAATAGAACCCATAGCAAAGCCACCGAGCCATTTACCCCCTTGAGTAACGAGATTATTATAACTGTTGAAACCTCCGGCCTGCACAATCCATGATGCAACAGTAGGAACGGTAAAATAACCACAGATACCGATCAGCAGAAATACCAGATAAACAGTACCGTCCATATTGATAAAATACCAGGGATCAGTACTCATCAACTCCAAATCTTTTTGAAGCGATAGTGTTTGCAGGCGGGCCAGAATAGCACCGAAAATATCAGCAACCGGCAACCATAAATATACGCCGATATACTTTGTGAGCCACTGTGCCAATGAAGCCTGAAAGCCATCGAACGATGCTATAGCAAAGACCAGAGGGCCCAGAATAGCCAGTACAATAAGGTAAAATGTCCGGATCGTATCGATAACCAACGAAGCCGCTTCGAAAAGCGTTTCCAAAAGCCATCTAAAAGCCATGACAATGAGACCGCGTATCCCAAACCAATATCTATCCTGATGCAACTGCGACATTGCATTCAAATCCGGTGGCATCCAGCCCAGTTCATCAATTTGCCGGTCAAACTCTTCATCCGAGACCAAATAAGCCTGTGTCGGGTCCTTGAGCATGATTTCTTTTTCGAGTTTGTCTTTATCCGCCTGATATTGATTCATACTGAAAGTCTGGCCTTGAAGAAGAGAGTGCGTGGCTTTAACAATCGGGGATAGTATTCCGTTGAGACCGCCGATAACCAATGTATTGAAAAAGATGATGCAAATGCACATGGCAAAAGGTCGTAACAACGGAAAAACATCAATGGGCTCAGCACGCGCAATAGACTGCCATACCCGATAAGATATGTATAGCAACGCACCGATACATGCTATTGCCGACGCCATGACAGTCATTCTTTCACATAACGGAAGCATCGAATCGAAGAGCTTACGCAGAATTTCATGCAGGCTTTCAAAAGATACTAAAGGGATCATCATAATCATCGTCTTTTATTACCAATACTTATCCTCATCTGTGCCGTACAGGGATAATGTCCGCTCCATATCATTCGACTTCCTCGCCCTTATATAGGACACAGAAAGATTCTGCCGGGTATAGTAGCTCGTTAAATTCCGTAACCGCAGTAATTCGGCATAGGTTTTATCAACCACATCCAAGCGATCTTTGTCCGTCATCGACAAATCCGAGGGATTGATGATACCCTGCAAATCCTTTAGCGTGTTGGCACTTCCCTGAAGAATTCGTGTATATCCCGAAGCGATAGCAGCAAGTTCCCTCACGGAAAAGTTCTTGTCGGAAAGCATGAGCTGATAGTTCGAGACATACATATCCGAAATTTCTCCCACAAAAAGAATACACTGCTGGACCTTCCGGGCGCTGCGAACAAGGTTTTTTACTTTTTTCAGCGTATCATAGTATTTCTTACTCTGGTCATAAATCTTCTGAGTCTCCTGAAAATTCTGAACCATCGTCTGTGCCGTAGAGGATGTCTGCACCATCTCATTCGACGAATTGATGATACTTTGCGTTAAACCGGCAAGGTCCGTTACAGGCCACTGGGCCCGGGCCGCCCCCGAAATAAGGACGAGGGCGACCAGCATAACACTAATTTTATTTTTCATGTTCTGTTTCCATTTTTCGTTTGAACGCTCCGTAGTCTTCAACCAGAAGCAAATCCTGTTTGGGATCGTAACCAATGCCCTGATTCATAAAATCGGCATAGAGATTCCCTTCTTTATCTTCCAGCAGCTCAGAGGATAGGCATTTCTTATAGTTATTAATCTTGTTCCCATAGCGGAATTCGATATAATACTTCCCGTCCTCTATATAGATTCTGAAAGAAACCGTAGAGTCTTTACGTTCCCATTCACCGCAAAGCAGCTCACGGGTCGATGCGGTCTGCAGTAAATATTGCCCCCGCATCGACCGTATCGTCTTTATAAGCGACTCGAATAAATCGAGTATTTCCTTAGAACGTCCCATCGTCTTCGGTTGCCGACCGTACTGCAAATTCCATTTCGCTATCCATCTCCTCACGGAGCATGTCTTCTTCACTACGGAAAATACCGTAGGCTCCGCATCGAAGCAGCCCGTCTTTGCCGATCGTAATGTCTCCGCCCGGTCCCTCGGAAACAATCACCACACGGCGTCCCTGAGCGAGGGCCGTCATCTGGCGAATAATCGTCTTGTAGCAGCGCGTATTGTCGCAGAGCATGAGGGAGAAACCGTCCTCGATACTGCGAATCAGCAGCGAGCAGCCCCCGTCCTGAGCGATCCAACTGCCGCAAATCGTGTTATTACGCACCTGTGCGCTTAATCGATCCACATACGACAGGAATTGCCCCTGCTCCGCATGTCCTTTCCGGTAGGCAGCAAGAAGTTCTGCGAATTTTTCCGGATTATTATTTTTCTTATCCATAGCATTGAGTTTTTATTGGGTTATTTGTGTTGATTTTATTCTGCGATAACTACACCCTGGCACGAGTAGTAAATTATTCCCTGATTCCGAGAGCCAGACATAAATCCGCCTTCCGTCTTGAAAATAATAGGGCCTTAGCCAATGATGCAACCTATACCAAGTATCTTTTGAGTCCCCGAAGACAACTATATAATGGTCATCTTCGCGCGAAATAGTGAGCCTTCCACGCGGAAGAACAGCATCTCATACCCCGCATAACGCGGCATTCTTATTCCGACAATGGGATGCAGACCACCATGCGAGGGAAGCTGCACAGATTATAAACGTTCAGAGACCTGTGATAGCCCAAAGCCACATTTTCGTCTTTCGGGATAATTCGGTTTTCTGTAACATGATCGTTTGTTATTCTGAATTGCGCCTCTTATCTGCCAAAATACGAATAGCTCCCTCGATGTCTCCGTTCATCTTCTTGGCGAGGTTGAAAACCTCGACTTTCTCAACCTCTTCGGTCGTGTATGTCAAGTATTCCTCTGCCGAGACCTCCGTAGCATAGACTGCGGATTGCACCCCGCCCAAACCGATCCACACCTCTTTGTACAGCCGCGAGGGATCGTTCGAAAGGTTGATAGATAGGATCTGGGCCTTCTCCTTGTCCGAAAGTCCCAGCAGGCTTTGGATGCCGTCGAACTTTGTCATGTACTTACGCTGATCGAGAAGAATCTTGCAATCTGCATTGTTGATGATCGAGTCTTTTACAATGGAAGAAGAAATAATATCATCGACTTCCTGCGTTACGGTAATAGCTTCTCCAAAATACTTGCGGACAGTCTTATGTAGGCTAAGCACCCGGCGCCTTACCGTATTTCTACGGCAGGTTTCCAAGAACTCGCCCCCGAACCGGACTTACACCTCTCGGCGTATCCGGCTCTCCACTAATTTTTTTTCAGTCTAAACTTTTCCCAGATGCCGCAGCCTGTGGCAACTCGGACACAACGCAATGGTCTTGCGTTTTCGGGCTGACATGAGCCGTTTCCAACTCTCTTTCCCTTTCAGGTCTTTGAGGTTGCGGACATGGTGCATAATCAGCTTGCCCGTTGCCCCACACAATTCGCATTTTTCCGCTTTGAGCCTGTCCGTCAAATTGGTTCGGCTCACGTCTGCAATAGAGTACGGTTCGATGTCGCAGCTTCCGTTGAACGCCGTTGTCCGGCGTTTGAAACTTGTCTTGTAAAAGGTTCGGGACTTGATTACCCCTTTCTGCTCGTACTTTACGGTGAACAGTTTGTTGAGACGGTACTTTTTGTTGATTTTTCGTACCGTGCTCCTATATTTGCCCGCAAATGTTTTATACATGCTGTACTCCATGATATATCTGAAGTTGTGCAGTACGACGCAGTTGTTGGCGATCAGGTAATAGTTGCAAAATCCCACTGTTTCCCGATTGTATCGGTCGAGGATTTCAAGATCGTCGTTGAATATCAATCCTGAACGGCATTTGGGTTTCCAAATCTCTTTCCCGTTGCGGAGCTTGATTTCCATAGCTCCGTATTCCAGAAGTTTGTCCCGCAGCGTTGCCATGCTGACATTCAGCCGGACACGCTTGCCGTAGGTGCGTCGCAGACGTCCTTGCACATCCCGTCGTTGATGATTGTTCCGTGTTACCGTAATCTCATATCCGAGAAATTTCGCCGATTTACCCGTATGGGTTATCAGCGTCTTTTCTTCGGACAGTTCGAGGGCGAGGCTTTCGGATAGGAATGATTTAATATCCTCCTTTATCCGCAGTGCATCCTCTTTGCTGCCGATTACACCCAGAATAAAATCGTCGGCGTAACGGATGTATTTGAGCCTGCGGTAACTTCCGTCCATTTCATCTCCGCTTGGAAATGCTGCACGTTCCTGTTCGATGGCTTTGAGTCTTGCGACCAAAGCCGCCTTCTCAGTCCCGTCTTTTACCTTTTTCAGTTTCCGCACAGTCCGTTTTCGTTCATTGGCCAAATCGTTGCTCTCTTTGCCCGGCCTGCGTTTGGTTCCCATGTCGAAATGTCGGATATACTCTTTCACGTACTTGTCTAATTTATCGAGGTATATATTCGCCAGAATCGGGCTGACGATACCTCCCTGCGGCATTCCGCTGTAAGTGTTGTGAAACGTCCAATCCTCGACGTATCCCGCTTTCAGGAATTTCCGTATCAGACGGATAAAACGGTCATCTGAAATGCGCTCCCGCAGGATTCCGACAAGTACATCATGGTCAATGTTGTCGAAGAACCCTTTGATGTCGCCCTCGATAAACCATTTCGCCCCGCTGAACGTCTTTTGAATATGAAGTAATGCTGTGTGACAGCTCCGTTTAGGTCGGAAACCGTGCGAGGTGGTCTCAAAATGTCCCTCGTAAATGGCTTCCAGAATCATGCGGACTACCTCCTGCACCAGCTTGTCTTCAAAAGCCGGTATTCCCAGAGGGCGCGTTTTCCCGTTTTTCTTCGGGATATGCACCCTCCGCGACGGGTGAGGCTGATAACTTTCGTCTTTCAACGAGGCTATCAGCGTTTCGATCCGGGCAAGGCTCATCTCGTCGATACTGCGACCGTCGGAGCCTTTGGTCGTACTGCCTCCGTTCGATGCGATCTTTTGGTAGGCAACATAGAACAACTCTTCGTTGAACAGAATCCGGTAAAGGCGTTCGAACTTGTAGCTCGAATCCTTACTGTGTTCGTTCAGACTGTTTAATACTCTTTCCGGACTTCTCATAATGTCTCTCACATTATCCATTAATTGTATTAAAGAAAATTAGCTGCCTCCCTTCGCCATGTGCAGGGCGTTACCCTGCCCGGACTACTACGGAGGCTCCGTTACCGTGCCGGATATTCAGAGGTCTGCACCTCATAGCCTTACAAGTGGCGTTCCGGTTTAGGTAATCCCCGTTTACTTACTTAGTAACTGTTGGCATGATGGATTGTCGGATGCGATTTCCGTCCTTTACCATTTATCATGGTTGCTCTGCGGCAAGTTCTTGCTTGCGTCCGTACCTATACACCGGAGCAGTACCGCAGTATGACGATTTCAGTTACCTTACGTCATAGCCTTCAAGTAGAGCAGCTCGGACTGTCGTTCAAACAATTCGGTTTTCATCCTCATATCCATCGTTTCACCTTGCCGTTCAGTGGCAGTCTGGTAACTGACTGACTTACGACGTTCCCGACATGCTACACTCCCCGTCCGGTTTCCCTTTCGGATAAGTCGGGTGATGATAGGTTTTTCAAAGAACACTTACCTAATCCCTTGCCAGTGGGATATTTACTAAGCAGCTTGTACGGGCGCACAGAGATATTTCAGATACTCCGCCATACCTTCCTTGGCGATAGCCTTCCACGCTTCCTCGATGAGAATAACCTTTCGCACGCCCTGTAACCGTCGCATCTTATTGATGAAGGTTTCCATGATGATGAGCGTTACGATCGGGAATAGGATTTTGTGATCCTTAATATTATCTAACTCAAAGATCACAAGACGTTTTGAGAGCAAATCCAACTGTTTGTCGGAGTTGAGAAGATAGTCATACTCGCCACCCTTGTAGTAGGGTTCAAGCACATTGAGAAATCCATCGACATCGAAATCTTTTTCCCGGACATTTTTCTGCCGCAGAAGCCGCCGGTAATCGCTGCCCACGAATTCATAAAACGTGTTAAACGAAGGAATCAGTTCAGAATCCTTTCTCAGTTCGGCCAGATAGAGATTAACGGCATTGGAAAGAGCTACCTCCTCGGCCCGCGTCGGCGGTTCATTCTCGCGTTTCCACAGAGTCAGAATCAAGGTTTTGATAGACTCTCGTTTCTCAATGTCGAAAATCCCGTCATCCGTATAAAACGGATTGAAGCAGATCGGGTTTTCGTCGGTATAGGTAAAATAGATGCCGTCCTTCCCATGCGTCTTTTGATTCACAAGTTCACACAATCCTTTGTACGAATTACCAGTGTCAACAAGTACAATATGCGCTCCCTGCTCCCAGTATTGACGAACTAAATGATTGGTAATAAACGACTTGCCACTCCCCGAAGGCCCGACGATACATTTATTTCTGTTCTGGATTATACCTCGTTTCATCGGCAAATCCGAGATGTCGAGATGTATGGGAATTCCAGTATGCCGATCGACCATTTTGATCCCGAAGGGTGACGGACTGCTGCGGTAATTTGTCTCTGCGGTGAAAAAGCATAAAGCCGGCTCCAAAAAGGTATAAAATGATTCCTCAGCGGGAAAATCCGCTTCATTACCCGGAATAGCGCCCCAGAACAATGCCGGAACATCAACCGTATTGTGATGGGGCGTGCAACCCAAAAGTGCGAGCTGGGCTCCAACGTCATTGCGGATACGCTTGAGATCGTCTTCATTCTCCGCCCAAGTCATCACATTACAATGGCAGCGAACGGAACGAAGATTACCTACATGAGCTTCCGAAAGATACAGATCGATCCACTCCTTGTTCACGGCATTCGACCGGGAATACTGCGACAAGGAATTCATATTACGTCCCATGCGTTCGAAGCGTTCGAGAATCTCTTCGTGGTTCTCCAGAAAGATAAACTGATTGTAAACGTGATCGCATCCGAGCAACAACCCAACGGGTGCGGCAAAAGAAAGACGGCAATCACTGCGATCGGTAGAAAGCCGCTCGTAACGGGTGTCCGTTCCGACCTGCTGGGGCAGGTCATCCAAATCGGTGAGCGTATGCATACAGAGGATCTTGTCCCCGATCATCATTCGCCCCGGATCGAGCTTTATATCCTCGTTTACCGATTGTTCGAAGTTGAGCGTGAAATACTGGTTCAGGATTCCCGGAGTCTTTTCATCCCCAAGAATCTCTTCGGTCGTAAGACGCCGGATTCCAATCAGACCGCTTTCACGGATAATGCTCTCGGCCTGACCTACGGCATCCAGAAAACGGCTTATAGCTTCGGGATCACGAATCTCCTTTGGAATGATAAAACCCCGGCACAACGTCGTGAAATTGCTCTGCTGGCTGATACGCTCTTTGGTTGTCTTCGTCAGGAAAAGGTAACAGGCATGCTCAAGGTAAGGCCGTTCATTGAAATGCCGTTCAAAAGAGCGGGAGAGGAAACTTTGATCGCCATCCCGATTCTCCGGCCGATACTTTTGCGACAGAAACCAGTCCTGTTTATGAACAACGGAGTAATCGGGCAGGACTTTGATTGCTTTCAGTCAGGTAGCATGAATCGCTTCGTATTCTTTGGTGGTCACGGAAAACAGTTCCGGCAGTTCAACCCGAAATGCGACCGTTACATCAGCCTCTTTACTGACGATGCAGCCATGTTCGACAGCCATGATTGGAAACTTATCTTCCAATGTATTTTTTTTCAAAATGCTTTTCATAAGTGTTTGGGATATTAATCCTTTTCAGGCATTTGAACCTCTTATCGACAGCTAAAGATCACGGATTCCGCTCGTCCTGGCGATAAGCCTTACAAGGGTTTTCCGAGAACTTATCCTCCGGGGAAACCGATGCCGCGCAGCAAGTTTCATCAGCCCGTGAGCCCCATATTCGGCGTTCAAATGAAAAGTGAACCAGACCAGCGCAGTACCCAATACCAATGCAATGGTGATACATACTACAGGAGGTGCGCCCATCATGTACAAGACGACAAAAAGGACAAATACGCCTAACAATCCTCCGGCGAAAATGAAGACATACTGCGCTCTGAGTCCTTTAAATTCAACTTGTTTGCCAACGCCTTTATTAATCATGTACTCGGCCATCGTTAGAGGAAGAACGATTCGAGAACGACACCCACGATTACAAGGAAAATGCAGGCTCCAAACCAACTGGCAGCCGTTTTTGAAGTGTCCGGGTCTCCCGACGAGAACTTTTGATAGACTTTGATGCCGCCGATCAAGCCAACGACAGCGCCTACGGCATAAATTAATTTCGTTAAAGGCGCAAAATAACTCGTAACCATTGAGGTGGCATCCGTGATGCCTTTAATACCATTGCCCTGAGCCATAGCTGCGCTGGCAAGAACGACGGCCATCAAAGTCAAAATCAGTTTTTTATTCATTTTTTATGTCTGCGTTTTAAAATTATTAAAAACCGCAGACCGCGCACTTCGGAAGATTGGCGGCCTGCGGTCGTCAGTCTTCGTTAGTGCGTTCAGGTCAGTCAGCCTGAATCGAAATAGAGCATTTTCATCGCTTCGTAGTTTTTGGGTTTAACAATTTAACTGTAAGCACCTGCATCGAAATTATCAATGCCGTACTTCTCTTCATCCGTAGGTTCCAGCAGGTCCCGTTGTTCATCGGCTTGTGCAAGTTCCAACTGTTCGGCAACTTCCCGGCGAATTTGTTCTTCATCGATGATCTCGATAATCTCCTCCTCTCCGTCACCGCCATTGACAGGAACAAATCGCGCCGCAGCAAAACCTTTGTCTTCCCACCTCTGCGGCTGTTTCTTTTCTGCAGGGCGGGGTGTCTGCGTTCTCTGAAAGGCCGGAGCCCTCCATTCCATGATCCGCGGCTCCTGCTCAACCTTCGTCGTGGCTGCAAATGTATCATCCCCGGCAGTTTTTGGTTCTCTTTTCGGGCCGATGTCACCCGTTGGCTCTTTCTGGCGTGAAACATACCGCTTCTTTTCAACCAGATTATCGTCCGTCAGCGTAGATATTACCTCCTGTTCGGGAGACGCCAAGGGTTGTTCGGGCGAACTGCGGCAGGAAAATCGGAGTATAGGACCGAACCATTCCCGAAGCAAAGACCGCCATCCGTCAAAGAAAAGTTGTGCGAGTTTTCCTTTAAACAGGAACTTGTCTACATAGAGATATGTAGAAAGGCTTCCCAAGAGTATTATTAGGATTGTCTTCATGCTACAATATGTCTTTCGTATTCTTCTGACGATGCAATCTGTTAATCTCATCCCGAAACAATTCAAGATGATGGGCAAGGATATTTTCGGCAAAGGATGTGACTGAAATCCTGCTCCATCCCAACCGGCGTACTACATCTGAGAGTTTCTCTTTAGTCTTTGAACTGATGTATATTGCACTGCGCTGCTGCACGACATGTTCGCAGAGGAAAAGCCGCTCATAGCTCGATATAGGGCGAGGTTTCGCTGGTTGAGGAGGTCTTTGTTCAGTAACAGCCCCTTTCACCTCTTGCTGTACATTCTCTTCGGTTCTGTTCGCAGAGTCGGTCTTGCCGGTTTGCGCCGTGGGATTATTCAGCACGGAGCCCGAAGGACTGCGGCGCGACGCCACTTCTCGCAGGAGGATTTCATCAAGATCAATCTCCTCCAATTTTTTCTTTCCCGCCATGCCTATTCCTCCTCGACGATTTTGCAGATTTCAGCACACAGAGAATCGAGACAGCACTCCGCAACGAAAGACCGCTCACCGGGGAAAAGCGTCGAACGGCATATAGCGCCGCCTTCGGGCCGCAATTCTTTACTGAAACGAAGGCGCTGCGGGATGTTGGTTTGCATCATCGGGAGCCCGAATGCGGCCAAAGCCTTCTCGTACAGATCGTATAGTGGCGTGCGTTCACGGCGATCGATCATCGACCAAAAAAGATGCACTCCTTTGATTTCCGACTTCTCGCTGGGAATAAAAGACTCCGCAATGGTGCGGGCAAAAGTTACACTGCTCTCCATAATCATCTTATCAGCTTTCAGCGGGATGAAAATCCGCTCCAAGCCGGCAATAAGGGGTAGAACCCCCTTGGTCGCAGTAGTGCCCGGGAGATCGAAAAAAACGTAATCGTACTCCTCATCAGTAGAATCGAGGAAGGTTTTAACTGTAGTCAAGGCTGTGGCGGCCCGGCATTCAAGTACAGGCCAAATCTTCCGCCCTGTAGCTTTATACTGCCGAATCATCATCAGTTTGTAATAATCCGAGCGGTCGAGGATTTCCAACTCCCGGCGGCGCTGTTCAAGAATGCTCCACTGGGGGTAGTCGCAATCCGCGACTACAACACGCCGGCCGAGACGATAATGAAGCATTCCCGCAAGAAGAATTGTAAAAGTAGATTTCCCGACGCCGCCTTTCTGACTGCAGATAGAGATGAAATGAGGTTTGTTTTTCATAGCTGAATTCATATATTGATTCCGTTGAGTGGAATGCTGTCATTGCACTGCATGCAGGCAATGACCGCCGTGAACCCCGATCATTCATTTCACTGAATGCATCGTATTCATTGAATGCAGTGCGTGAACTGAATTCACTGCATGAACGGCCTGCTTCCAACGACCTCAATTCATACAGCGACCTGCACGCATCCACATCATCCGGCACAAAGAAAAGCAGGAATCGAAGCCCTGATTCAGTATGTCACTCAATGACACTCCCAGTCCGCAATCGTCTCTTGTGCAGTTGATTTTTTATCCCTAACATTGCACATGAGAACGATACCGCATCCGATGAGCGGCGGCACGCTGGCCGCCGCCGGGAATAATCCGCTGAATAAGCGGATTCTATCGGCGCCTGCCGATAGCGAGCTGTTTTTTTGTATGCCGCAAATATTTGCGGCATACAAAAAGGCCCGGACTCCGAAGTCGTCCGGGCTGGTTTTCGCTCCAAAGTCGCATAACCTATAAAAAAAAATTACTATGGCAAATGGAAAATCGGGGCGTCCGAAGGCCAAAGACCCCAAAACACACAGGTATAATTTCAAGCTCAACGATGAGCAGGAACTACATTTCCGGAGGATGCTCGAAGAAGCCGGCTACCGGGAAAACATCTCGAAATTCATCCTCGCACGTCTGTTCGGATGAGAGTTCCGGGTCTATAAAAACGATCCTACAGGCGCAAAATATGTCGCGCGGCTGAATGATTTCTACTGGCAGTTCTCCCGAATCGGGAACAACTATAACCAGATCGTAAAGCAAGTGAATACCCACTTTTCGGAGCAGGCGATCCCCGTGCAGCTCGACATGCTCATCGGCTACACACGCCAGCTCAAAGCCCTGAGCGAAAAGATCGCATCCCTGACCGAAGAACTGCGCAAACAATGGTTGCCCGAATAAACCACGGCGCTCATGTCGAAGGGGTGCTTTTCTACAACAAGCTCAAGACCGACAAAGGCGAAGCACGGGTCGTCCTGTGCCACAACCTGCCCATCGTTCCCCAAGACGGCAATATCGACATCCGCCGCCTGAGCGAAGCATTCCGCCCCTGGATGACGCACCCCCGGTCCAGACTCAGGGAACCGGTCTTTCATGTCTCGTTAAACCCCAATCCAAAAGACCGGATAGACGAGATGAAAATGCTTGAAATAGCTCATTACTACATGGAGCGCATGGGCTATGGGGATCAGCCCTATGTCATTTTCGAACACAACGACATCGAACGCAAGCATTACCACATCGTTTCGACACGGATAAAACCCGACGGCACGACGATCGACTCTTTCGAATACAAGAAACGATCGAAGGCCCTGACCGAAGAAATAGAACGCGAATTCAACCTTATTCCGACCGTTCAGGGCCAGCAGTCCGCAGCTTTCGAGGAACTGCGCAAGGTCGAATACGCGCAGAGCAACCTCAAAGCGCAGCTATCTTCCGTACTCAACAACCTGACGGACCGCTACCGATTCAGTTCTAAAGGCGAATTTACGACCCTGCTGAAAATCTTCAACATCTGGATGGAGGAATGCAAGGGAGAAGTCGAAGGCCGTCCCTATGCCGGCATTATATACGGAGCCTTGGATGAACACGGCCAACGGGTAGGAAAACCCATCAAGTCAAGCCGTATTAGCAAGAAATTCGGCTATAAGGCACTGCAAAAGGAATACAGCAAAACCAAACGATGGATCGCCGGTAACAAACAGAAGTTGGAGCCGACACGGATAACAATCCGTGAGGCGATGAAGACCGCCCGGACTACTGAGGAATTTGCAGCGGCGATACGTCCGGGTGGAATATCAGTAGTCTTCCATCGAAGCGCCGAACATGAAAACAGAATCTACGGCGTTACATTCATCGACCATAGGAACGGACTTGTTATAAACGGCTCCCGGCTCGACAAGGCTTTTGCGGCCAACCGCTTCCAAGAACTGTTTACCAAGGCTCCGGCCACTGAGCCTCAGAACCGTGCGGAGCGTTCGCAGCAGAGCTCCGACACGGGAAATGACTGGTTCACGCAGCAATCGCACGACTTTGGAGCCATATCCGACATATTCCCGGACCTGGATTTATTCTCCGTGCTGCTCAACGAGGCATCCAGACCCGATTATTGGGATGAATGGGCGCAGGAATACCAACGAAGAAAAAAGAAGAAAAAACGCCGGCACTTGAAATAATACCCGTCAAAACTTAAAGCAGGCTTACAAAAAAAGCTGTCATAGACAGCTTACATTTTGGATTCTCCGGTACACGCCCGGATTAGGTGATTTTTTTATCCCCTGTTCCCAGCTTTTGACGGTCAACATGCAACCGTAGGCCGCAATGCGGACAGACGATATTATCAGCCTTGAGTAATTGTTCTACCGATAAAGGAATATAACCACTGCATACGGGGCAACTCATGCCCATTGGCTCTGACGGTATCATATAATAATCACTTTACAGGTTTCAGTTCTTGGGGCAGTATATAGGGAATCATGGCTATTTTAACCGAACTGACACCCGTTCTCAGGATATTTATAACCCATCTTTCACCGTTTTTTCTTTTAATAACAACTTTCTCTCCCTTTTTTACCGGACATTCTTGTTCTGAATAATACGGTTGACTGGATTCCGGGGCCTTTGTCCAGCCAACTATGCCTGAGAAGATCAGGTTATTATAAATAGAGTTGAATTCCATAGTTATCATAACTTCCCCTCCCCAGACAGCTACAGCTTCATCCGACGTTATGTCTAATTCAAGCATATTATTCTTTTCTTCGGATTCAGAAGGCAAATTCGAAACACGGGGGATAGATGGAACTACTGTTTGCACACTGTCGGGCTTCGAATCCTTCATTTTATTCACAACAAAACAGAACCCATAACCAGCCGAAAATATAAAACTAACTGCCGTAATAATAGACCACAGAGATTTAACTTTAACCCGGCCAAGTAATTTCCATAATTCTTTGCAAGTTATATTTTCCATGTACCTTACGACAATCGCATAGTCATCGCTATTCTTTCCCGCGTTATTTTGAATCTGGGATTGTGCCTGTGCCGCGGCTTGCGCCTGAACTTGGTTATTCACGTTGATATTAACTTGAAGCGGCTTGTCGTCCCGGCTATGGGCATTCTTTTGCTCCTGTTCCTGATCCTTCTGCTGCTCCTCGTCCACTAATTTCAAAAAATGGTTGCAAGCTTCGATTGTTTCCTGACGCATGATTTCAATGCCGGAAACAGGCAGTGGAAGCGATCCTTCACGCTTAGTATAGTAATCGATCGTCTTTTTGAAAACAGCATCTTTCGACTGAAGATAATTCTTTAAGTTCTTGACGGTATCGATAAGATGCTTCGGGCTTACAAAATGATTGCCTATCTCTAAATCACAAAACTCCTCCCTTAAATTATGAGCAATATCCCGTGATGTTTGGATGATTTCACTGCTGTTTATAAATTCTCCATACGAACGACTACCGTATTCCTTCATACTCTCGAAGTATTCACGGGAATGGTTCTGCACGAACTTTTCGAAATATTTCCTGGCTTCGTCAAAAGTATTCATAAAACAAAGGTAGTGAATTATCTCCGAATTATCCTAATATCCAGAACCTCGAAAAAAACGCAAACACCTGCCCGTAGTAGCTGCAGAGACTTTCGACCGTGGAAACGGATAGAATACCCATATCAACCGGCACATCAGAAAATTACTTGAAGATTTGCTGTTTTCTGAATAATAATCGCTAACTTTATATCACGGTCTGATAAATATTAGGCTTTATGGGTCGGTGGACCTCACAGTTCATAGATGTTTCATGGAGGAGGTGATTAGTGGCCTCCTCCCTTTTTTAAACGATGTTTGTACACATACACATACCCATCATCGACTGTAGAAGTCTGTGTTCATCCTTTCAGAGGTTGAAGCGTCCCGTCTTTCCGATTCCGGAAGAAAATGACTTTATCCGCAACTTCGGCAAAGTATCCTTGAATTACATCCCAGCCCTTCCGTGTTACGCCGGAGAAGACTGGTTTTTCCGGGGTGAAAATACCGTGAGGTTTAAGGAACTGCCCCGATTTAGGATTAGGATTGGCAAACAATATTACAACTGCCAAAGCAAATTCCGACGCCTCTTCTGCAACGGGAAAATGGCTAATCGTTATGAAGTGGGCTTAGAATTCACGGGAATGAGAGTATACGCCAATCAGCTTGTAGACCATCTGTTCAGCCTGGGCGTCAAAGTCAAAAACTGCGAAAAAGGATACACCCCGACCACTCTTTTGGCTGTCGGGAAATTCCTGCCTGCGATTTACGACTATTCGACATCGAATCAGCCGCTCCACGATGATTTACGTGTAAGCTGCGGGGAGACATTGTGTATTCTGGAATCTGCGGCCGGGGAAATCGTATTCCGGCCTCAGCATGCCGAATTGGTGCTTAAATTTCCTAAACAGGGACTCTCACTTTATCATTTCGTCTACACACGGGCGAATACCAAGATTCATTGCTGGATAATACAGAAATGGCTGACGGCAGACGCCCGCTTCGCCAGCAAACTGAGAAACGCGCTATTTCAAGTTCATTTGGAGTCCCAATCTTTGATTCAGGCATATAAATTTCTGATCCTGAACGACGATCCCCAAAAGTTAAACAAGGAGGCATTCCTGCGTTTCGTAACGGATATTCAGGCTAAACTCAAGCGCCGATCCCGCTTCACTATCAGCACCGAACGTATCGTCAACATCGCTCTCAAAGCAACGCACGCCCTACAACCGGCGCAGATGACCAAGATGATCGACATGGTGGATAGGATCGGCGACAAATACCAGACCGCCGACTTTCTGGAACTCATGTCGCCCCTAACGATCGCCGAGTGGAAAGAAGAGATCGAACGGGAGCTTCAAAAAAACTGGAGTCCCGGAACCAAAACGCAACTCGAATACCTGAAAGAGGCATGTAGTTCCTCTTCGTTCAAGCAATTCATTCGCTTTATTGTTCAATATAAGGGCGAAATCTGGGATATAGCGAAGGACATCATTACCGACCGACTAAAGAAATAAGGCTTACGGGGGAGGGCCAGTAGGGCGAAGCCCCTACAATATACTTCAAAACTAAAAATGGCCGGAAGAAAAATCTTCCGACCATGAATGGGGCAAACCGCTCCGTTTTAAACGGTTTCCATCATAGTGAATTGCTGCATCTTTAATTGCGTATCTCAAGTTTACAACCAGCATTTACATGTAAAGTCTCAAGCGATGTAACACTTTCGGTTCCTATGATTGTCAATTTTGCGTTATTACTAACAGTGACATTCTTAGTCTCCACTTTACGACCCTGAACAATCTGATCTGTCGTTACATGCTGATCGTAAAAAAGAATTTTATCAGGAACGTAATTCACTGCGGCATAAGCATCGACCAAGCCATAGCCCATGTAATCAACCCATAGCCCATTGGGACGACCGGAAGTCGTTTTATATAAATAACCTCCGACCTTTTTCCCTGATTTTTCTATAGCAGTTACCACTTGCAAGCGTGTAAAAGTAGGGTTCTTCGATATTACGAGAGCTGCTACACCCGCAATATGCGGGGTAGCCATAGACGTTCCACTCTTCTGGCCTGTGCTATTGCCCGGAATTGTAGACAAAATATTAGATCCGGGAGCCACAACATCCAACTTCGTACCATATCCGGAGAAAGACGATTTACTGCCATTTGAGTCAATAGAACCGACAGTTAATATATCATCATGGAAATTGCCGGGATAATCCATAACTCCAGAATAATTTCCTGCAGCAAAGGTTACTACACACCCTAATCCATCCCGGCCTTTTGTCATGGCATCAATAATAGCCTGCTCCAAAATCGCACTATGCATAGTGTCGTAAAATGCTCCACCCTGATCGCCCCAAGAATTAGTAAGTACATCAGCCCCATTTTGCCATGCCCAGCTAAATCCGCTCGCAAGTTCAGCCGAGAATGTTGTTGACAAATATAGGTCGTGACTAACTCCGATAATCTTGGCTTCAGGAGCAACGCCAACCACTTGCAGATTATTATTCCATACGGCGGCAACAGTACCGGCTACGTGTGTTCCATGACTCAATCCATTCACAAATACGCTGGGAGATTTGCCCGTTTGCGCATCATAGCTCAAGGTATGAAGATTGGCATTCAAATCATTGTGGCTGCGGTCAATCCCCTGATCTAATACCGCGACTTTCGCACCGGCTCCTCTTGTTATATCCCACGCAGCGGTAACATTGATATCAATATCCGGATAAGAATTATTTTTCAATCCCCATAGTTGGCCAAACATCGGATCATTAGGAATAACGTTCGGCTTGAAATCAAACATAAATGCAGGGTCCACATCTGCGAAATGACCAGTTTCATAGAAGTAGTTGCTTGCATCTACCGAACTGCCGAAGCTGGAGTTATGAATAGACATAATATACCACAAAGGCATATAAGGAACCTCCTTTACAATCTGAACTTTCTGTTCTTCTGCCAGCAGCTTTAATGTGGCGAAATCTTTCTCATCCTTTAATTTCAAATAGAAAATATCGGATGTTCCGATGGGTTGAGCATTCGCACCTCGGCTAAAGAATGGCAGAATGTGTTTAATCTGCTTATTTTGCTTGAGGTCTTTTATGAGTTTAGAGTAGTCTGTAGCAGTCGATTTCGAAGTCAATCTATATTTGACTACATTCCCGCTCCGAGCGCCATCTTCTTGTACTAAGTCCAGCCCTTGAAATGAAGAACCGGTCTTTGAAGATTTCAACGACGCATCATCTGCAACAATATTCACATATTCAGTATTCAGAGTCAAGGGTATCTTTTCTCCGCTATACCAGTAGTAGCACGTCGCATCTGCCCCTGCCGAGCGTGTCTTACTCAGGCCGTCTTGTCCCGGCTCATCGACAGGAGCGTCAGTACAAGAACCAAGAGTAATGGCCAGCAGGAATAGCATACTGAAAATGCCTATTATTTTTTTCATGGTTTCAAGTTTTTTAATTATATCTCGTTAAGACATATAAGAGATATTATATTGAGAAGCACAGAGCGGGTTACCATCCCCGCATCCGCCTGTTCCTCGACTAACGAGAGTTGTCACCGATTCTCTTTCAAGGCATTTACCTCGGCTTGAAGAGATTTTACGGCATCGATCAGCACGGGGATCAACATGTTGTAGTTGACGCATTTATTGCCCTCTTTGTCCGTGATGACAGCGCCCGGTAAGACCTCCTCCAACTCTTGTGCAAGGACGCCAATCTCCTGATCAGAAGACCTGCGATAGTTTTTACCCTCGTTAATGAAGTTGTAGGTGACAGGTCTGATCCGCGAGATAACCTCCAAGCCTTGTGAGAAATCACGAACATTGGTCTTGGCACGAGCATCGGAGTGGTAGTAAACATTCAGCACATTGATGCTGTTATACTTGTTCGTTGAGGAGTTGTAGAAAGAGATCTGATCACCATGCCCCGCCAGCCGGGTGTTTTCTGACGAAATGTCAATCTGGAAGAAGTTCGTCTGTGACGGGAGTTTGAAATATGCGCCGTTTCCGGCTATCGAGACCTTATAGCTCCCAATAGGGGTGGTATCCAGCGACAAGCGGCCTCCGGAATAGGTAAGCTGTGCATTTGCCGAGAAAATGCTGACAGCAGAGAATAGAATTGTGAAAAGCAGCGTATGGAGAGTTGTAGGTTTCATATATTCAAGTTTTTTAAGGTTAAAAGTAATCCGGGGTTTGGTTTACCCAAACCCCGGATTTGGGTATTACTTAGTTATTATGATTCGTGCTGTTTAAATATATAATGGGATGATAAAATCCGGATTCCCATACAACATTCCAATTTTTTGCAGGAAGATTTTGATTTATAGCATTATATATCACTCTATCGATGGGAATTTGATCGTATACAGGATTCGGCCGGACTGGGGTGATTGGACCGATCGCGTTTCCTGTCTCATTCTCTGAAGGATACAACCGGAAGGCAATTCCCCGCAGGACGATCGATCCTTTTGCGGCGGCTTCTTTTGCGGGTAACGTATTGACCGCATCGAGCAGCAATTTTCCATAAGGATCTGAACCACCAACGATGTAACCACTGAAAGAGGACAAATAGACGTATTCCAAAGCAGGAAGATCCCCGAAGTTGAAATTCTTGAGTTGGGTATTCTCCAGACTGATTTGCTTGAGGTTATTGCAATTCAGAATTGTCAACCCGCCGGTATCGCTCAACGAATATAACGATTCCGGATAGTCCGGCCATGCGAACACAGACTCATAATCTCCGATGTCAATAGGATCAGTTGGCTCGGAATATGATTCTCCTGGTTTCCAAATTCCTTTACTTGTCGCAAAAGTTTCCAGATTCGAACAATTATCCAAAATAACCTTTGAGTCGCCAATCCTGACTAAATACAGTTCTTTGAGATATTCGTACCCTGTGAAGTTGAACTCCCGACTAATGAAATCCGAACCGCCTATAATGCGGATATAGCTTAACGCATGATTCACGGGCTTGATGTCGATCGCACCTGCATTATTAGCACCCTTAAAGTCGAATCTGGTCAGCGCATAGCTGTAATCCGGCTTTGCCTCTCCGTAGTCCAGCACCTCGCCGATAACGATCTTACGGGTTTTCGTTTCGTCGAATGTCTTGTTGATCATAAACGTATGCTCAGACGTCGTATAGTCCGGAAGATCATAGGCAGTGTACTCTTTCGAGACCTCACCATCCCAGCGTACCCCCAGATTCTTGGTTGTAGTCACCGAAAATCTTGTGCTGGAACCAGTGCATTCGAACTCGATCAATGGGACGAATAGATTATCTGGGGGCGTACCTCCGAATGACTCTCCATAGAGGAACTGCGCAAATGACTTATCATTTTCGGACAACTCGGTTATGTAATCCTCGTCGAATTCGATGGGCGGAATATTGCGGGCAATCATCTCATAGAACGGCCAGTTCATCACCGACCACTGGTCGTAGTACTCGGTTTTGTGGATGAAGAACGCCTGATCTTCGAGCGGATCGAGTACGATCTTCTTCAACTCATCCCAGGCAATGTAATTCGCCAGTTCATTTTCCCAGTACTCCCGAATGGCCGTTTCGTTTACACTGCCGTCGGCATTGGTTATCCAAGCCGGATGGAACATCGGGTGACGGAACTCCAGCTCCAGACCGAGGACCTGACCGAAAGCCCGTAGTACGTCACTCCGCTTTTGGGCATCTCCGGCACGGCGCCATTGTGCAAAGTGCATTGTAGCTTCGCTCTGCTGTCCGTAAACCTGCATATGATCGGTGCCGGTCAACGACCAGCTCGACATCATGCCCGGCACATAGTCGAAGCCGATACGGACAGTGGCAGGCTTGTCACTTCCTACGAAATGGAAGCGGACGCCGGCAGCCTTCTCCCACTCTTTAGCTACTTCCTTAACATATTCCTGATAGCCGGCCGAACCGTTCAGGAATTTGACGGTCAGGTTATTGGCCGCCATAGGTTTACTCCACACTTTCATGGCGTTCGCAACGCCACGGGTCGCGGGAGCAGGGGTATTCAGCATGGCTGCACCATAGAAATGCGGAACAAAGGCTTCCGTTTGGTCAGCCTGCCCCGAACTCGTTGTTTCATCCTTGCTGCAACCTGCAAAGAGCAACAACACAACAGATAGCAGTAATAGTTTTTTCATAGCTGAATGTGTTAGGTTAATAATTGGGTTATCGTCTACATAGATATGTAGTTTATATGGTTATTAACTCTCAGTTTACTCCCCGATAATCGGCGGCTGGTGTCTGCGTTCTTGATCTTTGGTCTGTTGTGATCGTGATTTTGACAGATTGGGTCTGTCTTTATCGCTGTCTTTGGCCAGAAACTTGTCAAAGGTATATTCTTCGCCAGTTAGCGCCATAATGCGCCTGACAATCAATTCCCGACAGATGGTATTGAAATAAAAATCGGCTGATTCATCCATCAAACTATAAGACTCAGATCGCCAAACCCCAAATGCATAATAATATCCTCCTTGAAGCACACCCACATAGGGGTATCTCGGATGTCCGATCAGATGTGCCCAATAGACCGATTTCGGATCGCTGGTCAGCGAGAGATTCAGATACCAACCCTTCTTCTGTTCATTTCTCAATCTTGTTGCTTCATAATCCGGAATCTCGAACGGCTGTCCAGGATCGAATCCAGAAGTACTGTATTCGTCACCTAAAAGGCCAAAAGCATGACCGGCCGTTTCGTGAATAAATGTCCCCATTGACATCTTACGTCCTCCATAGACATAGCCTGTAAAGGCAAAATTTGGCCCGGATATCGGTTCCCGCATATAAGTAACCCCTCCTTTGACCCCATTGATAACGATCCCGACCGAATGTACCGGCCTTTCATATGCCAGGACAGGGAGACGATAATAGGATTCCAGCCTTTGTTGTGCGGTATAAATGTAAAACCACTGACGGCTGTTTTCTGTTTGCACACCTAATGCAGTCTGACCGCCGCTGTCAAACGCACCGATATAGGCATCCCTCGACACGGCATATACCATGTGTACGTTGAAGTATTCGCGGTAGGATTTGGTGGGTTCGATGGCAAAGAAGGATTCCATAGCAAACTCCATGACCTGCTTGTAGTAGCCCGTGGCAATGTCTACGTCGGTAAATGCTTCGCCGATCAATACGATGTCGATGCCCTTGCCCTTGGTCGCCCGTTGCAGGGTCTCGAACTGCTTATCCATCGAGAAGTCGGTACTCTGGTAGGAGCTGTTGCCGAATACCTTCTTCAACTGCGTGTTCAGGTCGTCCGTATGCTGGAACGGCCGGGCCATGAAATCTATCAGAAACGGCTCCTCGGGGTAGAGGCTTGTGGAGCAATACTGCCCCGTGAACATGTCGTTGGAGAACGTGCCGTACTGATCGACCAGAAAATAGCTCGGATAAGGTTCGGCAGGCAGAATCACGCGGTGTCCCTCGGCATCGGCATAGTCCGTCACCACGGGATAGGGCACGTCGTGCGTGCGGAGGTATTGCTCCGCTGCCTGTTTGTACTCCTCCCCTTCGGGAGTGATCGCCACCACAGCGAAGCCCTGTCCGCCGAAGAGCGTATGCACCCGCCGGACAGTGGTCTCCAGAAAGGTCTTCGAATCCTCCTGCAAGGGATTCCAGTGCAGGATCATCGTCCGGATGTTGCCGCTGTACACCTCGCGGATGCTGCCCTGCGAGCCGTCGCGCAGGTCGGTGAAAGTAAAGTCCGGAAGGTGGATATCCTTGCTGTATGATACTCCACCGGATTTACCGTAGTCTTGCCGGACACACTGGAGGGCGATGCGGCTCCACAGAGGATGGTTCTGAATAACGTCCGGGATTTTCCCATAGAGATAATTGTTGTTCAGGATCAAGTCTATTGGCCGCCCGCTTTGGAACAAATGCGCCCAAGTCGCCACCCAACTCGTGATCTTATTGAACGACAGATTTATATACTGCAATCTGTTCAGTTTGGCCCAATCGGGAAGATAACCGCCCTCGATGCAGTTATGGCTGAGGTCGATCGTTTCCAGTTCTATCAGGTCGTCCAGACAGGTAATTGAGTGCCCTTTTCCGTCATTGACGCTGATGGGGCCTTCGAGCGCATTCCAACTCAAATCCAGATGCCGCAGCTTCGTGAGTTTTGCGATCTCCCACGACACGGTTCCCGCGAGGTTGTTCTTCGCAAGCCGCAGGGCCGTGACGTGCCCCTCGGCGTCGGTCTCCACGCCGTACCACTCGCCCAGAGGCTTGTCGCTGCACCAGTTCTCGCGGTGCGTCCAGCCGCCGCCTTCGGCCGCGTCGTAGAATGCCCGCAGCGCCGAGCGCTCCGGGTCAGGATCGTCCCACGCGGCCTGCACGACGGTCAGTTCGTCGAACAGGTCGGACGCCTTATCCTTGAACACGATAAGCCCCGTGCGTTCCCGTGCATCCGGATTGGCAGAGATCGTGAAGCGGTGTGTACGCTCTTCGAGCCCCGGTGCGGCCCGCGATTCGGGGAGCTCCTCGATCCACTCGCCGCCCTCTTTCACCGATACGGTGTAGTCTACGTTCGACTGCACCTCTACCGTGAGTGTCCGCTCTTCACTGCCGATTTCAAGCCGGTTGTCGCCCGCGATGATCGCGTTCTTCTTCGCCTGCGAGACCTCGATGCGCTCTTCGAGGGTTTCGCCACGCAGGATAAGTGTAAAGCACCGCCCGACATACTCCTCATTCGGGTCCACCTTCACCGTAACATTAATCTCCCCGCCCGCATCACCCGAAGGGGGAGCGATGTCGTACCAAGTAGCGGCATCGATGGCCGATTCAGGAGCGGTCTCCGAGGTAATACGCCACGGCTCATTGGTCGAGAAAATCAATACGGCGCTCCCGCCCTGCGCACCGAAAGGCGCGGCGGGTAGTGCCTGCGTGATGGTTAGAAAAGGTTTGTCGGGATCAGGTGGTACGGGTGGATTATCCACGTTGTCGCTTCTGCTGCATTGCGAAAAGAATAACACGGCAGAAATCCAGAGAAACGGATGCGTGAAACATGGGAAGGGACGTGTCATAACCGTTCATGTTTTAGAATGATCCAAGTTATCGACTTTTGCTCAATATAATAAAATATTTCCAAGAAATCTTCGAGGCTGTTTCTCAATTATTACTCGAACGCCCGAATTTTCTACTAATAAATCCATATAGGATAATTTTGCGAATAGCACAACGATTCGGGAAATCGGTCAATTTTCGTATATGCGCAGAAACGAATCGATTATGAAGACTTCGGACCGCAGGTCAGAATGGCTGTATCTCGGCAGGTATTGAATATAAAACACGCGCAAAAAGGACATTTAGTAGATTTTGTTCTGGATGGTCTGTAAAAAACGTCGCCCATAAAGGACGACGTATAGGATAAAGTGTATTCGGTTTTCTTGTTACTCTTTCAGGATTGCTGTGTGCGACATATCCCGGACGATTATACCCTCATCAAAAAGTTCATAGGCGGACTATTTTTCCTCTACTTGTTGTAAACTATAAATTTCTTTCTGCCTTTCAATCTCCTCGCGTAACTCTTCCTCTTTGGGCAGGTAGGTCAGGTATTTTGCAGCAAATAGTTGTGGATTCTCATGCAGCACCGAATACCGGGCGATGTCGCGGCTGGTTTCCGTACAGAGGATCAATCCGATGGTCGGATTATCGCCGTCCGTGCGTTTCAACTCATCGTACATGCGGACATACATATCCATTTGCCCGACATCCTGATGCGAAATCTGGGTGGTTTTCAGGTCGATCAGCAAAAAGCACTTTAAAATGTAATTGTAGAATACCAGGTCAATGAAATAATCCCCTGCATCGGTAGAGATATGCTGCTGCCGGGCGACGAAAGCATAGCCCTTACCCATCTCCATAATGAATTTCTGCAAATGCGTGAGGATTGCACTTTCAAGCCGGGATTCGGTAAAATCCATGTTGGACGCCAAGCCCAGAAACTCTGCAACCATCGGATTCTTGATGAACTCCAACTTGTCCTTTTCATACGCCGCCGTCAGGGATTTCATTTCCGATACGACCTTTTCCTTTTTCGGTGATTGGAGCAGACGATGATAGTATTGCGACGATATATTGCGATCAAGTGTACGGACGCTCCACATTTCTTGTGCAGCTTCATTCAAATACCAGATGCGGGCCGCATCGTCCGTAACCCGCAATAAGGTTCGAATATGCGACCATGTAAGATTTGGTACACGCGTGTGCCAAATCTCATCATGGGGAAAAGATAGATAGAATTGCCTGTAATTTCGCAAATTGCGAGCCGAGAAGCCTTTGCCGAATGCCGCGGACAGTTCTTCGGAAAGCACCTTCAATAACTGCGTTCCATATTCCGCACGGCTCTTGCCATGCTGCTCCTGCTCTACGATCCGCTTGCCGATATTCCAATAGGTCTCCAGCATCACGGCGTTGATGGCAGCATAGGTATTCAGACGGGCATCCTCGATCAGACGTTTAATGTCGTCGATAAACGTGCGCTCCAGTACGGGTTTCATAACGGGTTAATTAGATTGGAAAAAAGATAAAACAAAGGTAGAAAATAATATCCGAATTACCCTACATTTTCAGCTCCTCGAAGAATTCCTCGAAAGTCAGGCCGTAATAGTTGCAGAGTCTTTCGAGAGTGGTGACGGATATATTGTAACCGCCGACCTCGCTGGCCGTGTATCTCGTAGATTTTATTTTGGATGGTCTGAAGTTCCATTGTTCGGGGTGAGTAACGGGGTTCATTCTTATAAAGTTTGCAGGAAAAGACCGGAATCTTTTAAAAGCATCACATTTCTTTCAGGTGTTCTCTCATCTTCAAGCCGGAGAAGAGTCCGGGCGTGTCACTGGACTGTCGTAGGAATAATTTTTAAAGTACAATTTTATTTTTCTTGAAAAATTCAACTGCCTGCTCGAACTTCTCGACAGAAGCTTCAATATTATTTGCATAAGCTGCAAAATTTTTGCTATACTCTTTCATTGCATTTATTTGCTCTGCAATTACAAAAACTTTACCTGCGAGAAAATGCGTCTTTATAATTGCAGGGGTTCTTTTTACAACAGAGCTGTCAAATTGTTTTATCACTAATATAAGGTTATGTAACCGTGAAAATTGCGGATTTACTGATGGAATGGCGTTTAAAGCAACGGTAATAAGATTTGTCAAAATAGAGTAATATACCTTTTCTGAGGACATCATAGGCATATTAATAATTCTATTATAATTTAATGCTACATCCTGCTGGTAGGCAGGCCAAAGCTCATTCCATTCCAAAAGAAATTTATTGCTGTATGAATTATAATCGTCGTATATCTTTCTGATCTCAGGTTGTATGCTGATTAAATATGATACACTTGACAAATAGGAATTTAGTTTTTTTCCTTTTATTTCATTTTTTTCTGATATACCTCGATGCAGGGAATCAGTCAGCCGATCAATGGTAAATTGCGAAAGTACATCAATGGTAATTTGCTGCACTGGAAAGGCTTGAGGCAGTATTTCGTCCGATTTCTTAATTTTATCAGCGAGCGTCTTTATCGAATGAATGTACTTCCGCAAAATAGGTATATTTTCTTCTGCCCAGATTACGATAGCGTCTTTTACAACCTCACGTTCTTCCTGCTTTTGTTTTCTCCGATACAAAATGTTAATACAGACTCCTAAAATAAAAATACCGAGCGAGATTAACGCCGGTAATAGAATGTCCCAAGACACACCAAGAAATGTGTTCTGACTGTGCGCAACAATACAATTCTGTATATCGGAAAGGCTTGTAGACATATCCGACAGTTTCGAAATAGCAAGGCTGTCTGAAGCATTGAGATTGTAGTCGAGCCGATACAGCCCCTCTTGAATGTCATCGAGTTTGAGCAGTAGTAATTTGTCTGAATACATATTCCCTTATTATTTGAGCGTGATTTCCGGGTGTTTGTCTTTCCAAGAGATCAAATCCTTGCACAACTTCCGCATGAAAATATTGAGCTGATACAAATCTTTCTCAGGACACTCGTTCTCTGTTGGTTTGAAATTGGCTTTCGCGTGTACGATACTATTCCTCGTGGCATAAAGAATGACCGCAACCTTATTCTTGATCGTCCTTTCTTTCTCCGCCACAATGCCGATGGCGGATTGTTGTTTGCTGGCTTTTGTTTCTTTGAGACACCGCTCCTGCACCCATTCTGGAAGGAATTCGTAGAGCTTAACGATGTCGCATTGTTCCATTACGATTTTTACAAGGTCACGATCCTTTATGTGTTTATCGTGTGCCCTCATGGATAATCCGGAATCCAGAGAATCGACATTCCCAGTTGCCGGAATCCCGGAAGAGAATTTCCGGCACAACTCTTCATGGGCCTTGATTTTGGCGACTATTGGAGAGATATACTCGATCACCTTATAGAAATACAGGAATTTAATATCGTTATTTCTTATTAGCAGGGCTTCAGAATATAAATCCAGAATAGGCGAACAATGAGGTAAAGAAGCTATTTGAATTGGATGTGTTTGGGTTGAATCCTTTGTCAAATCTAATTTGATCGTATATTTCACCTTGCGAACAGAACGGTTGTCGAGAGAAAAATTTATAAAATTGTATTTATCTATCAAATAGTACAAAACACGGTTAATAATATCACTCTCTTGTTCTTCGGGTAAAACATATTCCGGGGAATCATATCTTATCTCAATGGCAGAAAATGATGAACATGGCGAACATAATCGCTCATCTTCAGTGCATTTCTCTACATTATTTAATAGCCCTATTAGTAAGGGACTCTCAACCAACAATACAGTATAGTGTATGTCAGAAAATACATCTATGAATAACCTTGCATGTTTTAGGTTAATAACAGACTGCCTTATACTATCTGTTCGGACTGTACTTTCGTTTACCCCCTTTAAGGATTGTATATTATTAGTGTAGAGTAAAAAATCTTCAACAGGATATATTATGTAATCTTTTTCCTCTGCAAATAAAATTTCAATAGAATCTACACCTATTTTTACATCTTTATATTTAACATCATAATTATTCGCCAAAAAATCAAGCCGACGCTTGATCTCTTCGATATTTTCAGATGTAATGTAGGTATTCATATTCTCCTTATATTGGTGTTACATTTCCAACTCCCGGAAAAACTCGCCCAGCGTCGTGCCGTAGTAGCGGCACAGACGATCGATGGTGTCGAGCATCGGATTGAACAGGCCGGCTTCGATGTTGCCGACATTGATGCCGGTCTCCTTTATCACCTCTTTTTGGCCCTTGCCCGCGGCTTTGCGCAGTTCGCGGAACCCGGCCCCGATCCTATTGATCACCTCGTTATTGCGGATGTGTTTCTTGCTCATGGTCGTCGCTTATTTCCGGATTGTCGGTCGGTTCAGGTGCGTCGGTTGTTTCCGGCTCAACGGAAGGCGTGAAAAATTCATGTAGGGTCGTGCCGTATAAGGTGCAGAGGGCATGGAGTGTCGAGATGGTAATGTTGTTGCGCCCCATTTCGATATGCTCGACACGGACGCCTGTTTCAAACAACACCTTTTCCTGCGACAGGCCCCGCGCCAAACGCAGTTCCCGCAGCCGGTAGGCTATGTAACGGACAAGTTCTTCGTTTCTGGGAATTCTTACCATAATACAAAGAACTCGAAATCTCAAATACATTATGTTGTAATTGATTTGAGAGAATAAAAAAACAGGCTAAAATTGCGGATTTCCGGGGATAAAAAACAGAGGTATAAAAAAGTGTAAAGCAAAAGATAATCAAATAATTATACACTTTTCTTCAGTACCTTTGTTTTAGAAAAAAAGTAGAATAAGGTAATGTTAAACGAGGTTTCGGTTTCCAAATCGTTACCTCGTTTCTTTTGCTCTATTATTCATAGAAACGTGATTTTCAGTTTCTTGCATCTCTATTCATCTTGACATACGACTCTGCTGAAATTATTTTTGCAACCCTAAAAAGCAGAGTTTATGCGCAGCACGTTCAAGGTTCTGTTCTACCTTAAAAGGAACAAAGACAAAGATCAGAAAGTCGTCCCTGTCATGGGTCGCATCACGGTCAACGGCAGCATCGCGCAGTTCAGCGCGAAGCTCTCCGGCCCGGAAACGCTTTGGGAGGTCAGCGGCGGCCGCGCCAAAGGCCGCAGTCTCGAAGCGGATCGCATCAACCGCCATCTGGACAATATCCGCACCCAGATCGGCAAGCACTATCAGGATATCTGCGACCGGGAGTCATACGTTACGGCCGAAAAGGTCAAGAATGCCTATCTCGGCTTCGGAGAGAAATACCGGCTGCTTCTCGAAGCGTTCGAGAAATTCACCGGCGACCTCAAGAAACGTGTCGGCATCGACCGCTGCCACGGTACATGGAACCGCTACTATAAATCCATCGACCATCTGCGGACTTTCATGCGTAAGGAGTATAACGTGAGCGATATGCCCTTGGCAGAATTGGAGCAGTCGTTCATCGAGCAATACCACGTCTACCTTAAATCCAATCTGGGGCTCAAGCCTACGACCGTCAGCGGTTATCTCAAATGCCTGAAATACGTTATCAAAATCGCGTTCAACAACGGCTGGATGCCTCGCAACCCCTTTTCCCTCTATCAATATACGGCTCCGAATCCGGAACGCAGTTTTTTAACGGAAGATGAACTCCACCGTATGATGACTACCGAGCTGCGTTATAAGCGTCAGGACTTCAATCGGGATATGTTCCTTTTCTCCTGCTTCACGGGCATCTGCTATGCGGATATGGCCTCGCTGACCTATGACCAGATCGAGCAGGATGCGCAGGGCGAGTGGTGGATCAGCGGCAACCGCCAGAAGACCGAAACCAAATACGTTGTCAAACTTCTGCCGTATGCGTTGTTCATCCTGAACAAGTACCGGGGCCTGACCGGCGACGGACGTGTTTTTGCCATGTCTACACTCGATTCGATCGACGACAGTCTGAAAAACATCGCCCGGGAGTGCGGCATCGATAAACAACTCTCGTTCCATCTAGCAAGGCACACGTACGCCACGACGATCTGCCTGTCGAACGGCGTGAGTCTGGAGACGCTTTCGAAGATGCTGGGACATAAAAATATCACCACCACTCAAATCTATGCGAAAGTCACCCCGCCGATGATCGACCGTGAGGTTACCATGCTCCGGGAGAAACTGGCAACAAAATTCTCCGTGTAGACACTTTGCAATAAAGTATATAAATATATTATGTATTTACATACTTGTATAAACTCATTATTCGGTCATTGCATCTTTGCGGCGAAAACCTACTGCAACCCGATTATGGAACGACTCGATGAGATTTTGGAAATCATTCGTGAGATCCGCGAGGATATCGCCTATATGAAACGTCACCGGAATATGCTTTGCGGTACGCCGGTCCTTGAAGTGAGCGAGGTCTGCGACCTGCTGAAGATCAGCGACCGTCAGTTGCGCCGTTACTGCGTCAGCGGTCAGCTCACCGGGTTCCACTTCGGGCGCCGTCTTATGTTCTCCGCTGCCGAGATAAACCGTTTTGTCGAGCGGATCGACACGGAGTGCCGGCAGCGAAAAGAACTTAAAAACCGGATCAGGAACCTTTAATTCATAACCCTATGCCTAACAAGTATTATTTGGTGGAGTCCGGAGCCTTGGAGCACCTGCTCCGCACGCATTTCCTGCTGACACAATCCCTATTGCTCTTCGAACACCTGTTGAGCCACAGCGACCGCCCGATGTTCCTCTCGGCCCGCAAGGTCTGCGAGGTGCTGGGTCTGGACCGTCACCAGCTCGAACAATGCCGTAAAAAGCGGATGATCCGCGCCCGTGCCGTCAACGGACAGATGATGTACGATACCTACGAGTTGCTTGCGCTTACTGAACTTTTCTACCGCCGGAAGCTGCGGAAGACCCTCTCCCGGATACCGCAGTTCACGGTGCGCTAACCGAAAGGGACTGACTGCATCCGCAGCAGTCTCTTTTTGTTTTGAGACAGCACGAATAATAATTAAAAATCCCTTTGTGAACGCCGGCCTCGGGGCAAGATAGCGCCGGACACGTTCCGGCGTCAAATTTTTGCGGCACGATCTCCACCCTTCGGGTCGTATCGCCCCTCAAAAATTTGCCTTGTCCGTGCCGTCGCTGAATATCCCGCCCCGAAGCCGGCTTCTCTCTTTCATAGCGGGGATCTGCCGGCCTTATGTCAAACTAAAATCCATTTCGAAGATGAAACATCAAAAATTCGAGATTGCGGTGGCGGGTTACGACTACCGCTTCAAGACCTACGCCCGGGACGGCGTGGAGGCATCGGTAAAGGTGAAATGTTTTCTCGGAAAGCCCGATGCCGAGTGTACGATCCTTGTACCTGCGTTGAACGATTACCTGCGGGAAACGGAATCCTGCCGCAGGCAGGTTGCTCAGCGATGAGAAAGTGGATCGATCAGTCGACCTTCGACGAGCTGCTGCTCGCCAATGCCGAGGATAACGTAGAGCGGGCTATTCGAAGCGCATCGGCCGTATTGGAAACAGTGCAGGAGTTCGTTCCGGAGGCAGCCTTGTTCTACCGTGTTACACATGCCGTGGACAGCCTGAAAAACTATTTCGAGGAAGCTTGCACCGGTTTCCGAAGAAACGGCATCCTGTTTCTCGTCCGCCAATATTTCTATCCAAAACCCTATTACGACCTCCGATTCGATTGGTCGTTCTTCCGATATGCGGACAACTACTCCTTCGGCAAGGCTTTCGACAAACAAACCGCTCCGAACCGTATCGGGGTCTTCACCAAAAAGAAGATCGACGACTGGGTGGAATACCTCACGCAGGGTTTCCGGAATCTCGAACGGATCGATGCGGAGAACGAACGCAAAATAATCGGGTACCGCAACCGGTTGGAGGCTCTGTCCGATGTGGTTTGGGTTCATGACAAAAGTCACGGCCAGATCATTCGTAACGGCCTGACCTATACTTTCGATATCCGGCAGACGGATTACAGCGAAAAGATCTCTTTGGACTATCGGTGCCGCACGCTCGACGATTTCCTTGCACTCTCCGACAATAAATTCACACCTAAACCTTAAACGACTATGGAACGAAACATTATTATCGAAAATATCTGCACTGCGTGCCGCTGCGGCGAACGTCGCGCCGAGGAATATTTGACCGCGGAACTTCGCAACCTGCGGGAACTGCGGGATGCCGGGGCTCTGTGCTACGGCGATCTTGAAACGGCCTGTTCTGGGCTGGGACTGGACTTCGATTATACGGACTATTTCTGTCAGGCCTTGTCACTGAACTAACTCCGATTTACGATGAACAATCTTTGTTTCAACCGTTTCACACTGCGGACGGACGATGCGAAAACCCGCCGTAAAATCCTTCGCTGGCTGGCGCTCAACTACCGCTTGTACGAATACATCCCCTCGGAGGCAGAGATCCGCGGACGGTTCATCTCGCGCAAACCCTTTCCCGCCGAAGCGCTCCGGCGCCAGATCGGGAAACTGCGCGGCGACAGGACTCTGTTCCTGCGGATTGTCTCTACGGACTTATACTCGCTCTATGTGGAAGGTAATGTCTATCTGCTCGGGGCGTGGCACCGAATCTTTCTTTAATAACCTGCCGCCTGCTCCGCAACGAGCGGGCGGCGTCATTTCCATATCATGGCATACGAATCATCCATTCCTTTCGCGGATATCAGGGATTTCCGCGAGGCCGAGATCAACGGCATCTCTGCTCTTTTCACTATGTGTCGCCTCGATTCCGAAACCCTTCCCGCCGATTTTCATTCGTGCGAGGTCATGGGCGGTCGGGGCAGCGATTTCCAGTGGCTCGTTCCGCTGGCTTTGGCAAACTTCACCGGAACGTTCGTCTCCCGGCAGCCCCTGCTCCGGGAAGGACAGGCGTACGCTGAAATACGCCGGTACGGCATCTATGACGCGACGACAGTCGACGAATGGTCTGAAAACAACAACGATAACTCTTAAACACTATGCGACGAAAATTCAAACTGAAGGTCAGCTATACCTTCAACGGCTGTTTTACCCTGCGTGCGGCTTCCGGCAAGGAGGCCGCACGTCTTGTTTCCGAACAATGCGGAACGGTTCTGAGTGCGATTCAAACGACTCTCGGCGAAGAATCCGAGGTAGACTGGCATTTCGACAAACATCCCCGGCTTGCAATCCGGGAAGTAATCGCTCTTCCGGAGACCCTTGACGGGGAGAAGCTGCCGCGCGTGCAGGTCTTTCACCCCGGGCAGCGTGTCTTCCGGAGCGATCCCGACTATGAAATGTCCGGTTGTTGTGTCGTCTGTTCGGGTAATGACGATAAGGAGACACCCTCCGACAAGGATCTTATCCTGATCTGCTGCTCAGACTCGGAAACTGAAGTCTATCCATGCGAACTACGTCCCATATCCGATAATCATTAAAGACACCTTCAAATGAACATGCAGGAATCCGATTTCCGGAGTGCGCTGGAAATCATCACCCGGAACAACCGAATCACGGTGTCGTTCAACACACCGATTGCCGATAACTACTCCCAAGTCTATCCGCTTCTTATCCATGAGAGCAACGCTTCGGTACTGAAACAGCTCCATGAGGCGGGCTTCTCGATGAGCATGACGAAAAAAGGACTGGAAGTGTCGAAGTATTAACCTCAAATAATCGCGCAATGAAACGCTATGAATTTTATCGGAATCAAAAAATTACTGTCATAGATTGCCGGTATTTCAGTTTTGAAGCCGAGAATCTCGAAACGGCAGTCCAGAAGATCAAGGAGCTGTGTGCAGACGGTCAACTCGACGAACTGTCAAACGATCCGACCTATCAGGAAGATGTTGCTTATCAAATTCCCGGAACGGAATATCCACTGGACATAGAAAACAATAACGGAGATCCTACGGTTATGATTTACTCGGCCGCAGACGGAACTTGTATCACGGACAACCTTCCGAAGAGAAGTATCAAATGCTTGTCGATGCCTGCGAGGCGTGGTGGAACAGACAATTCGCAGAGGAGCAAATCCGAATCCGGAAAGAGTCTGCCCAATGAATACCCGGAACAAACCCGATCTGCATTGCGGACCCCGACCTGATGTCCGCAGAAATACAATAACTCAAACCAAGAACATTTTAATGAACGAAACCATGAATTTACACGAATATTACCGTAACCATAAGGACGCGATCAACGCGTCGATTATGGATATTGCCTGCGATCTGGCCGTCGGACAACTGCTGAATGCGCACGGTGCACCTTTCGAAACATTCGTCGAAGCCGATGACCCCGACGATCCCGACGGCGGAACCCATTACAAGGAGGAATATCAAAAGGAATACGATACGTATTACGATAAGGAGTACGCCCGTGTCGCAAAGCTGATGAAATTCGACTATTGCCAAGACGACGGAGTCGCGGCTTCGCCTGAAGATACGAACACCTAAACCATATACTTATATGATCGATATTCCTTTGTCCCTGCGCGTTCCACCGCAGGGACGCTATAACCACGGTATTTATACCTGTTATGAATGTGATTTCGAACCGCCGCACTATACGTAGTACCTTGCATGCTGGGCCTTGCCGAGACCTCTGCCGGTACGATGGTCGTCTGGGAATGTCCCCGGTGCGGTCAGAAATGGATGTTTCACTATCGGGCCCAAAATTCCCGTGAAGCTCACGATTACGCCGCCCAGCTCCTCGCTTACCGCACTGGCGATCCCGATTGGCGCATGACGCTGAATCCCGATTGGATTGTGGCGCAGCGAAAGAATAAAGAGTAACGAACCCTAAAAACCTGATCGTATGAAAATCTTTGAAAGAATCACAAAACGCCCGGCACTTCTGAACTACTACCTGCGGCGTAGCTTTTACTGGCCGGACACGCTGCCGGAGGTGCTCGACTACTGGCAGCAACACAATGAACTGCCGTTCCTCTACGGCGGCGATAACTGGCCCTATGACGCGATGTGCGAACGACAGCGCCGCAAGGGGGTCTATGCTTCGCAATACCTGACACCCGACCGTACGGCCCGCCAGATGGCTGCGCTGGCCGTGCGATATTTCGACAATGACAGCCGTATCGTGGATGCCTGCTGCGGTACGGGGCAGCTTACGCGCGCCCTGATCCTCGAAGGCGTGCACCCGTCGGCGATCCTCGGCTTCGATACCGATGCGGAACTGGTCGATTTTTACGAACGCCTCTATCCCGAAGCTGCCGCACTGCGGATGCAGTTCCATGAGGTCGGCTTCCGCTGCGAGAATGTCATCGCCAACCCGCCGTTCGAGATTGCGGAGTGTGTCTCCTTCCTGCAATGGCTCTCCCGTACGCAACGCTCGGGCGATCGGGCCGTGCTGCTTCTGCCGTACGGCTTTATCGACAAGCAGCGTCCGAAATCCGTGCAGGAGACGATGCGGCACTTTATCGTCCACCACCGGACACCCATGCAGGAGCCTTTCGCACGCACAGCCTGCCGTGCGGAGATCGTCGTAGTGGAACGGGCGTAGTGCATTCCGACGCGGGGCTCTCCCCGCAGGCAAATTTAATCCGCAGACATCCCGTTCGGGTCTGTCTGCGGATTATTTTGTGCGCCTGAGGGCTATTCCCGCACCAACGTTAAAATCTTATTGTCATGAAACAGACTGAAGTGGTGAACATTCGTCATGCAGCATGCGATGTTTACATCGGCCGTGCCGGCCATGGTGAAGACGGTTATTTCGGGCATCCTTTTCGGCTGCTGCCGGGCATGAGCCGCGGTGCTACCTTGGACCGCTACCGCAGTTATTTTTACGGACGCCTGCGTACCGATACTGAGTTTCGTCAGCGTATCCATGCTTTGAAAGGCAAACGCCTGGGATGCTTCTGCAAGCCTTATCCCTGTCATGGGGATATTATCAAAGAATATCTCGATACTTTAGACGATGAATAAATCGGTTAGGAAGATCGTATGCCCGGCGGCATTGCTATTCCGGGATTTTTTCCGTAATTTTACTGGGTATTCAGTATCGTCCGCTTTATGAACGAACACCCGGCAACTCTTCTGCGCTGCGTCGTGGAACGTATCACCTACCAGAATCCCGAGAACGGTTACTCGGTGCTGAAGGTCAAGGTGAAGGGCTATAGCGACCTTGTCACGCTCGTGGGTAACCTGCTGGAGGTTCCTGTGGGCAGCGTCCTTCTGTGCCGCGGCGAATGGAAGGTGGACAAACGCTACGGCAGCCAGTTCGTCGCCGCGACGTGGGAGGAGACGATGCCCGCCACGGTGTACGGGATCGAAAAATACCTCGGCAGCGGACTGGTCAAGGGCATCGGCCCCCGGTTCGCCCGGGCTATCGTTCAGAGGTTCGGAACGGAAACGATCGACATCATCGAAACCGACATCGAACGGCTCTACGAAGTCCCCAACATCGGGCGTAAGCGTGTAGCGAAGATCCGGGAGAGTTGGGAGAAGCAGAAGGACATCAAGAACGTCATGCTCTTTCTGCAGGGCTACGGCGTGAGCACGGCCTATGCAGCGAAAATCTACCGGGAATACGGCAAGGAGAGCATCGAGAAGGTGCGGGAGAATCCCTACCGCCTTGCTGACGATATCTGGGGCATCGGCTTCAAGACCGCCGACGGCATCGCCGCAAAGATGGGCTATGAGAAAGAGGACCCGCGACGGTGCCGGAGCGGTATCCTCTATACGTTGGGACAACTCTCGGACGAAGGTCATGTCTACGCCGGGGAGGAACAGCTGGTAAAAACTGCGGGACAACTTCTCGAAGCGGGCGAAACAGCTATCCGTGACACCCTCGCCGGGATGCTTCAGGCCGAAGACCTTATTCTCGACAAGGACGCCATCTACCTTCCTCCGTTCTACCATGCCGAGTGCGGTACGTCGCGTCGCCTGAGAGATTTGGCCCAGAGTACGGGCCGTTCGTTGTTCGACGGGCTTTTCGATCCGTCGTCCCTCACCGCGGAAACCGGCATCGAATACGACGAGGTTCAGCTTGCGGCTATCCGACAGGCCGTCACGTCCAAGGTCATGGTGTTGACCGGCGGCCCCGGTACGGGCAAGACGACTACGACGCAGGGCATCATCGCGGCCTTGAAAAAAGCCGGCCTGCGCGTGCTGCTGGCGGCTCCGACGGGACGTGCTGCCAAGCGTATGAGCGAGGCGACGGGCATGGAGGCCAAGACCATCCACCGTCTGTTGGAGTACAACCCGCAGGACGGGTATAAGCGCAACGACGAGAATCCGTTGGAAGGCGACGCGCTGATCGTGGACGAGTGTTCTATGATCGACATCCTTTTGATGAACAACCTGCTGAAAGCCGTTCCCGTGGGGATGCGGCTGGTTCTCGTCGGCGATATCGACCAGCTGCCGAGCGTCGGGGCGGGAAACGTCCTGCGCGATGTCATCGACTCGCAGCGTATCCCCGTCGTGCGGCTCGTGCGCATCTTCCGGCAGGCGCAGAAGAGCCGTATCGTGATGAGCGCCCACGCCATCAATCGGGGGAAATTCCCCGATACGAGCAATGGCCGCGACACGGATTTTTTCTTTATGAAGGAAGAAGACCCGGAGCGAGCCGCAGAAAGTATCGTCCGCCTTGTCAAAGAGCGTCTGCCCCGTGCCTACCGGGAAAGCCCGGACCGTATTCAGGTGCTTACTCCGATGCAGCGGGGCGTCGTGGGCGCCGCGAACCTGAACCTGCTGTTGCAGCAGGCGCTGAATCCTTCGGGTCCGAGCCTCAGTCGCGGCGGCTATACCTATCGTCAGGGCGACCGCGTGATGCAGCTTCGCAACAACTACGATAAGGATGTGTTCAACGGCGATCTGGGTTATATCCGGGAGGTGGATACGGAGGAGAGGACGCTGAAAGTCGATTTCGACGGCAAATGGGTCGAGTACGATGTCACGGAGCTCGATGAGCTGACGCTGGCCTACGCCACGACGATCCACAAGGCCCAAGGGTCGGAGTATCCGATCGTCGTCATGCCAGTACTGATGACCCACTTCGTGATGCTCCAGCGCAACCTTATCTATACGGGTATCACCCGGGCCAAAAAGATCTGCGTCCTGCTCGGTGCTGCGAAAGCTCTGGCCTATGCCGTCCGCAACGTATCCGTGCTGAAGCGCAATACGCGCCTTAAAGAACGTCTGAATCCCTCTGCGGCACTTCCTGCCGACAACCCCGGCATCTGATTCTTATGTCTTTGAGCCGCTCTTTCCGCGACAGGATGCATCCCGGAATGTTAACCCCGGTGATATTTCGTCCCTGATTTTTATACTTAAACAGCAATACCTATGAGAGTAATCTTTGATTCGAATGTTTTCGACGATATCATCGCAGGTCGTCTCGACGTTTCGGTTCTTATTCGTAAGCGTGTGAAAATATATATTACACACATACAGAAAGATGAACTGGCAGCATGCCGGAATGAGCAAAGACGGACTCAACTACTTCAGTGCATGGCATCGATAGGGGTTCATACGCTTCCGACGGAATCGTTTTGTATCGGGGTTTCCAGAATTGGTGAAGCGAGGATCAGCGACGGCAGCGATTTGATTCGGAAGTTGGAAGGAGGCAATCCGGTTCATATCCAGGATGCCCTTATCGGGGAAACAGCCATTAAGAACGCTTTGACCGTGATCACAAATGACGATAGGTTCAAAAAAAGAATTGCAGCACAGGGCGGCCAAGCCCTCACTACAGAGGAGTTCCTGAAGGTACTCAAAGAGCCGGATGCCTGAATCCGTATATTGAGTTTAAATGTTCCGGTGCAATGAATATCGATCATCTCCGAAACACAGCGGACAGGATATCCTGTCCGCTGTGTTTCTATATATCTTGTTGCTTCCGGCGTCGTTTTAGGCTTGTGTTTCTGTGTGGATAACGACGTATTTCCCAGTCGGTTGCCCTCGGGAAAGATAAGCCCGGGCCGGTCGGCCGGGCCTCCCTCTCCGGCTCCGGGGCGGAAAAATCATCCTCGCCGGGGCTGCGGTATTTTTCCGTCCCTGCGCCTGCGCCGCGGGCTTATGACTCTTCCCGAGGCAACCGACCCGTTCGGGATATAAAGCCTCATAACATATTATTCATTGCTTGCGCGATAAAAACAATAAAATTCGTGCGAGCATATAAACACGTGAGACACACGGTAAAAACTGTTACATGTTATGCAGACTGCGAAAGCAAATTCGAAATCGAAGAAAGGCGGCAAGTCCGCAGTTCGGACTCCGGCTGTTCCCGAGGCCGTTGCGGTGCAAGCGCAAGACCCGGTTGCAGCCGAGACTCCCGACACGAAACCCGCCGAACCGCAGACAACGGATATCGGAGCTGTAAATCCTGTCGCAGCAACCAGTCCTGCCGAACAACCGGCAGTCCATCCCGAGACGGATGTCCGGCTGCTGGATCTGAACAAGATCGTCAATTCGACCTACAATCCCCGCAAGAACTTCCGTGAGGATACGCTGCTGGAACTTGCCGAGAGCATCAAACAGTCGGGCGTACTGCAGCCTATCTGCGTGCGTCCGAAGGACGAGGGCTTCGAGATCGTCTACGGCGAGCGCCGCTACTGGGCCGCGGCCATGGCGAATCTGAAATTCATCCCGGCCTTGGTACGGGATTTGTCGGACGCCGAGGCCGAGGATGCCGCCATCACGGAGAACCTGCAGCGCGAGGACGTGCGGCCGCGCGAGGAGGCCGCCGCCTACAAGCGGGCCCTGCAGTCGGGACGGCATACGATCGAGAGCCTCGTGGGCAAGTTCGGCAAGTCGGAAGCCTACATCCGCTCGCGACTGAAACTCTGCGAACTGATCGACGCTTTGGCCGGGATGCTCGACCGGGAGGATATCTCGGTGGGTGTCGCCACGGAGATCGCCAAATATCCGGCCGACATCCAGCAGGAGGTCTACGACGATCATTTCGCCGAGGGGTGCTACAACTCGTGGAAGACGGCGCGGATCAAGGAGATCGCCCGGCGTCTCTACGAGCGTTACATGACCAAGCTGGAAAGCTATAACTTCGATAAGACGGAGTGCCTTTCCTGCCAGCACAACACGGCCAATCAGGTGCTGTTCAAGGACGAATGTGCAGACGGCTGCGCAGGCTGCCAGAACCGCGAGTGCATGCTCCGCAAGAATGACGAGTACCTCGTACTGAAGGCCGTGAAACTCCTCAAGGACGATCCGCGTACGACGCTGGCGACGAACGGCGCGACGCCCGTCGCGGTGCTCGAAGCGCTCGAACAGGAGGGCTATCACGTCGAAGAGCTGGAATACAGCGTTTATCACTACGACAAAGGCCCTCAGATGCCCGACGCTCCGCAGGCCGAAGAGTTCGAATCGGAAGAGGAGTTCTCCGAGGCTCAGGAAGAGTACGAAGCCGAAATGGCGGCATTCGCCGAAGAGACGCAGCAGTTGGAGTTCGACATCTCGGAAGGGCGTGTGCGCAAGTACGCCGTCATCGGCAACCTCGACATCGAGTTCCGCTACGAAGAGATCGAGGACGAAGAGCGGGAAGTGACAATAAACGAGGGACAGTCCAATGAACGCAAAGTTTTTGTCTCCGTCGTCCCGCCATCGCCGCTGGAGGGACTGCTCCAACAGGAGCGTCGCTACCGGGAAATCTGCTACGAACATATCACGACCGATATGAAGCGTGTCTTCCTCGATGTGAAGGTTGCTAACAAGCCCTTGCAGAAAGAGGAGCAGCAGATGTTCTACTACGCCGTGATGCAGCGCGTAATGAGCGATTCGAAACTCCGTCAGTGCGGTTTCCGGCCCAAGGAGGGCTCTTACCTGACCGACGAGGAGCAGTTCGCCGCTGCGGGACGCATTACGGCCAAGCAGCAGGCGGCGCTGATCCGTGCGTTTCTGGTGGACTACTTCCGTTCGGCGGCTCCGGAGTACCGCTGTACGGACGAAACGCTCCTGACGGGAATGATGTGCCGCTTTGCAGATCTGAACTTTGCGGAACAGAGCCAAGCCGTTCAACAACAGTATCTGGAAACATACGAAAAGCGCAAAGCCCGGCTTCAGGAGCAGATTGACGCCTTGCAGGCGAAGGCCGAGGCCGAGGAGATGGCGGTCTCGATGCGGGAGGCTCCGGACTTCGAGCCCGAGGAACTCCCGGATCTGCTGCCGGACGAGATGCCCGACGCAGAGCCGTCGCCGGAGCCGTTGATTATTCCGATGGACCCGGATATCGAACCCGATACCCGGATGCCGGAGGAGATGAAAACGGCGGCATAACGGTAGCGCGAACGAAATGTCCAACCGACGGAGCAGGTCATGCCTGCTCCGTCTTTATATTACTATAACAATGAACAAGAATCTGATTGAAAAGATCGCTCCGCAGTTGACGGAGCTGATGATAAAGAAGATGGAAACGCTTACCGAAACGTGGCGCAAGCCGTGGATCGCCGATCTTGCGCACGGACTCCCGCGCAACCTGCGCGGCACGCCCTACCGGGGCGGGAATATCCTGATGCTGCTGTTCCTCTCGGAGATCGCAGGCTACCGAACGCCGCTCTTCATGACCTTCAAACAGGCCAAGGAGGAGGGCCTGAACATCCTCAAAGGCTCCGGGTCGTTTCCGGTCTTCTTCTGGAAACTCTACGTCCGCCATAAGGAGACCCGCAAAAAGATCGAATCGGCGGAATATTACCGCCTACCCCAGGAGCAGCGACGGCAATACGACGTGCTGCCCGTGATGCGCTACTACCCGGTCTTCAACATCGACCAGACGGATATGTCGGAACAGCAGCCGGAGCGCTATGCTTCGCTTACGATACCGACCGGGCCGAAAGACTATTCGGACGGCCTGACATGCGAGGCGCTCGATCGGATGCTGGCGGAGCAGTCGTGGCTCTGTCCTATCCTTCTTAAATCCGGAGACAAGGCGTCCTATTCACCGACGCTCGACCGGATCATCTGCCCCGAGAAACGGCAGTTTCCGGAGGGTGCGGCCTTCTATACGACGCTTCTTCACGAAGTCACGCACAGCACGGGGTATGCGGAGCGTCTGAACCGTCCTTTGGGTAATTGTTACGGAGATGCTGGTTATATCCGTGAGGAGCTGGTCGCCGAGCTTACGGCGGCCTTGTGTGGTGCGATGCTGGGCTTCGCCACAGCGCCCCGCGAGGAGAGCGCCGCCTATATCAAAGACTGGCTGGCGGAGTTCCGTAAAGAGCCGACCTATCTGTTTGACATCCTCACGGACGTGAACCGTGCCGCGCGGATGATCTCCGAACGGCTGGCCTGCGAACAGGAGCCGGAAACCTCGGATGCGATTCCGGCCGAAGCCGCCTGAACCCTTATAGAAAATTTTTGTTTAACCTGCGCTGCGACCGAAAGGTCGCGGCGCTTTTATTATCAGCAATATGCAACATTCCAAAACCGAAGAACGGTACAGTCGCGAAACGCTGCTGCCGATGAATACGCTTTACGACCATGAACACCACCTGACGCAAGAGGACGTGGACATGGCCAATAAGCTGGTGCGTCATATCGAACATACCCGTAACCCGCGTGTCCCGCAGGTCGGCGACCGGGTGCGCTATACCACGCGCCACGGCGACTTCCACGGCAACGCCCTGATCGAGGCTGTCCGTGAAGACGGAACGCGCTCGATCTGCCTGTGCCCTTACGTGCCTTTCGTGTGGGCGACAGCCGGCGGTATTGGCTGCTCGGTCAGCGGCGGGCCTTTTACAGCCGTGATGCCGCAAGAGCTGAAGCCTTCCGGTGCTGTGCCGGGGGATTTCTGCGATTGGGGCCATTGCGGCGCCTGCGGCAACGGAATCGTCCGGTTCTGCGCCGAGGTGCCGCTGTGGGAGTTTCGGGAAGGCGATCCGCTCTATGGTGATTTCTCCACCGAAAAATGGCGCAAGATCAGCCTTCATAAGGATCCGGAACGCCGGGACGGTGACCTTTACCGTGGCGACTGCATTTCGTTTCGGGCGGAGGAGGAGTTCCGACGGTTTCTCTCCGATTACGAAGGAACGGTATTCGCGGCTCCCGACCCGAAATCCGTCATCATTTGGTGTTATCGGGACGAGCAGACCGCCGTATCGCAAGAGAAATGGGATGCGCTCGATGCTCCCGTTTCCGAGCGGCGCATCTACAACGCGCCCCAGCCCGTGAAACTCGTCAAGGATCACGGGCGGCATACCACGGTCTGTTATTTCGTCAGGCCGGAATTTTCTTATAAATAACTTGATTCTCTATGACTATGAAAAACAAAGAAACACTCGAAAAACTGCGCACTTATCAGATCGGCGTCATCCGCTCGGTCATCGCCAGCCGGCAAGGGCGCCTGGGAACCTATTCGGCCGATGCGACAGACCGCGAGAGGCTGGCAGATACGGACGGCCTCGCCTATGAAGAGTATTACGAGTCGCCCCTTACAATCAGATACGACGGTCTTTATCGCAATGTAATCTCCCTCGAATTTTGTGAGGACGGGCTGACTCCCGTCTGCCTGATGAACGGCGGGGATGATTTCCCGCTTCCGCTTGAAAATCTCTCCTGCGATACCCTGCAAGGCATCGTCGAATGGCTGGAAGAATACGATTTCATCCCGTCCGCCGAAGCTGCGCCGCAGACGACAAGCGATCTTACGGAAGATTTTGTGGAACGCTGCCTGCCGGAATATCCTACGCGCTACGACGTTTTCCGGCTGGGTGAATTGCAGAACTTCCTCGATGGCCATGAATCCCCGGAATTCGGACTGGACTGCGACGAAGCCGCCGCGGAGCGCGACCGTCTGCAACTCCGGATCTATGCCGAGGCCATTACTGCCTTTATGAAAAGGCAACCCGCAGCGCTTCCGGGCAATGTGTCCCTGCGCGACTATGCCGAGGTGCTGGTCGATATCGCCTATGAAGCCGGGCGCAGGAAGTTCCGGCCCTCGGACAACTTCCGCGATACGGCTGCGACGCTCATTGCCTGGGGCGACGAGTTCTCCCGGCAGCACGGAGATGCAAACCGGACGGAGAAGGAATACCTCGACGAGATTTACCGATTCACCGACGAGAAACTGCGAAGCGTTCCGAGTAAGAACGATCCGAATGCGGAGTTCGACATCGCCTTTCTGAACCGTACGGCTCTCGAAAGACACGGATACGATACTGCGACGATTACGGACGGCGATCTGCAGAAGTTGGCCGAACGGATGGGTGATTATTATTGCGAGAGCAGCAAGTTCAGCGAAGATCTGCGTACGGCCTGCGGCGATTTCGGATTGAAGTTCCGGGACACGACCAATCCGAAATAACACGACACGTACTGTCAAACCAGGCCGCAGCCCTAAAGCTGCGGTCTCTTAATTGCATATCATTATGAGCTATCAGATTATAACACGTATCACCATTACTTCGGACCTGCGGGTGATGGTGCGCATGGCGGCGAACAACATCCGTCCGCTCGACTTTCGTTACGACGAGGTCGTATCCCTGACCGAAACGCTGCGCACGAAAGGCCGTCCGACGCTCGAACTGGAATTGCTGTCGCTCTTTTTCAAGGGCCTTTGGCAGGGCCGAACCCGCTATGACCGGGCTGTCGGTTACACGCTGCTGACCGACAGCATCGACAAATACGAGGCGTGGGAACGCTGCCGCGAAGACAAGGAGTACGAACGTGGCCTGCTGCTGCGCATGCGGGGCTTCCTGCACTATCGGCCCGTTCCGTGCCGCTGCCACCTCGAATATCAAAGAAGCACTGTGCGACGTATTTATGTCGGATACATCTCTTTTTCGCGGCAGAGGCGCCGCATCTTTCCGAGCCTCATCGACGCGCAGGCCGCGCTGATCGCAAAGGGCTGGAATCCCGAAAACTTCCGAATCGTAGAAGAAGATACCCAAAATCTTAAATCTCAGAAACAATGAAAACCTATCGCATCAACAAGAACGCCGCGCGGCTCGCTCAAGGGACGGGTTTCGCTCCCGAATTAATCTATAATATCTCGCTTGTCCGGTTTCAGGGCCGTAACGGCCGCTGTATCGCGGCATGGACGCCGGGGATGAAGCGCCCCCGGTATGTTTACAAGGCCCACACCCCGGAAGAATACGACAAAGCTATGGAGCGTATCCGGCAGGAAGCCGAGCGCTTCCGTCGCCATGACGAAGCCGTAGCGCGGTCGAGTGAGGAGTTCCGACGTTCGCTGCGCGTCGGCGACATCCTCTACTCGTCGTGGGGCTGGGAGCAGACCAATATCGACTTCTATCAGGTCATAGCGATCCGCGGCAGCGCGGTAGACCTGCGGCAGCTCGACCAGCGAACTACCGAAGACGGCTATATGTGCGGAACGACCGTCCCGCTGCCCGGTGTTTTCAAGGGCAAGACCCATACGCACCGTCGGTCGAAAAATTATATCCGCATCGGCTCATGCCGCACTGCGTGGAAATGGGACGGGCAGCCCCTGCGGTGCAGTTGGTACGGATAAAAGTTCAGGACACTATGGAAAATATCGAAAAAATCGTTTCGCACTACCGCCGACATCAGGCTGAGTGCGCTAAACGCCGTGCGGAAATCGACGGCAAAATCGCAAAGTTGCAGGAGGAGCGCAAGCTCCTGAACGAGCTTCGCTGGACGGAGGGGCTATCCGTCCGGTCATGGCGGAGATCGCCCGCCTGACGCCTGAAATCGAGTGGGAGCAGAAAGAGGAATATCACCCGATAGGACTGCGATGTGCCGTTCCGGTTCTCGGACGGCTGAAAAGCAGCGGACAGTTCCTCGGCATTACCTTTACCGAGCTGGGCGGTGAGCTGTTTTTCGACACGGAGCGTACCCGCGCCCGCTTCGCACCGGGAACACTCGGTGAGATAAATGGCATGAATACCTTGTCGGTGTCGGTCGGCGACGGAGAGCCGCTGCTGCGGTATATCCGACAGCGGATCATCTTTCTGGAACAACAACACCCCGAAATGGGGAAATAAACAAAATTCTAAAATTTGATTATTATGAAAATCATGTGTCAGGAGCACTACGATAAGGTAGTGCAATACGCCGAGAGCATCGGCGACAGCACGCTTCGGGAATGTTTGGAGCGACTCGAACTTCGGGAGCGGAATCCCCATCATCCATGCCAAATCGAACTTTACAGGGACTTCGCGCCCTATTCGTTCCTCTTCAAGGAACGCTATCCCGACGGGAGTCTGGGCGTTGTCGGCGGATTGGTTTATCATGGATGTCCGGATCGGTCGTGCTGTTTTATCGACCGTCCCTTTCACGGCTGGGCGACCCACACCTGAAAAACCGGTTATTTATGCGTATGAAAATTTTGCGCTATGCTGCAGACAGGGACAATCGGTTCGGAGATGTCCGTACCACCGTATCCGACCTTCGTCGGGGAGTGTATATCCGATTTGTCCCGTGTCTGCTGCGGCGAATGACGAGCGACAAGACACAACTCTTGAAGACGTGTGCCGGACAAAGCACGGAAATTGCATATCATCAGGATAATTCGTATATTTGTAAAGCGAAACGAACTCCGGCCCATGACCATATTCGATGACTATATCCGAAATAAAGGCTGCTGCAAGGTCTCAAAAACATTGCTTTGGGACTATGACCTGACGCAGTTCGACTGGCAGCGTTCGCGTAAGGTCGTCGTGCAGCGCGTCATAGAACGGGGATGGCTCCGGGACTACTTCGCGGCGTTCGACCTCTACGGAGGCATCGAAGGCTTCCGGGAAATCATCAAAGAGGTTCCGACACTCTCGGCACAGGATATGAATTTCGTATGTACGGCTTTCGGCCTTAAAAAAGAGGAATTGAGATGTTACACACGCAGACAGTTGCGCCGCAGACACTTGGGTTGTTGAAACAGTTGGAGGCCGAGCCCCGGCTTGCGGCGTTCAATCTGGCCGGAGGTACGGCTTTGGCCTTATATCTGGGGCATCGTGTGAGTGTCGATCTGGATCTGTTCACTCCGCAGTCGTTCGACGCCGGGGAACTCGAAGCGTTTCTTTCGCAGCGATACGGATTCCAAACGGCCTTCAGGCGTCCCGACACGCTGAAAGGCATGATCGACGGCGTTAAGATCGACTGCATAGCTCACAAATATGCATATCTTCGGCAACCCTATGTGGAATCCGGAATCCGTTTATACAGCGTCGAGGATATTGTCGCCATGAAGCTGTCTGCGATCGCCGACGACGGTTCGCGGCTCAAAGATTTCGTAGATATCGCCTGTCTGTCCACCCGCATCCCGTTTTATGAGATGCTCAAATGCTACGAACGAAAATTTCCGCAGGCAAATGTCATCCGCCCGTTCAAGGCACTCACATATTTCGATGACATCGACTTCGACGAGAATGTCGTCATGCTGAATTTCGAATACGACTGGAAGCAGATCGCCCGACGACTGAAAGAGATGACAGTCCGCCAAGAGCATGTTTTTTCGCAGTGGCCGTTAAAAGAACAGAAACGTCCCGTAGCGGAGGACAAGGATACGACCTCTATGAAACGGGGCCGGAAGAGATGAATCCGTATCCATGTTAAAAATGGGCGACCCCGGATTTTACTTTCTAATTATCATTATGCGCCGTCCTGCGGCAATACAATAAACCTGTTGGTATAATCGTTGGACTGCCGATGAGTTTTTTAAGCTCAAAGTTTGTTTACTTTTATCGGATAAAAACTTACAAAACATGACTAAAGCAGATATCGTAAAGCAGATCGCCCGGGAAACGGGCGTCGAGGCCGTAACCGTTTCGGCCGTTGTCGAGGAATTTATGGAACAGGTGCGTGCAGCCCAGATTCGTAAGGAAAACGTTTACCTCCGCGGCTTCGGAACCTTCCTGATTAAAAGCCGCAAGGAGAAAAAGGGTCGTGATATCATGAAGAACACGACGATTGTAATTCCTGCACACGACATTCCTGCATTCAAGCCTTCTCCCGCCTTCCAGCGGCTTTTGGGAAAGAAATGATCGCCCGATGACCATAACAGCCCGATTCGAATGTTCGAATCGGGCTGTTTGCATATTGTCGCTGCCGGTATTTCGTCAGACATTCAGACGTGCGTGGTCTGCGAGGAACTTTTCCAGCCCGCTGTCCGTCAGTGGATGTCTGAGCAGCCCTTCGATCGCCGCAAGGGGGCATGTCGCCACATCGGCACCCGCATCGAGGCACTGGACGATGTGCTGCGTATGACGGATCGAAGCGGCCAGCACCTGCGTTTTGTAACCATAGGTGCGGTAGACTTTCACGATGTGGGCTACTAATGCTACGCCGTCTTCGGAGATGTCGTCGAGACGTCCCACGAACGGAGACACGTAGGTCGCTCCGGCCTTTGCCGCCAACAACGCCTGCCCTATGGAGAATACCAGCGTGCAGTTCGTCCGGATATCCTTGGCGGCAAAATATTTCACGGCCCGTATTCCTGCTGCCGTGCAGGGCAGTTTCACGACAATGCGGGGATGCAGCGCCGCCAGCGCTTCGCCTTCGCGCACCATCCCTTCGAAGTCGGTGGCTATAACCTCGGCGCTCACGTCCCCTTCGACGATGTTACAGATTTCAACGTAATGACGGTTGCAGTTCTCCGTACCCCGGATGTTCTCTTTGGCCATCAGCGATGGGTTGGTCGTCACGCCGTCCAGAACGCCCAGTTCGTGCGCCTTGCGGATCTGCTCCAAATTGGCCGTGTCGATGAAGAATTTCATGATTCGATAGGTTTTAGATTTCCATAAAGAAACGAAAATTCCATATAGGTTATACCGGATAATATCCGATTTTATATTGCGGAAATTCTTTACGACGCTGTCAGTGTCCGGAAACAGTCCGTCGGCGGCTTTACGGCAGCATGCTGTCTTCCCGAATACCTTGAGCGGGATGTATCTCCGGTTCGGATTCACGAGCCTTTACAGGGATCGGAATTCTCGTTGCGGTTTTCGGTTCTTCTCCTCGGGATACCGCATAGTCCTGTACGCCGGACGCATCCGTAAAAATCGGATGTTAGGACATTCGAACATCCGGAATGTACTCTGTAGGGATCGCTTCGTTTGCGGGCATCGTTTTTTTGCTTTACCTTTGCATCCCCGTAAGGAAAAGCCCTGTTTTTTCCGGAAATTTCAGAGAGATAAAACTTTACCGAATCATGTATTGGACACTCGAACTGGCCTCGTGGCTCGAAGATGCCCCTTGGCCCGCAACCAAAGACGAACTGATCGACTACGCCAATCGCTCGGGACTTCCCGAAGCGGTTCTGGAGAACTTGCAGGAGATCGAAGAGGACGACGAGGTCTTCGAATCGATCGAGGAGCTTTGGCCGGACTATCCTTCGAAAGAAGATTTTCTGTTCAATGAAGATGAATATTGAGTTTCCTCAAGCTGCATGAAAGACACCCCGGTACGGTCTGAAAACCGTATCGGGGTGTCTGATTGTTCGGAAACGAACTGCCTTTCAGGGCCGTAGCGTGCGGAACTTATGTCTGGAATCCTTTTGCAAAATGATTTTGACAAGAAAAGACCGTAAGATCTCCACTGTTTCGAAACGTTTTCACTGATGCATAAAAACCTCCGCACCGGACAGTTCCGGCCGTGACATTCAGCATCGAAGAATGCCTGCGGGAGCGCCGCCCTGTCCGTCTTAACGGACGAAAATACTACCGGCTTCGCCGCTTTATCTCCTTACAGCAGTTTTGTATCCAACGGATTCCCCGTCGGAAATTCCCACCGTCTGATGCCGGGTTTCATGACGTTCGATCCATGCCGTCAATACCGCAACGATATATCGTTGTTCTTCGGTCGCCAGTTCTCGCCCGGGTGGGATGCCGTGCCACTTGGCCAGACATCCCCGGCAGCAGCAGGCCGTGGCGTGCTGGGCGATAAAGACCGGATGCCCGCGCATAGGGGTCTGCCGCCCGTCATTGGGAATAACGGCCGGAGCGAGGCGCATGCGCACGAAATCTGCGGCATGACGCCGGATAGTCTCCATGCCTTTTCGCTCGATATAGGCGATATCTTCCGCTTTCAGACGAAATCTTCGGCGGAACTCGGATGTCGCCAGCCGGGCGAACAACGCATCGAAGGATTCTGCCGCATGGGTATTTTCAATCATTTTTCTCCGCAGATTAAGTCAGCAACAAAGATACGAACAGTCAATGCGTTTTTATCTGTTCCTGCGGGGATTTTCGCTCGGGGTATTCCGGGAACAGTATCAGCCATGCCAATCCGACGGCTGCCGGCAGCGACAAAATTTCCGTCGTCAGGAGCAGCGCTTTCAATAAAGTTTCCATACGGTCGCTATTTAGAATATGACGACCATGCTGGGAAACGGCGCCGGAGCCGTGCCGTCCCCGAAGCGCAGACGCCCGCGTATAAACCGGATTTCACGGGCCTTGCGGTAGATGAACTCGTGGAAATAACGGGTGTCGGTTCGTACGGGAATGAGCAGCACGACCGTCGTTCCGGGCTTGCGGGACTCGCGCCAGCATTTGAACACCCAGTCGTAAATCGCCCTTCCGTAAGGCGGATTGCAGAAAACCGTTTCTCCGGCCCAGTCCTGCTCCAGCCCGTTGTCCGCTATGGTGTAGAACTTCCCGCACTTGGCGTTTCCGGGCGAGGCACACGGATCGAGGGTGAAATGGAATTCTGCGTCGAGGGCGTCGAAGAATGCCTGCGGGGTCGCCCAGTCCATCTTAACGGATGAAAACAGGGCTGGATTCAGCCGCTTCATCTCCTTACAGCAGTTTTGCTTCTAACAACTCTTCGGCTGGTATTTCCACCGTCTGATGCCGGGCTCCGTTCTTCTCGATGATTTCCAGCAAAAGCACCTTGTCATCGGAGATCGTCAGTTTGGGCAGCGCGAATACCGTTCGCTGACGCTGGCGTCCCCTCACGACTGCCGGATCGTTGCATACGCGCAGGATTTCGAGCGGCGTCTGCTGCTGTACCGTGCGCTTGGCGAGTTTGCGATCCGCTACGATGAATCGCCGCGCATCCACCTCGAAAGAGATATTCGTGTCGTTCGAGATACAGGTGTGCATGTATATCACGTCATTGGAACACGTAAATTCCCAGCACTTCGACCCCGATGCCGTACTTTTTCGTGCGAATGCCTTTCACATCCGTGCGGTTCTGCCGGTATATGTCGCTCAACATGCGCTTCACGGTCGCGGGTTTCTCGCGCCCTACCTCGCGCAGCAGCACCCGACCCTCTGATGCGGTCGACTGATAATCGCCTGCGGCGGCAGGTTCTTTCACACCTTCCGTCTGCTGATCCTGCACTGTAAGATTGACGGTCGAGACAGCCGGATTCTCGGCATAATAGACATCGAAAGTGAAAAATCCGCCGTCTTCGGTGATGACCGTCAGGTTTGTTTCTGCTGCGAAATTCCGCACGGCGGCTTTCACCCGCACGACGTTCTCGGCTCCGTCGGCCTTTCCAGCGATGATGTCCATCGAACCGATGTCGATGTAGGTCACGGGCGACGGGAACAAGATGTGTACGGTCTTGGTGAATCCCGCCTCGATACGCAGGGGACGGATCTCGGTCGGCGTTTCCGGTGTCGTCTGCGCCGTGACCTTTGCCGCCGCGATTGCCGCGACGATCAGGGTCAGATAAATAAGGTCTCTTTTCATTACTGCTGTTTTGAAATCAATAATAGCTGATGGTTGGCTTTGAGGGTTATCTTCACCTCGCGGAGCTTCCCGGCGACATACTGCGACGAAGCCTGCAATCCTCCGCGCGCCAGCTCGGACAACACCTGCTGCCCGGCCGAACGGGTGACGTTTACACTCGTCCCGGCAGTCTGTCCTACGGACGCCAGCGCCTCTTTGAGGGCCGTCCGTTCGCGGGAGTTCGGGACGTTCAGCCCCGGCTGGCCGTCGAGGTCGTAAGCTACGGCTTCGACAGCGAAGATCCGTCCGCCGTATTCGACGGACGACACCGTGACTTGCAGCCGCATCCCGGAGATCGTCGCAAGACCGTATAACGGGGTGTTGCGGGGGATCACTCCGTCGATACGCACGGCTTCCAGCAACCGCAGTTGCACGGTGCTTCCGGCACGTATGACCTGCGTCGAGGCGACGCAGGCTCTGACGGTCGGAGTATCGGCATGCGCGACGCCACCTGCCGCCGTGAGAAATCCCAAGTTGCGTTCGACGGTGAAATCCGCCCGTGTGTCGAGCGTCGATGCTTCGACCTCACCCTCCCGCACGGGCCGCATGACCGACAGGCGCGAATCTTCCGCTGCTTTGCCTGCTCAACAGCTTCTTCACCTACGGCCGTTCCGCCGCCGAGATACTTCCGGGCGAGCTTGTACTGCTCCTCGGCCAGTTCCAGCGGATCGGGCTGCTGCCGCTCGGCGTCGAGCTGGGATTGCAGGGCTGCGACCTGATCTTTCAGCGCTTCGACCTCGGCATTGCGCTGCGGAGCGGCGTAGAAGCCCTGCACCTGCCGCTGCATGGCCCGGTTGGCCTCGGCAGCCCGCAGTGCGGGGTCGTCCGCCGGTGCGGGTTCCTCGGTGGGTTTGAGCCCGTCGTCCAGCAGCGAGAACGAATTGTCGCCGAGTGTCATCATGCGTTTCTGCTGCTGCTCCTCGCTGCGGAGCTGCTCCGCGGCTTTGCGTTTGTCTCCGACGGTGGCTTGCGCCTTGCCGTCCGGAACCGACGTATTGATCCCCGCAGCTCCTTCTTGGGGCTTGACGGGCGCAGGCCGGAATATGAACCACAGCACAACGAGGAAGATGCATCCGAGGATCGCCGCGAAGAGCAGCACCTTGCGTTTGCGCTGCCGCTCGAACTCCGCCGAGGGGTCGTTGCCCGGATTCTTGTTTTCTGTCATAACGATTTACGGTATCAGAGGTGAATATTCAAAATGTCCGATCTCTAACTCCGGCCCCATGTCCGCTGTGAATAGGAGCCAGAGGTAAAGGAGCAGCAGCAGGACGAGCGCCGCAAGTACGATCCGCTCCCGGATGCGGGGTGCGAGTGCGTCGTGCCGGCGCCGCAGCGACCGCCGCACCCAACGGATGCGGCAGCGCAGGGTGTGCGGTTTAGCGGTCATAGGTCGCAATGTCTTTGTTCTCGACGATGTTCAGCGCTTCGACCATGAAGCCCTGCGGATTGTTGTCCGAGCGGGAAACGTTCACCAGACGGCACGTCGTGACGAGCGACCGCTCCGTGACGGTGCTTTCGCGCAGGATGCGCTGCCGGGCAAAGGTCGTAACCTCGTAGGGATAGCGGTCGAAGTCGCAGCGGATGCTGTCCACTTTGACCATCTGCGAGACGTTGCCCGCGATCAGGCGGTTGAAGAATCCTTTCTCCTGCAGGACCTTGTAGTAGGACAAGGCGCTTTTGTCGGCCATCTGCAGGGCGCGTCCGACGTTGGACTCGATGGCCGCCTTGTCGGGCGAGAGGGTGAAGAAGAGCTCGTGGAAGCGCCGCACATGTTCACGGGCCTCTACGGGACGGTTCTGTGCGAGGTCCTGCGAGAGCGCCACCATCAGCGAGCGGCCGTTGTCCAGTACGTAGATCTTCTGCCGCTGCCGTTCGGCGAAGGAGTAGGACATCCAGACTGCCGCCACGGTAACGACGGCGCAGATTCCGGCGAAGACGAAAGCGTACATGCGTAGTTGCCGAAACGATGTTTCGATGTTCGTTAAACACTTGAATTCCATAACAGCGAATTATTTTATTTTCTGAAAATAAGCCGGGCGCCGTTCATGATACCACGCCCTACGGCCTTACCGCCCGATAATGCCGCCGAGCCGGCGCCTTTGGCCCCGGCCCATGCTTTGCCGGCCGTCCATCCGGCCCCGGCGCTTACGAGCGAGGTCATCTTCGAGACGGTCTTGTTGTAGGCGGCGAATCCGTTCGCCTGCACGACCCACGAGGCGATCGAGGGGATGCAGAGGTATCCGCAGACGGCTACGAGCATGAAGATCAGGTTCAGGCTGCTCGACCAGTCCACATACCAGTTGTATCCCTGCTCCATAAGTTCGGTATCATGCCGCATGGCGAGGCTTTGCAGACGTGCGATGATCGCCGAGAAAAGGTCCGAGATGGGCAGCCACAGGTAGATCGAGACATACTTCGTGAGCCATTGCGTCAGCGTGGATTGAAATCCGTCGAATACGGAGATGGCGAAGGCGATGGGGCCCAGCAGCGACAGCACGACCAGATAGAAGGTTCTCAGCACGTCGAGTATGACGCTCGCCGCCGCGAAGAGCAGTTCGAGTATCCATGCCAAGCCTTTGAAGATGAGCCCCTTCACCGACCATGAGGAGCGTTCCTCGTTCATGCGGTCGAGTGTCTGCTGTGTCTGGTCGTCCACGCCCAGTTCGCTGAGCTCGCGCTCCATCTCCTCGTCCTCGGCGTAGTAGCTGTCCGGGGGCATCTGCTCGCGGCCTTCGAGTTCGAGCCGCTCACGCCGCTCCTGCCATTGTTCCATGTCGAGCGTTTGCCCGACCATGAGCGAATGCGTTGCCTTTACCAGGGGTGAAAGTATGCCGTTCAGGCTTCCCAGCACGAGCGTCGGGAAGAACAGGATGCAGATGCCGATGGCGAAGGGCCGCATGAGGGGAAAGAGGTCGATAGGTTCGGCCTGGGCCAGCGACTGCCAGACGCGGTAGGCGATGTAGAGTAGCGCCCCGATTCCTGCGATGGCCATTGCGACCTGCGACATCGGATAACACAGCACCATCATATCGTCGTATAACACCCGGAGAATCGTGTGCAGATTCTCCGTAAGGGAAAGCATGCGTACCATCGTCGGCTACCAGTAGCGTTGTTCGTCGGTTCCGTACAATGAGAGCACGCCCTCCATGTCCCGTTTCCGGGCGGCCCGCAGCAGGGATATGGAGATGTTCTTGCGCGTGTAGTAGCGTGCCAGGTCGCGGTGACGCCGCAGGACGCCGTAGACGCGCTGCACTACGTCGATACGGTCCTTGTCCGTCAGGGACATGTCCGTAGGGTTCACGATGTCCTGCAGCTCCTTCAATTCCCCGGCCGACTCCTCGATGATGCGGGCGTAGCCTGCGGCGATGGCCGCGAGCTCCGCGGGCGTGAAGTTCTCGTCGCCGACCATGCGGCGATAACCGTCGACGTAGATGTCCGAGATTTCGCCCACGAGCAGGATGCACTGCTGCACCTTGCGGGCCGAGCGGACGAGGTTGCTGACGGATTTCAGGGCGTCGTAGTATCGCTTCCCCTGCTCATAAATCTTCACGGTTTCCTGAAAACTTTGCAACATGGTCTGGCCGTTCTTGGCGGCTTCGACGACCTGCTTGGTGGAGTTGACGATGCCCTGCGCGAGGTTCGTGGGGTCCGAGACGACCCACTGGGCGTATGTGCTGCGGCCCGTGCAGAAGAGGCACAGACACAGCAGGATAATTTTCTGTTTCATGCTTGAATTGATTGTGTTATTGAGGATATTCACCCGAAGACGGGCATCACCGCTTTATCCGCCGACCCGAAGCCGGTTGTCCGGTTTGCTCTTTCCTTGCAGAATCGATCTCTTTCTGCCGCACCCCGGAGGCATGTTTCTCCGGCTTCGGCCCTTTCCGTCGCAGGGACTCGAACAGATCGTCGGCGTAGGACTGCCGTCCGGTCATGCGTACGAGCCGTGCGTCCAGCTCGCGGAAGGCTTTTTCGGCCTGCCGGGACTGCTCTTCGCGGGGGATGCCCGGCTCGATACCGTATTTGTCGAGCAGCTGCCGGTTGATATAAGGGCTATCGACTTTTTCCGGGAAGCGTGCTAACCATCCTAAGGTCTGCAACTCGGCATCGAGTTTCTCGATGTAGGTTTGCCGCAGGGGAATTTCCGGATCGCTCTCCAGCACCTTCTCGGCTTCCCGCACCATACGGTTCTCGGCCTTCCAGATTCGCTCCCGAAGCTGCTGCACCTGCTGCGGATCGTCCGGACATGCCGGGCCGTCCAGCCGCCCGCGCATCTCCTGCAACCGGCCCATATCGGTATCCCAATCGTAGAGTCGCACGACGTAACAGGAGGGCATATAACGTCCACTTGTTTCTGCCAGATGGCGCAGCTCGCGGAACGTCTCGGCGCGGAACTGCCGGTCGATGATATGCGCTGCGGCCTGCACCTCGTCCATCGGAGGCTGCCGGAGCCCGCTGTCGGGATGCTGCTCCAAATAAGCATCCAAGAGAAAGGTGTGCATGGCCAGCAGGCCGTGCAGGGAGTGGGCGGTGTCAGCCGGAACGTCCGCGAGGCGCCGCCCGATCTTTTTCGCAAGCGGCGTCCTGCGCAGGGCCTCCATCAGCTCCAGCATATCTTTTCCTGCCGCATCTTCGGGCGTCCTGAGAAAGCGGTCTGTCGCTGTATTCATTGTCAGCCCGATTCCGGCAATGGTCAGATCCGATTTCCGGTGCCGTCGCACGAGATCCGTCATACTGCGTATATCCCGTTCCCGGAGCAGGTTTTCAGCATGACGTGCAATGAGCGTGCGTCGATGCTCCTTTTTCCAGTCCGGCTTGCGGCGGAATAGCCGCGCGATCTTATCTTTCCATTCCATAGCCGTCGGATTTAGAAATGTGTGACTGCGGGCAGCGTCTGCCGAAGGGCCGCCCCTGATTGCAGGGGCAGCCCGGAAATCCTGAATGACGCTCCATTATTCGGCCGGTTCGTTGAAAGGTTCTGCGGCGACGATTTCGTCGTCGTCCCGGCAGCGGATGCTGTCTTCGGCGACGAAGCGTCCGTAACAGCCGATGGTGAGCGTTTCGGCGGCCGCGTCGTAGATTACGCGGTTGCCGTCGTCGGCCCCGAGCCAGAGACGGTGGCGGCGCAGCGCGATGATGCCGTCCTGCACGAGCCGTCTGTAGCAGAGCGCATGGTCGAAGACGAGGATGCGCCACGTCCCCTCGCCGATACGGCGTATCGAGGCCGAGAGGTTGTTTTCCGCCGAGAGCCACGCTCCGCAGATGCGGTCGGCGTCGAGCTGTTCCCGAAGGTCCGCCAAAGTGCGGATAACTTCGGTGCGGGTTCTGATCTCCTGCTGAAGGGCCGCTACGGCCGACGCAGGTGTCGATTGATTACTGTTCATTGTCTTGCGATTTTGAGGTTCGTTTGAAAGCGCCGCCCGGCACGAGGAGCAGCGCATCGGCCGGGGGCGTGTAAAAGAGATCGACCCGGCATCCGCCGTAGGCCGTATAATAGACGCAATCCTTGTAGTATAGGAGGTGCGTTTCGGACGTGCTGCGGTGCGTGATGGTGATCCGGAATTTATCACCGCACGGCTCGATCACCAGCCGCGTATCGTCGAGCGTCGAATGCCATTCGCCGCACAAGGGACGGATTTTGCGGTATTCGTAATCGTAGAAGAGGCGGAAAGCTCCGAGCACGGCGGCCAATGTCAGCAGGATACCGGCGCATATCCAAAGCAACTGTTTCATAACAGGAAGAATTAAGATTCGGTGTTCGTTTTACGCTCGCGTGCCAGCTGGCGGATGGCGGCTTCGATGTCGCCGCCGAGCTTCTCGGCAAGCTCCATTACCTGCATCTTTTCCGACTCTTCGGTGGTGTAACACAGGTACTCTGCCGCACTCGTTTCAGTGGCATAGACCGCCGACTGCACGCCTCCGAGTCCGATCCAGACCTCTTTATAGCGGCGTTTAGGATCGTTCGAGAGGTTGATAGAGAGAATCTGCGCCCGCTCCTTGTCCGTCAGCCCCAGCAGACGTTGTATGCCGTCGAATTTCGAGAGGTATTTGCGCTGGTCCAAAAGGATTTTGCAGTCGGCGTTGTTGATGATCGACTCCTTGACGATGGGCGACGAGATGATGTCGTCCACCTCCTGCGTCACCACGACCGCCTCGCCGAAATACTTGCGAACGGTTTTAAACAAATACCTAATATATGCACTCATATTGGCCGAGGTGAGGGCCTTCCAGCACTCCTCGATGAGAATCATCTTGCGGACTCCTTTCAGCCGCCGCATCTTCGAAATGAAGGTCTCCATGATGATGAGCGTCACCACCGGCAGCAGCGTCCGGTTCGAGGAGATGTTGTCCAGCTCGAAGACGATGAAACGCTTGTCCAGCAAATCCAGCTGTTTGTCGGAGTTCAGCAGGTAGTCGTACTCGCCGCCCTTGTAGTAAGGTTCCAGCACGTTCAGGAAGTTTTCGAGGTCGAAATCCTTCTCCCGCACGCGCTTCTGCTCCAGAAGCCGCCGGTAGTCGGTTTCGACGAACTCGTAAAAGGTATCGAACGAGGGGACGATGGAGCGGTCGGCGCGGAGCTTCGAGAGGTAGAGGTTCACGGCGTTCGAGAGCGCCACCTCCTCCGAGCGCGTCGGCTCCTCGGATTCGCGTTTCCAAAGGGTCAGCAGCAGCGTCTTGAGCGACTCGCGCTTCTCCACGTCGTACACTCCGTCCTCGACATAGAAGGGATTGAAGGCGATGGGCGCCTCCTCGGTGTAGGTGAAATACACCCCGTCGCGGCCCTTGGTCTTGGCGTGAATCAGCGAGCAGAGCCCTTGGTAGGAGTTGCCCGTGTCGACCAGCAGGATATGCGAACCCTGCTCCCAGTACTGACGAACCAGATGGTTCGTCAGATAACTCTTGCCCGAGCCCGACGGTCCGAGGATAAATTTATTCCGATTCGTGATGACGCCGCGCTTCATCGGAAGGTCCGAGATGTCCAGATGGAGAGGTATGCCCGACAGGCGGTCGGACATCTTGATTCCGAAGGGCGAGAGCGACGAGCGGTAGTTGGTCTCCTCGTTGAAAAGGCAGAGGGCCTGATCGAGAAAGGTGTAGAAACTCTCCTCGGCAGGGAAGTCGGCCTCGTTGCCGGGAATCGCCGCCCAGAACAGCACCGGCACGTCCACCGTGTTGTGATGCGGCGTGCATCCCATCAGCGCGAGCTGCGAGCCCACGTCGTTGCGGATGCGCTTCAGCTCCGCTTCGTTCTCGGCCCATGCCATGACGTTGCAGTGGCACCTTACGGAGCGCAGCCCCTGCGAATGCGCCTCATTGAGGTACATTTCGATGTCGAGTAGGTCAGCCCCCTTACGGGAGCTTTCCCCTCTAAGAACCGTACGTGAGAGTTTCCCCTCATACGGCTCAAGCAATTCAAAACTTTTATTTGTAACTAAAAGCCGGCTCATAGTAACTTCCATTTATTTCTGTTAGTAATTCGGCTGCAATGGTCATGTATTAGGACTTTCGCCTTTCTACTGCTCCCTGTCATTTCAGTAATTTTCCAGGGAGTTTCCCGTGTGATGTGCTTGCCACACACAGGGCAACATTGCATTTGCTGATTCCACAGGCGATAGATATATTGCTTGCCGTCTAAGTGTGCAAGCATTCTTCGGGTCTTGTATTGATCGAAGAAATCTTTCCAATCGGCATCATATGGGTTGGCCTCACTGCGGATTTTGATATGTCGCTTTATTTTCGTATCCGACAATCTCACAAGAGTGTGGTATTTATCCACTTTCCTGTTTTCAAGCGGTACGGCAAAAGTCCAGCTTCTACCTCTTACAGTGTGATAATACTTGTTGGCAATCCATCGTTTACCTTTTTTGGGATGTCTTCTGCGAGACCATCGCCATAGTTTGTTGAAAATTTGTGCATCTGTTTTACGGAAAGTTTCCGATGCAGAACACCCCTTGTAGTAGTTCGCCCATCCTCTAATGACTGGGTTTAGCAATCGTATCAAAGATTGTTGCTTAGAAGACTTGTTCTTGTCCACTATTTCACGAACCTTATCTAAAAATCTCTTTCGACTCTTCTTGGATGGTTTTGTGATAAACTTGCCTTTATATTTTCTGATATTGAACCCAAGAAAATCAAACCCTTCTTCTATATGAGTTATCTTAGTCTTTTCTTCTGATAAGGTAAGCCCTCTTGCTTGAAGAAACTCAATGACTAATGGTTTAACATGGTTCTCCAACAACTCCTTACTCTCTCCTGTGATAATAAAATCATCCGCGTAGCGAACAAGATTTATCATAGGAGTATAGTAATTTTTCTTCGAGCGGTTTATCGGAAAGCTATCGGCAAGCAGTTTTTCCAGTCCGTCCAAAGTCATATTTGCAAGAGTTGGGGAGATGATGCCGCCTTGAGGAGTTCCCTCCTCTGTCGGAAAAAGTTGCTTGTTGAAAATAAATCCACTTTTCAACCATTTACGGAGCAAAACTTTATCCATAGGGATATTGTCAAGCAACCATTCATGACTGATATGGTCGAAACAACCTTTGATATCACCTTCTAAGATCCATTGTGGGGATGTCGTCCTTGCCAGGTCATTGAAGCATTGTTGAACGGCATCTGCCGTGCTCCTTTCTTTTCTGAAACCATAAGAATTGGCATCAGCCGTTGTTTCAGCTACGGGAGCCAGTGCCATCAGATACAATGCCTGCATAGCCCGGTCTTTCATAGTTGGTATACCCAATGGTCTTAATTTCCCGTTACTCTTTCTGATATGTACTCGTCTCAGAGGTTGGGGTGTATAACCTCTCCTTTTCAGTTCGGTTATTGCACACACTTTAGCATCTGGCGTTTTCCATGTTACCATATCGACGCCAGCCGTTTTACTCCCATTATTGGAAGTTACACGTCTTACCGCTAATGCTTTAGCGTAAAACGAGTGGGTCAGTGTCCACTGCAAGGCTTTGACCTTGTTGTGGCGACCCTCTTTTTGAGCCTTTACAATACGCGCTTGTAGCTTTTGAACCGCAGCTTCGCATTTGAGCCAATTTATACTGTCCCATTTGCTCTGCGTTTGGTCAGTCGATGCACACGATTTTTTAATTTCGTTCATTTGCTTTTCTCCTTTTAAAAGTTCTAAAAGTTTCTTGTAAAGAATCACCTACCGCAGAAGTCAGCCTGCTTTCGCAGCGGGATGATGTTTCAATCCCTATTCACCCCATTACAGGGTGGCATTCGCTTTTTCTGCAATCCTATACCCGCACTCCATTCGGCATTCCTTACGGTCTGCTTACCTGTCATTGGCAGGAGAAATACGGGCTTACTACGTTCCGTGCAAGTAACTTATAAGTGGGTTAGGTTCTGTCTATTACACCGGCAGTACTCTGTTCGTGTATTCCCAGAATGGAGAGGAATAACCGACTGCTTCCCTTTTGGGCTGAAGCCTATCAGTATCTTTGGCTTCTTCAACCTTACGACGTTTAGACGACAGTTCGCTTACGCTAACCATACCACCCAAGCCAAGCTCCCTGACTGTATGATACTAACAGCCATTGTCTTTCCCTCACGGTTCTGACTGCTCCTTTCGGAAGGGCTACCTTGTCTGGACAGCTTTGATACAGTATATTACTATTGGTGCATCTGTCCATAGGCTACCGTTGACGAAACAACGGGTTAAATCTAAGTTTAACAATTACTTACACAGCGACGTATCGCACCCACTCCCGGTTGATGGCGTTCGAGCGCGAATAGCCCGCCAGCGAGTTCATGTTCCGGGCCGAGGCTTCGAGACGCTTGAGCGTTTCGTCGTGGTCGTCGAGGAAGATCACCTGATTGTAGACATGGTTGCAGGAGAGCAGCAGCCCCACGGGCGCCGCGAACGAGAGGCGGCAGTCCGAGCGGTCGGTCGAGAGGCGTTCGTAGCGGAAATCCGTCGCCACGCTCTGCGGCAGCATGTCCAGATCGGAGAGCGTGTGCATCGAGAGGTATTTGTCCCCGATACGCATCACGTCCGGGTCGAGACGGATATCCTCGTTGACGACCGGACGCTGTTCGTCCGAGAGGGCGAAGTAGCGGGCCAGCAGCCCGGCGTCGTCCGCCGTGCCGACGATCTCCGCTTCCGTAAGCCGCTCGACGTGCACGAGGCCCGAATCGTTCAGAATGCGCTCCATCTGCTCCGCAGCTTCCAGAAAGCGCGTCACGGCATCCGTGTCGCGCATCTCCCGCGGGACGATGAAGCCCCGGCACAGCACGGACGAGGCACTGGTCTGCCGCATCCGTTCGGGCGTGGTCTTCGTAACGAACAGGTAGCACGTGTGCCGCAGGTAGGGCCGCTCGTTGAAGTGGCGCTCGTAGGAGCGGGCGAGAAAGCTCCGCTCGGAGCCCTCCTCCGGAGCCGTGTATCGTTCTTCGATAAAGAAGTCCTGCTTGTGGACGACCGTGTAATCCGGCAGTACTCTCAGGGCTTTGAGCCATGCACCGTGCAGCGCTTCGTACTCCTCGCCCGTGAGGGTGAAGAGTTCGGGCAGCAAGACGCGGTAAGCCGCGGTGATGTCGGCGAACTTGGAGATGATGCAGTTGTTCTCGACGCGCAGCAAAGGGAATTTCGATTCCAAGGTCGAGGTTTTCAATGTTCCGCGCATAGGATTACGGTTTTACGGTTCGACGAAAGCGCAACAGCCGTCCGACGGCCCGACGATGGACGATGCGCCGCGGATGCCGGCGCGAGGCCATGAGCTTTTGAAGTCCGTAGGGGCCGAAACGGCGGCTCAGGTAGAAGGTGCCGCCCGTGACGGCAAGGCCGGCTGCGAGGGCGAAGAGGATGCAGAAGCCCTGCGGGACGCCGCTCATGTACATTCCGGCGAAGCAGACGAAGACGCTCAGAAGCCCTGCGACGAACAGCACGAGGTACTGCGCCGTGAGCCGTAGGCTAAGAACCCGGTGCCTTGCCGTATTTCTACGGTAGGTTTCCAAGAACTCGCCTCCGAACCGTGCTTGCACCTCTCGGCGCACACGGCTCTCCACTAACATATTCAGTCTATTATCCCGTGATGTATCTTGTTGTGACAGGGAATACATACAGCTAACGTCTTTCTCTGACGTCCAATCATTTGGATTTTCCATGGCTCTTTGCCTTTTAAGTCTTTGAGTCTTTTGACGTGGTGTATTTCAATGTTTTCCGTTGCGCCACACAATTCACACTTACCCGCTTTTAACCTTTGTATAAGGCTTGATACAGTGGTATTGAAAATCGTGTTGGCTACATAATCACAACTCGCGTCCATCGCGGTTGTTTTACGCTTAAAGCTCCCGTTGAAGAATACCCGCATCTTCTTTCCTCCTTTCTTGTCCTCATAGAAAACCGCAAAATCTTTGTGATGTCGATACTTTGCGATAATCTTTCGGGCTGTCGTACTGTACTTTCGTGCAAAAGTCTTATACAGACTGTATTGCATGATGTACTTGAAAGAATTCAGGTGTGAACTGTTATTTGCGATAGAAAAATAGTTTGCAAAACCTCGGATTTCTCTGTTATAGGCATCCAGTATTTCGAGGTCGTCCAGATGTAGCAACTTTGTCCGGCTTGTGGGTTTCCATTTCGCTTTACCCTCGAATTGATGAATTTCCATCGCCTCGTAGTAGAGAAGTTTATCCCGCATTGTGAACATTGGCACTTCCAACACTACCTTTTTGCCGTAAGCCTTAATAAGTACTCCCGATTTCTCGCCTCTTAACGTCTTATCCGTGAATGGTCGGACATAGATTTCATAGCCGAGGAATTTTGCCTTTCTATTGCCGTGCGTGATCAAGGTCTTTTCTTCGGAGAGCGTCAATTTCAGTTTCTCGCCGAGGAAATTCTTAATATCCTCTTTGATGGCCTCACAGTCCGATTTACTGCCAATCACTCCGATAATAAAATCATCGGCATACCTCACATACTTAATCCGTCTATATCCCTCGTCCATTTCATCGACAGAGGGTAAGTGCATCCTGTTTTTCTGATGTTGCTTAATCGCGTCAATCAGTTCCTTCCGAGTATCTTTATCCTCGGTTTGCTTCAGTTTTGTGCCGAGCCACCAAATTTTCCTGGAATACCGTTTGTACTCAAGGTTCATTGCCCGTCTGTCGCCTCTATCGAATTGACAGGCATACTCTTTCATGTACTTATCCAGCTTGTCGAGATAGATATTAGCCAGTATCGGGCTAATGATGCCACCTTGCGGTGTTCCGCTGTATGTTCTATGAAATGTCCAATCTTCGATGTAGCCAGCTTTCAAAAATTTCCACATTAGCCGGATAAAGCGGTCGTCTGCGATACGTTCTTTCAAGATTCCGATAAGTACATCATGGTTGATGTTATCGAAGAATCCTTCAATGTCGCCCTCGATAAACCACTTGGCCGCAGTAAAATTCTTCTGCACCTGTATCAGTGCGGTGTGGCAGCTGCGTTTGGGTCGGAAGCCGTGCGAGGTGTTCTCAAAACTACCTTCATAAATTGCTTCCAACAGCATTCGCAATACCTCCTGCACTAATTTGTCGTCGATAGACGGTATGCCGAGAGGTCGCATGTTCCCGTTTTTCTTCGGGATGTACGTCCTTCTTGCCGGTTTTGGTTGGTACGACTCATCTTTGAGCGCATCAATCAAATTTTCAATCCGTTTCAGGCTCATTCCGTCGATAGTTTTACCGTCGGAACCTTCCGTCATATTTCCCTGCCTACCTTGTATATTATGGTAGGCGAGGAGAAACATCTCCGAATTGAATAGAACCCTGTAGAGCCGTTCAAACTTGTAGCTCGAAACTTTGCTGTGCTCTGACAGACTGTTTAATACTCTCTCTGGATTTCTCATAATGTCTCACACATTATCCGTTAATTTGTATTAAAAATGTTAGCTGCCACCCTTCGCCATGTACGAGGCTTTCCCTCGCTCGGACTACTACGGTGGCTCCGTTGCCATACCGGATTTTCATAGGTCTGAAACCTAATAGCCTTTCGGCATTCCGGGTTAGGCAATCCACGTTTAATTCTTCGGCAACATAGCTTTGATAGATTGTCGGATACGACTTTCGCCCGTTTCTGCTTATCGCAGTTGTGCTGTAACCTGTTCTGCACCCAACCCTCCAAGGTCGAATCGAGTGTGTTACAGTATGGCGTCTGTAGTTACCTTCCGCCACAGTTTCGAGTTGTGCCACTTGGACTATCGTTCAATCAATCCAGACTTTATCCTCGTATCTATCTTTCATCTCCTGATTCAGTCGCATACTTGGTAACTGTACGACTTATCAGTTTATCGGCAGGCTATACTCCCCGTCCGTGATAGGCTATCGAACAAGCATCCGGGTCGCCCGACGAGAATTTCGAGTAGACCCGCACGCCGCCGACCAGTCCGAGGATCGCCGCCACGGCGAAGATCAGTTTCGTGAGCGGGTCGAAATAGGACGTTACCATGTTCGTGGCCTCGCTGATGCCGGCCATGCCGTTACCCTGTGCAAAGCAGGCGAGTGCGGAGCACAGGGAGAAAATCATGAAAATTGCTCTTTTTTTCATCGTTCAAGTAGTTTGGTTAAGGGTGTGAAAAAAGGCGCCTGCCGGGGCGGTGCCGATGTCCGCTCCAGTCCGCTCCAGTCCGCACCGATAGGATTTCGAGACCAGAATTTCCGGGGTCTGACGGGCTAAAGAGCCGGCCTTCGGTGTGTGAGGGGCAGCATCGTGCCCGGTGTGTTTTTTCTTCGGGCCTTTCAGATTGTCGACGACATATGACGCGAGCCGCCCCCGGAAAAACAACTGATCCAGACATACGGCGCAGGCGGCAATAAGAATTATGCTGTTCATGGCAGAAAGAATTTAGACGATGTTATGGTAATTCTGTTCTTGATGTATGCAGTTGATCTCGTCGCGGAACATTTCGAGATGGTGCCGTAGGATATTATCTACATAAGATGTTGCGGTCAGTCGCTCGCCGCCGATTTTTTTCAGGACTTCAAGGATTTTCCGTTTCGTAGGGGCACTGACATAAAGCGAGGCGCGGAGGTCGTAATCCACCCGGACAAGAAATGTTTTTTTGTAGTCGGGCAATGTCATCGAACGTCGCCATCGTATGTCCGGTACGGGAACACGCTCCGGCTTCACATCCTGCTTTTCGGATACGACCGTTTCGGAAGGCGGAGAATCGAGATTTGAAGAATCTTCAGGTGCAGCGACAACGGATACAAGTTCAGTTGTCTGAGGTTGTTCCATCGAGGGCCATCCATCGCTATTTTCCGTTTGCACGGCAGGCATTGCACAATCGTCAGGTTGCTCCGAAAAGTGTCCGGCTTTATTATGACCTCGTCGCTTCCCGAGGTGCAGCAGCCCTAAGATTGACAAAACGATAATGCCTGTGCCAAGAGCGAGTAATGAAATGTCGAGGACACCGGACTCGGATAAAAAGCTGTAAAGCATAATTAGAAATTTTTAAGTCATTGTTAAACAAGTTTTTCAAAATTCCGCTTACGATCGAGCCGGTTTATATCGTCACGGAAAGTTTCGATGTGGTGCTGTAGAATATTATCCACATATGATGTCGCGGATAATCGTTCACCTCCGATTCTTTTAAGTATCTCCAGAATCTTACGCTTCGTCGATGCATTGACATAAAGTGTGGCTCGGATGCCGTATTCCACAGGAGTGAGAAACATTCGTTCATAATCGGACAAGGGTGGTGTTCTCCGACGGCGTGGCTCTTGTGCTGCGGGCACAGACGGGGTTTCATCCGGAATCTTTTCTGTGTCGATCTCCGGAACAGAGGGCGGTTCGGCGGGAATTGCGTCCGTAGCGGTTCCGGATGGGATCTGTTCCGGAATTACCCGTGTGACCTTTGTAGTGATAGGTAACTGCCCTGCGATCACCTGTTTTACAAGACTTTCGTCTACTTCGATTTTGGGTTTCTTGGCCATTGTTATCGGATTTTGAGGAGTGTAAGAATTTCTTCTGTGAGGATTTCGAGTTGCGCCTCACACGCAAAGGTTCGCGCCGGAGCCAGAAGTGTCGAGCGGCCGACTCCTGTATTGTCCGCAAGCAGCTCCTTGTTGAACTTCGAGCGGTAAGGAATGTGAGTTGTCATAAGCGACAACCCGAGCTTGCGGATAACGGCCTCGTATCGGTCGTAAAGCGGCGTTCGTTCACGACGGTCTATCATCGTCCAGAAAAGATAGACGCTTTGTAAAGTAAGGGTCGGATCTTGGGCAAGGTTAGTGGTGAGACTCCGGGCAAAGGAGAGCGTACTTTCCATGACGACCTTGTCGGCTTTCATGGGCACAAAGACAGCGTCCAGCGACGCGAGCAGCCGAATGACACCTTCGGCATTGACCGTTCCCGGCAAGTCGTAGAGAATGATACGGGGATGGTAGCCGCTTTGCAGCAGCCGCTCGACTTCTTCGGGGGCTTCAGGCGGCATACATTTCAGCACAGGCCAGAGCTTGCGGCCCGTCGCTTTGAATTGACGTACCAGCAACAGCTTGTGGTAATCGTCATGCTCGATGAGCGACAGTTCCCGCTCACGTTGCGCCTGAACGGACCATTGGGGATAGTCGCAGTCTACGACCAGCACGTCATAGCCTAATGTGTAGTGCAGATGACTGGCGAGTAACATCGTAAATGTCGATTTCCCGATGCCCCCTTTTTGATTGCAGATCGAAATGCTTGCTTGTTTCATTGCTTGTGTGTTTAAATGGTTGTTTGGGTAACTATGCGTCTGTCAAATCATTTATATATACTACCTTATATTTGGACGAATAATTGGATGATTATTCGGTCTGCCGCCCTTTCGTTCCTTTGCGCAGATACTCGGTTAAAGATTCGGGTATCCGTCTGAACCGATACTTATTTTGCGATTCGCGCAGTTGCCCGAATAATCAATCCTGCCGCAATATACAACAGGGTAAAACGCTTCGGTTCCGATGTCCGCTCCAGTCCGCTCCAGTCCGCACCGATGGCTTTTTTTTGCCCCGAAACGGTTGTAATATTGCACCGGGAACAGACCCGGCTATGGAAACCGTAACGGAGGATTTTCAAAACTTCTCTCAAAGATTCTCCGGCGCGGATTTTTGTTGTCGCCAGACAACAGCGAGCTGTACCTTTGTATGCCGAAAAACTTTTCGGCATACAAAAGGTGCTCGCTCTGCGAGGTTGGGTGGCGTTCCCGAGTCACGCCACTTAAACTACCAGATTGATGACAACCACGAAAAAGAGGATCGGACGCCCGACAACGACAGATCCCAGAGTCCACAGGTATAATTTCAAACTCACGACGGAAGAGAATATCCGCTTTAAGCAGATGCTTTGTAAGGCTGGACTGGAGCATAATCGGAGCCAATTTATCGTCAAAAGAATCTTCAACGAGGAGTTCGTCGTCATCAAACGCGACCCTTCGAAGGTGCAGTTCATCGCCCGGCTGAACGACTTTTATTTCCAATTTCAAAAGCTCGGGAACAACTATAACCAGATCGTAAAAGCCATCAACGCGCACTTTTCCAACGTTGCTATCCCGCATCAGATCGCTATGCTGGAGCAGCGAACCCGCGAACTGAAAGCCCTCAGTATCGAGATTCTCAACCTCGCAAAACAGACTAAGGAATGGTTGCGAATATAAGATCGGGTTCCTCGCCCGGCGGAGCGTTGTATTACAACAAGGAGAAAGTGGATAAGGATGAAGCCGAGGTTCTTTTCTGGCAGAAGATGTTGGAACCGTTCGACAAGCACGGGCGAATGGATGTCGACGCCTGCATGGATTGCTTTTGGCCGTACCTCGAAGCCAACCGCCGGACTACGAACACGGTCTTCCACGCCTCGCTGAACCCCTCGCCGGAAGACAGACTGACCGACGATCAGCTCCGGGACATCGCGCAGGAATACATGGAACGTATGGGTTACGGCAACCAGCCTTATATTGTTTTCAAACATAAGGATATCGACCGACAGCATCTTCATGTCGTATCGTTGCGCGTCGATGAGAACGGACATAAGCTGCCGCATGATTTCGAAGCAAGACGTTCGATGGAGATATTACGCGATCTGGAACGCAAATATAATCTGCATCCGAGCGTCAAGGGAGAGGAGCAAGCCGACAAGGTGGGATTGCATAAGGTAAACTACAGGGAAGGCAATGTCAAACAGCAGATCTCATCCATCGTGAGATCGTGCCTGCGAAATTACAAATGCTCATCGTATGGAGAATTCCGCACCCTGTTGGAGCTGTTTAACGTTTCTGTCGAAGAACGTACGGGAACTATCGACGGCAGAAATTATGCGGGTATTGTCTACGGCGCTCTGACCGACGACGGCTATGGCATCGGCACTCTGTTCAAATCGAGTCGTATCGGCAAAGATGTCGGTTATAAAGCCCTTCAAAAGTATTACGAGCGGTCGAAAAGTGCGCTGAAGCAGGACGGGACGCTCAACCGGCTGCGACAGACAGTCCGGGATGCTATGAGTCCGAACAATACACGGAACGAGTTTCGGCAGTTGCTCAAAGTGGAGAACATCGACGCGATCTTTCGCATCAACCCGATCGGCAGAATCTATGGCGTGACTTTCATTGACCATAACGAGGGTATCGTTGCCAACGGTTCGCTACTGGGAAAAGAGTTTTCGGCCAATGTTTTCAATGAATTGTATCCGGCACCGAAACAGGCGCAACAGGTCGCAGAACAACACGTGGAACAGAAACATGAAGTGCAAAACCATGCCGCCAATCCTATTTCTGGCATTGTCGATACGGTATTGGATTTGGCCGACACGCGGGCTTACGAGGAACAGCAACGGCAGATGCAACAAAGGCGTAAAAAAAGACGACATCGTTCCTGATACGAAAAACGGGGTCTGATATGGATCAGATCCCGTTTCTCATTGTTCCCTGTCGGCTTTCCGTCGTGGCCTCCCCGTGCCACCGGCATCTTCTATTTCTCTGCCGGAATAAAAGTTATTGCCTGCCCGCCCCGTTCAGCCATCTCGATGCGTATGGTATCTCGTGCCGTCACCGCCCGCTTCCCGATCAGGTATGCCTCCGGATTGCGCCCCGCATCCGGAGCATCGGCATATATGGTCGCGGTATACGTCACTCCGGGTTCGAGGAAGTCGAGCTTCTGCACGAGCGTCCTTGCCTTCTCGTCCGTTCCTGCCCCGAGAAAGTATCTGTCTTTGGCCCGTCTTGCAACGACGATATAGTCGCCGATCTCTCCCTGCAATGCCTTCGACCAGTCGCAGTCTGCGTCGAAGTCGCGGAAGAACCGGAATGCGGGATGCCCTTCGTAGTTCTCGATCAGGTCTGCGGCCATCTGCAGGGGCGAGTATATGATCACCCAGTTTGCTATCTGCCGTGCCAGCGTGGTCTTTATGCAGCATTCCGCGTTGGGCCCGTTCCACTCGATCCGTCCCTTGTCGGCCTTCGCTGTGGAATAGTCGATGTCGAAGATTCCCGGAGTGTAGTCCATCGGTCCGCTCAGCATCCTCACGAAGGGCAGCGTCGTGAGATACTCTGCCGAATTCCCTTCCGACCATGCGTTCCACTCCATGCCGCGCGCCCCCTCGCGTGTCATCATGTTGGGCCACGTGCGTCGTATCCCCGTATCCTTTATCGGCTTGTGTACGTCGAGCATGATCCGGTATTTCGCCGCCGTTTCCACGACCCGCTGATAGTGCTGCACTCCATACTGCGAATGATGGAGGTAACCGCCTTTGAATCCCCCTGCATATCCCGTTTTGAGCGTGTGAACCCCCAGTTCGGCATACCTCCTCATCGCTGCTTCCATGACGGCTTCGTACTCAGAATATTTCCACCCGTTTCATTGTGCATCCACAGTTGCACGCCCTTTTCACGGGCATAGGCGGCTATTCGCTCCAGATCGAAATCCGCATAGGGTTCGAGGTAGTCGAACTGCTGGTTTCCGCCCCAGTTCTCCCATCCTTTGTTCCAGCCCTCGAACAACACTCCTTGTATGCCGTTTTCCGCAGCAAAGTCGATGTGCCGGATGGCATTCCGTGTCGTTGCTCCGTGTCGCGGCCCCATCGTCCATACCTGCGTTCCGAGGTGCATTCCCCACCATACGCCGACGTACTTCTGCGGCACGATCCATGAGGTATCCTCGATCTTCGAAGGTTCGTTCAGGTTGAGCACCAGCGACGAGTTTATCAGGCCTACGGCCCTGTCTGCTATCTGTATCGTGCGCCAGGGCGTCGTGAAGCGTCCCGGAATGTACGCCTTCACGCCGTCGGGCAGGGGCGCGAGGTCGGCTTTCAGCACCCCCGCACTGTCGCGCCTCAATACCATCTCGGGCCAGTCGTACAGGGCCGCCTCGTGCACGGCTCCGAATATTCCGTCCCCAGTGCGGAACGTGAAGGGCGTGTTTGCATCCGTAATCCGTGCGACGGGCTGCTCGCGGTACTGAAGTTCATAGGTCTCGAAATTGCCGGGTATGGACCACGACATCGTATGACCCTCATTTGCGAACCGGAATTCCGTCAGTTCGTCCGTCACGGCCAGCGAATCGGGCTGCGCCAGTTCGTAGCGAAATGCTATTCCGTCGTCGAATGCGCGGAAGCGGAGCGTGAAGGCCATGCTTTTATCCGGCTTCCGCACTGCGACGGACATTTCGTTGTAACGGTTGCGGTGCCGCTTGTTCTCGCCCCAGGGGGCTGTCCACAGCTTGTCGTGGGAGGAGTGCCATACGCCTGTTATCGTCGCTCCCTGCAGCGAGGTTCCGCATGCCGCGAGCCCCATCGCCGAGGGCAGTATCAGGGGCTTGTCGTCGACCGTGACGGCATAGGTCACGCCCGCCTCTGCATCGGCTTCGACAGATACGGCGATGCGCCCGTCAGGGGAGGTTACGAAGGGCTGCTGCGGAGAGCATGCTGCAAACAATGCACAGGCGAAGGCCATGAAGGCAGCATGTGGATTCGGAATCTTCATGGGAAGGCTATTTTTCGGATTCCATCTCGAAGCGCACCTTCGCACCTTCCAGAAGTGTGGAATAGCTAAGGAACGGCCTTTCCGATACTTTTCCGTCGATAGCCATTTTACCGACATAACGGTTCTCGGAGCTGTTCTCCGGAGCGTCGATCTCGATCGTATTGCCGTTTTCGAGGTGAATGACGGCCTTGCGGAACAGCGGCGATCCGACTGCGTATTCGTCCGCGCCGGGACACACGGGATAGAACCCTAAGGCCGAAAATACGTACCACGCCGAGGTTTGTCCGTTGTCCTCGTCGCCGCAGTAACCGTCGGGCTTGGCCGAGTAGAGGCGATCCATGACCTCACGAACCCACCACTGCGCCTTACGGGGTTGCCCGGCGTAGTCGTAGAGGTAGATCATGTGCTGCGCGGGCTGGTTTCCGTGGGCGTAGTTGCCCATGTCGGCCACCTGCATTTCGGTAATTTCGTGGATGCGGAACCCGTAGTAGCTGTCGTCGTAGACGGGCGGCACGACGAAGACCGAGTCGAGCATCCGCGTGAATCCTTTGTGTCCTCCCATCAGGTCGATCAGTCCCTCGACATCGTGGAACACCGACCATGTGTAGTGCCACGCGTTTCCCTCGGTGAAGGCGTCGCCCCACTTGTAGGGGCTGAAGGGCGTCTGGAACGTCCCGTCGGCATTGCGGCCCCGCATCAGGCGCGTTTCGGGATCGAAGAGGTTTTTATAGTTCTGCGAAGCCTTTTCCAGCATCGCAGCGTCGTTCGTTTTTCCGAGTTTTTTCGCCACCTGCGCGATGCACCAGTCGTCGTAGGCGTATTCGAGCGTTCGTGCGACATTCTCGTTGATACCCACATCGTAGGGGATGTATCCCAGTGTGTTGTAGTATTCGTGTCCGAGGCGCCCCGTGGAGCTCACCGTGGGGTGTACCTTCCGGCGTCCTGCGAGCATCGCCTCGTAGAGCGTCGCAATGTCTTCCTCGGGGGTGACACCTTTCAGGATGGCATCCGAAACGACCGACGCCGAGTTGTTTCCGACCATGCACCCACGGTGTCCGGGCGAAGCCCATTCGGGCAGAAATCCGCTCTCGCGGTAAGCGTTTGCCAGCCCGGCCTGAATTTCGGCATTGACCGACGGATAGACCAGATTGAGCAGCGGAAACAGACTGCGGAAGGTGTCCCAGAATCCCGTGTCGGTATACATGTATCCCGGCAGTACCTCACCGTTGTAGGGGCTGTAATGCAGGATATTGCCGTTCTTGTCGATCTCGTAGAACTTGCGCGGGAACAAGGTCGAACGGTAGAGGCACGAATAGAACGTGCGGTACTGGTCCGTCGTGCCTCCCTCGACTTCAATACGTCCGAGCACCTCGTCCCAGTGTGCTTGCGCCTTGGCCTTCACGGTTTCGAAATCGTCCTTTCCCAGCTCTTCGAGGTTCTGCACGGCCTGCATCTGCGATATGAACGATGAGGCTGCGCGCACCGTTACCTGCTCGCCGCGCCGGGTTTCGAAACCTACCCGCACGAGGGCGTGTTCGCCGACTAACTGTTCGCCTTCGACGGGCTTTGTTCTGTCGTAAATCTGGAACTCCCTGATTTTCCGGTCGAAGCGCACTACGAACCAGTTTCGGAAGTTCTCGGGTACTCCTCCGCTGTTGCGCGTGGTGTATCCCACGACAGTCCGTTTGTCGTGCATGACCCTGATGTACGATCCGCGGTCGAAAGCGTCGATCACCACGCCCGACTCGTCCGATTCGGGGAACGTGAAACGCATGATCGCAGCCCGCTCGGTCGGGGCGATCTCGGCCTTGATGTCGTGGTCGGCGAGGTATACCGAATAATAGTAGGGGCGTGCCTCCTCCGACTGGTGCGAGAACCAGCTCTGACGGCTCTCTTCATCGACCTTGTCGCGTCCGCGCACGGGCATGATGGAAAACTGCCCGTAGTCGTTGATCCACGGCGAGGGCTGGTGGGTCTGCTTCAGGCCCCGGATGGTGTGGGCGCCGTAGGTATAGGCCCATCCGCTGCCCATCTCGCCCGTCTGGGGCGTCCAGAAGTTCATGCCCCACGGCAGGGTAGGTGTTGCCCGTCGAGAGCGTGAAGTCGGAGTGCGTGCCTACGAGCGTCGAGACGTATTCCGAAGGCCGCGCCGAAGGTTCGTCGCAGGAGGTTGCCGCGGTGCGCCCCGTGCGGCTTCCGCAGCTGCCGCACAGAACGGCGGCAAGTAACAGCAAAGAAACAGGTTTTATCATTGTTATTTGGTTTTTTCCGGTCAGTCAATGGAATTAAGTAAGTCGACCTTGTTTTCGTTTACGAGTTTTAATATGAGTTCCCCGAAGAGCGTGTTCTGCCAGGCGAACCACGGGCGGGTGAAATTCGCAGCATCGTGGCGCGAGAAGGATTCATGCATGAAGCCCGTCCCGGCATCGGTGGTCATCAGGGCGACGATGCAATCGCGGATCTCGGCGTCGTCCTCCGACGTGAAGGCCCGCATCATGATGCTCATGGGCCAGATCATCTCCACCCCGATATGGGGGCCGCCGATGCCCTCGCCGGCGGAGCCTCTCCAAAAGTAGGGGTTCTCTTCGCTCCAGACGAACCGCCGGGTGTTCTCATAGATGGGATCCGTGCGCTCCACGTCGCCCAGGTAGGGCATTGCCAGCAGCGACGGCACATTGGCGTCGTCCATCAGAAAGCAGCCTCCGAATCCGTCCACCTCGAAGGCGTAGATCTTCCCGAACTCCGGATGCTCGACCACCGCGTATTTCTGCAATGCCTCTTCCACCTCTCCGGCCAGCGCCGTGCACTCCGCGGCCAGCTTCCGCTCGCCGTTCACCGCCGTCAGGATCTCGGCGGCCTTGCGCAGCGACGTGACGGTCATGAAATTCGACGGGATGAGGAACCCGAAGGTCGTGGCGTCGTCCGAAGGACGGAACGCCGAGACGATCAGCCCCACGGGTTTCACGGGGTTGCCGCGCCCCACATGGCAGCGGGTATCCAGCTGGCGGTCGGTCGTGCGCAGGAAGATGTAATCGCCCGGCCCCTCCTTCATCTGCTGTTCTTTCAAAGTCTTTACAATATTGCGCATCGCAGAGATCCACTCCCCGTCGAAGACCGACGTGTCGCCCGTGGTCTTCCAGTAGTGGTGCGCAAGGCGCAGAGGATAGCAGTGGGAGTCGATCTCCCATTTGCGCTCGAAAACCCAGGGACTTTGATCGTTGCCCGGATAGCCGACATCCTCGCCGTCACCCGTAGGGCCGACGTTGAAGGCATTAGCGTAAGGATCGATATTGATGAGTTTGAATTGCCGCCGGATCACCCCCGCGATCATCTTCTGCAACGCCGGGTCCTCCTTACACAACTGCACGTAGGGCCACACCTGCGCCCCCGAGTCGCGGAGCCACATGGCCGGAATGTCGCCCGTGTAGACGTAGGTATCGGGATTGCCCGCCTCGTCCTCGCCGTAGTGCACCGTGGTGTCGAGCGTGTTGGGGAAGCAGTTGGCGAACATCCACCGCAGGCGTTCGTTGGTCAGAAGACCGCACACGCGGGCGATCTCCCCCTCTACCGCTTCCGACTTAAAAAGCCGCTGCTCCTCCGCGGGCCGCTGGTCGGCGTACGCCTCCGGCTCGTCCGGACAGTACCACACCTTCGGTTCGGCGCCCATCTCGAAGCGCAGCTCCCCGCCCTTCATCAGGTCGGCATGACCGATCCAAGGCTTTGTGTAGGGTTGGCCATTGAGCCACACCCGCTGGATATATTTGTTCGCAGCGGAGTTGTTCTCGGCGACAATCGTGAAGGTCCCGCCCGGGACGGTGATTTCGACCCTGTCGAACAGGGGCGATCCGAACCAGTATCTTCCGCCCGCAGGCTCGGCCTCGTACATGCCCAGCGACGAGAGGACGTACCAGGCCGACATCTGACCCACGTCCTCGTTGCCCGAAAGGCCGTCCGGAGCGGCGTGGTAGAGCGTCGTGAGCACCTCGCGAACTTTGTCGGCCGTTTCCCACGGCTGACCCAGCATCGTATAAAGGTACAAAATATGGTGGCTCGGTTCGTTGCCGTGGGCGTACTGGCCAATCAGGCCCGAAATGTCGGGCGATGTCTCGCCGCCCTCGACCACGGAGCTTACCGTGAACAGCGAGTCCAGTTTTTCGAGCATCCGCGCCCGGCTGCCGAAGCATCCGACAAGACCTGCGACATCATGCGGAGCCAGCCACGTATACTGCCAGGCGTTGCCCTCGCAGTAATCGTCGGCGCGGTGCGTCGAGGCGAACGCATTGAAGGGCGTCCTCCAGCCTTTTTTCGAATCCCGGCCCCGCATAAATCCCGTCTGCGGGTCGAAATAGTTGCGGTAGCTATGGCTGCGTTCCTCGAAATACTTCGCATCCTCCGCCTTGCCCAGCGCTTCGGCGGCACGCGCCGCCGCGCCGTCAGCCAAAGCGTACTCCATGTCATAGGCTACGGCCTCGTTGAACATCTCGCACGGGATGTAGCCGTACTCCATGCGCAGGCCGTTGCCCCGGTCGGGGTTCATGGCCGTCTTACGGATCGTCTCGAAGGCCTTTTCGCGGTCGAAGCCCCCGATGCCCTTCACGATGGCGTCCGCCACCGCTACGATGCCCGGGTTGCCCACCATGCAGTCGGTCTCATTACCCCACAGGTGCCATACCGGGAGCCGTCCCTGCTCGTCGGCGATGTGCAGCATCGTCTGGATGATGTCGGGCATCCGCTCCGGGTGCAGGACGGTCATCAGCGGCATCGCGGCCCGGTAAGTGTCCCACAGCGAAAAGGTCGTATAGGTATCGCGCCCCGGATTCTCATGCACCTTGCCGTCGGCTCCGCGGTAATCGCCGTTCACATCGCAGAAGAGCGACGGAGCCACCATCGTATGATACAGCGCCGTATAGAAGATGCGCTTCGACGTTTCATCCTCCGTCTCGATCTTCACCTTCGACAGTTCATCGTTCCACGCCTTGTCGGCAGCGGCCGCCGTAGCGTCGAAATCCCATCCGGGGAGTTCCGCCGCAAGGTTTGCCTTCGCGCCTTCGATACTTACGGGCGAAAGGGCCACTTTCACGAGCACCTGTTCGCCCTCCGCCGTGTCGAAGTCCACACGTGCATAACGGGCCGCGATCCGGGGCATTTTGGAATCGTCTATCTCGCCCGGCTGCAGGTAGGAAATCCCCTTCGCGGGTTTTGAAAACTCGGCCACGAAGTAGACCTCCTGATTTTTGGCCCACCCCGTCGAGCAGCGCCATCCGGCGATGCGCGTGCTGTCGTCCGAGAAGCGGAAGCCCGTATCGGTGGCCTTGTCCCAGCAGCCGCCGTTCTCCAGATCGAAGACCACGGCTGCGGCGTCCGACGCCGGGAACGTGTAGCGGTGCAGACCCACGCGCGCCGTGGCCGTCAGCTCGGCCCGAATGCCGTAGCGCACAAGCGGAACCGAGTAATAACCGGGTTTCGTGATCTCCCGCGTACGGTCGGCGTAAGACCACAGGCCCGAGGCCGGGTCATTCTCCTCGCCGCGGGCATAGGTCACTTCACCCACGACGGGCATGACGGTAATGTCGAACAGGTCGCCGATGCCCGTGCCCGAAAGGTGCGTGTGCGAAAAGCCGATAACGGTCGAATCGCTCGCGTGGTAGCCCGAGCACCAGTCCCACGTCTGCGGAATGCTCGTCGGACCCACCTGCACCAGGCCGAAGGGGACGTTGGCTCCCACGAAGACGTGCCCGTGGCCGCCTGTGCCGATCTTCGGATCGACATGGCGCGTGTAATTCTCCTCCGCAGCCTGCGTGCACGCGCCCAGCAGGGCCGCGGCGAATAAGAATCCCGTAAGTTTCATCTATCTCTTGTTTTTAAGTTCGAAAGTAAGTTTTCCGCCCTTGAGCAATTCATCGTGCAAGATACGATAATTTTTCAACGGTTTATCGCCAAGCGTCATCCGGTCGATATACCCTTCGCCGCTTTTTTCGATCACCAGCGTTCCCCGCTCCGTGTCGATCTCCACACGGTCGAACGTCGGGGACGTCAGCGTGTAGTACGGCTCGCCCGGGCAGTCGGGATAGAGGCCCAGCATCGTGAAAACAGCCCACGCCGACATCGTCCCCGTGTCGTCGTTGCCCGGGATGCCGTCGGGGGCGGTGGTAAAGTATCGCTCCAACAGCCGCCGGGTTTCCCGCTGCGTGCGCCACTCCTCGCCCCGGAAGCGGCTGAACAGATACGCATAGGCGATGTCGGGTTCGTTCGCAGGGTCGTAAAGTCCCTCGTCGAAGACCATTTGCAGTTTGTCGATGAATTTGCGTCGTCCGCCCATCAGCTTCGCAAGCCCCTCCACGTCGTGCGGAACGTAGAACGTATAGTTCCAAGCACTCCCCTCGTGAAAGCCCGGGGCCGCCGTGAAGTTCTCGCCCGCCTTCGGGTCGAAGGGGCTTAAAAAAGTTCCGTCGGGATGGAGCGGACGCAAAGTCCCGCTTTCCGGGCTGTAATAACGCTTATAGCCCAATGAGCGGGCGCGGAACAGACGCGCGTCGTCCCCGTGTCCGAGCGAGTCGGCCAGCAGCGACAGCGCAGCGTCGGCCATGTAGTACTCCAGCGCGTGCGAGACGGAGGTGTCGCCCGCAAGGTCCTTGGCGTAGAACCCCAGCGGGATATAGCCTTTCTCGATATAGGGGTCGATGTCGGGCCGCATGCGGTTCTGCGCACCGGGCGTCGTGGCCGACTTGCGCATCGCCTCGTAGGCCTTGGCGACATCGAAATCCCGAAGGCCCTTCATCCAGCTGTCGACGATCACCGGGATCGCAGGGTCTCCCTCCATCGTGAAGGTCTCGCGGCCGTAAAGCTCCCATTTCGGAAGCCAACCCCACTCCTCGTACATCCCCGTCATCGAGCGCAGCATCTCCCGCTGACGATCCGGGTAGACAAGCGTCAGCAGCTGGTGCAGGTTCCGGCAGGTGTCCCACAGCGAGAAGACCGTATAGCGTTCGCCATCCGTGACGCCCGTCTCGCCCGAACGTTCCATCAGCGGGTATTCGCCGTTCACGTCGCTCACGAGGTTCGGGTGCAGCAGCGCATGGTACAACGCCGTGTAGAACACCCTCTGCTGCTCTTCGGTCCCGCCCTCGACCCGGATTCTGCCCAGAGCCTCGTTCCAGCCCTTGCGGGCCTGTTCCCGGATGGCGTCGAACGTCGCGTCCGCAGCCTGCTCGGCATCGAGGTTTTTACGCGCGTTCTCCGTAGAGACATACGAGATGCCCATGCGCACCTCCACCTGCTCGCCCGCCGCAAGGCCGTCGAAGGAGAACCAGTAGCCCACGTCGTCGCCCGAAAGCTCGCGCCCGTACTCCATGTAGAGTTTATACCTCCCGTTGTCCGGGGTCCACTCGGCCTCCACACCCGTCATTGCACGCTGTTTCTTCCAGTAGCCCGAAGCCGAAGGAGTTTTCGATACCCGCAAAACAAAATAGACCGGGAATACCTTCTGCGCATTGTAGCAGAACGTCCCCAGCAGCTTCGTGCCCTCGATCTCCGTGGCGCTCACCCGGCGAACCATCGCGCCGCTCTCGTTCGTAAGCCCCTCGCCCAGATTCAACAGGATATGCCCTTCTCCTCCGGGGAACGTGTAGCGTTCCACCGAGGTACGCGCCGTGGCCGTGACCTCGGCAAGGACGCCGTACTTGTCCAGAAAGATCGAGTAATAGCCCGGAGAGGCCTTTTCGTCCCGGTACGACGTGCCGTACTCCCGGTAATCCACCATCAGAGGGCCCGTCGTGGCCATCGTCAGCAGCGCGCCCAGCTCGGGGCACCCCACGCCGCTCAAGGCGCCGTGCGCGAAGCCCGTGAAGAATTTGTTGTGGTATTCGTAGGGCGTGGACCACCAGCGGGCGTCCTTGTCGTAGACGTTCTCCTCCGACCCCATGACGTTGAACGGAACCACCGACATCATCCCGTGCGGCGTGACCGCACCGGGGTTCGCGGTCCCGAAGTTCGTAGTCCCGATGAACGGATCCACACACTCCGCAGGCTCTTGTGCCCGTGCTCCCAGACACAGCGTCAGAACCGCAAGCAGCGCAAGGCTTCTCATAGGATGTTGTTTTTCTTCGTGAAGTCGATAATTTCAGGGATATAGCCGAACGCAAGGCCCGTGACGGTGTCGGCGCATCCGTAATAGACGGCGATCCGGCCCGTTTCGGGGTCATGGAGCGACGCGCAGGGGAATGTGACGTTCGGAACGTCGCCCGTCAGCTCGTAAATCTCGCGCGGCGATATCAGGTACGGGCCGCTGCGGGCGATCGTCTTCCACGGCTGGTCGAGGTCGAGCAGCGCCGAACCGAACGCATAGACATAACCGTTGCACGAGCGCAGTACGCCGTGGTAGAGCAGCAGCCAGCCCTCGCTCGTCTCGATGGGCACGGGCCCCGCGCCGATCTTCATGCACTGCCATGCCGACACCTCGAAGGCCGCGGGCGACATCACATGCCGGTGGCGGCCCCAGAACTCCATGTCGGGACTCTCCGAATAGAAGATGTCGCCGAAAGCCGTATGCCCGTTGTCGCTCGGACGCGACAGCATGGCGAAACGGCCGTTGATCTTGCGGGGGAACAGCACGCCGTTGCGGTTGAAGGGGATGAAGGCGTTCTCCAGCTGGTGGAACGTCTCGAAGTCGTCGGTCCACGCGATGCCGATCGTCGGGCCGTGGTAGCCGTTGCACCACGTGACGTAATATTTGTCGTCGATCTTCGCAACACGCGGGTCGTAGCCGTAAACCCACTCGGCGATTTCGGGATCGGCGCCCACGAGTTTGAAATCCTCCTCGCAGATATCCCACTTGATGCCGTCCACCGAGAAAGCGGCGTGGATGCGCATGCGGCGGTTCGTATCGTCGCAGCGGAAAACGCCCGCATAGTTATACTTGCCTTTCTTGAAGGGAATGACCGCCGAGTTGAAAATGCTGTTCGACGTCGAAAGCGCGTCGCGCGGGATGATCGGATTGGCCGAATAGCGCCACATCACTTCTTTGGAGCCTGCGGGACGATCCTCCCACGGCATATCCGGCATGGCCGGGCCTACGATTTTCAGGTTATTCATAATTATTTGTCATTTGGTTTGTCGTCATAGGTAAAGGGTACGAACCACGTCACCAGAAATGCCGGAACCGTGGCCAACATAACTGCGAGGAAGAACATGCCGTAACCCAAGGCATCGCTCAGGTAACCCGAAACGGCGCCCGTGAGCATCACCGAAAGGTTCATGATACCCGAAGCGAAGGCGTAGTGCGCCATCTGGTGACGGCCCGGAGCGACCTGCTGCATCATAAACAGCGTAAGCCCCACGAACCCGAAGCCGTAGCCGAAGTACTCCACGACGATGCCCCCACCCACGAGCCACATCGACTGAGGCTGCAGCCATGCCAGCAGCGCATAGACCGCGAACGGGATATTAAAGATACAGCATAATGTGAAAAGAGTGCGTCGCAGGCCCCGGTGTGCGATATAGTAGCCCGCCAGCAGCGAGCCCAGGAGAAAAGCCCCGGCGCCGAACGTCCCGTAGTAAAGGCCGATCTGCTGGTTCGTAAGGCCCAGACCGCCGGACGAAATGTCGGCCTTGAGGAACAATGGAACGATCTTCATCACGAAGCCCTCGCCCAGACGATAGAGGATGATGAATCCGAGGTAGTACCAGATATGCTTTTTCTGGAAGAAGGCCCCGACGACCTCTTTCAGGCCCGAAAGGCCATCCCGCAGCGAATGCCGTTCGGCAGCGCCGCCCCCGGCGGGAAGCGCCCGGACATGGTAGACGCCCAGCAGGACGAGCAGGCCGCAAAGAATGGCAAGCACCACCGTCCACGAACGTACGTAGGCGTCGAATGTTGCTGCACCCACGGCGCTGAAGCCTTCGTAGAGAAAACCTGCGAACCACACCAGGCCGCCCGTGGCGACCAGTTTCGCAAGGTTGTAGAACGCACCCTGCCAGCCGATATACTTCGCCTGATCCTGCGTCGTGAGTTCCGACATGTAGACGCCGTCGGCCGCGATGTCGTGCGTGGCGCCGCTGAACGCAACGACGGCAAAGACGGCGATCGTAACGGCGAAGAACGACGGTAGGTGAAGCGACAGAGCAGCAAGGCCGAACAATATGCCGCTTAGGAGCTGCGTCGTGACGACGAAGAATTTTTTGGTACGGAAAATTTCCAAGAAGGGGCTCCACAGGAATTTGATCGTCCACGGCCACATGATAAGCGATGTCCAGAACGCGATTTGTGCGTCCGAGATCCCCAGATCCTTGAACAGAACCGCAGAGACCATGTTCAGAACCACAAACGGAAGGCCCATCGCAAAGTACAAACTCGGAACCCAACGGAGAGGAGAAAGCGATTGTCGGGAGTTTTGAGTAAGTTGATTCATTTTGTATACTATATATTAGATCCGACAAAACAATGCCATCTAATATATAGTTCCACAACTCAATAAGATTCCCTCTCCTAAAGCTCTTTTTTTGATTTTTTCTTAAAATTAGAAACGAGAAAAATTTGACCCAAGAACAGATCAGCCGATTATATTTCAGAATATACTATCAATAGCAATAAGAGCAAATAATCCTTCAAAGACAAGCGTAATTTCATTGCCGCCTGTTGTAATTCCCTATCTACTTTTTTGAGGTTGATGCATAGCATGTCAGCAATCTCTTTGTAACTTTTTCCCTCCAGTTTATGAGCTATGAATACCTGTTTGGTCAATTCCGGCATTTGTTTCAGTTGTTTGCGGCATATCTCGATGATTTCCCGCTGGAATAATTCGTTCGGATTGCAACTTTCGATCGTGCGGGTATAAAAATCCATCACTCCGCGCTCCTTCATCAGGATTTTCTCATACACGGCTTTCCCCGTATATCTATCCCGACGATATTTCAGACAGCGTTTTTTTACGACACCGAAAAGATAGGCCTCTATGCTCGTAAACTGTACAGTTTCCCGGTTCTCCCAAATTGTCATGAAACTGTCATGGACAATATCTTCTGCCGTATTTGCATCATGTACAAGGCTATATGCCACAGCATATAGTTTTCGCTGGTATAGGCGAAATAACTTGTCGAACGACTGCTGGGTCAGTATGATAGTATCCGGTTTCATTCCAAGAACAAAGATAAGAAAAAATTAAAAAGATTATAATGCAAAAAAAATATTTACCCATATAATTGACCTGCAACAGGTTAATTTAATAAAAAAAATTATTTGCAAAAAAACGCATTTTAGAGGAGGGAATCTTATTGAGTTGTGGAACTATATAAATAGATGCGATATTATGACAGAATGGAAAAAAAGGTTACAGATGCAATGTTATTCCGTTTCTTCGCAGAGCAAACGACTTTGGAAGAAACCGATATGATTTCGGCTTGGCTGAACGAAGATCCGGAAAAGAATCAGAAAGTTCTCGATAAAGCATATAATTTGTATGTATTGGGCATAATGTGTGCACCTAATCCGGAGGCGGGTATAAATAATTCACGCTCTTTCCTACGTTTCGGATGGCCGAAAGTGCTGCGTTATGCCGGAGTTGCTGCCGCCATTTTACTGCTCGGAATTGCTGTCGACCATGTGCTTTTGAGTCAACGCATGAACCGGTGGTTACAACAGCAAACGACTGTCGAGGTTCCGGCAGGGCAGCATATTCGCCTAACGTTGGGGGATGGCTCCATCGTGGAACTTAATGCGCAGAGCCGCATCGTTTATCCTGCGATTTTCCCAAAAGGGGAGCGGCGTGTCCAGTTGAGTGGAGAGGCCATATTCAATGTCGCCCATAACTCTGAATGCCCGTTCATCGTGGAAACTTTTGCCTGTGATGTAGAAGTATTGGGTACGCATTTCGATGTAATCGCCAACCAAGCGGAGAATCGTTTTTCAACAGCTCTGTTTAGCGGCCGGGTTGCCGTGACGAATAAAAAAAACGGAGAATCCGTCATTCTGCAGCCCAACGATATCGTCAATCTTCGAGATGGAGGGTTTCAAATCCAAGAACTTGAAGATAAAGACGATTATCTGTGGATGGATGGTATTATTTCAGTGTACGGAATGCCGTTTGAGCAGCTGATGAGCAAGTTGGAGCGTAGTTATAACGTGAAGATAGAGATTCGGCGCGAAACCATGCCCGTCGTAAAATACAAAAGTTTGAAAATCCGTGTTTCGGACGGTATAGACCACGCTTTGCATATGCTACAACTCGCCTCGGATTTCACCTTTGAACACGATGCTGTTACCGATGTAATCATCATTAAATAGTCCATCCAATTATTAACTTATCTCAAATTCTTTAGATGCCTATGATGTAAACCACGAACTATCAACTCTGAACATTTGCTTCCTGATATGAAAAACCGATGAGTGGGCGAACACTCACCGGCGTATAGTTCAATCAGGAATATTAACCAATTCCCAACCATTGAACCAAACTTGACAAATGTATGAATAAAAAGATTATTCAGCAAATCTGCCTGTCTTTTCTTTTAGTTCTTACGCTCGTCTGTATCCCTGTTACTGGGGTGCAGGCACAGACGCAGAAGGTTTCCATCAAGATGGAAAACGTGCGTATGAAGCAGGTAATGAATGAGATTGAAAGACAGACAAAATTTCTTTTCGGAATCAATGATGATGTAGATGTTAACAGGCTCGTTACGGTAAATGTGACGAACCAATCCTTGCAAGCAGCCCTCGACCAAATGGTCAAAGGGACGGACATCACCTATCAGATCAGTAGTTCCAACATCATTCTCTCAAAAAAACAGGCAAAGCTCCCTGTTGACATTTCCGGAACTATCCGCGATATCAATGGCTCCCCGATCGTCGGAGCGACCATTGTTATCCGGGGCACCTCAATCGGCATCAGCAGCGGTTCCGATGGCTCTTTCTCGCTTCAGATACCCCCCCCCGCTGCCTCCCGGCAATTGGAAGTCAGCTATTTGGGCTATGAGACTCTGGTGGTCGATGTGGGTAACCGTACTGCTTTCGACCTTACGCTTCAGGAGTCGTCCGCCGAGATCGAACAAGTCGTGGTCACTGCTCTTGGTATTAAGCGTTCGGAAAAGGCCGTAGCCTACAATGTTCAGCAGATCAAGGCCGAAGACATCACAACCGTCAAGGATGCCAACTTCATCAACTCGCTGACAGGTAAAGTCGCTGGCGTTACGATCAATGCTTCGTCGTCAGGTGTCGGCGGTGCATCGAAGGTCGTGCTGCGCGGCAACAAGTCCATTTCGCAGTCTTCGAACGCCCTTTACGTTATCGACGGCATTCCGATGTACAACTTCGGTGGTGGTGGCGGTACGGAGTTCGATTCGCGCGGTGCTACGGAATCCATCGCAGACCTCAACCCCGAGGATATTGAGTCGATGTCGGTGCTGACGGGCGCCGCAGCTGCGGCTCTCTACGGTTCGGAAGCCGCGAACGGAGCCGTGATGATTACGACGAAGAAGGGGCAGGCTGGAGCGCTGAAGGTTACGCTTTCGAGCAATACGGAATTCCTGAATCCTTTCGTGCTGCCCGAGTTCCAGAATCGCTACGGCACGGGCCTGAACGGCACCCGCAGCGGCTCGGGGATTTACAGCTGGGGCGAGAAGCTGCTCCCGGCGGCCCGCTACGGTTATACGCCGAACGACTATTTCGAGACGGGGCATGTCTATACCAACGCCGTTACGGTTTCGGGCGGTACGGACAAGAACCAGACCTATTTTTCGGCAGCTTCGGTCAACTCGGACGGAATCATCCCCAACAACGAGTACGACCGTTACAATTTCACGTTCCGCAACACTTCGTACTTTCTGAAAGACCGGCTCAAGCTCGATGCGAGCGCCAGCTACATCTATCAGAAAGACCAGAACATGACCAATCAGGGAGTCTATTCGAACCCGCTGGTTCCGGCCTACCTGTTCCCGCGGGGTGAGAATTTCGACCTTTACCGTCGCTTCGAGCGTTACAACGAAGGGACGAAACTCATGGAGCAATTCTGGAGTGCGGATATGGAAGGCGGTGATTTGCGCATGCAGAATCCCTACTGGATCAACTACCGCAACCTGCGCAATACGGACAAGAAGCGTTATATGCTGTCGTTCTCGGCCAGCTACGACATTCTTCCGTGGCTTAATGTTGCCGGACGTGTCCGCATTGATAATTCGAATTCGCTCTACACGCAAAAACTCTATGCCTCGTCGAACACCACGATTACGGAAGGCGGCAAAAACGGCCACTATACCGAAGCCCGTGCTTACGACACGCAGACCTACGCCGATCTGATGGTAAACATTAACAAGACTTTCGGCGAGGATTGGTCTCTGAACGCGAATATCGGCGCCTCGATCAACAATATCAAGACCGATGAGTTGTCATACCGTGGGCCGATTCAGGAGAACGGCCTTCCCAACATATTCAATGTTTTCGACCTGGATGACACGAAAAAACGTGCCGAAAAGGTCGGCTGGCACGACCAGACGCAGTCGATCTTCGCCTCGGTCGAAGTAGGTTGGAAACAGATGCTTTACCTCACGGTGACGGGGCGTAACGACTGGGCTTCGCAACTGGCCAATTCGCCCGAGTCGTCGTTCTTCTACCCGTCGGTGGGCCTTTCGTGGGTTCCGACGGCGACATTCAACATGCCGGATGCGATCAGCTATCTGAAGATCCGCGGTTCGATCGCCTCGGTAGGTATGCCGTTCCCGCGTCACCTGACGGTTCCGACCTACGAATACGACGCCACGAACAAGGTGTGGAAAGACAAGACGCACTATCCCATCGGCGACCTGAAACCCGAGCGCACCATCACCTACGAGGTGGGTCTGGATGCCCGTCTGTGGCAACACATCAATCTTTCGGCTTCGTGGTACCGGGCCGATACGAAAAATCAGACCTTCGACCCGTCGCTGCCGCCCTCGTCGTCCTATACGACCATCTACCTGCAAACCGGCCATGTCCGCAATACGGGTGTCGAACTCTCGCTCGGGTACGATAACCAATGGCGTGACTTTCGCTGGACGACGAACTTCACTTATTCGTGGAACAAGAACGAAATCCGCGAACTTGCGGCTAATGCCGTAAACCCCGTGACGGGCGAATCTCTGAATCTCACCAAGCTCGACATCAAGGGATTAGGCAAGGCGAAATATATTCTTAAAGAAGGCGGTACGTTGGGAGACCTTTATACGACGTCCAATCTGCGGTATAATGAAAACGGCTATGTCGAAGTGGACAATGCCGGTAACTTACAGGTTACCGATGAGGGTGAGGATATCTATTTAGGTTCGGTGTTCCCGGATGCCAATCTCGCATGGCGTAACGATTTCAGTTGGAAGGGCATCAATCTCGGCGTGCTGTTCACAGCCCGTCTGGGCGGTGTCTGCTACTCCGCGACGCAGGCCAATTTGGATCTGTACGGCGTTTCGGAGGCTTCGGCCGCTGCACGTGATGCCGGCGGCGTGCTGATTAACGGCCGTGAGATGGTTGATGCGCAGAAGTGGTACCAAGCCATCGGCTCGCAGTCCGGTCTGCCGCAATATTATCTCTATTCGGCGACGAACGTCCGTTTGCAAGAGCTTTCGCTGGGTTACACCCTGCCGACAAAATGGTTCCGCGACAAGATGCGTATGACCGTTTCGTTCGTAGGCCGTAACCTGTGGATGATCTACTGCAAGGCGCCGTTCGACCCCGAAGCCGTCGCCTCGACGGGACTGAACTATCAGGGCATCGACTATTTCATGATGCCTTCGATGCGCAGTCTCGGTTTCAATGTCAAATTCCAATTCTAAAGCGCAGAAACTATGAGAAAGATCAATATGAGCTGGCAGTCGGTGTTGCTGTCGGTCGCGCTGCTCGGATTGGCTGCCTGCACCGGTGATTTCGAGGACATCAACCGCAATCCCAATCAGGTTACGGAAGAACAGATGGATGCCCTCAATTACAAGACCGGCACGAAATTCAAGTCGCTGCAGAGTCTTGTGATTCCCGTGCAGGAGCACATGTACCAGTTCAACGAATCGCTTTCGGGCGGGCCGTTCGGCGGTTACATCGGTGCTACGGTCGATACATGGCAGACCAAGTTCGAGACCTATAATCCCTCGGCCGACTGGCGCAAATGGCCTTTCGCCAACGTCATCACCGAGACCTATACCCCCTATAAGGGCATCGTCAACGGCACGGAAGACGAAGTGGCCATCGCTTTCGCCCGCCTGTTGCGAGTGGCCATCATGCACCGTGTGACGGACTCCTACGGTCCGATTCCCTATTCGAAGCTGGAGAGCAACGAGTCGGTCTATGTGGAGTACGATTCGCAGGAGGCGGTCTATACGAAGATGTTCGAGGAGCTGGACGAGGCTATCGAGATACTGGGCCGCAACACGACGCTCCCGGCCGAAGCGTGGAGCCGCTACGACGGCGTCTACTACGGCAATATCGCGCAGTGGCTCAAATATGCCAATTCGCTCAAGTTGCGCATGGCCATGCGTTTGTCGTATGTGAAGTCCGACGTCGCCCGTGCGAAGGCCGCCGAGGCTATTGCCGGGGGTGTTATCGAGGCTAATGCCGACAATGCGGCGATGCACGCCGCGGAGAACCGCACGACGCTCATCTACAACGACTGGGGCGACCACCGTGTCGGAGCCGACATCCTCTGCTACATGAACGGCTACAAAGACCCGCGTATGGAGAAGATGTTCCTTGCGAACGATGTCGGCGACTATGTGGGTATCCGTATCGGCATCGATGTGACGAGCAAGTCGCAGGCCGTGTCGAAGTATTCGAATATGATCGTTGCGAGCGATACGCCCTACCTATGGTTCAATGCCGCCGAGGCAACGTTCCTGCGTGCGGAATATGAATTGCGCTGGGGCTCGGAAGAAACGGCACGGTCACTCTACGAAGCAGCCGTAAGGCTTTCGTTCGAGGAGCGCGGTGCCAGCGGCGCCGACGCCTATCTGGCCCAGACTGACGTCAAGCCCGCGCCCTACACCGATCCTGTCGGCAACTACAGCGCGATGGCCCAGAGCGACATCGGGATTCCGTGGGTCGACGGAGCCGAGAACTTCGAACGCAACCTTGAACGCATCATCGTGCAGAAATGGATCGCCATCTTCCCGCTGGGCGTCGAGGCGTGGTCGGAGCACCGCCGCACGGGCTATCCGAAACTGCTGCCCGTGCCCACCGACAAGTCGGGCGGCACGGTGGACGTAGCGCAGGGTGCACGACGCCTGCCTTACCCCGTCGAGGAGTACCAGCAGAACAACGCCAACCTTCAGTTGGCCATCCAGACGCTCGATGGCGAGCAGCAGAACGGCAACCGCACGGGCGACGTCATGGGAACCCGTGTATGGTGGGATTGCAAATCTTATAACAACTAACAGCTATGAAACAGAACTTTATATTCACGCTGCTGGCGCTGTTTTCGATGCTGTCGCTCGTCTCGTGCAGCGACTGGACGGAAACGGAGGCACTCGACAGTACGGTCAAAAAGCCTTGGGAGCAAGATCCTGCCCTATGGGCCGAGTACACCGCGACATTGAGGGCCTACAAGCAGTCGGAGCATTTCATCGTCTATGCCCGCATGCACAATTCTCCCGAGAAAGCGACCGGAGAGCAGGACTTCATGCGCTGCCTTCCGGATTCGCTGGACATCGTGACGCTGACCAACGCCGACAACTTCTCGAAATTCGACGCCGAGGACATGTCCGTCATGCACGAGAAAGGCACGAAGGTGCTCTATCAGATCGACTATGCCGCTCGTGCGGAGGAATTCGCCGATGCGGCGGCGCTCGACGCCTACTTGGATAAGGTCGTCGTTGCCGTCGCTGCCAATGGCATGGACGGCTACTCGTTCACGACCGACCCGTTGGCTGCGGATGCCACGGCTCGCATTATTGATAGGCTTGCCACGGCCAGAACTGACGGTCAGCTCCTCGTTTTCGAGGGTAATCCCCTGTCGCTCGCTGCCACCGACCGTGCAAAGATGGATTACGTCATCCTCGATACGGAGAAACTCGAAAATGTTTTGGATGTGAGACTCCATGCCCTGCACGCTGTTAACTATGCCGGCATCGAGGCCAATCGGCTGCTGCTGACCGCCGAAATCAATGCGGCGCTGTTTGATGAAGACCGCACCGAGCACGCCGCCGTCGACGAAATGTCGCGCCGCGTCGTCGAACTCGGGCCTTATGCGGGGCTTGCGGCTTACAATATTGCCGGAGATTACTACCATTCCGAGATGAACTACCAAACCATCCGGCAGGCGATACAAACGTTGAACCCCTCTAAATAAAGACAGTCATGAACATGAAAAAGATACTAATGGCGGTTCTCGTTTCGCTTGTGGCTTTCACGGCCTGCGAGAACTACGGCGATGACAATCACAAGTTCGACAATGTCGTATACCTCGACGTCGCTTCGACGAGCGACGCACAGCTCACGACCTTCAGCAACACCCGGGCTACCTACGATTGCGCGTTGCAGGCGGTACTGACATATCCGGCAGGACAGGATGTGGCGGTGACGCTCACGGTCGACCCGTCGCTCGTCGGGACGTACAATGCCCGTTACGGTACGGAGTGGACGATGCTCGATTCAAAATATTATTCTTTGCTGTCCGAAACTGTGACCATTCCGGCAGGGAAGACGACCTCCGATGCTGTCACGCTGCGCCTCCGTGAACTCACCGGAGAAGGAGATGAGCAGACCGGAGCTTTGCCAATCGACGAAACCTATCTGGTTCCAGTACGCATCGGTAGCGCATCGATCGATGTGTTGCACGGCTCCGACGTGGCTTACTACGTCGTCAAACGCTCCTCGGCCATCACCGTCGCGGCACAACTTACGGACAACTGGATCGAGTTCCCGACCCTCGATAAGTATTCCGAAAGCAGCAAGGATTGGAACGGCCTGCGGGCTGTGACCTACGAGGCCTTGATTTACATCGACGAATTCGTGAAAACCAATACTGAAGGCAATCCCGTCAACATCTCGTCCGTCATGGGCGTCGAGCAGTACCTGCTGCTGCGTATCGGCGACACGAATTTCGAGCGCGAACAGTTGCAGTTCGACGGTTCGGGCAGTGGCTCGGGCTTCGGCAAGATTCCCGGACGCGACGCGATGAAGCATCTCGAAACGGGGCGCTGGTACCATGTGGCCTGCACCTACGACCAGAATACCCGCACGGCCCGCATCTACGTCGACGGGCAGATTCAGAGCGAAGTCACGGGCGTGGGCATCACGACGCAGAACGATAAGAACTGCATCAACTTGGCCATGCGGGCGCTCTACGACCTGTGGAACACCGCTCCCGAGGGCGACAAGGCCCAGTACGAAGAACTGGGGTACGACGGCCTGAGCGAGGCCTATCAGTTCTTCATCGGCCGCTCCTACGACGACTATCGGCCTCTGAACGGCAAGATCGCCGAGGCGCGTGTATGGTCTGTGGCCCGCACGCTGGAACAGATTTGGGAAAATATGTATGAAATCGAAAACCCGGAGAACGATTCGACGCTACTCGGATACTGGAAATTCAACGAGGGGTCTGGCAATACCGTAAAGGACTATTCGATGTACGGCAACGACGGCGTCGCCAAATACGACATCATCTGGCCGCAGGGCATCGAGATTCCGAAACTTAACGAAACTAACGAGTAACTATGAAGACGATTTTAGATTTGCAAACAGGGGTGGTGACGCTTCTCTGCACGGCGGCACTCGCGGGCCTTACGGCCTGCGAGGCCGATCCCGTGATGCAGGAAAGCGGGAAGTTGCCCGACAAAGGTTCCATCGAAGAGGTTCATGTGATGTTGTGCAGCAGCAATTCCGTGGAAAATAGGGTCGATGTGCTGCTGACCGAAGGAGGGGTTATGACGAAGAACTTCTACTTGAGGCAGACACAGCCGGCGGCAGCGGGATATTCGCTCGACGCATGGTGCGATGCATCTTTGCTCAATGACTACGATGCCGGAGATGAAATCGAACGCACGCTGCTGCCGGAGGCGAATTACGAGTTCCCCGACGGCAAGACGCTCGACCTCTCGGCCGCAACGCAGCGTTCGGAATTGAAACGTATCAAGTTCTCAGCGACAGGGCTCGCCGCCGGAGAATACGTACTGCCGCTTACGGTCGCTGAACAGGACGCTCCGGACGAAAACAAGACGCTTTACTACAACGTCTCGGTTCGCCAGCCTTACACCGACGAATACGCTCTGCACGACGGCCATGACCTGTTCTTCGTGTTTTATATCAATACGAACGATTTCCAGCCGTTGCTGGTCTTGGATTACATTATGCAGAAGAAACTGGCGCGCGGCTCGACCGTAGCATGGCACGAGGCCGTAGGCAACATCGTCAACCTGCGCACCGTCCAGGTCGGCTACGATGCTGCAACCAGCCGAGCCCTGCTCAACCTTGGATCCGACATGACCTATGTGCTCAGCCAATCGACGAAATATATCCGTCCTTTGCAGGAACACGGACGCAAGGTATGTATCAGCATCGAAGGCGGAGGCACGGGGCTCGGGTTCTGCAACCTCACCGATACCCAAATCGAAGACTTCGCCGCGCAGGTCAAGACCGTTATCGAACAATACGGACTCGACGGTGTAAACCTCTGGGATCGAAATTCCGGCTACGGCAAGGAGGGCATGCCGGCTGTGAATACGACCTCCTATCCCAAACTCATCAAGGCGCTGCGCGAAGCCCTCGGCACGGAAAAATTGCTGACGCTGACCGTTTACGAGGAGCCGACCGCTACTTTCTGGAATACGGAAGCGACGGGCGGCATCGCCGTCGGAGACTATATCGACTATGCATGGTCGGGCTACAACAGCGAGAGCGAAGCCCCGCAGCTGCTCGACCCGTGGCATCCCGAACAGGAATATGTTTCGGCCTATACGCAAAAGCCGATTGCCAACCTGCCCAAGGAGCGGTACGGTTGCGTCAACTTTCCCATCTATCCTGCTGCCCGAACGGAAGAAGAGGCTATGATGCAGGAGCCGGGCTTTCTTATAGACTGGATTTTGGCCGATTATAGACCGAACAATATCATTGTCTTCGATGATTTGCACGCCCATTTGCAGGACAATTATGAAACAGCATGGGACGGTACATTTGCAATGCATTGTACGTTTATGGACCCTGAAAACAACCTCATTTTGGGAAGCAGAAAAGGATATAATTACCTGTTCGATAAAAACAGGCTCTCTAATATATCCGAGGGCATATACAATTACGGCAAATGGCTGAAAGACTGGAATTGATAAAAACGGTCGACAAAATACACCTGTGTTCTTCCATTTTATCCTCTCACAGCTCTTTAACCGGAGCAAACAAACAATTAAAATTCAAATGAAACAAAACTTCAAATTATTCGCAGCATTGGCAGCCAGTGCAGCGATGATGTTCTCCTGCCAGCAGGCAGAGGACCCGACGATGGACAAGGCTCAAGAGCCTATCGTCAAAACACGTGCTTACGGAGACAAAACTCCGAAGGTCACCATTTATGTCGAAACCAACGACGTGAACCCGCTCAATGCCGGCGACTATATGCTCTCCGACGGTACAGCCTACGCCGATATCGTGGAGTTCTTCGCCGCCAATCTCAACAAGGAGACGGTCAACGGCGTGGTGCGTCCGACCCTCTATCTGAACGACAAGATGACCAACCTGCTCGAAAACGGCGGTGCCGCCACCTATGTAGCCGGCCTGCAAGCCAAAGGCATCAAAGTCGTGCTCACCATCCTGCCCAACTGGCAGAATATCGACTTCACGAGTCTCAATGACACGCAGGCCGACCAGCTTGCAACGATTCTCGCCTATGCCGTAAATAAGTACGGACTCGACGGTATCGGATTCGACAACGAGTACGGCGGCACGGTGACCTCCGTTTCCGGTTCGTATGGCAACCTGATCACCAAACTGCGCGCCAAGCTGCCCGCCGGCAAGTTGATTACCCTCTTCCAGTACAATACCGGCGGTTCCAGCCAAATCAACGCAACGGCAGGTGCCAAACTCGACTATGTCTATTCCGATTTTGCGTATTACAACACCAGCATCAGTGTTGCCGGTGTAACCAAGGAGCACTATGCCCCGATGTCGATCAATCTGGGTAATTACTATTCCGCCTATCAGATTAGTCAGTATGGCAATTATGCCTATGATTTGACCGAGGCCGGTTACGGAGCGATCATGCATTTCAACCTGCGCCGGACATCTGAACGGAACCAGCTGTCACTGTTCAATTCCATTGCCGATGGAGCTTGGGAGGAAACCGTTACTTGCGAGAATGGTAACCGCCCGCAGGACTGGACGTTCGTCAGCAGCGGTTATACCATCACCTACGACGAGGCTACGGCCGAATAACTCCTCTGAGATGTATTTTGTTGACCTGTTTAGAATCGGTTGAGCATCTGTAAGCGCCCCGATTTTGACCCGCACATCTTTTGAGGTGTGCGGGTGTTTTTAACTTTCGGATAAAAAAGCCGTTCGAAGAATATTCGAACGGCAATAAGAAAATATCCGGATGTAAATGTTGACCGATTCAGAATGTGAGCATCTGTAAGTCTTTTTGTATTGAAAAATTCACTTTTAATGAATCGTAACCGGTATTTTCTTTATGAAACGCATAAATTATAAATTTATTGTAGCAAAATCAAACTTCTCGGTTAAACCATAAATGAAATAGCATAAAATAAAAGCACGGACTTAACCTATTGACACCTGAGGAATGCTACAACCCGATGAACAGATAGGAGAAGCCCGTGCTGTTTTTTGCACGATTTCCCCTATCATCCCGTCCATCTTGTCTTTGTAGCATTTTCAGGTGTCGATGACAGGATTCGACAGCTATTCGCCGTTTGGCAAAGATAAGAAAATTATCCTACAGATACAATATATGCAATTTAATTCATTGTAATAAACGACAAGTATAGATGGACAAATTGTTGCATACATCTTTGTTCAGAGCCATCTTAAAATCATTGAATCGAAAAGTTGTTTCTGAAAAAAGGCTGCAAACTTACTTTTTGAAATTTGCCCGCCTCATTACAGCACTTTGCGATGACACAGATTGTCTGTCGGCATTACATACGTTAAATTATACGCAAATCCAGTTTCGATTTCTGCTTTCTCGAATTCATGAACCGTCCGTTTCGCTTCCGCCATATATACACCGGGTTGTCGACATGACTCTCGAATTTATCTGCTTGGAAAAAGAGTTGTTATATCATCGTATTGAACACCCGCGATCTTTCATATCTGAACCTGCATTTACTTCACCGCTCCATTGGTCCAAACACTATCCTGCGATCAGCGTTTCGGAAATCCTTTGCGGACTCGATCGGATGACTCCACCTCCTTTCGTGCTGGCAGATGGTTCGACAGCTCCATTCAATTTGGTTGTTCGGGTCTTCGAGAATACATTGCATGTTAAACTCGGCGATCCGACTGATGTCAAACGCCGTGTTCTGGAACGCAAGAAAGATCGCACAAAATTTACCGATGCACTGCTTTATTCCTTGAATAAGGAAGATGAATGATTTTTTTCGATTTTTTATATCCGGGCGGATATCCGGACATGTAATTGGGTATCCTGAAAATTCCTATTTTTGCAAAGCAAACCAACCAATTCTGTGTAAGTCGAATTATGGAAAACTTGGACAAAAGCCAATTTATCGTCCTGCTCGAAACATCTCTCAACCGACGATTACTGTCCCCTGAGCAGAAGACTCTCGACGCTGCCTATGAAGATTACATCGACCTGCTGCACGGTCTTACTGTTCAATCCTGTAAATCGTCCCTCGACCTGCTGCACGAACTTGCCCGCCTCCAATCCTGCCTGATGCGGTTGCAGGAGCGAATTGTCGAAAAGGAATCTCCGCAAGTGTTGTTGCTCAAATCGGCGCTTCTATTGACGAATTTCGAGATCCGTTTAGTCTTTACCCGGGTTCGTTATCCGTCCATCGCCGCCCCGGTGTCGGTCGAAGTCCCCAAGTCGCCGCTGTTCCTCTCCGAGCAATTCACACCTACGGATATCATGGAGCTTGCTACGGCCCTGCAACTCTCCGGAGCCATACGCCGCATCGACGGCACACGGATCGATCTGGCGACACTTGTCGATGTGCTTTCCGGAACTTTCAACGTCCGTATCAACAACCCGGAGCAGTGCCGCCATACGCTCATCAACCGAAAGTTGCGTCTGACGCATTTTCTCGACATCCTGCGCAACAATCTGATTGCCTACAGCCAGCGATAGGCAGTCTGTTTTTATTCAGCATCACGCTCCGGGGATTCATCTCTCGGAGCGTTCTTTATGCGGTGCGGACAGTGACGGACTGGAGCGGACATGGGTACCTGTTTTTCTGCCGGAGATGTATCTTCGGGACTTTTAATATTCTCTGCCATGCAACAGGAAGATGATTTGAAAGCCCTTGAAAATATCGTGCAGTTCGCCCGCGGGCTGGGCGTGTTTTTTTTGGTGCTGCACGTGTATTGGTATTGCTACGAATGGCTCTCGTCATGCGGCCTGACCTACGGTTATGCCGACCGTCTCCTGCTCGATATCCAGCGGACAACTCTTCTTTTCTCCTCTCCCGTCATTACGAAACTCTGCGCCTTTCTGTTCCTCGCGCTTGGCTGCTACGGCACGAAGAGCGTCCGCAACGGCAGGGTCGACAGGCGGCATATCGTCGCTGCCGCCTGCCTCGGCTTCCCGCTGTTCTTTCTGAACGGCTTTCTGCTGTCGCTGCCCGCTGGGATCGGCTTCCGGGGCTGGAGCTACACGCTGACCCTTGGTGCGGGCTACCTCAGCCTGCTGGCCGCCGGCGTGTGGCTGCGGCGATTGATGAAACAGCCGCTTATGGACGATCCTTTCAATGACAATAACGAAAGTTTTCTTCAGGAGGAACGTTGTATTGACAACGATTGCTCGGTGAACTTACCTACGCGTTACCGCTATAAAGGACAATGGCGGAACGGGTGGATATCGGTTGTAAACGTCTACCGTTCAACGGCCGTTATCGGATTGCCCGGCTCCGGGAAAAGCTACGCAGTACTGAACAACTATATCAAACAGCATATCGAGAAGGGATTCTCGATGCTCATCTATGATTATAAGTTCGACGATTTGACGCGCATCGCCTATAACCACTTGCTCCGGCATCTGGACAAATACACCGTCAAACCGAGATTCTGCATCATCAACTTCGACGATCCCCGCCGCTCGAACCGCTGCAATCCCATCGACGCCCGCTTCATGGACGATATCTCGGATGCCTACGAAAGCGCCTACGTCACGCTTTTGAACCTCAATAAGACGTGGGTGGACAAGCAGGGTGACTTCTTCACCGATTCGGCCGTCATTCTGCTGGCGGCGATCATCTGGTACCTGAAAATCTATGACAACGGACATTATTGTACCTTCCCGCACGCCATCGAGTTTCTGTGCCAACCTCTCGAAAAGATTTTCCCGATTCTTTCATCTTATCCCGAACTGGAAAACTACCTCTCACCCTTTATGGATGCGTGGAAAAGCAATGCGCAGGATCAGTTGCAGGGACAGGTGGCATCGGTGAAAATCCCGCTCTCGCGTATGATCTCTCCGCAGCTCTATTGGGTGCTTACGGGCAATGACTTTACACTCGACATCAATAACCCTGAGGAGCCGAAAATCCTCTGCATGGGCAACAACCCCGACCGGCAGAGCATCTACGGCGCGGCGCTGGGACTCTATAATTCGCGCCTTATCCGGCTTATCAATAAAAAGGGGAAATTGAAATCGTCGCTTATCATCGACGAACTACCGACGATTTATATCCGGGGGCTGGATAACCTCATAGCCACGGCCCGCTCGAACAAGGTCTCCGTCTGTCTGGGATTTCAGGACTTTTCGCAGTTGGAGCGCGACTACGGGGAGAAAGAGGCCAAGGTCATCACTAATACTGTGGGCAATATCTTCTCGGGACAGGTCGTGGGCGACACGGCCCGCACCTTGTCGGAGCGTTTCGGCAAGATCGTGCAACTGCGCGAGTCGCACTCGGTATCGAACGAGAACGTCACCACCTCGACCAATACGCAGTTGGAAACACTGATCCCTGCCTCGAAAATCTCCAACCTCACGCAGGGCATGTTCGTCGGCTCGGTCGCCGACAACTTCGACGAGCGTATCGAGCAGAAGATCTTCCATGCCGAGATCGTCATCGACAACGATAAGGTCAAGGCGGAAACAGCAGCCTATGTCCCCATTCCCGAAATATCCTCTTTTGTCGGTGAGGACGGCAAGGATCACATGGAGGAGATCGTCAAAGAGAATTATTACCGTGTCAAAGCCGACGTTGCGGAGCTTGTCCGCCGGGAGATCGCACGTATCGAAGCCGATCCGGATCTCGCGAAACTTTTACCCAAGAAAAAACCGTAATTTTTGCCTCGGTGCGGACTGGAGCGGACTGGAGCGGACATGGGCATCGTTTCGGAAAACATGCTTCTATATTCGCGGCATGAACCTTTTGTTTCACTTAAAACATTTTGTGTTATGCCCGAAGAAAATCAGAATCAAAAACCGATTCAGGCCCCCGAACAGGCCGATCCGAAGTACAAGGAAACGCTCCTGCTCTACAACGAGCAGAACGGCGCCGTGGAGGCCGTCTCCGACCTCAAACAAAGCGGTAACCAATACAAGGTTACGACGACGCAACCGCTCACGGCCAACAAACCGGCGTTCTACGAACTTCGCAACAGCTCCGCAGTCGCGGCCTTCATCAAGGGCTTCATGTCGCAGGAGAACGCCAAGCCGTTTCATTTTCTGAAAGTCGCCGCCGACAAGGCCAGCGAAGTCACACAATCGCTGCTGCGCCTTGCCGACAATCCCAAAGACCCTGAGGGCCTCAAAGCCCTTTACGATCATCGCGTCACCTCGTACCAACTCGAAAAGGTCAAGTTCGACACTCCGGATCTGAAGTTGCAGGAGCTGAAAGAGATGGGTATCATCGTTACTCCCAAAGAACTGGAGGCGATGAAGCACGGCCTTCCGACGACGGACCTGCATGACGTGACCCTCAAGATCGGCAATATTCCCGTCGCAGGTCAGTTCGCCCTGCATCCCTATAAGGACATGAACGGTGATGTGCAGGTCGGTCTGACGAGTGCCCTTCCGCGTCCGGAGTTCGAGCGCGAAGAGTACCGGATGATGTTCTCCACGAGTGAGAAGGAGCAGTTGTTGGCCGGAAAGACCCCCGACCGGCTGTACGAACTTCCCAATCCGCACACGGGAGAGAAGGAGTGGTGCTTCGCCACGCTGAATCCCGCGACGAACCGCCTTGTCACCATTCCGAAAAACGAAGTTCCCGATCTGCGTTATTTCAACGGCGTGCGTCTGGATGATACGCAGCAGAACGAACTGGCTCTGGGCGGCCGCGTCTTCGTCGAAGGCTGCTCCATGCGCGGCAGCGACATCACCTATTCAGGCAAAGTGGGCTTCGATGTCCTCTCGAACGAATACAAGATGACCGACTACCAGTTCAGCCGCCCCTATATCTCTCCGCAACTCGACAAACAGCTCGACGACCGTCAGCGCACGGCCCTGCTGAGCCCCGAAGGTCTGGATTGTTCGAAAGAGAAGGAACATCCCATTCTGGGCAAGAACGGCAAGGCTCTGACCTGTATCCTGCGTATCGACCCCCGCTCGAACGGCGTGGTCTACGATTTCTCGCAGCAGCGCCGTCAGGAGCAGGAAAAGCAGGAGCAGAAGGCCGAGAAAGCGCAGGAGCAGGCTCCGGATCAGGGTCAGGGCCGCGGTCGCAAACGCTAATCCGCTCCTGCGATGGAAACCCCCGATGAAAAATGGTTCCGGGAGCGCCTGCGGCATTTCCTCGAAATACGCCATCCTCCGCGTCAGTTCCACCATGTGATGATCGAACGGCGCAGCCGTCTGGCCTTCGAAAGCTACGCACAAAGCGTTGAACTGGGAGTGCCTGCCGCTTCGGCCGTCCGTGCCGCCGACAAAGTCCTGTTCCGGGGTCTGCTCTTTTCGAAATACGACACCGTCCACCTGATCCTCGCCACGGACTTCCCGATCATTCCGGAAAACCAACGACAGGAGATCGCCCTGCGACTGGTGCGTATCTGCGCTCCAATCTTTCGGGCCTACGATCTGAAAGACGACTTTTCGGAACGTCCGGAATTCCGGCAGCTCAAGGAAGAACTCCGCACTGGCATCCGCACATGGATCGACGAGAACGGCGTTCCCGGCTACCGCAGCCCGGCGCGCAAGGAAAAGCCGCCTGTCCCATACTCCGAACAACCCCGATATCCAAAACGCAACAAGCGTAAATAGTTCATTCACTTAATTTCTTATTACACGATGAAAAAGATTCTTTTTGCTGCGGCCGCCATAGCCGCCGCCCTGTTCGCCTCGTGCGACAAAACCGACGACACGCTCGACCCCGCGATGCCTGAAACATCCGACACTGCACGGATCGCCATCACGCTCACCGGAGCGGACGAGGCCGACACCCGCGCATTCTTCGACACTTCGGCCAAGGCCGAGGCGTGGGAATCCTCGCTCTCGTCGCTCTCGGTCTTCGCCTTCGACAATAGCGGAGCACTTATCATCCGCCGTGACTTCACTTCGTCGGAGCTCGCTTCCAAATCGGCGACCTTCGCGCTTCCCAAATCTGCGGCCGGCACCGAGTGCTCATTCTATGCCATAGCGAACTACGACGCCTCGTCGGCCAAGACCCGGGCGGCCCTTACGGCCCTTGTGGAGAAGTCGGCCGCCGACTATAACGGCACCTTTGCCGAGGTGTCCTCCGCAGCCAAGCGTTCGGGCGGCTTCGTGATGTCGGGCTCGACATCGAAAACCATCGGCGCCGTGAATTCCACGACGTCGGTAGGCATCACGCTCAAACGTACCGTAGCCAAAGTGGCCCTCCAGACGACCATAGACCCGTCGTTCGCCGACAAGTACGCCGGAGAGCTCACGATCAACTCCGTAAAACTCTCCAAGGCAGCCTCTCAGTCTTCGGTCGTAGCCGGCACGCCGACGCCCGGGGCCATGAGCTACACGCATACCCAAACCCTCGCCGCGGCATCGGGTAAATACAACGCCCTGTTCTACTGCTTCGAGAACGGCTCTTTAACGGCAGGAAACCGTGTGCTGCTGGAAATTAACGCCACATACGATTCGGACGGCAGCGCCTCGACTACGGACGACCGTTCGGAGGTGACCTATTCGGTCGAGTTGACGGGCAAGGCCGCGGGCGAGATTCTCCGAAACGGCTACTACCGTGTCGCGGCCAATATCACGGGCCTTGTAGGTCAGGATTGCGCCGTATCGGTCACCGTCGCCGATTGGGAGACGCCCGTTACGCAGAACGTCGAACTGGGAGCATAGTCCGCATGTCGTACCGGGTTCCGTCCTGTGTTTCGGGCGGAGCCCTTTTTCTTTCAAAGCTATGAAAAGATTATTATATATCCTGTCGATAAGTCTTGCCGCGACCCTTATGGGCTGCATCGCCGAAGACAGGTCGGCATGCCCTCATCCCCGCGGCGTTTCGGTTCGGCTGACAGTATGTCCCGACCCGATGACGGCCGTAACCCGCACTACGGACGAAGAGGCGCTCCGCGACCTGAACCTCTATCTCTATGACGATGACGGCGAGATCGTCCTGCACCGCTACCAGAGCTCTTCGACGCTGCGCTTCACGTCCTTGCCCGGCAACTACCGGATGCGTATCGCCGCCAATATGGGCCGTGACCTTGGTGAGAATCCCGCATCGGAAGACTTCACCGTTACGCACGCCGACGAGTACGATACGCTGCCGATGTCCTATGAGGGCGACGTTACGATCACGTCCTCGTCCGGCGGTATTCTGACACTTCCGGTCGTGGAGGTGCAGCGTGTCGTGACGAAGGTATCCTACGATATCGCCGTCAAACCCGCAGACATCGAGCTTCGCTCCGTGCAGCTTTGTTCCGTGCCGCGTGCGGTGTCGGTCTTCGACGTGGCGGCCCGGCCGTCGGACGCCCCCGACGACTACACGGACTGCCCGGAAAGCGGGATTTCGGGACAGCATATTTCGGGGAACTGCTATCTGCTTCCGAATATGCAGGGCACGGGTTCCGTCCATTACCGACCAGCGCGATAAGAATCCGGACAATGCCCCCGCGAATGCGTCGTATCTTCTGATCCGGGCTGTACGGGGAGCTAAGGTATTGGCCTATTACATTTACCTGGGCGATAACAACACCACGGATTTCAATGTCCGGGCCAACGTACATTACCGGCTCGCGATTTCGATCCTTGGCGACAGCGAGGTCGACACCCGTGTCAGCAGCTATACGCTCAACGTCTATGACTCTTACGCGGAAAATGCGATCGGCGGCTACTGCACATACGACGTGATGGGCGAACTGTTCGTCGAGGTGGAGGGCGATCCGGCGCCCCTGACGCTGCGGGGACACATCACGGCCTCAGGGCGACAGGGATCGCCTGCTCGTGGACGATGCTTCCATCGGCACGGGCCGCGATCTGGAGCTTGCGAACCAACCGGGGCTGAATGAATATTTCCTTTACTACGACCTTCCGGTCTATACTACGGCGAACTCCCAAGTAGTCTATACCGTAACGGTCGAAGACGATGCGGGCCTTGCGCAGTCGTTCGACTTCCGCCGCCGCTTTGCAAACCGCCTTCAGGTCGTCGTCGAGACTGCCGACAACGGCAAAGGTTGGGTGAACGTCTCCCAAGCGCTCTATGACGCTGAAATCTCCGGAACGCGCAATCACGTCGTCATGTGTCACGAGATGGGTTGTACGCTGGTGGCGCTTCCTGCCGCGGGCTACCGCTTCGAGGGATGGTACACCACGGACGGCTATACGCAGCGGCTGTCGTCATCGACGACCTATCTCTACACCCCCGCATCGAACGATGCGTCGATCTTTCCGAAATTCACGGCCAACACCCGGCCGCTCGACGACGAGGGTACGGCCAACTGCTATATCGCGCCGGAATTGAATACCTCCTATTCGTTCGACGCCGCGACGATGGGTAACGGCCGCACGACGCTCAACGTCACTCCCAAGCGTCTGTCGGGCGTCTCTGCCCGCATACTGTGTGGGAGACGGGAACGCTGAGCGAGGCGATCGTTAAGGATGTGCGATATCAGGACGGACGAATCACCTTTACAACCGGTACGACGCACGGCAACGCCGTGGTCGGGCTTTTCGACAGCCGTGGGGAATGCCTCTGGTCGTGGCATATCTGGGCCGTGGACTACGATCCGGCGGCCACGGCACAGACCTATGCTTCGGGAGCTGTCTTTATGGATCGTAACCTCGGAGCGCTGGAAACGGATTATACACTGCCCGCCTCGCGCGGCCTTTACTACCAGTGGGGTCGCAAAGACCCGTTCCCGTATCCGGCCACGGCGACGGACGCTTATATACAGGCTCCGACCGTCTATGCTCCGGGATTCGAGTATGCTGAAAGCAATCCCCGAACCTCCGGAACTGAATCGCCTTACGACGTGATGACCCTCGAATGGGCCACAGCGCATCCAACGACCTATATGGACGGGGTATTTTACGAGGATTGGGAAGAGTGGGCTTCTTCGCTGGACTGGCTCTACGTCCATCACCCGAACCTCTGGGGCAACGTCACGACCGGGAAGAACAATATCAGCCGCACCAGCCATAAATCCATTTACGATCCCTGCCCTCCGGGATGGAAAGTGCCCGGTGCTGAGGATTTTGCGGGAATAGAGCGGATAGGCGTATCGGCACCTTATTACGTTACAATCCGCTGTAACAGCACACAGACGGCGAAAATACCTTTGGGCGGAACATTCTACGAAGGACGTTACGACCGCAACGGGTCGCTCGGAAGGCTCTACACGAACGCTCCGTATTATCTGCATTGGGGAGGCTCGACCGGCGTGTTCCATGACGTAGCCTGCACCTCGATCCTATTCGATACGAGCAACTACCCGCCGTTCGTCAATACGACGGATTTTTACCGCTATGCCGCCAATCCCGTGCGTTGCGTCCGGGAGTAGTTGAAACCTCGTAAAATTCCCACTGCCATGAAAAGATACCTGTGGATATTCGCAGTGCTCCCCGTTTCTGTGGAGCTGCATCGCCGAGGACAGATCGGCATGCCCGCAACCCCGCGGCGTTTCAGTCCGCATGTCCGTATGTCCCGACCCGATGACGGCCGTGACCCACGCTGCGGACGAAGAGGCGATCCGCGACCTGAACCTCTACCTTCTCGACGCCGACCGTAATGTCGTCCTGCACCGTTACCAGAGTTCCCCGACGCTGCGCTTCGAGTGTCTGCCGGGCGACTACCTGCTGCGCATTGCGGCCAATATGGGCCGCGACACGGGCGATAGCCCGGCATGGGAGAATCTCGCCGTTACGCACGCCGACGACTACGATACGCTGCCGATGGCTTATGAAGGCGAGGTGTCGATTCCCTCGTCGGATGAAACGGTGACGCTTCCGACCGTCGAGGTGCAGCGCGTCGTGGCGAAAGTCACCTATAACATCTCTGTCGCACCGGATGCCGGCGACATCCGCCTGCACAGCGTCCAACCCGTGAACCTCCCGGCCCGGATGCAGGTCTTCGACCCCGGGCTGCGGGCTGCGGAATATACGGCGGGAGAAATCGTCGGCTCGTCGTCGCAGACCCTGACGGGGACGTTCTACATGCTTCCGAACCTGCAGGGCGAGGTTCCCTCGATCGCCGACCAGCGGGACAAGGGCCCCGCGAACGCCCCGGCGGATGCGACGTTCCTGCGCATCCGCGCTCTGCGGGGCTCCAAGGTGCTGGACTACTATATCTATCCGGGCGGCAACAACACCTCGAACTTCGACATACGGGCCAATACGCACTATAGACTCGATATTATGATCCGTGGCGACGCCGAGGTCGACACCCGTATCCGGGCCTATACCGTAGAGGTGCTGTGCACGCCGGAGGCTGCGCTGTCGAACGGTTTCCTGCTGGAGCGGCAGCCGATGCGCCTGACGCTGCGGCTCGGCGGGGCCTACGAAGAGACCGGGGTCGAAGCCTTCGTGGAGCTGAAGACCGGAGATGTGCGGTATTTCGGGTTCGAGGGCCAATGGGGCGCCGTTGCAAGGACGATGGAGATCCGGGGCCCGGAGAACGACTACGATATCCGTTACTGGCCGCCGTCCTTCACGCGCGAGGAGTGCCGCTTTATGTTCCGGGTTCAGATCCTCGACCGTTACGGGGAGGTCGCCTCGTTCAGTTTCCCGTACTGTTACGCCCACCTGCTTCGGGTCTACACCAAATGGTTCGACGGCAGCAACGGGAAAGGCACCGTCGCCTCGCCCGATGCGCTGCGTGTGGTCGAAGACATGACGCTCGCTTCGTGGTACTCGCTCATATATTGTCCTGACGAAGGCTGTACGCTCGTCGCCACACCCGATGCGGACCGGTTGTTCGAAGGCTGGTGCCGGAATGCCGACCATACCGGGGTTCTGAGCTACGAGGAACAGTACCGTTTCTCCCCGGACGACGATCCCGCCGTTATTTACGCTTATTTCAGATAAAACCATGAAAACCCTCATTCATATCCTTTTGGGAACGCTGCTTTTCGCCGGCTCCTGCTCGGACGAGATGCCCGTATGCACTCCGGCCGTACACGGCCCCCGGCATGTGACCTTCACGTTCTCCTGCGACGCTCTGCCCGGCACGCGGGCTGTTGCGGACGAGAGCCGCGTCGAGGATATCAACCTTTATCTGTTCCCGGCAAACGATGCTCCGGCACGGCACGTGTACGCCGCCTCGCAGCGCACCGTCGCGCTGGAGCTTCCCGACGGCCGATACACCCTCTATGCCGTCGCCAACCTCGGCACGGACACCGGGCCGCTGCCCGAAGCCGAGGTGCGGGCGCTGCGCAGCGCATGGAACCCTGACGGATCAGACTCCGGAACGCTTCCCATGTCCGCCATGCGGACGTTTACCGTGCGCGGCACGACGCAGATCGCTATTGAACTCGTGCGGGCCGTGGCGAAGGTCGATTTCAGCTACACGGTGGCTGCCGATTTCAGCCGTTCGCTTTCCGTGCGTTCCGTACGTCTGTGCAACGTCCCGCGCTTCGCGGCGCTCTTCGGCGAGGGCCGCATCACCGCAGACGGGGAGTGCGCCGCGACGGAAGCCTTCCCGGCGGACGACGACGGCTATTCCGCCGTTTACTACCTTCCGGAGAACCTGCAGGGCGAGAACGTTTCGATTCCGGGACAGGAGCAGAAGAACGAGGCCAACGCCCCGGAATATGCCGCTTATATCCTGATCGAGGGCGAGGCGGACGGCCTGCACGTCGTCTACCGCATCTACCTGGGGGAGAACAACACCTCGGACTTCAACATCGCCCGCAACCGGGTCTACCGCATCGAGGCGCGGATTTTGGGACGCAATACCGTGGACTGGCGGGTTTCGACCACCGAGGTATCCGTGACGCCTTTCGCCGAACGTCATGCGCCCGGCAGAACCGCCACGGCGCAGCTCCGGGTCGTCAGCACGAACAACGACCGGAGCACCTGCTTCCTGACCTGCGAGCGGGAAGAGGGCGACGGCGATGTTACCCTGGACGGCGAGCCGATCCTCTTCGGAGTGCCTTATCCATTTCTCTCCGGCGACGGGGAGAGAACCGCTGATATCACTTACACGCAGCAGCGGGAAGGCGACGTGCGGCTGCGCCTCGTCCTGACCGACGAAAAAGGGTTGCATGCCGAGCGGGTGCTGCAGACGAGCTATGTCCGCGAGCCGCTGCGGGTATCCTTCACGCAGGACAAGTTCGAACTGGCGGCGCTCGACCGCGCCCGCGTGGACTTCACCATCGAGCAGGACGACTACGACGGGACTTATACCGTGCAGGTCGAAGGTACGCCGACCCTGTTCCGGAACCTGACGGATGACATCGGGCCCGTCACGGGCTATACGGTGGCGGGGAACGGCACCTACCCGCTGCGTATTCGTCCCGAGGCCGTCGGGGAGAATCCCTACCGCATCACCGTGACGGATGAAAAGGGCAACAGCGCCTTCTTCGACTCCTTTGTCACGGGAATCAAAACCGTTTCCTGCTTTACGTGCTCCTTCAGTAAAATATCGGGCGGTATCGAGGTCGTTGCGGAAGGGACCTATCCGGTTATGAACGATCTGACGATTACCCTAAACCCCACAGTGACGGTAGTGCTGCGGGGCGGGGCGACCAAGACGCTGACCTGTACGATGAACGTAAAGATCGAGGCGGATCGGATGAGGGGACGCGCCTCGGCGACGCTCGATCTCGGAACTGGCTACACGGACTACTCCGTGACCGATTACGAAGCGACTTTCTCCCGCACGGCATCCGAGAACGGAATGGTCGAATACGCCGTACAATAATCTTCAAACAGACAGAACAAATGAAAACGAAACGAATATTCATTACGGCGGTCTTGCTGTTGGCGGCCTTGTGGGGCGTGCCCCGCAGGGCTTCGGCGCAGATCTTCGCCGTAAGGGCCAATGCCCTCGCGGCATGCAGCGCGACGCTGAACGTCGGGGCCGAAACGGCCCTGACGGACAACTGGTCGCTGGAGCTGTCCGGCTATTGGAATCCGGTGCAAACCGCATCCCTCTCGATGAACTTCCATGCCGTGCAGCTCGGCGGCCGCTATTGGTTCTACGAATCCTTCGTCGGGCACTTTCTCGGGCAGCACCTCACTTATGCCGACTACGACCTCGGAAGCCGCACAAAACGCTATAAAGGTCATGCCTGCGGTCTGGGTGTCAGCTACGGATATGCGTGGATGCTCTCGAAACGCTGGAATGTCGCCGTCGAAGCCGGCGTAGGGCTTTACCGCACGAAGGACACGCGCCGCGACCCCACGGTCGGGGACTGGGACGACGAGTATATCTACCATTACCGCCGCTGGACGCTCGCGCCGACAAAGTTAGAGGTATCGTTTTCCTACATCTTTTAACGATGAACACACGTAAAATCATAACTGTAGGAATCACCGTCGGGGTTTTATGGATGATGTTCGGCTGTTCGGTAGCCGGACGGCTTCAGCGGCAGCAGATGACTGCCTCGCTCTCGCAGCTTACCCGCGCCGAACGGCAGGAGCGGCAGCAGGACTACCGCCCGCAGGTCGTGAAGTTGCAGCGTGACAGCAACACGTTCTTTCTTGCTCCGGTCGATACGCTTGCCGACGGAGAGCGTGTCATGGCGCTTCAGATCGAGCAGGTGACGGTCGTGGCGAAGATGCGGTCTATTCCCGAGCGCAACGGTCGTGTCGTGCTGGATTTCATCGTGACGCTGCCGAAACAGTTGTTGGGCAGAAGCCGCAGCGTCGTAATCACACCCATATTGCACAAGCCCGACGAATCCGTGGCGCTCGAAGATCTGGTGATCCGCGGCGGACGCTTCTCGCTGCTGCAAGAGCGCGACTACTGGCAGTACGAAACCTATGTCGAACGCTTCCGCCCCGATACCGTGGGGCGCGAGGCGGCCTTCAACCGCTTCGTGAAGTTTCCCTATCCCGAAGACGTCCGGCTCGACTCGCTGGTCGAAGGCGAAGCACCGTCACGTATTACTATTCCCAAGCAGTGAAAACCGACGAGACCTCGAAGAAGATGCTCGTAACGCTTCAGGGACAGGTGTTGGCCGTGGACGACAGCGCCTACCGGCTGCCGCCGTCCGATACGTTGAGCTACGTCGTATCTTCGATGCTCTCCTTTGTAGATACCGTACCGAGGTATCGCATCAAGGTCATCGACAAGTTCGTGACCGTCGAAGACCGCAACTACATTCAGTTCTTTCGTGGGCGATACCCGTGTGGTCGATACGCTGGGCGACAACCGGCAACAGTTGGACAAGATCTCCGGCCTGATACGGCAGATCGTCGAACAGCAGGAGTTCTATGTCGATACCATCACGCTGACGGCGGCATCGTCTCCGGAGGAGCTTACGCTTCAACGCCCGGCTCTCGCAAGGAAGGGCACAGGCATTGAAACGCTACCTTGTCCGCCGATACGGCAGAAGCATCGATACGATACTCATCGTGCGGTGGGTAGCTGAGGATTGGCAGGAGCTGACGCAGCGCATTCGAACAGACAAAAGCATTGAAAACCGCGAGGCGATTCTTGCGCTAATTGCATCAGAAAAGAATCCCGACCGACGGGAGCAGGCCATCCGGCTGCAGTTTCCGAAAGAGTATGCCTATATCCGTTCGGTGATCTACCGCAGCTACGGGCCGTGAATTTCCGCTACAACCTGCGGCGCAAGGGGATGGTCAAGGACACGATACACACCACGGAATTGGACACGGCCTATGCCCGCGGCGTGGAGCTGTTACGGAAGCGCAAATACGCCAAGGCGCTCTATATTCTCAACGACTACAACGACCGCAACACGGTCGTGGCGCATCTGTCGCTGGATTACACTGGCATGCAATTCTGTTCTGTCTGCTTGTTGCAATTTGGGGTACACTGGCAGCTTCTCTTTTCGGCAGTTGCAATGTTTATGAATACGAAGAAGTGGAAATCATTCACTGTCCCCAAATACAGGACACAATACAGATTCCGGACTGGGAACCGGAGGAATAGACACAAGTGGCAGCGATCATTCAATCGCTGCCACTTTAGGTTTTTGCGGCAAAGGCCGACAATACAATTTATTTACGATACGGTCGCGCATCAACTGCATGGAGTTGAAATTACGCGAAATATTCTGGATGATCTCGATATAATTATCGCTATGACCTCCTTCTTCGTCAGTCCATTCGTAATAATAAGGTTTTATCGATACACAATTTTTATGCTCGAATAAAGTATTGAGCAATGTGCGGTCCGAATTGCCGCACGAATGCCCCATGATATAGATCTGATAGGGACCGGTGTCAATAAACTGAAGTAATTGACGGTAATTGTCCGTTTCCAGATAACGGATAGATTTGATATTGGTTAGGTAGCTATTATCATTCAGATTCGAAATAGTCTTATAATCCTCGTCCAGTTCGTCCCCATAACCGAAAATAACAGGATTCTGCTCATTATCCAATTCTCCGTGAATATGATTTACGGGAATGTCTGAATTTGCTGGAAGATATAAGTCGGCAGTCTTCGTATAGTTGAAGTTCAATAATAGGGTTCTCTCCGGATATGCAAATTCGTCGCAAACTGCACCATTGCCGTTTTTAATTTCTTCAATGAATTTGGACTTCAGCCCTTCATTTTCCCAGTTTGTTACGAGGTTTGATGCTATTGCAGCGAAACTCTCATCCGCCTTGGTTTCTTCGCCTGTCGATTCAATCCTGTTTTTCTCGGCCCACTTGTTCACGATATATTCCAGAAATTGCTTTTGAGCACTCACGGCGACATCACGAAAGTTAAATGGCTCATGAATAATTTGTTCAATATCCGGATTCCTTAACTCTGATTTGATATAATGCTTTTGAACAGATTTTAGATAGCCCGTCAAAGCCCCCTTTATCAATTCCAGTTCTTCATTGAGTTGAATGGGATCTCCATACTTACAAGACTTGTCCTTGAAAACTTTTTTGAGCAGTGAATAGTATTCTCCCTCGATATCTACCCATTTTTTTGATTCGACGGCTTTATTTATTGTTTCGAAGAACTTACTTTCATAAATTAAATGATCACTGACGAAATGATCATATTGTTCTGCTGGTGTTATTTCTCCCAAATTTCGTATAAACCGAAACGTATTATCTTGCAACATCCAGCGAAACCGTTCCATGGCTTTCCTATCCTCCGGATCAGAAATATTGACAGAACATAGACCATCATATCGCTCATATTCACCCTCCAGCAATCCTAATTTCAAAGTGATATTGTATCCACGAATAAAATCCGCATAACTCGTCGGCAGTCCGTGCGCCAGATCGAAGCCGTTACCGATTAATATGATCCGATTCATCATCTGCTTGTCATTTAGAGTAGTCCATAACAAAGATAACCATTTATCCTGCTGTGAACAAGGATTGTAAATGATTTTTTCTTACGCCGACCCGTCCAGCAAGATAGCCGCTGCGGACGACACGCCAAGGTCTTCGCCTTGTCTTTGTCGCATGCAGCGGCTATTCGTCTCTTGCTGTCCGGGCGTTCCGGACAGTCAAAATATTATTTCTTATGAAACTGCTCACGAAAGAAATTATCTCGAAATTCGAGAAACACCCTTTCCACTCACAGGATGGAAAAGGAATGGATGCCGAAGTCCTCGTCAAATATTTCAACCCCTGCGGTACGGGGACATGGCTCATTACCGAAGCCGAACGTGAAGGCGACGACTGGCGCCTGTTCGGTTATTGCCATATCTACGAATGGGAGTGGGGCTACCTGATGCTCTCCGAGCTGGCATCTCTTCGTCTGCCGTTCGGACTTACCATCGAACGCGACATTTACACGGCCAGGAAATACGTCCGGGATTTTCTGCCGCAGGATGAATGACGGCAAAGGCCTCGGAATTTTACTGCCCCTTGCCGACAACAGAATCATTACACAAAAAGAACTATAAATATGGCCACATTCGAAGAAAAAGCCGAACGGTTGAAGAAAGAGTTGGAAGAAGCTACAAACGACGACCAACGTCGAAATCTGTCCCGCGAATACGAACTTACCTTGCGTCTGCTGCGCATCATCCGCGGAGAGGTCTTTACGCTCGACGACATCAATAAATGCCGCATGGAGATCATGCGACTATATCCCGGATACGATCGTCCCATAACGGCCGAATCGGGAATCCTGCTGGCTGCGGAGGCAATCCGCAAGTCCTTCGGAAAGAAATACTATCTTCCGCTTTACAAATATCCGATCCTCATTGATTTCGGGACACCGGATGGGCAGATATGCGTGATCCATCCGAGCAACTATATCAGTTATACGTCCAAAAAAGGAGGGGAAGAGTGATTTGATCTTCCCCTTATACAGGCTACATCAGCGCTGCGCTTTCATATAATGCTGTTCCAGCAGTTTATAAAGCGAGGACTGTGGATAAAGAATCTTTCCACCAAGAGTAGTATAAGGGATTTGGCGGTTGTCCCGGTAATTCTGCAAGGAGCGTTTCGAGATGCTGAAGATGCTGCAAATCTCCTCACTGGTCAGGTACAGTTCATTTCCGATGGTCGGGCGGTGCGTGTCGATCAGAATATCGACAGCCCGGATGGCTTTGACGATGTCGCGGTACAGTTCCTTGAACGCGGCGCTGTCGCGGGTGATGATCTCTTCGGGCATGCTACAGGCTTTTTATCAGATTCTTTTCCAGGAGATGCCGGATGTCGTCGTCCCGGAACAGTACTTTATTCCCTAATGCTGTATAAGGGATAATGCCGGCGGAGCGGTAGTATTGCAAGGCCCGCTTGGTGATGCTCAAGGCCTTGCAGACCTCCTCGGCCGTAAGCCACCGGACAGTTGTCGGTTGGGCGGAGAGGGAATGGAGCGCAGACACTCGCTCCAGAAGACGTTGAAGGTGCGCCTGCAACTCTTTATAGGCGCTCGTTTCCATAAGGACGCAATCCATAATGCTGAGGGTTTAGGTGATTTCTGCGTTAAGGATGTGCAAGATAATCCAAGCCTTCAGAAAACGATTCCTATGTCCGCTCCAGACCGTTCCAGTCCGCTCAAAGGAAAAAATGATCGACGGTGACGCTGATGTCCGCCATAAATCGGCAAATGGAGTAATAAAAATCATATTTGCTTTTTTTATCAGATATTTCGTATATTTGTATAGAGTTGTTTGACAGGATGAACCTCGATGTAAGTTTATTCGAGACTTGCGTTTCTAAATCATTACCTCATAAAAAAGCAATGCCGTAACTCATTCAGTTACAGCATTGCTTTGTAAATCCCCGGAAACCTGCTGAGTGACGGCTCTTTTCATAACGGAGCGATCCCTCTTCCGAGACCCCTCCGCCGATGCGGCGGTCAGTCGTGCCGCCCCTGCGAACGCAGGTAGGAGATCAACAGCTCCGGACGGTCGGTCTGAATCATCGTCGCGCCCATGTCGAGCAGCTTGCCGTAAACCGAGCCGGGATCGCCGCTCTCCCACGCCACATCGTCGCACAAACCGCCGCAGAGCGACTCCCACAACGAATTGACCCAAAGTTTCGATCCGCTCTCCACCACCTTTTCCATGCAATCCTTCACTTCGGGCGTGTACTCGTTCCAGCAAACCTCGTAAGCCAGCGGCACGATACCCTTCGACATGTATTCGCCGAAAAGCTCCTGTCCCTGCGGTTTGAGAATGTCGATGATCGGCATATACATCATGTTGTGCTCGTATTCGCCGAATTTGGCGGCGACAGCCTCCGCCGGACGCTTGCCCTTGATGAGCATCTGCTCCGTCACGCCGAGCTCCTCGCTGATCTTCAGCGCCATGTCGTAAAACTCATATCCTTGGTCGATATTCACCACGATACGGTCCTTGCAGACCTCCAGCGCTTCGCGCAGGGTCGGCATCTTCTGGGGCGTACGCACGCCGTGCGCCGTACGCAGGAAGCAGCGCTGAATCGAATCATAGGTGATGTCGCACACACGTCCCCGCCCGGTAGTGGTCCGGTCGATGGTATGGTCGTGGCAGAGCACCAACACGCTGTCCTTCGTCAGTTTGAGGTCCAGCTCCATGATATCGACGCCCATGCGGATCACCGACTCGATGGCGGGAATCGAATTCTCCGGATAGTTGCGCCAGTCTCCGCGGTGCGAAGCCACCACGACGTATTTCGACGCGGGATCGTGAATCTCGGCCACGATTTTCGCCGCATGCGTCGGGTATTCCGGAGCGGCGGTTTTAGGTCCGGCGCATCCCCACAACAATGCGGGGATGGCCAGAATACAGCTGACAAGTCTCTTCATAAAAGTTTATGCAATTTGGTTTATCGTTCGATAAAATAGTCGCCCTCGTTACCCAGCACGATCTGCTCGGCCACCGAACGCAGGTAGGCCGCCTTGTCGGGATTCAATCCGCAGTCGGCCGGATCTGCGCCGAACCGCTCGCCGAAAAGCACCAGATAATTGACGCAGGCCTTCAGGTATGCGCCGTACTCCGACTGATGCTTGCTGTCCGAGTAGTAGAGGTTGATGCCCGAACCGCCCTCGCGCACCTGCCTGAAGGCGGGGCCGATCGGCGACACCCAAGTCCCGGCGGCCTTTGCCATGGCTTTGGCTCCGGCGTCGTTATAGGTCTCGAAGGTCGGGAAATCGGTAAAGCCGCCGTAGGACGCCGACGAGAAGGTCCACGTCTCCTCCAGAATCACCTTGCACGAAGGCGACGCGGCGCGCACCTTGTCGGCCAAGGTCGTAAGGCCCGTGAGGATCGACGCCGTGGCGTCGCGGCCATAGTTGGCGGGATTCTGGCTCTGGTCCTGCAGGAAAGCGAAATCGTAACCGCCCTGTTCGATGACGTCGGTCGAGAACCCCAGCGACAGATGCTGGGTCAGCGTCTGCGACCCTTTGAAGTGAGCCTTGATGTTGAGAGCATGCCCTTCGCGCCATGCGATCTCCTTGAGCATCCACGCAGGGTTGCTGTAGTAGGAGAACGAGTTGCCCAGACACAGCACCTTCTTGGTGTCGCGGGGCGTCGCCGTGCCGAAGTTCTGCACGTAGCTGCCCGTAAATCCGTAGGGAGGAATGGAGCTGGCGGCGTTGGTCGCCGTGATGTTCTGCGTACCGCCCGCGCAGGTATAGGGTCCCACGGCGCGGCAGCGGATTTTCACTTCGCCGTCGGTCACGGCGTTTTCGAAGCGCATCGTCTGCATGACGGTCGCGTGCTGATACGAGGACCCGGTGGCAGTGCCCGAACACTTGTAGGTATAGCGGACCGCCGGGTTTTCCGGAGCCGTGAGCAGATCGGCCTCGACGCTCTTCCAGACTCCGCCGTCGAGGTATTCGACGATGAAGTATTTGGGCGAATTGGCCTCACCCGCCATCGTGGCGTTGAAATCGACGACCGATCTGGCGGCGAGATTCTCCACCGGGAAGGTATAGAGCCAGTAGTCGCCCTCGACCATCGTCGAAACCGCAGGACGGTTCGTAACGACGCTCCGCTTGAAAGCGGCCGAAGCATTCGCATCGCCGCGCACGACCGAAATGAAGCCCGCCGCGCCCGATGTCGCAGGAATGACGTTGTCGTCGGTCCACGACGAGCCGTAAAGCGGCAGCGTCGAAGCTTGGAACACCCACTTGCTGGGGAACGCTTCGCCCCGCGCCTGCTGATCGACCCTCACCGTCGCGCTTTTCGAGCCGTCGGTCGAAGCGAACGTGACGACCGCCGACCGCGGCGCGGTCTTCGTATTGGCATCGGCCCCGATCTTGATATACTGCACGCCGGAGTCCCTGACACCCGAAACGACGGGTGCGTCCGAAAGGTCCGTAACATGCACCCAATCCCCGTCGGCGCTCACCGTCCAGTCGTAATCGACCGACGAAAGCTGTACGACGGCGGCATTGCTGCCCTGCGCATTCAGCTCGACCGACGAAAGGTTCACGCCGAATTCCGGCTCGGCGGGCACCTGCGAACCGTTGGGATAATAGAGGATGTTCTGGCTGTTCACATGCACGGCCGTCGCATTGTGGTCGCCGATGTAGGACATGTAATTCGTGTAGTTCACGCCGACCAGCGCATAGGAGCCGTCCTCGTAAGCGCCCAGATCGCCCTGCGCGATGCAATCGCTGAATCTGGCCGCCTTGTTGCACTGCCCGAAGAGCGTGCCCTTGTAACTGGCGCGGTCGGTAATCACCAGCCCGTAATTTTCGCAGCCGACGAATGCGTTGCCGTCGTCATTGACCAGACAGATGATGCCGCCCGCCGCGCCGCTCGTCTTGCAGATCACATTGCCGCGATTGACGGTATTGGTGATCTTGCTCCCGACTGCCGTAATGCAGGTAATGTTGCCGATGCGGGCGCTATTTACCGTGGCAAAGGCATTGACGTTGTCGCCTTCGTTCACGCAGTTCTCGATCTCGGTGTAGCGGTTCGCAGCGGCCACGATACCCGAAGCGCGGGCTACCTGCGTGTCGAGGTCTCCGTAATTGGCGCACTCGGCGATCGTCACCACGGCCGTCGTGTTGCTCTTGTTCGAGCTGAAGCCGACGATACCGCCCACGTGAATGCCCGTCGCGCCGTTCTTGGTGTTGCCGCCCGACGTGGCCGTCAGAGCGCCGTGGTTGACCAGTTTTTCGAGCCGCGCCCCGTTTTTGTCGGCAAAGGCGAGTCCCACCATGCCGATGGTCATGCGAGTTTCGTCGGGAGCCGCCCCATCGAAGGCAATCGAAGCCTTATTGACTACGTTGCGCACGGTTGCTTCGTAAACCAGACCGGCCACCACACCGCAGTCGGTGCCCGCCGTCGCCTTGTCTTCGAGCGAGCAGCTCGCGTCGAAAATCAGGTTCTCCACCACGGCCCCGTTGGCCACGGCCCCGAAGAATCCCCATGCCGAGGTCGCCTGCGCGGCCTTGCAGACCATCTTCAGGTTGCGGATCGTATGGCCCTGTCCGTCGAAATAACCCGTAAAAGGTCTTCCCGAAGTGATCGAAAGCGCATTGCTCGCCAGCTTGGACGTAGCCGCGCCGATCGGCGTCCACTCCGTCACCTCGGCCAGATCGATGTCGTCCAGCAGCACCACGACGCCCTTGTCGTCCTGCCACGGAGCGAGCGTCTCGCCCGCATTCACGGCCGCCGCGAACTCGATCAGGTCGTCGGCCGTGCTGATGCCGCCCTGCGGCGCGAAGGCGTAAAGCGCCTTGGCCATATGCTTGGCGCGGAATACGCCGCCCTGCTCGGCATAGGAGGTGATGCCGGTCTTGTAGATATTCTTCGAATAGCTCTTGCCGTCGGCCGTGCCGAGCGTAAGCCGCAGCCCCGCTTCGGATCTGAAACGCCCGACGGGGAATTTGATCGTCTGGGGCTTGGTCAGATCCACGCCCTCGGCGAAGTTGAAAACCAAGCTGTTGCCCGTACCGTTCTCGGCGGGCGTCAGCGCCAGCGTTTCGGGGTCTACCGTCCCTTCGAACGACAGAAACCCTTCGAAAGCCGCTTCGTCGGCCGGCTCGACGGTCAGCGACTGCGCCGCACTCGCCAACTCCCCTGCGTCGATACGCAGTTCGATGACCGAGAAGATATTGCGGAAGGTCACCTCCAGTGCACCTTCGGCAAGATTCCCCGAAGTGGGCAGTCCCACGAGCGGCGCCCGCGCCGGATTGCTCTGCGACTCCGCGTCGAGCGCAATCGTCCGCTCGGCCTCCACGGCGACCACCCCTTCGGCAGTCGTTGCGGGATAGTAGGCCGTCAAAGGCTTCGAAGCGTCGTAGTCGGCGATGCCGGCTTCGCTCGTGAAAGCGGTCGTCGGTCCCGCTTCCGCGGCCGTGTATTCATAGGCCGCGCCGTCGTAAACGACCGTGATGCGGTCGCCCGCCTCCCAAGTCGATTTACCCTCTTCGATGTCCGTGCGGGTCGCGGGCGGGCAGGCGGCCACGATCACCAGCCCGTCGGCATTCTCATATCCGCCTCCCCGCACCGGCTCCGCCAGATCGGGAGACTGCGCGCACCCTGCCGCGAAGAAAATCGCGGCGAATAACCATGCAAATATCTGTTTCATTGGATTACTGCTTTACTCTTTGTTCGAATCGTTTTCAAAATCGGTGTCCTCGATCCCGTTGCCGGGCGTCTGGGTGCCGGACGACATGTCGGTCACGGCAAAGGGCGTTGCAAGGGCGTAGCGCGCCGCCTGCAGCGCAACCGGCTGATTGTCGTCGGTCACGGGCGTCGTATAAGTGCCGTCCGTCGTACTCGACACGTTGTAGCGGAAGCTGTTGCCGTCGAGTTTCTTGCCGCCGAACGAAGGCGAGATGATCGACTCGAAGACGGCGCAGGCCGCGGCATAGCGGCTCAGGCCGTAATCCATGTGATAGCCGTCGCGCGTGAGGTCCATGTCGTTGTTGAGCGACGAGGTGCGCAGGTTCTGCAGCACCGTTCCGGTGGGTATGATCTGCTCCACGTCGGTCTGGTCGAGCACCTTGCGGGCCTGCGCCACGATCACGTCGAACATCTCGTCCTGCGTCGTGAAATTCTTGTAGGGCCGCTGCGCCGTACCGATCTTGTCCATGTTGAAATAGGCCTGCGACATGATATAGACGAACTTGGGCGTATGTCCGTTCTGGTCGGCCCTGATGTCGGCGATCAACCCCTGAATGGCGTTTTTCTCGGTATCGTTCCATATCCAGCCGCAGCTGTTGCCCGTATGTTCCTGCAGGCAGACGATGTCCCACGTATCCGACTTGACGATCTGCTGAATGTTGTATCCGGTGTAGGAGAGCCAGAGCGAAGTGCCGGGGTTGTACTTGTAGCAGGTATAGTCGGACTTGGTCGCATAGCCGTCGGCATATTCGGGAATCGTACGACCGCCGTAATAGAGATGGACCATCTTCAGCGTCGGGATGTCGGCGGCTGAGACCATTTTCGGGAGGTGTTCGACGGCGTCCTTGGTAAAGCTGTTGCCAATGAAGAGGATGCGCAGCGTCGGCTCTATATCGTCACCGCCGCCCGAACCGCCCGAACTCGAACCGATCATGTAGGTAATGTTGTCCGCGTTGATCGGATCGGTAGATTTCTGCACGCCCAGATAACGCACCTGCTCGTTTTCGCCGTACGAATCGTAAACCGCGGTTCCGCCGTTGTAAACCCCGACCTTGCCGCCCGCGATGCAGTTGATCCAGCTGGTCGCATAGGCGCTGTAGCCGAAGAACACGCCGCGGTTGGCGTCGTCGGTGAGGATCTCGCCGTAATTGGCGCACCCGCAGAACGAGTTGGTCGCATGGTTGGCCAGACTGAGCAGACCGCCGCAGCGGGCGCCGCCCGTCGAGACGAGATTGCCGTTGTTGATGCAGTCGGTCATCGAGCATCCCGTACCCGTGATGCAGGTGATGTTGCCCAGACGGCCCGTCGTACCGCACGAATTGAGCTGGTTGCCGTGGTTCACGCAGGAGTTGATCCGCGTGTAGTTATTCGCCGCGGCGACGATGCCCGAAGAGCGCGCCGAGTTAGAGGTGATATTGCCGTAATTGTCGCAGTAAGCGATGTCGTTGCAGATCTTGTTGGTCGCGTTGCCCGTCGCAAAGCCGCAAATGCCCGCCATGTGGATCGCCGCGCCGGCTCCGTTGGCCGAATTGCCGTGGGTATCGGCCTCCACCGCGCCGTAATTCTGCAGGCGTTCGAGCTTCGTGCCCTCCGTTTCGCTGAAGATGAAGCCCACCATCGCCGCCGAAACACGCGCGGCGCTGGTGCCGTCGTATTCGATCTTCGCATAATTGACGCAGTCGGAGACGTTCGCATCGCGGCATACGCCGGCGATCACGCCCACCTCGGCCGTGCCACCCGAAGCGGTGACTTTCAATGCGCTCGCATCGCCCAATGCCGCGCCGACCGTCAGGTTGCGCACCGTCGCGCCGTCCAGCACGCCGAACAGTCCGTAAGCCGTATTGGCCGCACTGCCCCCGTAGGCGAGTTTCAGGTTTTTCAGCGCATATCCCTGCCCGTCGAAGGTGCCCTTGAAGGCGTTGCCCTCGATAGTCAGCAGGTTCTTTTCCCATTTATAGGAGGCGTTGCCGATCGGCGTCCAGCCGGCGACGTCCTTCATGTCGATATCGCCGAGCAGCGACACCACGCCGCCGGCATCCTCCCACTGCGCCGTACTTTCGCCCGCATTGACCGCGTCGCGAAAAGCCGTCAGGTCCTCGACCGTCGCAATGCCCGGCTTGGCGGGTCCGCCCGAAAAGCTGTTGTTCTCCAGCGTCGGCACGCCGCCGCCCGTGAGCGTGAAGTAGATATACTGTTCGAAATTCTGCTCCGTAATCTCCGTCGCGCCCTGCTGGCCGTCCGAGAAGGGACCTATCCGGCCGCCGATCTTGCAGTTGCGGATCGCGATGGTCTTCTTGTTGGTGTTGGCGCAGACGATGCCGATGTACTTGTTCGCCGCGGCATTGATGATGTCGGAGAGTACGGCGCCGTAGTTCTCGCAGCCGTCGATGGCCGTATTGTTGTCGTTGGTCTGGCCGGCGATGCCCGCGGCATAGCCGTGCGTCGTATCGCCCGCAACGGCGAAAGCGACCGTGCCGTTATTGACGCACGATGTGAGGTAGGTGTGGCCGCCCATGGCCGACACGATGCCTGCCACGCGGCTGTTCGAAGCCGTCACGTCGCTGCAGATCACCGCCGCATTGTTCGCGCAGTTTTCGAGCTTCGTGTATTTGTTCATCGTGGCGACGACACCCGCCGTACGGGTCGCCTGCGCATCTATCGCTCCTTCGTTGACACACCCCACGACGTTGTTGTAGCGTTCGGTGGTCGTCGAAGCGTCGGCGAAACCGACGATGCCGCCGATCGAGAAGCCCGTGGCTCCGTTCTTGGTGTTCACGCTGTTCTTCGACGTGATCTTGCCGTAATTGGTGCAGGAGAGGATATGACTGTCATTTTCGTTGGCGCAGATCGCGCCGACGATGCCGCCAGCCGATTCGCGTACGTTGTCCCCGCCGCCCTGAATGTCGATCGCCGCACGGTTCTCGCAATTCTCGATCGTGGCTTCATAGGCATATCCGGCCACGGCTCCCACGGCCGTCATCGCGGCCGCGGTCGAAACGACCGACGAGCCTTCGCCGATGGCAAGGTTCCTGACCGTGGCGCCCTTCAGCACGCCGAAGAGTCCCCAAGCCGAACCCGCCGCAGCGTCGGCCGGAACGACGATCTTCAGATTCCTGACCGCATGGCCCTGTCCGTCGAAGGTGCCCTGAAACGCCGGTCCCGTCATCGCGTTGGCCGTCGTATAGGCGCCGTTTCCGATCGGGGTCCACGCCACGTCGTTCATGTCGATATCCTGCGTCAGCACGGCTTTGGCGGCCGCCTCCTCGCCGCCGGCATTGACCGCCGCGGCGAAAGCGACCAGCTGGTCGGGCGTCGAAATGGCGACCGTACCGAGCGTCGCGGCCTTGTAGAAGAGCGGCTTCACGATCACGTTGTCGGCCAGATCGTAGGCCATGACGATAACCGTACCGCGCGAGAACGAAGCGTCGAACGAAACCGTCACCGTCTTCGCGTCGCGGTCGATCACGGCGTCGAGCCCCTCGGCCTTGGCGACGGCCACAATGGCCGTCTCCTTAGCCTCGCCCGAAAGCTCGTAGGATACCGTAATGCTCTTCGAAGGGTCTGCGACGGTGGTAACCGGCATCGCGTCCAGCTTGAGGTTGAGCGAGTTGAAAACCCGCAGGGTGATCGTGCTTCCGTCGCCGAGCGTCAGGCTGAAATTGCCGTCGCCGTCCAGCTCCGCCGAGCGGAATACCGACGTGGCGTCGGTCGTGGCCTTGATCGGGTTGCCCGAAGCGTCGAGTATCTGCACGCCGTCCACGGTCCAGCAGCCGTCGGCATCGACCGAAATCGTCGGCGTGTAGCCGCTCACGGGGAACTTCTCCCCGTCGTCGTCGGTCAGCCACGTGATTTCGCCGTCGATGCACTTGGTCCAGTAATAGACGCCGTTCTCGTCGAGCTTCACGCCGATGATCGGCACGTCAACGATGTCGTCCATCGTCGCCAGCACGACCGTATGTTCGACGTCCTTGTTGTCCTTGTAGGTGACGACGTATTTCCCGTCGGCGTCCTGCGACACGGTGGTGATGACGTTGCCGTTGGTCAGATAGCTCAGGTCCGCGAGCTGCTTGCCGAGCGTCTCGGCCTTGGCTTTCAGGGCTTCGATCCGGTTTTTGTAGCCGTCGATCCGGCCGCGCAGCTCCGAATCGTCGAAGTCGCTGCAACCGCAAAAGACCACGGCCGCAAATAGTATGATGATATTCAGTATCTTTTTCATTGTCGTTCCGTTTTTCTGGATTACAGCCTTTTAGTTGTTTATCGTCGGATCGTAGTACTCGTCGTTCTTGTACGAGAACGCATTGTGAACGGTCGCGGCAGGCGCCGAAGTCGGATTGTCCTTGTAGGTGGTGTAGCTGCCCACGTATCCGCCCATCGTACAGCTGCTGACGTTGACCCACTCGCCGCTCGACTGGCCCGAATATCCGCAGGCCCATGCCGGACCGTGGTCGGAATTGTAGACGTCGCCCAGAATGGCGCCCTGATTCGCGCAGCCGATGATCCGGATGTTGGAGTGGCCGATGAATCCGCCCGTGCGGCAGCCGATATGGGTGAACACGTTACCGTAGTTGGTACAGCTCTCCACGGTCGCCGTCAGCACCTTCTTCAGGTCGTCCGTACCGCCGATCAGGCCGCCCATACGCTTGCTGTTGTAGGAATTCTGCGCAGCCGCTCCCTCGAACTTGCCGACGATGTCGTCCTCGACCGTACCGCGGTTGTCCGAATTCTTCACGTTGCCGTTCATCAGCGTAGCGACCAGACCGCCCGTGCGGCCCGTCGGGCAGCTGATGTGTCCGTAATTGACGCAGAACTGAATCAGGTTGCCTTCGTCCTTGGCCATGAAGCCGCAGATACCGGCCGTCTGCATGCCGTTGCCGCCGTTGCCGTTGTTGGTGATCTTGCCCGTGCGTACGAACCCGTAATTCGCGCAGCCCAGCGACTTGGCGCGGCCGCCGATGGTCGAGTTCTTCATCACGCCGACCAGACCCGAAGCCACGCAGAGCACTTCGGAACCGCTGTCTCCGGCGAAGTCGATGTTGTAGTAGTTGGTGCACGATTCGATCGTCGAGTTGACCGCATAGACGGCCAGCGACGCGACGCTCGTCGCCTTCGGGGCGTCGCCCGTGAAGGTCCACGTGATGTCGGTGTCGGGATCGCCCAGCGTCAGGTTGCGGACCGTAGCCCCGTCGAGCGAGCCGAAGAACGCGTAGCCCCACTTGCCGGTGGACATGTCGGCCGTATAGTTCAGGTTCTTGACGGCGAAGCCCTGACCGTCGAAGGTGCCCTTGAAGGGATTGACCGTCTTGTAGGGAGTCGTCGTATTGTACTCGCTGGCATCCACGCCGCCGATCGGCGTCCACGACTCGACGGCCGCCATGTCGATATCGTTCAGCAGCACGACTTCGCCCGCCTCGTTCTCCCAGCGTGCGGCGCTGGCTCCGGCATTGACCGCCGCGGCGAAGCCCATGAGGTCGGCCGCGGTCGAGATGCCGCCTCCGCCGCCTTCGGGAATCTTGGGCGACTGCTTGACGACGATTGCCGCCGAGATGTCGTAAAGCGCATTCGAGAAGCGGATTTCGCCCGTGCGGAGCGCGCCGCTCGCATCCTCGTAGTAATCGGCCGTGAAGACGTGCGTGAGGGTCGTCATCGCGCGGGTCGAGTTGTATATGAGCCACTTGGAGGCCGACTCCTCGACCGTCACTTCATAGTCGATGCTGGCCGAAACCTTGACTTCGAACTGCGTCATGTCGCCTTCGAGCACGATGTCGGCCGTCGAACCGTTGTAAACCGGGTCCTGAATCTCGGCCGTGCCGTAGGTGAAGAAGAGCGGTTTGAGAATCGTATTGCCCCCGGCGTGCGCCATGACGAGGATATTGCCCTCTTGGGCGCCCTCCTTGAGCGAGACGGTGATCGTCGATATGGATTCGTCGATCTCGGCGTCGACGTTATAGGAGGTGAAGATATCCACCAGCGCGCCTTCCGCCTGCGAACCGCCGACGGTGTATCTGATCTTCACTTTCGAGGCATAGTCCGGAACGGCCGTGTAGGTCGGCGAGTCGAACGAAACGGACAGCGCCTCGAACATCTGCAGGCGCAGTTCGGTGCCGTCGGCGAGAATGAAGACGGCTTCGCCGGTCTTTTCGTCCACGTAAGCCTCTTTGAAGAGGATGTTGCTGACGTCGTCGGCCAGCACCTTGTTGCCCTTGGCGTCGGTGATCGGCTTGCCGTTCACCGTCCAGAAGCCCTCGGCGTCAATGCCCACTTCGGGTTTCTCACCGCCTGCGGGAACCTTCTCGCCATCCACGAGTATCCATTCGTAGGTCTCGCCGTTGTCGGAGGTCTGGCGCCAGTACCACACGCCGTCCTCGTCCTTGGCGATGCCGACGATCGGCAGGGTGACAACCTCTTTCTGGGTGGCGAGGGTAAGCGTGCGGCTCTCCCCGCCGCGGTCGATGTAGGTGATGACGTAGTTGCCTTCGGCATCGGTCGAGATGAGCGACACGAACGAGCTGTTTATCAGCTGCGTGAGCGCGTCCATCTGCGTACGGAGTCCGTCCACGGCCTGTTCCAGTTCATCGAGAATCTGCCCCACGTCGTCGAGGTCCTTCTTGATACGGGTATCGTCGTATCCGTCGCTGCATGCCGCTGCAAACAGGAATGTAGCGAGGAAGATCGTATTCAATATCTTTTTCATCGTTCTGTTCATTTAGTCGTTTATGGGTTCCTTGCTACTTGATCCTGACATGCATGTAGTTCATGCAGCTGCGCTCGCCCTTCGAGTCGCAGGGCCTGTTGGCGATCGCACCGGCGCCGTTCTCCCATTTCCACAACGTCGTGGAGCCGCCGCCGTCGAAACGGATCGCATTGTGAAGCCCCAGTTTCTTCATGGTCATGTAAAGCTGCCAGTAGTTCATGCCGGTGTCGATGCTCGTGCGGCCGTCCACGCAGACCAGCTTGACGGTCGTGCCGGCCTGATCGGCTCCGATGCAGGTGGCCGGCATGAGCGTCGCGTCGTTCACCGCATTCCAGTTGCCGCCGTTCAGGAAGCGGTACATGCTGGAGTTGTGCATGATAATCTGTTTGGAGACGCTGCCGATAGACACGTTGGCGTTGATCCGGACAGCGTCGCCCACCTTGAGCGCCGCAGCCAGCGCCGCAGCCTTTTCGCCCGTCACCTGAAGCACCCAGTCGGTCTTTTCGCTCACGAACGGCACCTCGACCGAGGCTCCGTTGCGACCGTCCACGATCGCCGTGACCGTCGCATCGAACCAGCCGTCGTTGACGGTCATCTGCTGCGAGCAGCGGCCCACGACGAAGAGCGCATCGCTGCCCACCGGATTGTAGATGCCCGGATGCGGCTCCTTTCGGAAGCGCGAAGTATAGAGATTGGCGTCGTAACCGTCGGTGTTGTTGAGCCGGACGATCGTATCGTTCACCGAGTAGTATTCGTAGTCCGTATCGTTCACCTTGAGATAGCCTGTGAAGCTGCGGTTGTCGAAGCTGACGGTACGGTCCTCGAAGAAGGTGAAGCCGGGACGGTGGTTCGAAAGCGACTGGCGCACGGTCGGGTTGTTGATGAAGACCGGTTCGCCGTATTCGATGTGGAATCCGCGCGGGAAACCGTCGTGCGAATTGAAGAAGCCCGTGTTGATGCCGGCAACGATGTTGCGGCCCTCGGCGCGGCGGCGCGTACAGGTCTCGGAGAGCGTTTCGCGCAGTTTCTTGCCGTTGTTCGAGTTGTTGTTGGCATTGGGGTTGAGACAGAGTTCGTCGGCCATGACCGTTTCGAGCACCACGTTGGGATTGGTCAGGTCGGCCTCGACGACGTAGACGTTCTGGGCGAAATTCTTCATCGCGTAGTGGTAGAACTTCACACCCTCGGCCAGCTGCGTCTCCGCCTTCACCTCCCAGTCGTAGAACTCCTCGTACTGGTCGCTCAGGCCGTTGAGCGTCGGATCGAATTTTCCGTGTACGATCGCCATGGCATAGGTCGCTTCGGGAGCCGACTGCGGATTGTCCTTGTATGCGGTATAGTCGCCCACGCGGCCGCCGACCACACATTCGGTAATCAGGTCGGCGCTCTTGTTGTAGCCTGCCGCCCAACCCGAACCGTGGTAATTGGTCCCCGACAGCGTGTGGTCCGAAAGGATGACGCCCTTGTTCTCGCACTTGGTGATCTTGGCCTCGTTATGGCCGACGAAGCCGCCCGTGCGGCAGCCCAGCTGCGAGAAGACGTCGCCGTTGTTGACGCACGAAGTGAACGCGGCGTCGGCCGAAGCGCCGCCGGCGAGTCCGCCCATGCGCTTATAGCCCGGATTGGCGCCGAAAATACCGTTCACGTCGTCCTGCACCTTTCCGTTGTTGACGCATGCGGTCACTTGACCGCTGGTAGCCACGGCCACGATGCCGCCGCTGCGTCCCGACGGAGCGCTCAGAGCGCCGTTATTGGTGCATTCGGTCAGCGACGAAGTCTTCATGTAACCGACGATGCCGCCCTGATGGAATCCCGAATTGGAGCCGTTGCCCGTGTTGGCGATCGTGCCGCAGGTCAGCGCGCCGTCGTTGACGCACTGCGTCAGCGTCGCGTTCTGGAGATATCCGGCGATGCCGCCCAGACATACCGAGATGTTGGCGGCGTCGCTGCCCGCGAATGCGATCGCGGCCTTATTGGTGCAGGAGGTGATTTTGCCTTCGGCATAGCCGGCGAAAGCGCCGATCGCCGCACCCTGCGGAGCCGCGCCAGTCAGACGGATGACGCCTTCGATGGTGAGGTTCTTGATTTCGCCTTCGGCGCCGAGGGCCGAGAAGAGGCCGTGGGCGACGTTGCCGTCCGCAAGGTCGAAGGTCCAATCGACGTTCTTCAGCGCGAAATTCTTGCCGTTGAACACTTTATCGAAGACATTTTCACCCATTGCATAGGTGACTGCCTTGTTCGCATCGGCGGTGCTGGGAGTTACGACTCCGCCGATCACATAATCGCTCCAGTCCGTGCCTGCCATGTCGATGTCGTTCATCAGGCAGACTTCGCCGTCGATCGTATATTTGGCCAGACTCTTGCCGGCATTGACCGCCGAGGCGAAAGCCTTGAGATCGTCGGCGTTGCGAATGCCCGTCGGCGCGCCCTCCATCGTCGTAAAGATCAGCGGCTTGATAATCACGTTGTCCGCGCCGTCGTAGAACATCACGACCAAACGGCCCTCCTCGAAGCCGTCGGGGAAGGTCACGGTAATGGTTTTGGCCTGCTCATCGAGTTTGGCCGCGAGTCCTTCGGCCTTCTCGACGGTCAGCACCGAAGTTTCGGTCTCGCCCACGAGCGTATAGGTGATCACAAGCGGCTGCGCGACGTCGGGCACTACGGTCCGGGGTTCGACGCTCAGCAGCACGTTGAAGCCGTTCTGAACCCGCGCCGTGACCTGCACGCCGTCGCCCAGCGTGAAGACCACCGTGCCGTCGTCCTTCATTTCGACCTTGGTGATCACCGAAGCGCTCTTGCCCTCGGCCTTCACCGGATTGCCCGACGCATCGGTTATCCGCTTGCCGAAGAGCGTCCAGTAGCCCTGATCGTCTACGCCGATTTCGGGCGTACGGCCCGTAACGGGAATTTTGGCGCCGTCGGTATCGAGCAGCCACGAGGTCTTGCCGCCCGTGGTGACGGTCCAATAGTAGATTTCGCCGTCGGCCTTCATGCCGATGATCGGCTGGGTATTGGCGTCGTCCATGGTCGCGATGTCGATCGTGTGCTCCACGTTGTCGGCATCCTTGTAGCTGAGGACATAGTGCCCGTCGGCATCCTGCGTGATCGAAGTGACGGCACCGCCGCTGACGACTGCGGCCAGCGCGTCGAGCTGCTGCTGCATCGTCGTGACCTGAGCCTTGAGTTCGTTGAGGCTCTTGTACATCCCGTCGATGTCCTTCCACAGGGCCGAATCGTCGAAGTTGTCGCTGCATCCGTAAGCGAAAACGGTCGCAGCGGCGAACATCAGAGTCAAGATTCTTTTCATTCGTTTTAATTTTAAGGTTTGTTGAGTTTCGGTCGGTTCAGGGGCGCCGCCGTAACGACGCCTATATTAAGAACACATATCCGGCTCCGAATACGTAACCCGCAAAAGATGTTTTTGCCTGACGAATGAAAAAATCCGCTCCGCATGCCCCGGCGGCGGGAACGGCCCGAAAAGAGACGTCCCGGAGACCGCAACGGTCTCCGGGACGCACCTCCTCAGATCGGTTCCGCGCGCCGCTATTCGGCGTCGTGCGGGAAATATTTCATGTATTGAACGCGCTGGTAGACGTCGCTTTCGGCATTGCCGTAATTCATCTTCCCGCGGAACTCGGCCAGCGACTCGTGCACGCCCGTCGATACGGAGACGTCGAGCTGCGGCACGGCCGTCGTGCAGAGCGCCACGCTGCGCAGCACGTTGCGCAGCTCCGACGGCTCGCTGAACGGATCGCCTGCGACGAAGGTCATCTTCTCCACGTCGATATCCGGTTCGAAGAAGCGGTTGTAGAGCACCACGCCGCGGGCTCCGCGGGCCAGCAGCGCATCGGCCACGGACAGCACGTTCGTCAGACGCATCGGAGCTTGACCGACACGGGGACCTTCACCGCCGCAGCGACCTTCCGCACGATGTCGGCATAGGCCTGTTCGAGCTCCTGCGCCCCCGCATGGCGGTCGGTAGGCAGCAGGAAGACATTCAGTTCCAGCGCCGCGGCGCCCGCAGCCTGCATGGCCTCGGCGTATTCGATCCACGCGTCGCCCGCGCCGATGCAGTTGATGCTGGCGATCGCCGGGACGCCCGTCGCGGCCGCGCCCTGCACGAGTTGCAGGAACTCGCCCTTGTAGGCGTCGCCGAGGTAACGTTCGAGGTACTCGCCGGCATCGCCGTAGCCCTCCATCCTGTCCAGCGAGGCCGCCTCGCGGAGAATCTGCTCTTCGAAGATCGACTTCAGCACCACGGCGCCCGCGCCCTCACGGACGCACCGCTCGATGTTCTGTACGCTGGCCGTATAGGGCGAGCTGCTGACGATGACGGGACTCGCAAGTTCGAGTCCGAGGTATTTCGCTTTCATGAAACTATTCCGGTATAGGTTATCCATTTTTTTTCTCTCCGGCGCGGCTCCGTTACACGAACGGGAGCTTCACCACCTCGGCCTTCACGCACTTCTCGCGGATCACCACGGCGATCTGCGTGCCGGGTTTGGCATAGGCCGTCTGCACGTAGCCCAGCGCCACGCCCTGTTTCAGGCAGGGGGACATCGTGCCCGAGGTCACGCGGCCGATCTCCGTACCGTCCGGCGCGGCGATCGGGTAGCCGTGACGCGGAATGCCGCGCTCGACCATCTTCAGTCCCACGAGCCGGCGCACGGGGCCTTCGGCCTTCTGGCGCTCCATCAGCGCACGGTCGATGAACTCCTTGCCCTCGGCGAACTTGGTGATCCACCCCAGCCCGGCCTCGATCGGCGACGTCGTGTCGTCGATGTCGTTGCCGTAGAGGCAGAAACCCTTCTCCAGCCGCAGCGTGTCGCGCGCTCCGAGGCCGATATTTTGCAGGCCGTACTCCCCGCCGGCCTTCCACAGCGCCTCCCACAGCCTGTCGCCGTCTTCGTTGGCCGCATAGATCTCGCAGCCGCCCGCGCCCGTGTAGCCCGTGATCGAAAGGATGGCGTCGCACCCGGCCACCCGCATCTTCCGGAAGGTGTAATACTCCATCTCCTCCACCGGCTCGTCGCACATCCGCTGCACGATCTTCATCGCCAGCGGTCCCTGCACGGCGAGCTGGCAGATCTCGTCCGACGCGTTGTAAAGCTCCTTGCCCGGGCCGGCCTTCATGCCCATCTTCGCCCCTTCGGCGCAGATATGCGCCCAGTCCTTCCCGATATTGGCGGCGTTCACGCAGAGCATGTAGGTCCGCTCGTCGATACGGTAAACCAGAATATCGTCCACGATGCCGCCGCGGCCGTTGGGCATGCACGAATACTGCACCTTCCCGTCGTAGAGCTTCGCCACGTCGTTGGTGGTGATCCGCTGCAACAGGTCGAGCGCCCGGGGTCCCTTGACCCAGATTTCGCCCATGTGGCTCACGTCGAAGACGCCGGCCTTCCCGCGGACGGCCATGTGTTCGTCGTTGATGCCCGTGAATTCGATCGGCATATTGTATCCCGCGAATTCGGCCATCCTGGCCCCCGCGGCGATATGGTACTTGGTGAATACAGTGGTTTTCAGCAGTTTTTTTCGGTTTTTTCCCTTTTTCGCCACGCGCTATTCGCGGCGTTTGACACCCAGACGCGGACAGCGGTGGAACTCCTTCGTCCGGTCGAACAGGTAACGGTAGGTGGTGTGCATCTTGTGGCGCGTGGCGCAGACGTAGCTTTCGATCATGCGGTTCATCACCGGATTGAAGTCGCCCACCCATGCGAACTCGATGGTCTTGTAGTGGTTTTTGCGCGGCGTGCGCATGTACTTTTTCGTAGGATGAACATCATGCCCGACTCGACGCCCTTGCCGTGGAATTCGGGCGCGATGCCGAAGATGATGCCGAAAATGCGGTCGCTGGCCTTGCGGACCTTCAGGTCCCAGAGCATCCGCAGCTTCTGAATGAGTCCGAATTTGCCGTTGAACTTGCCGATGATGCGGTTCAGGTCGGGAACCATGATGAAGAAACCGATCGGCTCGTCGTTGAAATAGGCGAAGAAGATGATCTCCGGGTCGATGATCGGCTTCATCGTCTCCATGATCTTCATCGCCTCCTCCTGCGTCATGGGCTTCACGCCCGAAAAGAGCGACCACGCCTTATTATATATGATGCGGAAGTTCTCGGCCTCCTCCTCGATGCGCGACATGTCGATCTGGCGGAAACCGTAGCCCGGCGTCGAGAAGAGACGCTTGGCCCGGTCGTGGACCATGGCGTTCACGTCGTCGTCGTAGATTTTCCAGATGTAGGTGTTCTGGTTGAAGTAGTTCCGGAATCCGTAGTTCTCGAACAGCTCCTTGTAATAAGGCGGGTTGTAGGGATTCTCGTACAGCGGCTGGAACTCGTAGCCCTCGACCAGCAGGCCCCACCACGCGTCGCGCTGTCCGAAATTGATCGGGCCGTCCATCGCCTCCATGCCGCGGCTGGCCAGCCACATGCGCGAAGCGTCGAACATCAGGTCGGCGACCTGCTGGTCGTCGATCGACTCGAAGAATCCGCAGCCGCCCGTGGGCTGCTCTTCGAGTGAGGCCTTCTCGCGGTTGTAGAACGCCGCGATGCGCCCCACGACCTCGCCGGCACGGTTGCGCACCACCCAGCGGACGGCTTCGCCGTCGGCGAACTGCTCGTTGCGGGCCGGATCGAAAACCTTGCGGATATCGGTATCCAGCGGGCAGACCCAGTTGCGGTTGCCCTTGTAAATCTTCTTGGGGAGGTCGAGCCACTCGCGTTCGAGTGCGGGCGTGACGACCTCCTGAAGCACGTATTTGTCACTGTTCATTCATGCATGTTTTTTATAGACCAGAACAAAGATAGAAATAAAAAACGAAAATGGAATGAAACGGGCGGGAAAGTCGCAAAGCCGCAGACCCGTACGCGGCGGCCGGTTCGCTTGTCCGCAAGGAAAAATTGTTTATCTTTGTGGAAACTGCGTCCGCACAATCCCCCGATCCCCATGGCAACAGACTACAGCGAATTCGGCTGGAGCGATGCTCAGCCCGCATTCTACCACGAACTCCTCTGCAAATACATCGAGCGGCTGCTCCCGGCCGACGGCACCCCGATTCTGGACGTGGGCTGCGGCAACGGCTTCACCGCAAATTATCTGGCCGGCAAGGGCTACGACGTTTACGGCATCGACGCATCGCGGCAGGGCATAGCCATCGCCAATCGGACGGGGGGGGGAATCCCGGCCGTTTCTTCGTCTGCGACGTAACGACGGGCGAGCTGCCGCCCGAACTGCGGAAGATCCCCTTTAGGACCGTGATCTCGATGGAGGTCATCGAGCACCTTTACAGCCCGCGGACATTCGCCGCCTTCGTCCGCAGCATCCTCGAAGCCAACGGCGGCGGACGTTTCATACTCACCACGCCTTACCACGGGTACCTGAAAAACCTCTCGATAGCCCTCGCCGGCAAAGCGGACCGCCACTACAGCGCATTGTGGGAGGGCGGCCATATCAAATTCTGGTCCCGCAGGACGCTCGCCATCCTGCTGCGGGAAGCCGGGTTCCGCAACATGGCCTTCACCGGCGCGGGGCGCATCCCGTACCTGTGGCGGCACATGGTGTTCAGCGCCGAAGCGCCGGCGGCCGCGGAAGTCCGGGCCTGCGACCCGGCTGCGGAACCGTGAAAACCCCGCTGCCGTTCCGGCCGGCGGAGCCGTACGGAGACAGATGCCGCCGAAACAGCGCGGAAACGGCACAGAGGCAGCACAGGGTATGGTACGGAAGCAGTACGGGGTACGGCACGGAAGCAGCACGGAGACGGCAGGGCGGCGGCACGGAGGTAAAAACGCACGGTTTCTCATTTCGCGGATTTTTTTCTATTTTTGTTAAAACAAATCAGGCGACACGATGAACAAGAATCTCGAACAATCCCTTTCGGACGGAAACAGGCCCCAGTACCGCTTCATGAAATACCGCATCCACAAAATCCTGCTGGTCTGCTGCAGCTACGACGGGTATATTCTCGAAGAAGACGGACATATCGAGTCGCAGATCAATCAGGAGTACCTCGACCTGAACATGTCGAACCCGCCGTCATTCACACGCGTCAGCTCGACGCGCGAGGCGCTGGACCTGCTCGGACGCGACGATTCGTTCGACTTCATCCTGACGATGTACAACGTGGGGGAACTGGACGTCTTCACGTTCGCCAAGATCGTCAAGGAGCGCCATCCGCAGATTCCCGTGGCGCTGCTCACCTCCTTCTCGAAAGACATCTACCGCCGCATCGAGGAGCAGGACCGTTCGGGACTCGACTACATCTTCGGCTGGCACGGCAACACCGACCTGATCATGGCGATCATCAAGCTGGTCGAGGACAAGATGAACGCCGAGGAGGATATCGTCGAGGGCGGCGTGCAGGCCATTCTGCTGGTCGAGGACTCGATCCGCTTCTACTCGACCTACCTGCCCGAACTCTACAAACTGATCCTGCTGCAGAACACCGAATTCCTGAAGGACGCCCTCAACGAACAGCAGCAGATCCTGCGCAAACGCGCACGCCCCAAGATCCTGCTCGCCACCAACTACGAGGAGGCCGTGGAGCTTTACGACCGTTACAAGAAGAACATGCTGGGCGTGATTTCCGACGTGGGGTTCGTACTCCACCGCAACGACCCGCCCGAAAGCGAGAAGCGCGACGCCGGCATCGACCTCTGCCGCCGCATCAAGGAGGACAACCCGCTGATGCCCGTACTGCTGCAATCCTCCCAGACGGCCTTCGGCGAGCAGGCCGCGGCACTCGGGGCGGGGTTCGTCGCCAAGAACTCCAAGACGCTCCTCTCGCAGTTGCACGACTTCATCGACCGCGAGTTCGCATTCGGCGACTTCGTATTCGAGGACCCCGATACGGGAGCCGTCATCGGCCGCGCCCGGGATCTGGCGCAGATGCAGGAGATGATCGCCACGATTCCCGACAAGGCGTTCGAATACCACACCTCGCAGAACCACCTTTCGAAGTGGCTCTACTCGCGGGGCCTCTTTCCCCTGGCGGCCTCCATCCGCCGGTACAACAAGAGCCATTTCGCCACGGTCGCCGAACACCGCCGCGTGCTGGTGAACCTCATCAGCGACTACCGCCGTCTGCTGGGCCAGGGCGTCGTGGCGCGCTTCGACCCTGCGACATACAGCGACGCCATAGCCTTCGCACGCATCGGCGAGGGCTCGCTCGGCGGCAAGGCCCGCGGGCTGGCCTTCATGAACTCCATGCTCATCAAGCACCGCCAGTACGACATGCACGAGGGGGTGCGCATCATGATTCCCCGCTCGGTGGTGATCGCCACGGAGTACTTCGACGAGTTCATCCGCCTCAACGGGCTGAAATACATCATCTCGCAGGAGTTCTCGGACGAGGAGATCCTCTCGGAGTTCGTCTCCTCGTACGTCCCGCCGCGGCTGCAACAGGAGCTCAAGGCCTACATCCGCACGGTCCGCACGCCGCTGGCCGTGCGCTCGTCGTCGAAACTCGAAGACTCGCACTACCAGCCCTTCGCCGGCATCTACTCGACCTACATGATCCCCTACACGGACAACGAGGACCAGATGCTGCGCCTGCTGCTGCGCGCCGTCAAGAGCGTCTACGCCTCGGTCTACTTCGCCGCCTCGCGGGCCTACATCCAGTCCTCGCAGAATCTCATCTCGGAGGAGAAGATGGCCGTCATCATCCAGGAAGTGTGCGGCACGGAGCAGGACGGGCTCTTCTTCCCCACCTGCTCGGGCGTGGCCCGTTCGATCAACTACTACCCCATCGGCGACGAACGGCCCGAAGACGGCGTCTGCAACGTGGCGATGGGGCTGGGCAAACTCGTCGTGGACGGAGGACGCACGCTGCGCTTCTCGCCCCGCTACCCGCAAAAGGTGCTCCAGACCTCGACCCCCGAGCTGGCGCTGCGCGACACGCAGAACGAGGTGCTGGCCCTGAGCCTCCGCCCCGAGGAGTTCCGCACGTCGATCGACGACGCCGTGAACCTGCGCCGCCTGAGCCTCCAGCAGATCGCGCCGCTGCGCAACGCGCGCTTCGTCTGCTCGGTCTGGGACCGCGAGAACGAACGCATCTCGGACAGCCCCTTCGACCGGGGCCGCAAGGTCATCACGTTCAACAACATACTGAAGTACAACACCTTTCCTCTGGCCGAAATCGTCTCGGACATCCTGCGCATGGGCGCCGAGGAGATGCGATGCCCCGTGGAGATGGAGTTCGCCGTGAACATGGACGTCGCGCCGGGTCAGCAGCGGATATTCAACCTGCTGCAAATCCGCCCGATCATCGACAACCAGGACAACCGCCCGATCGACTGGAGCGCGGAGGACCCCGCGCGGGCGCTCGTCTATGGCGAGCAGGCCCTCGGCATCGGCCGCATGACCGACATCGCCGACATCGTCTATGTGAAGTCCGGGGCCTTCGACTCGCTCTCGACCGAACGGATCGCCGACGAGCTGCTCGCGCTCAACACCCGGATGCGCGACGAAGGTCGCTCCTACGTGCTCGTGGGGCCGGGCCGCTGGGGCTCCTCGGACCCGTTCCTCGGAGTTCCGGTCAAGTGGACGCACATTTCGGAGGCGAAGGTGATCGTCGAATGCGGCCTCGAACGCTTCGAGGTCGAGCCTTCGCAGGGTACGCACTTCTTCCAGAACGTCACCTCGCTCGGCGTGGGGTATCTGACGATCAACCCCTTCCGCGGCGAAGGCATCTTCCGCGAGGAGCTGCTCGACGCCCGCACGGCCGTTTACGAAGGAACGTTCCTGCGGCAGGTGCGGTTCGACCGTCCGCTCTGGGTCTGCGTGGACGGCCGTTCGAACCGGGGAATGATCCGCGAGGCGGACGGAGACGGGGCGTAACCCGGCGGGCGGTCTCCCGCCCCCTCCCCGCACGGACGCCGTCCCGCCCCGGCGGACAGCCTGCCCGGAACCGGCGGACGAAGCAGGCGCCGGACAACCGGGCGGCAGGGAGCCTGCGGGGCGCTGCGGCCGGCTTTCATGCCGGATTAAAATTATTTCCGTCCGGAAAGTTACAATCTATAAGAAATATTTTTATATTTGTAAACGGATAGAACAACCTTTCAAAACTTCAACGATATGAACGTAAACAAACTCATGGCGGAACTCGAACGCCGCCATCCCGGCGAAAGCGAGTATCTGCAGGCCGTGCGCGAGGTGCTCATGACCGTGGAGGAAACCTACAACCAGCACCCCGAATTCGAGGCCAACCGCATCGCGGAACGCATCGTGGAGCCCGACCGCTCGTTCACCTTCAAGGTGGTCTGGGTGGACGACCGGGGCGAGGTGCAGGTCAATACCGGCTACCGCGTCCAGTTCAACAACGCCATCGGCCCCTACAAGGGCGGTCTGCGCTTCCACCCCTCGGTGAACCCCTCGATCCTGAAGTTCCTGGGCTTCGAGCAGATCTTCAAGAACGCCCTGACGACCCTCCCGATGGGCGGTGCGAAGGGCGGCTCGGACTTCAACCCCAAAGGCAAGTCGGACCGCGAGGTGATGCGCTTCTGCCAGGCCTTCATGACCGAACTGTGGCGTCATATCGGCCCGGAGACGGACGTTCCGGCGGGCGACATCGGCGTGGGCGGCCGTGAAATCGGCTACCTCTACGGCATGTACCGCAAGCTGGCGCGCGAAAACACGGGCGTGCTGACGGGCAAGGGCATGACCTACGGCGGGTCGCTGATCCGCCCCGAGGCCACGGGCTTCGGCGCCGTTTACTTCCTGCGCCAGATGCTCGAAAAGGCCGGCATGGACATCAAGGGACAGACGATCGCCATCTCGGGCTTCGGCAACGTGGCCTGGGGCGCCGCGACGAAGGCCACGGAACTGGGCGCCAAGGTCGTGACGATCTCGGGTCCCGACGGATACGTTTACGACCCGGCGGGTCTCGACAAGGAGAAGATCGCCTACATGCTCGAGCTGCGCGCGTCGAACAACGACGTCGTGGCTCCCTACGCCGACAAGTTCCCCGGCGCGCAATTCTTCCCAGGCCGCAAACCGTGGGAGGTGAAGGTCGATATCGCCATGCCGTGCGCCACGCAGAACGAGCTGGACGGCGAGGATGCCAAGAAGCTGCTGGCCAACGGCGTGAAGATCGTGGCCGAAGTCTCGAACATGGGCTGCCGCCCCGAAGCGATCGACGCCTTCATCGCGGCGAAAATCCCCTACGGACCGGGCAAGGCCGTCAATGCGGGCGGCGTAGCGACGTCGGGACTCGAAATGACGCAGAACGCTGGCCGTACTCCTTGTGCAGCATCGTCGCGGTCATGAAGGCCGTGGCCGTATGCCCCGAGGGGAACGAGTTGCGGGACGATCCGTCGGGACGCATCACCCGGCAGGAATACTTGAGCGAATTGACCGCAATGGCCATCAGCCCCACCGAAAAGGCGTCCGACGTGAGCATCCGTCCCCACGAGCTGCGGCTCCGGACTCCGGCGGCCTTCATGCCGACCATCACCGCCGCCGGGGCGTATTGCAGGTAGTCGTCGAAATCGTGGTGGAACGACGGCGCATACCCGTTGCGCAACCGCCTGAAATCGGCGTCATAGGACTGCATGACGACGCCACCCACCACCAGCGGCACGCCGACATACAGCATCCGGTAGGCCTTCGACGAAGTGTGCAGGTCGATCCGCCGCGCCAGGACGCTCTCGCCCGCCGGCACGCGCCGCACCTTCGCGAGGCTGTCGGCCGGCGGCGCGGCAGATGCGAGGGGGGGGGTCGCCGGAAGCGCCAGCAGACAGATCAACAGAAACCGCCGCATCTCCCTATGCGTTTTTCCGGCGGCGCAGCGCGCGGACCGCTTCACCGCCTGCGGCCAGCAGCGACGTGAGACAAATCACCTCCGCCCATTCGCGCCACGTAAGCGGCACGGTGCGGAACACTTCGCCGCCCAGCTCCACGATCAACACCTGCCCCACGGCGATGGCCAGCAGAATGAGGAAAAATTCGCGGCAGCCCTTCAGGCAGGTGAACACCGAATGCCGCGTCTCGAATCCTTTGGCGTTGAACATGTTCCAGAACTGGAAGAATACGAAGGTCGAGAAGAAGAGCGTCAGACGCCGCACGGTCATCCCCTCCTCGGAGAAGGTCCAGCCGAAGAGCATCCCCAGCAGCGCCAGAACCATCACGCCGCCGCACGTGAAGATCGTGCGCGCCATGGCGGGCGTGATGATGAACTCGTCGCGCGGACGGGGCCTGTCGCCCATCACCTCGGCGCTGGGAGGCAGCGAGGCCATCGCCATCGCCGCGAAGGTGTCCATGATGATATTGACCCAGAGAATCTGCACGACGGTCAGCGGCATGTCCGTTCCGAACACCGCCCCCACGAAGCAGATGAGGATCGCCGCGAAGTTGATCGTCAACTGGAAAAGCACGAAACGCTGGATGTTGCGGTAAAGCGAACGCCCCCACATGACGGCCGTGGCGATCGAGGCGAACGAATCGTCGAGCAGCGTGATGTCCGAGGCGTCCTTCGCCACCGACGTGCCCGAACCCATCGAGAGCCCCACGTTGGCGAAGTTGAGCGCCGGGGCGTCGTTCGTGCCGTCGCCCGTGACGGCCACCACCTCGCCCTTCTGCTGGAGCAGCCGCACCAGCCGCTGCTTGTCGAGCGGCCGCGCGCGGGACATGATCTTGAGCTCCTGCACGCGGTCGAGCAGCTCCTCGTCGCCCGCCGCCGCGAACTCCGCGCCGGTGATGTGGTTGCGGTCCGTGTCGTGCGCGTCGTCCCACAGGCCGATCTGCCGGGCGATCTCGCGCGCCGTGGCGGGCGTGTCGCCCGTCACGATCTTGACACCGATCCCGGCGTTCAGGCACTGCCGCACAGCCGCGGGCACGTCCTCGCGCACGGGGTCCAGAATGGCGGCCACGGCCGAGAAGCGCAACCCGCCGGTGGCCACCGCCCCGAGGCACTCCGAAGCCTGCGTCTCGGCCCACGCCACGGCCAGCGTCCGCATGGCGTGGTTCTGGAACCCGAGCAGTTGCGCGGCGATCCGCTCGTCGCAGCCGTCCGCGGCGCACATGGCCCGCACGATCTCCGGAGCGCCCTTCACGCAGAGGATGCGGCGGCCCGAAACGCCGCTCTCGATGATCGTCGCCATGTACTTGCGCTCGGTCGAGAAGGTCAGCCGGTCCACGATCTTCGCCCCGGCCCGCAGCGGTTCGTAATCTTCGCCCCGGCCGCGCAGCCATTCGAGCAGCGCACCCTCGGTCGGATTGCCGATGATATGCCCTCCGGCATCGAGGAACGCCGTGGAGTTGAGCGCCACGATCTCGGCGAAATCCCGTTCCGGCAGGTCGTCGTAACGCACCAGTTCCTGCACGTGCATCCGGTTCTGCGTGAGGGTTCCGGTCTTGTCGGTGCAGATCACCGTCACCGCCCCCATCGTCTCGCAGGCGTGCATCTTGCGCACGAGGTTGTTGGTCCTGAGCATCCGCCGCATGGACATGGCCAGCGACAGCGTGATCGACATGGGCAGTCCCTCGGGAACGGCCATCACGATGATGGCCACCGAAACCATGAAGATATGGAGCACCTGCTGCGAAACGGTCAGCCAGTCCTGTTCGAGCAGGTCGCCCAGAAAGAGCGCCTTGCCCAGCATGACGCAGAAGATCAGAACCGAAAGCGCGATGCCCACCCGGCCGATGAGCTGCGAGAGCCGCGTCAACTGCCGGTCGAGCGGCGTCTGCTCGTCGTTCTGCACGGTGGCCTGCTCCGTGACGCGCCCCGCCTCCGAGGCGTCGCCCACGGCCGTGACGACCATCACGCCGTAACCGTCCGCGACGGTCGTGCCGCGCATCACGACATTCGACGGATAGGTGGCCTCCGGATCGAAATGCGCCTCGTCCACGGTCTTGTCCACCTCGGGTTCGCCCGTCAGGGTCGATTCGTTGATCTTCAGCGACACGGCCTCCACCAGCTCGCCGTCGGCGGGGACCGTCTCGCCGCTCTCGACGTAAACCACGTCGCCCACGACCACCTCGCGGCGCGGAATCTCGCGGATCGCACCGTCGCGCATCACCTTCACCGCTACGTCGTCATTGACCCGGTTGAGCCGCCGGAAACGCCGCTGGGCGTCCCACTCGAACCAGAATCCGACGCAGGTGGCCAGAATGATGGCGCAGATAATGCCGATCGACTCGGTGAAGTCCTTGTGCACGAATCCGATGGCGAGCGACAGCACGGCCGCCAGCAGCAGGATGCGAATGATCGGATCGCGGAATTTCTCGGCGAGCAGCCGCCAGGCCGAATCGTCCTTCGGCGGCGTGATGACGTTGTCGCCGTGCCGTTCGCGGCTCTCGGCGACCTCTCGGGAAGTCAGTCCTTCGGGATTGTAACGGATCATTTTTCGGGTCAGATTTTATTCATGGAAAACTGCCGCGTCGAGGCGTCGAGCCGCACGGCGATAAACAACAGGATCGTAAAGGCGATGAGCGACGAACCTCCGTAGCTCATGAAGGGCAGCGGAATGCCCATGACGGGCATCAGCCCGACGGTCATGCCCACATTGACCAGCACGTGAAAGAGCAGGATGGCCGCCACGCTGTAACAGTAGATGCGGCCGAAAGGCTCCTCCTGCCGCTCGCCCATCCGCATCAGGCGCAGGATGAGCAGGCAGAGCAGCGACAGGATGACCGCCGCCCCCGCGAAGCCCCACTCCTCGCCCACCGTGCAGAAGATGAAGTCGGTGTGCCGCTCGGGCACGAAGCCGTACTTGATCTGGGTTCCCTCGAGGAATCCCTTGCCCCAGAGGCCGCCCGAGCCGATGGCTATTTTCGACTGGTTCACGTTGTAATCGACCCCCTGCGGGTCGTTGATGATGCCCAGAAAACTCAGGATGCGGTTCTGCTGGTGCTCCTTGAGGATCGAATTGAAGATGTAGTCCGTCGTCGGAAGAAAGACGAGCGACCCGACGAACAGCCCCAGCGTGATGAAGACATTGGACAGGTTCGCCCGGAAGGCGTAGACGGCCACCGCCGCGAGCGACAGCACCGTGACGATCAGCAGCGCATGGTAGAGGTCCAGCACGCCCGGCGCGACGAGCTGCGAGACGAGGCACAGCAAAATGCCCGCCAGCGCCAGCGAGGCCAGGTAGATGATCCGCGAACGCCACAGACCGTTCATCATCGCTTCCGACAGCGTGCAGACCAGGATGAGCGACACGAGGAGCGTCATCGGCGAGAGCAGGAACGAAAAGATGAACAGCGCGGCGATGAGCAGCACCGGAATGCAGAGCCACTTGTTGAGCCCCTCGCGGTAGAGTACGAAGAGGAACGAGCCGAGGACGATGCCCGAGCCGGTGTCGTTCTGCAGGACGATGATGAGCAGCGGCGCGCAGACGACCATGCCGACCTTGAACAGATCCCCGGGCCGGCCGATCGAGAACGAGTAGTTGCTCATCACGCGGGCCAGCGCCAGCGCCGTGGCGATCTTGGCGAACTCGACGGGCTGCACGCGGAACGAGCCGAACTCGAACCACGCCTTCGCGCCGTTCACCTCGCGGCCGAAAAGCAGCGCGGCGGCGAGCATCGCCAGTCCGGCGAAATAGGCCGGATAGGCGAACATGTGATAGACGCGCGCGTCGAGCAGCAGGACCACCACGGCGACGATCCACGCCGCGCCGATCCACACCAGCTGCTTCATGTAGAAATGCGAGAAGGAGAAGAAGTCGGCCGCCCCCTCGTCGTAGGAGGCCGAGGTGATCGACAGCCACCCCGCGGCCACGATCAGCACGTAAAGCAGCACCGTGACGAAATCGACGCCTTCGAAAATACCGTTATGGCGGTTACTTGTCATAGGCGGGATAGTGGATTTGCATGTTCCGGACCCGTTCGAGCAGTTCCGGACGGCGGATGGTATCCGTCAGGTAGTACTCCTCGAGCAGGCTGGCGATCGGCAGCGCGGCCGAAGCGCCGAATCCGCCGTTCTCGACATAGACCGAGATCGCGATCTTCGGGTTGTCCTTCGGGGCGAACGAGAGGAAGGTCGAATGGTCGCGGCCGCGCGGATTCTGCGCCGTGCCCGTCTTGCCGCAGACGTCCCAACCGTCGAGCCGTGCCATGCGGGAGGTTCCGTCCACGTTCACGCTCCGCCACATGCCCTCGACGATCGGTTCGAAGTGCTTGGGCTCGACCATCGTGTAGTGCCGTTCGTAGAAGCGCGCGTCGAGCGAATCGCGCCCCTCGATCCGCTTGACGATATGCGGAATATAGTAGTAGCCCCGGTTGGCGATGATGGCCGCCAGGTTGGCCAGTTGCAGCGGCGTGCAGCCCAGAGCGTCCTGCCCGATCGAGAGCGAAAGCACCGTCAGCGCGTTCCACGACTTGCGGTAGCGCTTGTCGTAGTAGGCCCGGTCGGGCACGTACCCGTTGCCCTCGTCGAGGAAGTCCGAACCCAGCTTGCGGCCGAACCCGAAACTCTCGACGTACCGCTCCCACACTTCGTACCCCTCCTTGACGCTTCCGTATTCCGGATTCTCGAGGATGTCGCGGAAAACGTAGCAGAAATAGGCGTTGCACGAGGTCGAGACGGCATAGCGCAGGTCGAGCGGCGAAGCGTGCTCGTGGCACTTCATCTTGAGCCGCCCGGCCTGGTAGCCGCCGCGGCACACGTGCCGGTCCGAAGGGTGCAGCACGCCCTCCTGAAGCCCGATCAGCCCCTGCACCAGCTTGAAGGTCGAACCCGGCGGATAGCGGGACTTCACGGCACGGTTGTAGAGCGGCTGCCGCTTGTTGCGGAGCATCTCCATATAATGATTGCCGCGCTCGCGGCCCACCAGCTCGTCGGGATCGTAGGAGGGCGAGGAGACCATCATCAGGATTTCGCCCGTCGCGGGCTCGATGGCCACCGCCGCGCCGACCTTGCCGCGCATCAGCTCCTCGCCGAGCAACTGCAGGCGTGCGTCGATCGTGCTGACGAGGTAACGCCCCGGCTCGGGCAGCGAATCGTAGAGTCCGTTCATGTAGGAGCCCTTGATCGCCCCGTGGGTGTCGCGCTCGAGCACCTTCACGCCCTTCCGGCCCTTCAGCTCGGATTCGTAGGCCGACTCCACGCCGCTGATTCCCACATAGTCGCCCGCCTTGTAGGAGGTGTAGCGCTTGAGCATCTCCTGCGTCACCTCCCCCACATAGCCCAGCAGGTTGCCTCCGATCTGGCGGGGGTAGTGGCGCACGGTGCGGTAGACCGTATAGAAACCGCGGAAATTGCACTCGTCGAACCGGAGCTTCTCTTCCTTGGAAAGGTAGTTGGCCACCAGCCGCGGCGCACGGGGATAGGCCCGGGCGTTGGCCAGCTCCCGGTCGAGCTTCTGCCGCGAAATACCGGCCACGTCGCAGAGCCGCGCCGTGTCGAATCCGCCGCGGTCGAGGTCGTGGTAAATCACCATCAGGTCGTAGCACTCGCGGCTCTGCACCAGATACTCGCCGTTGCGGTCATAGACCTCGCCGCGGGGCGGGTACTGCACCTTGGGGCGCAGGACGTTGCCGCGCGCCAGCTCGTCGTAGCGCGAATCGACGAGCTGGATATAGGCCAGCCGTCCCAGGATGAGCGCGAAGACCAGCAGCACGACGGCCTGCAAGGTCCGCATCCGGACGAAACCTTCGGAGCCGTTCATACGCGCACGGGAAATTTGACGGTGAAGATACGGGCGATGATCCAGACGAAAAGCGCCGTGACGGCCGAGCTGACGGCGATGCGCGCCAGCGTATGCAGCGCATGGCTCCACGAAAGGGTCTCCAGCACGAAGAAGACGGCGTGGTGGAGCAGCGTCAGGAGCAGCAGGTAGTCGGTGAACACGCGGCGGCCGAGGCGTTCAGGCGACGGGACTCCCCCCTCGCGCAGATTCTCGCGGTCGCAGAACAGGGAGAGCAGCGCCGGACGCAGGAAGGCGACGAGCAGCGTGGCGATGGTGTTGATCCCGGCGGCCCCCATCGCACCGTCCATCGTCACGCCCAGCGCCAGCCCCGCCCCGAGCAGCACGACGGGCGGCGTGTCGAGCGGCAGCAGCACGATGAAGGCGATATAGACGAGCGGATTGAGGTAAACGCTGATCGACAGGTTGTCGAACAGGAACACCTGCAGCAGCACCGTGGCTGCGAAGAGGGCGAGGTATGGTAAGGTGCGATACATGCTATTTCAACCGCGTATGTTGTTCGATCTGTTCGCTCTGCTGCAATTCCCGGATTTCGTACAGGTCGCGGTTGCCCACCAGCACCACGTCCGTCAGGCGCGACATTTCGGCCGCCAGACGGACCCGCACCGTATAGGCCGTGCGCGTTTCGTTCAGCTCGGCGCTCTCGACCTCCCCGATGAGCACGTCCTCGGGGAAATACTGCGAGAATCCGGTCGTCACGACCTCGTCGCCCGGCTGCGGATCGGCGTATTTCGACAGTTCGCCCAGCACGACGACGTGCGGATCCACGCCGTCCCAGTAGATCGAACCGAAGTAATCGGACCCGGCGAGCCTGCCGCTGGCGCGGAACGAGGTGTTGAGCACCGACATGGCCACCGCATACCGGTCCGAGCAATCGACCACATAGCCCACCATCGCGCCGGCGGGCGAAAGGAGGGCCATCTCAGGCTGTACGCCGTCCCGCAGGCCGCGGTTGAGCGTGATGAGGTTCTGCTGCCGGTTGATCGAGTTGGCCACCACCGAGGCGACGGCGAAGCGGTATTTCGACTCGCCGATCCCTTGCAGGCAACTGTCCAGACGGCTCGCCGCCACGACCTCCTCGTACCGGGCCAGCCGCTCCTCGAGCTGAGCGACGCGGTCGAGCAGCACGCAGTTCTCGCTGCCCAGCGTGAAATAGCGGTGTACGCCGGCCATCAGGCCGTGCACGCCGCCGGCCAGTTGGTTCGAGCGAGCCAGCAGCCGCGCCTGCGTATAATGGGTCGAGTGCGCATAGTAACTGACGGCCAACGCCTCCAGCACCACGAACAGCACCGCCACATACACGCTGCGAATGAACTCGATCAGTTTGCGCAAAGTCTCTTCCCTTTAATTCAGATTGCGGACCGAGGCCCGCAATTCCGTTTTGTTTGTGCTTCGAATCCGGCGCGTCCGTTCCGGCCGCGCCGCCCCGCCCGAAAAGGCGAAGGAACACACCGCCGCTCCGGCAGCTATTTCATGAGGAACGAGAAGCGGTTGATGTTCTTCAGCGCGATTCCGGTTCCGCGCGCGATGGCCCGCAGGGGGTCTTCGGCGATATGGAACGGAATGCCGGTCTTCTCGTTCAGCCGCCGGTCCAGCCCCTTTATCAGTGCGCCGCCGCCGGCCAGGTAGATGCCGTTCTTCACGATGTCGGCATACAGCTCGGGAGGCATCGACTCGAGGACCTTCATCAGCGCCGCGTCGATCTTGGCCAACGACTTCTCGAGCGCATAGGCGATCTCGCTGTACGACAGCGAAACGGTCTGCGGCAGCGCCGTGAGCATGTTGGGACCCGTCACGACGAAGTCCTCGGGCTCCTCCTCCAGACTGGAGCCCGCCGCGCCGATCGAACATTTGATCGCTTCGGCCGTACGCTCGCCGATGCGGATGTTGTGCTGCTGACGGACATAGCTCTGGATGTCGCTCGTGAAGACGTCGCCCGCGATGTTGATCGACTCCGAGCAGACGATGCCGCCCAGCGAGATGCAGGCGATCTCCGACGTGCCGCCGCCGATGTCGATGACCATGTTGCCTTCGGGGGCCTCGACGTCCAGCCCGGCGCCGAGCGCCGCGGCCATCGGTTCGTAGATCATGTAAACCTCGCGGCCGCCGGCGTGTTCGGCCGAGTCGCGCACGGCGCGGATCTCCACGTTGGTCGAACCCGACGGAATGCAGATCACCATCCGGAGCGAGGGGGCGAACAGGCTGCCCGAGGTCTTGATCTTCTTGATCATCCCGCGCAGCATCAGTTCGGTGGCATTGAAGTCGGCGATCACGCCGTCCTTGAGCGGCCGGATCGTCTTGATGTTCGGATTGGTCTTCTCGTGCATCTGGCGCGCCTGATGACCGATGGCCACGAGTTTGCCCGTATGCACGTCGAGCGCCACGATCGACGGTTCGTCCACGACGACCTTGCCGTTGTAAATTATCAGCGTGTTGGCCGTCCCGAGGTCGATGGCCAGCTCCTGTGTCAATGAAAAGATCCCCATAATCAGCTCCCCTGCAATTCTATATCTCAATTATCCAAGCGAATGGCACGTCCGCCGCGCATCCCGTTCCCTCCGGCGGGAACCGGCGGCCGAACATGCGCACAAAGATAAGAAAAAGCCCCGGATAAATTCCTATATTTTTTTCATTTTTTTATTTACATTTGTATCCCGAAACTGAATCGCTCCGCATGGAATACAAAATCGGAACAGACGCCCGCTGCGCCGTCATCGGCCACGGCAGCTGGGCGACGGCGCTCGTCAAACTGCTCACCGCGGGAGGACGGCGCGTGGGCTGGTACGTCCGCAACGGCGAGGTGCTCGAAAGCCTCCGCGCCGAAGGCCGCAACTCCCGCTACCTCGACGACACGGAATTCGACCGCGACCGCATCGCCCCGTCGGACGACCTCGACGCCGTGGTGCGCGAGGCCGAGGTGGTCATCCTGGCCGCCCCGTCGGCCTACCTGAAAACCTTCCTCGAACCGCTCCGCACGCCGCTCCGCGACAAATTCGTGGTCTCGGCCATCAAGGGCATCGTCCCGGGCGACTACCAGACCGTCGTGGAGTACATCCACGACCGCTACGAACTGTCGTACAAGCAGATCGGGCTCATCTCCGGCCCGTCGCACGCCGAGGAGGTCTCGCGCGGCAAGCTCTCCTACCTGACCGTCGCCTGCACCGACCCGGAGAACGCCCGCCTGATCGGCAGCCGTTTCGCCACGGACTCCGTGCGCATAAGCTGTTCGACGGACCTCTACGGCATCGAATACGCCGCGATTCTGAAAAACATCTACGCCATCTCGGTCGGCATGGCCGTCGGGCTGGGCTACGGCGACAACTTCCTGGCGGTGCTGATCGCCAACTGCGCCGCGGAAATGACGCGTTTCCTCGACGGGAGCTACCCCGCACAGCGCAACACGCAGGTGTCGGCCTATCTGGGCGACCTGCTGGTGACCTGCTACTCGACCTACAGCCGCAACCGCCGGCTGGGGCTGCTCATCGGTCACGGCTGCACGGTGCGCAGCGCGCTGAACGAGATGACGATGGTGGCCGAAGGGTACTTCGCCGCCGACTGCATCCGCCACATCAACTTCCGCCACCGGGTCGAAATGCCCATCGCGGAGATGGTCTATGACGTCCTCTACCGGGGCGCGTCGGCCCGTCTCAGGATGAAGGAACTGACAACCAAATTAATCTGAAAGGATATGAAAACCGTAACACTGGACATTGCCAAAACGGGCATCGGGATTCCGGCCGACATGAAGGCCAAAGCGCAGCAGGCCAACGCCCTGCTCCATTCGGGCGAAGGCGAGGGCAACGACTTCCTGGGGTGGGTGCATCTGCCCTCGTCGATTTCGGAGGCCGACCTCGGGGCCATCGAGGCCGAGGCGGCGAAGCTGCGCGCCCGGGCCGACGTGGTCGTCTGCATCGGCATCGGCGGCTCGTATCTCGGCGCCAAAGCCGTGCTGGAGGCCCTGAGCGACCCCTTCAAGCTGCTGCACAAGGAGCAGACGCAGCCGACGGTCCTCTTCGCCGGACAGAACATTTCGGAAGACTATATCCATGAACTGCTCGACGCACTGAAGGAGCACTCGTTCGCCGCCATCGTGATCTCCAAGTCGGGCACGACGACCGAGCCGGCCATCGCCTTCCGCCTCATCAAGGCCGAACTCGAACGGCGCTACGGCAAGCAGGAGGCCGCGCAGCGCATCGTCGCCGTGACGGACAAGGCCCGCGGCGCGCTGAAGACGCTCGCGACGCAGGAGGGCTACCCCACGTTCGTCATTCCCGACGACGTCGGCGGACGCTTCTCGGTGCTCACCCCCGTAGGGCTGCTGCCGCTGGCCGTGGCCGGCGTGGACATCCGCGCGCTCGTGGCCGGAGCCCAGGAGATGGAGCGCGCCACCGACCGCAGCGTGCCGTTCGAGGAGAACCCCGCGGCCGTTTACGCGGCCGTGCGCAACCTGCTCTACGCCGGCGGCAAGAAGATCGAGATTCTCGGCTCCTACGAACCGAAACTCCAGTATATCAACGAGTGGTGGAAGCAGCTCTACGGCGAGAGCGAGGGCAAGCAGGGCAAGGGCATCTTCCCGGCGAGCGTCACGCTGACGGCCGATCTGCACTCGATGGGCCAATACATCCAGGAGGGCGAGCGCACGCTCTTCGAGACGATCATTTCGGTCGAAAAGCCCGCCCGCGAGGTCCGGATCGAAGCCGATGCGGAAAACCTCGACGGACTGAACTTCCTGGCCGGCAAACGCGTCTCGGAGGTGAACCGCATGGCCGAACTGGGCGTGCAGCTGGCCCACATGGACGGCGGCGTGCCGAACATCCGCATCGCCATTCCCGAAATCTCGGCCCGCGTGATCGGCGGCCTGCTCTACTTCTTCGAGAAGGCGTGCGGCATCAGCGGTTACCTCCTCGGCGTGAACCCGTTCAACCAGCCGGGCACGCGTGCTGATCTGGGCGAGGTCCGGGGACATGCGGCATCTGGCGCTGATGGAGACCTGCCGCCGCCGGCTGGCGGCCAACGGACCTGCGGGCGCACGGGGCAACATCGCTGGCAGGGCGGCAGACAAGGGTTCGGCAGGCGATTCGGCGAACGGAACGGCAATCAATTC
>VOFI01000285.1_pt1 | contig 214001 bp, 201 predicted proteins | sample 5384131 | NCBI WGS metagenome assembly VOFI01 (sample SAMN12384728, study PRJNA508395) | human gut metagenome | isolation source: healthy gut H | host: Homo sapiens | reverse complement strand
CGCTGATTATAAAAATTATTATATTATATTTTGATGGAAAAAAATCGTTATGTTTCATAGGCAAACAAAAATTTGCAAATAACCTTTATTGACACTGGCTCTGGATCATGCTACTGGGAAAATGATCATGGAGGATTGCTCTCCTCTAATTTCATCATCAATCCCAGTTCTTTAATGCCTTATGAATACTCCAACTACTTCTTCTGCCGGCACCCCTTCTTCCATCCCCGCTTACCGCAAATGGTACTTTGGCTCTACGGCCAAACCCATGCCGCGTGGCATGCGCGCCTCTCCGGAGCCCCGATCCGCTACCGTTCGAGGAAATCCACGAACACGATGAAATTACCGTGGGACCGCCCAGTACGTCGGCGGATGGACACAGTGCTCACGGTTACTTTACCATTCCGGAAGGAGCGGACGGTAAAAAGCTCTACGGCACCTGTTCGCTCTTCCTGGGGGTGGACGACTGGGGCAGCCTGGAAGTGAAGGACTCCAGCGGCAGCGTGGTGGCGCAGGTGGACCTGAAGAAAGACTCGCAGACGGCAGGCAAGCAGGGCGGCCATAAATACCTCTTCTCGGCGGAAACAGGAATGCTCCTCTCCTACACCACCACCGACAAGCAGGTCATCTCCAACGCGTCATCCTACCTGGACGTCAAGCATGCCGAAGACGGCTCGCTGAGGCAAATCTGGAACCTGTGGGACGGCCTGCTCAACGTGGAAAACGTCACGGCCACGGGCTACACCATCGCTCTCTATACCCCTGGCCAAATCACCGGAACGGACGAACAGGGATTTTATACGGTCACCGGGACACCCTTTAAAACATTCAACCTTTCCCTTTCCGCGGACGGCCACTTCACCGTCACGGAACAGGCGCCGGCCAGGCAGCCCTACGCCGTCACCTGGTGGAACGACGGCCTGGCGTGGAACATGCGGCAGGGCACAGGGGAAGACGCCGTCACGACCATCCGCACGCGCACGGAGCTGGAACCGGAAGACTCGGTCTGGCAGCTGGTGACGGAAATCTCCAAAGGAGGTATCGTGGCAGAGCGCACCTGCTCCATCTATCAAACGACGGACGTAGGCGATCTGCTGCTCACTCAAGTGGAAGGCTATCAAAGCCCGGAAGCCCAGACCACGCAATACGCCTACGACCAGTGCGGACGGCTCAAGACGGAAACTGCCCCGGACGGCAGCCAAATTCCATTACGCGTATGACCTCTACGGACGCCTGCTCTCCCGCGACGAACCGTGGGCGGAAAGCGGCAGGCGCATCACGCGCTACACCTATGCCTATTCGGGAGAAGCCGACTTCAACGACGAACCCGCCACGGAAACGGTAGACCTGCTTCCGCTGGAAGGGCACATCAAGACGCTGACCACCACGGCCTACAAGTACGCGACAGCCAACCACGTCAAAAGGACGGAAAAGAGGGTCACGGGGTTAGGTGTGACGGGAACGCGCCTGACGGCCACGGAACAATGGCTGCCCGGCGCGCCCGACGTCTACGCCCGCGGACGCATCCGGATGACCCGAGACCTCACCGGCGTGCAAACCTGGCACGACTACGCGGCCACTACGGAACACGGTGCCCTCTACACGGAAACAGTAGAAACGCGCCTCAACGGGGGAAACCGTGCCGGGCCAGAGCACGCGCACCATCACCTGGATCACGGCGGAAGGGCAGCGCGTCAGGGAAGAAAGCTACGCTCTGCTCACCGGCGGGGAATGGACTATCACAGACAGCGCCTCCTATGAATTTGACACGCAGAACAGGTGGGTGAAAAGGACGGCGGGCAATGGCCGAATAACGGAGCGCGAGCTGATGTGCGACGGGCGCCTGTTGTGGGACATTGATGAAAATGGTGTAAGAATGGACTATGCCTACGACACGGCGCGCCAACTGGTAGAAACGACCCGCTCCGCCGTAATGGACGGGGAAACCGTCATCACGCCGGAAATCATCACCACCTACACCCGGGATGCGGCGGGGCGCATCCTCTCTACGCGCCGGGATACGGGGGCCATGACGACCAGCGAAAGCTCGGAGTACGACTTGCTGGGGAGGATAACTTCCTCTACGGACGTCCTGGGCCGGGTCACCACCTACGCCTACAGCCAGGATGGCTTGACGACGACGCAGACCATCCCCTCGGGAGCCACGTTCGTCACGCGCAACGCGCCGGATGGAACGGTCCTGGAAGAATCCGGCACGGGACAGCGGCATATCATCTATTCCCTCGACTTGGTTGCCGACGGCGTTCGGACCTTCACGAAAGCCGTCTCCGGGGAAACGGAAACCGAACTGCAGCGCAGCGTCGTCAACGGTGCCGGGGAAATTCTGCGCACGGGCGTCCCCAACACCGTCGGCGGAGTCATTTACACGAGGAGCACCTACAACGCCAAGGGACAGCTGACCAAGGAACAGACAGATGCGGAAACCGCAGCTACGACGATGGCGCCGACCCTGTGGGAATACGACGACTTCGGCAATAAGGTCAAGGAAACCTGGAAGCTTGCCGATCCGGCCACCGTGTCCAACTCGCGCATCACCACGTGGAGCTACGGCGTGGAACAGGCGCAGGACGGCGTGTACCGCGTCGTCACGGCGACCAGGAACAACGGCCAGGGGACTACCTATGGCGAAACGCAGAAGACGCTGGTTTCCTCCCTCTCGGCCACGCTGGAAAGCAAAACGATCTCCATCGATCCCAGAGGAAATATATCCACACAGTGGAGCGAATACGGCGTGGGGGCCGTCCGGATGCAAAAAAGCAGCATCCCCACTTCCAATATCACGGCCACCGCGACGGTCATCGACGACTTTACTACCACGCAGACGGACCACGCGGGCATTACTTCCACGCAGACCCGAGCCTATGCGGAAACAGGCATCATCTACACTAACACGGACGGCCGTGGCAACACAGTCACGACGCGCACCGACATCGCCGGGCGTACTGTCTCGGTGACAAATGAGGCGGGCGACACGACCTCCACGGCCTACAGCCCTTACTTCGACCAGCCTTCCGCCGTCACCAACGCCCTCGGGAAAACGACATGCTACAACTACGATCTCCGGGGCCGCAATACGGCGCAATGGGGAACGGGCGCCCAGCCCCTGCTCTTCGGCTACGACGAAGCCGACAGAATGGTCAGCCTTACCACCTTCCGGGAGGACGCGGGCGACATCACCACCGACCCCACGGGACGCACGGACGGAGACGTCACCACCTGGAGCTATGATGAAGCCACGGGGCTGTTGGCGCGTAAAACCTACGCGGACGGAACGCATGAGGACACCGCCTACAATGCCCTGAACCTCAGATCCACGCTCACAGACGCGCGGGGGGGTGGTCACCACCTGGGGCTACAATCTGAAGAAAGGGGTCAACACCTCCGTCTCCTACAGCGACTCCACGCCCGGCATCCAGTACGCCTACAACTGCCTCAACCAGCTGACCCGGGTCACGGACGCCTCAGGCTCTCGCACCATCACTTACACTCCCTACAACGAACCGGACACCGATAGCATCACCATAGGAGGCGCCTCCTGCCAGCTCCAGGAAAACTACGATGCCTACGGCCGGTCCTCCGGCTATACCCTGAAACAGGGAACCGACGTCCTCCAGGAAGCAAGCCAGGGCTATGAAGCCAACGGGAGGCTTGCCGGCGCCGGAATCGTGCACGGAGGAGAAGAACAAACCTTCGCCTACGGCTACCTGGCGGGAAGCAGCCTGCCCTCCAGCCTCGCGATGCCCAACGGCATCGTCCGGGAACTTGCCTATGAAGAACACCGTGACCTGGCAGTGGCCATAAGCTGCCGTCTGGGGGGAACCGCGCTGGTCTCCCGCAGCCAGAGCTACGACGCATTGGGACGCCCGGTCACCCGCACCCAGCAGCGGGGAACCGAAGCAACTCGTACTGACAGCTTCAGCTACAACGGCAGAAACGAACTCACCGGGGCTACTCTGGGAACAGCCCCTACGGTTACAGCTACGACAACATCGGCAACCGCAAGACGGCGCGGGAACTGGCCGAGGAACTTTCCTACGCGGCCAACAACCTCAACCAGTACACAAGCATCGAAGAAAAAGCGGAGGCGCCTTTTGTGCCGACGTACGACGCCTCGGGCAACCAGACCCTCATCAAAACCTCGACGGGCATTTGGACAGTGGTCTACAACGCGGCCAACCGCGCGGTGAGCTTCACCAGCCAGGACGGCAGTACGGTGGTGGAATGCGGCTACGACTACCAGGGACGCCGCTACATGAAGAAGGTCACCGTCAACGGGACGGTCGCCAGCCATGAACGCTACCTGTACCGTGGCTACCTGCAACTAGCAGCGTTGGACATGCTGGACAACCGGAACGTGCTTCGGACACTGTTGTGGGATCCCCTGGAACCGGTGGCCACGCGTCCCCCCTGGCCCTGGTGCAGGAAAATGCCCTTTACTGCTATGGAATGGACTTTAACAAGAACGTCACGGAGGTGTTCGCTGGAGAGGGAGCTATTGCGGCAACTTATGACTACTCGCCATACGGACAGGTTGTTTCCACGGGGGACCTCGTCCAGCCGGTGCAGTGGTCCAGCGAGATGAACGATGTAGAATTGGCCCTGGTCTATTACAACTACCGTTATTACAATCCCGCCGATGGAAGGTGGATCAATCGTGATCCCATCACTGAAGAAGGGGGATGGAATTTGTATGAATTTATGGGTAATATATGCGTATATAAATGTGATTATCTTGGATTAAAAGACTGGACATGTGATAAAAAACATTTGGGGTGGTACGATAAATTATCCTTTACATTAACAAATACCATTGGAGGAGAGGAATACGCAGTATCTGATCCCCAAAGTGTTATTATTGGTACTTTTAAAGAAAAGCTTCAAGATGCAGCAAAAAGTATATTAGAGCAGGAAATAGACGGCAGACAAATTATTGAAGCAGCTAGAAAAGCTGTCAATGATAATTGGTTTATGCGAAGTCTTTCTGGAATAGTACAAAATACTCGAACGAATGCATATATATTGGAAGAAACAAAACTAAGTGTTAAGTTGGAATATTGTTGTTGTGAAATTGACAATAAAGGTAAAATAAAATATTTTATGAATCCTGTATCGGGCGTAGATAGCTTTAATCTAATATTCAGTCTAAAAGAAGCTAGTATGAGAAGAATGAACACCTATACTAATCAATTAAAAGTCATGCTAAAAAGAACTGCATCGAACCTTAAGAAGAAAGCATGTAAAAAGCAAAAAAAATGAATAATCTTAAATTTATATTTTACTTATCAGGAATATACTTGATTGCAGTTCCTGATAACATAGTCTTGGCAGAATCTTCATCATGCATCCCAAGCCATGCAACCAAAATAAATAAAATAAGATCAGAATTTCCGATGGTGCAATTTTATGAGAAAACTTTGGCATTGTATATAGAAGCAAAATTAGCATATTCTACTTCTGAATTGCCATCCTCTTTATTTAAGCTTCTTACAGGTTGCTCTCAAAAAGATATAAGTAAGTCTTCTGTAAATTTTTTAACCGATATAATATACGATTATCTTATAGCCGTTAAAACTCATCAGATACCTAGATCTGCCGAAATTGAAGCCATATTAATTAACCATCTTCTAATGAAGGATGAAGGGGATGACAAGGTCATTAACTCAATCAACAGACGAATCGGACCAGAAACCGGTATAAAAATAAGAATTTATTCAGATTCTGAGATAAACGATATTTCAGATAATTTATCTCATACTATTTTTCCTTTAGGTAGTTTTGAAGACTTATCTTCTTATCCGATATGCTCTATTGATTCTTATTCTCCTGAACTAATATTATACGTTTATGAAAATGGTGTTTATAATTTAAAAAAAATGTGTAGAATTTTTAAATAAAATGAAACCTTCTGATATGTTTTTTAATGTGCATGATTATTATTCAAATAAACTGAATTTACTTTTATTTAAAACATGGAACATGTTAAAAAAAGAAAAATACACAGAAAGTCAATGGGAGCTATTTTATAGCATTCCCCTATCATCTATAGAAATAAAGAAATAAAAATCCTTTTGAATGTTTAGATTTTTATAAAAAATAAAGTCTACGATTTTCAATTTTTAATTTGAATCCTAATTACCGCAATCGTGCGATGAGCTTCACCAGCCGGGACGGCAGTACGGTGGTGGAATGCGACTACGACTACTAGGGACGCCGCTACATGAAGAAGGTGACGGTGAACGGAACGGTCGTCAGCCATGAACGCTACCTGTACCGCGGCTACCTGCAACTAGCGGCGTTGGACATGCTGGACAACCGGAACGTGCTTCGGACACTGTTGTGGGATCCACTGGAACCGGTGGCCGCGCGCCCCCCCCATTCTGGTGCAGGGCGCCTCTCTTTACTGCTATGGATGGGACTTCAACAAGAATGTGACGGAAGTTTTTGATGGGCAGGGAACGATCGCGGCGGCTTACGACTACTCGCCCTATGGGATAGTTGGCAGCACAGGCAACCTCGTCCAACCCGTACAGTGGTCCAGCGAAATGAACGATGGCAAATTGGCTCTGGTCTATTACAACTATCGTTATTATAATCCTGCAGACGGCAGGTGGATTAACAGGGATCCTATCGCTGAAGAAGGGGGATGGAATTTGTATGGGTTTGTTGATAATGAAGTGGTATTCTCTATTGATTATCTCGGAAAAGAAACTAACGAATTTGGCTACACAATGACTATCCCTGCGGGTTACATACCCATTCTTCTTATTATTGAGGGAAGTATATCAATAGAAAAAAAGAAAAATTGTGTATGCATTGAAGCAAAATTACGAACAGATGTTGGTATAGGTGTAGCATAAGACTTAAAATTAAACAAAAATGGTTGCCTATTCTGCCTGATATTGAATATTCTTTACGAACTATGGTTGCTGGATTAAGTAATGAAAAAATACTTAAAATTGACAATTGTAATGGTAAAACTTCAACATCCTATCGGGAAAAAATTATTAGGATTGTCTCATAGAATTGATGCGGGTATTACATTATCATCTTATATACAAGCATCTTATTCTATTGATTTTAAGATAAGTGCTGGGTTAACTTTGAATGCAAAACCAATATCTTTAACTTTAGATGCAAGGGGTATGTTAAGATTGCCGCTACTTTGAAAATTCCATTTGTATAGATCAAACTGAAGAAATCGCTAACAAATCTTTTAATGAAAATAAAAAAAATATGGTCTAAATAATGAACACGATATAATTAGTCATCTTTATTATGATTTACCCTGAATCTCCTTTAACTGGATATGAATATTTCGAATTAGTTTGTGGATGTATTTTTGTAATCCTATTTTTAAGAATCCTTGTTTGGATCAAAAAAAACTCTTAATTTTTCATTTAATAACTTCCCTTTTTCAATTATCAAACTTACAATTTATTTCTTTCTGATCTCTGGAATAAGTGGAGTTTTGTCAACAATGTATTATGGTATAAATCTATTATGGGAAAACTTTTCGAATGAACTTTTAATATCATATACAGCATTAATTTTTTCTTTATCTTATTATAGTCATTGAGTGTTTCAGAATAATAGATGTTTTGAAGAAAATCAAAAATAAATCTGATTCCAATTGAAATAATCATGAAAAAATGTTTTCAGACTTGTTTTATAAGAAGCTAGCGTATTACAAAGAACACAGGAAGAGAATTGAATCGGAACATTTTCCATATGATATCAGAGCGTTTATCTACCCGTACGATTCCCCCCACTTCACCATTTGCCATCTAGGCCATGGCCTGCCTTGAACTAAAAATGTAGATTTATGTCTTCTATACTGTGGGTTCTTATTTCGTCCTTTTTGATGTGTTTATTAACATCAAAGACAAAGCAAGAAGAAAAGTTTTATAAAAGGAGAGAAATTCAGAATATAGTTAGAAAATACAAAATCAGTGCTGAAATTATAGGTTCTTTATTTCTCATTGTTTTATGTGCACTCATTCTGTTAGCTCTGTACCAATCTGGCGGATGCGTTGTGATCGCTATATTCCTAAGTTCTGTGTACACGTTATTATTGATGTCCTGTGTGGCTATAGTTGTATACGTTCTTTGTAAGATAAACGCACATTGGAATCCAGATGAACTTTATCTTGTAATTGCTATCCGAGGAAATATGTCTTACAGACGATTAAAGCAAGTACATTTTTTTCTTTTAGGAATGGCTTTTTCAGGTTTTGTGTATTCGATTATTTATTTAATATTAAATATGTAATTTATATTTAAAAACGGAATTATGAATAATAGTCTTGCTGTAAGATTTCCAAAAGATTCTAGCTTTTGATATTCAGAAAATTGCTCAGATGAAAAACAGAGAAGATCCATGAAACAAGACTAGAGTAAACAGTTCCGTATTTTTTAATTGCGGTAGCTTATTATTATTCTTTATAGGATCGTGTCCGGCTCAGGCAGCCTCGTCCCGTCCGTGCAGTGGTCCAGCGAGATGAATGACGAAGAACTCGCCCTGGTCTACTACAATTACCGTTATTACAATCCTGCAGACGGCAGGTGGATTAACAGGGATCCCATCGCTGAAGAAGGGGGATGGAATCTTTATGGGTTTGTTAAAAATTCTCCATATATTTTTAATGACTTAAATGGAAATGACAGATACATTTCACAGATTTTACCTGATCAATTATTCGACATGACATTTACCTTGCATATAGGTGTAGCTGTTGATCTTTGGGAGAAGAACAAAGACGGGAAATGGTGTAAAGTAGGGGTTAAGACGTTTGATTGTGGTTTGAATTCTACTGATAGGCTAATGGGATGGTTGGCGCAAAAATGGGTAGAACCCCGGAATCCATTATATGCTCTAAAATTAGGGGAGATAATAATCATAAAAATATTATTAGGATCGTTTGTTATAGGAAATGGTTATATTGAATCTTCCGATGGTTTGAATCTAACTAATCCAGAAACTATTCCATCCTCTCCTGTAAAAGATATGAATATGCTTCGGGGAGTGCAACAGGATATGGAAAACCCTCCTCCATACAATATGTTTATTAATAATTGTGTGGATTGGTCTTATAGAGCTATATGGTATGGAAGAAATAGAACATAAACGAAACGCAAAAAAAAGCAGTAAAAAAAATTGTAACATTTGATATCCTTTCTCAAGATAAGAAAGGAAAAATGGGCAATTCTATTGTAAACTATATTATTTTCATGATATTGATTGTTCCGGTGATGTATTATTTTCTTCCGAGAAAAATAGGATGTAATTATGATACGTTGCTAACAGTGCCACTCGGGATTCTAATATGGATGATATCTTTCTTTAATATTTTCGTCATATATGAAAAATCAAAAAATTTTATTCATTATCTTTTATTTATTTCCAATTTGTGGAGTTGTAATTTCATGGATATTCCGTTAATTCCTTATGGAAGAATATGAAATAACTATCAATTAGATTTAATGGCTAATTTAATATTGGAAGGTGCTTCTTATAGCTACGCCGGATGAAATGCTGAAAAGCAGTGTCAAGACGTCTCGTGTTGTTCAGAAAGAAACAACTGTAGGCTAAAAGCCCATGTGACTTGTTATGCCAGCCGAGGCTTTATTCCTTTTTGGGACTTCCGGAAGGAGGTTCTGATATTGGTTGGAATATGTTACTTAATGATTCTCAATGCAACTAATATACCACATAATTCATATCATATTAATTTGCGGGGTTGCTCCTTGGCTTATTGGCGCCGGACATTCCATGTGTTTATCTAATTTTCACCATGCCGTCATGGCTGGATTTTCAATGATTGTATTTTCATTTCCAGTAACATTTATATTGGCTGTAATTGGCTGGGTAATCTGGCGTATTTTCCCTAGTGAAATAAATCAACTGGTAGCTTGTTTTTTAGGACTGATTATCGGACTCGTTATGGGCGCTATGCTGGACCGTATCTTATGCGATGAACATCATTATTTTTTTATATTGTCAGGAGCGGTTGGATTAATGGTAGGATATATTGAATTTTATCTATTTAAATTATATAATGATGAAATAGAGGAATAGTTCTATTACACTCGCCATCCAAATTAAGGGGTGTTGTGTGGATAAACAGAATATCCTTTCCATTAAATTAAGAAGCCGAAAGAAGAAACTACTGCCATCGAGGAATGTAGTTATTAACTACGTGGAACAGAAACGTCCGCGCCGACAGCTTCACTTATGAGGCCAGAAGTGAACTCACTAGAGCCGCCTTGGGAACAGTCACGTCAACATCGGCAATCGCAAGGCGGCGCGGGAGATAGCGGAAGAACTCACTTACGCAGTCAACGAACTCAACCAGTACACCCGCATGGAAGAAAGTGGGGAAACGCCCTTTGTGCTGCAATATGACGCTTCAGGCAACCAAAAAACATTGATCAAGACCGCAACGGGCGTGTGGACAGCTATGTACAACGCAACCAACCATACGGTAAGCTTCACCAGCGAGGACGACGCATAGTAGTGGAATGCGGGTACAACTCCATGGGACGCCGCTACATGAAGAAAGTCACCGTCAACGGGACGGTCGCCAGCCATGAACTCTACCTGTACCGTGGCTACCTGCAACTAGCGGCGTTGGACATGCTGGACAACTGGAACGTGCTTCGGACACTGTTGTGGGATCCCCTGGAACCGGTGGCTACGCGTCCCCTGGCCCTGGTGCAGGCCGCCTCTCTTTACTGCTATGGAACGGACTTCAACAAGAATGTGACGGAAGTTTTTGATGGGCAGGGAACGATCGCGGCAACTTACGACTACTCCCCCTATGGGATAGTTGGCAGCACAGGAAACCTCGTCCAGCCGGTGCAATGGTCCAGCGAAATGAACGATGGCAAATTGGCTCTGGGTCTATTACAACTATCGCTATTACAATCCTGCAGACGGCAGGTGAATTAACAGGGATCCGCTAAAGGAAGAGAATTTTTTAGAAATATATTTGAAAAAGACTGTCCGGTAAAAGTCGTTTTTGCTGTAGCAGGATTCTGTCTGTTTGTTACTGTACAGCAGGAGCTTTCTGAGCTTCCGGCACGGGCAGGGGCGTTCTCTGGATGGTGACGGGCGTTCCTACGCTGGTTTGCTTGTAGAGAATTTCCGCAACGTTCCGCGGCAGGCGCACGCAGCCATGGGAGATGGGGTGGCGCCGTACCTTCCCCACATGCAGCCCCAGGCCCGCATTGGTAAGCCGCTGCCAATAGGGCATGGGGGAACCGTCAAAGCGGCCTCCCTCCGGAACGGGGTCCGTGGATTCGGCGTTGTAGTTGATGCATTTGCCTTCCGCATCATACATCTTGCCGTAAAGGTTGGAGGCGTGGTCTTCCTTTTTGGAGATGACGGTGTAGTCTCCCGTTTTGGTCGGGTAGGCCTTGACGCCGGAGGAGAGGGGAAAGTCCATGGCGATCAGGCCGTCCACCAGGTACTGGCCCCGCTGCTCGTCCAGGCAGACGAAGATTTTACGGGATTTCTTCGGCTTGCGGTTCAGAAGGGTGTCATCCTTGTACACGTCATACGTTTTCCGGTAGTCCTTGCGGGCTACGAAGTGGGCATACGTGGAGGGATGGAAGGGGTTTTTGTATTCCGGGACGGATTTGTCCACGGTGCGCGGATCCGGCAGGGCCGCATGGCCCTTGCCGGAGTGGGTGCAGGACGTCCACCCCATGAGAACCACGGGGAGGACGGCCAGAAGAAAGAGATGCTTCATAAGCGGTGAAACCGGGAAGGGCCCCCGGATTACTTGGAACGCGGAATCGTGAGCTTCTGGTTGATGTGAATCATGTCGGACTTGAGGCCGTTGGCTCTCTTCAGCGCCTTGACGGAGGTGCCGTTCCTGCGGGCGATAGCTCCCAGCGTATCGCCCTTTTTCACGGTGTAGGTGCGTGCCTTGGGAGCGGGCTTGCGCGTGGTGCTCTTTCTGGCGCTCGTGCTGCGGGAGGATTTGCTGCTGGCCGTGGTTTTCCGCGTGGGGGATTTCTTGCTGACGGAAGGCTTGGCGGGCGGATTATAGGCGTAACTGGAAGAGCTGGAGGAGCTCTTCACCGGGCTGTAATGGCCGGATTCATAAGCGGGATCAGAGCTTTCCGCAATCCACGGCGGGATTTCGCCGCTGGCCGGTTCCGCAGTGTCATAGCCGGCCGTGGAGGAATTCTGGGTGGAGCAGGAAGAGAAGGGGAGCACCAGCGCGGCAGCGCAGGCGCAGGTAAAAATGAATGGCGCTTTCATGTGTGCCCCTGTTCATACTAATTTATGATTTCGGTTTCAAGGCGCTAGCGCGGATTGCCGGGATTTTTTTTCAGCCCTTGTCCAGATTATAAAAGGTTTCCGCATTTTGCGTCGTTACGCGGGCCAGCTCATCCAGTTCCATGCCTCTGGAAGCGGCGATGAAACGGGCCGTATGGATGAGGTGGGCGGGTTCGTTCATGCGGCCCCGGAGGGGTTCGGGGCTGAGGTAGGGGGAGTCCGTTTCCAGCATGATGCGGTCTTCCGGGCACCATCGCGCGGTTTCCGCCACCACGGGGGCGTTTTTAAAGGTGGCCACCCCGGTGAAGGAGACCATGCCGTCCAGTTCGTCAAAAATTCGAGCGGCCTGGGCCGTGTCTCCGATGAAGCAGTGGAACACGGGGCGCACGCGGCCCGCGTGGTTCCGGGCAATCGCCAGGGCGTCTTCAAAGCTTCCGGACCCTTTCCGGTCCCGCGTGTGCAGGACGATGTTGAGGTTCAGGCGCGCCGCCAGGTCAAAGTGCTGTTCCAGCAGGTTCTGCTGAAGGCGTCGGAAGCTGTCAGGCTCCCAGCCGCGGGGGGCTCCGTGGAAGTAGTCCAGCCCCGTTTCCCCGATGGCGGCCAGGGGAACGTCCTGCGCCATCCGGAAAAGGCGGTCCGCCCAGCCCTCCGGCGCGTCATGGGCGTCGTCCGGATGGATGCCCAGCGCGCAAAAGACCACGCCCGGGAACTGGTGCGCCCACGCCATGTTCGCCTCCCAGTCATCCGGGCGGGCTCCCAGCGTAATCATGCGGTCAATGCCTTCCCGGAGGGCATGCTCTACATAGGCTTCCCGGCGGGACTGGTCGAATTGCGCGGAAGCCAGATGGCAGTGCGTGTCAATAATCATGGCGTAAAAACCCTGGCAGGGCAGGGGAAGTCTGTGGATATTTCCCGGTTTTGAAAAGCGCAAACGCAGGGCATGCCTGATTTTTCCTTGCCACGCGGAAGTGAAACGCACAAACTGCCGCTCATGAATTGTACGGCTTTGTGCATGTGCGCCGGCCTGTTGTCGGTGGCTTCCCTTCAGGCAGGAACCCAGCAGATAGAAGCGCCGCAGGAGGGCCCTGTCATCAGTTTCCATCTGGAAAACGACATGTTCGTGGGGGATGACGATAATTATACCAACGGCGTCCGCTTTGCCTGGATGTCCGGCACCACATCCCGGAGCCACACCTTTTCCGGCATGCTGGGAACGGTGCTGGGGGGCACGAACGCTTCCGCTTCCTGGCGGCGTTTCATGGGCCTGAACGGTTCTCCCAACCTCCGCCAGCAGTGGGGGCTGGACCTGACCCAGCTCATGTACACCCCGGAGCAGAAGGCTACCTACCCCATTTATAACCAGCATCCCTACGTGGGCAACCTGACGCTGGGCCTCACCTCCCTGGTGAAGAATGAGGACAGGGCCAATTCCCTGGAATTGCAGCTGGGCACCACGGGCACGAATTCCCCTGGCGAAGGGCTCCCAGCATTCATTCATAAGCTGTGGGGCATGGAACAATGGCCCGGCTGGTCCAACCAGCTCCCCGGAGAGATGACGGCCAATCTGTTTTTCAAGCGCTACTACCGCCTGCGCGGGCTGGAAAAGCGCTACAGCTCCGGCTTTGAAACGGACGCCCTGGCGTACTGGCACGCGGATGCCGGCACGGTGAAGGTGCAGGCGGGCGGCGGCATGTCCTTCCGCTTCGGCTACAATCTGGGCAATACGTCTCCGGAAAACAGCATCCGCGGGGCCACCAGCGCCGCGCCGCCCTTTGTTTACAACAGGACGAACGTCGCCAACTGGGGGGGTACGGCTATCTGCACGCCGCCGTGCGCGCCGTGGCCCATGACCTGTACCTGGACGGCACGGTGTTCCGCTCCTCTCCGGAGTACGTGAACAAGTATCCCGTGGTGGGGGAATGGGGTTACGGCTTCGGCCTCCGGTACAAGCGCACGGAACTGCTGTTCGGCCTGCACTACATCACGAAGGAGTACACGCAGCAGGAATCCATGCAGTGCGTGGGCGTCCTCCAGTTAAAGCATACTTTTTAACGGCTGCGTTCTCCGCAGGCGGTCCATAAACGCAACGGCAGCTTGCAAAGGTGAAGTTTGCTGTTAGAATTAGAATTGCGGATTCGTATGTAACAGGACAATCCGTTTTTGCATACCAACGTTGACACATACTTACTTCATGAGAACGACCAGATCCTGGCTTTTATCCTGTACCGCGCTGGCGGTAGGCTCCGCCATGTGCGGCCTGGGAGCCCCGGGCGATTCCTCCCCCGCCCCGCCCCACAGGGCTGGAATGGGAACAGGAACAGAACCTGCATTTGAACAAGGAGGCCCCCACGGCCTTTTTTGCGTCTTTCAGCGATTTGCAGTCCGCCCTGAAAGTGCTGCCTGAAAACAGCAAGTGGCGCAAGTCCCTGAACGGCCAGTGGAAGTTCCACTGGGCCAAGGACCCCCAGAGCCGCCCGGCCGATTTTACAAGCCGGATTACGACGTGAAGGACTGGAAGGAAATCAAGGTGCCCTCCTCCTGGCAGACGCAGGGCTACGGCACCCCCATTTATTCCAACCAGCCGTACCCCTTTGAACGCTCCTGGCCCTATGTGATGAAGGAGCCCTCCAACAAGAATTACACGTCCTACAAGGAGCGGAACCCCGTAGGCTCCTACCGCCGCACGTTTGAAGTGCCCGCGGACTGGGACGGCAGGGAGGTGTACATGCAGTTCGACGGCGTGGATTCCTTCTTCTACCTTTGGATCAACGGGCAGTATGTGGGCTTTTCCAAGGATTCCCGCAATCCGGCCCGCTTTGACATCAGCCCCTATCTCAAGAAAGGTGAAAACGTGGTGGCCGCGGAGGTGTACCGCCATTCAGACGGCGCGTACCTGGAATGCCAGGACATGTTCCGCCTGTCCGGCATTTTCCGCAACGTTTCCATTTTTGCGCTGCCGAAGGTCCATATCCGCGACTTTTTCGCGCAGACCAACCCGGTGGACCAGCGGGACTGGGCCCTGAACATTGACCATGCCAAGCCGGGCACCATGAACGGCGACTGGCGTCTCCAGGTGGATGTGGACGTGCGCAACCTGTTTCCCGCGACGGAAAAGCTGGACGGCTGCACGGTTTCCATGGCCCTGTATGATGCCGGCGGCAAGCTGGTGGAGCCCGTCAAGCCCAAGGACGCGCCGTATGACGGCGTGCTGGAAAAATCCCTGCGCATCACCGGCATGAAGGATTTCAAGACTTCCCTGCTGGGCATTTACGCCAAGCCTCGCCTGTGGTCCGCGGAGGATCCCAACCTGTACACCCTGGTGCTGACGCTGAAGCGTGACGGCAAGACGGAGGAAATGGTTTCCTCCCGCGTGGGCTTCCGCAATGTGGTGATCAAGGACAGCGTGTTCCTGGTGAACGGCCAGCCGGTCAAGGTGAAGGGCGTGAACCGCCATGAAAGCCATCCGGAAACCGGGCACTACGTGACTCCGGAACAGATGGAGGAGGAAGTGCAGATGATGAAGCGCGCCAATATCAACCATGTGCGCTGCTCCCATTATCCCGCGGACCCCTATTTCTACTACCTCTGCGACAAGTACGGCATTTACGTGCAGGACGAGGCCAACATCGAGTCCCACGGCTACTACTACGGCAAGGAGTCCCTTTCCCATCCCATCGAATGGATGCCGGCCCACGTGGACCGCATCATGGCGATGGTGGAGCGCAACAAGAACCATCCCAGCGTGATCATGTGGTCCCTGGGGAATGAGGCAGGGCCCGGCCAGAATTTCCGCAGCGCGGAAAAGATCGTGAAGGCCAGGGACATGTCCCGCCCCACCCACTATGAGCGCAACAACGACATTGTGGACCTGGGTTCCAACCAGTACCCCTCCGTGGACTGGACGCGCTCCATGGCGGCCAACAAGAACTTCCCGAAGCCCTACTACATTTCAGAGTACGCGCACAACATGATGAACGCCATGGGCAACCTGGCGGATTACTGGGAGGCCATCGAGTCCTCCGACCGCATCATGGGCGGCGCCATCTGGGACTGGGTGGACCAGGGCCTGTACAAGACCCTGCCGAACGGGGAGAAGATGCTCGCCTACGGCGGCGACTTCAACGACCATCCCAACAGCGGCCAGTTCGTGTTCAATGGCACCATCCTGGCGGACCGCACGCCGGAACCGGGTTACTTTGAAGTGAAGCACGTTTATCAGAACATCTCCACGTCCCTGACGGACGATGGCAGGATTTCCATTTTCAACAAGAACTTCTTCACGGACCTGACCCCGTATGACATCACCTGGACCCTGACGGAGAACGGGAACGTGGTCGCGGAAGGCAAGTTGGATACGCCGCCGGCCGGGCCCCGGGAAAAGATCGTGGTGCCCGTGCCGGACATCCCGCAGCTGAAGAACCGGAAGCCGGGAGCGGAATACGCCCTGCGCATCGGCTACAAGCTGAAGAAGGACAAGGACTGGGCCGGGAAGGGCTATGAACTGGCTTTTGACCAGCTCCAGCTTCCCGTGCAGGGAGACCTGCCCATGTTCAAGGCCCCGGCAGGCAAGGTAAGCCTCAGCGCGGACAAGCACACCGTGTCCGGCAAGGATTTCTCCGTGCAGTTTGACGCGGCTACCGGAGAACTGGCCCAGTTCACCGTGAACGGCAAGCCCCTGTTCAAGACGCCCATGGCGGTGAACGCCCTGCGCGCCGCTTCCAGCAATGAGCCGGGCGTCATGGCCAAGAGCATGGCCAACGGCCTCCGTGAACTGAAGCATGAACTGCTCAGCTATGAAGCCGTGGACAACGGCAGCAGCGTCACCGTCAAGCAGTCCGTCAAGGTAAGCGGCAAGCAGGCTGAAAACATCAGCGGCTATGGCGACACCAAGACCTCCATCACGCCTAAAAAGCAGCCCCTGAATGACACGAACACCCATTTCATCAACAATCTGGAATGGACCATCTACCCGGATGGAACCGTCGTCTGCCAGTCCGTGCTGCTGCCGCGCGGCAATCCCCTGGAGCTGCTGCGCCTGGGGTATGAGCTCCAGTTGCCGGCGAACATGGACAACGTGACCTATTACGGCCGCGGGCCGGAGGAAAACTATGCGGACCGCAAGAGCGGCATGCCTCTGGGCGTGTACAAGACGACGGCCCGGGATTCCTTCTTCCCGTACGGCAGGCCGCAGGATTGCGGCAACCATGAAGACACCCGCTGGGTGGCCGTCACGGATGACAAGGGGCAGGGCCTGCTCTTCGGCTCCGTGGGCGCCCCGTTTGCCTTCTCCGCCCTTCCGTACACCACCACGGACCTGATTCTGGCGAACCACCCCGTGGAGCTGCCCAAGACGACGGACAAGACCGTGCTGGTTCTCTCCTCCGCCACGCGCGGCCTGGGGGGCGCCTCCTGCGGCCCCGGCCCCATGAGCAGGGACATCATCAAGGCCAACAAGCCCTACCCGCTGTCCTTCTTCATGCGACCCGTCACCTCCAAGTCCTACAAGGGTGAAATCCGCGTGCCCGCGGCCCAGCTGGACATGACCATGCTGACCCGTACGGACAAATACACGGTCAAGAGCGTGACCAGCCAGGAGCAGGGCGAGGCGGACGCCGAGTTCGCCATTGACGGGGACCCCGGCACCTTCTGGCACTCCGAGTACAACAAGACCGTGACCAAGCACCCGCACGTGCTGGCCGTGGACCTGGGCAAGGAGCGGGAGTTCTCCGGCATTACCTACCTGCCCCGCCAGGACGGAAGCAGCAACGGCCGCGTGAAGGATTATTCCGTGGAAGTGAGCGCGGACGGAGAGAAGTGGCAGCCTGCCGCCAAGGGCGCCTTCCCGGACAGCGCGGACCTTCAGGAAGTGAAGTTCCAGGCGCCCGTCAAGGCGCGCTATTTCCGCTTCTCCGCCCTCAGTGAGACGCAGGGACGGGATTACGCCGCCGTAGCGGAGCTGGACATCATCCCCGTTAAAAAGTAACTCCTGCGGTTTCCACCGCTTGAACAGACGCCCCGCCGCTCTTCGGAGTGCGCGGGGCGTTTTATTTGCCGCAATGCCGTTTGGAACCTGGTTGGAGCGCCGCAAGCCCTTGCGCCAACTAAAGATGAACCTGGGCGCCAGCGGGCGCATTTTCTGAAAACCAGTGCGGCTGCCAGCCGCATGATGAATCGGTTGCCGCAGAGGCTCGCGGCGCTCCTCCGGCGGCGGGATGTGATGAAGGAGGGCCTGGAGTGCGGCTGCCGTCTGCCTGCAAAAAAGCCTCCGCACAGGCATTCCCGTGCGGAGGCTTTAACAGTGGGAAAAGCTCTTTTAGCGCCGTCTGCGCATCATCAGCGTCGCCAGGCCGAGGAGGCTCAGCGTAGCGGTGGCGGGTTCGGGAACCAGATTGAAGTTGTCGTTAAAGAGAGGGATGGCATACCACTCATAACCCTCGGTAATGGCATCCGCCTGCGACCCGAAGAAAAAAACGTCATGTCGTTCCCCACCACTCCCGGGTATTTGGCCAGTTCGCCCGTATCCACGTTCCGGAACGTAAACATGGAGAATTCACCGGGAGAATCGTCGTTGTTGATCAGGAGGACAATGGGCTTTCCTTCCAGACCGGAGGCCAGCGTGCCGGAAAGTGAAAACTGGCCGCCATTGGTAGTGGCGCCGGGATATTCCGGAGAAACGGCGGAAAGGCTGGTGGTGAAGCTTTGCCTGATTTCCGCCATTTGGCTGTAGCTCAACTGGCCTGCGGGCGTGCTGTTTTTGGACCATTCAATCTTGCCGTCAACCAGGTCGAAAGACCAGGTACTGTCTTGAAGATATCCGAGCATGGCGGAGCCGTTTTGCAGGGAATGGCCGGAGGCGTCAAGAATGGGCGTAATAGGGGCAGTCCCATATTCGTCTTCATTGTAAACGGTGAGCGTCGTGGCAGAGGCTGCTCCCGCGATCATCAGTCCGGCGGCTGCGTACAGCAGGAAGGAATGTTTCATCATGGTATCACTTGTTAAGTTGTTATTGAGGAGTAGGTAATGTATTGGTCTGGACAGTTGTGTAAGCGGGAAGCCTGGTGCCGGAAAGGATGTTCAGGATGCCTTCCACCGCCGTGGAGGATACGTTTTCACCCGTGTCCCTGTTTTTCCACTGTCCGGAGGAAGAATCATAATAACAGGGCTCCAGAGGGCCGCCGGGTGTGAGAGGCACGTAAACCACGTCACTGGAAGGATCGGGCAGGGCGGTGTGGAGGGAGGTGCTGAGAAGCGTCTGGGGAACAGGCAGCCCCGTATGAAGGAGCGTGCTTTCCTGGGAGAGCTGGAGCCTCTGGTGCTTCTGCGCCACTTCCCCGATAACGAAGGCCTGCACGCCATTGCCGGCTTTCCGGACGATTTTAAGGGGTTCATGATTGAAGACGGGGAGAAGGCCCATGTCGTCCCGGGAACCGCGGCGCATCCATTTGTTTTCCGTAGCGGAGTGGTAAACCGGAATCTGGATGGAGGGGAGGTGGAGATATAAACGGCATCCGCCGTGCCGGAAGTGCCGCTTTTCAGGCTGAACGTATTGTCGCCTCCCAGAACATCGTTCAGGGCGCGCGCCTTGCGCAGCACGTAGGAAACCGGCTTGCTGTTTTTAATCAGGTCCGCTGCGCTTTTGTCGTCCACCGTTATTTTATTCGCCGTCCAGGAAGGGGCGGGCTTTTTCCACGCGTCCCTGTTGAGGGGAAGGGCCATCGCCTCGTCTCCGAAAATGAGTTCCAGAACATAGGCGGAATCCGTCTCCATCAGGTCGGTAAAATTGACGTCCGGATCCGTGATGGTGATTTTGCTGCCGGAAACGGTGATGTTGTTTTCCTCAAGCGTATGCTGCATCAGGGCTTCCGGATGCACTCCCAGGCCCAGATAGCCCGTTGTTTTGGCATTCAGATCCGTCTGGATGTAGCCGCAGGGCGTGCTGTACGCTGTTTCCGCATGCAGGGAGGCGGCTGTTGCCGACAACAACACGCATGTGAAGAGGGCCGCTGGCAGACAATATACCGGATTCATAAACATTAAATCATTAAGAGGAAAGGGCATGGTTTGTCAATTAAGAAAGGAAAAAACGTTCCGATTTTTTAATTTTATTTGTTAGACGGTCTTTTGCGAACGCAGAAAAACAAGGGGATTCCTGCGGTTGGCCGCGGACACGGCAAGAGCGGAATTTACCGGGTTCAAGTGCGTTTCCGGCATTTTCCGCTTTTAGTGCGGAGTGCAGTCCATCAGGAAAAAATGGCGGCATGGCATCCGGTTCCTTCTCCAATATCGGAAAAGGATGGGCTGAGGGAAAAAGGCTTTTTTCCCCTTGCCGGAAGATTCCCAGTGCCGCGTGCTTGTTTTGCCCTTAAAGCGGGCTTTCCCCTTCACGGGAAATTTTGCAGGCGCAGGAATCTCCGCCGGGGACTTTCCGCGTTCATGGGCACGGCATCCCGGAAAGTGGCGGAGCTTTTGCCTTCCGTTTCCACTTCCGCCGTCTCCGTCCAGGTCTGGAGGTCTTCCGAGGCTTCCACTGCGTGCCTGATTCCGGTGGCTTCCGGATTGACGGGCCAGTCCAGTACCAGGCAGGCGTCTCCGCCCGCTTCCTCCGTGGTGACCTGCACGACGCTACCGCAGGGTTTGAGGGGATCCAGTCCTGTGGCGTATTTCAACAGGTTGGGGATGCCGTCCCCGGCCGGGGAATCATTGGGGCCTGTCTGGTCCGTGTCCGGGTCCCGGGAGGTGATTTCATCCTCCTTCCATTCATTCCACGTGCGTTTCTGCCCCCGCTGAGTCACGGTGGCGGAGCGGACGGTTCCAAAGGAGGAAAAGGAAAGCTGCGCCGTACGGGAGCCTTCCGTGGCATTGGCCTCTGCGGCAATGGATACGGTACCATTGCCTGTATCCGCTCCCCTGCATGCCGGTGATGTTTATCCAGTCCCCCGTTTTGGAGACATTCCAGGCGGCGTCGCAGGTGACGGAGAAGACCGCCGTTCCCCCGTTTTTGGGAAGCGCCAGCGCAGCAGGGAAACCGCCAGCGCAGGGGCCCTGCCGGACTGGATGACAGTGAGGGAGACCGGCTGGACGCCAGGAACGGCAACCGTGATGGTTCCGGTGCGTTCGCCCGCGCCTTCCCAGCGGTCCACGCTGTAGGTGACGGAGCCGTTTCCGGAGCCGGAAGAGGGAGAGACGGTGATCCAGCCAGCGGAAGAGGACGCCGTCCAGGAATCGTCGCTGGAGACGGTGAACGTGGCTGCCGTCACGCCTTCCGGTCCCACGCGGACGGGCGCCCCGGCGGCGGGAACGTCCAGGGAAGGAAGGAATTCATCATACGGAATGCGCAGGAAGAAGATATTTTCGTCCCCGTTGAGCCCTTCATACAGCACGCCGATGTGGCCGTCTCCCGTTTCACAGATGTCGGAATAGCCGCAGCAGGGGCGGGAATCGTAAAGAACCTGGCGGCTGGAGGGCCATGTGGCGCCTTCGTCAAAGGAGGCTTTGAGGGTCATTCGGGCGCGGGGGGCGGAAGTTTTATCAGGGTTGGAGAAAAGGAGGGCCCTGCTGATGTTCGCGGAGTTTTCCACGGCGAGCTGGCTGGCCTGGCAGGCGGCGGGCTCCGGCAGGGCTTTCAGGTTGGTGGCATGAGCCGTCCACGTCTTCCCCATGTCGTCCGTCGTGAAGACCTTACGGTACCCGCTCCTGCTTTCATTGCGGGCGTTGAGCATCAGGCGCCCGTCGCTGAGCTCCGTGACTGCGCATTCGCTGGAGCCGGCTCCGATGCCGGGCGTGCCGGATTTGCCGGTGTCCTCGCTGATCCAGGTCTGGCCGCGGTCCAGAGAATAAATGATGCAGGACTGGGGTGTTCCCGCGCCGCTGGCGCCTGTCCATATCTGGGAAGGAAAGACAATGGGGCGCACGCCGTTGACCGTCTTCTTCATCGTAATGCCGTGGCCCGGACCCTGGAAAAAGGATTTCCAGGCCCTGTTCTTGATGTCCTTGTTGATGCTCCGGGGTTTCATTTTTACGAACTCCCCCGTGCCGGGGTCCGCGGAACCCCATGTCCGGCCGTTGTCCGTGCTGTACGCTACCACATACTGGGCGGTTTCCAGGCTTTCCACGTCCACGTTGGCCTTGGAGGAGGCCAGCCCGTGCCTGGCGATGCCTGCCACCCACAGGGTACCGTTGACTTCATCCAGAAGGATGCAGGGGTCGCTGACGCCGTAGCCGGAATGGTAGTCGTTGGCGGAATCGCCCGTGGGGTTGAAGTTGACGGCCACGTTGACGGGCGTCCAGGTGCGTCCGTTGTCCGTGGAACGGCTGCATCCCGTATCGATGTTGGCCTGCATGTCGTTCCGGCCGTCGTAGCGGATGTCGAAAACGGAGACCAGATCCCCGTTTCTGGCGCGCACGATGCCCGGAATGCGGAATTTCCTGGAGGCCTTTCCTTCCAAGGGGCCTCCGTAAACCGGATCGTTCGCCTTGGCGACGGCATAGCCTATCCGCTGCCTGGCCGTCACTCCATCGGCAACATCAGTCGTTTGCCCGTCCACGGTGACGGAGGTGATTCTGGCGCCCACCTTGTGGTCCATGCTGGCGGAGTTCTTTGAGCTTGACGCTGACCCAGAAGTAGTATTGCCGTCCGTTCGTGAGAACCCCCGGAGTGACGGGGAACGTCATGACGGGAGCCGGCGGCTGGGCCGGGCTGGCAAGGACGCCCGTGGTGCTCATGGCGCCGTGGCCGCTGCTGCCGTAGGCGGGCGCGGAATAGATGCCGTCCGCGTCACCGGTGTAAAGGGAAACGCTTTCAATGTCACCCAGGTCGTCGGACGGGCTCATGTCCACCGTGACGACCATGCCGTCATACGCAGCGGGGAGTTCCGTCAGGGAAAAGCGGAGGATGCCGTTGGCCTCCATGCGGATCATGGCCGGCCATGCTTCCGCGGTGCTGGAGAGGGGGTTGAATTCGGAAAAGACCAGATCGTCGAAAAGAACGCCCTTATTGGCGGGGGCCTCGCAGCGGAAGATGAGGCGCGCGGTGCCGGAAGGGATGGCGCCCCTCACCTGCTGGGTCATGGGATTGCTGCCCGTTTTCAGGGAGGAGCCGTCCGCGACCAGTGTTTCATTCCCTTCCCCGTCTGCGGCGTGGCTGGTGAAGGAAAAAGGGGCTGTCGGACGTCCAGCGTTCCCCGGTCAGGGCAAGCGTCTTTTTTGACGGCGAGGGGAGCGGGCAGCGTCAGCGTGGCCGTGCTTTTCGTCCCGGTGCCCAGGCCGATGAGCCGCATGCAGTTGGGCTGGGAGGAACAGCGGTTGCTGGCGATGGCGGCATGCCCGCTTTCCGCCGTCATGGTCCCCAGAGCGGTTTCCAGGGAGGTGAAGCTGCCCGTCGGAAAGGAGTCGAAGTTTTCAGAAGCGGCTTCCTCCGCTCCCCGCGCCAGGGCGGTTCCCAGGAGCAGGAGAAACAGGACTGCGGAAGAGGCGACGGTGCGGAGAATAGTCTGGAAGGCGTTCATTGTGAAAAGGAAAGAGGAAAATTTAAAAATGCTTGATAACGAAAAGAAGAAAGAATGGAAACAAAAATGGGGAAGGGGGTGGGGTTTAATAAAATTTTAACGTTTTTTCTGGTCTGTTTTATTTGCACCCTGAACGGTCTTCCATTAGGTTAATTCTAACATTCAAGCCGGATACCATTACGGTTCCCTTTTTTCATGTTTTCAGAAACGCATTCGGACAGCCAGCGGGCAGACAGGATTCTGGCCTCCATCCGGAGGGAGGAATCCCGCCCCGGCCGCGGCCTGCTGAAAATCTTCTTCGGCATGGCGCCGGGAGTGGGCAAGACGTACGCCATGCTGGAGGCCGCCATCCAGGCGGCGGGCAAGGGCGTGCAGGTCATGATCGGCGTGGCGGAATCCCATGGCCGGGAGGATACGATGCGCCTTATCGGCAGGCTGCCGCGCCTTCCCATGAAGAAAATGGCTTACCGGGGCGTGCAGATGGAGGAGTTCGACCTGGAGGAGGCGCTGCGCGTGAAGCCCCAGCTCATTCTGGTGGACGAGCTGGCGCATACGAACGTTCCCGGAATGCGTCACAGGAAGCGCTACCAGGATGTGGAGGATTTGCTGGCCGCAGGGATAGACGTTTACACCACGCTGAACGTGCAGCATCTGGAAAGCCGTTCCGATACCGTTCATGACATTACCGCCGCTCCCGTACAGGAAACCGTGCCGGATTCCGTGCTGGCGGAGGCGGACTGCATCCAGTTGGTGGACATCACGCCGGAGCAGTTGCGGACGCGTCTTCAGGAAGGGAAGGTATACAGCGCTCCCCAGGCTTCCGCCGCGCTGAACCATTTTTTTTCAAGGAGTCCAACCTTACGGCCCTCCGGGAACTGGCCCTGCGCATCATGGCGGAGAAGGTGGACCATGAGCTGACGGAGGTGCGCACCATCTCCGGGGACCGCTCCATCTGGCGCAGCGGGGAACGGCTGATGGTAGCCGTGGGGCCCAGCCCGTTTTCCGCCCGGCTGGTGCGCTGGACGCGGCGCATGGCTTACGCCCTGAACGCTCCGTGGATTGCCCTTTCCGTGGATACGGGCGTGCCGCTGTCCCCCGAACAGCAGCAGCGGCTGGACGCCAACCTGGAGCTGGCGCGGCGGCTGGGTGCGGAAGTGATCGTGATGCCCGGTTCCGACCTGGCGGAGACGCTGCTCCGCATGGCCTTTTTGAGAAATGTCAGCCAGATTGTGGTGGGCAAGCCGCAGGAGGCTTACCTGTGGGGGCTGGTGCGGCCCATGTCCCTGGTGGACAAACTGGTAAAGGGGAGCGACCAGATTGACATTTACGTAGTTCCCGCCGCTCCCGGTCCGGTCCGGAACCGGTGGAAGAGCTGGCACCGGGAAACGGAAAAATATGGCCGGGACTACTGGCTGGCCGCAGGCGTGACGGCGGCCGTTACGGGAATCGGCCTGTTGATTTCCGCGTTTACCGGTTATTTCGCTCCCGGCTTCCTGTATCTGGCGGGAGTAGTGGGCCTGGGCTTTTTCATCCGTTCCCGCTGGGCCATGCTGATGGCCGCTGCGCTGAGCGCCCTGCTGTGGAACCTGCTGTTCATTCCCCGGTGATGACGTTCAAGATAGAACGGCTGGAGGATGCCCTGATGTGCCTTTTTCTTCTTTCTGGTGGCTCTCTCCACGGGGCGGCTCACTTCCCGCCTGAGGGTCCGCGAGCAGGAGGAGCGGGAACGGGAAAAAAAACGAATGCCCTGTTCCTGTATTCGCGGGCCATTGGGTCCGCCTCGGACGTGCCTTCCCTGATTTCCGTCGCCGCAGGGCAGATCAGCCAGATTATGGGGGTGCGCCTGGCGGTCATGACGCCGGAAGGCAGCGGCCGCAGGCTGAAGCTTTGGGAATCCGGGGGGGCTTTTTCCATGGATGACAAGGAATGGAGCGTGGCTGCCTGGTGCCTGGAGCACCGCCGGCCCGCAGGCAGGTTTACGGATACGCTCCCGGTGGCGGAAGGGTTTTACCTCCCCATGATGTCCGGGGAACGCTGCATGGGCGTGCTGGGCGTGAGGCCGGAGGAAGGGGAGCGCCTTACGGCAGGGCAGAAGGATTTGCTGGAAAGCATGGGCGCGCAGCTAGCCATGGCGCTGGAACGTGAAGAACTGCGGGCGGAACGGGCGCGTACGCGGCTCATGGAGGAATCCGGAAAACTGCACCGCTCCCTGCTGGACAGCGTTTCCCATGAGTTCAAGACGCCTCTGGCCGTGATTGAGGGCGGCTGTGAGAAGCTGGCCGGGCGCGCCGCGTCCGCGCCGGAGGAACGGGAGGAGTATGGGGAAATCCTGCTGGCCGCACGCCGCCTGCGCCGCCTGGTGAAAAAAAAAAATTGCTGGACGTGAGCCGCCTGGAATCCGGCGCCCTGAAGCCCAAACTGGACTGGTGCGACCTGGGGGATGTGATTGAAGGGGCTCTGGCCGCCACCAGGGAGGCGCGCCGGGACCATCCCGTGTCTGTCGCCCTGCCGCCGGATTATCCGCTGGTGAAGGCGGATTTCTCCCTGATGGAGCAGGTGCTGGTCAATCTGCTGCTGAATGCCTGCGTGCATACTCCTGCGGGAACCCCCATTACGCTGAAGGGCGGCGCCGATCCCGTGCGCGGCCAGGTCTGGCTGGATGTCCATGACCTGGGGCCGGGCATTCCCCCCGAACGGGCGGAAACCATTTTTGAGCGTTTCCGGACGACGCGGCCCGGCGGCCTGGGCCTGGGGCTTTCCATCGTGCGCGGTTTCATGGAGGCGCAGCGGGGAGCCGTTACCCTGGTTGCCGTTCCCGCCGGAACCTGTTTCCGTCTTGTCCTTCCCCTGGTGGAGCATGATCATGTTCCTGAAGAATAAACCTTCCTTCCCCGTGTTATGAGCGACCTTCCCGCAGATATCCTGGTTATTGATGACGAACGGCAGATACGCCGTCTCCTGAACCTGACGCTGACCGGCGCAGGCTACCATGTCCGCGAGTGTGAAAACGGGCAGCTCGGCCTGAGCGAGACCGCTCTGAAACGGCCGGACGCCATTATTCTGGACCTGGGCCTTCCGGACACCAACGGACTGGAAGTGCTCAAACGGCTCCGGGAATGGACGCAGGTTCCCATTCTGATCCTGACGGCCTGGGACAGGGAGGATGAGAAGGTGGACGCCCTGGACGCCGGGGCGGACGATTACCTGACCAAGCCGTTCAGCGGCCGGGAACTGCTGGCGCGCCTGCGCGTGATGCTGCGGCGCAACCGGCCGGACAGGGAGCCCTCCGTATTCCGGCTGGGATCCATCATTGTGGACCTGAGCTCCCGGCGCGTGGAGAAGGGGAAGGAGGAAATCCATCTGACCTCCAAGGAATACGGCATTCTGCGCCTTCTGCTGCTCCATCAGGGCAAGGTGATGACCCACCGCCAGCTTCTCCGTGAAATCTGGGGCCCCCAGCATGAGGAAGATACGCACTACCTGCGGGTGCACATCGCCCACCTGCGCCAGAAGCTGGGGGATTCCGATCCGGAAAACCGCATCATCCGCGCGGAATCCGGCCTGGGGTACAGAATTGTGGCGGACGGAGCTGAATAAATCTTTTTCCCATTTCCGCGGGCCGGGAAAGGCTGTGGCCTTCCACCCGTGGAAGCCGGGAAATATATTTTTTCATAACGGTTGCAGGGCATGGCTTAACTTCACGAAGGTCAATATGCTGTGTAGGATTCAGGACGTATTCGATACGTCTTTATGAAGATTACACACACCGCAAAAAAAACATAGGGGCCGCAGTTCTGGGCTGCGCCATGATGGCAGGAACCGTCTGCATGGGCGGGGAAACGGCCTCTCCCTCTCTCCCTCCCTGGCCAACGCGCAGGAGGCCGCCATCCCTTCTACGGACACGGACTGGGCTTTCTCCCTTTCCGCGGGCTGGTCCAGCAAATACGTGACGGAAGGGCTGGACTGCCTGCCGGGCAGCGGCATCTGGGAAGTGGCTCCGAGCATCTCCTGGAAAGACCTTACGCTCAGCGCCTGGTACGCCGGGGGGGATTCCTCCAATTATGACGAGCTGGACCTGGTTCTGGGTTACGCCTGGAAGCTGGGGAAGTGGACCGTCAATCCCTGGTATGAGCACCAGTTCTACTTCACGCAGGACTACAACGTAGCCAATCCGGCCCTGACCGTCTCCTATGCCGTGACGGACTGGCTGACCGTGGGGGGCGGAAACCCAGGTGAAGGTGGAACACCAGGATTTTGAAGCCTATTACAGCGCCTTTGTGCAACTGGAATGGTCCCCCGTGGAGAACGTGACGGTAACGCCCATGGCCAGGTACGGGTACAACGGCGGTTATAACGTGGACTATGACGACGGCTCCAACTGCATTGACTGGAGCCTGGGCGTGACGTGGCGGTTTGCGGAACATTATTCCCTTTCCGGCTCCGTCAATTATTCCCAGGCGGCTACGGTGCTGCGCCGCAGGGACGCCGGGGACGAGTTCTGGGTGGGCTTCCGCCTGGGCGTGGAATTCTAACGGCGTACTGGCGTCATGAAAAACGGGCTTCCAGAGGGAAATTAACAATTTCTTAATGTCCGGCAGCCCCTTGTTAACTACCCGGAATTTCCGGAACATGTATAAAGTTGCGTTATGTCCTCACACGACTTGTTAATCATTGTCCTATTCATAGGCATACTGGTCGCCTTCACTCCGTTGCTCGGGAAGTGGCTGGCGAATGTTTTACAGGGAAAGCGGAGCTGGCTTTCCCCGGTTCTTGGTCCCGTGGAGCGCTGCACCTACCGTGTGGCCGGCGTGGACCCCTCCCGCGAAATGGACTGGAAAAAGTATCTGACGGCCGTTCTTCTGTTCAACGCCGCCGGATTCCTCATCCTGTTCCTTTCCCTGCTGTGCCAGAAATGGCTGCCGCTGAATCCCGCCGGCACGGAAAACATGCGGTGGGACATTGCCCTGAATACGGCCATCAGCTTCATGACCAACACGAACTGGCAGTTCTACTCCGGCGAAGGGCCGGAAGGCATCAGCTACTTTGTCCAGATGACCGGGTTGGGCGTGCAGAACTTCGTCAGCGCCGCCACGGGGATTGCCGTCATGGCCGCCCTGATCCGCGGTCTGAAAAGGAAATGCGCCTCCACTCTGGGCAACTTCTGGGCGGACCTGACGCGCAGTACCTTGTACTTTCTGATTCCGATTTCCGTGGTCGTCGCGCTTCTGCTGGTCTCCCAGGGGGTGGTGCAGTCCTTTGACGGACCCGCCACCGTACCGGGCATGGACGGCGTGGAGCAGGTGATTCCCAACGGTCCGGCGGCCTCCCAGGTGGCCATCAAGCAGCTTGGGACGAACGGCGGCGGCTTCTTCGGGAACAACAGCACGCACCCCTTTGAAAACCCCACGCCGTTCAGCAACATGATTGAAATGCTCTCCCTGCTCCTGATCGGCTGCGCCTGCCCGTACGCCTACGGCGTGATGATCGGGAAAAAAGGCAGGGCTGGATCATCTTCGGCGCCATGATGCTTCTGCTTGTGACGACCATCGGGCTTTCCCAGTGGGCGGAACACACGGGGAACCCGCTGTTCCCCGGCATGGAAATGCTGGAAGGCAAGGAAGTGCGCCTGGGCGTGACGAACAGCTCCCTCTGGTCCGTGGCTACGACGGCCTCCTCCAACGGCTCCGTGAACTGCATGCACTGCAGCATGTCCCCGCTGGGCGGCGGCATTGCCCTGTTCAACATGCTGCTGGGTGAAGTGATCTTCGGCGGTCTGGGCTGCGGCCTGTACGGCATGCTGATGTTCGCCATGATCACTGTCTTCCTGTGCGGGCTGATGGTGGGACGTACTCCCGAATTCCTGGGCAAAAAAAATTGAAGCGCGGGAAGTGCGCTGGTCCATGGTGGGCGTTCTGCTGCCCGGCATAACCGTCCTGCTTATGAGCGGACTGGCCGCCGCTACGGAAGTGGGGCGTGAATCCATCTGCAATGCCGGACCCCACGGGCTGACGGAAATCCTGTACTGCTTCGGTTCCCAGGCCGGGAACAACGGCAGTGCCTTTGCCGGCCTGGCTGTGGGGGATACGCCTTTCTATTCCGTGCTGGGCGGCCTGGCGATGCTGCTGGCCCGCTTCGGAGCCATCATTCCGGTGATGATCATTGCGGGCAGCATGGTATCCAAGAAAACCGCGCCTCCGGCCCAGGGCACCATGGCGACGGACAACCTGATGTTCATGGTTCTGCTGGTGGCCGTGGTGCTGATTGTAGGCGCCCTCACCTTCTTCCCGGCCCTGGCCCTGGGGCCCATTCTGGAGCATCTGCTCCTGTATTCGGGAACCATGCTGTAAGGAGCATTCACCAACAAACCAGATTTTACGATGATGAAAGAAGAAAAAAAGAATCAATCCTGGTGCAACGGGGCCATGCTGAAAACGGCCTTCCGGGACGCGCTGCGCAAATTTGACCCGCGTGCTTTATCCAAAAACTTCGTGATATTCGTCACGGCCATCGGTGCCCTGGTTGCTACGGTCGTCCTTATCCGGGATGCCGCCGCCGGGCAGCCTTTCGGCTTTACCCTGCAAGTCACGCTCTGGCTCTGGTTCACCGTCCTGTTCGCCAACTTTGCGGAAGCATTGGCGGAAGGCCGTGGAAAGGCCCAGGCGGACGCTCTGAAAAAAATGCGCGTCTATGTGAACGCCCGTCTGCTGACGGACAAGGGGACGGAGGAAATAGTCTCCGTTTCCGAGCTGCGCAAGGGGCAAAAAGTGCTGTGCGAGGCCGGGGACATCATTCCTCTTGACGGCGAGGTGATTGAAGGCATCGCCAGCGTGGACGAATCCGCCATTACCGGGGAATCCGCCCCGGTCATCCGTGAAAGCGGGGGAGACCGCAGCGCCGTAACGGGGGGCACCCGCGTGATCAGCGACGGCATCGTCATCCGCATCACGGCGGAACCGGGCAATACCTTCCTGGACCGCATGATCGCCTGGTGGAGGGCGCCAGCCGGCAGAAGACGCCCAATGAAATCGCGCTGGGCATCCTGCTCGTGGCGCTGACCATCGTCTTCATTGCCGTAGTGCTTTCCCTCCCAGCCATGGCCGGATACATTGAAGATTCCGCCCGGGCGCTGGGCTTCAGGGCGGATGGCCATATCTCCCTGCCCGTTCTGGTCTCCCTGCTGGTGTGCCTGATTCCGACGACGATCGGCGGCCTGCTGAGCGCCATCGGCATCAGCGGCATTGACCGGCTGGTGCGCCGGAACGTGCTGGCTACGTCCGGCCGTGCCGTGGAAGCGGCCGGGGACATTGATGTGCTGATGCTGGACAAGACCGGAACCATCACCTTCGGCAACCGCATGGCGAATGAATTCCCTGCCTGCGCCCGGCGTGGAGGACCAGCAGCTGGCGGAAGCCGCCCAGCTCGCCTCCCCTGTCCGATGAAACGCCGGAAGGGCGCAGCATCTCCGGGGCCGCCACATGGACGCGGACCACATCACCTTTGTTCCGTTCTCCGCTTCCACCCGCATGAGCGGCGTGGACATTGCGGCGCACGACGGCCAGCCGGCCGTTTCCATCCGGAAAGGCGCTGCGGAAAGCGTGGCGCAGTGGGTGAAGGACCAGGGCGGAGCCTTCCCGCAGGAGGTGGAAATGACCGTGCAGAACGTCGCGCGTGCCGGCGGCACGCCGCTGGTGGTGGCCCGGGAAGGGACGTGCTGGGCGTCATTTACCTGAAAGACATCGTCAAGGGCGGCATTAAGGAACGCTTCGCCCGGCTCCGGGCCATGGGCATCCGCACCGTCATGGTGACAGGGGACAATGCCCTGACTGCCGCATCCATTGCGGCGGAGGCCGGAGTGGATGACTTCATTGCGGAAGCCACGCCGGAAATGAAGCTGGCGCGCATCCGTGAAGAACAGGCGGAAGGCCATCTGGTGGCCATGACCGGGGACGGCACCAACGACGCTCCCGCCCTGGCCCAGGCCGATGTGGGCGTGGCGATGAACACCGGCACGCAGGCCGCCCGGGAGGCGGGCAACATGGTAGACCTGGACAGCAACCCGACCAAGCTGATTGAAATCGTGGAAATCGGCAAGCAAATGCTGATCACCCGCGGCGCGCTGACCACCTTCTCCTTCGCCAATGACGTGGCCAAGTACTTCGCCATCATTCCCGCCATGTTTGCGGGCCTCTTTGTGGCTGACGGCATGGCCCGGGGGCCGCTTTCCGCCCTGAACGTGATGGGACTGCACTCCCCGCAGAGCGCCATCCTCAGCGCGGTGATCTTCAACGCCCTCATTATCGTGGCGCTTATTCCACTGGCCTTGAAGGGGGGTTTCCTACCGACCGGCGGGAGCAGCCTCCCTGCTGAAGCGCAACATCCTCATTTACGGGGTAGGCGGCCTGATTGCGCCGTTCATCGGCATCAAGCTCATCGACATGGCCGTCACCGCCCTGCACCTCGTCTGAACAATTAAAAATCAACCTGCTGAATCATTATGAAATGGACATTTCCCAATCTGCGCCTGTTTCTGGCGCTGGCCGTCGTCACCGGCGGCATTTATCCCCTGGCTGTCACGCTTGTCAGCCTGATTCTGTTCCCCCATCAGGCGCACGGCTCCCTGATCCGGAATGAACGGGGGGAAGTCATCGCCTCGGAGCTCATCGCCCAGCCCTTCACTTCCGCCAGGTACTTCTGGCCCAGGCCCTCCGCCGGGGACTACGCCACCATGCCTTCCGGTGCCAGCAACCTCTCCTGGACCTCCGGAGAACTGGTCAGGACGGTGGCGGAGCGCAAGGCGGCCCTGCTGAAAGCCCACAACCTGCCGCAGGAAACGCCTGTTCCGGCAGATCTCCTGTTCGCTTCCGGAAGCGGTCTGGAATCCTGCATTTCCCCGGAAGCGGCGGGGCCCCAGGCGGCCCGCGTGGCGGCGGCCCCTGCAAGCTGACGCCACTGGAAAAAGTAAGGCGATTGGTGGCGGAACACCTCATTCCGGGCGGCATCCTGGGGGGGGCGGACGTAATCATATAGTTGACCGTCCCGGTCCGGGGGGAAAAATCGTCCGGCAGTTGCTTTATGAATGAAAAAGGGAGGAACTCTCCTCCAGAACCATGGGGCTATCTTTTTGCCAGGGCCGCGTGGGGATTGAGCCGCACCTTCATTTCCCGGCTTGCCGTTCCGGCGTTTTCCTGCTTCCACAGGTCGCGCGCGTTTTGCGGAGACTTCAGCTTGAGGCGGGAAAGGGGGACATGAATGATCTGGCCTTTATTGCTTTTATTGAAAAAGCCGACGGCGGTACGGCCTTCCCCAGCGGTTTGATCCATACTTCTCCATCATCTTGGGACAGGACTTTTTCCGAAGGGCCGCGAAACGTCTGGTTGACGGCGATCACTTCCCGGTTGCACAGGATGCCCCGCGTGAAATCGTCCAGATGCTCCAGATCGCATGAAATAATCAGGGGGGCGGATATTATGGCCCAGAAGGACATCTGGAAATACTGCTCGTCCGGAGTCAGCCGGGTGGGGGGAGAATGTGGTATTCGCCTTTCCGACCTTGCCCAGGCGGCCGATTTGAAGCATGTCCGGATCATTCCAGTGCCCCCGTCCGGCATAGGGCTGCCATTTCTCCTGGGAGGAAGCGATCTTCTTCAAACTGCCCCAGTGGTCTTCGATATCTCCCGTCGTGCGCCAGACGTTGGCCGTTTTGCTGATGGGGCCGGCAATCTCGAACGGGGTGGAATTGGAAATCAGCACAATGTCCCTGCCGCTTTTTTTTCAAATCCGCCGCGATTCTTTCCGTGCTGGGCACGTCGATCAGGTACCAGTCCATCTTGACGTAATCAAACCCCCATTCCGCCCACTGCCTGGCATCCTGGGTAATCATCCATACGGGGCCTGTTTTGGCGGCTCCCAGCCGCTGGGAACCCGGACAGCTCCCGAACAATTGATCGGGCTGCGGGCGTTTGCTTTCAGGAAGGGCCAGGGAGGAATAATCTCCCTGCGGATTGGGGGAAGTGCCTCCCATGTAGCCGGCGTAAGTTCCCATCCACGGGGTTGAGTAAATCCCCGCTTTCAGTCCCAGGCTGTGGATTTCACGGCACATGGACTTCATATCCGGAAAACGCTTGTTGGGCTGGATGGCGCGGTACTTGCCGCCTCTGGCGCCTTGCCAGCAATCGTCAATGTTGACATAGCGGTAGCCGTATTGGGCCAGCCCGGAAGTGATGAGCAGCCGGGCGGTTTTCAGGATATTTTCCTGGCTCACGCCGCCGCTGTAGGAATACCAGCTGCTCCAGCCCATGGGGGGAGTCAGGCACATCTCCTGCCCGATGCGGACAGTGATGGTCCCGTTCGCTTTGCCGTGGCTGTTGCTTATCTGCACGGGAAAAGCATAAGTTCCCGGACGGCTGATCTTACCGGTGATGAGGCCGGTTTCCCTGTCCAGCTTCACGCCGGGGGCAATTTGGCGGCGGCAAAGCTCATGGGGCGTTCTCCGCTGGCGCAGATGGCGAACTGGATGGGAGAGCCGGGGCGTGCGCCGAAAAGCCGCGGTTCGTTCAGCACGGGAGCCGGTGATTCCGGCGGTGTCAGGCGGACGCCGGGTTCCGGAGCGGGATAGGGGAAGGCATCTCCTTGCCGGAGGCTCCCGTTTGAACCAGGAGCAGGGCGGAGCATAGGAACGGAAGAAAAGAAAGACGGATCATTTTGGTAAAAAACTGGAGACAGGAAAAAGAAAAGGCCGGTAAAATGCTGGTTCTGTAAAATACGCCGGATGCACTACAATATTACAAGGAATTCGGAGGGTCAAAAAATTTGGATAACGGCAAAAATCCTGCTTTCCCATTCAACGGTTGGAGATATTCTTATGTCTAAATTACCAACATACCATGCTTAACAATCTAACAACAAAATTTCAGGAAGCGCTGATGCAGGCGCAGCAGACGGCAGGGCGGCTCGGAAAGCCGGAAATTTCCTCCCTCGAAGTTCTGGTGGCGTTGCTGGAGCAGGACGGCGGAATTTTTCCCCTATTCTCCGGAAGGCCTCTTGTGATCCGGGCCTGCTGTTGCAGGCCGCCCAGAGGGAAGTATCCCATGAACCCACCCAGAGCGGTGCTACCACGCAGCCCCAGATGGGCCGTGACCTGGCTACGGTGATGCACGCTGCCGAGGATGAACGCAAAAAGCTCAAGGATGACTACCTCAGCGTGGAGCACTTCATGCTGGGGGCTCTGGACACGCAGCAAGGTGCACCAGTTGACGGACACCTTTGGACTGTCCAAGGACAACTATCTGGCCGCCATGAAGGAAGTGCGCGGCAACCAGCGCGTGACGGACGACAACCCGGAAGGCAAATACCAGACGCTGGAAAAATACGGCACGGACCTGACGGCCCGCGCCCGCGCCGGCAAGATTGACCCCGTTATCGGCCGTGATACGGAAATCCGCCGCGTCCTCCAGATCCTTTCCCGCCGGACCAAAGAACAACCCCGTGCTCATCGGGGGAGCCCGGCGTGGGCAAGACCGCCATTGCAGAAGGCCTGGCGCGGCGCATTGTCAACGGTGACGTGCCGGAAAGCATGCGCAACAAGCGCATTGTGTCCCTCAACATCGGGTCCATGCTCGCGGGGGCCAAATACCGCGGCGAGGTTGAAGAACGCTTGAAATCCTTCCTCAAGGAAGTGACGGACTCCAACGGTGAAATCATCCTGTTCATTGACGAACTGCACACCATCGTGGGCGCGGGCGCCAGTGAAGGGGCGGTGGACGCTTCCAACCTGCTTAAGCCCGCTCTGGCCCGTGGCGAACTGCGGACCATCGGCGCGACGACGCTGGACGAATACCGCAAGTACATTGAAAAGGATGCGGCCCTGGAACGACGGTTTCAGCCTGTCATGGTGTCTGAACCCAGCGTGGAGGACACCATCGCCATTCTGCGCGGCCTGAAGGAACGTTATGAAGTTCACCACGGCGTGCGCATTACGGACGCCGCCATCGTGGCTGCCGCCACTCTTTCCGACCGTGATATCTCAGACCGTTTCCTGCCTGACAAGGCGGTGGACCGGGTGGACGAAGCAGCGGCCCGGCTCAAGATTGAGCTGGATTCCATGCCCACGGAAATCGACCAGATCGAACGCGAAGCCATGCAGCTTGAAATGGAACGGCAGGCCCTGGTGAAGGAAGAGGATGCCGACAGCAAGGCGCGTCTGGAAAAAATCACCAAGGATCTGGCGGACCTGAAGGAAAAATCCGGCTCCATGATTGCCAAGTGGAAAAGTGAAAAAAGACGTTCTGGACGCCGTCCGCAGGGAACAGGAAAAATAGAGGCCCTCAAGCTGGAAAGCGAAAGGGCCAAGAGAATGGGGGATCTGACCCGCGCTTCCGAAATCACGTACGGTGAACTTCCGGAAGCGGAACGCGCCCTGACGGAAGGCAAGGAAAAGCTCAACAAAATGCAGAAGGAGGACGGAGGCCTGCTCAAGGAGGAAGTCACGGAAGGGGACATCGCCAAGGTGGTGGCCACCTGGACCGGCATTCCCGCCGCGCGCCTGCAGGAAGGGGAGCGCGCCAAGCTGGTGCATATGGAAGAACGCCTGGGCGCCCGCGTGATCGGGCAGAAGCAGGCCGTCAAGGCCGTGTCCGACGCCGTGCGGCGCCCGCGCGGGATTGCAGGATGAATACAGGCCCATCGGCTCCTTCCAGTTCCTGGGCCCCACGGGCGTGGGCAAGACGGAGCTCAGCAAGGCGCTGGCGGAATTCCTCTTTGACAATGAAAACGCCATCGTGCGCATTGACATGTCCGAATACATGGAAAAGCACTCCGTGGCGCGCCTCATCGGGGGCGCCTCCCGGATATGTGGGTTATGAAGAAGGCGGCCAGCTCTCTGAAGCCGTGCGCCGCCGTCCGTTCTGCGTGGCCCTCTTTGATGAAATTGAAAAAGCCCATCCGGACGTCTTCAACGTGCTGCTCCAGGTATTGGATGACGGCCGCATCACGGACGGCCAGGGGCGTACGGTGGACTTCCGGAACACCGTCATCATCATGACCTCCAACATCGGCAGCCAGTACATCCTCAATGAATCCAACGCGGAACAGCGGGAAGCCAAGGCGATGGAAGCCCTGCGCGGCCACTTCCGCCCGGAATTCCTGAACCGCATTGATGAAATCATCATCTTTGACCGTCTGACGGCGGAGGAACTCAAGGGCATTGTGGACATCCAGCTCCAGCGCGTCCACAAGCGCCTGGAAGCCAAGGGCCTGTTCCTGCGCATGACTCCGGAGGCTACGGCCCTGGTGGCGGACCATGGCTTTGACCCCGTCTATGGAGCGCGTCCCCTCAAGCGGGCCATTCAGCATGACCTGCTGGACCCCCTCAGCCTCAAGCTCCTGGAGGGCGACTTCCCGGAAGGGACGGAAATCGTGGTGCGGGAAAAGGGCGGCAAGCTGGACTTTACCAAGGAAAAGAAATAACTGAAAAGGCTGCTTTTCCGGTGTGCCGCCGGGAAAAACCATGAAGGGCGTTCCCTGGCAGGAACGCCCTTCTGCTACCAATCCACTCCCTGGCGGCTAAAGGAAACTGCCGTCTGGCCGGCGTGAAAGGAAAATCCGGGAGAGGAAACCGTCAGCAGCGGCGTCTCCGTAAAGCGAGCACGGCCAGCCCCAGCAGGGAAAGCGTGGAGGTGCCGGGCTCCGGAACCATCTTCCAGCCCATGGAACGCATCAATTCCATTTCTCCATCCGTCAGGGTACGGTGGTAGGTATCCGGCGAAATGGAATACTGCATGAGGGCGTCCGGATCGCTCGCGCTGTCGATGTGGGCCATGCTGGACCCTTGCTGCCAGGTGGCGGGGTTATAGGCGGTGAGCCCCGTATCGCCCAGGGACAGGGTTTCTCCAAGTGTAAATGCCGTATTCCCGTTTCCGGCCTTATTCACGATGGATTGGCCTTCCTGGTTGGTTAACAGGGAATCATACCTGGTGTACAGCATGGTGCTGTAAGCTGCTGAAGCATTCCCGGACTGGACCTGGAAGGTACCGGTTTGTGTCGCCAGGGAAAGAAACCCTGCGGCATGCCCTACCTCATGGGTCAGGATGCTTTGAAAATCATATTTTCCCGTATGCTCCGCCGGTAAGGCGGCCTCGTAATAAAGAGAATTCAAATGAGAGGTATTGCACTGGATGTAAATATCGTAGCCCGTGGCAGTCCTCGTGCTCCCATCGCGCCAGACGGACTCCACCAGGGTGGAAACCTGTTGCGGACCATTTGACTGGTAGTAGAAATAAGGGGAATAGGCGGAGGCCAGAGTGGAGGAATTGGCTCCGTCGTACCAGGTGAGGCCAACAGTAAGTGTTCTGCCCGGGGTGGAATTGATCAAGCTATCCCATGTGGTCAACGCTCGCATGGCAGCGTCTATCTGGCCTTGGTCCCATGTATGGGTGCTTGATGAATCAAAAAATCCCTGGTCTCCGGAATCCAGGAAGGTGCAGGAAAAAGTGGAGCCTATACTGGCTGTTTGTACAGCGGATGAGGAAGGAATGTTTCCCAGGCAGCAGGCAGCGCAGATAATTCCAATCCAGAATGATCTTTTCATAGATGGCAAAATAATAAAAACTTCCTATAGATAGCAGAAAAAATCCTTTCCGTCCATGGGAAAACAAAATGGTTCAGTCTCCTTTTCAAGGGAAGGAATGCAATGGAGGTGGACGGAGGAAGCACCTGCGTTCAATAGCCCTTTTTTTCGTCCTGGCAGGGGGCAAAAAAGAGGAACTGTAGTTATTGCGGAAACATCACGGGAGAAAATTCAAAAAAAAATGGCACGAGGGAGGGTATGACAAAAGCCTAACTATTTTATAAATTGGAAGTTATGAATGGACGTGACAAAATGGATGAAAGACTCTCACAAAAAACGACTCGAAAAAAATTGACAAGGGAGGTGAAAATGGTAGACTTCTCGGCACGCCAACACGGCGACGGGATGAAAAGCCCGCCGGCAGGAGGGACTCGGAAGAGGGCCTGAATGAAGCCGGGGCCGGCCACCCGGAAGAGTCTCTTTAAAGGGACCGATAAGAAGATTTCAAAGGGAATGACTACCGAACCCGCCGAGGGTTTTCCTGAATGCGTCGAGAGACGTGTGAGGGAGAAAAACCCAAAGGAGCGACCTAGCTCCGAGAGGGGCGGATTGGTAGAAGCAAGGGGAAAGAAAAAAGGTCGTGACGCGCGCCGTGCTTGGCAGAGCGAAGAGGACCTCAAGAGACACAACTTGAGGGAAGAGCTGACTGAAGCATGGCGCAGATGAAATCGAAAGATTCCATTTGGTCCAGCAATTTCAAAAATTATATTTGATGGAGAGTTTGATTCTGGCTCAGAACGAACGCTGGCGGCGTGGATAAGACATGCAAGTCGAACGAGAGAATTGCTAGCTTGCTAATAATTCTCTAGTGGCGCACGGGTGAGTAACACGTGAGTAACCTGCCCCCAAGAGTGGGATAGCCCCGGGAAACTGGGATTAATACCGCATAAAATCGCAAGATTAAAGCAGCAATGCGCTTGGGGATGGGCTCGCGTCCTATTAGTTAGTTGGTGAGGTAACGGCTCACCAAGGCGATGACGGGTAGCCGGTCTGAGAGGATGTCCGGCCACACTGGAACTGAGACACGGTCCAGACACCTACGGGTGGCAGCAGTCGAGAATCATTCACAATGGGGGAAACCCTGATGGTGCGACGCCGCGTGGGGGAATGAAGGTCTTCGGATTGTAAACCCCTGTCATGTGGGAGCAAATTAAAAAGATAGTACCACAAGAGGAAGAGACGGCTAACTCTGTGCCAGCAGCCGCGGTAATACAGAGGTCTCAAGCGTTGTTCGGAATCACTGGGCGTAAAGCGTGCGTAGGCGGTTTCGTAAGTCGTGTGTGAAAGGCGGGGGCTCAACCCCGGACTGCACATGATACTGCGAGACTAGAGTAATGGAGGGGGAACCGGATTCTCGGTGTAGCAGTGAAATGCGTAGATATCGAGAGGAACACTCGTGGCGAAGGCGGGTTCCTGGACATTAACTGACGCTGAGGCACGAAGGCCAGGGGAGCGAAAGGGATTAGATACCCCTGTAGTCCTGGCAGTAAACGGTGCACGCTTGGTGTGCGGGGAATCGACCCCCTGCGTGCCGGAGCTAACGCGTTAAGCGTGCCGCCTGGGGAGTACGGTCGCAAGATTAAAACTCAAAGAAATTGACGGGGACCCGCACAAGCGGTGGAGTATGTGGCTTAATTCGATGCAACGCGAAGAACCTTACCTGGGCTTGACATGTAATGAACAACATGTGAAAGCATGCGACTCTTCGGAGGCGTTACACAGGTGCTGCATGGCCGTCGTCAGCTCGTGTCGTGAGATGTTTGGTTAAGTCCAGCAACGAGCGCAACCCCTGTTGCCAGTTACCAGCACGTAAAGGTGGGGACTCTGGCGAGACTGCCCAGATCAACTGGGAGGAAGGTGGGGACGACGTCAAGTCATCATGGCCCTTACGCCCAGGGCTGCACACGTACTACAATGCCCAGTACAGAGGGGCCGAAGCCGCGAGGCGGAGGAAATCCTAAAAACTGGGCCCAGTTCGGACTGTAGGCTGCAACCCGCCTACACGAAGCCGGAATCGCTAGTAATGGCGCATCAGCTACGGCGCCGTGAATACGTTCCCGGGTCTTGTACACACCGCCCGTCACATCATGGAAGCCGGTCGCACCCGAAGTATCTGAAGCCAACCGCAAGGAGGCAGGGTCCTAAGGTGAGACTGGTAACTGGGATGAAGTCGTAACAAGGTAGCCGTAGGGGAACCTGCGGCTGGATCACCTCCTTTCTATGGAGAAAGTGCATGAAAAATGCACAGGTCGGATCTCTTCCCGAGGGAAGAGAGAGCGGAACCCGCGAGGGCCCGCAACGAACCAAAGATGTGTAAACAGCCAGTTCGCTTGGAGCGAAACTAGGCACGACGTGCGTGACGACCTTTTTTCAAAAAGAACCGCAACTGGGGGTATAGCTCAGTTGGTAGAGCGCCAGCTTTGCAAGCTGGATGTCCGGGGTTCGAGTCCCCGTGCCTCCACCAGTTTCGGTAAGAAGGCGGCAACGGAGAACGGTAAATGGCTATTAACTATTACCTGTTCACTGTTAACTGCCTCTGCGAGACCCAAAACCGGGCCTGTAGCTCAGTTGGTTAGAGCACGCGCTTGATAAGCGCGGGGTCACAGGTTCAAGTCCTGTCAGGCCCACCAAAAAAAAATCGATTATTGAGGGAAAGCGAAAATTGACATCTGCGTGGCAAAGAAAAACAATTGCTGAGAAGCAATTGCTTTCCAACAAAGTGGGTAGTTGAAAAAACAACTACAATACACAATTTAAAACATGCATACCAAGAAATAAGACAATACAGTAAGTCACGAAAGGGCTTTGTGGTATTGTGGAAGTGGTAAAAAACTTTTGCAATATGATGAAGTAAGTAAGGGCGTACGGTGAATGCCTTGGTGCCAACAGGCGAAGAAGGACGCGGCAAGCTGCGAAAATCCTCGGGAAGCTGCAAGCAAGCGATGATCCGGGGGTATCCGAATGGGGTAACCTGATCGAGGCAATACTCGATCGTTCATACCTGAATACATAGGGTATGAAACGCGAAACCCGCTGAAGTGAAACATCTCAGTAAGCGGAGGAAAAGAAAGAGAAATCGATTCCGTAAGTAGTGGCGAGCGAAAGCGGATGGAGCCCAAACCGAAGGTACTCCTTCGGGGTTGTAGGACCACGACATATTCGACCATACTGGATAGTAGAACAGCCTGGAAAGGCTGGCCGTAGAAGGTGAAAGCCCTGTAGACGAAATCCAGCGTGGGAATTAGTGGAATCCTGAGTAATACATCACACGTGGAACGATGTATGAATCAGCGCGGACCACCGCGCAAGGCTAAATACTAGTTGGCGACCGATAGTGAACAAGTACCGCGAGGGAAAGGTGAAAAGAACCGCTGTGAGCGGAGTGAAATAGAACCTGAAACCGTATGTCTACAAAGTGTCAGAGCAGAGCAATCTGCGATGGCGTGCCTTTTGTTTAATGAGTCTGCGAGTCAGTGTTTGTGGCAAGACTAAGGGCTTCCGGCCCGGAGTCGTAGCGAAAGCAAGTCCGAATAGGGCGAATTAAGTCGCAGGTACTGGACCCGAAGCGGAGGTGACCTACCCTTGGCCAGGTTGAAGCATGGGTAAAACCATGTGGAGGACCGAACAGGTGAACGTTGAAAAGTTCTCTGATGAGCTGAGGGTAGGAGTGAAAGGCTAATCAAACCCCGTGATAGCTGGTTCTCTTCGAAATGCATTTAGGTGCAGCGTCACGTGCTGATGCGCGGGGGTAGAGCACTGACAAGGCTAGGGGGCACACCCGCTTACCAAACCTTATCAAACTCCGAATACCGTGCAATGGAACGTGGCAGTGAGACAGTGGGGGATAAGCTTCATTGTCGAGAGGGAAACAACCCAGACCAGCAGCTAAGGTGCCTAAATAACGCTCAGTGGAAAGGATGTGGGATTACACAGACAGTGAGGATGTTGGCTTAGAAGCAGCCACCATTTAAAAAATGCGTAATAGCTTACTCATCGAGTGATCCTGCGCCGAAAATGATTGGCGATCAAGCGTTATACCGAAGCTCTGGACTTTACCTTACGGTAGAGTGGTAGAAGAGCGTTGCATGCGCGTTGAAGGGTGATGGCGACTGACCCTGGAGCACATGCAAGTGAGTATGCAGACATGAATAACGTAAAGCCGGGTGAAATCCCCGGCCGCCGTAAACCCGCGGGTTCCAGGGCAACGTGTTTCGTCCCTGGGTTAGCCGGGACCTAAGCCGAGGCCGAGAGGCGTAGGCGATGGATATCAGGTTAATAATCCTGAGCTCGCGACCCTTAAACTGGGGGACGCATGAGAAAAGATGACTAGGTTATTGAATTCGAGTTGAGTCCACGGACTCAGCGCATCATTGGATCGAGTGCCAAGAAAAGCCCCAGCGCATGCTAAGCGACCCGTACCGCAAACCGACACAGGTGGGTGGGTAGAATATACCAAGGCGTAAGAGTGAAACCTGGTTAAGGAACTCGGCAAATTAGCCCCGTAACTTCGGAAGAAGGGGTGCCTGCAGCGATGCAGGCCGCAGAGAAATGGCCCAACCGACTGTTTATCAAAAACACAGCACTCTGCAAAGACGCAAGTCGAAGTATAGGGTGTGACACGTGACCAATGCCGAAAGATTAAGGCAAGGGGTTAGCCGCAAGGCGAAGCTCTGAACCCAAGTCCCGGTGAATGTCGGCCGTAACTATAACGGTCCTAAGGTAGCGAAATTCCTTGTCGGGTAAGTTCCGACCTGCACGAATCGTGAAACGAGTTGGGCACTGTCTCAACCAGGCGCTCAGTGAAATTGTAGTGGCGGTGAAGATGCCGCCTACCCGCAGAAGGACGGAAAGACCCTATAGACCTTAACTGTAAGCTGTCATTGTTTCTTCGGTTTTAATGCTCAGAGTAAGTGGGAGACGCTGAAGACGCCCTTTAGGGGCGTCGGAGTCATCAATGAGACACCACCCTTTGAAACTGGAGGATCTAACCCTGAGCCGTGAATCCGGCCAGAGGACCGTGTCAGCCGGTCAGTTTTACTGGGGCGGTATCCTCCCAAAGAGTAACGGAGGAGCGCGAAGGTGGGCTCAGCCCGGTTGGCAACCGGGTGTCGAGTGCATGGGCATAAGCCCGCCTAACTGTGAGACCAACAAGTCGAGCAGATGCGAAAGCAGGCCCAAGTGATCCGGCGGTAGAAAGTGGAATTGCCGTCGCTCAACGGATAAAAGGTACCTTAGGGATAACAGGCTGATCACGCCCAAGAGTTCATATCGACAGCGTGGTTTGGCACCTCGATGTCGGCTCGTCGCATCCTGGGGCTGGAGAAGGTCCCAAGGGTCCGGCTGTTCGCCGGTTAAAGCGGCACGCGAGCTGGGTTCAGAACGTCGCGAGACAGTTCGGTCCTCTATCCTCTGTGGGCGTTGGAAAATTGAGGGGTTCAGACCTTAGTACGAGAGGACCGGGTCTGACGCACCACTGGTGCATCGGTTGTACTGTCAAGTGCATGGCCGAGTAGCTAAGTGCGGACGGGATAAGCGCTGAAAGCATCTAAGCGCCAAGCCCATCCCAAGATGAGTTTTCCCTATAGGTTCGTGGAAGACCACCACGTTGATAGGTCGCAGGTGTAAGTGCAGCAATGTATTGAGCCAAGCGATACTAATCACCAATAGACTTCATCATATTACATCACTCCCGTTCGTGAATAACAACTTGCTGTTGTCTTGTTCATTGGATGTATGTTTAAAAGTAACACCACCAGCCACGCAGATGTCAGTTTACGCTGATTCCTTCCCCTCGTAACGAGAGGAAATCTTCTTAGCCACACACACAACAACCCTTAAAAAATCCCCCTCAAAGCCCCCCCAAGGGCTCCCGGGCAGGCAGGATGAAGAGAAAAAAAGCCCTCTTCCCCCTGAAGCCCGGTGGCCAGAGCGCAGTGGTCCCACCCGGTCCCGTTCCGAACCCGGAAGTGAAACGCTGCCGCGCCAATGGTAGTCGGACGATAGGTCCCGCAAGAGTAGGTCGCCGCCGGGATTTTTTTCATCAGGCCCCGCCAGTTCCTCAACTGGCGGGGCTTGTTCGTTTTCTTGATAGAACGATCTTCCTTCCTCCGGCTAAGTGGAACATTTGGTGCATGCCGCCTGTCCGAGCCGTCGCGCTTTTGCCTCCTCCAAGCTCTTCGGTAGAAAATCAATAAGGCGGCTATGCTGTCCATCGGGAGCATAGAAAAAGAACTGGTCTTTTCCTTTTCCTCCTCCTTCCGGCTCCCATATCCGGCAGTTGACGATTGAAAAGGAAAAATTCCGGCAGTTATAGTTGTGTTCCTGCAATTGTAACTCAAATGACCTATCTGCTGTCCTTCCTGTTCCTGTGCCTTGTTTCGGTATGCTCCGCAAAAGAATTGAAGATTTTTTTGCTGACGGGCCAATCCAATTCCCTGGGAGCCGTGAAGGGCAGTCCCGCTTCTCCGGAGTTGTTGAAGAAGTATGAGCCGAAGAATACGCTCTACTGGCATGAGAACTTCGGTCAGAGGGAAGGGGTGTTTCCCGGGGCCTCCACGTCCTGGGAGCAGGTACGGCCCGCCATGCCGCGGTATAACGGCAGTTTGTGCATGGGGCCGGAGTACGGGTTTGCCTTTACGCTGGAGAAGAACGGATGGTTCAGGGATGCGGATGTGGCCATTGTGAAAGCCTCCCGCGACGGCGGCGACAATTCCCACTGGCAAAAGAACGGCCAGGCTTACAAGGCGCTGGTGCAGGCCGTCAAAAACGCCTGTGCCGCGGTAGACAAGTCCAAGAACTCCAAAGTGGAGTTTGCCGGGCTGCTGTATTTGCAGGGGGAAAGCAACATCGGCGCTTCCGTGCCGGAGAGCGCTTCCCGTTTTCTGGAGCTTCTGGGCAATCTGGCGTCGGACTTGAAACCGTACGGGGATACGTCCGCCCTGTCCGCACAGAGAGCCGTCATTGGCGAGAATGCCAACTGGGCCGGAAAGAATGAAAGCGATCCGGAGACGGGCAATGTTACCGGCGGCCTGGAAGGGCGCGATACCGAAGTTCAGGGAAAAACGACCCACCAGGTGATGAAGGAACTGGCCGCCTCCCGTCCGTCCCTGGGCTATGCCCCTACCAGGGACCTTCCCAAGCTGACTGCCGGCGACCAGGGGTGCATTACAACGGCCAGTCCCAGATCAGCATCGGCGCGCGCTTTGCCTATGAAGCCGCCCGTCTGGCCGGGAAGGATACCGGTTCCGTCCGCAGCGGCCGCTATGAGGCTCCTCTCGGTTCTCCGGATGCCTGGATGAACCGGAAAATGCCGGGGAAAAACGTGGGCGTGTGGAACTTGGCTTCTTCCGTAAAACCCAGCATTGTATCGGGCGTGGTGAAGCTGTTCGGCATCCGTGTGGAGGATCCCGCCGTTAATACCGTGATTATTCAGAGCAAAGGAGGGGGCTCCGGCGACCGTTTGGCGCTTGGGCCGGGAGGCATCCGGCTGGCGGAAGGGAAAAATTTGCAGTTGGAGACAAATGTACAGCTTGCGGGCCGTCAGGCCTGGAATATTCCGGGCGGCTCCACCGTGGAACTCAAGCCCTCGCCGGTCCAGGACAAAGCCCACCCCGTCCGCTTGTCCGGACAGGCGGAAGTGCAGGTGGTTCGTGCGGAAGGTGGAGGGGGAGCGGAGGGAATGGCCCGCGTCGTGTTGGAACGGGTGCTGCCCGCTTCCTTGAAATGTTCCTGGATCTTGTCCGGAAAGGTGGAAATGTCCTTGGAAGGAATGGAGGGGCAGGCCCTGAATCTGGGCAGAGTCCTCGTCAAAGACGGCGCTGTGTTGAATCTGAATGGCGCCAGGCTGGCTGCGGGCAGTATCGTCAATCAAGGCGGAACGGTGAACCCGTAACGGACGGCCATGAACGACCCTGGCGCGGACCGGAATCCGTTCAGGGCTTTTCCAGTTTTTATTCCGGTGGGAGGAGAGCATAAAAAATGTGTCTTCACACCCGGAGTACATGGAAGCTCGCCTGCCTCTTATTCACAATTCCGGCATCTCCGTCAACCCGTGCGGAAACGCGGACGGGAGTGTTTTTGTCCCCGGCTTATTCACAGGAAGTCTTGGTTGGGAAATGCTGACCATTAAGGCCTCTGTACTATATTTGGCGTACTTTTTCCTTTATGGATGCGTTATGTAGTAGTATGGTCGTGCCATGAGATGCGTTCAGTGCGGTCATTTGGAGGATAAGGTCATTGACTCCCGTATGTCCAAGGACGGGACGACCATCCGCCGCCGCCGCGTGTGCCTGAGGTGCGATTACCGTTACACGACCTATGAGCAGATTGAACGTACGGAGCTGCGCGTTGTAAAAAGAGACAACCTGCGGGAAGCCCTGAACCGCGAGAAGATTTTGCGCGGCCTGGTAAAGGCCTGTGAAAAGAGGCCCGTGAGCATGGACCGCTTGGACCGCGCCGTGGAAGAAATTATTTCCGAATTGCACCGCGACCATTTGCGCGAAGTTCCCTCCAGCGAGATCGGCAAAAAGTGATTGAAAAACTTTACGCTATCGATCCCGTCGCCTACATCCGCTACGTGTCCGTGTACCGCCAGTTTTCCAATGTGGAGGAGTTCATCCAGGAGATCACGCAGATGCGCCACCAGACGCTGATTGATCCTCTCCAGCGCAAGCTTCCCATCCTTTAAATTTCCCACTTTTCCCTGTTCCATGATCGGCTTCCGAAACAACAGACCGCTGCTCAAGCTTGGTGATTGCCTGATCACCGAGTACGGGGAACAGTGGCTGGCGGATGCCCTGGAACATGCCGCCCGGCGTGCCGGAACCACCCTGCCGTTCAAGGATGACCTGCTGGCCTCCGTTCGCTATTATCTGGAGCATGAGTGCGACCTGTCCGTCATGCAGGTGTCCGAGCTGTATGAACGCCTGCGCCGCATGCTTACGGAGGTAGGCCTGGCGCACCTGGCAAGGGAGCTGAAGGAGGAAACGCCGCCCATGACGGTCAGCGTGGCGGAGATTGCCCGCAGCGTGCCGTTCTGGCTGTTTTTTGCCTGTGAACTGAAAAAGCAGGTGGAAGAATTGCAGGTGCACGGCATTACCAAATACTGTTTTACCGGGAGAAAGGAATGCGTGATGGCGCTTCAGGGCAGGAAGCGGTGGGACCGTTCCTGCCAGACCCTGCTGGAAGACCTGGATTTCCTCCTTTCCCGCTATGAGGAGCAGGAAGCGGACCGTTGACGGGGAAGCTTACCGGAACCTGATTTTACGGCGCTTCCGTTCCGGCATGCGTTTGAGCTGTACGGTGGGCGTCCCCAGCACAAGGGCCTGATGGACCGCGTGCCCTTTCGGCAAATCCAGGGCGCGGAGAAGCGGCTTGTACTTGAAAACCCTGCATCCCAGGACCAGGCCGCCCATGTAGCAGCTCCCCAGCCCCAGCGCGGTCAGGGCCATCATAATATTATGGGAGAGGACCGTAGCGTCTTCCCGCGCGGTTTGTGACGCCGGGCCGGTCAGCAGGAGCAGGGCCGGGGCGCCGTACAGTACGGGGTCTTCCCCCCGTTCCGCCGCCTGCCTGCGCAGGGGCTGTGTAGCGGTTTCGGAGATGACGGCGTGGTAATCCTGCGGGGAGAGGGCCAGCCGGGCGGCCAGGCGGGTGACGGAGAAGGCGGCCAGCCTTTCCAGCTTGTCGTACATGCGGAGCAGGGCCTTTCTGATGCCGGAGAGGGTATCCGGGTCTTCCACCGCCGTCAGGCGGATGCTCTGGGCGTTCAGGCCGGACTGGGAGTATTCCGCCGCTCGGCGCAGGACGTTCCACGTTTCCCGGCTGACGGGGTCCGGTTTGAAGTGCCGCACGCTCCTGGTTTTCATCAGCAGGTTCAGCACTTCCGCTTCGCCCGGAACGGGGCCTATGGGTTCCGTGCTTTTTACTCCGGAGTGGGTAATGGCCTGCCGCGGGCAGACGGCTACGCAATGGCCGCAGCCGATGCAGTATTGTTCCGCAGCTCCTTCCAGGGAATCGAAGCCGCAGAAGCGGATCAGGAAGCAGGCCTTTTCACATAAATGGCAGTGGATGCACTTGTCTTGGTCGATGGTCAGTTTCATGGCTGTGTGGATTGGAATTCCCGCCAGCATAGGGAGACAGGGAGTTTTTGACAAGTAGGCACTATTTTGTAATATAGTGTCAAAAAAGATACTGTAACGATGAAAAAGCCTTCCTCCTCTTACCGTTGTCCCTGCGGCGTCACGCTCTCCCTGATTGGGGGAAAGTACAAGATCGTGATTCTCTGGCACCTTTACCAGAAGGCCCCCGTGAGGTTTAACGAGCTGCACCGCCTGATCCCGGAGGCCACCACCAAGATGTTCACCCAGCAGCTCCGGGAGCTGGAGGCGGACGGATTGGTAGAGCGCAAGGCGTACCCCGTCATTCCGCCCAGGGTGGAATATTCCCTGACGGCCTTCGGCAGGAGCGTGCTGCCCGTACTGGAAGCCATGAATAAATGGGGCGCGGCCTACCTGGCCGCACGGGGGGGTAGTAGCCGCCGTTACAGGTGTTTGGGCGCGGGACCGTTGATGATCTTGCGGGCGCGGTTCAGGGCGGCGTCAATATTCTCGCAGATGTTGTAGCGTTTCAGCTCCCGGTAAAAGGGCGCGTGGCGGATGACGTCCAGGGGTTGCGGCTGCACGCCGCAGACCAGCAGGGTGGAGCCGTGCTCCCGGCACTGATGGCAGAAGTCGGAAAGAACATTCAGTCCGGTGGCGTCCAGCGCGGGAACCAGGCGCATGCGCAGAATGACTACCTTGGTATCGTGCTCCAGCGTTTCCAGCACCTGGTCCTTGAACTGTTCCACGGCGCCGAAAAAGAAGGGGCCCTTCACGTCAAAAACTTCCACGCCTTCCGGAATGCTGAGTTTGGCCGTAGAACGGTCTTCGTCGTCTTCCTCGTCGTTATCCAGCAGCTCGTTTTTAATGGCGGAAACGTCGCTGATCTGGGCCATGCGGCCCATGAAGAGCAGGGCGGCAAGCACCACACCCACCTCCACGGCCACGACCAGGTCCACAAAGACGGTCAGCAGGAAGGTGATCACCAGTACCGCCGCATCCTGCCGCGGCCCTTTCAGCAGGCGGCTGAACGTGTGCATTTCGCTCATGTTGTAGCACACCACCGTCAGGATGCCCGCCAGCACGGCCAGGGGAATCTGCTGGGCGTACTGGGCAAAGGCCATCAGGATGGCAAGCAGGGTCACCGCGTGAATCATGCCGGAAACCGGGCTTTTAGCTCCCGCCTTGATGTTGGTAGCGGTGCGGGCGATGGCCCCGGTGGCCGGAATGCCGCCGAACAAGGCGGATCCGATGTTGCCGATTCCCTGGGCAATGAGTTCCATATTGGGTTTGTGGCGTCCTCCCGTCATCATGCCGTCCGCCACGGAGGCGCTCAGCAGGGATTCAATCGCCGCCAGCAGGGCGATGGTGAAGGCCGGGGCCGTCAGCGCCCCCAGGTTGTGCCATTCAATGTGGGGCAGTGAAGGGAGGGGAAGCGTGTTCGGAAGGCTGCCGAAGGCCTGCCCGATGGTGGTTACGGGCAGGGAGAAGGCTACGGAAACGGCGGTCATGCCCAGCATGCCCACCAGCATGGCCGGCACCCTGGGCCAGAAGCGGCGGCTCAGCAGGGTGATGGCGACGGTGCCGACGGCCAGCGCCAGCGCCGCCCAGTTGATGGTGTGGAAGTAGTTGAAGTAGCACGCCCATTTTTCAATGAAGTCGCCGGGGATTTTTTCCGTGATGGTGAGGCCGAAGATGTCCTTGATCTGCGTGGAGAAAATCACCACGGCAATGCCGGAGGTAAATCCCGTGGTGACGGGGAATGGAATGAAGCGGATAAGCGCCCCCATGCGGCAGAAGCCCAGGATAATGAGAAAGAGGCCCGCCATCAGCGTGCAGACCAGCAGTCCGGACGCGTGGTACTGTTCCAGCACGCCCATGATGATGATGACGAAGGCGCCGGTGGGGCCGCCTATCTGGTACTTGCTTCCGCTGAACAGGGAAATGAGGAAGCCGGCCACGATGGCGGTGATGAGGCCCTGGGTGGGAGAGAGCCCGCATGCAATCGCAAAGGCCATCGCCAGCGGGATGGCCACCACGCCGACGGTGAGCCCCGCGAAGAGGTCCGCCAGAAAAGTTTGCTTGGTATAGGTCTTGAGAGAGGAAAGGAGAGCAGGTCTGAACATGGCTGCCGGGATGTTGGCCGGCTGCGGTGGAATGCCGCCGCCGGAGGGGTGTAAAACGTCTCCTTCCTGCACCCGGAGGCGCGCCGCGGAGACGGACGGCAGGTTCCCCGTTCCGTCCGCTCCCCCCGCAGGCAGTGTTATTTGGAAAGAATGTCTTCCCAGTAGGCGATGCGGCGGCGGGTGTTCCCGGAATTGGGAGCCCCCGGGTTGGTACGCTGGGCGAAGGCTTTTGTCAATTCAAATACGTCGCGCGCGTCCGTTCCGTACGCGTCTGAAATGGAGGCGAACTGTTCGTCGCTCAACTGGTTGAGGGGCGTACCCGTGGAAATGCTCATGGCGACGGCTTTTCCGACCAGTTCGTGAGCCTTCCGGAAGGGAACGCCGCGGCGAACCAGGTAGTCCGCCAGGTCCGTAGCCAGCAGCATGGGATCGGAAGCCGCTTCCAGGGCCCGGGCCGTGTTGACCGGCATGGCGGCCATCATCTCCGCGTTGACGTCCAGGGCCAGCTTGATCGTGTCAAGGGAATCGAAGAGGGGTTCCTTGTCTTCCTGGAGATCGCGGTTGTAGGTCAGGGGCAGCCCCTTGACGGCCACCATCACGGCGGTAAGGTTGCCGTACAGGCGTCCCGTCTTGCCGCGGGTCAGTTCCGCCACGTCCGGATTCTTTTTCTGGGGCATCAGGGAGGAGCCCGTCGTATGGGCGTCAGAAAGGGTGGCAAAGCCGAATTCCCCGCCGTGCACCACAGGATGATGTCCTCGCTCATGCGGGAAAGGTGCGCGCCGATCACGGCCAGGTCAAAGAGGGTTTCCATGATGTAATCCCGGTCCGCAATCGCATCCATGGAATTCTCCGTTACGGCGTCAAAGCCCAGTTCCGCGGCAATTCCGTGGCGGTCCAGGCAGATGGTGGAACCGGCGATGGCTCCGGAACCCAGCGGGGAAACGTTCAGGCGCCTGCGGCAGTCCGTGAGGCGGTCTGCGTCCCGGTTCAGCATTTCCACGTAAGCCAGCAAATGGTGGCCCATCGTGACGGGCTGGGCGCGCTGCAGGTGGGTGTACCCCGGCATCATGGCGTCCGCGTATTCCTTCGCCTTCATGACCAGGGCCCGTTGGAGGTGGCGCACTTTTTCCAGGATTTCATCAATCTCCGCGCGGCAGTAAAGCCGCGTATCCGTGGCCACCTGGTCGTTGCGGGAGCGTGCCGTATGCAGCTTGGCTCCCGGCGCGCCGATGCGGCGGGTCAGCTCGCTTTCAATGTTCATGTGCACGTCTTCCAGCTCACGGCTCCAGGTGAAGCTGCCTGCCTCAATGTCCTTCAGAATGTCCTTCAGGCCGGATTCAATGGCGCTGAATTCCTCCTGCGAAAGCAGCCCTGCCTTGAGCTGTGCCCGCGCATGGGCGATGGATCCGGCAATGTCCTGGCGGAAGAGCCTCCAGTCATAGGAGACGGATTCGCCGTAGCGTTGTACCAGATCAGCGGTGGGTTTAGAAAATCTGCCTTTCCACATGACCCACATGTTGTGCCCCAGGAGCTTCCGTTTTAAAAAGCCTGAAATGGGTAATGGAGGCAGATTCCGCGGAACGGGAGAAAATCCGTGTGCCTGGAAAACCGGAATGAGGCCGGAAGAAAAAGGGAAACGGCGCATGGCTGCCTTTTGCCTGTGGCAAGAGGGCCGCATATGTTACTATGGCTCCGTGTGCATGGATGATGAAAAGCCCCTGAAACGGGCGGATTTGCGGAAACGCGCGGAGGAGAAGGCGGCGGAACTGGCCGCGGAGGGGATGGAGCTGCATCCCGTGACGGCTTCCGGGCGAAATCTGGCGAAAAAGTTCTGGGGAAAGGAATGGATGAAGAGCCTGGCCGCGTGCGAGGTGTACGGCATGCGGCTGGCCCCCGGGCGTACTTATTTGCGCTATGGCTGCGTTCTGGACGTGAAAGCGGCTCCCGGCCGCATTGACGCGCTGGTGATGGGGGAGCATTTGTATGAGGTCCGCGTGCATGCCGCCCCTCCGGATGAAGAGGCGCTTGCCCGGTTGCGTGCGCGGTGCGCCGGGCATATCGGTTCCTGGATTGACTTGCTGAAGGGGAACCTTTCCCCGGAGCTGCTGGAAATCCTGTGCGATCCGGAGGGCGGCCTGTTCCCTGCGCCGGAAGAGTGGCGTTTTTCCTGTTCCTGCCCGGACTGGGCGGATTTGTGCAAGCATGCGTCCGCGGTCCTGTACGCCTTCGGCGTGATGCTGGACGAACAGCCGGAACTGCTGTTCACCCTGCGCGGAATGGATGCTTCCGCCCTGATTCCGAAGGCTCCGGAAGCCGTTCCCGGCGGAGAAGACGCGCTGGACAAGGATGCCGGGTCCCTGTCGGACATGTTCGGCATCAGGCTGGATTGATTCCCGCCGCCGTGACGTTATGGCCTTGTTCCGGTCTTGAACAGCCAGGCGGGGAGGGGATGGCCGTCCTTTTTGACGAATTGGCGGCAGACGGGGTCTTTCCGGCGGTCAAGCATGCCGCCGTGCGCCGTCAGCTGATGCTCCTGCATAGTGCTTGCCCGGGTGGAGAACGTACCCGCTTTTTCCATCATGCATTGCAGGGACGGAAGGGCCGTGCAGGCCAGGTAAAGAATCAGGAGTGTCCGGTATTTCGTGCCCCCCTGGCGGAAGGCATGGAGAAAGAGCAGGGAGAGGAAGGGATAGAGGACCGCCGGGGCTTTAAAGAGAAGTTCATTATTCATGATGCCCGTGCGGAAAAAAGAGGCTGCCTGCCATCATCCCCAGCGTGATGTAAGACAGCGGATTCCTCCGGCATGCTTGGAAGAGCAGCGCACCCGGCAGCAGAACGCCCAGGGCCAGAGCCAGCAGGAAACTGGCGTATTTGACGGAGCCGGGATAGAGCAGCAGCCGCTGCTGGCCGTAGTGGTAGATTTCCGCATACTTCCCGGCAAAAAGGCAGGAAAACTGCCCCCCACCGTCCAGATGGGCATAAAAGACGGCCATGACCACCGCGCACAGGAAGGCAACCCAGAAAGCCGGCTGGAGCAGGAGGGACCGGAGCCGGGAAGGAGAAGCCTGCTCCGTTGGGCGGCAGAACAGGGTTTCATACACTACGTACGGAAGGAGCAGAAGAGCGCCCAGCGGGGAGGACGGCAGCAGCAATGCCCCCATGAAATAATATCCCGCGGCAGGCAGGGAGCGGGTCAGAATAAGCACGGCGCACAACAGCGCCGGAACGGCATGGTTGAACGTGTTGAAGAGTTGGGCGGGCATGCCGATGAACAGCACCATCTGGGCATTGTATTCCGCGAACAGGGAGGGGAGGGGCATTCCCAGGCAGTCCAGCGCCGCTGCCGGAGATCCCAGGCAGAAGAGAACCAGCGCCCACCAGGCTGTTTGCCGGACGCCCCAGCGGGAGGCAGCCGCCAGCAGCGCCAGTTCCAGCCCCAGGAAGGTCCACAGGGCCAGCAGCCAGGGAGCCCATGCGTCCGGACAGCAGGAGGCGGCCAGCGCGGGAGGCAGCCAATGGCCCAGATAGTAGATGAAGTGGCGCCCGTCCGCCATGACGAGGGGCCAGGAGCCTGCCGCAAGCTGTTCGTAAACGGCGTTGCGGACCGCAAAGTCCGCGTGCTGCTGGCAGTGGCCCGTGAAGCCGCACAGCAGCACCAGCAGCAGGCAGAAGGCGGACAGAAAGCCCAGCACGGCCAGTCCGCGGGCTTTCAGAGGAAGCCGCTGTTCCGGAAGATTCCGGGTGCAGGCGTACAATCCATACGCCAGTGCGGCGCAAAGCGGAACGGAGAAGGCGGGATGCAGCCATCCCCACAGGAAGAGGCCCAGAGGAAGCGCCAGGTACGCCAGTGCCGCGCACAGCAGGGGGCGTGTGGGCAGGGAAAGGCTGGGAGACATGGCGCGGAACGGAGATGGGGCTTTTTGGCAATGCGGAATCCGAAAGCCCAGCATTGCATATTTTGTCCCAAAGAAAAGGATGCAATTACCCCGGAGAATGAAAAATCCCCGCGCCGCCTCACGACGACCGGGGATTTGGGTTGCTTTATACCAGTTCCGGCAAAAGAGGTCAGAACAGGCCGAATCCGTTGCCGTAGCGGGCGGATTCCCCCAGTTCCTCCTCAATCCGGAGAAGGCGGTTGTATTTGGCCATGCGGTCGGAACGGCTCAGGGAGCCGGTCTTGATCTGGCCGGCGTTGGTCCCCACGGCGATGTCCGCGATGGTGGCGTCTTCCGTTTCCCCGGAGCGGTGGGAAATAACGGCGGTGTAGCGGTTGCCCATGGCCAGCTCCACGGCATCCAGCGTCTCCGTCAGGGAGCCGATCTGGTTTACCTTCACCAGAATGGAGTTGCCCACGCCCAGATGAATGCCTTTTCTGAGGAATTCAACGTTGGTGACGAAGAGGTCGTCCCCGACGAGCTGGGTGCTTTTGCCCAGTTTTTCCGTCAGGATTTTCCAGCCGTCCCAGTCGTTTTCCGCACAGCCGTCCTCAATGGAGACGATGGGGTATTTCTTCTTCAGTTCCACGTAGTAATCCGTCAGTTCCGCGGCGGTTCTGCGGCTGCCGTCGGACTTCTTGAAAACGTACAGTCCGGATTCCGGATCGTAGAATTCGGAGGAAGCCACGTCCAGGGCAATGGAAATGTCTTCCCCGAACCGGTAGCCGGCGTTGTCCACGGCCTGGGCGATGCAGTCCAGCGCGTCTTCCGCGGAGTTCAGCCTGGGAGCGAAGCCGCCTTCATCACCCACGGCGGTGGAAAGGCCGCGGCTGTGCAGGACGGATTTCAGGGCATGGAAGACTTCCGCGCCATAGCGCAGGGCTTCCCGGAAAGTAGGCGCACCGGACGGAACGATCATGAATTCCTGGAAGTCGATGGGCGCGTCGGAGTGGGCGCCCCCATTGATGATGTTCATCATGGGGATGGGCAGAACCTTGGCGTTCGGACCGCCCAGGTAGCGGTACAGGGGCTGTTGCAGCTGGGCCGCCGCCGCCTTGGCAAGCGCCAGGGAAACGCCCAGAATGGCGTTGGCTCCCAGTTTGGCCTTGTTGAAGGTGCCGTCCAGGGAGCTCATGAGGGCGTCCGCCGTGGTTTGTTCCGTCGCTTCCAGGCCGATCAGGGCCGGGGCGATGACGTTGCGGATATTGTCCACAGCTTTGGTGACGCCTTTGCCCTGGTAGCGGGCCGTGTCGCCGTCCCTGAGTTCCCAGGCTTCATGTTCCCCGGTGGAAGCTCCGCTGGGGACGCCCGCCGTGCCTACGGCTCCGCCTTCCAGATAAACGTCCGCCTCAATGGTGGGGTTGCCGCGTGAATCCAGAATTTCACGCCCTGTTATTTTTTGCGATGCGCATTTCTTTCATAAAAAGCCGGATGGGTTCTGCCTTGAAAAGCAGATATTGGAATTAGTTTAAACTAATTTACAGGCCTTATGTATCCCGTATCCGGCGCGCATGCAAGCTTTTTCTCCATCACAGGCAACCCGGTTGATCCGGGAATCACGCTCAGCCGCGGTAATGTTCTTTCAGCCAGGCTATTTCCTCGCCGTGCCCGGCGTCGTCCCGGGGCGTTTCCAGGAAAAAGGGCACTTCCCGGAGGGAAGGATGGTTGATGATGTTGATGAAGGCCTGTTCTCCCAGGCTCCCCTTGCCGATGGTTTCATGGCGGTCCTTGAAGGAGGAGAAAGGCGTCATGCTGTCGTTCAGGTGGATGGCGTGCAGGCGTTCCAGGCCCAGCACGGAGTCGAACTGTTCCAGCACGGCGTCCAGGCTGTTGACAATGTCGTACCCGGCGGAATAAACGTGGCAGGTGTCCAGGCAGACGCCCAGCTTTTCTTTCAGGTCCACGCGCTCAATGATGGCGGCCAGTTCTTCAAAGGTTCTGCCGAGCTCGCTTCCCTTGCCGGACATGGTTTCCAGCAGAACGGTGGTTTTTTGGTCCGGCAAGCACGCCGTTCAGTTGGTCCGCCACCAGTTCAATGCCTTTTTCCACTCCCTGTCCCACGTGGCTGCCGGGATGGAAGTTGTAAAGGTTGCCCGGCAGATACTCCATGAGCTCCAGGTCTTCCCTCAGCACCTGGGCCGCAAAGCGGGTGACTTTGGGGTCAGCGGAGCAGGGGTTCAGCGTATAAGGGGCGTGCGCCAGCAGCGTGCCGAAGCCGTTGTCTTCCGCCAGCTTCAGAAAACGGGCAATGTCTGGTTCATCAATGGCCTTGGCCTTGCTTCCGCGCGGATTGCGGGAGAAGAACTGGAAGGTGTTGGCGCCGATGGAAAGGGCAACCCTGCCCATGGCTTCGTAACCTTTTTTGCGGAGGAGAGGTGGCATCCGATATGCAGCATAATAAAAAAGAGATGAAGATACTTGAAAGAAAATGATAATATTATATTAAAAAAATAATTAAATTTTTGTCAAAAATGTTTAGAATAATAAATTAAAGAAATTTATTATTTAGGATATTGTCTAATTTATCTTCTAATATTCCGCATCTTCTTAAAAATTGAAAATATAGATGATTTGAATCAAATCTTTCCTTTGCTTCTTCCTTATAATCATATAATTGTTTTCTGATTTTTTCTATATCATCCCCATCTGTGGATTTTAAAATCCTCATAGTTCTATCAAGATCAAAAATTTTTCCTTCTAAAACTACGATATAATAATTCTTCGTCATTAGAGTTTTTTACAGAAGATGAAATATCTTTTGAGATACCTAAACGATTTAGCATAATATTTTGGGTTTGATTCATAGTATTTACCATTGCCATAAGACTAGGTAATGAATCAACTAACATTGAAATGCTTTTTGAATTCAATTGAACATTCTTAGGTATTTCCGCATGGCTATTTAAAAATTGCAGTGGAGAATTAATATCATTTCCATTATTTTGATAAGAATCATAAGTAGCAAGCAATGCCTCTTTTATCTTTTGAATGTCTTCCTGAGCATCTTCAATTTTCCTTTCATGCCTGTATGATACATATCTGAAAGGGGATACATCAAAAATCGATTCTGTCTTATCATCTTGAACTAATGTAACAGGTTTTTTAAACGCCTGTCTAAATCCTAATTCATATAATACATTAGGATTTCTATCACTTAAATCACATAAAACCATATCACTCTCAAACAATTTCCTAATGATATCGCCTTGAATCATGTTAGAACTTAGTACTTCATCAGCTCTAATTGGTTCAAAATTTGCCTGTACACATGCCTCTTTAAATATATAATCATAAATAGCTCTAAAATGACCAGTTGGATATCTTTCTACATCACTAATTGGCATAATAACAAAACATATAAGTTTCTTTTTGTTCGTTAGATATTTTATCAGAATAATTAGATGTTTCTTTTTCTTTATTATTTGGACACATATTGTCTTTGTACCAAATTTTTTTAATGTTTCAATAGAAAAGTATTCAAAAATATATGTTTTTCAACATCTTTGATAAATAGATCGCCTTAAAAATTTTTCTCTATTGATTTTGCTGAAAAGAATAAGTTTTCTCGTTCGTATTGTAATACAATGTGTTCTCATATTTCTAGTAAGAAAATTTTCAAATGGATGTTGATATTGTTGGGTTTATACATTTGGGATGCGGAGGTGAAGGGGAAAGACGTGCCGATAGTGTTGGCTCCTGTTCCTTCTCCGGCTCAACTGGCATGGCACGATATGGAGATGTATGCCTTCATCCATTTCACCATCAATACCTTTACCGGGAAGGAATGGGGTTATGGCGACGAAAAGCCGGAGCTGTTCAATCCTTCCGATTTCAATGCGGACGAAATTGTAAAGACGCTGGCGGACGCCGGGTTCAAGGGAGTGGTGCTGACCTGCAAGCACCATGACGGTTTTTGTCTGTGGCCCACGAAGACCACCCGGCACAGCGTGGCGGCCTCCCCGTGGAAGCAGGGGAAGGGCGATGTGGTGAAGGAAATTTCCCGCGCGTGCAAAAAGTACGGCGTCAAGTTCGGCATTTACCTGTCGCCCTGGGACCGCAACGCTTCCTCTTATGGAACGCCGGATTATATCCGGATGTACCGCCAGCAGTTGAAAGAATTGTCCACGGGATACGGCCCCGTTTTCCTGGCGTGGTTTGACGGAGCGAACGGAGGGGACGGCTATTACGGTGGAGCGCGGGAGAAGCGCTCCATTGACCGGAGCACGTATTACGACTGGAAGAAGACGTGGGGGAACTGAAGAAACGGCAGCCCGGAGCGGTGATTTTTTCCGACGTGGGGCCGGGCGCCCGCTGGGTGGGGAATGAAAGCGGTTATGCGGGCTATCCCTGCTGGGCCACGTACACCCCCGTTCCGCTGCAAGCCGGGACGGAACCCGCTCCCGGCACCGTGCGCTACCAGTTGGGCACGGAAGGCACCGTGGACGGCAAGTACTGGATTCCCGCGGAAGTGGATGTTTCCATCCGTCCCGGCTGGTTCTGGCATGAGCATGAGAATTCCCGCGTCCGGACGCCGGAGAATCTGCTGAAGCTGTACTTTGACAGCGTGGGCAGAGGGGCCAACCTGAATCTGAACGTGCCGCCGGACCGCCGCGGCCGCATTCATGAAGAGGATAAAAAGTCCTTGGCGGGTTTCCGTGCGCTGCTGAATGAACTGTATTCCCGCAACTTCGCTTCCGGGGCACGGGCGGATTCCTCCTCCTCATGGAAGGGGCACGGCCCGGAACAGGTTCTGGACCGGAAGCGGGCGACGTACTGGGCGGCCGCTCCGGAAGATAAAAATCCCTGCCTGGCGTTGAAATTGCCGGAACCTGCGGCGTTTGACGTCATCCGGCTGGCGGAACCCGTCCAACTGGGGCAGAGGGTGCGCAAGTTCCGCGTGGAGGTGCGTGAAAACGGCCGCTGGAGCAAATGGACGGAAGGTTCCAGCATAGGAGCCAGGGTTCTTTTGAAGGGCAGGCCCGTGACGGCGGATGAAGTGCGCGTGGTGCTGGAAGAGTCCCGGGCCGTTCCGGCCTTGTGCGAGGTTTCCCTGTGGAAGTACCCTGTTATCCTGAATGCTCCGGCAGTGAATTACGACCGCGATGGCCGGGTGACCCTGGCATCCGCGGAGGGCGTGGTGACCAGGTACACCACGGACGGAACGGACCCCGGCCCGCAGTCCGCCGTGTACAGGGAGCCTTTCCTTCCCCCGCCGGGGGGACGGTGAAGGCGGTGGGCGAGTACCGCGGCAGAAGGTCTTCCGTAACCGCGCAGATCATCCCCGTCCCCACGCGGCACTGGAAGGTGGCGGCCGGGGAAAGAAGCGCCGCCGCTCCGGAGCTGGCCATTGACGGCGACCCCTCCACCCTCTGGCATACGCATGCCGCCCAGGGGGAAATAGCTCCTCCGCAGGCGCTGGAAATCGACATGGGGCGTCCGGTCAACGTGGCCGCCGTCATCTACACGCCCCGCAAGGATTCCGCAAAGGGGACGGTTGACCGCTACGCCGTCTACCTGAGTGCGGACGGAAACGATTGGGGAGCTCCCGCCGCGGAGGGGGAGTTTTCCAATATCCGCGCCAATCCCGTTCCGCAGCGGATTGACCTGAAAACGCCCGTGAAAGCCCGTTACCTGCGTTTTGTAGGCAAGCGGGTAGTGGAAGGCAGCCATGTTGCCGTTGCTGAGTTGGGAGTATTGGAAAAATAAGCGGTTTCCTTTTTTTATCATCGTAGTCCTCCGGCGTTTTCTTGACGGATGGAGGGAAGCGGGGCAAGATGGCCCGCATGGAACAAGTCAGTCTCATGGAGTTGGGCAAGCTGGCCGCGGAGGGCCAGGTGGAAGCGGAAGTTTTTGCCCAGATCGCCCAGTGCGCGCAGAAGATGACCAAGAGCAACAAGCCGTATCTGGACGTATCTTTTGCCGATGCGGAAGGGACGATGGGACTGAAGGTGTGGGAGGACAAGCCCTGGTTCCGCACGCTGGCCTCCCTGCCTCTCCGCAGTTTCGTGAGCCTGCGCGGCCAGTGGACCAAGGGGGGCTTCGGCATGGAAGCGGCCGATCTGGAAGTGCGCCCCCTGGACGAACAGGAGAAGGAAAGCTTCCTGGCCGGGTCCGGAACCTTGAAGAAGAAGCAGGAAGCGGACCTGAAGGAGATTTGCGTGCTCATCAAGGGCATGAATGATCCGCGCATTCGCGCCCTGTGCATTGAATTCATCGAACAGTTCGGGGAACGCCTCCAGCGCGCCGCCGCCGCCCGCACTTACCATCACGCCCGCCGCGGCGGACTGGTGGAGCATGTGGCGGGAATGATGCGCACGGCCTCTGCCGTCTGCCAGGCGAATCCGGAGCTGAACCGCGACCTCCTGCTGGCCGGATGCCTGTTTCACGACTGCGGGAAGCTGTGGGAAAACTGCTACCCGAAGGAGGATTTCACGATGCCCTATTCGGAAGCCGGGGAATTGCTGGGCCACATTCCGCTGGGCATTGAACTGGTCAACAATCTGTGGAAGCGCATCATGGCCCTTCCGGAAGCGGAATCCTGGAAGACGCTGGACCCCGCCTCCCCGGACGTGCGCATGCACCTGCTGCACCTGATCGCCTCCCACCACGGGGAACTGGCCTTCGGCTCCCCCGTGTTCCCCAAGACCCCGGAGGCGGTGGCCCTGCATTACATTGACAATCTGGACGCCAAGCTGGAGATGTTCCGCGGCGCCTATGAGACGAGCGAGGCGCTGGCTCCCAAGGTGCTCCAGCGCAAGGCCCCCCTGCCTGCCAACGTCGTTCTTCCGCTGCCTTCCGTTCTTCCCCTGGAACGGGACGGCGCGGACGCCATGCAGTAAGTTTTTCCCCGGATGGAACAGGAGCGCCACCTGCGGCGGCCGTGGCTGGAACGGACCATGGCCGCGGCTCCCCTGCTGGCTCCCGCTCTCGCCATGCTGTGCGCATGCGCGGCGGTGGACGTTTCCCCTGGTTCTGGGGCCTCTGCTCTGCTGGGCGCTATTGCCCTGCCTGTTCCGGGCCCCTTCCATGAGCCTGCTGGCCATTGCCCTGGCGGTGTGGGCGGCCATGCATCTGCTGGCGTATGACCGGGAATACGGGAATGTTCCCGTAGAGGCGGGAAGGACTGTCGCCATGGAGGGTTCCGTTAACGCCGTTTCCGGAAAGTCCGTTCTGTTCCGCCCGGATGGCTCCCGGTGGCTGTACGCAGTTTCCTCCCGTGGCGGGGAATGCCCCCCTGGCAGTAGGGGAACGGTACCGGATTGAGGGAGAGACATATCCGCTCCAGGCCCCGTGCGGCCCCGGCATCTTTGACCGGGAGCGGTGGGGATATTTTCCTGCACGGCATTATTGCCGGGATTCGGCTGGATGGCGCCTGCCGGGTGGGGCCGGGCGACTGGCGCAGCCGCCTCCGGGCGTTTTCCCTGCGGCTCCGGGAGGGGCCGCAGGCCTGCTGAGGGAAGGCGCGCCGGCGGATGACGAGGCCCGGCAGGTGATGGTTTCCGCCGTGCTGGGGGACAAGACGGTTCTGGGAATGCTGAGGCTGTTGTACGTGCGCCCCCGTGCGGGCGCGGCTGGCCTGCATTCCGTTGCTGGCGGTGTACGTGTTTGTGACCGGGATGTCCGCCTCCGCCCTGCGGGCCTTCATCATGGCGGCGGTCTGGCTGCTGGCGTCCGTGCTGCGCCGGAAGGGCATCCGGCCAATATTCTGGCGCTGGCTTTCATCCTCCTTTGCCTGATGGACCCGCTCCAGGTTTTCCAGCCGGGGTTCCAGCTCTCCTTCTGTGTCTTCGCCGTGATTGTCTGCCTGGCAGGATGGAGCAGCCGGGAAAGGCCCCTGTGGGCTCCGGACCCGTTCATTCCTTCCCGGATTTACAATGCGCGGGAAAAAGGCCTGGTGCGCCTGGAAAAAGCGTGCCGCGGCGCGCTGCTCATCTCCGTGGGGGCGTGGCTGATGTCCATTCCCCTGACGGCATGGCACTTCGACACCTGGAACCTGTACGCTCCCCTGACCAATTTGTGCTTGAGCGTGCTCGTTTTTCCGCTCATGGGCGTCTCCCTGTTCGGGCTGGTGTTCGCATGGTGCCCGTGGATGTCATGCGCTTGCAATACGGCGGCTTCCTGGCTGGCCTCCGCCATGCTGGCGGTGGCGGGGGGGAGTGGCTTCCCTGCCGTGCAGCTATCTTTCTTCCGCGCCGCCTGCCGGGGAAAATGAAGCCGTCCTCGTTCCGTTGCAGAAGGACGCCTGGTCCGCGGTCATCTCCAATCCCGCACTGGTCGTGGCCGCAGGAACGGAAAACGCGGTCCGGTACACCCTCCTTCCCGTGTTGAAGGCGCGCAGTATCCGGCCTTGCGGCGTACTGGCTTCCGGAAACGGCAGGGCGGAGCGCGCCGGAGTGGAAGCGCTGGCGAAGGAATATCCCGGAATCCGGAACTGGGGCGCAGCGGATGCGGAATGTCCCGTTCGGCAATGGAGGTTCCGCCCTGGAAATGAACTTGTTTTGGAAGATTTTCCCGTACCGTTGTCCACGGGAATCCATCAGGACCGGAACCGGGTGCTGGCGTGGAAATGCCGCGGGCGGTTCGTCCTGATGATAGGGAATGCCGGGTTTTCCTCCCTGGCGCGGGCGGCAATAGCGCCGCGGGCGGATGTGCTGGTCATCGGGCACCATCCGCGCGATCCGGTGGACAGCGCCGAATGGATCAGGGCCACGGGCGCCCGCGCGGTCATTTTCACCACGGAGCATGAATGCCCCGTGCCGGAGGGAACGGCCGTGTACCGTCTCCCGGAAACCGGAGCCATTTATTTGCGGGTGGAAGAGGAAGGCGTGCAAATCATCCCCTGGAAGGGCATGGGACGCCGTACAGGGTGAACCCCGTGCTTTCCTCAATGCGGATGAGCAGAAGCTCTCCCGTCAGGTCAGGGGCGGCATCCACCATCACGGGCTTGTTCTGGGAGGTGCGTCCGGAGAGGCGCGCTTCATTTGTTTTGGACGGTCCTTCCAGCAGGACTTCCTGAACGGTGCCGACCAGTTCCCGGTTTTTCCGGATGGCGATTTCATTGACCACGGCCAGCAGGTCCTGGTTGCGCGCTTCCTTCACTTCCTCCGGAATCTGTTCCTCCATGGCGGCGGCGGGCGTGCCGCGGCGCGGGGAGTAGCGGAAAATGAAAGCGTTGTCAAACTGGACCCGTTCCACGGCCTGCCGGGTCAGCAGGTAGTCTTCCTCCGTTTCTCCGGGGAAGCCCACGATGATGTCCGTGGTGATGGACAAATCCGGGCGCGCCTGCTTCATCCGGGCGCAAAGGTCCAGATAGGTTTCATTCCTGTACGGCCTGCGCATCATTTTCAGGATGCGGTCGCTGCCGCTCTGCATGGGGAAATGGATGTGGCTGCACAGCTTGGGCAGGTAGGTGAATGCCTGCACCAGATCCTGCCGGAAGCCGATGGGATGGGGGGAAACGAAGCGGATGCGCCGGAGGCCTTCCACCTCATGCACGGCTTCCAGCAATTGGACGAAGCCGCCCTTGCCGTCCGCCGTTTCCATCTGCCTGCCGTACCGGTTGACGATCTGGCCCAGCAGGGTGACTTCCTTCACGCCGGCGTCCACCAGCATCTTCACCTCGTCCACCACGTCCCGGACGGGGCGGCTGCGTTCCTTGCCGCGGGTGTAGGGGACGATGCAGTAGGCGCACTTCATTTCACACCCCTGCATGATGGAGACATACGCCGTGGAGCGCGCGCCGGGATTCAGGTGGTCCCGGATGCGGTTCTGGGAATCCTCCTCATCCGCCACGTCGCACACGTGAGTGCCTGAAAAAGCGGTCTGCAATTCATCCATGCGGCGTTCCTGGCGCGCGCGCAGAATGCCGTCCACATGCTCAAACACGCGGTGGTACTTCTGGGTGCCTATCACCAGGTCCAGGCGCGGCAGTTCCTTGAACAACTCATCCTTCCTGCTCTGGGCCATGCAGCCCATCATGCCGTACACCACGTGCGGCCGGTGCCGCTGCTGCTTGGCCAGCAGGCCCATCTTCCCCAGCGCCTTCTGTTCCGCCTGCTCCCGGATGGAACAGGAATTGAACAGGATGACGTCCGCCTCATCCTCGCGGTCCGTCATGGTATAGCCCTTCTGCACGAACATGCGGGCCACCTGCTCGGAGTCCCGCTCGTTCATCTGGCAGCCGTAGGTTTTGATGTAAAGCTTGGGCATGGGGAAAATCAGATGTTCTTTTTCAGGGTGACCACGCATTCCAGATGTTTGGTCTGGGGGAACAGGTCAAAGGGCTGGACGGCGGTAACGGCGTACCCGGCCTTGTCAAATTCCGCCAGGTCCCGTATCTGGGTGGCGGGATTGCAGGAAACGTAAACGACCTTTCCGGGGCCGAAGGCGAATAACTGGGTCAGGAACTCCATGCTGCATCCCTTGCGGGGCGGGTCGATCACCACGGCGGTTTTTTCCGCGGGGAAATCCACCTGGGCGAAAATGGCTCCGGCGTCCGCCGCCAGGAATTCCGCGTGTTTAATCCCGTTGCTCCGGGCATTGCTGCGCGCCCAGTCCGCGGAAGTCTCGCTGACTTCCACGCCCAGCACTTTTTTAAATTTCTTCGCTAGGCTCAGGGCGAACAGGCCGGAACCGCAATAGGCGTCCACCAGGAACTCCTCCCCGTCCATGCTCGCCTGTTGGGCCACGTAGTCCGTAAAAAGCGGAAGAATGAAAGGATTGTTCTGGAAAAAATCTCCCGCCAAAAAATGAAATTCCAGACCGCCCACGCGCTCGCAGGCCACGGCGTTGTTATTGGTAATGACGGTCCCTTCCGAGGCGCGGAGCAGAATGGTAGCTCCCCGCTTGAACCGGGCCGCGGCCTGGTAAACGCTCTTGCGGGCCAGGGGCAGGGCCTCGTTGATGCACTCCATGGCAATCGGGCATTGCGGCACATCCACCACTTCCCTTCTGGAACCCGCCTTCAGGAAGCCGATGGCTGGCCGGCTGGCTTCCTTGGGCTTGTCAAAATGGGGCGTAATCTTGGAGCGGTAATGGTATTGGCGGGGGGAGGCAATGGCCGGATTGACGGGCAGTTCCAGCCCTGCCTGCAACCGGAGCAGGTCCGCCACCTGCCGGGTTTTCCAGAGAAGCTGGCGGTCGTAGGAAAAATGCTGGTACTGGCATCCGCCGCAGGTGCCGAACAGGCGGCAGCCGGGCTCCACGCGGTCCGGGCTGGGGTGAAGCACTTCCACCAGGTCCGCGGAGGAATAATTCTTGTCGTTGCGCCAGACGCGGGCCTTCACGCGGTCTCCCGGCAGGGCGAAGGGGACGAAAACCACCCAGCCGTCCACACGGCCGATGCCGTCGCCCGCATTGGAAAGGGCGTCAATGTCCAGTTCAAGCTCCTGATGGTAGGAAAAAGGTTCCGGGTGGAAGCCCTTGGGAATGGTCGCAGTCATGGTGAAGGAAAAGAAAAGGGTTACGGGGCGGAGGGGGTGATCAGCTTGCCGTCCAGATCATACAGCAGGGTTTCCGGCAGCCGGGGGGTGCGCAGCCCGGGGCGGAAGTCGCCAGGCAATACGGCTGGTCCCGGCACGGACTCTGCGTTCTCCTCCTGCGGAAGAATGGCCGGTTTCACCGGGGCCGGAGCCCAGGGGCGGGGCGGTCCGCCGCGGCGGTTTGTTCCGGTTGAACGGCTGGGGCGGGAGCGGGTTCCTGAGGCGCCGTTTCCTTGTTGGAGGAACAGGAAGCGGTCCAGGCCAGCCCGGCAATCAGACAGGAGCGGATCAGGAGCTTTTTCATGGCGCGGATTCTTACAGCTTCATCCGCGCTTGGCAATCAATTTCCGCTTTATTCCCCTTCTTCCCGTGTACGGGGAACGGAATAAGGGAAAAAGGCTTCCGTACCATGCGGCTCAAATGCGCTCGCTCGTTTTTGTCCGCGGATGGCGGAAGTAGGGGATGCGGTGCGCCTGCCTCCGCTTCCTGCGCATGTGGCGGAGCATGCGGAAGAAGATGAACCCTCCGGCGGAAAGAAGCAGCGTGACGCTCCACCAGTCCCAGCCCACAGGAGCGTCTGGCAGCCCTATGCGCCCGATCATCGGAAGTTTAAGGGCGGGGCGCAACAGGTCAAAGCCTGCGTTCAGGCCCAGCAGGCTGACTTCCGCTCCTTCCGCCAGCCCCAGGCTGAACCCGGCGAGACCCCATAAATTGATGCGGATGCCCGTGCCGCTTTCCGTCCGTCCGGCAATGCCGCCGGGCAGATAATCCTTCCCCACCGCATGAGGCGGAAGCTCCACCGTCAGATCCGGCACTTCCCTCATCAGCGCGGCGGTGAACGTGTTGCTGTTGGGGCCGGGAATGATCCAGTAGGTATCGGCATAGGGGTAATCCTGCGCCGTGCGGCTGATGACGGGAATGGCCTTTTCCGCCGCTGCTCCGCGCAATTCCTGAATCAATTCCGGTTCCGCGCCGAACCATTTGCGGTCCGGAATGTCCCGCGCGATGGAAACGCTGGTTCCCCGGGAGGGAAGCTGGTAGCCCATGACTTGGTACACGGTGTAAAAGCCGGCATTCTTCTCCTTCACGGCTATCCAGGTGTGCACGGCGAAATACCTGCACCAGCCGAAGGCGCGTGCCGAATAAACCTGGACGACGGCTTCCGGTTCTTCAGCGGGTAGAGGGGCCAGGCTGCTGCTGCTGCGGTCCGCAGTTTTCCAGTCTTCCGCAGGGTGGAAATAAACCAGGGCTGCGCCCAGGAGCAGGAACGCCATGAACAGCCAGAAAACAAAGCGCCATTTATTCCGTGAGGGGTGCCTGCGGTTATAGGGGTTGGAATGGCGCATGGCGAATGTATATACCTTGAACGGCAAATGATGGCAATGGCGGAATCTTGAAGTTTGACTTCTGCGCAGGGAGACTTATGGTTACTGTAATATGATCAAGTTTGCCGTTTCCGTGCTTTGCGCCGCCGCCGTGGCAGGCATGCTGGCTCCCGCTTCCGCCCTGGCGCAGCAGGCTCCCGTTCCAGCCGTGAATGAATCGGGCAGTCCCGCCTTTGACAAGCTGCGCAATGAGGCCATCGCCAAGAAGGTTCCCCTGGTCATCTACCTGACGGGGTCTTCCTGGTGCGTGTATTGCAACATTTTTACGGACAAGCATATCAAGGAGCGTGCTTTTAAGAGGGCCTCCGGCAAAAAATTCATCTTCTGGATGGTGGATACCAGGCAGGCTCCGGGAAGGACACCGGGTTCCTTTACCTTCCAGTTCGTTCCGGAGGAAGCGGGCAAAGTAGTAGGATGCATAGGCTCCAAGGCCCCCTATGTCGTTTTCGGGCCTCCCGCCGTCATCATCCTGGACCCCGTTTCCGGAAAAATGATTAAGAAAATGGTAAGCCAGGGGGATATGGACAAGGAAGGCAAGTCCCTGCCCGCGGTTATCGAGGAATGCTGGAAAAACTTCCAGAAGGAAGGTCAAAAGACCGCCTGAGCATTCGGACCCCTCCCATGAAGAAAGGAGCGAATCCGGAATGTTCATTTCCCAGGCGTTTTTCCCGCAACTGTTTTCTTTACGTCAAAAACGGTAAATGAAGCGCAGCCATGGGCGCGGCGTGCCGGAATAATAGGGATACCACCGGTGTCCGGGATGGTGCATGGTGCGGCCCCATTCATCCTGGTGGCGTGCCTGCGGCGCATAGGTGAGCTGCCGCCATTCCCGGCAGGGAAAGGAGGAAGGCTCCGCGCATGAGGCGCAAGGCGTCAGAAATGCCTGGAGGGCGCTGGAAGAACAGCAGTAATAGGGAACATTGAACCGGGGCGCCAATCCGAGCGCCAGCAGAAGCCATATCCATATCCGGAGACGGGGATGCCGCGCCCAGGTGGAGGCCAGAAAGGCGAGCAGGCAGGCCATCGCCGGAACGCTCCCCTTGCAGAGCAGGTCGTTGACGTCTCCGTTGACGTAAAAGAAGGGCAGCAGCAGTCCGGTTGCCAGCGTACAGATAAAGAGGGAATTCCGCCGGAAATCCCGCCAGCAGAACAGGGCGTACAGCAGGAAGGAGGTCCCTGCCAGCAGAAAATCCCCCGGCCGCGTATAAAAAGGCCGCCAGCCCATATGGGAGGACGGCGCGTTTACCGCCGCATAATAAAGAAGGAAGCACGCCCCCAGCATGACGGCTGCCGGAAAGGAGGGATGAAGCAGGCTGCGCCGGGGGGAGCGGCTGCCTTTCCATTGCCGGAGCCACTGGCAGACCGCCAGGGGCAGCCCCCCTAGGGCCGCGAGGGGAGAATAAAAGGCCGTGGCCGCGAACAAAAGGGGCATCCAGTGCGGGGGCATGCGTCCCGAAGCCAGGAAGATGAAAAAAAGCATGACAGGGATGGAGGCGTTTGCGCTGCACATGACCTGTTCCGCCGTGCCGAAGTAATGCAGGCGGAACAGATCCAGCCCCAGCCAGCATTGGAAATTCAGAAGGGAGCCGAACATCACCATCAGCAGGGCGAGCAGCAGGGAACGGCGGCCGGAGAAAACGCAGAGCCACAGCCAGGCAAGAAACAGGCCCCATGCACCCCACAGCACGACAAATGCCCGGGCAACTTCCAGCCCAGCCACTTTGCCTGCCAGGGCCGGAACCAGCCAGAACCCTGTGTTGTAGATCAAGACGTCTCCGTCCGGAAAAACGACGGGCCACGGGCTGGCGACCAATTCACGAAGGCAGGCGTTCCTGACGATGTGGTCCGGGTGCTGATTGACCCATTCCCCCCATCCGGACAGGACCATCAGGGCGATGAATGCGCCCAGGACAAGAAACGAGGATCGGTTGAACAGGGGAAAAGAGGGGAGGGATTCCCTTTCCGGTAGTTCCTTGCGCCTTCCGGGAGCCAGTCCCGCGGCCATCAGGGCCGCGAGGGGGATAGAGACATACCAGTGCATCCACCAGGCCATGAACACCAGGACGGGCAGCAGAAGCCAGGCGCAGGTATTCCATTTCAACGCGGTCACGTTGAAAGCTCGTTCCGGGAATGGAGCATCGGCGGCGGGGGAAGGCATCTTCCCTGAACCTTAATGGGTCCGCCGGAGAGGGGCAAGGATGAAACTTGCAGCCCGGAACGGAAGGGCATCCCCGTATGGGGCTGGTGGCAGGAATGCCTGCGTTCCTTCTCCGCTTTACCGGGAGAACGGGGCATATCATGCTGGGCGGCCTATGAATAAAACACAATTCGTCAGGGAACTTCAGCGGGAGCTGGGAGACGGCGTTACCCCCAGGCAGGCGGAACGTGCGCTGAACGCGGTGCTGGACACGATTGCCCGGTCGGTCCTGAGGCGCTCACTGGTCAAATTCCGCGGCTTTGGTTCGTTCAGCATCAAGCGGCGGCGTGCCCGCGTGGTACGCCATCCGGAAAACGGCAGCAAACTGTTTGTGCATGAATCAAGCACCATGAAATTCCGGCCTTCCTCCCGTTTGTGGAAAAAGTAGGAGAAACGCCCGGGCTCTCCTGCCATTTTGCCATTGACTTCCCTGTCCGGGGCAGGGATTAATGGACAAGGCAGGAGCGGCCGTGCGCCTGCCCGGAAAAAATGACCTACCCTTTCCCCATTTGCCGACCATGACTCCGGATTCCGTTCATTTGCTGACCCGTTCCTCCCAGATGACCCTGTTCAGGGATGAACAGGGCCGCGTGCGCCGCGCCTATTACGGACCGCGGCTGCGTGAACCGGAGGATGCCCTGGAAAGCACCGCGGATGCGCCTCTTCTGTATTCCGCGCTGGCGGACTCCGTGACAGGGCTTCCCAATGCGTCGGATGAATACTGCATTTGCGCGACCCAGGCGGACGGAACTCTTTCCCTGCGCCTGGAATGCCAGGGATGGGAAGTGCTGGAACTGGATGACGACCGGGAAGAAGCCGTCTTCTATGGGAAAGACCCTTCCTACCCCGTGCGGGTGGAAATTCACGTGCGCTCCCACCGGGAATCGGACGCCTTCCTTCAATGGGCGGTGATACGGAACGAGGGGAGGGAAGGCATCCGCCTGCACCGCGCGGCGTCCGCGCAACTGAATTTGCGAGCGGAACGTTACTTTGTCACCAGCTTCCGCGGCACATGGGGCGGGGAATCCCTGATGAGCGAGGAGGAAGTGGCGCGGGGGCATGAACTTGCCCTGGTTTCCGGAACCGGTACCCGCGCCGCCCAGGAGGGAAGCCCCGGCTTCGTCATCTCCCTGGACGGTCCGGCGCGGGAGGACGCGGGGGAAGTGGTTCTGGGGGCGCTGGCGTGGCCCGGCAACTACCGAATATGGTTCCGCCACAGCCCGTATCACTACCTTTTTGCGGGGGCGGGGCTGGACGTGGCCCCCGCTCCCTATCTGCTGGACGGCGGCGGAGTATTTGAAACGCCTCCCCTCATTCTGGCGCACAGTGGAAACGGCAAGGGGGGAAGCCTCCCGGCGCATCACCGCTGGGCGCGCCGCTACGGCCTGCGCGGCGGCGGCACGGAGCGGCTAGTCTTGCTGAACTCATGGGAGGGAGTTTACTTCACCTTCACGGAAAAAGTGCTGCACGGCATGATGAAGCGTGCGGCGGAGCTGGGCATGGAGCTCTTTGTGCTGGATGACGGCTGGTTTGGCAATAAATTCCCGCGCAATGACGCCCGGGCCGGTCTGGGGGACTGGCAGGTAAACCGTGCTAAACTGCCCCATGGGCTGGAAGGCCTGGTCTGCCAGGCGGAAAAGCTGGGGATGCGCTTCGGCATCTGGGTGGAGCCGGAAATGGTGAACCCCTGCTCGGAACTTTATCAGAAGCATCCGGAATGGGTCATCGGCCTTCCGCACCGGGAAAACAGGCTGGAACGCAGCCAGTACCTGCTGGATTTGAGCAATCCGGACGTGCGCACGTACATTCTTGAAGCCATGCGGGAGCTGTTGGGGCGGCATCCCGGTATTTCCTACGTGAAGTGGGACTGCAACCGCAAAATCTCCGACCCCGGCTCCCCCTGGCTGGACGCCTGCCATCAGGGGAACCTGTCCATTGACTATGTGCGCGGCTATGAAGCCATTCTTGATGCGCTGGCGGCCCAGTTCCCGGATGTGACCTTCCAGGCCTGTTCCTCCGGCGGAGGCCGCGCGGACTATGGAACCATGCGGAGGCATCATGAATTCTGGACGTCCGACAATACGGACGCCTGTGAACGCGTGTTCATGCAGTGGGGCATAGGCCATTTGTTCCCGGCCATCTCCATGGCCGCCCATGTGACGGCCTCCCCCAACCATCAGACGAAGCGCGTCACGCCGCTCAAATTCCGCTTTGACGTGGCCATGTCGGGCCGTCTGGGCTTTGAGCTCCAGCCCTGCGACATGACGAAGGAGGAAGTGGAATTTTCCAAACGGGCGCTGGCGGAATACAAGCGCATCCGTCCCGTGGTCCAGTTCGGGGACCTGTACCGCCTGTCTTCCCCGTATGAAAGCCGGGTGGCCTCCCTGATGTACGTGCATGAAAAAAGGGCCGTCGTCTTCGCCTGGCTGATGGACAAATGGCTGGCGGATTCGCCGCCGCCCCTGCGCCTGAAAGGCCTGGACCCTGCCGCCAGGTATTTGGTGAGGGAAATCAACCTGGATGAAAACGGCTCCCTGACCAACGTCCATGAACGGGTGCTTGGCGGTGATTACCTGATGGACTTCGGAATCCGCATCAACTGGAAAAATGCCTTTCAGTCCGTCTGCATGGAAGTGACGGAAACGGGGTCTTAAACTTCCGGCTGGTGGCAAGGAGGTAAACGGCGCTGATCCGCAATCGATATTCCTTTTTCCGTGAAGCATGGCGCCCGGAGAGAACCGCCGGAGACGCGGTCTTTCCGGGTGGTGAAGTTTGCGCCTTGGGCTAAACGCCCACCACGCCGCCGATGGTCTGGATGATGACTTTCGCGATGATAGTCATCAGGATGAGGGCCACGGGGTAGGCGGTGGCGTAGCTGACCACGGGAGCCTGGGAGTCCGTCTTGCTGGCGATGGCGCCCAGGGCCGGGGTGGAGGTCATGCCACCGCAGATGCCGCCCAGGCATTCCAGGATGTTCATCTTGAAGACCTTCATGCCCACGAAGTAACCGGCGAACATGCCGGAGCAGGTGACGATGACGCCCATGATGAACACGGCCGCGCCGTGCGTGGCTACGGTGGTGACCAGGTCCGCGCCGCCCTTGATGCCGGCGTCAGCCAGGAAGAAGACCAGGCCCAGGTCCTGCAAAAGAAGTCGGGTGGGGCGCGGGATGTAGCCCACGATGGGGCCCAGGCGGCCGAAGTGGCCGAGCAGCAGGGCCACAATCAGCGGACCGCCGGCAATCCCCAGGGAGATGCCCAGGCCGTTGCCCAGGCTGAAGTTGACCAGACCCAGAATGATGCCGAGCGAGAGGCCGAACCCGAGGGAAAGAAGGTCCGTCTGGTTCATGTCCTGGCTGCGGTGGCCGATTTTGTCCCCGTACTTGGTGAGGTTTTCCGGAGAACCCACCACGGTCAGCACGTCATTGCGCTCCAGCGTGGTGTCCCCGTGGGGACGAAGGTGAAGCCCAGGCGGGAGACGCGGGAGATGATGACGCCGTCCGTGCGCAGGGTTTTCAGTTCGCGGAGCTTGCGCCCGGCGTAGCTCTTGTTCGTCAGGATCAGCTTGCGGCGCTCCTTCTGGGAGTCCATGGGGTAGGGGTTGTCGCATATTTCCCCCAGGAAGGCGATGTCGTGCGGCATGGTGTCGCTGTTGCCCACGATGAGGACTTCCGTTCCCTCCCGGAACGTGTCTTCCGGCGTCAGCGGCATCAGCCTGTCGTTGCGCACCACGCGGGTGACCATGCAGTGCAGGCCGTCCAGCAGCTTGCAGTCCGCAATGTTCTGGCCGATCAGGTTGGGCTGCGTGACGCGGACCAAGCGTGAGATGATGCTGGCCTCCTGCTTGGAGTGCATGGCCTTGGCCTCCTTGTTCAGGTCAAAGTGCAGCAGGCGCGGGAGAAGCTGGACGAAGAGGACCACGCCCACCACGCCGAACGGGTAGGCGATGCCGTAGCCGATGCTGACGCCGCTGCCGGAGGCTCCCGGCAGGCTTTCCGTGGCCGCCGCCAGGGCCGGGGTGCTGGTGCACGCTCCGGCGAAGATGCCGGAGGAAATCCCCGCGGGAACATTGAACCAGATGCCGAAGAGGCAGGTGAAGAGGGCGGAAACGCCTACAATAACCACGGACATGACCGCCAGCTTGCTGCCCTGCTTGGCAATGGCGGAGAAGAAGCGGTTGCCCGCGCTCAGGCCCACGCAGTAAACGAAGAGCGCCAGGCCCAGCTGCCCTACGCCGTTGGGGATGGCCAGGCGGTAGTGCCCGGCGGCCAGGGCGACGAAGAGAACGCCGGAGAGGCCGAGGTTCAGGCCGTATATTTTAATGCTCCCGAGGGCGATGCCGAAGAAGATGATTCCAAAGAGAACCAGGGTGTTGTGGTTGAGCAGGATGTCGAACATGGTCGGCTGGGTCAGACTTTGCCCGGAGCGAACTCGAAGTTGCGGAAGTGGACGGGGATGGAGGCCGGCTCCAGCCTGGTCCGGTCAAACAACCGGCTCGGCGCGGGGAGAGAGTTGAGTGTTTGTTTGGTCAGGTAGAAATTTTGCACGAAGTAGTTGCCCCCATACCCGCGCTTTGTCAAGTCGCGTATGATGTTGTTGACGTGATCTTCCGTCAATAAATCGGGATGGACGGTGGTTCTGACTTCAAAGGCGGTTTGGGAGGCGATCAGGTAGTCCAGAGTTGCGGAAAAGGAGGGGAAAAGGTCGGGCCTGCCGGTGACGGCGCCGTACTGTTCGGGGGGCGCCTTGTAGTCCAGGGCGATGTAGTCGCAAAGCCCCTCTTCCACCAGTGCTTTCACCACGCCGGGCCTCGTGCCGTTGGTGTCTATTTTAATCGCGAAGCCTAGCTGCCGTATCTCGCGGCAGATGGGAATAAGGTCGGGACACAGCGTGCACTCGCCGCCGGACAGGACTACCCCGTCCAGAAATCCCACCCGATCTCTGAGGAAATCAAGGTAGTCCGTCCGGTCTCCGGCAGGAGAGCCCGTTCCTCTGACCAGGGAGACGTTGTAACAGTACTGACAAAACAAGTTACAGCCTCTCAGCCAGAAGATGCAGGCCACCTTGTTTGGAAAATCCAGCAAGGTGAGCGGCGTGATGTCCGCTATGCCCCGGCCCGTTCCCATTGACTTCGCATATGTTATTGGGAAAATTACCGCGGCTGTTCCGTTTGGGCGGAGCAGGAGCAGGGACGGTCCGGTTCCACGAAGTGGACGCGGTCGTGGGGTCGCCCTGTTTGCCGGCGTTAAAGGTTTCCACAGGGCGGTGATAGCCCATGACGCGCGTGTAAACGGTGCAGCGGGTACGGTCCTGTGCGTATTTGCTTAATATTTCCTGTTTGGTCATTGTCGTATTGATGGCTGGGTTTTGAAACGAGGCGGCTGGTTGAAAAGGGTTATTCATGCCTGTGGATGTGGAGCAGCTCTTCATCACAGAAGGGGCAGTACTGGTGCTCCCCGCGCAGGTAGCCGTGCTTGTCGCAGACGGAGAAGAGCGGGGTGACGGTCAGGTACGGCATGCGGAAGCGGGTCAGCACCTTGCGGACGATGTCCCGGCAGGCTTCCGGAGAGCTGATGGCTTCATTCATGTACATGTGGAAGACGGTTCCCCCCGTGTAGCAGCACTGGAGTTCGTCCTGGAGCTGGAGCGCACGGAACAGGTCGCTCGTGTGGTCCACGGGGAGCTGGGAGCTGTTCGTGTAGTAACGCTGCCCCACGGGCCCGGCCTGGAGGATGTCCGGATAGCGCTTCTGGTCCTCCCGGGCAAAGCGGTGGGTGGTGCCTTCCGCAGGGGTGGCTTCCAGGTTGTACAGGTTGCCGGTTTCCTCCTGGTACTCCTGCATGCGCAGGCGGATGAATCCAGGATTTCCTCCGCAAAGGTCCTGCCTTCCTCGGAGGTGATGTCCATCGAGTCGTTGGAGAAGTTGCGCAGCAGTTCGTTCATGCCGTTGACCCCGATGGTGGAGAAGTGGTTGCGGAAGGTGGGCAGGTAGCGCCTGGTGTAGGGGTACAGGCCGCGGTCGTACATTTCCTGGACGAAGGCCCTTTTTCTTTTCCAGGCAGGATTTGGCCAGGTCCAGCAGTTCCCCAGCCGGGCGAACAGTGCTTCCCGGTTCTGCTTGAACAGGTAGCCCAGCCGGGCCAGGTTGATGGTCACCACGCCGATGGAGCCGGTCATTTCCGCGGAGCCGAAGAGGCCGCCGCCGCGCTTGAGCAGCTCCCGCAGGTCCAGCTGGAGGCGGCAGCACATGGAGCGCACGGCGTCCGGCTTGTAGGCCCGTTCGTCCGGCACGCGTTCCCCGTTTTCATTCACGGTGTACTGGCTGCCGATGAAGTTCTGGAAGTAGGAGGAGCCGATCTTGGCGGCGTTTTCAAACAGGAGCGGCACGTTTTCCCCTTCCCAGTCAAAGTCTTCCGTGATGTTGACGGTGGGGATGGGGAAGGTGAAGGGCTGCCCGGTGCTGTCCCCTTCCGTGAGCACCTCGTAAAAGGCCTTGTTGATCAGGTTCATTTCCTTCTGGAAATGCTTGTAGGTCAGCTCTGTCAGCTTGTTCACGCCGCGTTCCCGCGCCAGGGAGAGCAGGCCCGGGTCCTCCACCCCTTCAAAGAGGTGCTCCCCGCCGCTGAAGGGGGCCTGGTCCCGCAGGTCCCGCGGCACGGTCCAGTCGATCGTGACGTTGGTGAAGGGGGACTGCCCCCAGCGGGAGGGCACGTTCAGGTTGTAGACGAAGCTGCGGATGTCCTTCTTGATGCGCGTGAAATCCGCCTGGTCCTTGAAGGCGTAAGGCGCCAGGAAGGTGTCAAAGGAGCTGAAGGCCTGGGCTCCGGCCCATTCGCTTTGCAGAATGCCCAGAAAGTTGGCCATCTGGCCCAGTGCTTCCCGGAAGTGGCGCGGCGGCCTGCTGTTCACGCGGCTGCGCACGCCGTTGAATCCTTCGTTGAGCAGGTTGCGGAGGCTCCACCCGGCGCAGTACCCGGTCAGGCAGTCCAGGTCATGAATGTGGTAGTCCCCTTCCCGGTGGGCGGCCCCCTCCCGTGCGGAATAAACCTGGTCCAGCCAGTAGTTGGCAATCACCTTTCCCGCCGTGTTATTGATGAGGCCGGCATTGGAATACGTGGTGTTGGAGTTGGCGGCGATGCGCCAGTCGCTCTGGCCGATCTATTCCTCCACCGTCTGCTTGCAGTCCACGTACGTGTTGCCGGAATAGAGGCCCCCGAGCTGTTCGCGCTGCATTTTGTGCAGGAAGCGGTAGGTGATGAAGGTCTTGGCCGTGTCAAAGATATCCGCAGCGGAACAGGGCGCGTTCTATCATGTCCTGGATTTCTTCCACATGCGCGCAGTCCTGATGGCTCAGCTTGGCTTCCACTTCTTCGTAAATGGAACGGTTGTAGGCGGTGCCGGAGCTGTGGAACGCGTTCTTGACGGCTTCCTCAATTTTGTAGCCCTGGTATTGTTCCTTTTTTCCGGAACGCTTGATGATGCTTGTTGCCATGGTGGGTGTCTCGCTTGGAAGGGATGATGACCGCTCATCCGCGAGCCTGGGCAAAAGCCTGGAAAAATCATAGGCAGGGGCCGCCGCATGCGTGCATTTTTTTAACAAGGGGCACGATGAGGACCTGTGCGTATGTTCATCCTGTCCGCGGGATGGGATACGGGGGCATCAGGTCGTCTTCTGGCTTCCGGTGCGACATGTGATGGGGACTTCCCGACTGCTGGCAGTCAGTGTCCGGTCCATCGTCTACCGGTTACAGCGGCGCGTCCGCGACGGATTTTCACCGTCTTCCGTTACCTGCGCTGAAACGCAATGAACCACAGAAAGAGAGCCCCCGCAAGGAAAATGTATAAATAATGTATTAAATATTTATAATGATACAATATGTTGTATATATGCTGCAGGGAATGGTTGATAACGCGGCATTCCCTTCCGTCATGGCACCATATGTGCCCTTGCCTCCCCTTTCCGGGGACCGGGGAAAACGGGACAGGCCGAAAAGGGAAGATTCATTCCTCACGGAGAAATTTTTCAGCGCGGCTTTTTCCGTACCAGTCAAATGAATTTCTTTTCCTTTTCAAAAACGGATGGCGTAAATCTTTCCTGCTGCTGGTTCTTCCCGCGCTTTCTGCGGGGAGCCCGCTTCCGGCGCTCCCGCGGACTGGAATGAAAAGACCATCCGGGATAATCTCCGCCTGGTGGCGAAATGGCAGGCGGAGCATCCCAGAAAACGCTCGCCGCTGCACTGGACCTACGGCGCCTTTTATTCCGGCCTGGTGCAGTATGGCCTGGCCGTCCCGGAAGGGCCGGGATTGCCGCTGCTGAGGAAAACAGGAGGGGAACAGGAATGGAGAACCCTGAAACGGCATTACCATGCGGACGATCACGCCGTGGGCCACGCCTGGATGGAGATGGCGATGGAAGACGGAAATACCGCTGCGGCGGAGAAAATACGCGCCGTGCTGGACGGGGTGATGAACCGGCCCTCCTCCGCTTCCCTCCAGTTCGGGACTCCCGGCTGCCAGGACCGCTGGAGCTGGTCGGACGCCCTGTTCATGTCCCCTCCCGTGTTCGTGAAGCTGGCGGCCTATACCGGAGACCGCCGGTATCTGGAATTCATGGACAGGGAATACAAGCTCACCTGCGACTATCTTTTTGACCGGAAGGAAGGGCTGTTTTTCCGTGATTCCCGTTACTTCACCATTCCGGCGGCTAATGGGAAAAAGATGTTCTGGAGCCGGGGCAACGGCTGGGTGATTGCCGGACTGCCGCTTATTCTTCAGGACATGCCCGCGGACTGGCCTTCCCGCCCCTTTTATGAGGATCTGCTCAAGCGTATGGCGGCATCCCTGAAAAAATGCCAGTCGCCCGACGGTTCCTGGCACGCCAGCCTGCTGGACCCGGAAGAGCCCCCCTTGAAGGAGATGAGCGGCACCCTCTTTATCATGTACGGGATGCTGTGGGGGGTGAACCAGGGGTATCTGGATGCGGATGAATATCTTCCCGTCATCCGCAGGGCGTGGAAGGCCGCCTGTGATTCCGTCAACGCGGAAGGCGCGCTGGGCTGGGTGCAGCCCATTGCCGACAAGCCGGGCCATTATTCCGGGGAGGATACGGAAGCATACGGCGCGGGCGCCTACCTGATGGCCGGCACCGAACTGCGCAAATACGTCATTGGCCGGGACCATCCGCAGAGAAAGACTGTAACCGTCACGAACCCACTGGCCAAGTTCCGTCCTGCTGAAACCGTGTCGGTGCCCTGGACGTCCGGAACTTCCGGGAATGCCGCCGCCCTTCGCGTGTTTGACGTCCGCCACGGGCGCGTCATCCCGCACCAACTGGCGGATACGGATGGAGACGGAAGGACGGATACTCTTTTGTTCCAGAGCAATTTCCGGCCCGGAACGGCCCGTGCTTTCTGGATTCTGAACGATTCCTCCCTGAAGGCGGCTCCTTCCGCGGACGTCTGTTTCAGCCGCCTGGTCCCGGAACGCCTGGATGATTTCGCGTGGGAGAACGATCTTACGGCGCACCGGATTTACGGTCCGGCCGTTGCCAGGCCGGCCCCCCTGAGGGGGAGGGCCTGGTTTCCAGCGGAACGGATGTATGGAGCAAGCGCGCGGGTGCTCCCGTCATCAATGAATTCTACAAGCGGGGGGATTACCACCGGGATCATGGCAGGGGACTGGACATGTACAACGTAGGGCCGGGACGGGGCTGCGGCGGCATTGCCGTGTTCAGGGATGGGAAACCGCATGCATCCGGAAACTGGGCCAGCGCGCGGGCATTGTACAACGGTCCGGTCCAGACCGCTTTTGAGGTGGTTTATGCGCCGTGGGACATTGGCGGCGGCGTACGCGTGGCGGAGACGCGGAGGGTGGCTCTGGACGCAGGAAGCCGTTTTTCCAAAGTCCGCAGCACCTTGACCATCCGGGGGGCGGAAACGGTGAAGGCCGGCGTGGGAATGGATACCGGAAAGGGCAGGAATGATTATGAAACGGTCACGAAGGACCGGGAGGACGGCGGCTTGATGACGGCATGGAGCAGGCCCCGGAAGAATGACGGATGCCTGGGAACCGCCGTGATAGTTCCCTGGGGTCCGGAAGGCGGGGCAGTGGACTCGGAAGGCTGTACCTACTGGATCAGGGAGGCGGCGAACGGAAAGCCCTTTGAGTGGTACATGGGGGCGGTTTGGGACAAGGCTTCTCCGTTCAAATCCTCTGCCGCCTGGGAGGCGGAGGCGCGCCGCGTCCGGGAGTGCGTCAGGCATCCACTGCAAGTCCGGGTACGGTGAGTTCGTCCTACCTCCTGCCGTTTCCCGCAGAGGATGACGGCAGCTTCCATCTTTTTACGGAAGCGGCTGTGGCGGTGCGAGCGGCCAGCCATTCCGCCAGCACTTCCGGCTGGAGGGGGCCGGGGTTTCCCGGGCGTCCGGAGAGGCCAGATTCAGGCCGTTCCGGACGACTTCCGACCGGATGGAGGCCAGGGAAAGGAGGGTGTGGAAAATGTGGTCGTGGGAAACGGCTTTCAGGCGGTTGGCCTTCAGCGCGCGCACCATGTCCGGGTAGCGTGAGGCGAAGGCGTCCGAATACCACACGAACATCGCGGGACGGTAAACAGGCGGCAGAACATGCCCCTGGAACATTTTTCCTTCCTCGCCCAGCGCCACGCCATGGTCGGAGCAGTAAAAATAAATGGCCGGCCTGTCCTTCAACAGTGCAATCATGCGGTGGACGGAGGCGTCCAGGTCCACGATGGAATTGTCATACGCATTGACGGTTTCTTCCAGACGGGCCTTGGGGTCGTCCATGTTGCAGGACGCCGGGGTAAAGCGTTCCGCCTGTACGGGGTAGCTGAACGCCATGTGGCTGCCGTTGTTGTAAATGACGTAAAGCTGTTTTTCCCGGCCGTGCCGTTTCAGGGATTCCTCCATGACCAGGGAGGTGCGTTCCTGCATCATTCCGGGCGTTTCGTGCATGGGCGGCGTCTGCTTCCGTTCCCGGCAGTTCCGGGTCAGGATGCCCAGGGAATAGTCATGGATGGAGTCTCCGCACAGGTCCATGATCCGGACGGTGCGGAAACCGTGCTTGTTGAACAGGTCAATGAAGGAGGAATGGGCGGGACGGCGGCGGGACAGTTCCGCATCCGTAAACATGCCGATGGCGGAAATCCTGGTCACGATGCCGAAGGAGGTGGCGTGGGGGAAGGAAACGACGTTGGGTTCCCGGGAAAGCAGGGGCATCGTGTTCCGGTGGTAGCCGTTGAGGGAAAGGTGGTCCGCGCGCACGCTCTCGCCCATGTGGAAGACCACGGCCAGGTCGTCCGGAGCGTCGCATCCGGAGAGGGGTTCCGCGCAGGACGGCAGGTTCCGGAGTTCATTGAAACGGCTTGCGTCCTGGGTGACGTATTCGTCCGCCAGCTTGTACGCCATCACGAAGTCCACGAGGGGCCAGCCCTTGGCCTTGTCAGAGGTGTAGTAAAGGTAAAGGGGTTCCGAGCTGTAGGAGGTGGCCGGAATGCCCAGCAGCAGAAAGATTCCGTACAGGCTCCAGATGCACGCCAGCGCGCCCCACGTGGCCTTCTGGCGCAGGGAACGGCGGCTCCAGTAAATGGCCAGGTAAATGAAGGCCGCCAGCAGCAGGGCCCCGGTGGCGGAGGCGGCGGTGCAGAAGGCGCAGGCTTCCCGGAAGTTGGTCTCCGCCATGCTGGAAAGGACGGAGAGGTTCAGCGTCAGCCCGTACCGCATCTGCATCATGTACAGGCCCGCGTTGAACAGGATGATGGCCGGAAGGACGACGTAGGCGGTAAAGCGGTATTTCAGGCAGAGAAGGATGGTGCCGCAGAGCAGGGAGGCGGAACAGGCGATGCCCATGCAGCTCATCAGCACGCTCTGGCCGTCATTGAGCACATAAGGATTGACCACCAGAGCCGCCGCGAGTCCGGCTGCCCACAGGCAGCGCATGCGGCGCGGAAAGAACGCGGCGCGAAGAGCCTGGAAGACGGCGGAAAGAGCGCCTGGCCGGCCCGCGTACCGTTCTGCGGAACGGGTGGATGCATGGGGAGGGGTCATCGCAAAGAAAGGATAAAGTATTCTTCCTGCTTGAAGGGGTGAGCCATTGTAAGGGTTTCACGGTGATGCTCAAGCAGAATGTGGCGGAACGCCTTTTCATGGAAGGGCCCGGGCAGGAAAAGGGAACCGCCGTTGAAACGGCTGTGCTGATAGCATATGCCGTTTTTTGCGCTTGGGGCTTGGTGTGGATGGCGGCGCAGGCAACTGGCGGTGGGGGCATCCCGTCCGGAATGCGGCGTGGACGGAAAGAGGGGACTTTCCGGTTGTAGTTGACAGGCCCTGTTTTGGGAGGGTATAGGGAAGCTTATGGAAAATCAGCCCGTTGTGCTGCAATGTCCCCAAGCTGTGAAAGGAGCCGCCTGTATTTGTGTCGTGGGGGCCGTGTCATTGCCCTGGGTCGCAGCGGCTTCCGGCCTGGGGCTTGTTCCCGGAACCGTGCTGGGCGCAGCCGGGATTTTGCTGGGGGTGGCTTCCGTTGCCTGCGCCGTTGTCGCCTTGTGCAGAAAATCCGTCGCATTCGGCATCATCATGATTTTAATCGGGATGCTCGCCTGCGCCGTAGCCGGAACGGAATGCATGTATTTAATGTTTTAAATGAACAAGTCCATCAATCCGGGCATTCAAAAAAGGTCCGGGGCCGGATGCACGTGGGAGGAGAGGACCAGGGCCACCCGGACAGTCGGAAGTGGAGAAAAGTCTTGAAGTCCGGAAAAGGGCCGGAACACGGTTCTGGAACGGCGCTTGCGGAATGACCGGAAGGGAAAAGCCGGCGATGCTTCTTCTCTGGCCGCTTCCCCAGATGGCAGCGGTTTCCGGCCTGTAAAAACCCGCCCGGAATGTTCCGGGCGGGTTTTGTGTGCCATGGATGGCCTCCGGTGCTCAGACGGAGTTTACCCGATGACGAGGAATTTTTCAGCCTTGGTGCCGCAGAGGGGGCAGGCGTCCACGCCTTCCAGAGATTTGAAGGTGTCCCCGCACACCAGGCATACCCAGTATTGCCTGGGCAGGGCGCTGGTGTCTCCGTTTTCCAGGGCCTTGAGGGCGGCGGCATAAAAATCGGCGTGTTCCTTTTCCGCTTCCGTGGCCCACGTGAAGGAGCGGACGGCGGCCTTCTGGCCTTCCTCTTCCGCCACGGCGATGAATTCCGGATACATGCTTTCGAATTCGTGGGTTTCCCCGGCGATGGCGGCTTTCAGGTTTTCCGCGGTGGTTCCTACATGAATCTGGATATCGATGGGGTCCATCGTTGCGCCCAGCTTTTCCAGAACCTTGTTGTGGTTGGCGGCGTGGACGGATTCCGCCTTGGAGGCGGCTTCAAACAATTTCTGAATGAGGGGCTGCCCTTCCTGGGCGGCTTTGGCGGCATAGGCTGCGTAAGTGGCGGAGGCGGTGCTTTCGCCCGTAATGGCGGCTTTCAGGTTTTCTATGGTTTTAGTCATCGGGAATGAATTTATAATAATTCTAAAAAGATGCAACTGAAAAAATCCTCCAAGGGAAGAAAAAACGCAAATTCCCCTTTCTGCGGCATCACGGGGAGCCGTTACACAATGATTCATTGACGCATGCATGGCGAGCCTGTACAACGGAAACGTTATGAAGAGCATTGTAACAATTAGTTCGGCATGTGCCCTGGCATTTGCAGGTATGGCTTCCGCCCAGGATGCCCCGGCTCCGGCACCCGCCCCGGCCGCTGAAACCCCTGCCGCGCCCACCGCGCCGGCCGCTGAAGTTTCCAAGGAAGCGAAGGAAGCCGCTGACCAGATGCTGGCTTTGATGAAGGAAATGTCCGCCACGCTCAGCACGGTGAAGGACAAGGCCACCGCAGACGCGGCTGCTGAAAAGATGGCGAAGATCAATGAAAAGGGCGAAGCCCTTTCCAAGAGCGCCCAGAAGGTCCAGGCTGAAATGGATGCCGCCATGCAGGCGCGCCAGGCCGAACTCCTGCCCATTTTCATGGGCATGATGACCGACATGCAGCGCTTGCAGCAGGCCGACTTCTTCGGAAGCCAGGCCCTGAAGGACGCCATGAAGCAGACCGGAGCTTCCGGTCCCGAAGAAGGCGTTGAAGTGGAGGAAGAAGTGGAAGTGGAAGCCGTTCCGGCCCCCGCTCCCGCTCCGAAGGAAGCTCCCGCTCCCGCCGCCAAGTAACTTTCTTTTTCAGGATTGATCCTCCTCCGGCATCTCTGGGTGCCGGAGGATTTTTTATGGGGAGGCCGTCCTGAAAAGCCTCCGTGGCGTGCCTCAGGCCTCTGCGGCAGCTGAAACGCATGCGCCCGACAGGATGCCCTGCTTCAGGGAACAGAGTTCACTGCCGCTCAATTTCAGGTTTGACTGGCGCAAGGGGCTGCGGCGCTTCTTGACTGGACGGAGCAACGCCATGGGCGTATTGCGCGGAACGCTTGAAGACGTCCGGAAACAGGCAGGCCGCCTCCGTTTCCGGGGCGGCCTGCGGGTGAGTGATCGGTTGGCGCCGGGGCTTTTATTTGGCCTTTTTCTTCCTGGCGGCGGCTTTGGCCGGCTTGGCTGCCGTTTTGGATGCCTTGGCGGGTTTTTCTGCCGGGCATTCGTTGACGGAGTTCCAGGACCAGTCCCATTTGTCCACGTTCATGGCGCAGGCGGTCAGGAGCGCTACGGAAGCGTCCAGGTCATCCTTGTGCGCCATTTCAATGACCTGGTGAACGTTGCGGGTGGGAACGGAGATGGCCCCGGCAATGGATCCGCCCGGAACAAACTTCTGCATGGCTCCGGCGTCCGTGCCGCCTGCCGGCAGCATTTCCACCTGCCATTTGATCTTGTTGGCGTCCGCCATGGCCTTCATGAACTTCACCATGCGGCGGTCCGCAATGACGGAGCCGTCATACAGCTTGATGGCGGCACCTGCGCCCAGGTGGGAGACCTGGTCGTGCGCCGGGGTGCCGGGAATGTCGCAGGCGATGGTGACGTCCAGGGCGATGGAGAAGTCCGGCTGGATGTCCAGCGTGCCGGCCTGCGCGCCCCTCAGCCCCACTTCCTCCTGAACGGTGAAGGCGGCCACGAAGTTGCAGGAGGGCTTCTTTTTGGAAGCCTTGATGGCGCGGAGGGCTTCAATCAGCACGTAGCATCCGGCGCGGTTGTCCAGGGACTTCACGTTCACGCAGTCTCCCATTTCCACCAGGTCGCGTTCACGGGTGACGGAGTCGCCCACGGAGACGTATTTTTCCACTTCCTCCTTGCTCATGCCCAGGTCGATGAAGAAATCGGTCACTTCCGGCAGCTTGGCGCGTTCCGCCGGGGACATCACGTGGATGGGCTTCACGCCCATGACGCCGATGAGGTCTTTTTTGCCGTGGACGATGACGCGCTGGGCCGTCAGCGTCTTGGCGTCAAAGCCGCCCAGGGGGAGGAATTTGATGAACCCTTTGTCGTCAATGTGACGGACCATGAAGCCGATTTCGTCCATGTGGGCGGCGGCCATCATGGTTTTTTCCGTATCCTTGCCTTCCACGATGGCAATCACGCTGCCCAGGTTGTCCACCCGCACGGCGTCCACCAGAGGGGCCACTTCCTGAATGATGAAATCACGGATTTTGTCTTCAAACCCCGGAGCGCCCGGAGTCACGCAAACCTGACGAAGCAGTTCCAAATTCATAATGCCGCCAATGTAATGGTTTTCGTGAAGGTTGGCTAGCCCATAATGCGGCCTCCGGAAGGAGGCTGCGCGGGGGCCTTCCCTCCGTATTTACCGGCGTTCCCGGGTAATGACGGCGTCCGGCTGCGCGGGGGCCCCGTTGTCCGGCCTCTTGTAGTTGACGCCATGGGCGTCCAGGAAGGGAAGCTGGCGGTCGAGGCGCTTGCGGAAGTCTTTCTCGTTTTTCAGCTCCTTGGGGGTCCAGGCTACTTCCGCCAGCGCCAGGGCGCGGGGGAAGGCATGGTATTCCCATTTCGGCAGGTTGGGAATGTACTCCGTCCAGATGTTCGCCTGGCAGCCCAGCACCTGTTTTTCCCGTTCCCGGGGCGTTCCCTGCGGGACGGGCTCCAGCCCATAGACGCGCTGCCAGGTCAGGTTGTCGTCGTTGATGGTTTCATACTCCGGGGCGGAGGGTTTGCCGGGGCCCTGGTCATAGTCGAAGTACAGGTGGCTGTTGGGCGTCATCACCACGTCGTTGCCCTGTTCCAGGGCATGCCGCGCGCTGTTCGGCATCCAGCTCCGCCAGACCATCATGGTGGCGGTGGGGGAGAGGCCCCCTTCCTGGATTTCATCCCAGCCGATGAGCCTCTTGCCGTGGCTGTTGATCATTTTTTCCACGCGCCGGATAAAGTAGCTCTGGAGTTCGTTCTCGTTGGCGAGGCCGTTGTCCTTCATGACCTGCTGCGCCGCGGCGGACTGCTTCCACTGGTCCTTGGGAGCCTCATCCCCGCCGATGTGGATATAGGGGCTGTCCGGGAACAGGGCGCACACTTCATCAATAACGTCTTCCAGAAAACGGAAGGTTTTTTCCGTGGGAGCGAAGGTGTAGGGAAGCACGCCCCAGGTTTCCTGCACCTTGGGCGCGAAGCCCGGAATGTCCGTGTTGCCCAGTTCCGGATACGCGGCGATGGCGGCGGAGGCGTGGCCCGGCAGTTCCACCTCCGGAATGACGGTGATGCCGCGGTCTTTGGCGTACTGGACCACTTCCCGGATTTCATCCGCAGTGTAATGGCCGGAGTACGGGGTGCCGTCCGCCTTGTTGCGGCTGCCGATGACGGGGGACTGCGCCCGGGTACCTCCCACAGCCGTCAGCCTGGGGTACTTGGCGATGGGGAGCCTCCACCCCTGGTCGTCCGTCAGGTGCCAGTGCAGGGTATTGAATTTGTACCTCTCCATCAGGTCCAGGATCTTTTTGATGTCCCGCACGGGCATCATGTGGCGGCAACTGTCCATCATCAGGCCGCGCCATGAAAAGCGGGGCTGGTCCTTCACGTCCAGCCGGGGCAGGGCCGGAGCTCCGTTCACGTCGGAAGCGACGCTTTGCACAAGGGATTGAAGGGCGTACAAAGCGCCGTTCACGGAACCGGAGGCAATGGAAATGGAATCCGGCGTTACGGCAAGGCGGTAGCCTTCCCTGCCCAGGGACGCGTCTTCCGTAAAGATGAGGTCCGCTCCGGTTTCAACCAGCGCCGTTTTGATCCCGTTGTCGCGGAAAATCCGTTCCGCCTGTTTGGAAAGGGGATTTCCTTCCGGGAGCCGGACGCCGTCTTTCAGGGAAAATCCGGCTTCTCCGGTTTTAACGCGCATGGCGGCGGGCTGGGGAATGATGTGGGGCGTCCCGGGAACCGGAGCGGACGGGGCGCCCCAGCAGAGGGAGGATAAGCTGAAAGCCATGGCAGGGAAAAGGTGTCTGGAAACCATAGCGTAACTACGTGGTATTTCCCGAAAAAATTCTGTTCCGGCGATTGTTTTTTTCAAATGCCGGGAAAGGCCGGCGGATAAAAATAGCGGTTGCTCCGCCTGTGCACCTGTGAGAGTATCCCCGCCCTATAAGTGAAGCCGCTTCCCCCCCGCATCAGGAAGACGATGGTTTTTGTGCTGCTGGCTCTTTTTCTGGGCCAGTTCGGAAGCGGCGTGTATGATCTCATTTTCAGCAACTTCCTGCGTGACGCCCAGCATCTGGACGTGGAGATGCGCGGGTTCATTGAACTCCCCAGGGAACTGCCCGGCATCCTGTCCCTTTTTGTGGTCAGCCTGCTTTTCATGTTCAATGAGGTGCGCATGGCCGGGGTGGCGTGCCTGCTGATGTTCGGCGGCATGTACGCGCTGGCCTTCTGCGGCGCCGGAACCAGCCTGTGGGCGCTGTCTGCGTGGATTCTGACGGTGAGCCTGGGGCAGCACATTCTGATGGGCATGATTGATACCATCGTCATCCATACGGCGAGGCCGGAGAACCGCAGCCTGCGGCTCGGCCAGATGAAGGCGCTGGGGACGGCGGCCGCGCTGCTGGGCGCGCTGTGCGTATGGATCAAGTGGAAATTCAATCAATCTTTTGCCGTGGACTTTTTCGTCACGGGGGGCGTGTGCCTGCTGGCATCCCTGTTCCTGAGCCGGGTGAAGACGCCCGTCTTCCCGCAGCGGCGCGGCTGGCGGCAGTGCTTCGTCTTCAAGCGCAGATATGCCGTTTATTATGGATTGGAAATTCTGCACGGCATCCGCAAGCAGCTTTATCTGACCTTCGGTTTCTGGCTGATGGTCAGCACGCTGGGCCAGTCTCCCGGATATATCGGAAAAACCCTGCTGATTGCCGGCGTCATCGGGCTGGTCACGCAGCCCCTCATCGGCTGGAGCTCAAGCGGTATGGGGAACGGAAGGTAACGATTTTCGACAGCATTGCGCTGTCCCTCCTGTGCCTGGCGTATGCCTTCGCCCCGGAGCTGCTCCCCCCTGCACTGGGCCGTGGGCGTGGTGACCGCCTGCTTCGTGCTGGACAACCTGCTGTTCGCCCTGGGCATGGCCCGCAGCACTTATGTGGCCCGCATCTGCGAGAAGCCGGAGGACATCACGCCGAGCATTTACACCGGGCTGGCCATCAACCATGTGGCTTCCATCGCTTACGGCGTGCTGGGCGGCGTGATCTGGATGAATACGGGCGGTCCGCAGGCGGTGTTCCTGATAGGCGGCCTGGCTACCGCCGGGGCCGGGCTGGTGGCGCGGCACATGGATGAGCAGGGGCGGAACGGAGCCTGACAGAAGTTCTAACGCCCGGGTGCGGGTTTGACCGTCCCTTTTTTGAAGGCCTTCATGATCTTGTGGAAGATGTCCGTATTTTCGTAAATGCCGGTGAACGCGCCGCTTCCCGCGCCGAAGGCGTACACCGGAACGGCCATGCCGTCGTGATTGCCGGAGCCGAACTGGGCGTTTATTTCCCCTTTCTCCCGGTTGCCGCCTGTGAGTGCGAACGCGCCCGTGTTATGGTCCGCCGTGATGACGACCAGGGTGCCGGGGTGTTTTGAAGCCCAGTCCAGCACGGCTCCCGCGGTCCGGTCGAAGTCGAGAAGCTCCTCCATCATTTCTTCCAGGTTGTTGCGGTGGGCGGCCTTGTCGATGTTGGAGCCTTCCACCATCAGGAAAAATCCCTCGGGATTACGGGATAGGGTATCCAGCGCCTTCAGCGTGGCCCGGCGCAGAACGTCTCCCCGCCTGGAGGGCGGGGGAAGATTCCCCGGAGCGGTGACGGCCAGCGTTTTTCCGGGCGGCAGTGCGGCGGCTTCCTCCCAGCTGCGGGCGATCCGGTAGCCCTGCGCCTGCATCTCCTTGAAAATGTCCCTCCCGTCCGGCCTTTGCGTGAAATACTTGCCGCCGCCGCCGAAAATGAAGTCGGCGCGGGAACGGGGGTAATCCCCGATGATGCCGTAGGAATCCGACCTTTTTTTTTCATTATTGGCGCAGAAGGCGGCCGGGGTGGCGTCGTTCAGCTCGCAGGTGGCGATCACGCCGGTGGATTTGCCCATGTCCGCCGCCTTGTCCACCAGGGAGTCCAGCTTGTTGCCCCTGGGGCACACGGCCAGCCTCTTGTAGAGCGTCTTGGTACCCGTCGCCATGGCGGTGCCTGCGGCGGCGGAATCCGTCACCAGCTTGTCCGCGCACCATGTTTTGGAGATGCCCGTTACCGGGCAGTTTTCAATGAACAGGCGCCCGCGGTTGGCCGCCCAGGCCGCGGAAAGGTGATGGATGCCCATGCCGTCCCCAATCATCAGGATGACGTTGGTGGCAGGGAGGTTCCGGTCAGGCTCCGGAGATTTCCGCCACCTGGTAGGGGCGTTCCAGAACGAAGCGCTGGGTCTCCGCGCCGGAAGCAGGGACGGCGCAAGCAGCAGGGCACAGGCAAGGGAGCGCAGGAGGAAATTCATGCTGCCACTTTCCCGCCCGCGGCGGAACAAGTAAAGAGGAAAAATGTGCCGGTTCAGCGGGAAACCGGCACAAATGCTGTTGGCGGCCTTATTTGACGTCCGCCTGTTTTTGCAGGATGTCCCGGATCTGTTCCAGCAGAACGACGTCATCCGGCTTGGGCGCGGGGGCTGCGGGCGTTTCTTCGCTCTTGCGCCTCAGTGAGCCGATGAGCTTGATGGCCACGAAGATGGAGAAGGCGATGATGATGAAGTCGATGGTCGCCTGAAGCAATTCCCCGTATTTCAATTCCACGTCCCCCAGTTTCAGGGTCAGGTACGCCAGGTTCACGCCGGAGGTGAGGTAGCCGATGATGGGGGTGATGATGCTGGAGACGAAGACGGAAACGATTTTGTTGAACGCGCCGCCGATGACGACCGCCACCGCCAGGTCAATGACGTTTCCTTTAAGGGCGAATGCCTTGAATTCCTCCAGAAAACCTTTGGGATTGAAAAAATGTGCCATGATGGATTGCTGCTGGTTGTAGATTTATTCTGGCGGCAAAAGGATAAAAGAAAAGAAAAATGAAATGCCGCCGAACAGAGATATGACTACTCGCCGGGATAAAATGTGAGAATCATGACGTGGCTCCCAAAAAAATCATTTACAGACGGGGCCAGAAGCGCAAACTACACGCGTATTACCTTAGCTTATGAACACAGAAGAAAAACTCAACCGGTACGTACTCCATTCCTATGGCCGTTATCCCATGGCTGCCGTCCGCGGGGAAGGCTCCCGACTGTGGGACAGCACGGGGAAGTGCTATCTGGACTTCTGTGCCGGCATTGCCACCTGCGTGCTGGGGCATTGCCATCCCGTGGTAACGCAGGCCCTGCAAAAGCAGGCGGCCACGCTGGTGCACTGCTCCAACCTGTACCAGATTCCCCAGCAGGCGGATCTGGCGGAATTCATCGTGACCAAATGCGTGGAGCGTCCGGGGAAGGTCTTTTTCTCCAACAGCGGCGCGGAATCCAATGACGGCTTGATCAAGGTGGCGCGCCGCTACGGCCACCGGAAGCCCCAGGCGGACGGCAAACCCCGTTATGAAGTGCTTACGTTCAACAAATCCTTCCACGGAAGAACGCTGGGCAGCATGTCCGCCACGGGGCAGGATAAAATCAAGATAGGCTTTGACCCCATGCTGCCGGGATTCCGCCATCTGCCTTTCAATGACCTGGAAACGGCCCGCGAAGCCATCAGGCCGGAAACAGTAGCCTTCATGCTGGAAACCATCCAGGGGAAGGCGGCGTCAACTGCGTGACTCCGGGAATTCCTGCGCGGCCTGGCACAATTGTGCAAGGAGCACGATCTTCTCCTGCTGATGGATGAAGTGCAGTGCGGCTTTGGCCGTTGCGGCGACATCATGGGATGGCGCGCCGTGGCTCCGGACGTGGAGCCGGACGGCGTTTCCTGGGCCAAGGCTCTTGGCGGCGGTTTTCCCATCGGCGGCTTCTGGATTTCCGACCGCGCCATTGACGACCAGGGCACGGAGCTTGCCTCCATCATGGACCCCGGCTCCCATGGCTCCACGTATGGCGGCAATCCGCTCGGCACCACGGTCGGCTTGGCCGTGCTGCGGGAAATCGTCTCCCAGGGGCTCCCGGAACGGGCGCGGCGCCTGGGCGCGGAAATCCGCGCGGAAATAGAATCCTGGAACCTGCCCGTGATCCAGGGCGTGCGCGGCCTGGGCCTGTTGCTGGGCATCGGCCTCAATCCGGAGATGGTGGACGCGCCGGAAGGCAAGACGGTTGCCGCCGTGGTGGTGGAGGCTCTGCGGCAGGAGGGCCTGCTTTCCGTTCCCGCCGGGCCGGAAACCGTTCGCCTGCTGCCTCCGCTGAACGTGAGTGAAGAGGAAGTCCAGCAGGCGCTTGCCATCATCAGGCGCGTGCTTAAGACATACGTTAAATAGAACTCAACCCCGTTTGCTTTATTGTCATGAAGGAAGAAGCCATCAAAGCCCCCGGCAGTACGATAAGGCAATATTCCATCATGCTCCAGAACCGGGTGGGGGCGCTGTCCGCCCTCCTCGGCCTGCTGGACATGCACGGCATCTTCTGCCTGGGGTTCAGCATGCACGACTGCCATGAGGCGACCATTGCGCGCCTGATTGTCAGCGATCCGGAACGAACGTCGGAAATCTTTCTGGAAAAGGGCATCTGCTATACGGAGTCCGAGGTTCTGGTGGCGGTTCTCCGCCATGGCCCCGCGGACCTCAAGAAGTGCCTGGATGTGCTGTATGCCGCGGAAATGAACGTCAACTTCCTGTACCCCCTGATGCCCTGCATGGCGCGGGGCTCCCTGGTCGCCCTCCATGTGGATGACCTCAACTTCGGGCGCACCGTGCTGAATTCCAGCGGCATCAAGGTCCTGTTCCAGCAGGATCTCAGCCGGTAGGAACGATGGTTTTTCCGGCCTTTCCGGTCACCCGGCCAAAGGCGTTTTCTCCAAGCGCATCAAGGGTTTGGCGCGTTTTTTCGGCTTGACGGGAGGGGAAAACATGATATGGTACGGGCCGCATGGCAAAAGTACCCGTAATCAATCTTCGCAAGGGACACGCGGTTAATCATAACAATGACGTTTGCGTCGTGGTCAGCATGGAGCACAAGTGCCCCCCCCGCATGGCCTCCTACGTGCAAATGAGCATCCGCAGCATTTCCACCAAGAAGGTATATAACCTTCGCCTGACTTCCAATGAATCCCTGGAAGGCGTGAACCTCGCCCGTGAGGAATATGAGTTCAGCTACATTGACGGCATGGGCTACCACTTCATGAACCCCGATACGTACGAAGACATTACCGTGTCTCCGGACATCGTGGAACCCGTCAAGGATTACCTGATGGAAGGCAACATCTACATTCTGCTTTTCACGGATGAGACGGTTGTTTCCGTGGAACTCCCCGCCGCCATCACCATGGAAGTGGCGGAAGCTCCGGAAGGCGTCAAGGGCGACAGCGCGAACAACGTTTACAAGTCCGCCACGATGACCACCGGCCTGGTGGTGCAGGTGCCCCTTTTCATCAAGCCCGGCGAAAAGATTTCCGTAAAGACGGAAGACGGCTCCTACCTGGGCCGCGTGAATTAAACGTTCCCTTTTCCTGTTATTTGAAGAGTCCCGTCCGGGTTTTATCCGGCCGGGGCTTTTTCATGAGGGACGGCGCGGAAAAAGACCAGAAGACGGGCCGGAGTACGGGCTTTACATTTGAAGCCGCGTCCAGTAAGCCATTCTCATTGTAATATTTTACTCCATGAAAAAGTTTATTGTCTTGTTGTGGATAGGGTTGCTGGCCGCTTTTCTGCCGGCGGATTGTGCCGCCGCAGTGAAGCTGGCCTGTCTGGGGGACAGCATCACCGCCGGGATGGGGGTTAAAAAGGAAGACTGCTGGGTATCCCGGATTGCGAAGACCCTGGACAGGAAGGCGGAAGTAGGAAACTTCGGCGTATCGGCGCGCTGCCTGCTGTTCAAGGGGGACCGCCCCATCACGCGGGAGAAGGCTTATCAGGACGCGCTGGCGTTCAAGCCTGACATGCTGTTGATAGGCCTGGGCACCAATGACAGCAAAAAAGTGAATTGGAGCCACAAGGATGATTTTGTAAACAATTACAAGGAGATCATTACGGAATTCCGCAAGCAGAATCCCAAATTGAAGGTATACTGCCTGCTGCCCATCCCCTCCCAGGAGGCCAGGGAAGGGGGGATCAGCAGGGAATGCATTGAAAAGGAAATCATTCCGCTCATCCGGCAGGTGGCCAAGAGCACCAAATCCAGGGTGATCGACCTCAACAAGGTGATGAAGGACAAGGGCGCCCCTGCTGGTGGACGGCGTGCACCCCAATGCGGAAGGGCACGCCCTCATGGCGGAACACATTCTCCTGGTGCTCAAGGGGAAGGCTGCCGAGTAACAGGCCGCCCCCGTTCCCGAAGGCAGGGACTTTTATATGAATTGGAAGGGGTTAAAGAAACTGGATGGACCTTACGGATACGGCGAAGCCGGAATTCTCTTTTTGCTCTATCCGTTCCATGCGCCCCTGGCCGTTCACGTTTCCCTATTCGTCTAGCGCTTTCTGAAGGCGGGACAGTTCCACGGGAGCATCCTTTTTCTTCTCTGTCCGGTAGGGAATGGTGCCCTTGTGGGGGGAATCCTTCTTCTGGTATATGCGGACGTAATCTATTTCATACTTCTGGGGCAGGGGCAGTTTATTCAGATCGCCTCCTGTGGCGCCCATGGCCAGGTTCAGGATGATGAAATGGGGCTGACGGAAGGGATTGGCGACTTCCTTGTAAACGGCGTTGACGGTGTTGTCCAGGGGCGTCCTGTTCAGCAGGATGTCGTCCGCATACAGGCGCACTTCCTTTTCATCCCAGTCCATGCGGAAGACATGGAAGCTGTCCGCCCAGTCCGCATGCCTTTCCTGGAGCCATTTGAGCGGCGTGTAGGTAGTGCTCCATTTGCCCACGTGTTTTTTTGGGGGAGGCCCAGCAGAGGTTGGCCAGGTAGGTGGACTGGTAGTACTCCATGATGTCTATTTCCCCCGCACATGGGCCATCCTTCCTTGACGCCCATGGTCCAGAAGGCGGGCCACATGCCCTCCCGCGGGCTGAATCTGGCCCGGATTTCAAACCGCCCGTACAGCCAGGAAAACTTGCCGCGCGTGGTCAGGGAGGCGGAGGTGTAATCCGCTTCCTTGCGCGTCGTCTGCCAATTCTTTCCCGCCGGGTCATAATGGGGATTGGCGTGTTTTTCCTTTTTGCCTTCAATAATCAGCATGCCGTCCTCGCACCGGGCGTTTTCCGGCTGGTACCACTGTTCCTCCTTGTTGCGGACGAATCCGTGTTCGTAATTCCACTTGGCGGGGTCCGGGCGGCCGTCCTCGGAATAATCCGCTTTTTCCACCACCCTCTCGGTTTTTTGACGCCGTCCCCGTGCAGGGTGTAAAGCTGGGCATGGAGGGGGCGGACAACAGGGCCGTGCAGGCCAGGACTCGGAACAGGGTGGGAGCGGTCATCATGAAGGGATGAAGGTGTTTGTTACTGTTACGGGGCCGTGGGCGTTTTTTTTGTCATTTTTTATTGGAAAGGGGTGAAGCCGCGAAAGCGGCTTGAGAAACGGATTGATGGGATTAGTTTCACCTAACAACATGGGAGCCTTCTTTGGTCCCGGAAAATCAAACACTCCGTTTTAACGACAATGGAAGAAAAGAACTATCTTGTTTCCGGCATGCAGTGCGCCGGTTGTGCTGCCAAGGTGGAGCGCGCCGTGGAGGGATTGGAGGGGGGTGGAGCGCGTAGAGCTGAATTTGCTGACGGGGCGGATGACCGTTCTGTTTGAAAAGCCCGATTCGCCCGCCAGGGGGCGCATTGCGTCCGTAGTGGAGAAAGCCGGCTTCCACCTGGCGGACTGGCGGGAGGAACCGTTTTCCGGTGCGGATGGGGAGGAAAGCCAGGGGCAGGAGGAAACAGGAGGCTCCCGTCTCGTTTGGTCCGTTCTGCTGCTGGCGCCTCTGATGTATCTGTCCATGGGGCCCATGTGGCACTGGCCCGTTCCGGGAGGGGGCTGGGGGCTCTGGATGAATTTGTGGGCGCAGTGCATTCTGGCGGCCGCGATTCTGTGGCTGAACCGGCATTATTTAATCAACGGCGTGCGCCAGCTTGCCGCGCTGTCTCCCAATATGGATTCCCTGATCGCCATCGGCTCCGGTTCCGCCTTCCTGTACGGGCTGTATCTGTTGATTGCGGCGCTGTGGCAGGGCGCCAACGTGGACGGAATGGAACTGTATTTTGAATCCGCGGCCATGATCGTCACCCTGATTTCCCTGGGGAAATATCTTGAACGCCGTTCCTACCGCAAGACGAACGCCGCCGTGAAAGGGCTGGTGAAGCTGGTTCCCCAGGAGGCCCTGGTTTGGCATGACGGCGCGGAGCGCGCCGTCCCGCTGGATGAACTTCATTCCGGGGACCTGGTGGTGGTGAAAACCGGGCAGAGGATTCCGGTGGACGGCGTCATTGAAGAAGGGCAGGCCGCGCTGGATGAATCGGACCTGACGGGGGAAAGCATGCCGGTGGACAAGACGGCGGGAGACCGGGTGATCAGCGGCACGTTCAACCGGGCCGGGTATCTCAAGGTACGTGCGGAACGCGTGGGCAGGGACTCCACGCTGGCCCGCATGATCCGCCTGGTGGAGGAGGCCAGCCAGTCCAAGGCTCCGATTGCACGGCTGGCGGACCGGGTGTGTTATTTCTTTGTCCCTGCGGTGATTGCCATTGCCCTGGTGTCGTTGGTTGCGTGGCTGGCTGCCGGGGAGGGATTTTCCTTCGCCCTTGCCAGGGCGATTGCGGTGCTGGTGATTTCCTGCCCCTGTGTTCTGGGGCTTGCCACGCCCATCGCCATCATGGTAGGGACGGGCAGGGGCGCGCGGCTGGGCATCCTGTGCAAGTCCGCCGGAGCTTTGGAGGCTTTGAGTCGCGTGGATACCGTCGTTTTTGACAAGACGGGCACCCTGACGGAAGGGGAGCCCGTGTGGTGGCCGTTCTGCCGGAGCCGGGCATGAATGCGGATGAACTGGTGGAAATGGCGGCGGCTTTGGAGCAGGGATCGGAACATCCGGTAGGGAAAGCCGTTTATGAACACGCCAGGCTGCTGGAACTCCCCATCCGCGCCGTGGCGGATTTGTCCGTTGTGCCGGGCCGCGGCATTTCCGGCGTAGTGGACGGCGTGCCCTATGCGGTGGGCAATCCCGGCTTCATGCAGGACAAGGGCATCTCCTGGAAGGAGGAGGAAGGCCGCCTCCGGGAGTTCATGCGGCAGGGCGCGTCCCCGCTGTATGTAGGGGAGGGGAGACCGCCCTGCGGGAGTGATCATGGTGGCGGATTCCCTGAAACCGGACAGCCGGGCGGCGGTGGATTATCTGAAGCGGATGAACCTGCGCGTGGTCATGCTGACGGGGACAATGCCGCCACGGCGCGGCACATGGCCGGGGAACTGCACATTGATGAAGTGATTTCCGACGTGCTTCCGGATGAGAAGGCCTCCCATGTGATGAAGATGGAGGAACGCGGGGACAAGGTGGCGATGGTGGGGGACGGCGTGAACGACGCCCCGGCGCTGGCCTGCGCCCGGGTGGGCATCTCCATGAAGTCCGGAACGGAGCTGGCGATGGAGTCCTCCGACATCGTGCTGATGAAGAGCAATCCCGTGGGCGTGGCGGAAGCCCTTCAACTGGGCCGCACCACCCTGCACATCATCAGGCAGAACCTCTTCTGGGCCTTCTTTTACAACATCATCGGCATTCCGCTGGCCGCCGGGTGCCTGTATCCGGCCTTCGGCCTTACGCTGAATCCCATGATTGCCGCCGGGGCCATGAGTTTAAGCTCCCTGTGCGTGGTGTTCAATTCCCTGCGGCTGCGCGGCTTCAAGCCCCGTCTGGAAAAATAAGGCGGCCTCTTCCTTTTTGGCGCCCTCCGTTCAGGAGGGCTGCAGCAGGGCCTGGGCCAGCGTGCGGGCGTGGTCCCCGCCGCCGCCCAGCATGCGGACCAGCTCGTCTATCCGGTCTTCATGGCTCACCTCCCGCAAGCAGGAGATGGTGCGGTTGCCCGCGGAAGCCTTCTGGACCAGGTAGTGATGGGAGGCCAGGGCCGCCACCTGCGGAAAGTGCGTGATGGAGATGACCTGGTGCCTGTTCCCGAGCTGCTGCATCTTGAAGCCGACGGCCCGCGCCACTTCCCCGCCCACATTGGCGTCTATTTCGTCAAATACCAGCAGGGGGTGGAGTCCTTGTGCACCAGGGCGCTTTTAATCGCCAGCATGATGCGCGCCAGCTCCCCGCTGGAGGCAATCAGCCGGAGAGGCTTGGAGGGTTCGCCCGGATTGGGGCCGAACAGGAATTCCACCGTTTCCATTCCCTGGGAGCCGGGTTCCTGGAGGGGGAGAGCCCTACTTCAAAGACGGCCCTGGCGGAAGCCCAGTTCCCGGGAGTGCATGACGATGGAGGAGGCCAGTTTGGGCGCGGATGCCTGCCGCGCTTTGGTCAGGGCCTGTCCGGCGGCGTCCACCTGCTTGCGCAGGACGGCCATGGAGGCCCGCAGTTCTTCCAGGCGTTCCGTGCGGTGCTCGATGCGGTCCAGGCGGTGGGCCGCCTCCTCCCTCCGGGCGCAGACGTCTTCAAAGGAAGGGCCGTATTTCATTTTCAGGGATTCCAGCAGGTTGATGCGCTCCTCCAGTTGGAAGAGCTCCCGGGGATCACAATCCAGCTCGGAGGAATAATCCGCCAGGCGTCCTTCAATTTCCTTAAGCTCCAGATTCACTTCCGCCAGCGGGGCCAGCCACGCGGCTGTGGAGGCGTCCATGCGTTCCAGTTCGTGCGCCGCCCGGGTCAGTTCCCTCAACTGGGAACCCAGGCCGGGCACGTCCGTTTCCTCCAGCATGGCAAGCATTCTGGAAACCTGTTCCTGAAGCCTGGTGCCGTTGCGGGCGCGCTGCCAGCGTTCTTCCAGCGTGAGCACTTCCTCCGGCGTAAAGGCGGCGGCGTCTATCTCGTCCACCTGGTGGCGCAGCAGCTCTATTTCCCGCGCGGTGGCCGCTTCCGCATGCTCCAGGTCGTCATAGGCCCGGCGCGCGTCCTGCCATTGCCGCCACGCGTCCGCGTAGGCGTGCAGCAGGGGGGCGTGCTCCCCAAAGGCGTCCAGCAGGGAAAGCTGCCTCTCCTGGGAGATCAGGGGAGCGGTGGTCGCTGGGGCCGTGCATGTCCACCAGGCAGGCGCCCGCCTCCCGCAGCAGGTTCAGGGTGCACGGGCTGTCATTCAGGAACTGGCGGTTGGCCGTGGAGGAAATAATGCGCTTGATAATCAGGTTGCCGTCTTCACAGGGCGGCACGCCGTGTTCGTTCAGAATGCCGTGCACGGGGGAGGATTCCGGCAGATGGAACACGGCTTCCACGCTGCATTGCTGTTCTCCGGACCGGATGAGCGTTTTGTCCGCGCGTTCCCCCCAGCGCCAGCCGTATGGCGCCGATGATGACGGATTTGCCCGCCCCCGTTTCCCCCGTGATGCAGATGAAACCGGAGCTGGGTTCCCAGAGCAGCTGGTCCACGAGGGCCAGGTTTCTAATTTTCAGCAATGTAAGCATTCGGGCTTTGGATTTTGAATGCATTATGGCATCATTTGCTCTAAACGCAATCATGACCTCTGTGATGAACATTCTCTTTCTGGGCACCGGAACGTCCACCGGAGTTCCGCAGATAGGTTGCTCCTGTGCGGTCTGCACGTCCCCGGACCCCAGAAACAAGCGATTGCGTTCTTCAGTTTACGTGGAGGCCGCGGGCACCCGCATTCTGCTGGATTCCTCCCCGGATCTGCGTCAGCAGGCCCTGCGGGAAAACATCACGGACGTGGACGCCGTGCTGTACACGCACGCCCATGTGGACCACGTGGGCGGCTTTGACGATCTGCGCGCCTTCTGCTGGCGCAGGTCCGGCGGCCTGCCCCTGTACGCCTCGCCGCAGACGATGGAAGCCCTGCGGACCATGTACGGCTGGGCGTTTGAACCGAAACCGGGCCGGAGCGGCTACGTCAGGCCGGAACCTCACGAAGTGAGGGAACCGTTCCGTGTAGGGAATGTGCTGGTGACGCCTCTTCCCGTAATGCATGCCGGGGTGGAGACTTATGCCTATGTGCTGGAGGCGGAAGGGCAGCGGCTGGCATACATGCCGGATGTGAAAAGCATTCCGGAGGCCTCCCTGGAGGCCATGAAAGGGGTTGACCTGCTGATTATTGACGGCTTGCGCTATCATCTGCACCCCACGCACCTGTGCCTGGAGGAATCCCTGGCCGCCATTGCCGCCATCCGGCCCAGGCGCGCCGTGCTGACCCACATGTCCCACGACATGGATTACGGGATTCTTTCCGGCAAGCTGCCGGAGAACGTCATGCCTGCCTACGACGGGCTGAGGCTGTCCCTGCCGTGATTTTCACCCTTCATTTCCATCAGGCCATGACTGCTGCAAACAATCCTGACCAGCCCGGCGCGCGGATGCCGTGCGAGACCAGAAAGGTGTTCGGCTTTTCCGTGGCCGTCAGCTCCGTGGAGGAAATGAGCTCTGCCCTGGCGGAACGTGCCCTGGAAGCGCAGGCCCCGTGCCTGGTGGCCGCCGCGGACGCGCACGTGATAACCCTCGGCGTTCATGACCGGGGTTATGGGGCCGTGCTGGAACGGATGGACGTGGTTTGCCCGGACGGAATGCCTGTGGTGTGGAAGCTGAACAGGGGCCTTCCCGCAGGGGAAAGGAGCGCCGAACGCGTGAGCGGGCCGGACCTGATGGAAGCCCTGGTGCGGGCGAATGCGGATATCCGGGTCTGCGCCATTTTTGCTGGGCGGAGATGAAGGGACGCTGGAGACCCTGGCGTCCGCATTGAAGGAGAAGTACCCGGCTTTTCATCTGGCCGGCGTGCATTCCCCGCCATTCCGTTCCTGGACGGAGGAAGACCGGAGGGAGATGCGGGAGGCCATCGCCTCAAGCGGGGCATGTGGTATGGGTGGGCCTGGGCTGCCCGGAAGCAGGAGCGGTGGATGGCGGAGCAGAAGGAGCTGCTGCCTCCCGCGGTTTATGTGGGCGTGGGAGCGGCCTTCGCCTTCCATGCCGGAACGGTGAAGCGCGCGCCCCGGTGGATGCAGAAAAACGGCCTGGAATGGCTGTACCGCATTTACCGGGAGCCGGGACGGCTGCTCAAGCGGTACGTGAAGCATAACAGCCTGTTCGTGTGGTATGTGCTGACGGGGAGGTAAAAACTCTTTTCCCGATGCGGGCGCCTCGGACATGGGGCGCAGGTTATTTTGGCCTTGTACCGTTCCCGTGCGGATTTATCATGGCTTGGCCGGGTTCTGCACGCCCGCAGGGGTGCAGCTGGCGTTTTCCATCCTTCCATCTCCTCTAACTTCTTTTCCTCATGTTCTTTCGCCGCATTCCCCGGAAAAGCTGGTATGAAAAAGCCGTGGAACGCGTTTTCAGGGACAGGAGGTTGTGTGAGGAAAAATTGCCTCCCTTCGGCTGCGTTCGCGGGGAAAATGGTTTTCTGTACCGGACAAAGCTGCTGAACGGGCAGCTCTGTATGGAATTTGAAATACACGCGGAGGGCTCCGTCAGCGTAACGGTGCGTGATGCGGACGGGAAGAGTATCCCTCATCTTGCTCAGGGAGAGGCGGACAGGTTGCGGGAGAGGGCGCTCCGCAGGGAATATGAGGAAGAGCTGTGGCATGTGGCGGAGTGCTGCTTTGAACCTGATTTCTTCAAGGGCGATCCTGCCCGGAGCCTCGTCGCGCACGTCCGGGAGGCTTACGGGGATGAATTGGGAATTCCTGTGGAGGAAGTCGCCGGGAAGCGCTGTCGTGCGGCGGAAGGACACGGAAAAATGGTATGCCGTTTTTCTGGCTGTGCCGCGGTTGAAACTGGGCGGCAGTTCCAGGGAAAGGGTGGAGGTGCTGAATCTGCGGGTCCGCCCTGGGGAGCTCGAGGGCCTTGTGGACCATCACAGCCGTTTTCCGGCCTACCACATGAATAAGAAAAGCTGGGTGAGCCTTTGCCTGGACGGGACCGTCCCCTTTGAGGAGCTGGCCGCGCGCCTGGAGACCAGCCGCCGGCTTGCCGGGAAGTAAACGCCGCTGCCGGCGGTTTTCCGGAGGGCTTATGTTTTCCTCACCCGGAATGCGGCGGCGGAGTTTGCAGGTGGTAAGGCGGGACGGGGCTCTTGACCCGGAAGGGGCCGGGCCTACAGTGGGGGCATGAACGTTGAAGAAAAAGGCGCTGTCCACCTTCCGCACGGAACCCTGGCGCCACAACTGCGCCCAGGCCGTTTGCGCAGCCCTGGGAAGGGAGGATTTGCTGGAAGCCGTCTCCGCGTGCGGCACGGGAAGAGCGCCTGACGGGGTATGCGGCGCCTTGTATGGAGCGCTCCTGTGCACGCCCGTGCAGTCAAGGGAGGAGCTGAAGCGGCGGTTTGTGGAGAAGCTGGGTTATTCCCATTGCAGGAGCTGAAAAAAAAAAAGGCTGCGTTCCGTGCCGGGACTGCGTTGCCTCCGCGGCGTTTATGGCTTTTGATTTGCAGGAGTGAACGCAGAATGACACGACTGTATTCATAGATTTTCATGAAGAAAGAGTCTATTGGAATGAATCCAAATAGAACAACGTCATGAAAAAATTGATATATGCTATAGCAGCGGTAGCCGTTGCAGTTCCGGTAGTGGCCCTGGCGCAGAGCGCCTGCAACAGCGGTTCCTGCACCAAGGGTGACAAGGACATGGCTGAAGCCAAGGAACACATGAAAAAGGGCGCCAAAGCCGCCAAGGACGCCGCTTCCGAAAAAATGAAGGAAGGCAAGCAAGCGGCGAAGGACGCCTACGAAAAGAGCAAGGAAGCCGTCAAGGATACTTACCAGGACAGCAAGGAAGCCGTGGACCATGCGGCGGACAGGGCTGCCGATAAGGCCGAAGCCATTGGCGACGCTGCGAAAAACGGTTAACTCAAACGATTAAAATACAAACCATTTATTTATTATGTGTGACTCCAAAGATCATATGAACCATATGCATGAAGGCTGTGGATGCTCGAAAGATGCCGCTTCCGGCAAGATGGAAGAAGGCAAGAAGGCAATGAAAGACGCCTACGAAAAGAGCAAGGAAGGCGTCAAGGATATGGCTTCCGGGGTAAGTGACAAGGCCAAGTCCATGATGGACAAGGACAAAAACGCTTAATTCCGGCGGTTGAATAAGCCGTTTTCTATTCTGCATCCCGTATGCGGCATGATTTCCCCTTGTCCGGGTTTCCGGACGAGGGGATTTTTATTGGGCGGGATTTTCCGGTTGAGGGCAGCCCTCCCCGGAAGCGTCCATGGCATGCAGGCTGATTTTGTGCCTTTTGCACAGTTCCGCCACCCGGTCACGCTCCAGCAGAATGGTTTTGCCCGCTTCCAGGGCGATTTGCCTGACGCCGCATTCCGCGCACGTCTCAATGGTGACGGGGCCGATCGTAGGAATGTCGAAGCGCATGTCATGCCCCAGGCGCGCCACTTTTGCCAGTGTGGCGGGTTTGCCGTTGCCCAGTTCCCCTCCGCGGCGTATGCAGTTGTTGGTGCCTTCAATCGCTTCCACGGCGATGACGGTGCCGCCGTGCACGATGACGGACTGCCCGATGTGGAGACGGCTGATTTCCTTGGCCATCTGCATGCCGAAAACGGCGTCCTCCCATTGTCCGGTCGTGGGACGCGGTCCGGCGATGTGGCCCGGCTGCGGCATGTGCTCTTCCATGTAGGTGAAGGCGGGGAGGATGGTGAAGCCTTCTTTTTCCGCCTCCGTGATGACGGCCCCAGCAGGGAGTCCGCGTTTTTCTCCGGCATGCGCATCAGCACGGAAAGGGCGCGGAGGTCCGGGCGGAGGGAGAGAATGTTCTTCGGGTTGATGCCTCCCGCCATGATGACGTTCCGCACGCCGTGCTTTTTCAGGAAGGAGAACGGCTTGCTGATCTGGCCCACGCTGAATTCCTGGTAAGCGTCGCACAGGGGAATGACGGCGGGATTGGTCTCCCCTTGAAGCCCACGGCCACGATGCGCAGCTCCGGCGTCCGGCGGCGCGCCCCCGGACGATGTATTCCGGGTAGACGCCGTCTCCGGCTACCAGGCCTAGTACGGGTGGGTCTGTCGTCATGCGGCGTAAAGCGTGCGGGAACGGAGCGGGTTACAGGTATTCCGGGCGCTGGAGCAGTTCCGCCACGCGCTTGAGCAGGCGGCCGATGTCCGCGCCGTCCACCACGCGGTGGTCCCCCGTAGCCACGATGTTGGCCTTGGAGATGGGAATGAAGGCCTCCACCTCGTCGCTCCAGACCGGGGTCTTGGTGACGGCTCCCACCCCCAGGATGATGGATTCGCTGGGCATGGGCATGGGGGCGGCAAAGGTGAGCCCGAAGCCGCCGAAGTTGGTGACTGTGGCGATGCCGCCCGTGCTGTCTTCCGGGGCCAGCCTGCGGCGGCGCGCCTGGGCGATCAGCCTGTTGTAGTCTTCCAGCAGTTCTTCCATCGTCCGTTCGTTCACGCGGCGCAGCACGGGAACCATCACTCCGTCCGCCACCTGGGCGGCGATGCCGATGTCAATGGTTTTGGGGAAAGGATGTTTTCCCCCACCAGGTAACCGGCGCATTCCGGGCTTTCCGCCAGGGCCAGGGCCAGGGCGCGGGCAAAGTACAGGGTGATGCCGGGCCGCAGCGGGGAATGCTGCCTGTGCTTGATGAGGGGGTCCATGAACACGGGGCGCCCGGCGGAGGCCAGGGGGCGCGTCCAGCTCCGGCGCATGGCGTCCGCCACGGCCAGCCGCATGGAGGAGGCCTTGCGGTGCGGCCACTGGCTCACGTATTCCAGGAATTCCTCCAGGTCGTCAATGGTGACCCGTCCTCCGGCTCCGGAGCCGGAGATGAAAGCGATGTCCGAGGCGCTCATGCCCAGTTCATCCATGCGCGCCTTCATCCGGGGGGACATGTAGTGCGCGCCTTTCATGCCGGCGGGCACCGGCAGGCCGCGCACGCTGGGCTGGACTTTCAGGTCCGTGCCGTTTTCTTGGTAGGATTCCCCCGTCAGGCCAAAGTGGACCCCGGCGGGCTTTTCCTCCCGGGCGGAAGCGTCCGGGACGCGCTGGGGCACGGATTCCGGGCTGGCCGGAAGGGAAGGCTGGGTGGAGCCACCGGCCGGGGTGGCCCCGGAACGCTCAATTTCCTCTTCCGTGGCGTCAATCATGGCCATGCAGGCGCCGACCACGATGGATTCCCCTTCCTTGATAAACACGTCGCTCAGGACGCCGCCGCACATGGTGGTGACGCCCATGGTGGCCTTGTTGGTCTCTACCTCAAAGATTTCCTGGTCGGCTTCTACGGTGTCGCCCGGGGCCGCCAGCAGGCGCAGCACGGTGGCTTCCGCAATGGAATCCCCGAGCTGGGGCATCAGAATGGGTACTTTAGGCATGGTGGAAACTGGGTTGAATCAGATGGATAAAAGATGGCGGATGGAGGCGGCGATGGATTCCAGCGTGGGGCGGTGCGCCTTCCACAGGTTGGGATGCTGGGGGATGGGGGGTGTCCCTGGCGTTGAGCCGCTGGGGCGGAGCGTCCAGCAGATGGAAGCCTTCCGCCACGATGCGGGAAACGACTTCCGACGTGACGCCCCCCCACGGGAAGTCTTCCCCGACGACCAGGACGCGGCCGGTGCGCGCTACGGAGGCGATGACGGTGTCCATGTCCAGCGGGCGCACCGTGCGGAGGTCCACTACTTCCACTTCATAACCGCTCTCCTTCGCCAGCAGGTCCGCCGCGCGCACGGCTTCCGGCACCATGGCGCTGTACGCCACTACGGTGGCGTGCTTTCCGGTGCGGGCAATGCGGGCCATGCCGAAGGGGGGGACGACCGGGGCTTCCCGGTAGTTGTCCTCCGCCTTCAGCCAGCGGTACAGGAACTTGTGTTCCAGGAAGATGACGGGATCGGGCACTTCCACGGCCTGGCGCAGCATCCAGTAGGCGTCCGCCACGGTGGCCGGGGTCATGACGTGCAGGCCCGGATAGTGGGCGAACAGGGCTTCCAGGCTCTGGCTGTGGAAGGGACCCGTGCCGGGCGTTCCCCCCGCAGGGCAGCCGCACCGTGATGTTGGCGGGAATGCCCGTGCGGTAGTAATGGGTGGCCGCCATGTTGACGATCTGGTTGAAAGCGATGGTGCTGAAGTCGGCAAACTGGACTTCCATGATGGGCTTCTTGCCCATGACGGCGGCTCCGGTGACCATGCCGGCCATGGCGTCCTCACTGATGGGGGCGTCAATCACGCGGTCCGGGAACAGCTCCTTGAGGCCCTTGGTCGCTTTGAAAGCGCCGCCGAAAACGCCTATGTCCTGTCCGTACAGGAAGACGTCCTTGTCTTCCGCAAGCAGGTCTTTCTGGGCGTCGTGAATGGCATCAATGTATGTTACGCTCATGGGAATATTCCGTTTGCAGGCTTAATAAGGTCTCCATACCGTGGCGTTCCAGTCCTCCCGGAAGGGGTCCGGCTCCGGTTCCCTCTGCGCGGTAGCCACGGCCAGCTGGACTTCATCGGCATACTGCTTTTTCAGGTCCGCCACTTCTTCCGGCGTCAGCCAGCCGGCTTCCAGCAGTTGCCGTTCCGCGACGGTGACGGGGTCTTTTTTTGTCGTACTCATCCTTCAATTCCCTGGGGATGTAGGAGGCGTCGTCATGTTCCCCGTGGCCGCACATGCGCAGGGTCTTGGCCAGCACCCACTGGGGGCCCCTGCCTTCCCTCGCGTTGTTGACGGCGGTGCGGAAGGCTTCCAGCGTAGCCATGAAGTCCGTGCCGTCCGTTTCATGCACGGTGAAGCCGTAGCCGCGGCCCCTGTCCGCCAGGGTGGCTTACCCGAATTCACGGACATTGGGAGTGGAATAGGCGAATTGATTGTTGGTCACCACGAGCACCAGCGGCAGTTGTTCCACGTTCGCCATGTTGGCGGCTTCGTGAAAGGCGCCTGTGGACGTGGTGCCGTCTCCGCAGAAGGCCACGCCTACGGGGCCGGGAAGCTTGCCGTCCAGCCGCTTGGCAAAAAGGCAGCCGATGACGAAGGCCACCGTGCTGCCCAGATGGCTGATGGGCGCCATGTAGCCTTCCGCCGGCAGTCCGCGGTGGACGTTCCCGTCCCGTCCCTTCATATAGCCCAGGGCTGAGCCCAGGTAGGAGCGGGCCGCTTCAATGATCGGTTCCCCCCAGGTGATGCGCGCCGCCTGTTCCCGGATGAACGGGGCGATCACGTCATACCCGGCGGTCAGGAAAACGCCGCCGCAGGCGGCAATCGCTTCATGCCCGCGGCCCAGGTAAACGCCGCCCGTGATTTTGCCCGCTTTATACAGGCTGGAAATTTTGGTGTCAAAGGCCCGCGCCAGCAACATGGCCTTGTAAGCCTTGACGGCGCTTTCCTTCAAGTCCGGTTGTGTAGTGTCGCAATGTGCCACCCCATTATTTTATATGCTGCATGGGGAAATGCAATGCCATTTCATGAAACTTCCGGAGACTTCATGCCTGCGGGCCTGAACGGACGTTCCGGCTGCACCGCAGGGCGGCAGGGGCGCGGACGGGGAACTCCGGTTCCCGAAAGGCGTTTTTTACATCCTCTTCACCCATTGCCTGTTCCGGAAAAAATCCCCCGGTTCACTTCCCTTCCGGCGGAAGGGAGCATCTCAGTTCGAATTTGGGATGCACCACATCGTAGTCTCCGGAAAACAATTCCGTTTCCATGATGATTTTATCATACTCCTGCGCAAAAAGTTCGGGAAAGACCAGGGGGGCCTTCCCGATATCGCTTTCCTTCCTGATGGAGCAGAGGAAGGAGGCGGCAGGCAGGCGCACGACTTCCTTTAACTGCCGGGCGTCCCTTTTGGTCGCTTCCACCTCCACATACAGGAACCTTTCCGTTCCGGAGCTCCGGTGGAAGGAAAGGAGTCCGGCTTCCGCGCCCAGCCTCAGCTCATTGCGGTTAATGTCATCAAACATGTTGGTGATGAGTACATTGTAATCCGTGCTGTGCTGTTTTCCGGCATAGGGGGCCGTCCAGCAATATTTTTCCGGCAGGGCGTGGACGGTCTGCCCCTCATGGCGCCGGAGGCCTTCCATCCGGTCCATCTGCTTCTGGAATTTTTCCAGCAGGTGCAGTTTCTCCTGAATGTCCCTGATTTTCTGGTGCGCCAGCATGGTGCCGTGGGAAATCAGCTTCTTGTAATGGATTCTCTGCTGGTCCTCGGTCAGAAAGGAGGTGAACTCCTTCAGGGGAATGTCCAGGAAGGTGCAGGCGCGGATGGCGTCCACCACGGGAATCTGGGAGAGGGTGTAATAACGGTAGCCTGTATCCGGGTCCGTATGGGCCGGGCGCAGAATCCCCAGCTGCTCGTAATACCGGAGTGATTTAATATGTACGCCGGTCTGTTTGGACAGATTGCCTATGGTTAGTAAATTCTGCTTGTCCATCCTGTATTGCGGTTGGCGTGGAAACTGATTTTTTCTCCGCCGGAGGCGCGCCCGGCGGAAACGGCTGCTGCATGCAAGAGAAATCTTCCTGAAGACGAAATCGTCGCGTCATTCATTTGATTCTTGTTGCCAGCAGCTTACAACAAATGATAAAAAGCCGCTCCACTTAATCTTTTCATTGCCTCTTGACTCTCCCATTATGGGATACTTTACATCTTATGGCAATTGAAAAATCCCCGGTCTTGTCGGAAGCGTGGTTCCGGGGTTTCTTGAGGTCTTATAAAGCATGATTACTGATGAAAACAACTAGTCTCCTTCTTCTCTGCACCACCCTTTTGGCAGCTCTCTCCTCCTGCCGGCAGGGGGATGAAAATCCGGCCGCCGGTTCTCCCGGAGAAATCGTGCCGGAAGTGGCCGTTCTCACGGTGCACGGCACCCAGGTTCCCGTAACCGCCAACCTTCCCGGCCGCATGGAGGCGTACCTCCAGGCGGAAGTGCGCGCCCGCGTGACGGGAATCATTCAGGAACGCTGCTACCAGGAAGGGCAGACGGTCCGCCCGGGCGACCTTCTCTTCAAGATAGATCCGGCTCCGCTCCAGGCCGTGCTGGACGAATGCAAGGCCACGGTAGCGCGCGCCAAGGCCGTGCTGGCGGATGCGGAGGACAAGGCCGCCCGCTATTCCTCCCTGGTGGCCAAGGGCGCCGTCAGCGTGCGGGAGCACAAGCAGGCCATGGCGGAGGAAGACCGGGCCAGGGCGGAATATGCCGCCGCCGCCGCGTCTCTGGAGCAGGCCCGCCTGAATCTGGAATACACCAGGGTGGAAGCGCCCATCTCCGGCCGCGTGCGCCGCGCGCTGGTGACGGAAGGGGCATTTGCCAACCAGAACGAATTCACGCACCTGACCACCATTGAGCAGATAGACCCCATCTATGTCCGCTTCTGCCAGCCGGCCTCCCAGTACAGCAGCCTGCGCCGCGCCGTGGTGTCCGGCCTGTGGAAGGGAGTGCCGCTGGGTGAAATCAAGGTGCGCCTGCTGCTCTCCAATGGGGAGGAATACCCCCATTCCGGCAAGATCATCTTTTCCGACATGGCGGTGGACCCGAATACGGACACCATTGAAATGCGGGCCCAGTTCCCCAATCCGGACTATGAGCTTCTGCCCGGCGCCTATGTGCGCGTGGTATTTGAGAAGGCGGTGCGGGACAACGTGTTCGCCATTCCCCGGGACGCCGTCATCCGCACCGCGCAGGGGGCTTCCGTCTTTGTCGTGGGCCCGGAAGGCGTGCTGGAAATGCGCCCCGTGAAGGCGGATACGCTGAACGGCCGGGAATGGCTGGTTTCGGAAGGCCTCAAGGACGGGGACAAGGTGGCCGTCAGCCACATCATGTCCCTCCGGCCCGGCATGAAGGTCCGCAGCGCCGCGCCCCAGCCGCAATCCAACGCCCAGCAATAACCCGTTATGCCTGATTTCTTTATACGCCGCCCCATTTTTGCCTGGGTAGTCGCCCTGCTGATTTCCCTGATCGGGCTGCTGGCCATTCCCAGCCTGCCTATTGCCCAGTACCCGGACATCGCTCCGCCGGTCATTACCCTGCGCACTACGTATCCGGGCGCCTCCGCCCAGGATACGGAGGAAGCCGTCACCGCCGTGATTGAAAAGGAAATCAACGGAGCTCCCGGCCTGATGTACATGTCCGCCACCAGCAGTTCCGACGGCGCGGTGGAAATCGCCGCCACGTTCACGCAGGGCACGGACCCGGACATTGCCGCCGTGGAAGTGCAGAACAGGCTGAAAATCGTGGAATCCCGCCTGCCGGAATCTGTCCGGAAGGAAGGAGTGTTCGTGGAAAAATCCTCCAACAACATTCAGGCGATGATCTCCCTTTCCTCCACGGGGAACCTGAATGATACGGAACTGGGGGAATGGGCTTCCGCGCGCATCATCCCTGAATTGAAGCGCGTGAAAGGCGTCGGGCGCGTGGAGCTCTTCGGCGCGGAAACGTCCATGCGCATCTGGCCCGATCCGGAAAAGCTGGAAGCGCTGGGACTGACGCCCACGGACATCGTGAATGCCGTGGCCGCCCAGAGCGAGCGCATCATCATCGGTGACATCGGGGGGGCGGCCGTTTCCAAATCCGCCCCCATCAACGCCAGCGTGGTGGCGGAGGAAGCCTTCCGCACGCCGGAGGAATTCGCCGCCATTGCGCTGAGAACGCTTTCAGACGGTTCCTCCGTCAAGCTGGGGACGTGGCGCGGGTGGAGCTGGGCTCCAACAGCTACGCGTTCTTCTCCCGCTGCAACGGGCAGACCGCCACCGGCATGGCTATCAAGATGGCTCCCGGCTCCAACGCCGTGGAAACCATGGGCCTGCTCAAGGCCAAGATGGATGAGCTGGCCAGGGACTTCCCGCCCGGCGTCACCTACCAGATTCCGTATGAAACCACCCATTTCGTGGAAATCTCCATCCAGAAGGTCATCTCCACCCTGCTGGAAGCCATTCTGCTGGTGTTCCTGGTCATGTTCCTGTTCCTGCAGAACTTCCGGGCCACCCTGATTCCCACGCTCGTCGTCCCCGTGGCCTTGCTGGGCACCTTTGCGGTGATGTGGCTCTCCGGGTTCTCCATCAACATGCTCACCATGTTCGCCATGGTGCTCAGCATCGGCATTCTGGTGGACGACGCCATTGTGGTGGTGGAAAACGTGGAACGCATCATGATGGAGGAGGGGCTGGACGCCCGGCGCGCTACGGTAAAAGCCATGAAGCAGATCGGAGGCGCCATCGTGGGCATCACCGCCGTGCTCGTGGCCGTGTTCGTGCCCATGGCCTTTTTCAGGAGCGGTGGGGAACATCTACCGGCAATTTGCCGTGACCCTCATTGTATCCATCTCCTTCTCCGCGTTTCTGGCCCTTTCCCTGACTCCGGCTCTGTGCGCCGCCATGCTTAAAGCCTCCTCCGTGGAGCATCAGGAAAAGAAAGGATTCTTCGGATGGTTCAACAGGACCATCCACCGGTCCACGGATCGGTACGGCAATGCCGTATCCGGAATCATCCGCCGCCCCGTACGCTCCCTGTTCCTGTATGTGCTCATCATTGCGGGGGCCGGCTACCTGTACCTCACGCTTCCCACCTCCTTCCTTCCGGAAGAAGACCAGGGCAACTTCATGGCGATGGTTGCCCTGCCTGCCGGCACCTTGCAGGAGGAAACCAGCACCCGGCTGCGGGAGGTGGAGGACTACCTGATGCAGCATGAACCGGTGGAATACGCCTACTCCGTGGGCGGCTTCAGCTTCATGGGCACCGGCACCAACATGGCGATGCTGTTTGTCGGCCTGAAAAACTGGGACGAGCGTTCCGGAGAGGACAACTCCGCCCAGGCGATCATTGACCGGGTCAACGCCCGTTTTGGCGGGGACCGCCAGATGATGGTCATGGCCCTGAACATGCCGTCCCTGCCGGAACTGGGCAGCACGTCCGGCTTCGACTTCCGGCTCCAGGACAAGGGCGGCCTGGGGTATGCCCGCATGGTGGAAGCCCGGGACGAACTCCTGGCCCGCGCCAATGCGGACCCCAACCTGACGGGCGTCTACTTCTCCGGACAGGCGGACACGCCGCGGCTGCACGTCTCCATTGACCGGGAAAAAGCCTTCTCCATGGGAGTGCCCATTACGGAAATCAGCAATTCGCTGGCAGTCATGTTCGGGTCCAGCTATGTGGGGGACTTCATGCATGACAGCCAGGTGCGCCGCATCATTGTGCAGGCGGACGGAAAAAGCCGCCTGAACGGCAATGACATTGAAGACCTGCATGTCCGCAATGACCAGGGGAAGCTTCTGCCCCTCTCCTCCTTCGTCCGGCTGGACTGGACGGCCGGCCCCCCGCAGCTCACGCGCTACAACAACTACCCCTCCTTTACCATCAACGGCTCCTCCGCGCCCGGCAAGAGCAGCGGGGACGCCATGAACGCCCTGGAGCAGATTACCGCCACCCTGCCGCAGGGCGTGGGATTTGAATGGACGGGACAGTCCTATGAAGAAAAGCTTGCCGGGTCCCAGGCCACGCTGCTCTTCGGTCTGTCCATCCTGATCGTCTTCCTGGTGCTGGCGGCCCTGTATGAAAGCTGGTCCATTCCGCTGGCGGTCATCCTGGTGGTGCCCCTGGGCCTGCTCGGAGCCCTGCTGGCCGTCTTCCTGCGCGACATGCCCAACGACATCTACTTCAAGGTGGGCCTGATTACGACCATCGGTCTTTCCGCCAAGAATGCCATCCTGATTGTGGAAGTGGCCAAGGAATTCTACCGGGAAGGCATGGATGTGATGGAAGCTGCCGTTGCCGCCGCCAAACTGCGCCTGAGGCCCATCCTGATGACCTCCCTGGCGTTCGGCGCCGGGGTGGTTCCGCTGGCCTTCGCCCACGGGGCGGCGGCGGGCGCGCAGCGCGCCGTAGGCACGGGGGTGCTGGGCGGCATCATTACGGCCACCCTGCTGGCGATCTTCCTGGTTCCCCTCTTCTTCCGCCTGACAGCCGGAAAGAGGAAACAGGAACACCCGGAAGAAGCATAGGGCACGAGGCTGGAACGGAAACGCCTGGAATAGCCCCTGCCGCGGAAGGCGCGGGAAGACGGAACCCTGCATGGGACCGCTGCCCGCGCCTGATGCGTTAAAAAAGGGAGCACGTTTCCGTGCTCCCCGTCTTTCGGGAAAAAAGGCTGAAAGAGGTTTTCCTGCGGAGGGAGGGCCTGAAAAGAAAAGCCTCGTTATCCGCATGGGCTGGAACCCCGTATGCCGCTGCGCCCGTGCTCGGGATTATTCCCTGCCGCGCGCGTTCACGAAAATGAACACGTAATACAGCAGCATGGCCAGGGAGGAAAGCGCGCCCACCACATAGGTCATGGCCGCCCAGAACAGGGCGCTCTTGGCCTTTCCGTGGTCAAAGTAATTCATCAGGTGGGAGCGGTCCAGCCACTTCAGGGCCCTGGCTGAAGCGTCAAACTCCACCGGAAGCGTGATGAACGCGAAGATGGTAGTGATGGCAAACAGGCCGATGCCCAGCCCCAGCACCCACGGGGAACCGCCCATGGCCAGCAGTACAATGCCGATGATCAGCACGATGCTCACCAGATTGGAGGAGAACTGGACGATGGGAACCAGCGCGGACCGCAGGCCCAGCCAGTGATAGGCCTGGGCGTGCTGTACGGCATGCCCCACTTCATGGGCCGCCACGGCCGCGGCGGCAATGCTGTTGGAATTGTAAACGGACTCGCTCAGGTTGACGGTCTTGTCCGCAGGATTGTAATGGTCCGTCAGGTGGCCGGGGGTGGAAATCACCTTCACGTCCGTGATGTGGTTGTCCTTCAGCATCTGTTCCGCCACTTCCCGCCCCGTCACCGGAATGGGAATCTGGGAATATTCGCTGAAACGGCTCTTCATGCGCGCGCTGACCAGCCAGCTCAGAAGCATGGAGCCCAGCAGAATCATCCAGTAAATGGTATAGGAATGCTGCGGGGCGGTTTCCGCCGCCTGGGCCGTGTAGGAAAGGAAGTCGATATTGAATAATTCAATCATTGCAAGTTTGACCTTATATCATAAGGCTTTGTTGAATCCAGAGGGCGCCGTGTCAGCCGCCGGGGGAGGTTCCCCCGGCTTCTGTCATACGGAAACATGCGGAAGAACGGCGCATTCAATCGTCCGCCTTCTGGGAAAGAAGTTTGCCGTCCGGGGCATAGTAAAGCTCCAGTTTGCGGACGGCGGCGGTTTCTGACCGGCAGTCCACCCGGTACTTCAGGGCTCCCCTGGCGGTGATCTGCTTGGCCCGGCGGGGGGCGTACCCCGGGAAATCGCGGGCGATGGCCGCCGTAACGGGGGCGGGCAGATCCTGAAGGCGCATGTCCGCCTTAATCAGGCAGACGGTGCCGTCCGGATAAAGCTTGACGTCGTATTCCAGGCCGTTGAGGTGGAATTCCGCCTCGTAAACGTCTTCGTCGTTGTCGAAATCCCATTCGATGGCGCCGGCGTTCGGATACTGCTTCTGCACCTGTTCCTTCACGGGGGGGGAACTCGGGAGGCCGGAATATCCGCCAAAGCCGGAAGGGTGAATGCGGCAGCGAGAGTGGTCGTAAGTATACGTGAAATATTCATAAATACGTGATAATTGTATTTATTCAAAAAACAAGAATCTTTTGTGGATGTCTTGTGACAATTCTGCCATCAATGGAATGAATCCGGGCATGGCGGGGTTTATTGTCGCCAAAAAGCGGGTGATGAAGTTGAATGACAGCATGCAACAGGGTATTGTTTATTTGCTTGGAGCGGGTCCGGGGGATCCCGGCCTGATGACCGTCCGCGGGCGGGAACTGGTGGAAGCGGCGGAAGTGCTGGTATATGATGCGCTGAGCTCGGCGGAACTGCTGAACTGGGCTCCTGCCGCATGTGAAAGGATTTTTGTGGGCAAGCGGGCTTCCCGCCATGCCCTGCCGCAGGAGGAAATCAATGCCCTGCTGGTCAAGCTGGGACGCGCCGGGAAAAAAGTGGTGCGCCTGAAAGGCGGCGATCCCTACGTCTTCGGGCGCGGGGGGGAGGAAGCGGACGCCCTGCATGAAGCGGGCGTGCCGTTTGAAGTCATTCCGGGCATTACCTCCGCCATTGCGGGGCCGGCCTATGCGGGCATTCCGGTGACGCACCGCAAGTACTGCACGCAATTTACCGTATTCACGGGCCATGAAGACGTGAACAAGAAGGAATCTTCCCTGGACCTGAAAGGAATCGCCGGAGCGCCGGGCACGAAAATCATGCTGATGGGCATGCAGAAGCTGGCGGACGTCTGCGAAGCCCTGACCGGATACGGGCAGGAGCCGTCCACGCCGGCCGCCGCCATCCAGTGGGCCACCACGGGCATTCAGCGCACGGTCACGGGCACTGTCCGGACGCTGCCCGCCAAGGTTCAAAAGGCCGGGCTGGGCGCCCCTGCGGTAGTCGTGATCGGGGGTGTGGTGAAGGAACGCGACAGCCTGGACTGGGTTGAAAAACTGCGCCTGTTCGGCAAGCGCATCGTGGTGACGCGCACCCGCGCCCAGGCCGGGGAATTGAGCGTGCGCCTGCGCCGTCTGGGTGCGGAAGTGCTGGAAATGCCCACTATCCGCATGGCCCCCCTCCAACAAGCGGGGAATTTGCGGAAGGCGTGGTGCACGCCCATACCTATGACTGGCTGGTGTTCTCCAGCCCCAACGGGGTGGAACGCTTCTTCCAGGCGTTTTTTGCCGTGTACCAGGACATCCGGAGCATCGGAGGCGCCAGGATTGCGGCCATCGGGCCCGGAACGGAGGCGAAGCTCCGGGAATACGGGCTGGCCGTGGATATCATGCCTAAAAAATTCGTGGCGGAAGGACTCGTCAAGGCCTTCAAGGACGCCCGCGAGGAAATCGGAACCATTGAGCACAGCACGTTCCTGTGGGTGCGCGGGGAGGAAGCGCGGCGCGTGATTTACGACGGCCTGACCGCCCTGGGGGCTATTGTGGACGAATGCATCGCCTACAAGACGGAAGCGGAAACGGAGGACGTGGCGGGAGCCCAGGCGGCTTTCCGGGAGCGGGGGCGGATATCGTGACGTTCACCAGCTCCTCCACGGCGGAAAACTTTTTCAAGCTGGGGCTTCCGTGGCCGGACGGCTGCAAGGCCGCCAGCATCGGGCCCGTGACCACGGCAACCCTCAAGGAGCTGGGGCGCGCACCCCTCGATTACCGCGAAAACGCACGACATCAACGGCTTGGTGGAGGCCATCGTCAAGGCCGCCGGCAAATAGGAAAAAAACGGTGCGCCCCGCGGGAGATGCCGGGGCGGAACGGATGGAAAAGCGTTATCCGGGGAAATGCCGTTTAAAAGCCATTGACGGCTTCCCAGCCGATGACCTTTCCATTTTCAAACAGGACATTATAGGAAACGGGCGGACGGCTGCCCAGGGGCATCGTGACGCCTATCCCGGTGCCTACCCCGGAATCCCTGCTGCGGAATCCGCCTCCGCCCAGGCCCACGGACCAGCCCGTGCCGCTCCGCGTGTAAATCCACCGTTCCGTATTCTTCCCGTTCATCCGGCCTGCCATCTTCTGTTCAGGTTCCCCCCATGCCAGCAGGACCGCCATGGGGGACATGCCCTTTTCCAGCTCTCCGCGCGCCACTTTGGCCTGCTGCTCCTTCGGAAGCTGTTCATAGGCCTGCATATTCTTCGCGATGCGGTCGGACGGCGTGGGGGAACAGGCCCCCAGCAGCGCGAGGCAGGCGGGAAGCAGGACGAAAGGAAGGCTCGTTTTCATCATCCCACAAATAGCATGGCGTAAGATGGCTGGCAAGGTGCCAGCGCGGCTTTTCCGGAAAATGGAGGCGGGAAAATCCGTTATTCTGACATAAAAGCTCGCTTTTCCCGTAAATACATAATTGGTTATTGACAAGCATGGGGGGTAGGGGAGTAGGAATTCACCTCCAAATGCAACGCGCCGCAGATGCGGGAAAGGTTGCCGCCACTGTTTACCACTTCTATTTTTCCGAGCCGCCGATATGTCCAAAACGTTAATTATAGCAGAAAAGCCGAGCGTCGCCACTGATCTGGCGAGAGTCCTCGGCAAGGAGCTTGGGAAATTCACCCGGGACAAATCCGGCGCGTTTTACCAGAATGACCGGGCCATCATCACGTCCGCCGTGGGCCACCTGCTGGAACAGAAGAAGCCCATGACGGAGGGCGGCAAGTCCCTGCCATGGAAGTTCGACTATCTGCCCGTCATCCCCAGGACGTTTGAACTGGAACCCATCAAACAGTCGGAAGACCGCCTGAAAAAGGTTCTCCAGCTCGCCAAAAGCAAGGATGTGACGGAAATCGTCAACGCATGCGATGCCGGGCGCGAAGGGGAGCTCATTTTCCACAACCTGGTGCGTTACGGAAAATGGACCAAGCCTGCGCGCCGCCTGTGGATGCAGTCCATGACGGATGAAGCCATCCTGAATGCGTGGCACAGCATGCGGAGCGAGACCGACATGCAGCCCCTGACGAACGCCGCCGTGTGCCGTTCCGAATCAGACTGGCTGGTGGGCCTGAACAGCACCCGCGCCCTTACCATCCTGCAATCCCGCGGAGGCTTCAACGTCACCCCCGCCGGACGCGTGCAGACTCCCACGCTGGCCATTCTGACGCAGAGGGAACTGGAAATCCAGGCGTTTGAACCGGTGCCCTATTCGGAAGTGTGGGCGGAATTCGGCGTGCAGTCCGGCTCCTACTCCGGCCGCTGGATTGACCGGGACTGGAAAAAGGACGACAACCCGCAGTCCCGCGCGGAACGCATCTGGGACCCGGAACAGGCGACCGTCATCCGCGACCGCTGCCGCGGCAAATCCGGCACGGTGACGGAGGAAAAGAAACCCGTCACAACCATCGCCCCGCTGTTGTATGACCTGACCTCCCTCCAGAGGGAAGCCGCCAACCGCTACGGCTTTTCCGCCAAGCGCACGCTGCAGCTGGCCCAGGAGTGCTATGAAAAGCACAAGGTGCTCACCTATCCCCGTACGGACTCCCGCTACCTGCCGGAGGACTATCTGGGCAAGGTCTACGGCATCGTGGGCACGGTGGCGGAGCAGGACCCGGAATTCGCCACTTTTGCGAAGGACATCCTGGACAACAAGCGCATCAAGCCCAACCGGCGCGTGTTTGACACGAAAAAGGTAAGCGACCACTTCGCCATCATCCCGACCGGCAAGATGGAAAAGCTTACCGGAGACGCGCAGAAACTCTTTGAAATGGTCATGGCCCGCTTCCTGGCCGTCTTTTTTTTTCCCCGCCGTGTTTGAGGACACGCGCAGAACCACTCTCATTGCCCACCAGGGCGGCGTGACGGACGCCTTCCTAACCACGGGGCGCGTGCTGGTGGAACCGGGCTGGCAGGCCGTCTACGGACGCAAGGCGGGCAGTTCCTCCAAGGAAGAACTGGTGCCCGTCCATGACGGGGAACAGGCTGCCGTGCGTGAAATTGAAATCCGCAACGCCATGACCAAGCCGCCCGCACGGTACAATGAAGCCACGCTGCTGGCCGCCATGGAAGGCGCCGGAAAGCTGGTGCATGACGAAGAACTGGCCGCCGCCATGAGCGAACGCGGCCTGGGCACTCCCGCCACCCGCGCCTCCATCATTGAAGGCCTGATTTCCCAGGAATACATTGTCCGGGACGGCCGCGAGCTTCTGGCGACGCGCCGCGGGATTGAACTGATCGCCCTGCTGGAACGCATCGGGCTGAAAACGCTTACCTCCCCCAGCCTCACCGGGGAATGGGAATACAAGCTCAAGCAGATGGAGCAGGCCGCCCTGCCGAGGGACTCCTTCATGGAAGGCATCAAGACTCTGACCGGGGAAATCGTAAAGAGAGTGAAAGACTTCCGGGAAGCCCAGCAGCAGGTGGAACTGCCGGAAATGGAACTGGACTGCCCGTCCTGCCATGCCCACGGCCTGAAAAACACGCTGGACGCCGTTTCCTGCCGTTCCTGCAAGTTCAGCATCCGCAAGGTCATCTCCGGCCGCGACATGACGGATGAAGAGCTGAAAACCCTCATTGTGGACGGCAAGACGGGAATCCTCCACGGATTCACCTCCCGGTTCGGCAAACCCTTTGAAGCGGGGCTGGAGCTCAACGACAAGTTCCGCGCCACGCTCTACTTCCCGGCACGGGAGGAGGATGAAGCCGCCGGGACGGAGGAAGCCGTGAAAGTGGCCTCCGTCACCATCCCGGACATGGGGGAACACGATGTGATGGAAACGGCCAAGGCCTGGAAAGTCCCTTCCCTGGCCATTGGAAAGGAAAATGCCGCCGTCTCCGTTTCCCGGACCATCCTGGGCCGTGAAATTCCGCTGGACCAGGTGTTGAAGATTCTGGCGGAAGGAAAGTCCGACCTGATGAAGGGCTTCATCTCCCAGCGCACCAAGCGCCCGTTTGACGCTTATCTGGTCTTCAATGCGAAGACGGGCAAGATCGGCTTTGAATTCCCGCCCCGGGAAAAGAAATATCCGGCTAAAAAAGCTGCGGCCAAGTCGGAAGACAAGGAAAAAGCTTCGGCTTCCAAAACGGCCAGGACGTTCAAAACTGCCGGGAAAGGCGCGGGAAGAAGCGCTAAAACGGCAGAGGCGGCTCCTAAAAAAGGGAAGAAGCAATAACTGCGGTCCGAGGATTTTCTCCGGATGCGCGGTCAGGGTGGCATGAGGCCGCTGATTGGAGGGAATGATGAGGGGCGGGAGCTCCTCACTCCCGGGCAAACCAAATTCAGTTTCCCTTGCTTCTTCCAATTCCCCCCGGTTTGTCACGGTCTCCCGCCCGGGAAAAAGGGCCTTCCGGCCCTTATCGGCCCTGCATGGCCTCCGGATGACATGTGATGAGGCCGTTTTCCCCTTTCTTGTTCCGGGTTCCCGATGCAGCGGCGGTCAATTAAAAGCTTTTATCCGGCCGGCCCTGTTGTTAGGGTTGCAGTTGCAACCCTGTGTTCCTGACGATGAAACTCCTTCTGCTTGCTGTGCTGGTATGGTGCGGCGCGGTTTGTGCGCCGGCTGATGAATATGCCTTTCCGGGCGAACGGGAATGGATATCCAAGCTCGGAGACGTGGTAAAAGGCAGTTTTCAATCCTGCACGGGTTCCAGATTGGCGCTTAAAACGGGGCGGAAACGTGTGGAAATTCCGCTGAACCGCCTGGATGAGGAAGACGCGGCGCTGGCGGCTTCCCTGACGGGCACGGCGGCGCGCCGGGACCTGAAGCTGGCCGCGATGCTCTGGCCGTTCCTGATGAAGGAGCTGGAAAAAACAACGTGGACGCCGGTGGAAAAAGACATCACTCCCCGGTATAATGAAGCGGCCCGGAAAAACCCCACCAGAACCTTGACGGGAACCAGGAAGGTGGACGGGCTGGTCTGTACCACCTCCCTTTCCGCCATCAAGGGCCCTCCGTTCCGAATTCAGGAATACTGCCGCCCGCAGGCGCGCCCGGAAAGCGGGAGGGGGCAGAAAAACTTTGACATGGTTCTGGACCAGGGAAGCCTTTACGCCTATTACGATACCGGAAAAGGACTGCTCATTCCCTCCAAGTACATGCCTGAGGAACGGACGGAAATGCGCGCTCCCGTTTCCTCCCTGCTTCCTCCGGGCGAACGACTCGCCGCAAGGGAGACAAAATCCTACAGCAATGCGGACTACTCCCTGTCCATGGAAAGCCGCCCCGTCAAGGGAGCCTATGAAACGTGCAAGCCCAATTCCCTGGGAAAAAAGAAGCTGGTGATGTACTGGAATACGGAGGGCAAAATGGTCTGCGGCATCATGAAGCTGGACTACGACAACATGCGCGTTGCCGCCCTGTTTGACGACCAGCGGAAGCTGATGAACGCTCCGGGGCTGGGGTATGCCGTGATTCTTTCCCGTCTGGATAAAAAAGGCCGGGACTCCAGGGAGGACGGCCGTTACTACCATGTGGCGCTGGCTGCGGACGGGCTGCCCGTGTACCACCATGAAGGCCCGGAGGACGAGGCCGCCATGAACCCGCTGCTTTACGGGAAACTCCGTGATTCCGAAAAGAAAGCGGCGCTGGCGGAGGAAAGAAAACGCGAACAGGCATTCCGTGCCAGGCAGGAAGCTCGTCAACGCCTGGTGGAATCCGCCAGGAAGCGGAGAGAATAGTCCGTCCTTGAATCTTTTCTGGAAAGATTACTCCTCGGAAAGATGGTCCGGGTGAATGGAGTAGTGCCCGGGGGCGTCCAGCGTGTCAATAAGGGCCATGTCTTCTCCGTCCAGGGAGAAGCCGAAAATGTCCAGGTTGGCTTTGATTCTGTCCGCATGCACGGATTTGGGGAGGGGCACGATGCCGCGCTGGAGTTCCCAGCGGAGGCATATCTGGGCTACGGATTTTTTATGCTTATCCGCGATGCGGCGCAGGACGGGTTCCTCCAGGACGCCTCCGCGGGCCAGGGGGCCCCATGATTCCACCAGAATGCCGTGTTCCCGGCAGAAGGCGACCGCTTCCGTCTGGTGGTACCTGGGATTGATTTCCAGCTGGTTCACCATGGGGATGGTATCGGCTTGTTCCATCAGGGCTTCCAAATGGCGGGGAAGGAAGTTGCTGACGCCGATGGCCCTTGCCTGGCCCTCCTTGTAAAGGCGCTCCATAGCTTTCCAGGTTTCCCTGTTCAGCTCTTTGTAGTCCTTCTCATATCCGGCGGGGATGGGCCAGTGGATCAGGTACAGGTCCAGATAATCCGTTTCGAGGCGGTTCAGGGAGGCGTCAAAAGCGCTCAGGGTGCTTTCATAACCCTGGTCCGTGTTCCAGACTTTGCTGGTGATGAAGATTTCCTCCCGCGGAATGGAGCTTTCCCCGACGGCGCGCCCCACCGTTTTTTCATTGCCGTATACGCTGGCTGTGTCAATGAGGCGGTAGCCTGCTTCCAGCGCGTCAAGAATGCTCCGGGTTCCCGACGTGTCGTCCGGGGCCAGGTAGGTTCCGTAACCGATGCCGGGAATGGGGAGGCCGTTGCTCAGCCGCTGCGTATCTCCGGGGGAAGTGATGATTTTCATACTCTTCATGAAGCACCCTCCGCCGGAAACGGTAAAGAGAACGCCTTGTCATGAGTGCGGCATGCGCGGCAGAAAGGGGGAGGGATTATTTCCCGGCCTGGAGGCAGCGGTAGTAATAGTCCACGCGGGAGATGAACCAGCTCCATTTATAGCCGGGGCGGCCGTTGGTCATCAGCGGGGCGGGGCAGTTCTTGCCGGACCAGTAGTTGTGGGGCACCACGTTGCGCAGGGGGACGTTGTAGCGCATCATCAGCAGGGCCGCCAGCTTGGCTGTCTTGTTGTAGATGACGACGGGATTGTGCGTGGTGCATTCGCACATTTCAATGGCTACGGAGTATTGGTCGCCCGGGCCGGAGTGGTCCGCATGGTGGCCCGTTTCCGTCGTGGGAATGTGCTGGTACGCGCCGAACTGGTCCACCGTGAAGTGCCAGTTCAGGCTGCGGGATTTGCCACTGTTCAGGTAGCGGGAATGGGCGTTGGCGTCTCCCTTGGGGTTGGCGGTGCTGTGGATGGTGATGAAGCGGGGGCGCATGGAGGCCGCATGCCTGCGGGCATACGTGCTTTTGGGCATGTAGGAGACACGGATGCCCACCTCACGGCCCATCTGGTTGGACGTGCGGGGGACTACCGGGGCTTTTTGAATTTTGAAGGAGACGGCCGGCGGTCTCATTTTATCGTTCTGCGAGCAGCTGCAGAACGCCAGGGCGGCGAATACGGCAAGAAAGCCCGTCCAGACAGATCTATATTCCATGTGTTTGTTCTAGAAACAGCCCGGAAGGATTGCAAGCAGAATTTGGAATTAGTTCAAGTGAACTAATCAAGCCGTGTCATGGAGCTGCGGGTGCTCCCGGAGAGGAAGGCGCCAGACGGGCCGCGCCTTCGGGGGAAGGGCGGCCCGTCTGGAAAGGATGCGGCGCCGGAAAAGCCCGGCCAAGCCGCGTTATTTGAGGATTTGAGTGAGGACGTATTGCAGGATGCCGCCCGCCAGGTAGTATTCCTTTTCAATGGGCGTATCAATGCGGACGATGACGGGCACGTCAAACGCCTCCGCGTTTGCGGGCTGCACGCGCAGCGTGACCTGCTGGCGCGGGGCGATGCCGTTGTCCAGCCCCAGGATGGAGAAGGTGGCGTCCTTCAACGGGGCGATGCGGTCGTAGTCCGCCTTGTCGGCGAAGTTGAGGGGCAGCACGCCCATGCCGATGAGGTTGGAACGGTGGATGCGTTCAAAGCTCTTGGTGATGACGGCCTTGACGCCCAGCAGGTTCGTGCCCTTGGCCGCCCAGTCGCGGGAGGAGCCCATGCCGTAGTCTTCTCCGCCGATGACGATGAGCGGAACACCGTCCTGCGCGTAGGCCATGGCTGCATCATAGATGAAGGCGGGGGGCTCCGGCGGCAGAGGTTATTTTTTCTTGTCCGGGGCGGGAATGGAGCGGTTGCCGAAGTACAGCGTATAGCCGCCTTCCGTGCCGTCCACCATCAGGTTTTTGATGCGGACGTTGGCGAAGGTGCCGCGGGCCATCACGCGGTCGTTGCCGCGGCGGGAGCCGAAGGAGTTGAAGTCTTTTCTGTCCACCCCCATGCCTTGCAGGTACAGCCCGGCGGGGCCCGTTTCCCGGATGGCTCCGGCGGGGGAGATATGGTCCGTAGTCACGGAGTCGCCAAAGATGCCCAGGGGGCGGGCGTCCCGGATGTCCGCCAGCGTGCGGGGCTGGCCGTTGAAGCCGCAGAAGAAGGGCGGGTCCTGGATGTAGGTGGAGTTTTCATTCCACTGGAAGACGGAGCCCTCCGGCGCATACACGGCGGCCCAGCGCGGATTTTTGTCCGGCGTGATGGTGTATAGTTCCCGGTACGCTTCCGGATTGCGGGATTTGGCGACGGCTTCCGCGATTTCCCCGGAGCTGGGCCAGAGGTCTTTCAGGAAGACGGGCTTCCCGCTGCGGTCCGTGCCCAGCGGTTCCGTCTGGAAGTCGATGTCCACGCGTCCGGCCAGCGCGAAGGCGACGACCAGCGGAGGGGACATCAGGAAGTTGGTTTTGATGGAAGGATGAATGCGCGCTTCAAAGTTGCGGTTGCCGGAGAGGACGGAGGCGGCCACGATGTCATTGTTCCTGACCGCCTGTTCCAGTTCCGGATTCAGCGGTCCGGAGTTGCCGATGCAGGTGGTGCAGCCGTAGCCGACGGTTTCAAAGCCCAGGGCGTCCAGGGATTCCTGGAGCTGGTTGGCCGCAAAGTAGTCTGAAGCGATACGGGAGCCCGGAGCAATGGACGTTTTTACGTGCGGCGGCACTTGCAGGCCCAGCGCGACCGCTTTTTGGCGAGCAGCCCGGCGGCGAGCATCAGGCCCGGATTGGAGGTGTTGGTGCAGGAGGTGATGGCGGCAATGAGGATGCTGCCGTCTTTCAATTCCGCCTCCTGGCTGAAGCCTTCCACCGGAACGGGAACGCCAGCCGGAGAGTGCATGGTGACCTTCACCGCCGGGGATTCCTTTTTGCCGTAACCGCCTTCCGCCGCGGGCATGCCGGCGAGCTTGCGGAAGCTGTCCTTGATGGAGGCCAGGCGGATGTGGTCCTGCGGGCGCCTGGGTCCGGAAACGGCGGGTTCCACGGTGGACAGGTCCAGTTCCAGCTGAACCGTGTAGTCCAGTTCTCCATTGCGGGGCATTCCCCACAGGTCCTGGGCCTTGAAGTAGTTTTCGTACGTGGCGATGGCTTCCTCGCTCCTGCCTGTCTGGCGCAGGTAGTCGGAGCAGCGTTCGTCCATGGGGAAGAAGCCCATGGTGGCGCCGTATTCCGGGGCCATGTTCGCTACGGTGGCGCGGTCCGCCAGCGGGAGGGCCGCCGCTCCTTCCCCGAAGAATTCCACAAATTTGCCTACCACGCCGTGGCTGCGCAGCATCTGGGTGACATGGAGCGCCAGGTCCGTGGCGGTCACTCCTTCACGGAGTTCCCCGTCATGTGGACGCCCACTACTTCCGGCACCAGGAAGGTGACCGGCTGGCCGAGCATGCCGGCTTCCGCCTCAATGCCGCCCACGCCCCAGCCCACGACGCCGATGCCGTTGATCATCGTGGTGTGGGAGTCCGTCCCTACCAGGGTGTCCGGGAAATAAACGCCGTCCTTTTCCATGACGCCCTGCGCCAGGTATTCCAGATTCACCTGGTGGACAATGCCCACGGAAGGGGGCACTACGGAAAAGAAGTCTGGAAAGCCTGCTGGCCCCATTTGAGGAATTCGTAGCGTTCCGCATTGCGCTGGAACTCGATGTCGAGGTTCTTTTCCAGGGCGTCCGTGCGGCCTGCCCAGTCCACCTGGACGGAGTGGTCCACCACCAGGTCCACGGGAACCAGCGGTTCAATGACGGAAGCGTCTTTTCCCAGTCCGGCCACGGCGGAGCGCATGGCGGCCAGGTCCACCAGCAGCGGAACGCCCGTCAGGTCCTGGAGGACGATGCGGGCCACCGTAAACGGGATTTCATAGGAACCGGGATTTTTGGCGTTCCAGGAGGCTAGGTTGTCCACATCCTTTTCCGTTACCTTCAGGCCGTCGCAATTGCGGAGCAAGGATTCCAGAACGATCCGGATGGAAACGGGAAGACGGTTCAGGCGGGGATAGCCGTTTTCCGACAGGGCTGGCAGTGAATAAAACTGTCCCGGGGTTCCGGTTCCCGTGGTGAACGTGCTCTTGGCAATCTTGGTCATGATGCGGAATAGAGGGTTAACTGTAAACAGGCGGCTGCCCTCCTGGCAGTCGCGGGTACTATACAGGCCAAATATGATAAGGCAAGGACTCTGTGTGACGGGGGGAGGATTTTTCCTCCTCTCCCGCAAGCGTAGAAATTCCTTTCTGCACGCGGGCTGCCGGTTTTTTCCGGCGTTTTTGCCTGTAAGACGCGCAGGAACTGACAACAGAACCAGGAAAAAAACTTGTAGAAGCACGGCATTTTGTTTAGATGGCAAGGATTTGCGTCTGGCATCCTGCTGTGCGCACCCCAATAAAAATCAAACTGGATTAAAGAATATGTCTGAGTTAGAAAGACCAAACAATACGCTTGCCATTTGTGCCCTCGTCTTTGCCGTTTTATGCAGCCTCGTAGGCCTCATTCTGGGCATCATAGGCCTCAACAAATATCCCGACAAGAGCAACGGCAAGACGATGAGCCTTATTGCCGTGATTCTCAGCATCGTCCTGATGCTGGTCGGCGGCTGGACTGCCTGGCGCAACTGATAAAAGGCTTCACCAGGCTCGTGAATCCAAGGCTTGCGGAGAACCGAAGATCCGCAGGCCTTTTTCATGGAATGAAACTGTTTTTCCTGTATCTGGCGCTGCTGGCTGCGGCATGCGCGGTGCTCCTGCTGGTGGATGACCCTTCCCGGTCCGGCTGGCTGCCGGAGTGCCTTTTCTATAAAACCACGGGTTATCTTTGCTACGGCTGCGGTTCCACCAGGGCCCTGCATGCCCTGCTTCATGGCCATTGGCTTGATTCCCTGCGGTACAACGTGCTGCTGGTTCCCACGCTCATCTGGCTGGGAACGCTGTTTTTCATCAGGGACAAGACCGTATTCCTGAGGGTGCTGACCGCCGGCGTGGCCGTACTTGCCCTGTTTACCGTGGCGCGCAATATTCCGCTGTCGTGACGGCCGCTTTTTTCCGGTTTCCGCCTTTTGCGTGCATGCCGGGAATTTTGATAGAGTGCGTCATGAAACATTGAAAATAAGTTCGCGGCATTGTCCAACCCTCTGAAAGGGTTAAAGATGATGAACGCAAAAAAAACCTTATCAATTATTGCAGGAGCGGGAGCGCTGGCGCTGGCAGCCTGTTCAGGGCCGCAGGAAGAGAATTTGCGCATGGTGCCCCTGACCGTGCCTACGACCATGCCCATGACTTCTTACGGGCCGAATACGAGAGTGGTGGTGGCCGGGGTGGATTATACGGAGGTGCATGACGAGTGGATGAACCAGGACATTATGAAAAAAGCCACTCCCGGCAATACGCGGGTGGTGATCAGCCGCGGAAGCCAGAGGGGCCAGCTGATGGTGGGGGATGAAGTAGCCATGGATTTTCCCGTCTGTCTGGGGACCGCTTCCCACCGCACGCCCGTGGGCCATTTCCGCATTACGGAAAAGGCGGTGCACCACGTCTCCAACTTATATGATGCCTCCATGCCCTATTTCATGCGTCTGACGGACAGCGGCATTGGCATGCACGTGGGACCCGTTTTCCAGACGCCCCAGTCACATGGATGCATCCGCATGACCCGCTCCTCCTGTGTGCCGCTTTTCAAGACCGTTAAAGTAGGTACTCCCGTCACGATCGTGCAGTGACGCGGAGGAGAAGGCGGATACCGTTGGCGGAGAAGAGCTCCTTGCCTCCCTCTTGTGGCAGGTGAGGGAATCCGGCGCTGGCAGAAAATGGTTTTTATTTTTTATGATATGTTCATGGTCAAAGAATTGGGACGATTTCAATAGATGGATGAAAGCGTTGAAAATAAAAAACTCATTTTTTTAACACAAAACGCGCCTGGCCGTCGCTATTTCAATGAACGGCATGAAGATAAACGGCATTTGCTGCAAGTCGTATTGCCCCAACAACCCAAATCCTCCATGGCCTGCTGCCGATTGCCCACTCTCCATTCATCGGCAGCGGCATGGATGGAGGGCGTTTTTTTTCAAACGCAGGCGTACCGGAATTGGTTGACTGCCTGCGGCCCGGGAAGGAGCCTTCATGAATCTTCTTCCGGAGTACTACTTTTATCCCTTTCCGGAACCTCTTATGCATGGGACGCCGCATTCAGCATCTTTGTTTCCTGTCTCCCGTCTTACGGCATAAGTGCGCATGGAATCTTGCATGGAGCCGAGAGCCGGTTCTTTATCCGGCCACACTTCGTCCTCCGGATTTTTAACGGATTGATGGATAGGTGAGGTTCACCTTCCGTTTTTTCCATAAGCTACTTTTCCGCGGATTTTCTGTCCGCTGCCTCCCGGCGAAGCTGGGGCAGGTATTTTCCATACCCCTGCGCTTCCATATCCTGTTCAGGAATGAATTTCAGGGAAGCGCTGTTGATGCAGTAGCGCAGGCCGCCGCGGTCCTTCGGGCCGTCCGTGAAGACGTGCCCCAGATGGGCGTCCCCCGTTTTGCTGCGGACTTCCGTACGGCGCATGCCGTGGGAAAGATCCTGTTTTTCCTGAATCAGTTCTTCCTTGATGGGCCGGGAGAAGCTGGGCCAGCCGCAGCCGGAATCAAACTTGTCCGTGGAAAGAAACAGGGGTTCCCCCGTCGTAACGTCCACATAAATGCCGGGCTTGTCGTTATTGAAATATTCGTTGCGGAAGGGAGGTTCCGTCGCATTGTTCCGCGTAACTGCAAATTGCTCGGGCGTCAGGCTGCGGCGCAGCTCGTCATCCGGTTTTTCCGGTAGACGGGAGCGGCTTCCCTGGCCTGGGCCGCCTCCTGGAACTTGCCGGGCGGAATATGGCAGTAGCCGCCGGGGTTGTTGTCCAGATAGCGCTGGTGGTATTTTTCCGCCCGTGAAAATTGACGCAGCGGTTGAACTTCAATCGCCACGGGCTGCTTGAAGTGCTGCTGGAGCCGTTTCAGGGAGGCTTCTATAATCGGCTTGTCCTTCTCATCCGTATAATAAATGCCCGTGCGGTATTGAACTCCCCTGTCGTTTCCCTGCTTGTTGACGGAAACGGGATCAATGATGGAATAGTATTGTTCCAGCAGGAACGGGAGGCTGAGTTCTTCCGGATCAAATACCACTTTTACCGTTTCCGCGTGGCCCGTGCGTCCGCTGCAGACTTCCTCATACGTGGGGGTGGCAGTGGAACCGTTGGCATACCCCACTTCCGTTTCCTTGACTCCGTGAATCAGGGAGAAGTACTTTTCCACTCCCCAGAAACAGCCTCCTGCCAGATAAATCGTTTTTAAATCCTTGTTGTCCATATGATGTCTGTTTTTGTTGCCTGCCTGTCCGTTTTCTCCGCAGGAGAACAGGGAAAGCATGGCTACTGCGGCCAGAATGGCGCATGCCAGTCCGGCCAGGGTCCATGGTCCGTGGTAAATACGTTTCATAAACGCTGTATGGGGTCGTCTTCCGGTGCGGATGCAGTTGCTCCCTTGGCTGAAGAACCTGCCGTTCCACAGCTTTTCCGGGAAGATGAAGGATTAGACAACGCCGAGCCTGTTCCGTTCGATGCCTGTGTCAACGTCCCCCCGATTCCTCCGGCTCTTCCGGTTGCATCATGTTTTTCAGCCACTGGTAAACCGCCCGGTCGGCAGCGTCCGGTTTTCTGCTCGTCTGCATGCTGAACCCGTACCTGGTGTGGAAATTGAAAATCGCCAGGGAAGGGCTCAGGCCGATGGAGAGCCCGTCCATCCGTATTTCCACTTCCTGCGGGTCATGGGTGGTGAAGTCAAGGCGCCCGGCATTGCTGACGGACCCCGCATAATGTTCCAGGAAGGGCTGGATGCCGGCCAGGAAGGAGGAGTCCAGGGCTATGGGATGATTTTCCGGGGAAGAAGCTTTCCTGATAAGAATTGCGGGAGGCGCTGTGGCGGAATGAGCGGCTCTCAGCGTATTCAGCGGAACGTTCCACAAAAAGGAGAACAGTCCCGTGCCCAGGAGAAAGAGGGGAACGGCCAGGACGGCAATCCATTTGCCCGGCTTGTTTCCTGATTGATGACGGGACCGTCTTCCGTTCATGAAGGATAACATGGCATAATGTTCCGTGGGGGTCCATGAAAGAATTGGACCGTGGAGCAGAGGAAAAATCCCGTCCTTGCATCAGGGGATTTTGCGCCATCACAGGGATAACATGAAAAACGCACGCTGGAAATCATGTATAGTATCATCAGGGCCCAGTACTATTTATGAAAAGAGAGCTGATTTTATCTCCGTTTTTTTTATTTTTCATTTTTTTAATGTTTGCCGCGAATTTGTCCCTTGCGGAAAAATATCCTTCACTGAACGTTCCGGAGGACATCCCTCTTCAAGTAAGGGAGGCTTCTTCCCCTCAGTCCCCCTACTCAGGAGGCCATTCCGTAAAGCAGGCTGTGGACGGTTCTCTGGAATCCGCCAACTGGCATGTTCCCGGAGCGCGGCATGTGGAGGGGGAATTTGTATTTGAAGTGCCGGACACCATTCATTACATCACCTTTTCCGGAGCCAATTTCAATGAAGTTTCCGTGTCCGCCATGTCCGGCTCGTCGTGGAAGAACCTTGGAAAGTTTGATATAGGCGGCTCCAAAATGATCAGGTTTAAAAACCCTCTTCAGAAAGTTCAGAAAATCAAGGTGGAGGTTGATTACCCTGAAGGAGCTTCCCCGGCGTTTACCGTACGGGAGATCAGTTTTTACAAAAAGGCGGAATCCACGCTCAACCGGCAATTGCTGAAAGTGTTCAGAGACACGAGCTGTTCCTCCATCAATCCCAGGTGCACTCTGGCAGACCTCAAGGCGCTGCCGGAGTTTTTGCAGCTCATTGCGCGGAAAGTGAAATCCGGCGCCTATGAAGACAAGGAATTCCGCATTGCGTCCTACAAGGCTTACAGCCATCCGGAGTTTGCCGCCAAGGTGAGAAATATCAACGCCCTGAACAAATTTGACAATCCCACCGGAATTGCTGCGGAGAAAGGAGATGAAATCCTTGTATTCGTGGGTCCCACCCATGGAGAGGATATTGCGCTGGCTTCCGTTTCCCCGGCGGGAATCGAATCTTCCACCTATCCCCTGAATGAAGGAGTAAACAAAATCAAAATCAACCGTTCGGGATTGCTTTTATGTGATGTACCACACCGATATCAGCACGCCCAAGAAGCCTGTGAAGGTGCACATCCCCGTGGGCAGCGGGACGGTGAACGGATATTTTGACGTGACGAGGCACACGGACAAGGACTGGAAGCGGATGATCGGCAAGGCCCCCCACAGCATGTTCGACATCGTGGGGCGGTATTCCATGATGATCCTTCACACGGAATACCTGAAGGCTTACAGCCCGGATTCCATCACGAAATCCGTCAGGGTGTGGGATGAGAGCGTCAGGGCCATGTGGAAAATCATGGGCTTTGACAAATATCCCCAGCCGCATAACAACCGGCAGCTTGGGTTTCCGTAGAAGGCGGAGCCCATATGTTCGCCACCTGGTATTACTGCGGCTACAGCGTCGGGGATCAGGGAAATACGCTGAAAAATGAAGTGCTCGCCCCCGGCGTTCTTCAGGGAACCGCCTCTGGGGATTCGGGCATGAAGTCGGCCACTGCTACCAGCATCCGTTCAACTGGCGCAGCATGTCTGAAAGCTCCAATAACTTCTTCGCCCAGTTGATCCTGGACCAGGTGACCAACCCCATTAACGGCAATGAACTGGCCTCCGACATGGAAAACCCGTGCAAGTACCTGCTGTCAGAGGCGGTAAAGGGCCTGCCGTTCCATGATCTGAACGGCTGGGCCAAGTGGGGTTTTGCCCAATATTCCTTCTACCTGTATTTCCATAAGCTGGGCATCAACCCGGAATTTTATCCTGCGCTGTTTGAATCATTGCGCCGCAAGCCGCTTTCCAGGCAGGCGTATGAGGTTTCCGAGGCTCACCTGGCCCTGTATGAACGCATCTGCAATGTCAGCAGGACGGACTTTACTGATGACTTTGAAATTTTTTCAATTGGTTCGTCCCGATTGACCACAAAGGGAACCAGTATGGGGATTACAGCTTCAAGATGACGGAGGAAATGGCCCGCGCCTCCAAGGCCCGGATCGCCGCCAGGCGGTACCCCAAGCCGAAATTCCCGCATCGCTTTCCTGCACCAGCATGGGAAAACGGTCGATTTGTGGGGACAGAACCTGCATGGTTCCCAGCTCAACGGGTATTGGACCAAATACAAGCAGAACGCGAAGCTCAGCCCGTCCGTGAGCGCCTCCAAAAAAGGACAGCATGATTATTGTGCGGAATGGGGAGAATGCGGCCGCTTTCTGCGTAGTGACCAACGGAAAGGTGGTGGGTTATTATGACCGCCAGAAGTTTGATGTTTCCGGCGTGGAATGGAATGATACCTCCAAGGTGTACGCCATTCCGATTCAGACTGCGGAACCCTATAAGCTGATTTATTCCGCCACGCGCTCCTGACCTGGTTCCGGAGATTAGCGAAAGTCCCTTCCGGAAAATCTTTTCCGGAAGGGGCCGGGCGTTGGGGCGTCCTGTTATTCGGGCGCCTTGAAGTTGTACACGGGCCTGATGCGTTCCACGATTTCCGCCGTTTCATGGATGTTGCCCAGCACGCTTTCTCCATCCTTGTAGGCCATCGGCGCTTCATCCAGCGTAGCGCGGGAGACGCAGGTGGAGAAAATGCCCTGCATGGAAGCTTCGAATTCCTCCAGGGAAAGGTTGGCTTTGGCCTTTTTGCGGGACATGCTGCGGCCTGCGCCGTGCGGGGAGGAGGAATTGAATTCCTCGTTCCCCCTGCCAATGCAGATGACGGAGCCGTCCCGCATGTTCAGGGGAACGATGAGCTTTTCTCCAAGTCCGGCCCGGACGGCCCCCTTGCGGATGACGTTGTCTTCCGCAATGTAGTTGTGCACGGTGTCGAAGATTTCCAGGTCCGCGGCATCGTCCAGTAGCTCATGCAGCATCACGCGGCGGTTCAGGGCGGCGAAGCGCTGGGCCACCTTCATGTCCCGCATGTAGTTCAGCGTATCTTCTCCCTGCAGGTAGCAAAGGCCTTTCTTGCGTTCCTTGAGATAGGCGTCCGGGCAAGTGGCCACGGCGATCTTCTGGTAGCGCTCCGCAATCTTCAAGCCGAAGTTGCGGGAACCGGAGTGGATGCACAGAAAGGCGTCTTCCGTTCCCTGTGCTATTTCAATGAAGTGGTTGCCGCCGCCCAGGGACCCCACGGAACGGCGGTGCCTGTCTTTCTCCGTTCTCAGCACATCCACGCAGATGCGGGAGATTTCATCATCCAGTTCCGGATCATCCAGCAGGGCCTGGTGGACGGCGGAACGGGTGTTCCAGCCGAACGGGACGCGTTCGCGCAGGCGTTCGTCAAACCGGGAGAAATCCGGCAGACCGGCCAGCCTGGCCGTAAGCACTCCGCAGCCGATGTCCACGCCGATCAGGTTGGGAATCACCTTGTCCGTTTTCAGTTCAGCGGTGAAGCCGATGACGCAGCCGGCTCCGGCATGCACGTCCGGCATGATGCGCACCCGGCTTCCTTCAAAGGCGGGGTGGTTGCAGACGTCCCTGATCTGGGTGCGGGCCAGGTCTTCCAGTTCATCCGTGAACACGCGGGCTTCCGTGTATTTTCCGTCGATGGTGATCATGGTTTTATTTTCTTTTGGTTGAAGGGCGGGGGCCGCGGAAAGCGGTGCTGCGCCCTGTGACTCCGTTACCATAGCGCATTTACTGACTCTTGCATTATGCAAGTATTCATATAATATGACTTTAAAGTTATGTTTGAGCACCTTTTTTCGCAGAACGGGGGCTGTCCCTGGACCGCCTGAAAACCCTGATAGAAGTGGCCAAGGCGGGGAGCATTGCCGCCGCCGCGCGCGGGGGGACAGCGCACGGCAAAGCCTGTATTCCCGCCAGATCAAGGAACTGGAGGAATTCTTCGGCGTGGAGCTGGCGGCCCGCCGCGGGAAAGTGCTGGCGCTTACCAGGTCCGGATGGGAACTGGTGCGCCTGGCCAGCGAAAGCCTGTGCCTGCTGGACGATTTCAAAAGCCGGAGCCGGAACCTGCCCTACCGGTTCACCATCGGCGCCGGAGACAGCCTCCACGCGTGGGTGGTTGCTCCCGTGCTTGCGGACATCCAGCAGCGCGGCCTGCCGTGGCTCTTTGCACTGGAGAACATCCGCAACAGTGAAATTCCCCTCAAGCTTCAGAACATGGATGTGGACTTCGGCATCGTGCGCACCAGCGCGCTGGCGGCGGAAGGGCTGGAAAGCCGGGCCATCTGCTCCATGGATTATGCGCTGTACGTGCCCGCGGCCCTGGCCGGAAAAAAGGTGCGGGGAAGGGAGGAGGATTTTTCACGCCTGCTGGGCATGTTCCCCCTGGCTACGCTGGGGAGCGGTTCCGGCTTCCATGCCTCGCTGAAACGGAATTGCGCGGGGATTCGGCATCAGGCTGCGGGTGCAGTGTGAAACGCAGTCCTTTCCCTTTGCGGCGCGCATGCTGAAAAGCGGGGCGTTCATGGCGGTTCTCCCCTGCATGGCGGAGGCGGAGCTGGGCGGGGGATTCGTCAAGGTCACCCATCCTGCGCTGGACAGGCTGTCCCGCAGTATTTCCCTGGCCTGGAATCCCCGCCTGCTGCGCGTGAGGCCTTCCGCCCGGCGCGTGATTGACGTTTTTTCCGCTCCGGAACGGGAATAGCAGAAGAGAAATCAATCCGAATCCACGCCAAGCTTGTTCTTCCGGTAGTGGTCCAGGGAAATGCGGTAGAAGTACACGATCGCCAGCAGATTCAGTAGCGCCTGCGCCGAAGGCCCAGTTCAGGTTCAGGTAAGCGTAAATCTTGCCCCCGAAAAACATGCCCGTGCCCACCCCGATGTCAAAAGCCGTGAAAAACGTGGAATTGACGGCGCCCCGGTGGCCGCGGTCCGCCATGTTCAGCTTCATGGTCTGGAAGGTGGGGATGAAGATGCCGAAGCCGAAGCCGATGAGGATGGCGGAGGTAGAATAGACCCATTCCAGCGGCGCAAACGCCAGCGCGCCGAAGCTGACAGTCAGGATGCCCAGCGAGATGACGGAAAGTTCCGCCACGCGCCCGCGGTCGATCTGCCGGCCCACCATGAACCGGGAGACCAGCATGCCCAGCCCCATCAGCGCATAAAACAGCCCGGCATACTTGAAACCGTACATTTTCCCGTACAGGGCGGAATACACGGCCACAACGCCGTAGGAGAAAGAGGCGATCATCACATTCACCGCCAGTGGAATGCCCACGCGCAGCACCAGGCGGTCCAGCACCTTTTTGGGCGTTTCATGCACGGACTCCTGAACGGGGCGCCTGGGGGCGCGGATGAGGGAGGCGATGCCCGCCCCAGCCAGGCACAGGACCAGGGAGCTCCACGTAATCACGTAAAAACCGTACTGCTGGTATACCTGGAGGCCGATGACGGGTCCCAGGCACATGCCCAGCGTCATCGTCATGCCGAAAAAAGCCCAGGCCCTCCCCGCGGCGGGAAGGGGGGATGATATCCACGGCCATCGTCGGACCGGAGGTGGTCATGCCGCCCCAGATCAAGCCCTGCACGAAGCGCGTCAGGAAAAACGCCAGGGCGGTGGCGGCCACGGCATACCCTGAAAAGGACAGGGCCAGCAGGATATAAACCGTGATGTAAATCTTCTTGCGGTCCCCGGTATCCACCCGGTGCGCGAACCAGGGGCGGGAAATGATGGCGGCCAGCACGTAAATGGACATGATCCAGCCCAGCCAGCCGGAGGAAACCTGCAACTGCCCCGTCAGGTACAGCGGGAGAACGGGCACCAGTTCGAAGAAGGCCAGCCCCATCATCAGGTTGGCGCAGCAGGCCAGGACGTAGCCCCGCGTCCAGAGAGGCACTTTGACGGGCGGTGCGGTTTCCGCTGCCAATTCATCTCTGGTCCGGGTCATGCAGGGGTTGTACAGCCATCGGAAAAAGTTTCAAACGGTTGACGTGTCATGGCGCAGTTCCTGCCCTGGAAAGGAATGGCACAAGATATTTTAACCACAATGGACAAAATCCCCGGGTGATTGGGTACTGGGAACAGGGCCAGCGGATGGACGGCTGTCCGGAACATCGAATTTGCGCCGTTGGCGAGGTGGGATGCCTTCTTTTTTGCGTGCAGGGCCGCGCAGGCATGGTAGGGTACAGGGTATGAGCGTGATCACCAAGCGTGGAGACAGCGGAGAAACGGACCTGATGTTCGGCAAACGGAGCCCCAAGACGGCCCCGCGCATTGAAGCTTATGGAACGGTGGATGAATTGAATTCCCTGATTGGAGTAGTGCGCCATTCCGGAGTAAGCCCCGGACGGTGGAAATGCTGGACGGCGTTCAGGCGCGCCTGGTGGGGGCCATGGGGGAACTGGCTACGCTGGAGGAGGATTTGCCCAAGTATGACGCCAAGGGTTATGCCCGCATTACGGCGGAGGACGTAGCATGGTTGGAGGAACAGGCCCATCTGCTGGAGAAGGAATGCGACATCCGCTTCAAGGGGTGGGCACGCCCCGGCAAGGAGGGGTCACTGGGTTCCGCCTATCTGGACCTGGCCCGGTCCGTCTGCCGCCGCGCGGAACGCCGGGTAGTGGCACTGAGGCTGGACAATGCCTTGAGCAACGTGAACACGGCCCTCTTTCTGAACCGCCTTTCCGATCTTTGCTGGGTTCTGGCCCGCTTTGAAGCGCTGGATGCGAAAGAAAAGAAAGAAGATCAAAAATAATGCCTCATCATGATTTCTGCTTTGAGAGACTATGGAGGCTTATTCCATTTTGAACAGCCTTATGCTGGAACCCCCTTTTATTCTGAAACGGAACTATATAGGGTAATCTTGTAAGGCCGTTTTTATCAGTCATCGAGAGAATTTGGATGGCAACAATGAAAGGCTACCGCTGTTCATCAAAAATTCGGAAAAAGTAAAACAAAGAGAGCGATTTCCATAAGACTAAAGGAAATAATTCCGTTTGAAAAATATGAACTAACTCTTAATATATTCATTTGGAATTGTTTTTATTGCACCCGATGTTGAATGGGAGATTTTTTGATTTTTCGAGATTCGATTTTTCCCTGTTGTGTAATTTTTTTAACATATTATTTTCTCCAAGCATATTAATTGCTATAATTCCATTAAGAAGATGTAGAATAAAATCAAGGTATTGTAATAGGATTAAGGGCTTGGAGGAAAAAAAATCAAATTGTGCGATTATGTATGCCTTGAATATGCTTCCTTGAAGGTGAAGTACTTAGATCTTTGAAAATATTTGTAGCATTTGGCGTAATAATTTCAAAAAAATAATTTATCTATTTAGATTGTCTCTATGGGATTTTTCAAGATTACCAATAACGAATTTCATCTTCAGTCAGTACAGGACGCCGATCAAAAATAAACAATGTATGGCCGTTCTTCAGAATGAGGGCGGTGATGTAATAATGATCATAGGGAAGTCCTTCTTTTTCTTGGATATTAGTTTAATTTTATAAATTATATTATCTGATGAATCACCTTTTTTCAACAATATTCTATTTCCATACTTCCTTTAATATCAAATTCTTTTGAAATTTTCTGACGGTGAAGACGTGATAAAGCCCCATCTTCCGTGATGAGACTTCCGAAGGGAGCATACCCGTAGCGTATTTTTTGCTTCTGCTGCTCGTCGAAGATGGAAGTGACATTCTTCAAGGCATCGTGCATGAAGCAGAGATGCTCTTTTACTTTCATTCCGTTTTCCTGCAGCATGTCATCGTCAGGATACGTGTTGCTCCCGATTCCGTCGGATCCCACAAATAGCTCTTTATCAGCACAGGTTCAGGATGTATCAAATCCAGCTCAGCTACCTGTAAATAGTCCCGGTACAGGTACCAGCAATGGCCGGATACTGCCCCATTGACGGTGACCTTCTTCTCGAAGCGCCATCCCTAGTAGTCGTAGCCACAAGTGATAGCAGTCCGGCCATCCTGGCTGGTGAAAACGACAGGGCGGTCATTAGCGTCGTAGCTTACTTCCCAGATGCCTGTTGAGGCCCTGATGCGGGTCTGGTTGCCGTCGGCATCGTAGACGGGGGTAAAATCTCCTCCTCCGGCAATATCTGCATACTGGTTGAGTTGGTTGGATTCGTAGGAGAAGGCTTCCTCCAGTTCCCGGGCGGTTTTGCGGTTGCCGATGTTGTCGTATCGGTAGCTGAAGCTTCCTCCCAGGCTGATCCTGTCTTCAACCAGCTCGCTGCGGCTGTTGTAGGTAAAATCCCTTACTGTGACAGGTGCCCCCGTATCCCAGGAATCCCGCTACTGGATGGGACGTATCAGGGCGTCGTATTGGTATTCATGGCAGGCCGCCAGTTCGCCGTCCGCCCCCTTTCTGTAACCGATGGCGGTTACGAGGTTGAGCCTGGGATGGGAAGTATTGCTACGGCTCAGCCCAAAGGAAGCTTCCTGGGCCATGTTACCGTAAGCATCATTGGAGAATTCCCCTGATACCAAAGTGTCCCTAACGGAGGTCATCTGCCCCAGATGGTTGTAGGTAAACTCCCATGCCGTCGTATCGTCATTGTGGGAGACAGAGACGAGTTCTCTGATAAGGGAAGCATATGCATATATTGTCACAATGCCACGTGTTCATTGAATCCTCGGACACTGTCACCTAAAAGCTCTACAAGACGAAGCAGGTCAGATGGCAGGCGAAATGCTGATAAATTATATAGTTTCTGTTTTTTATAAACACAAAAGTAAAAAGTTTATCAAATGGTTTTAATGTCCGTCTTCTTTAAATCCTGCCAGTTTAAGGCTGGATGAGAATACTTCACCAACGGAGGAAACATTTTCTCCTTCTTTAAATCCGTCTTCCTGGTAGATTTTTAATTTTTCCTTTATGGTATCACGTGAAGTAGATTTAAGTCTAGCGCCGGTATATATTTTTATGCCGGAGAGGCTGCTTTTCATGATAACTAGATCATGATGAAAAATATTGGGGAGCAATTGTTTTTGTTGGTAGATGATCAACTGTTCTGCAGGTGGTCCTTCAACTTGGTAATAGTATTTTGCATATTCATTTTTTAATTGCTCAAAGTTTGATTGTTCCAGTACATTTTTCCAATGATGGATACTCCATGCCGTGTATCCATAATTAGTACAAGTAAGAATAATTAACCCAGCGATGATGAAAATAAAAAATCTTATTAATTTTTTCATTTTTTTGAATTTAAATTAAAGTAATGGGAAAAATGCTTTAACTTTACCTTCGTATAAAGTCCTTCACATTCTGTATTCTGTTCAAGCCGGTTTTTTAAATACGGTGATGAGTCCAAATAACATGCTCGTATTTCAAGTTTGCAAGATGAACAAAAATTAATTTTTTTAAACATGTAGAATATTTTTGTCTTATTTGTATTTTCAGTTAAGAACCTCCCCCCCCAATGCGCTCTTACATTTATATCATTTTTCTAATCCAGGGTTCTTCTCCATGCATAATAATAATTAAACTACGGAGGCATTGGCAGGATTCTTCACATTCTGAATTCGGTTTAAAATCTGAAGGAACATGTGTAACTTTTCCTGCTAAAAGTGCCTTAATAGCTTTATCTCCTAATTTATCTAACTTTCTTTTACAAGCAAAATACGAAAGTTTGATGCCTCTGCTCTGGCCAACTCTATCTGGTATGGGAGGAGAAATAAAAGCTGGATCTAAAGGAGAGGAACTCACCATTCCTAAAAAATTAATATTTGTCCGAATATGATTTTTTATAAACCCACACAAATCCCATCCCCCTGTTCCTGAATGAGATCTCTGTTAATCCACCTGCCGTCTGCGGGATTGAGGTGCCGATAATTATAGTAGACAAGTCCCAGTTCGTCGTCCGAGAACTCGCAGGAAAACCTGAACTTGTTCTCCCGGGCCATGTCCCCTTCTTCCGCAATAGGACTTCCGAAGGGAGCATACTCGTAGCGGGCTTGTTGTTTCTGCTGACCGTCGAAGATGGAAGTGACATTCTTCAAGGCATCGTGCATGAAGTAGAGATGCTCTTTTACTTTCATTCCGTTTTCCTGCCAGCATGTCATCATCAGGACGCGCGTGGCTGTAGGCTCCGTCGGATCCCACAGGTAGCTCTTTACCAGCACAGGTTCAGGATGCCTTAAATCCAGCTCGGCTACCTGCAGGTAGTCGCGGTACAGGAATCAGGAGTGGCTGGATACTGTTCCATTGATGACCACTTTCTTTTCAAAGCGCCTTCCCCGGTAGTCGTAGCCGCAGGTGATGGCAGTCCGGCCATCCTGGCTGGTGAAGACGACGGGTCGGTCGTTGGCGTCGTAGGAGACTTCCCAGATGCCTGTTGAGGTCCTGATGCGGGTCTGGTTGCCGTCGGCGTCGTAAACGGGGGTAAAATCTTCTTCTCCCCCGGCAATATCCGCGTACTGGTTGAGCGGGTTGGATTCGTAGGAGAGGGCTTCCTCCAGTTCACGGATGGTTTTGCGGTTGCCGATGTTGTCGTAGGAATAGATAAAGCTTCCTCCCCGGCTGAGCCGGTCTTCGACCAGCTCGCTGCGGCTGCTGTGGGTGAAGTTTCTGGTGGTTGCAGGTGTGGCAGCATCCCAGGAGTCCCGGCGTTGAGTGGGACGCATCAGCGCGTCATAGTCGTACTCATGGCGGCCCGCTGATTCACCATCCGCTCCCTTCCTGTAACCGATGGCGGTTACGAGGTTGAGCCTGGGATGGTAGGTATTGCAGCGGACCATGCCGTTAGGGTAGTTGAGGTACTTGAGGAAGCCGCCATCTTCGTTACCATGGGCATGCAAAATCAGTCTTGGGTTGAGGTGTATAACCTCTAACCCATTTTGATATTTCTATAGCTTCTAACGATACGCCTGGTTAGTGAGGCCCATGTATCGTTTTCTTCTACACAAGCATTAGTAGTTATTTTCCCCTGTAGCCTTCAGTAATTGCTTGGCTGTTTTTCCGTCAGTATTTTTCAATTTCTGGTTAGCTCCTTGTTTAATCAGAAAATTGTAGGCGCTTATTTGTCCTGTACGAGCAGCATAATGTAAAGCAGTTTCTTTGTAGGGAAAAGTCATAGAGGGTAGCTTCATTTCATTTGAAGCAACATTAATATCAGCCTCTAATTCGAGTAATTTCTTCATGGTATCAATATCCCCGATAGCTGCCGCCAGCATAAGAGCTGTTTCACTTCCATTCCATTTTTTATCATATGGATTAAGATTTGGTTGGGGAGTCATGTTTGACGATAAATCCAAGTATGATTTTAATGAATTTTTGATCATATCTTTTCCTACAATGTAGACAGGAGTATTATAATGTAGATAATAATGTGGAATATAGGGATTTCTTGTTTTTTCTTTTTTGTGAGTTATGAATGTACAAGATCCTAATAAGTTTAATGCTAAAATAACCGAAGGGAATATAATATTAGTTTTCATGTTAAACAACCTATAAAAAATTATAATCTCTCATATTTCCTTAATTTTTAATATTAATAAAATAGATAAATTTATTTTGTTAACGTTAATACGTATAATTCCTATGGGAAGAACAAGAACCATATATAGATCAAAGTATGTTGAGTTGAAATCTGGCTCAACATACTTTGATCTCCGTAAAAGTCTATGGAAGTATCTTGCTTCAGTATAGAATCAAACAGAGAAATCATATTCTGCGGGGGCTGAATGAAGAAAGACCTTAGAAATTGTGAGTAGTAGTGGTTTGGACCTGAGAGATGACGCTCTTCCCACCTATTTTGAAATTGACTCAACAGATTATCGTTACCCTTATCTAACAAATTTATCTTGTCGTTGTTTTATCTACATATGTCTTGGTAGGGAAGGAAGCAATAAATATAAAATACCTATACCACATATGGGTAATAAATAAATTATTATAAACAGGAAAATTGATTTATTCAAACAATAATACCAATTGAAAAATGACAAAACATATGAAATTTCAATTGATAAAACAAATAACAATGTTTGTATATTTATTCCTATGTTATTTGGAAAAGTTAGGAGATATACCATGAAGAATAGATAAATAAAAAAAAGAATATAACTAAATATAGAACTACTCTTTTTTGAATTTATTTTCTTGAAAAAATATATCAAATATAATGATTTTTTTTTATCCATCTCATAGTATGAATTAATGAACAGTCACATCTCTTCCATACCATATAGCTTTATAAGCCCAATCAGCACAATTATTCCTTAATATGTTGTAAGGAGGAGGGGATTTAATATCCTGTTGTATTGCTCTAAGCATATTGATATCTTCTATGGGAGAGGACGGTATTGTTTCGGGATTTTTTTAAATTAAGGCCTTGTGAAGATTTTATATAACCCTTCCCTAAAACAAGGGCTCCATATATAATATTCCCAATTATCAAACCTCCAAATTGTATCAATGTGGATGAATCATGCGTTCTAGCCCATTCCCTTGCTAGTCTAGCTGTATCTCTATCTGTTGGATTCAAAGAATAATCAAAAGTTCTAATCCCTACTTTACACCAAATCCCTTGATCATTTTTTTCCCATATATCTACGGCAACGCCTATGTGAAGAGTAATGTCGCCTTTAAAAACATTTTCTGGGTTATGTGGTAAAATATTAGATATATACCTATCATTCCCTAATAAATCAAAATAAACAATGGAATTATTAACAAACCCGTACAAATTCCATCCACCTTGTTCCTGAATAGGATCGCGGTTAATCCATCTGCCGTCTGCGGAATTGAGGTGACGGTAATTGTAATACACAAGCCCCAGTTCGTCATCTGCATACTCGCAGGAAAATCTGAACTTGTTCTCTTGAGCCATGTCTTCCTCAGCGATGAGAAGGCTACCAAAAGGAGCATACTCGTAACGAGCTCTTCTCGTCTGTTGTCCGTCAAAAATGGAAGTAACGTTCTTCATGGCATCGTGCATGAAGTAAAGATGCTCGTTGTGCTGGGGAACGTTGCCTTTCCAGCATGTCATTGTCAGGACACGCGTCGCTCTCGGTTCCGTTGGATCCCACAGGTAGCTCTTTACCAGCACAGGCTCAGGATGCGTCAAATCCAGCTCGGCTACCTGCAAATAGCGCCGGTACAGGTACCAGCAATGGCCGGATATTGCTCCATTGACGGTGACCTTCTTCTCAAAGCGCCGTCCCCGGTAGTCGTAGCCGCAGGTGATGGCAGTCCGTCCATCCTGGCTGGTGAAGACGACGGGGCGGTCATTGGCGTCGTAGCTCACCTCCCAAGTACCTGTTGGGGTCTTGATGAAGGTCTGGTTGCCGTCGGCATCGAAGACGGGCTTAAAATTTTTTCTCCCCCGGCAATATCTGCGTACTGGTTAAGACAGTTAGCATCGTAGGATATTTCTTCTTCCAGTTCCCGGGCTGTTTTGCGGTTGCCGATGTTGTCGTATTGGTAGCTGAAGCTTCCTCCCGGGCTGATCCGGTCTTCAATCACCTCGCTGCGGCCATTGTAAGTAAAATCTCTTAGCGTGACAGAAGTGGCGACATCCCAGGAGTCCCGCCGTTGGACGGGACGCATCAGAGCGTCGTAGCCGTATTCGTGGCCGGCTGCTAATTCGCCATTCGCTCCCTTCCTGTAACCGATGGCGGTTACTAGGTTCAGTGTGGGATGGTAGGTATTGCTGCGGACCATGCCGTTGGGGTAGGTGAGATGGTGGAGGAAGCCGCTGGTTGGATCGTACTGCCAGCTAAAGGGAGAAGCGATGCCTTCCAGATTCATCCCGATGATGGCACCTTTGGAATCGTAGTCAAGATGGGAGTGCTGCACGGTACGGGTTCCAAGCATCAGGCGGTAACCTTCAGAACGACCCAAGGCATCGTATTGTTCCTGAATGGAGCTTTCCACGGTTCCAAAGGAAGTATCCTGTTGCGTTCTTCCATAGGCATCATAAGAAAAATTCCCCCTGATGCCGGAAGCGTCCCGGACGGAGGTCATTTGGCCAAGGTGATTGTAGGTAAACTCCCAACCCGGCGTGTTGTCGTTGTGGGAGACGGAGACGAGTTCCCCGGTAAGAGGAGCATAGGCGTAGGTGGTGACGATACCTCTGGCCTTGGTCAATATCTCCTGACGGTTAAATATGTCGTAAGTCTTGATTGTGGAGGATCCGTCTGCATAGGTCTTTTTCAATTCCAGTCCCGTGGCCTCGTCATAGAACCATGCGGTGGTGTCTCCGTCGGTACGGTCGGAAGGATCAGAAGTAATGTCTTCTTCATCCACCCGGAAAGTGGTCAGCGAGACCATACGGTCGGCTTCGTCGTAGGCGAAGCAGGCCGGCTGAATAGCGGTGCCGTACTCGGCTGTCTTTCTGCCGCGGATGTCATAGGAATAGCAGGTCGTTCCCACCAGGGCATCGGTGATGCAGGCGGGATTGTCACAGCAGGGCAGGTAGCTGGTGGTAGTCACGTTGCCTGCAGAATCGGTGACTTTGACAGTACGTCCCGCAAGGTCGGTTTCCGTGGTGGTGACATTGCCTCTGGCGTCCGTGTGCTTGAGAACCATGCCCGTGGAGGCGTAGGAACGGGTTTGTGAAGAACGGATTCCAGCGTGATCGGTCTGGCTGGTCTCAAAACCGTCCACGACCAGTGATTCAGCTGTGATCTCCGAAGTGGGAATGCGGCTGAACCAGGTGCGCCTGGTTGGAGAGGTGTACTCCGTCCACTGGATGCTCTGCTGGCCGTAGACGTCCGTGGTGATGGATTTGTTTTCCAGTACAGCGCTGAGTCTGGAAACCATGTTTTCCGTGGTCTGGGTGAGGGGGAATCCGTCGGCGTTGCAGGTGGTGGAAGTCTGCACCTGGTAGACGCCGTCTTCCCGAACCCGGTAACAGGAGGAACTTTCCGATATCCTGTTTCTGGTGGTGTCATTGGGATGAAGTTCATCCAGAAGAACGGTCTGCTTCACGGCTTGCCCCAGTTCGTTGTAATCCGTGAGGGTAGGAGCAAGATCCTCCGTTTGAGAGCGGACCGATTGTCCTTTGTCGTTGTAGAAGTTCCTGGTGACGATAAAGCCGCCCCTGGTATTGGGCTGTTCCTGCCGGACGGTTTGACCAAAGCCATTTTTCAGAATCCGCGACAGCACAACTCCCTTGGACAAGGTCGTGGTCAGGATGCCTTCTTCGCTCAACTCCAGCCTGGTCTCCACTTCTCTTTGCCCCGTTCCTCCCTGCCAGAGTATGGTTCCATCATAGTACTTTTTGGTAATCAGCGTAGCGCCTGCCGGGGTGGTGGCAGTAGTGGTGAGTCCGTCTTCGCCGTACCCGGTTCGGGTGGTGCGTCCCAGCATGTCCGTGGAAGAAATCACCCGCCCCAGATCGTCGTACTCCGTGCTTTCCGTCGCCGTCATGGGACCCACGTCACGCCGCGTGGCGATCGTCCTTCCCGCGGCATCCTTCGTGTAGGAGATAATCGTTTCGGGCGTGGTTTCCGTCGCAGCCCGAATAGTCTCCACCAGCTGCTTGGCCGAGTTGTAGCCGTAGCCGGTGGTGATGCCGTCTTCGTCGGTTTCCCTCAACGGCCCGCAGCACATCCACTCCGTCGTGCTGGTCCTGCCGTTGCCCTTGGTTGTCTTGATGAGCCTTTGCTCGTCGTCGTATTCGTAGTCCTCCGAGGCAATCAGCGACCAGTCCTCTCCGGTGTGAACGTATTGTTCTCTCCTGGTGGTGGCGCCGTTTTCAGCGATGTATTCCACGTTTCGGGTGCTTTGTCCCGGAACGATGCTTCCGTTGGCCTGCACGGTAGACGTCACCTTGTGGAGGGCTCCGTATTCCGCGGCGGCTTCGTAAGTATAAACGGTTTGTACCCCGTCAATACTCTGGCTCATCTTTTGCCTGCCCCGGGCGTAGGGATATTCGGCTCCTTCCCCATAAGTCTCTTCTACACTCGTATGAACCTGGTCGCTTCCCAGCGCGGTTTCCGTGACCGTGGTGCGGTTCACCTGCGGGCTGTCTTCATACGTGTAAGTGCGTTTGAGAAGCGCCGTTTCCGTCCCATCCTCAACAATAATTACTTTGGTTTCCGTGGCGGGTCTGAAGTCGTTAAAGCGCAAGTCGGCGTAAGTCGTGCGTGTTCCCTTTTCACCGCCTCCGGCCCAGGGAGAGGCCTGCAGCACCACCCGTCCTCTCTCGTCGTACTCGTAGCGCGTATAGCCGCCATTGGGTTTGAGTTCCAGGGACACCCGGAACTGGTCGTTGTAGGTATAGAGGGTGGTCTGGGCCAGAGGCGTGGTGTATCCCTCCGTCCGGCTGATGGTCAGCCAGCCGCCGTCGGTATACTTCTTCACTGTCCGGGTACAGGAGGCGGGCGTTTCCTCGTTGATGCCCTGGACCCTTTCGATGCGCTCCCACTTGGAATCGGGAAGGGCGTTGCGTTCAATGGTGCGAACGATGCGCTCCTCTCCCTCCCCCCTTGACGATGGTCACCTTGTTGCCTTCTTCGCGGCGTTCGATGAAATGCGGCTCCTGACCGGCGCGCCGGTTGGTGATATGGGTGACCTTGACTCCGTTTTCAAGCGAGGTTTCATAGACGGCCGTTTTGTAGGGCTCTCCGGCAACGGTGAACCCGCCTTCCCCGTCTGGGGCGGCGTTATTGGGAGCAAACCACTCCAGGGTAAGCCTGTCGCCTTCGGGAATGCTTCTCATCAGCCCCTGGGCATGGGAATAAACGCTGGCAAGGGAGCCGTTTTGATGGTAAGTGACCTGGACCTTGCTGAAGTACTCCTCGGCAGAGATCACATGGCCCGAAAAGCTGGTGACCGACACGACCTCTCCGGTGAAGGAAGAGAAGCGCAGGACCATGCCGCCGGGAAGAACCATGTCCATGAAAGCGGGAGCGCCCTGCGTGTTGAGAGTAAGATCTTCGTTGAGAAGCCTCACACGGTAGTCGCTCTTCCTGGAAGAGCCGATGGGAGAAGCGTCGCTGCTTCCCTCTTGGGCCTTGAAATAGAGATGGCTTCCGGAGGGACGCCTGACGGTGACGCGGCGCTCGTCAGCCGAGAAGGAAGCGCTCCAGGCCATGGGGTGGTTGTAGCGTATGGAAAAGCCGCTGGAAGCCGCGGAATTAGTGGTGGAAGAGCGTGCCGTCGTGATGAACCTGGCGGGAGCCGGAGGCGTGGGTCCTGCCGGGGAGGAAGGGTTGATGCAGGCGTTGCCCTGGCAATCCTGCTCTCCCTCGGGATCCCCCGGAGTGGGGTGTGTCTGGACACAATGTTCGTCCCCTTCCTCATTGCACTCACATTCACAGGGGCAGGGTTCCTCTTCCTGGTCCGGCTCGCTGGAAGAAGAGGAAAGGGAACTGGAACTGCTGCTGGAAGATGAGCTTGAGCTCGAAGAACTGGATGACGAAGAGCTGCTGCTGGAACTCGAAGAACTTGATGAGTTAGACGAAGAAGAGCTGGAGCTGCTCGAGGAACTGGACGAGGAGGAAGAGCTCGAACTGCTCGAGGAAGAGCTGGAAGACGGAGCGCTGCTGGAGGAATCCGGCTCCTGGGGCGGCAAGGAACTACTGTGGAAACTGGAAGACGACCAGCTGCTCGAGGAACTGGACGAGGAAGAACTCGAACTGCTGGAAGACGACGAACTGGAAGAAGAAGGCGGTGCGCTGCTGGAGGAATCCGGAGGCTCGGGAGCCGAAGAACTCTGCCGGGAGCTGGAAGACGAACTGCTGGAGGAAGAAGAACTCGAGCTGCTGCTTGGCTTGGGATCAAACTCAAACGAATCTCCTCCCCTGCCGAACTGCTCGACGAGTCCCCCTCTTCCACCTCCTGGTACAGGTTGACCAGCGTCAGTACGGTTTCTCCCTCCTTGCCGGCGGGAGTGTTTTCCGCCAGCAGGTAATAATCCAAGTCGGGCTCGCCTTCCTTGTCGCTTACCAGGGCAATGCAGAACTCCTGCTGGGAGTTCGGGGCTGGCTGGTGCTGGTGAACAATGTGGCACCAGTAGTATCCCTGGTCGAACTGGATCTGGCGGCGCAGAGGGGGGGAAGAGCCCGGCTCCGTGGAGAGTTCCAGATTCTTGGCGGGAATGGAAAGGGAGATGGAGGAGTGGGCGTGGAGGTGGAGAAAACAGGTGGCGGGAGCCATGACCTTGAGGTATCCGAACCATTCGTGCCGGGTAGGGGAGGAAGCAGCGCGTTTGGGGATAAGGACGGGAGCGGAGAGGCCGTTGACCAGGAAGTTGCCCTGGGGCTGTCCGTTGGGGTACATGGAAATGAAGGGGTAGGCGGTGTCCATGGCGCCGATGTTGAAAGTGTTGTTCATGGTAATGAAATGATGTTTGTTCAATGGTTGCGACTACCATGAATCAAAAACTACCAGTGTAAACACGCCGGGAACGTTATGATATTTGGTGAGTTTTTGAGGCGGATGGCAACGTGGAAAAAGGGAGGGGATTCTTCTCCGGTGGCACGTATTTCTTTGCCATATTTCCAAAATTTACCCATTGCCAGGGTAAAAGACAGCGTGCAGGAAGAGAAATACTAGCAAAAGGTAAAGGAGATTTTTCTCTGATGAACCAAGTTTCCCGCGTTCCACTGGAGTTATTGCATTTAAAAATTACCGGTTGGATTCATGACCGCACTACCATCCTAGTGAGCATAAGAAAGGAGTTTTTATAGAACATTATTCAAGGTACAAAAAAAACTTCATCAAGTGGTAACGACTTTTATCTCTATTTTTTGCCGCTTGCGGATTTTCTGCTTGTGTTGAAGACTCAAAAAGAGGAGAAGATGGGTACATAGAATTACCCTCCTCCCATGAAAACCTGTTCTTTTGCTATTGGCTGCTTCTTAGGAATTTGCGGTATTTTTCCATCCATTGCCGACACTACGGTGCGCTATCCGTCTTCCTCTCCGTCCCATCTGGAAAAAGGGAAGCCGTTTCAACTGGTGTTTGACAAGGCCGTGGTGCCCGCTTCCGAGGTGGGAAAACCGGCGGACCCGGAACTGATGTCCTTTTCCCCGGAGAAGAAACCGGTGGAACTGGCGCTGGGCAACGGCGCCGGGACGGCCATGCCGGAAGGCGCGAAGCTGATGTTCGTTCCCCCTTCCTTGAAGTTTTCTTCCAAATGGATTACCCCCAACGTGCTGGAGTGCGTTCCGCTGGAGGAGGTTCCCTTCCGGTCCACCTATCTATGGAAACCGGCGGAGAATGTCCGTTTTCTGGACGGTTCCCTGGTGCCGTCCGTTCCGCTGCGTCTGACGGGGCGCACGGCCTGGGAATTTCTTCCTGTCTTCCATGGACAGGGGCTGGCAGGGCAGTGAAGTTTACCCGTGGGAAAGTTTTTTCCTGGTGGTTCCCGACGCAGTTCCGGACAGGGGCAATCCTGCGAATGGCTTGTATCGCGACGGCAAGGGGTTCCTGATGCTTCCCGGTTATTGCTCATGGAAGGAGGCATTGGAAAAGAATCTCCGTTTTGCCGGCGTTTCGGATGAAGAGCAGTTGAGGTCCGCAGATTTTATGAAGCAGCTCAAGGCGGGAGCCGCGGGGTACGATGCGGGGTTCCGGCTAAGGCCTGCGACGTTGAAGGAGGTGAGAGACGCCAAATCCTACCGTGTGAGAAATATTGCAGGGGAGGGAAGGTTCAGAGGCCGTCCGGGCGGCATGGTTGTTCCCGGCGTGTATGTCATTCAGCCGGAAGGAATGTTCCGGTATGGCAGGAATTATTGCCTGGTCAGTTTGGACGCTTCCTTCCTGTCCTCCCGGGGAGGAGGGCAGAAAACCGGATGGGAAGAAATCAAACTGGGGGCCGTGCCCCGTTTTTCCGCCTCCGGTTATTACCATGCGTTTTCTGGGAACGGAGGCCGGTTTACTCTGGAATGGACTCTCCCTGTCCTGATTGAGGATTTGGAACGGTTCTGCCGGGACCATGTGGAGTTTTTCGTGGAGGGCGGCGGGAAGCCGATGGCTTACGGTGATCAGGAGGAAGGCTTTACCACATCCCTTGACGGAGAGGATGCGGAGACGGCCGGGAAAATAGCAATCCGCCTGGACAGGGAACGGCTGGCGGAGATGAAGCATGCCCGGCCCCAGTGGTATACGTCCCTGCCTTTTCTGGTGAGCGCAGACGAGGCCGTTTTTAAACTGCAATGGAGGCTGAAGGGCGTCCGGTCCGTGGATGATCAGGAATTGGCGCGAAAGAATGCGGAAGGTTCCGTGGAAGTGGAGCCGGAGGATCCGTGCCTGTATCTGGATGCGGGCAACAACGGCGTCATGTACGCCGGAGCCCGCAAGTTGAAAGCCTCCGTGAGCAATTTGAAGGATTTGACGGTGCGCGGCTACCGGATCAGGGACGGCCACCGGCACCAGACGCTGGCGGCCTACCGGAAGATTTATGAACGGGACCAGTCCGCGCCCCTTTCCCGTACCGTGACGGACCGCGACCAAAGACATTTTCTGCCTGCGGAGCTTCTTGCGGCGGATAAGACGGGCGCGCTGATACTGGACGTGCGCGGCAAAACGGAAGCGGCCATCAGCCTGGACGGCCTGTTTGGCGGAGCCGTGGAGCCAGGCATGTATTTCATTGAGGTGGAAGGCCGTGTCAGTGATCCGGTGCTGGAGGCGTACAGGCTGTTTGGCGTGCCGTCGGAAAACGGAGGCAGAAGGAAGTTCGACGGAAAGGAGGCATCCTACGCCGCGCAGGCCGTCGTGCAGGTGACGGATTTGGGCGTTCTGCATAAAAAGACGGCGGATACCATGTTTGCTTACGTGTATTCCCTTTCCACCGGAAAAGCGGTGGAAAAAGCGCAGGTCCAATTGCTGGATGCGAACGGCTCCGTTCTGGCTTCCGTTCCCGTGGAGCACGGTTCCGTGATTTTGCCCATGGCCGGGATGAACGGAAAGGCCGCCTATGTTCGCGTCCTGTCCGGGGTGGACAGTTACCTGAGCCCCCTGGAGGATTGGCCGGGGCAGGTGAGGATGTGGTCCTTTGGCGTGAAGACGCTGCCCTACGAATGGGAAGCCCTGGGGCTGAATCCCGCCACTACCGCGGAAACGAGGGTGTTCATGTTTTCGGACAGGAACCTGTACCGCCCGGCGGAGACCATGCATTTGAAGGGAATCGTGCGCTCCCTGCTGGACAACAGGCTGGGCCTCGCTCCCGTGGAGGAGGTCAAGCTGACGGTCAGGGACGGACGGGACCGGGAAGTAGCCGTCAAGCAGGTGAAGTTGTCCGATGCGGGAACCTTTGACCTGGATTTCACGTTTCCCGGGGAAGAGACGGGAACTTACAGCGTTCTTGCCAGCCTGCGGCTGAAAGGGGATTCCGCGGAAGAGGAAAAAGAAGGGGCAGAGGATGATTCCTCCGACGAATACGATTACAAGAAGTATTACCGGAAGGAGTTTGACAAGAATAACCGGGAGTTCCGGTATGAGGTGGAAGTAGCCGAGTTCAAGCGGAACGAGTTTGAAGTGGAGGAGAAGATTCATGAATTGAAGCCCGGCGCTCATCTCCTGAAGGCGGATGTGAAGGCTACGAATTTTACCGGCACGCCTGTTTCAGGCGGCAAGGTGAACTGGTCCCTGCGCAGTACTCCCTCCAACTTTTATCCTGCCGGATACAAGGATTACCGTTTCGGGGATTACCGTGATGACGATGGGGGCTACTGGGAGGCCTATTACGGTTATTCCAGCAGCCGTTCCTCCTCCCACATGAAGCAGCAGTCCTCCGTGCTGGACGGGGAAGGCAGGAATACCGTGGAGTTCTCCCTGGATGGGCAGTCCTTCCCGCGGGTCAGGAGGCTGTCCCTCCAGGCTTCCGTGGTAAACGGGAATGAGCAGTTGGTCAAGGTTTCCCGAGGCGCCGTCTGGAATCCGGCTTCCGTGTTTGTGGGCGTGAAGAACAGTTCTTCCATCTGCCGCCAGGGAACGCCCCTGGATTTGTGCCTGATTGCCCTGGGGTTGGACGGCAAGCCCTATGCGGGCAGCGGCCTTGATCTCAACATGACCGTGACGCGCACCGCTTTCCGTCCCGCGCGCTACGAGAGCGGAGATGCCACCACCGTGCGCAATGACGAGGTAAGGAGCACGGTGCTGGAAAAGGCCCTAACGCTTGCCCCGGCGGATTCCGCGGATGTCCGTACGGGAGGAAAAGCCGTCTCCGTTCCCACCCCGCAGGACGGTATTTACGAGGTGGCTTTTTCCGGCAGGGACGCGGAAGGACGGGAATTCCGCACTGCCGTAAAGTACTGGGTTTACGGCAGCGACGTTTCCCCGTGGGAGTACCATGACGGCCTGAAGGTGAAGATCATCCCTGACAAGCAGTTGTACAAGCCGGGAGAGACGGCCCGTCTCTTGATCCAGACGCCCATTGAGGGGAGGTGATGGTGACAGTGGAGCGGGAAAAGGTGCTCCGGAGTTTTGCCAGAAAGCTGACGCTGGACAATCCCGTGATTGAGGTGCCTCTGGAAGAGGCGGACGCGCCGAATGTCTATGTTTCCGTTTTCCTGGTGAAGGGGGCGGACCTGAGCAGCCGCAAGGTCCGCAATCCCCAGTTGAAGCTGGGATATGCCGCGCTGAAGGTTCAGCCTGTCCAGCATACCCTGAATGTAAAGGTGTTTCCCCCCGCCGGGATGTCCCGGCCCGGTTCCCCCGCCGTGGTCAGCGGCGTGGTGACGGATTATTCCGGCAGGCCGGTTCGGAATGCGGAGGTATGCCTGTTTGCGGAGGATGAAGGCACCTTACAGGTCATCGGGTACCAGACTCCCCGTCCCATCCGGTACTTCTATGCGGACCGCCCCCTGTCCGTGGGCACGTGGACGACGCTGGAACAAATTCTGGATGAAGACTGGGGTGGCCGCTCCACGGACAACAAAGGAGTTTTCATCGGCGGCGGAGATTCCTCCGACGGCTCCCGCAAAGCGCCGGAGAACCTGGATTTAAGGAAGAATTTCAACCCGTGCGCCGTGTGGCTGGCCTCCCTCCGTACGGACGGGGAGGGCCGTTTCAAGGCCGAGTACAGGAATCCGGATACGCTGACCCGCTACCGGGTGATGGCGGTCGCCCTGGCGGGAGCTGCCGATTTCGGAACCGGGGAAAGCGCCTATGTGGTAAACAAGCCCGTGATGCTGGAACCCGCTCCCCCCTTTACCGCAACGGAGGGTGATTCCCTGGACATTCCGGTGACGGTCAGCCAGACGGGTGACAGGAAGGGCCCGTGGGTGGTCACGCTGAAATCCGGGACCGCTGCGGCTTCCGTGCCCCAGCCCGTCCAGGCGCTGACTTTGAACGGGAACCAGCCGAAAACGCTGGTGTTCAACGTAAAATTCACGCAGCCGGGGGAAGCCCGGCTGACCTGGGAAATCCGCGCCGCAGACGGCAGCGGCACGCCTTATTCCTCCGGCGTTTATTCCTTGCTGAAGGATTCCGTGGAGCACACGTTTGAGGTGGTGCCTCCCTTCCCGGAGCTGAGGGAGCTGCGCTGCTTCTCGCTTTCCTCCGGTCGGACGCTGGATCTGCCGGGGTTGCTGGCGACTCCCTTCCTGAAAGGCACCCCCATCCGGGTGACGCTGGGCACGTCCCCCCTGCTGTATGCGGACGGCAGCGTGAATTACCTGCTGCGTTATCCGTACGGCTGCTTGGAACAGCTTTCCTCCTCCACGCTGCCCTGGATTTATGAACCGCTCCTGGCCAAATATCTCCCCGGTTTCAAGGGAAAATCGCCGGAGGACCGTTCCAGGGCCCTCCAGAGCGGCGTTTACAAAATCATGAAAAACCAGCTTTCTTCCGGCGGCCTGTCCTACTGGCAGGGTGGCATGGAGGTGAGCGAGTACTGCGCGTATGCCGCTCTGGCGCTGACCCTGGCGCGGGAGCAGGGGGTTTACATTCCGGAACAGGGCCTCAACAAGCTGTACGCCTATCTGGGGCATTCCCTGTCCGCCCGCCCGCGGGAGGGGCTCCTGGGGGCATGGGTGCTGGCCAGAGCGGGGCTCATGCCCGCGTCCCTGCTCAACCGCCTGCTGGACCATGCCGCTGAATTGAGGGCGGAAGACCGCCTGTACCTGGCCCTGGCGGCGGCCCTCTCTTCCCGTGCGGAGGCAAAGGCGCAGGCCCGGAGCCTGATGAATGTTTCCGGGGAGGAAATGAAACAGCCCCGCTGCCGTCTTCTGCTGGCGCTGGCGGAGATGGCGCAGGCCCCCGGTGACCAGGCTGTCCGGGAAAGGCTGGAACGCCTGATCGTGGACAGGACGTCCGGATCTTTCGGAGGAAGGGCCCCCTATTCCACCTGGACTTCCGGCTGGGATGTGATTCTGCTGGGGGAATACCTGGAAGGATTGCAGGAGGCGCCCCTTTCCGCCGCCTTCCGCGTGGACCGCGGCGGCCGGACGTTTGACGGGATATGCTCCGTGTCTTCCCCGTCCCGGTTCCTGACCGCGGTTGGGGAGAAGGCCGTGCTCAGCCTTCCGGAAGCGGGAACCCGGGTATACGGCATGGCGGAGGCCCGCGGACGCAGCAAAACGCAGCAGGACGGAGCCGCCGTCAACAGGGGCTTTGCCGTTTCCCGCGTTTATGAAAGGCTTTCTCCGAAAGGAACCTGGACGCCTGCGGCGGAGTTTGCCGTGGGGGACCTGGTGAGGATTACGCTGCACGTGGACAAGTCCGCTGACCCGCTGACGTATGTGGTGATGGAGGATTACCTGCCCTCCGCTTTTGAAGCCGTCAATCCGGCGCTGCTTTCCCAGATACCGGGAGGCCGGGAGAGCGAGACGGCGGATGCAGGAAACCGCTGGTTCTACTGGAGCTGGTGGGTTTCCCACCGTGAATTCCTGAAGGACCGGGTGCGCTTTTTCGCCGATTCCTGGTCGGGAGGCCGCTTTACGGCACGCTACCTGGCGAGGGTGACCAAGTCCGGCTCCGTTATCGCCCCGTCCGCCAAGGCGGAGCTGATGTACAAGCCGGAAACCTACGGATTGAGCATTCCCCAGAAACTGACCGTCTCCGCGGGGAAGTAAGTGCAGTGTTTTCATGATGCGGCGCAGATCTATGAACAGGGCGGTTTTCAAAAAGCTCCTTCAACGGAAAACCCTTCTTTGGACTGCCGGAGGGCTGGCCGCCGCGTGGTTGCTTGCATGGTATGCCGTGCCCTGGCGGGTTCCCCTGCCGGAAGGGCTGCTCCATCCGGAAGAGCGGGGCGCCGTGGTCCTGGACAGGGACGGCGGCAGAATCGCCACATTGCCGGGACCGGATTATTACCACACGGAGCCTGTCCGGCTCCGGGAGGTTCCGGACATGCTTCTTAAGGCTACGCTGGCGGCGGAAGACAAACGCTTTTTCAGCCACGGAGGGGCGGATTTCCTGGCGCTGGCCCGCGCCGCGGCGGCGAATGCCGCAGGCGGGGAGGTTGTGTCCGGAGCGTCCACCATCACCCAGCAGCTCGCCAAGAATGCCAATCCTCCCGCACGCAGGAACCTGTGGACCAAGGCCCGGGAGTTTTTTCAGGCCCGGCGCATGGAGATGAGCATGAGCAAGGAGGAAATTCTGGAGTCCTATTTCAACCTCCTGGATTACGGCAATCTGCGCCGGGGGCCCGCCGCGGCGGCGCGTTTCTACTTTGGCCGGGAGATGTCCCGCCTGTCCCTGGCGGAATGCGCCCTGCTGGCGGGGTTGCCGCAGGGGCCGTCCTTTCTGAACCCCCTCCGGCATCCGGAACGTGCGCTGGAACGGCGGAACCGCGTTCTGCGTCGCCTGGAGGAGGAAGGCATGTTCCCGGCGGACATGGTGAACAGGGCCTTGCAGGAACCCCTGTTCAGCGCCGGAACGGAAGAAGGGCGGCAGCCGGCGGCTCCCCATGTAACAGCCGCCCTGATGCACGCAGGACGGACGGGGGAGGTGCGCACGACGCTGGACGCCTCCCTGCAGCGCGGCGCGCTGGAAATCGTGAGGAGGGAGCTGGAACGCTTGAAAGGCCATCATGTGACACAGGCCGCCGTAATTGTGGTGGAAAACGCCACGGGGAACATTCTTTGCCTGGTCGGTTCCGCGAACCGGAAGCATCCGGCGGGGGGGCTGATGGACGGGACTTCCCTGCCGCGCTCCCCCGGTTCCGCCCTGAAGCCTTTCGTGTACGCCCAGGCATTTGTCCTGGGGGCCTATCCGGGAACCGTTCTTCCGGACGTTCCCACCACGTACCGGAGCGCGCACGGGCTGGAAGCGCCGCAGAATTACAACAGGGCCTACATGGGTCCCGTTTCCGTCAGGCAGGCTCTGGCCTGTTCCCAGAATATCCCGGCCATGAGGGTTCTGGATACCTTCGGCGGCCCGTCACGGCTACTGAAACTGCTGGAAAACCTGGGTATCCGGGGCATCCAGGGAGACGCCGCGCATTACGGCCTGGGTCTCGCCATCGGCAATGCGGAGGTGACCTTGCGGGATTTGACCGGGGCTTATGCGTGCCTGGCGCGCGGAGGCTCCTTCCTCCCCCTGAAGCTGGAGCAGGGCGCTTCCGTTCCGGAACGGCCCGTACTGCCTGCGGAAGCCTGCTTCATGGCGGCGGACATTCTGGCGGACCGGGAAGCCCGGATGGCGGCGTTCCATGACCGGGAGCTGATGAACCTTCCCTTCCGGTATGCGTGCAAGACGGGCACTTCCTCCGATTTCCGCGACAACTGGTGCGTGGGCTTCACCCGTGAAATCACGGTTGGCGTCTGGGTGGGCAATTTTGACGCCTCCCCCATGAAGCAGGTGGGGGGCATGGATGGAGCGGCCCCCATTTTTGCCGGGGTCATGAGGCTGGCTCACCGCAATCTTGCCCCTTCCTTCCCTGGTCCCCCTCCCGGCATGGTGCGCATCCGCATTGATTCCCGCACCGGAAAGAGGGCGGAGGGGCTGGATCTGCCGCAAGCCCATGTCCGGGAGGAATGGGCTTCCCCGGAAACGATGCCGCAGCCGGCCTCCCCGGCGGATTACGATGCCGTGGGACGGGCATATCTGGACAGCCGTTATACGGAGTGGTTTACCAGTCCTTCCTGCACGGTGGGGAATACCTTCTGCCTGCTTCCGCGGGCGTGGTCCGGGGAGGCTCCCCGCATCCTGGTTCCGGCAGACGGCTCGCGCCTGGCGCTGGATCCGGAACTGCCCGGCGGGGGACGCAGGCTCAAACTGCGCTCCAACCTGCCGGCGGGGGCGGTGTGGTCATCCCCCACCCTGACCGTCGTGCAGTATGGAGAAGAGGCCTCCGTGCTGCTGGAACCGGGAGCGCACGTCATTACCGTGCGCCATCCGGAGCTGAACCTGGAGCAGCGTTCGTCAATTACCGTCAGGGAACTGTAACAAGAAGCCGGGAGTTTTCCTCCCGTGCGCACGTGGAAAAAGCGTTCCGCTCAGTCCAGCGGCAGGATGGAGGTGACCAGCATCTTGAACCGTTCCTGCGCAATGACGGAATGAGGCACTCCGGCGGGAATCAGGAGAGTCTTGCCCTGCGGAAGGTTGACCTCTTCATTGCCCACGGTAAAATACGCCGTCCCGTCCAGAATCTGCACCAGGGCGGGGCCGGGCGTCTGGTGGGTGGGGAGGAGCTGCTCGTCGTCAAAAGCCAGGATGGTCATGTTGACGCCTTTGGAACGCACAAGGGCCAGGCTGGTGATTTGCCCTTCGCGGTATTCAATCAGGTCAGCGTAATTGAAAGGCGCCCGTTCGGGGATATGCTGAATTGCTGTCATGCAGGTTGGACACACTCATTTCCCCTTCCCGTTTCCGCCATGACAGGCTTCCGGGAAAAAGGTCCGCTCCAGACCCGGGAGCGGACCTTGGCATTCAGCATTCATATGGTGCTTACTTACGGGTTCAACGTCCTGAGTTCATAGGCGTGGGGTCGGGTTCACAAGTAAACAGCAACCATTTTATACATGAAAAGTACAATTTGCTTCAAGAAAATTTTGGTGAAAAAATACAGATTTAATTCTGCTGCAAGGAGAACCGGATTTAACGCCCGCATGTGGCCGTTCCCGCCTGCGGGCGTGTGCCGTCAGCGGTTCCGCCGCCTGCGGCCGGGCGTGCGCTTCTCCTTTCTGCCTGGGGAGGCTGTCTTTTCCGGCTGCCGCCGTTCCTCCCGTGAGGCGATGGTAAAATCCGCCCACTGCTGTTCCCGGTCCACTTTCACGGGAATGACGGGAATGCGCAGCCCTGCGCACAGCACGGAGCCGTGGTCGCTCTTCCAGCGGTTGGCGAATGCCTCGTACACCCAGCGGCCGCCGGGAAGCTTGTCCGGCTTGATCAGCCCCTTGATCTGGAGGCGCGGGATTTCCAGCAGCACGCCGAAGTGGCGCGTTTCCGTAATCAGGGCCTCGTGCACTTCCGGATGGTCCGCATAGCACTGGCCTTCCAGCCATTCGAAAAGCTTCATCCGGTTGGCGTCCTTTTCCGCACTGGCGGAAGTGCGCTCCGTCTCTGAAATGTGTTCCGCGTCCTCCTCCAGCCTGCCTACGCTGCCGGCGCCTTTGGCCCCCTTGGGGGGATTGGCCAGCAGGGGATTCAGGGAGCGGTGAACCACCAGGTCCGCGTAACGGCGGATGGGGCTGGTGAAGTGGCAGTAATTGGCGGTGGCCAGGCCGTAATGGCCCAGGGGCTCCGTGTCGTACCTGGCCCGCATCAGGCTTTTCAGGAGCGCCAGCTTGAGCAATTGCTCGTCCGGGGAACCCTTGATGGACTTCATCAGCTCATTAAGGTACTGGCGCTGGCCGATGTCGTGGACGGGGTGCCCGTACAGTTTGCACAACTGGCCGAATTCAAAGAGCTTGGCGGAATCCGGTTCTTCATGGACACGGTAGATGGTGGGGCGGTTCCTGTTTTTCAGCGTCAGGGCCACGGCCTCGTTGGCGGCCAGCATGCACTCCTCAATGAGCTGGTGGCTCTCATCGTACTCTTCCGTGATGATGTCCGTCACGTGGCCGTCCTTGTCCATGACGGCGCGCACTTCCGGGAAGTCCAGGTCCAGGGCTCCCTTGGCGTAGCGGTTGCGGCGCAGGATGGAGGCCAGCTTCCAGGCTTCACGGACCATGGAGGAAACTTCCCCCTTGTCATGCCCTTTCAGCATGGTGAAGGCCTCCTGGTAGGTCAGGCGCGCCTTGCTGCGGATGAAGGCGTCCGCGAAGCGGGCGTGGAGCATCTTCCCCTTTTTATCAAACTTCATTTCGCATACCTTCGTCAGGCGCACGACGTCCGGCCGCAGGCTGCACAAATCGTCGGAAAGGCGGGGAGGCAGCATCGGAAGGACGCGGTCCGGCAGGTAGGTGGAGTTGCCGCGGCGCAGGGCTTCCTCATCCAGCGCGCCGCCGGGCTTCACAAAATGGGAGACATCCGCGATGTGGACGGCCAGCGTCCAGCCGGACGGAGTGGCCGTGATGGAGATGGCGTCGTCAAAATCCCTGGCGCTTGCCGGGTCAATGGTGATGACGGTGCGGTCCGTCCAGTCCTCCCGGCGGCCCAGTTCCGCGGAAGAAGGGTTTTTCCGGAAAGATTCCACCTCCTGAAGCACGGAGGCGGGGAATTCCACGGGCAGGTCATACTTTCTGATGACGGCTTCCATGTCCACGTGGGGATCGTCCGGGTAGCCGAGCACCTCCACGATTTTCCCGCGCGGGGCCTTCTTTTCTTCCCCGCGGGACACGGGTTCCACGGAAACCAGTTGGCCGGGAAGCACCTCCATGGCGGGTTTTTCCACCAGTTCAATGTATTCCGGAGAGCCTACGCCGTCCCCGAGCACGCGGCCCAGCTTGTTCTTTCCGGCGCGGAAAACACCCAGCCAGCGGGAGCGCGCGCGTTCCGTCACTTCCTCCACGCGGGCTTTCATGCCGGTATCCGGAGAAGAAAAGCGGTCCCTGCGGACGTTTCTCCGGCCCTTGGCCGCCTTGCGTTCCACGCGCACGGCCACGCGGTCCCCGTCCAGGGCGGTTCCCAGGTGGTTGGGCTTGAGCTCCAGCTCCGGAATGGCCTCCAGATCCCACCCCAGGTCCGCCGCGGCGGGATCCCCCTTTTTGGGGAGAAAAAGAATCTTGCCGGAGCGCAGGATGCGGATCATGCCGTGCACCAGGTTCCGGCGTTCCCGTTTCAGGGCGTATCTCCCCTTTTGCAGCCGCACGAGCCTGCCTTCCTCCTCCAGCTGGTCCACAATGGCGCGGAAGTCCTGCTTCTGCCGGGAATCCACGTTCAGGGCGCGGGCCAGTTCTGATTTGCTCTGGGGTTCGTAATGTCCGTCTTCCATGTGACGGACCAGGCGGTCTTTAAGGGAATTATTCATCTTGTGGAAGTTCCGGGAAAGGAGTCTTCCATTCCCATTGATGCCATCATAAGGCGGTTTTTGCGCCGCTTCAAGGCGCGGGCGGTGCATTCTTTGTCCGCCTTTCTCCTTGCCAGGCCCGGGCTTGCGTTATCTGGGCCGGAGCGTGCCTTCCGTGGTGCCGAGCTGTTCCGCGACGTCCAGTTCCCGGATGAGCCGGGCCGCAGTGCAGGAGCCGTCCAGCAATTCCCGGTAGCGGGATACCAGAAGGCGTGCTTTTTCCGGAGAATCGTCCAGCAGTTCCACGCGGAAGCGGGAAAGGCCCTGATGGCGGAAGCCCCGGAAAAAGCCGGCTCCCGTCTGCGCGCGGCCGTTGAACAGGGTGTTCCGGCACCCGGCGTCCGCCAGCAGGGGATGGAGCTGGCCCACGCGGTCCCGCAGCTGCACGTGGTACCGTTCACAGGGGCGGCCGCAGTTCTTATAGCTGGAGCCGTCCGACAGGAAGGTGCAGAACACGCAGTGCTCCATGTGGAACATGGGCATGTGCTGGTGCAGAGTCAGTTCAAACCATTCCGGCGGCGCGGCGCGGAGCAGGTCCTCCACCTGTCCGGCGTTCAGGTCATAGGAAATGGTGAGATAATCCAGGTTCCCCCGTTCCTTCAGGATGGCCGCGCTGTACGGATTGGCGACATTCAGGGAAAAATCCCCGATGCGGTGCAGGGGGGGAATGGCGGAAGTACTGCGCCGCACCCAGGTTGCGGATGAGGACGCCGTCCGGCTCCGCCCGTTCCATGAGCTTGAAGTAACCGGTTTCCGACGGCTTCTGGATGCGGGGCGTCGCCAGAAAGACGGGGATGCTTTTCGTGTGCCGCCGGACCGCTTCCACTCCCGCCGCATAGTCCCGGAGGTCTTCAAAATCCAGATAGACGGCGTCCGCTCCGGCATCCAGAACGGAAAGTATCTGTTCCGGCCTGCGGCACAGCACGGACAGGTGCGGCGGCGCGTCCGGAGTTGCCGCACCCGCCGGAAGCGCGGGAAGGACGAAAGGTTCCGGAAGACGGGTGGGAACGGAGGCTTCCCTCTCCTGCCGGACCGTTTGAATTTGTTCCACGAGGGCGCGCCTTGTCTGGTTGAGGATGCTGAGCGGGAGCATCAGGCCCTCCGGCAGGCGGCATTCGCAGGAAGCCAGGCGGAACCCCGTTCCTCCCAGCCTGCCGAGCTGCTGTTCCAGAACTTCAGGAGTCAGCGGGCGTTTTTCCGCCGTTTGCAGAGGCTGTGTGGACTGCACGGAACACCCGTATTCCGGGCAGGAAACCGTCAGAGGCTCCCCGGCGGATCCGGTGCATGCCAAATGGAGGGGAAGGACGGCCTCCGGCAGGTGCTCCCGCATTTTTTTCAGCTCGGCGTTCAGGGCCGGATCATCCGTTTTCCAGAGCTTCTGCCCCGGCCTGACCTTGCTCCAGTCAATGCCGGAGGCTTTTCCGTGGAAGAAAAGGCGGTTTCTCTGCACTTTCCAGATGCGACCGCCCTGTTCTTCATTGCGGTCCTCCCCGGCGTCAATAACGAAGCCGTCGCCGGGAGCGAGCGGAACGTTCCCTTCCGGCCTGATGTCCAGCCAGCCCTGGCCGCTGTCCACAATGGTGCCTGCATAGGCGCCGCGCTTCTTGCCGTGGCGGCCGTGGGTCAGGCGCGGGTGGTCCGTGCCGTCCAGCCAGCCGGTGGAAAAGCCGCGTGAAAATACCATTTGCAGTGCATAACGGTCGCGTGCGGTCACCAATTCATCCACGGGTATTCCGGCGCAGGCGGTGTCCAGGGCCTTTCTGTAGGCCGCCGTTACCGCCGCAACGTATTCCGGGCTTTTCAGCCGCCCCTCTATCTTGTAGCTCTTCACGCCCATGCGGACTAGGTCCGGAATGCGGTCAAGGGCGCACAGATCCTGCGGGCTGAGCAGATAGCGCCTTTCTCCCAGCGGAACGGCCTTGCCGTCCACGACCAGGGTATAGGGCAGGCGGCAGGCCTGCGCGCATTCTCCGCGGTTGGCGCTGCGCTGGTCCAGGCTTTCCGACGTGAGGCACTGGCCGGAGTAAGCCACGCAGAGCGCCCCGTGCACAAACACCTCCAGCGGAATATCCGTATGGCGTATGCATTGCCCGATTTCCTCCAGGCTCAATTCCCGCGCCAGCACGGCCTGCTTCAGGTCCAGGAAACCGGCGGCGAATTCCAGGCCGTCCGGGGAGGAAAGCGTCATCTGGGTGGAGGCGTGCAGCTCCAGCTTCATGGCGGGATCCTGCCTTCCCCACTCTGTCAGGCAGCGGGCAAGCCCGATATCCTGCACGATCACGCCGTCCACGCCGGCGGCATTCAAATGGCCCAGGTAGGTGAGGGCGTCCGCCAGCTCGGAGGTGAAAAGGAGCGTGTTCATCGTCACGTACCCCCTCACGCCGTGCGCGTGGAGGAAGCACATCAGTTCCGGCAGGGAATCCAGCGTAAAATTATTCGCGCGCAAGCGGGCGTTGAAACGGTCCAGGCCAAAATAAATGGCGTCTGCGCCATTGGTTACGGCGGCGCGGGCGCAGTCCATGTCCCCGGCGGGAGCCAGCAATTCGGGGCGCAGGTCTCCGGGCCGGAGAGAGGAAAGGGTCATGTCGTCGGAAATCACGGGGAAAAACAAAAAGGATGGAGGGGTTACTGGGCGGTGCTGCGTTTTTCCGCATGGCGGAGCAACGCTTTCAAATCCCCCAGAAGGAACAGGGAGCCTGCCGCCAGAGCCGGAAGCGGGGAGGCCAGGGCCGCATGCAGCCCGTCCGGAAGGGTGGAATGGATAAAGACGGGGCCGGTTTCCAGTCCGGCCAGCAGGACGGCCAATTCTTCCGCCGGCATGATGCGGGGGGAAGTGCAGGGAACCAGGTGCCATTCTCCGGTGATTTCCCGCAAAACGGGGATCATCTCCCGGATGTGCTTGTCTGCGGATGCGGCAAAAACCAGAGCCGCCTTCCGCCCGGGGAATTCCTCCTTCCATGTGGCCGCGAGCACGCGCGCCGCATGTTCGTTATGGGCGCCGTCCAGCACCAGCGGTGGCGTTTCAAGGCGTTCAAACCTTCCGGGCCACTGCACCTTTGCCAGGGCAGCGGCGGCTGCGGAAGGGGAGGGGAGGGCGTGGAGCTGCCTCATGGTTTCCAGCGCCAGGGCGGCATTTTCCCGCTGATGGGCTCCGGACAGGGATGGCCGGGGCGTTTCCCCGTCCGCCCGGGCGACCGTAAGGGGGGAACGGCGGTCCCGTGCCGTCCGTTCAATGACGGCCATGGCTTCCGGGCTCTGCACGGCGGTCACGGCCGGTTTGCCGGGGGAGATGATGGCCGCCTTTTCCGCGGCGATCTCTTCCAGGGTGTCTCCCAGGTACTGCTGGTGGTCCAGGCCGATGGGGGCCAGCACGGCGATGTCCTTGGGCACGGCGTTGGTGGCGTCCAGCCTGCCGCCCAGGCCCGTTTCCAGAATGATGAAGTTCACGCCGCTTTTGCGGAAGTGGCGCAGGGCGACGGCAAGCGCCAGCTCAAAAAAGGTGGGCGGCTGTTCCCAGCCTTCCGCCAGTTGTTTCAGGAAGAAGATTTCTTCCGCCAGCGCCTCCGGGGGAATCATATTCCCGTTCACGCGGATGCGTTCGGAAAACTCCACCAGATGGGGGGGTGAGGCCGGTCACATACCCCTGTGCCCTGGCCAGGGCCTCAATCATGGCGCAGGTGGAGCCTTTCCCGTTGGTGCCAGCCACGTGGACCACTGTGGCATCCGTCCGGTCCGCATCGGCTGCCGCCAGCAGCTTCCCGGTATTGTCAAGCCCCAGCTTGATCCCGAAGAATTGGGTGGAAAAAAAGCCAGTCAAGGGCGGCGGACACGTTCATGGGCGGTATTCTACCACGGGAAGGCTCCCGTTCAATCCCGGTATGGGAGGGGGCGTCAATAAAATACCGCCGGGAACGGACGCGGCAAACACGAACAAGCTACCGTTGCTACCTCTCGGTCCTGGCGGGGTTTGCCAGTCGTGCCTCCACGGGGTTCCCGGCGGCCCAGACAGTAAACTAGGTTTGCGGTGCAGTGTCAACCTTCAAAGGCATCATCTCCTTCTGGTAAAGGAGAGCAAAATGGAGATCAGCAGAACCACGCCGATGACGGCGGCGGCCGTGAAGAAAATCTCTTCCTCCTGCCTGAGCTGGCTGCGCTCCCCTTCAATTTTCCCGTCCCTGATGCGCTGCAGCCCGTGCAGGACCTTGGCCTGCTCCTCCACGTCCGCCTCCGTCCGCATGACAAGCGTTTCCTCATGGCTGACGGCCTGGTCGTAAGGGGAGATCATGGTGCGGAACTCGGGGTCTTCCGAAAGGATTTCCGTCTCATCATACTCTTCCGCCAGGGGGGAGTTCATGGAATCCCGGAGACTGGCGATCTGTCTGTCCACCTTGTTCTGGAACAGGGCCAGCCCCCTTTTGGCCTTCTCGTAGGCCGCCGTCTGGTCACTCAGCATGGCTTCTCCCTTGCGGGTGATGCGGTCCAGCTCCTGCGGCAGGCTGGCCTGGAGCTTGAGCAGGTCCGCCCGGCTCTCCGTCACCTTGAAATCCTTGCTCTTCGTATTGGACGCCTCCGCGCGCTGGATGCGGTTGATGTCCAGCCGGGTTTCCACCTGGCGTATTTGTTCCTGGAGCCGGTTCCGGGCGTTGTCCAACTGCTGCCTGGTGGTGTCCCGCTTGCCTTTGAGCTCCTCCACGTCCGCGACGCGGCGGTCATATTGTTCCAGGAGATTGGCTATCCGGGCTTCCGCGCTCCGGGCATTGGGCCTTCCCTTCACGGCGGGCACGGACTTTTTCCCGGCGTTTGCCTGGTCGATCTTCTCCATCTGGGCATCCCAATACTTGCGGATGGCCTCTTCCTTCCTCTGGATGGCCGCCTGGAGGCGTGCCGCCTGCTGTTCGTGAAGTTCCGCCGCCTCGTCAAAACGGGCCTGGGCCGCATCCAGCTCCGGATAAGGCTCCTGCTCCATGGCTTTGATGGCTTCATGCCTGGGCACGAGGCCGGTTTGGTAATAATCCCAGCCGTAATAGCCGCCGGCGAGCAACAGGATAAGAAGAAGGTAACGCATAAATTGAAGGTGGTTAGAGGCAGAAGTTTATCTCATAGTGGAAGTTCCGCCGGATTTTGCAAACCTTAAAATCAGCCATCCGGAGCTTTTTTCCTCCGGGACGGGAATGATGATAAATCCGCGGCACGGGAGGCGTAATCTTCCTTGAAGCCATACTTTCAAATCATGTCTATTTTTTCATCACGCAGACAATTTCTCAAATCCCTGGGGCTCGCGGCCGGAGCGGCTGCCGCCGGAAACGTTCTCCCCGGGCAGGCCCTGGAAATCCCTGCCGGGGACAGCCTCTGGAAATCCGGCGCCCAGGCGTCTCCGCGGCCTTCCGGCTCCATGTACATGGGGGGCTTCAAGGCTCCCGGGCTGGCCCGCATCAGGCTTGCCTTCATCGGCGTGGGCGGCCGCGGCTTTTCCCATCTGGCTCAAATGTGCGTGATGGACGGGGTGGAAATCGTGGGCGTATGTGATTTGAAGGAAGACCTGGCCAAGCGCGGCGTGGACCGCGTGCTTTCCAAGATGGGGAAAAGCCCGCTGAGTTATTCCGGCGGGGACACGGAATACCTGACCATGCTGAAGGAGCTGAAACCGGACGCTGTCATCATCAGCACGGACTGGAGTACCCATGCCGGAATCGCCTGCGACAGCATGAAGCACGGCGCGCACGCCTTTGTGGAAGTTCCGCTGGCCGTCTCCCTGGAAGAACTCTGGAATCTGGTGGACACCAGCGAGGCCACCCGGAAGCACTGCATGATGATGGAAAACGTCAACTACGGCCGGGACGAGCTTATGTTCCTGAACATGGTCCGGCAGGGGGTCATCGGCGATCTGCTCCACGGGGAGGCCGCATATATCCACTGCCTGGTGACGCAGTTGGGGGACACGCGCGGGGGGAGGGGCCTGGCGGCCTGAATACCATACCCGGATCAACGGCAACCTGTACCCCACCCATGGACTGGGCCCCGTGGCGCAGTACATGAACCTGGCGCGCGGAGAAGACCATTTCAGCCGGGTGGCTGCGTTCGCCTCCCCTGCGCTCGGGCGCAATGCCTACGCCAAAAAACACCTTCCCGCGGACCACCGCTGGAACAATACCCCCTTCATCTGCGGGGACATGAACACGGCCATCGTCAAGACGCAACTGGGGCGCACTATTGTCGTCCAACTGGATGAAACGTCCCCCCGGCCCTATTCCCGCGCCAACCTGATCCAGGGAACCGAAGGAACCCTGGCCGGCTTTCCGACCCGGGTGGCGGGTGAAAAGCTGGGCAACGGCAACTATCACGAATGGATTGAAGGCCGGGAGAAGCTGGCCGCCATTTACGAGAAATACGACCATCCGCTCTGGAAACGCATCGGGAATCTGGCTACGAAAATGGGTGGCCACGGCGGCATGGACTTCGTGATGCTTTCCCGCATCGTGGAATGCCTCCGGAACGGAGAGCCGATGGACCAGAATGTTTACGAAGGAGCCGCCTGGTCTTCCCTGCTGCCGTTGACGGCTCATTCCATCGCGCAGGGCGGCATGCCCGTGGAGTTCCCGGACTTTACCCGCGGAGACTGGAAAACCACCGCGCCGCTGGCCGTGGTTTCCTGAGAAGGAAAATAGCAGAAGATGCTGGAAAAGCAGATGTACAGTGTTTGACTCTCAGCCATCATGGAAATGAAGCCTGCGAGTCGCATTCCTGAAAAAAACTACGGCTTATCAGAAAATACAGGTTCTATATTTAACAGGCCAGCGCGCGGAGTCATTCCAGTAAAAAATCCCTCACGATGGAAATAGAGAGGGATTAAAATGAAAACCGGGGCCAGATGGCATTTATCTTATTTTCCGGTTTTTTCCGTCGTCCCCCGTTCCAGTTTTTCCATGAGTTCCTTTTCACTCATGGGGTGGTGATTATTCTTCAATTCCTTTATTTTCTCGCGCGTCTGCCTGTCTTTTGATTTGCCTAATTTCTTATACGCATCAGTCATGTCGAAATAGACCAGCTTAAGATTGTTTACCTTGTTTTCGTCCTCATCATTCGTCAAGCTGACGGTAAGGATGTAGCGGCCTCCAATCATGGTGAATCCTTCACCCAGAACACGGTAACCGTCGTAATGTTTTCTGAGGTATTCATCTCGCGCCGATTCCAGCATGCTGTAATCCTTGACCCCTTTAAGATCAAGCACGGCGGGATTTTTATAGGAACCGACAGGAAACTGGACGGCCCCGGCGGCCTGTTTTTGTGCTTCGTCCGCTCCAAATGATGGATTGATGGCCAGCATGGCGCTGCATCCTATGGTCAAAATGGTTATTTTTAATAATATTTTCATCTTCATTTCCCTATGTTATTGTTAATGTGTATGGTTATTGTGTTACCGCCATTATTTGCTGCATCCGTTGTCTCTGCATAATTCCATTCTTCTGGAAAGGGCTTTTTGGTGTAAAAGAAGAATCGCCTTTTCTTTTTGCTCTCTCATTCCAGGGCAGGTCTTCCGAGACATCCACGACAACAGTGGCACCCTGATCCAGATTCACGATCTCTGAAACAGTGGAGCCGTCCTTGTGAGTGTAAGTTGCCATGGCAGTCGCATGAACCTTGAATTTCATTGATTTTCCCTTAACCGGTTCAACCAGCTCTGCTGTCGGCTCTGAAATATTTATGAGCTCATAGCCGCATTTTGCTTGTTTGGCATGTGCCGCTCCAACGAGGATGCCCAAAACAAGCGAAAAACAGCACAATATTTTTGGAACCATCATCATATTATCACCTATGAAATTGAAATGATAAATTGTCAATGAAAATTGATAATCCCGATAGATGTTTTGCCATTATTCCATCGTAAAGGAATTGGGTGGTAAAAATATTTTTCTAATTCATAATAAATAAATTATAAGCTTTACTGTTAGATAAGGCATTCCTGGAAGCTCGCGAATCAGTTTCCCGGTGCAACTTTGCATGGCTAATATGGGTGAGACACAATGGACGCGGAATGCACGATGAAAGATTTCGTCATGGGATTGTTCCAAGGTTGCCGCAAACAGGTGGAATGCCGTGATGGTGTACGCCCCTGTTTTTATGATTTCCGGCAAATTCTCCGGCATGGGCGGCCAGATGCCAAAAACAGGTCTCATCAAGAAAAACCGGATTTTCTGACTTTCCCTCGTCAGAGAGGAAAAAAATGCGTGTTAATGCATTTTTCTGTTTCCTTTCTCATCTTCCCGTTGAATTGATTTTCATCAACCGTTCCTTCAGGAGATGAAATTGGTTCAGTTCTTGCAAAGAACGTCCTTAAGTTCTTCTGCGCTCATGTTCATGAGCCACTGTTCCGGGCCGCCGGAGAACAGGTCGTCCGCCATGCGGCGCTTTTCCGTCAGCATGGCGTCAATGCGGTCCTCAATGGTGCCGCGGCAGATCAGGCGGTGCACCAGCACGTTCCGGTGCTGGCCGATGCGGTAGGCCCGGTCCGTCGCCTGGTTCTCCACGGCGGGGTTCCACCAGCGGTCCACATGGATGACGTGGGAGGCCTGGGTCAGAGTCAGTCCGGTCCCGGCGGCCTTCAGGGACAGGATGCAGAAGGGAGGCCCGGATTCCTTCTGGAAGGCGGTGACGATGCCCTGGCGTTCCGGAATGGGCGTGCCTCCGTGCAGGGTAAGCCCGGAACGGCCGAAGACCCCGGAAAGCAAGTCGTGCAGATGGGGAATGATGGAACGGAACTGCGTGAAGAGGATGGCTTTTTCCTGCCGGGCGGCGATGGAGGCGCACAATTCCTGAAGACGCAGGAACTTTCCGGAGCGTTCCGGGGCGTAGTCGTCCGTGCCCTGGAACTGCGCCGGATGGTTGCAGATTTGCTTGAGGCGCGCCAGGACGGGCAGGATCAGCATGAGGCGGGCGGCCGGGTCCGGTTCGTCCAGCATGGCGTGCAGCGTATCTATCTGCGTCTGGTACAGGGCGGCCTGTTCCGGCGTGAGGGGGCAGTAGGCGGGTATTTCCGTCTTGTCCGGCAGGTCGGGGACCAGGGCCGGATCCGTCTTCATCCTGCGCAGGATGAAAGGGCGCACCAGGCGGCGCAGCGGGGCATAGCCTCGTTCCAGGGAGCGGGTGAAGGCTTCAAAGCTTTTTCTGCCGCCAAGCAGGCCCGGATTCAGGAATTCCATCAGGCTCCATAATTCATTCAGGTTGTTTTCCACCGGCGTGCCGGACAGGGCGGCGCGCCTCTCCCCCCGTGCAGGGAGCGGATGGCGCGGGAACGTGCGGAACCTGCGTTTTTAATGGCCTGGGCTTCATCCAGAATGATGGCCGGGAAATGCAGCCCGGCCAGCGCAGGCGTGCGCGCGGCCATGCCGTAGGTAGTAATGACGGCGTGGCAGCCTTCCCGGCGCGGGATTTCCTCCGGCTGCCATGAATCCGGGGCGGAGGGGTGCATGATGCGCAGGGCGAGCTCCGGCGCGAAGCGTTCCGCTTCCTCCTTCCAGTTGGACAGGAGGGACGCCGGGGCCACGATCAGGGCCGGGAGGCCTTCCAGCCGGCCTTCCCTCCGCAGCGCATCCAGCCATGCGATGGCCTGAAGGGTTTTCCCCAGCCCCATGTCGTCCGCCAGGCAGGCGCCGAAGCCCCGTTCCGTAACCCGGTACAGGAAGGAAAAAGCCCTCTTTCTGGTAAGGGCGCATCAGTGCGTTCAACCGGGGCGCAAGCTCCGGCACGGAGACGGGAACCTCCCCCGCCAGGATATCCAGGGCCTGCCGGAGATCCCGGCCCGGTTCCACCACGCAGTCTTCATCCGGTTCCGGGAGCTGCGCAAGCTGGTCGGAAGGGCCGTTGACCAGCAGCCTCAGCCCCTGAACCAGGGGAATGCCCAGGGAACTCATCATGCGCGCCGCCTTGGTCCACCGGTCCATCAGGTCCCGGACTTTTTGAGCGTCCACGCGCACCCATTCCCCCTTGAAGCGTATCAGGCCGTCTCCATTGCTGAGCAGTTCCTCCAGTTCCTCCGGGGCCAGGTCCCTGCCTCCCAGCGTGGCGGCTACGGAAAACCGCAGCAGGCTGTGGACGGAAAGCCCGGAGGAGTGAGCCGTTTTTCACTGCCGGGAGCGTCCGCCGTGACTTTTACCTGTAATTTGGGAGGGATTTTCTCCACAGGTTCACCATGCGCACGATGATGCCTGCATGTTCATAGGCTGGCGTGTCCTGTAAAAAGTCCCGGGCTTCCGCAGCGCTCCAGGCCAGCGGGGCGTAAATCTTTCCATTGTCCAGCAGGCGCTGCAGCAGGGAGCTTTCCCGTGCCGCTTCCTTCAAGGGCTGGAGCACGGCCAGCAGGGCAGTGTAGTTCCCTTCATGAAGTTTCAGGGCGGTGGAAAGGGGAAGGTGGCGCACCTGGTTGTCCGCCGCGCTTTGATGCGCAAAGGTAGCCATGAAGGCAAAGGGCCGGGAGCCCGTGGCGTCATCCCGGTTTTCCGCAAGGTGGAAGAATACCTTCCCAATCTGGTTCCAGGGGCGCCCCAGCCCGTTCAGCCACGCGGCGGGAGTGATGCTGCGGGTGCCGACTTCCTTTTTCACCAGCCTCCGGAAATCCTCAAGCCATCCGGCGATGACGCCCGGAGTGACGTATTCCGCCCCCGGCACGGGAGGGAACTGCTCCGCCAGGGCCGCTCTTTCCGCCGTGGAGGCCAGCAGGTGGTCCAGGACGGTGTCCACCTCATCCGGCCTTTCCGCGGCGGCGTGCGCCATGCGGGTGAGTGCCTGGCGCGCCATGTTCTTGATAAAAAAGGCGCCCGGGTCAGGCGCGGTTTCCCAGTTGGAGACCGCGAGGGCATATAATCCGTTTCCGGCCCCTCTTCAAACAGGCGGTCGAAGGGGGCGTGTCCGTCACCGGCGCTCCGGATGGAAGGATGCGGAAACCGCTGAAGTTCCGTTCCTCTTCCGGCGCTGCGTGATGGGATTGCGGCTGCATGGCTGGAAGGAATGTAGCATGGCCGCCCAGCTTGTTCAATCCATCCCGCCGCCCTGCGGCATGCGGTTCCCGTGCCGCTTACAGGGCGAACGTCGTATCTTTGATGATGGGCAGTTTGGGCGGCGGCGGATTGAAAAGCTCCTTGATTTGTTTCAGATATTCGATCAGGGCTGAACGGACGCTTATTCCCGTCGGTTTGCCGTTTCCCTTTGAGGGAATTTGAAATTGTTGCACAGGTAGTCGCCCATCGCGACAGTGTAAATGACGCCGTTTTTCAAGGTGCTGGTGATGCTTGGCGTAACGCCGTCCATAATCTGGTAGGAGAAGCCGGAGCAGTAAACTTCCAGAATGCCTCCTTCGTCATCGGACGGGGACATGAATTTGGACAGAATCAGTTGTTCAATGTCCGCCTTGCTCATGGAGCAGGTGACGACCTTTTCCCGGAAGGGCTCCATTTCATAAATATCCTTGATCTTGATGGGGCCCTTGCAGAGATGGCTTCTGGCCCGTACGCCGCCGCGGTTGTAAATGGCAATGTCCGAATGGGAGGCCTGCTGGATGGCTTTGCAGAAAAAGGTGCCTACGGTGACGTGCGTGATATCCTCCCCGGCGACGCCCACCTGCTGGTTGAAGAACGGGTTTCCGGTGAACTGCTGGACAATCTTCTCTACTTCCGGGTCGCTGGAATCCTTTCGTCCAGGGAAACGGCCTTCGTGGACTTGGAAAGGATGGAGGCGGGTTTTTCCGTGGAGAAGGTGATTTCCGTAACGCCTGCATGGCTCAGTCTGTGGCCCGTGTGGCTGAGCAGCGTTCCGGTTCTGAGATGGCCGTGCGGAAGCATCACATGAGTATGGCCACCCAGAATGACGTCGATATTCGGAGAATACTTCATCATTTTCAGATCGTGGTCGTATCCCAGGTGGCTGAGGATGACATTGATGGTGTTATGGTGCAGGCGGAACCTGTCCGTGATGCCCTTGTAATCCTCTTCATCCGGCAGTTTCCATGAAATGCCGCTCATCCTGCGGACGTCCGTGGTCTGCAGGTCCACCAGGCCGATGAACCCTATGGAAATCGGCGTGCCCTTGATGGGGATGCTGGCATACGGGGAAAAACAATTTTCCAGCGTGGGGGAGGGATTGACGTTGGTAACGACAAACTTGGTGCCGGGCATCCCCTTAATGTGGTCCCGCAGGGCTTCCTGCCCGTAATCCAGGTCATGGTTCCCGATGGTCACGATGTCGTACTTAAGCTTGTTCATCAGGACAGTCAGGGGTTCGCCCCGTTTTTCCCAGTCGTCCACATAGGGGTTGCCCATGAAATAATCTCCGGAATCCACCAGCAGCACGTGCGGGTACTTGGCGCGGTACTGTTTTACCAGCGTGGCCAGTTTGGGGAATTTTTTCCAGATTGCCGTGCATATCGCTGGTGGAAATGATGATCAGCGTTTTGTGGGGATCCGATTTGAGCTTCTGAGCCAGGGTGAACGGGCACAGGCATGCCAGGCCGGCAAGGAGAATGCGGGGCGGAATCATGGATGGAGAAAGTAGAGATACGGGAAATGATAAAAGGGATTAACGGGCGAAAACCTCGTACGGGCCGTCACCCACTGAAATGACTTCCAGACGGACCTTGGATACGCCGCGGCTGTGCAGGCCGATGCGGCTTGCGGCGGACGCGGTCAGGTCTATCAGGCGGTTGCTGTGAAAGGGGCCTCGGTTGTTGATCCTGACGACGGCTGATTTGCCCGTTGCCAGGCAGGTGACTTTCACCTTGCACGGCATCGGCAGGGTTTTGTGGGCCGCCGTCATGGACCGCTGGGGATTGATGTACTCTCCGGAGGATGTCTTCATGCTGCGTCCTTTCCCGCCATACCAGGAGGCATAGCCGGTTTCACTGTATTGCAGGGCGTCTGCGACGCTCATGGGAGTATATCTTTTCCCCCTCACCCGGTAGGGCGCATTTTTTACATGCGCCTCTGTCGCCTGTACGGCCGGGGCCGTTTTCTGGCCGCACTTCTCCGTAGTGGAGCAGCCCGGCATCAGAAAAAGCAGCAGGACGGGGAGGGACCAATTCACGCTTTTTATCTTTAACACATGTTTATAATCTTGTATAACAAAAAAGAAACAGGAATTGAAATTTAATGGATAGGGATGCCCGGAAGGAATCTTTCCCCCTGCCGTGGTTTACCAGTTGAGCGGCGCGGGAAAATGCAGTATGCTTGCCCGCATGAATCCTTCCAAGGTAATCGGCCTGGTCGCGTTGGCGGAAAAACCGGGACTGGGGGAAGCGCTGCGCATCATGCGCCGCGAGCTTTCCCGCCACGGGCTGGGGTCCTGCGTCATTGAGACGCCGGATGCCCTGGAACAGGCCATCGTCCGGTGCAGCATGCTGGTAACCTTCGGCGGGGAAGGCACCATGCTGACCGTCTCCTCTCTGGCGGCTGCGCACCACGTGCCCCTGGCGGGCGTGAACCTGGGGCGCCTGGGATTCATGACCACCTGTTCCGTACAGGAGCTGCCGCTGCTGGCGTACGCGCTCCAGGAGGGTTCTTTCCTGACGGACGAGCGCTCCATGCTGGAGGTGGTCCGGATGGGCGTGGACGGTATCGCAGTCCCTCCCCGCAAGCTGGCGCTGAATGAAGTCTCCCTCATCCGCGCCCAGTCCGGCAAGATGGTGGACCTGGATGCCGAGATAGACGGAGAACTGCTGAACCGCTACCATGCGGACGGCGTTCTGGTCTCCACCCCCACCGGCTCCACGGCGTACTCCCTTTCCGCCGGAGGGCCGCTGGTATGGCCCATGTCCCGTGTGGTGTGCGTCACCCCCATCTGCCCGCACAGCCTGACCAACCGTTCCGTGGTGCTTCCGGACACCATGACCATACGCCTGCGGCCCCGCGAGCGCCGCGGCCGCTTTGATTCCATGGTTTATTCCCTGGACGGCCGTTCCGCCTATCCCATTGAAGTGGGAGAAAGCCTCGTGATCCGGAAAGCTCCGGAAACCCTCTCCCTGGTTCATCTCCGCAAACAGAACTTCGGCGCTCTCTTGAGGGCCAAGCTGCGCTGGCAGGGAGCGGAGATTCCTACGGATGATGAATAAAACCGTTCCGGCGGTTCGGAAACCGGGCCCGGCGTCTTTTGCAGGCCGGGGCGCTTCTCCATTGATCGTTCCGCATTGGTGCAGGGGCGGTAAAACGATTTTTTTAGGATGCGGGCTTGACGAAAAGGCCTATCCTATAATACTCTTCCTGCCCTACCACCAAGGGGGTGGTAGATCTTAATCGCATAAACGCGTAAGAAATAGTCATATATGAAGACCCACGTGAAAAAAGGTGATGAAGTAGAAATCATCGCCGGACGTAACCACAAGGGCAAGCGCGGCACCGTTCTCGCCGTGAATGCTTCCAAAGGTACTGTCATCGTAGAAGGCGTCCGCACCCTGAAAAAGGCTGTGCGCCCGACGGAACAGAACCCGGAAGGCGGCATTCAGGAGATTAACGGCCCGATTCACATCTCCAACGTGAAAAAAGTAGGCTAGGCCTCCGGCCTGACCCTGCGCTTAAGCCACATAAATCATTAATAAAGAGCTGACCCGCTAAAACAATGAGTACACCAACACTGCAAACATACTACCGTGAAAAGGTCGTTCCCGGCCTTCAAGCGAAGCATGCATACAAGAACGTGCATCAGATTCCCCGCCTGGAGAAGATCGTTGTCACCTCCTGCATGGGCAAGCACCCGGACCGTAAACAGGCCGTGGAAGATGCCGTCAATGAAATCGCTAAAATTACCGGACAAAAGCCGTCCGTCACCTTCGCCCGCAAGAGCGTGGCCAACTTCAAGGTGCGTGAAGGCGAACCTCTGGGAGCCCGCGTAACGCTGCGCGGCGCCCGCATGTGGGAATTCCTGGACCGCTTCATCAACGTGACGGCTCCGAACATCCGCGACTTCCGCGGCCTTCCCTACAAGTCCTTTGACGGCAACGGGAACTATGCCATCGGTATCTCCGACCAGTCCATCTTCCCCGAAATCGAACTTGACCAGATCAAGCGTCAGATCGGCTTCGACATCATTTTCGTGACTTCCGCTCCTACGGACGATGAAGGCCGCGACCTGCTTCGCGGTCTGGGCGTTCCCATGCGTGAACCGAAGAAGGCCGAAGAAACTCAAACCGCTAACGCCTAACTATTTCTTACCATGGCCGTATTAAGTGACCCCATTTCCGACTTCCTCACCCGCCTGAAAAACGCCAGCCTGGCCGGCAATGAGGAATTTACCGCTCCCTGCTCCAACATCAAGGTGGAAATCGCCCGGATTCTGCAGGAAGAAGGCTACATCTGGAACTATGAAGTGACCGGTGAAGGAACCAAGAAGCAAATCAAGGTGAAGACCAAATTTACCCCCCAGGGCAAGCCGGTCGTCACCGACGTGAAGCGCAGCTCCAAGCCGGGCCGCCGCCAGTACGTTTCTTCCGAGGACATTCCCCGCGTTCTCAGTGGGCTTGGCATTGCCATCGTCTCCACCTCCCGTGGTGTGATGACCGGTGCGCAGGCGCGCAAGCAGAGCATCGGCGGCGAACTTCTCGCCCTTGTATGGTAACCGTTAACATTTCCTAAACATATGTCCCGAGTTGGTAAAAAATCCATCACATTGCCGGACAAGGTAACGGTAAAGGTTAACGGCTCTTCCGTTCAGGTGGAAGGCCCCAAAGGCAAGCTTTCCTGGACGCTTCCGGAAGGCATCACCGCCTCCGTTGAAGGCAATCAGCTTTCCGTTGACCGCGCTGGCGAAAGCCGCCAGCTTCGCGCCCTGCACGGCACGAACCGTTCTCTGTTGAACAACATGGTCATCGGCGTTTCCGAAGGCTTCGTCAAAAACCTTGAAATCGTCGGCGTCGGTTTCCGCGCCGCCGTGAAGGGCAACATCCTGGACCTGAACCTGGGCAAGTCCCATCCGATCAACCAGGTGATTCCCGAAGGCCTCAAGGTGACCGTGACCGAAAACACGAAAGTGACGGTCGAAGGCATCGACAAACAGGTCGTAGGCCAGTTTGCCGCTGAAGTCCGTGCGTACTATCCCCCGGAACCCTACAAGGGCAAGGGCGTGCGCTTCGCCGGTGAAGTTATCCGCCGCAAGGAAGGCAAGAGCGTCGGTAAGTAATTCAGGTAATAACTATTACAACATATTTATACACGATGAGTACTATCAATCGCAAAGCCATCCGCTCCAAGGTTCGCCGCCGCATCCGCAGAAAGCTCTCCGGAACGGCTTCCCGCCCCCGCCTGGCTGTCTATTTCTCCAACCGTCACGTCTATGCCCAGATCATCGACGATACGGTGGGCAAGACCATCTGCTCCGCTTCCACGGCCGATGCATCCATCGCCGATCCTTCCAAGCTCGCCAACCGCGCCTCTGCCACCAAGGTAGGCAACCTGATTGGTGAACGTGCGAAGGCCGCCAATGTCACTGAAGTCGTCTTCGACCGCGGTGGCTTCAAGTTCTGCGGCAAGGTGAAGGCCCTGGCCGATGCCGCCCGCGAAACTGGTTTGAAATTCTAATTGAAAGATTCCCTAAATGAATAACGAAACGGAAAACACTGCTCCTGCTACGGAAGCCGCCGCTCCCGCTCAAGCGCAGCAACCCGCACAGGGCGGCCGCGACTTCCGCGGCCCCCGCGGACCCCGCCGTGACGGCCAGAATGGCCGCGGACCCCGTGGTCCCCGCCGTGACGGACGCCGTGGCCCCCAGGCTGAAGCTCCCGTGGAAGAAGGCCCCCAGCTCGCTGAAAAGGTTGTGTTCATCAACCGTTGCGCCAAGGTCGTCAAGGGCGGCCGCCGCTTCTCCTTCTCCGCCCTCGTCGTGAGCGGCGACATGGAAGGCCGCGTAGGCTTCGGCTTCGGCAAGGCCAATGAAGTGGCAGACGCCATCCGCAAGGCTACGGAAGCCGCCAAGCGCCAGCTTCGCCCGGTCTCCATCGCCAACGGCACGATTCCGCATGAAGTCTACTCCGAATTGGCGGCGGCAAGGTGCTCCTGAAGCCCGCCTCCCCCGGTACCGGCCTCATTGCCGGCAACACCATCCGTGCCGTGCTGGAAGCAGCCGGCGTGCGTGACATCGTTGCCAAATCCCTCGGTTCCTCCAACCATGCCAACGTGGTGAAGGCTACCCTGCAGGCTCTCGCTTCCCTGCGCACGAGCGACCAGGTCCTTGCCGACCGCGGCAAGAAGAAGGAAAAGGCCATCTAATCTGACCAGGAGGCGGCCGCCCCGTGCCGCCGCCTCCACGAAATCCAACCATTGTAAATAACATGTTACAGCTTCATACGATTAAGCCCAATCCGGGAGCCAAGCACCGCAGGAAGCGCCTCGGCAACGGGGAAAGCTCCGGTCTCGGCAAGACCTGCGGCAAAGGCAACAAGGGCCAGAAGGCCCGTTCCGGCGGCTCCATCCGCCCGGGATTTGAAGGCGGCCAGATGCCCCTTCACCGCCGTCTGCCCAAGAAGGGGTTCAACAACACCCGCTTCCAGGACAAAATCCTCATCGTCAACCTCTCCCAGCTCGAACGCGTGTTTGAAGCCGGCGCTACGGTTGATGAAAACACCCTGCGTGCAGCCAAGCTCGTTCAAGGTCCCTGTGACGCCGTGAAACTTCTCGGCAACGGCACCCTGACCAAAAGCCTGAACGTAGTCGTGGACTTCGTGAGCGCCAGCGCCCGCGAAAAAAGGTGACTCAGGCCGGTGGCACCGTCACCGTGCTCAGCGAAGCCTAATCACATTTGGCGAACCGGGTCATGCAGCTTGACCCGGTTCGCATCATTGTGTTTACTGTTGCGGTCCCCATGGATGCCCCGGGTACAAGCCGCCGTGACATGCAAGCCAAGCTGCGCGACAACTTCTATATTACAGGACCATGATATCCGCATTTGCAAACTCCATGAAAGTACCGGAGCTCAGGCACCGGATTTTGTTCACACTGGCGATGATCGTCGTCGTCCGCCTGGGGTACAGATACCCCTGCCGGGCATTGACGTCATGGAGCTGCAGAAAGTGATTGAAGCCTCCGCGAATGCCAGCGGTCCCGGTGCGGGCCTGGCTACCGTGCTGACCATCTTTTCCGGCGGCGGCCTGCAGCAGTGCGGCATTTTTGCGCTGGGCATCATGCCCTACATCTCCGCTTCCATCATGACCCAGCTCCTTTCCGCGGTGGTTCCCCAGTGGGCCAAGATGGTGCGGGAAGAGGGAGGCCGCCAGAAGATGACCAAATGGACGCGCGCCATTGCCATCGTCATCGCCATTGTGCAGGGCTGGTTCCTGGTCGGTACATTGGAACATCCGGACCGTTTGAAAGCCGTGGGCCTCAACATCCCTCCGGACTGCCAGCTCGTCATTGACCCAGGCATGCAGTTTGCCCTGATGACGGTGCTCATCATGGTGGCGGGCACCATGTTCCTGATGTGGATAGGCGACCAGATTACGGAGCGCGGCGTCGGCAACGGCGTCTCCCTCATTATTTCCGTCAACATTATCCATGCCCTTCCGGGCGCGGTGACCCTGGCCTGGAAAACGCTGGTGTACAAGGACGGCGCGGTCGTCCCGATGGGCGCCATGCTGCTCGTGGCCCTGATCGCCTTCCTGATTATCGTGGTGGCGCTCGTCGTCACGGTAACGCAGGCCCAGCGGCGCATACCCGTGCAATACGCCAAACGGGTCATGGGCAATAAAATGTTCAACGGCGCCACTCAGTACCTGCCGCTCAAGCTCAACTACTCCGGCGTGATGCCCGTCATCTTCGCCACGGCCATCCTGTCCCTTCCGCAGGTGCTCTTCTCCCAGATCGCCCACTACAACACCACGCTGCAGTGGATCGCCACCAAGATGAATGACTGGATGAACCCCGCTTCCTCCGGCTACTACATCATTTCCGGCCTCATGATCTTCTTCTTCTCCTACTTCTGGGTGGCTACCATGTTCCAGCCCTCCCAGATCGCGGAAGACCTGAAGCGCAACGGCGGCTACATCCCCGGCATCCGCCCCGGACCTCCCACCGCCCTTTTCCTGGACCAGACCATGCAGAGGCTGACCTTTGCCGGTTCCGCATTCCTGACCCTCATCTACTTCCTGCCTTCCCTGCTGAACATCGGGGGCAGCATCCCCTACCTGGTCACCCAATTCTTCGGGGGCACCAGCCTTCTGATTCTGGTTGGCGTGCTGCTTGACATGATGCGCCAGGTGGAAACCACTCTTCTCTCCCGCAACTACGACGGCTTCCTGAAAAAAGGCAAGCTCAAGGGCAAATACGGTCACATCCAGGGTACCGGAGCCGCCGCAGGCAGCCGCACGGTCACTGTCATGTGGGTCGTCATCGCCCTGCTGGTGCTGGCTGGTGCCATCGCCTACAATGCCATGCAGTAAGGAACGCCATTCCCTCTTCCGAAAGTAAAGACATGAAGGATCTCAAGCATTTCATCCTGGTTGGGCCTCCCGCATCCGGCAAAGGAACCCAGGGCCGGTTTCTGGCTGATACTTTCAACCTGAACTCCCTGAGCACCGGCTCCCTGCTGCGGCGGGAAGTGGAATCCTGCACGGAGCTGGGACGGAAAGCCCTGGGCTATATGGACAAGGCCATGCTGGTTCCGGACGAGATCGTCAACGATATGGTGCGCGGCTGGCTTTCGGAAATGGACAATGACGCATGGCTGCTGGACGGCTATCCCCGCACGGTTGCGCAGGCGGAAGCCCTGGACCATTTCCTGACCCAGCGCGGAACCTCCGTGGACGTGGTCGTCTGGATGGACGTAGCCCGGGAACTCATTGAACAGCGCATCATGCACCGCCGGGAATGCTCCACGTGCGGCCATGTGGTGCAGACGTCGGAAGAGGAATGCTCCAAATGCGGAGGCAAAATGGTCTCCCGCAAGGATGACAACATGGAGGCCTTCGCCCGCCGCTGGAAAGACTTTGAAGCCATGACGCTGCCCGTAGCCAGGTACTACGAAGCCCGCGGCCTGGTGGTTAAAATGACGGTAACCGAGGAACGGGAACCTGCCGAGGTTTCCCGCGACCTGGCCCGCAAGCTGGAAGAATACCGGCAATAGAAAGACGAATTCCATGGCAGAACGAATCCACATCAAGTCTCCCGGCGAGGTTGCCAAGATGCAAAAGGCCGGAGCTGTAACGGCGGAAATCTTGATGGAGATCGGAGCCGAGGTCCAGGCGGGCCGCACCACGCGGGAAATAGACGACATCGCGCGTGAAATCTTCAAGAAGCACAAGGTAGGCAACTCCTTCTACCAGTACCGCGGGTTCCCCGGCCAGCTCTGCATTTCCATCAATGAGGAAGTGGTGCACGGCAGTGGCGGTCCGCGCCGCATCCAGAACGGGGACATCGTGAGCCTGGACGTGGGCGCCATTGTGGACGGCTGGCATGGAGACAACGCCATGACCGTGCCCGTGGGCATGGTGGACCCGGAAAAGCTGCGCCTGCTGGCCGTGACGGAGGAATCCCTGTTCCGTGCCATTGAACTGGTGAGGCCCGGCGCGCTGCTGGCGGACGTCTGCGCGGCTGTGGAGGGCTTTGTGCGTCCCCGCGGGTACACCGTGGTCAGGGACTTTGTAGGCCATGGCATAGGCCGCCATCTGCATGAAGAGCCCCAGGTTCCCAACTACCGCCCCCATTACAAGCTTCCGCGCCTGAAAAAGGGCATGGCGCTGGCTATCGAACCGATGGTGAACGCCGGCAGGCCTTCCGTCAAGATTCTGGATGACGGCTGGACGGTCGTCACGGCGGACGGCAAGCCATCCGCCCACTTTGAACACACGGTCATCGTGACGGACGGGGCTCCCCTGATTGTGACGGAGCGTCCCCGCATCGCGTTGCCGGAGCAGCTCGGCATCGCCCCTTTGTAACTCCAGCCCCGCAAGGGAATGACGCCGCCGGACGCCCAGATTCCCGCTCCCGTAATTCTGGAGAGGACGGCCACGCACCGGATGGTGTGGGTGGATGTGGCCCGTGTGATTGCCTGCATCCTGATTATTGCAAACCACATGGCCTTCTATTCGGCGGAGCTCTACCGGTGGATATGGGCGGAATTCCTGGCGGCGCGCACTCCCTTTTCCTGCTGGCGGCGGGTTACTTTGTGGGGCGCGGTTCGTTCGGTCCGCTGGACGGGGGGCGCCTTTTCCTGTGGAAGCGGAGCTGGTTTCTTCTCCGCCCGTACCTGGTGTGGGGGCTGGCGGCGGCCGTTCTGATCGGCTGGTCCCCTCTTCATGAATACTACGCCTCCTACCAGCCCATGTATGCCTGGCTGAAGGGAGAGGCGGGCAGCGGCTTCTGGTCCGCCCTCGCGGCGTTCGGCCGCTGCCTGGGCATTGCCGGGCACCCGGTGGACGCCCCCATGTGGTTTCTGCGCGACATCATCATTTATACCGCTGTAGCGCCCCTCCTGCACCGCATGGGGAACTACATGCTCTGGGTGGGAATCATCATGCTCTCCCTGAACTACTTTGCGCTGGACCTGGCGGATCATGACTATCCTATCGCCAACAGCCTGGGCTTTTTCCTGGTGGGGATGTACGTATCCCGTTACTCCCTTCCGTTCCTGACGGAATCCGTGCGCCGGTATGCGGTGCCGTTCCTGCTTGCCACGCTCGCGCTCACCTGGTGGCTGGTGGGCCACCGGGACCAGCACAACTCCATGCTTATTGCGCTGGGAATGCTGGGGCTGATGTCCCTGGCCATCCTGTTCACGGAGTGGTTTCCGCGCGCGGCCAGATGGGTGGCGGGGCTGGCCCCGGCGTGCTTCTTCATCTTCGGCACGCACTACATCGTCATCATCCTGCTGCGTGAAAGCGGCTGGATTACGTGGAAGGGGGAGGCCTGGGACGTCCTGTGGCTCTGCCTGGTTCCGGTCATCTTCGCCGTGCTGGCGGGGCTCTTCTTCTGCATGAAAAGGTTTGCCCCGCGCCTGGTTCCCCTGCTGGGAGCCTACGGGAAATAGCCGCCCTGCAGGGCCGTTCCTCCGGACCGGAAAAGGAGCCGCGCTTATCTCTTGCCGTCAAAAGGCAAATTCCTTATTCTGCCCCTTGCTGGAACGGGCGGGGATGGCGCTTTTGTCACGCCGCCATTCTTGCTCCACGGCTGGGAAACAATACATGGTATGGCAATGATTCAAGGCGAGCAGGTTCAGGATTCGGAATTATCAACGCAGGCGGTGATCTACCTGGGGCCGAGCTCCATGAGCCTGATGGTGGCTGAGGTGGTTCAGGACAGGATTCGCCTGCTGGACTTTCTCCAGCAGCCCGTGCCCATGGCGCGGGACATCTTCCGTTTCCACCGCATTTCCCGGCATACCATGGACCGCTGCGTGCAAATCATCGGAGACTATCTGGAAATTCTCAAGGAATACGGAACCGGCAGCAGGCTTTCCGTCCGGCTCATGATCTCCAACATCATTTCCGAGGCGGACAATGTGGACGTGTTCGTCAACCGCATGCACGTGGCCCACGGCCTGCGGGGACGCCGGATTGACGACGGCAAAATGACGCGCCTCATTTACGTGAAGGTGCAGGAAACGCTGGCGCAATACCCGGGATTCAGCAAGAAAAAGGTGCTCGTGGTCCATACGGGGCCGGGCAATACCCGCGTGCTCCTGTTCCAGAAGGGGCGCATCGTGCGCTATTCCTGCTACCGGCTGGGGACGCACCGCACGGGCGAGGCCGTCGGAGAAATAGAATACGGGGACGATGTGGCGGAACTTTCCCTGCTGCGGGAGCACATGCGCGGGCAGGTAGACCAGATTTGCCTGGATTACGGCGGCGTCAAGGGCCTCGCTGGGCTCATCGTCATCGGCCAGGAGATGCAGCAGCTCCGTGACCGCCTGGACCCCACGCCGGAAGGCAAGGTGGCGTGTTCCGCCCTGGTGGCGGAAGCGGAACGGATGTCCCGCACCACCCTGGAGCAGCGCATGAACGTTTACGGGGCGGACTTTGCCGGGGTGGATTCCCTTCTGCCCGCCGTGCTGATGACGGAGATGATTGCCCGCAGCCTGAACCTGAATGACGTGATCATCCCCGGAAGCGGCTATGACGAGGAATTCTCAAGCAGCCTGATCCGGGCGGAACAGCATCCGGGGGACCTGGAGGCGGAGGTGCTCCACTTCGCCGGGATTCTGGCGGACAGGTACAAGGCGGACAAGGGGCACCGCGAGCATGTGGCTCGCCTGTGCATGGAAATGTTTGACCAGCTCCAGGACCTGCACCGCCTTTCCGAGCACGACCGGCTGCTGCTGGAGGTGGCCTCCATCCTGCATGAGGTGGGGTCTTTCATCAGCCAGCAGGACCACCAGCTCCATTCCCAGTACATCATCCTGAACAGTGAAATCTTCGGCCTTTCCCGGGACGACGTGGAAACGATCGCCCTGCTGGCCCGCTACCATCGGCATGAGGTGCCCGCCAATTCCGACCCCATGTACGGGGAGCTGGAGCTGACGGACCGCATGCGCGTAGCCAAGATGGCTGCCATCCTGCGCGTGGCGGACGCCCTGGAACGCGGCCATGCCCAGCGCGTGAACGGCGTCCGGGCGCGCATCCGGGGCCGGATGCTGGAGCTGGAGCTCCAGGGCGTGCGTGAAACCGCCGTGGAAGACCTGGCGCTGCGGCTGAAGGGCGACCTGTTTGCGGACATCTTCGGTTATGACGTCGTGCTGGTGCCCCAGCGGTAGGCTGATTCAAGAAACTTCCATCCCTTATTTTCTCCATGTCTAACGAATACATCAACAGAGAGCTCTCCTGGCTGGAATTCAACCAGCGCGTGCTGGACCAGGCCGTGAGAACGGACCTTCCCCTGCTGGAACGCCTGAAGTTCCTGGCTATTACCGCCTCCAACCTGGACGAGTTCTTCATGGTGCGCGTGGGCGGCCTCCAGATGCTGCGGCATTCCGGCTCCCGCGTGAAGGACATTTCCGGGCTGACCCCAACCCGCCAGCTCAAGGACATCCGCACCCGCGTGGGCCGCATGATTGAGGACCAGTACCGCCTGTTTCATGAAGAAATCCTGCCGTGGATGGAAATCAACGGCATCAATCCGCTGGCCATGGAGGACCTCAGCACTGCCCAGAAGCTGACGCTGGAGCAATACTTCAACAACCAGATATTCCTGCTGCTGACGCCGCTGGACATGGATGCGCCGGAGGCTCCCGCGCTGCCGTCCCTCAAGCTGCTGATGGGCGTGGAACTGCGGGACAATGAAACCGGGGAGGTCCGCGCCAGCGTGGTGGCCCTGCCGGACGGCCTGCCGCGGCGCGTGCCCGTCCCTTCTGCGGAAACGGAACGCTACGTGATGCTGGAGGACCTGGTCCGGGAATGCATCGGCACCGTTTTTCCCGGTGAAACCGTTCTCTCCGCCGCGGTATTCCGCGTCACGCGCAATGGGGACATTGCCGTGCAGGAGGAGGACGCCCTGGACCTGGCGGATGAAATGGAGGAAGTGCTTGTGGCCCGCAAATTCTCCGAATGCGTGAGGCTGGAAATAGAATCCTCCGCTCCCGTCCCCCTGCATGACAGGATCATGCAGATCGTCGGCGCGGGGAAGGAGGAAACGTATGACCTCAAGGGCCCCCTGATGCTTTCCGACTTCATGGAAATGGCCTTTGCCCCCGGCAATGACCAATTGAAAGTGGAGCAATGGTCCCCGCAGCCGTCACCCTCCGTGGACCCTGCCGTCAGCATCTTTGAAAACATCGCCAACGGAGACATCCTGCTCAACCATCCCTATGAAAGCTTTGAACCCGTCCTGCGCCTGGTGGAGGAAGCCGCGGAAGACCCGGACGTCATCGCCATCAAGCAGGTCCTGTACCGGACCGCCAAAAACTCCCGCATCGTAGCCGCCTTGAAAAAGGCGGCGGAAAGCGGCAAGCAAGTGACGGCGCTGGTGGAACTGAAAGCCCGGTTTGACGAAGCCCGCAACCTGGAAAAGGCGGAGGAACTGCAGCGTTCCGGCGTGCAGGTGGTCTACGGCGTCAAGGGCCTGAAAACCCATGCCAAGATATGCCTGGTGGTGCGCCGGGAGCAGGGCATGCTGCGGCGTTACTGCCACTTCGGCACGGGGAACTACAATGAAACAACCGCCAAGATTTACACGGACATTTCCTACCTCACCTGCGACGACCAGCTGGGGGCAGACGCCTCCCAGTTCTTCAACTCCGTAACGGGACGCACCAAGCTCATGCGCTTCCGCAAGCTGTACCCCTCCCCGGTGTTGATGAAGGCGCGCCTCATTGAACTCATTGAAGGGGAGGCGGAGCGCGCGCGGCAGGGGAACCGGCTCGCATCTCCGCCAAGATGAACAGCCTTCAGGATGTGGAAATCATTGACGCCCTGTACAGGGCCGCGGACGCCGGGGTGGACATTGAACTGAACGTGCGCGGCATCTGCTGCCTGAAAACGGGCCCCCGGCCCAACGGCAAGGTGATCCGCGTGGTCAGCATTGTGGACCGCTATCTGGAGCACGCGCGCATCTTCTTCTTCCACCACGGCGGCAATCACCAGCTCTTCATCGCCAGCGCGGACTGGATGACCCGCAATCTGGACAAGAGGGTGGAGCTCATGGTGCCCGTCACCAACGGGAAGCTGGCGCGCCGCCTCAAATCTATCCTGGACGCCTGTTTCAGGGACAACGTGCAGGCCTGCAATATTTTGCCTGACGGCACTTCCGAGCACGTCGTTCGGAAAAAGGGCCAGAAAGCCTTCCGTTTGCAGCAGTACCTGACCAAGGAGGCCCGCCGCCTGGCCAAGGACAAGGAACGGGAACGCCAGCAGATGCTGGAGCCCCACACGCCGCATTAACCCGGTCCGGAGCATTGGGCCGCATGCGTGGCATCCTCCGGCATACCTTCAACACGTAGCGGTCCGGAACATGTCTTTTCATGAGACATGTTTGCCCGCGTATGCTGTTTTTCCTGATCGCGCTGGCTGGGGGTACGGCTCTGTATGGGCGGAAGGTTCGGCATGGCAGGCGTCCGGGCCTGCGGGCCCCGGAGCCTCCGTAAGGGCTCCTTCCCATCCGGCGGAGGATGGCTTGTACTCCCGTCTGAAGAAGATGCCCTATCTCTATGACAACAAGGACGCGGAGTTCCTGAACCAGTTCAAGCTGCTGCTGACGGGGCAGTACCAGGGGGCTCAGGTCTCCCCTTCCGGAGCCAACCGGTTCCGCAAGGGCTCTCATGGCAGGGAAAACGAATGGCGGAGGCTCCAGATAGGGTTTGAAGCCGTTTTCTTCAAAAACCGCCTGACGCTGCACAGTTTGACCAACATGGGGGAGCTGGACGGCATGTACAAGGTGGAGGATGGCCGCTGGAGAAGAACGAAGACGGACTGGAGCATCTTTGAACTCTACCTGAAATACAAGGTCAATCCCTCCTTCTTTGCGCGCGTCGGGAAAATCACCTCCAAGATGACGGCGGAATTCCCGGGAGACGGCCAGTGAACTCAAGACCCTAGAACGGTCCGACCTGGTCAACCAGCTCGGGACCATCTCCAGTTGGGGCGTTGTGCTGGAAAACCCGCGGCAGGACGTGCCCGTGGGGTGGGAGGCTTCCGTCTTCCTGAACGACACCAGCGACAGCCTGGCGCATGAAATCAGGTTTAATACGGCGGACAATGCCTTTGCCAAGGCCTCCGTCCATCTGGACGCCCGCGGCTTTCTGCCGGGGAGAAAAGCCGCGTCTGGCTGACGTATGCCCACAACTTCACCCATTACGCGGGGCGCTCCTGCCGGAGGATTCCTATTACTCCGGGCTTGGCGCCCGGGATGTGGCGGCGGTGGACTGGGTCATGTCCCGGGGGAAATTTTCCATGGTGACGGAACTCATGTCCGGCTTCCGCGTGGTGGGGACCTCTCTGGGAGAGAATGTTTACGGCCTGGCGGTATTGCCTTCCTACAGGTTTTCCCCGCATCTGGAAGGCGTGTTCCGCTACCAGCTCTCCCATGGGCGGGACGCCGTGAAAATGTACGCCCGCTATGTTCCCGCGGTGACCACCTATCCCAAATGGGTCAGCACGATGAACTCCTTTTACTTCGGCCTGAATTATTATTTTTTCCCGGAAGACCCGGACATGCTGAAATTGATGGCAGGGGGGAATATACGACGACCAGCGGAGCGCCGGAAGGCGCCAGGTGCTTCAGCGGATGGACCTGGTTTGCCGCCGTCAGGTTCCACTTTTGAACGGGGAAGGGCAGATTCCTTTCCTCCCGGGGGATTGGCCCTTTTGCGGGCAATCATGCGGGAGCCGTTTACAACAAATAGTTTGCCCTGGACTGTGCCTTGTGGTAGGAAGGGAGGGAGATGGGAAAGCCCGCCTTTTTCCATCTCTCCCCACCCCCCCTAGAATGATGAAATTTACATATTCTCTCTGCCTGTGCATTCTTGCCTGCTGCGTTTCTCTGGCCCAGACGGCTTCCTTGCGTTCCGTTGTTCTCCCTCCTCCTTCCATGAAAGTGGAATGCCGCGCGGATGAGAGCCCCGTTTCCATTTCCCGGGCGGAAATCAAGTCTCGCGTGATGGATTTCCTGGCGGAAACGGAAGTGACGCTGGTTTTTCACAACCCCAACACGCGTGTGATGGAAGGGGAATTGGTGTACCCTCTCCCCGGCTGGAGCCATCGTACAGGGGTATGCGCTGGACATCAACGGCCGCATGGTGGATGGCGTGCCGGTACCCAGGCAAAAGGCGCGCGTGGCGTTTGAAGAAGAGGTGCGCAAACAGGTTGATCCCGGACTGGTGGAATGGTCCGGCGGCAACATGTTCAAGACGCGCGTATATCCCATTCCTGCGGGAGGAACCCGCACTGTGCGGCTGCGCTATTCCACGGTTCTTCCCGTGGATGCCGCAGGAGCGCCGTCCCTGCAGCTTCCGATGAATTTCAAGGAGAAACTGGATTCCCTCAAGCTGAGGGTGGAAGTGTTCGCCGGCCGGAAGCCCGTTGTCGTTTCCTCCCCGCTAGACAACGTGGAATTCAAGGATTGGTGCAGCGCCTTCCTGGCGGAAAAAGGAATGGAAGGGTCTGTCCCTGACGGAAGACCTGTTCATCTCCCCTGCCGCGTGCGCAGGGAAATGATGCGGGGAGAGCGAAGGTATTTGTGGAGTCCTTTGACGGCAGGGACTATGCCGCCGTGATTATTCCCCGGCCTGAGCGGACGGACGGAAAGAGCGGCGTGGAAGCCGCGCCCACGATAGAGCTGCTTTGGGACGCTTCCGGTTCCATGAAAGGAGCGGATGTCCGGAAATTCCTGGATTTTCTGAAACGATATCTTGCTTGCGGCAGAACGCAGGGGCGGCAAACCCGCATCAACCTGACTGTTTTCCGGGACCGGATCATGCCTTCAAAAACGTTCGAGGTCGCTCCGGACAATCTGGACGAGCTGGCCCGCGAACTGCTGGCTCTGGACTATGACGGGGCCACGTGTGACTGGAGCGCTGTTCGGGAAAAGCTGAGCGCTTGTTCCGGGGCGTCGGACTGCCTGGTTGTCAGTGATGGATTTATCAATTTCAGCCCCGTGCCGGAAAAGCGGGGGACTAGCTCCGCTAAAACCTTCGCCCTGATGGTGACACCGCGCAAGGATGCGAATACGTTCATCCGGATGGGCATTCCTGTGATCGACCTGGCCAGTCAAACGGCGGAGCAGGCGATGGAGCGCCTCGTCAGGGGGGAAATTTCCATCCGTTACATTATTGACAGGGGGAATATGCCCTGGAGGACGTTTTCAAGGTATGAAATTCCTGGAATGCCATCGGATTCCGTCCTTTTGCTGGCGGAACTGGAGCCGGGTTCCTACCGCGGGACGGTGGAGGTTGCCGGAGTGGAAATTCCCGTGGCGGCTGATGCCTCCGCGGGGACGCCCGGAACCATGCTGAGGGCCTTGTATGCCCAGGCAAGGCTCCAGGAACTTCTCTGCCGTCCACCCTCTGCCGTTAGGGATGAAGCTGTGGGGAACCTGGGAATGGAATATGGAATCGTGACGCCCGGTACCTCTCTGCTGGTGCTGGACTCCCCTGGAGAATACCTGAAATATGGTGTGCGTCCTCCCGCTTCCGCTTCAGAATTGCGGGCGGAATATGACAAGAGGATGCTGAAACGCGGACGGAAGGAGGACATGGCTGAAGAGACCGCAAGATTAAACCGCTTGAAAGCGTGCCTTGCTTCCTGGAAAGAAATGCAGAAATGGTACGCAAAGGAATTTTTCAATCCGGAAGAGATGGAAAGCGTCTTGAAAGATGACCGGTTGAAACAGGCCTTGATTCATACGTGCCGGGGCAATGACCGGGAGGCGCTGGAAATCTACCGGAAAGTATTGAAGGATGAGCGTAATAACCGGACGGCCTTGAAGGGCGTCACGGTCATGGAAAGGCGCCTCCGGGAAAAAGAAGCACAGGCTGAAAAAGCCTCTGGGGAAAACGCTGCCCGTGACAGGGAGCTGGCTGAGGCAAGAGCAAACTTGAACAGGGAACTGGACAGGGAGCCTGCGGACATAGCGGGAAGCCTCCGCCTGGCCTACGTTTTATGACCTTGGGGATTACGATAAGGCCCTTTTCCTGTTTAACAGGATATTGGAAAAGGCTCCGGAAAATGTTTCGGCAAGAAGGGGTGCGGAGACTGTGGCCCGCAGAAAAACTGCCTATTACTCCGCCGCTTATGATGAAAGAAGAAGCGCCATGCTGGCGGAAGTGGATTCTCTCTGGGAGCGTCCGGCCGGATCCTCTCCGGAGGATGAAAATTCGGGGGAATCCGCTCCGGCGCCTGTTATAGTTCAAGGTAACAATATATCCGGAGATTCCGGTGCTGTCATCAGGGCGTCCGGAAGTTTTAATGCAGAAGCCGGTAGTTCTCCGGACTCCGCCTCCCCGGATCTGCTGGGGAACGAGAATTCCGCTCCGGAAAATCAAGAGGTGGTAGGGTCCCTGTTCCTGGGAGGGGGAGAAACATTAAATGGACTAAAGGCGCGGGAACGGGATGCCGGTTCTTCCCCCGTCATGAACGTGAAGGCGTGGGACTCCAAGGCTCCGTATCTGGCGGCTCTGGATGCGGCTGACCGGCCTTTTGCGGTCTATATGAAACTCAAGGAAAAAGTATGGGGACAGCCCCGGTTTTTACATGGACTGCTCTGACTGGTTTGCCGGGAAGGGGGACAAGGCGCTGGCTGTCCAGATTCTGTCCAACCTTGCGGAGCTGGAACTGGAAAACCGTTCCCTGCTGCGCATGCTGGGCTACAAGCTGCGTTACATGGGAGAACTCCAGCAGGCCAGGTTCATTTTTGAAACCGTAAAAACGCTGTTTCCGGAAGAACCCCAGTCCTACCGGGATCTGGCGCTGGTGCTGGATGAACTGGGGGAAGCCCAAAAGGCGTTCGACATGTACCGGGAGGTGCTGGAACGCCCGATGCCGCGCCGCTTCACCGGCGTGGAGCAGATTGTGCTGGTGGAACTGAACCGGCTCGTTTCCCGGAGCAGGGCGGCGGGAGTGAAGCTGGATACCGGGGGGCTGGACCCTGCCTTTCTCCAGCCGGTGGAGGCTGATTTGCGTGTGGTCATCAACTGGGACACGGATGCGTCTGACATGGACCTTTGGGTCACGGACATCACCGGAGAAAAATGCTATTACTCTCATCGGCTGACCACTCATGGCGGCCATTTGTCCCGTGACGTGACGCAGGGCTACGGGCCGGAAGAATACCTGGTGCGCAAGGCTCTTCCCGGTCCCTATCTGGTCCAGACGCATTATTACGGCACCCGGTCGCAGAAAATGCTGGCTCCCGTTACCCTGTACGCGGAAGTGTACACGGATTACGGCCGTCCGCAGGAAAAGCGGAAAACGCTGGTATTCCGCCTGAATGGCCGGGACCAGGTGGTGAATGTAGGGAAAATGGCCTACGTACAGGCGTGCCCGGCAGAAGGAGCGCGGGATTACCAGGTGAAGGCCGGGGAAACCCGGGCGTCCATCGCTGAAAGCCGGTTGAAGGACGGAAAGCGCGCCGGGGAAATTATCCGCCTGAATCCGGCTCTGAAAGACCGGGAACCGAAAACGGGGGAAATCATCAAACTGCCGGAGTGATTGGAGACTGCGGCTCTTCTCGAACGCCTGTTGCCGCCGGCGGGGCTATACGCCTTCAAAGACGCGCAGCAGGCGTTTCAGCAGGTTGATTCTGGCCTTGCGTTTCCGGAAGCCGTTCCCGAAGGAGAACGGCAGATGCCATTGATTGTGGCGCAATTGCCGTCGCGTCCATTGCGTGAATTCCTCCAGCAATTGGGACAGATGGGGCCGAAGGGAGGCCGTTTCCATGGCCGGCTTCCACCAGACGGCCGCAGACACGATGTATTCCTCTGATTTTTCCGGGAACAGCCAGGGCTTTTTGGAGCCGATCATGTGGAAAAAGCTTCCAGGAGCATGTGGCGTGGATGTTGGAAACCCCGGCGAATTCCGTGCCTGCGCAGGCCTCTTCCAGTCCGTTTTTCTCCAGTTCAAATTGGAAATGGTAGTTCCATTCAACAGGCAGCGGAAAAAATTGCCGGTGGAAGACGATATTCAGCGCGTCCTGGTCCGGATGTTCCAGGAGCTCATTGTGTTCTTCAATGACGTGGAGCAGGCGGACTTCCGCATCCTCCTCCCTCATTCGGTCCAGGTCCAGGACCAGCACGCCGGAGTTGAAATAGTGGGAGGGATCGTGCAGGCCCAAAGGTTGAAGTTTCCGGAGCTGGCGCCGCGGATACCCCGCTACCAGGCTGCTCAGCACCGCCGTATCCCGTACGGCGCCCACGGCCGCCCCGCAGAGGTCCGTATCGTAAAGCTCCGCTACGTCCGCATACAGGACCGTATCCGCATCCAGATAGACAATCCGGGAATGCCGGGGGAACAGGCTGGGTGCCAGCAGGCGCGCGTAGGCCAGGGCGGAAAAGCGTTTCACGTCCCTCCGGCGCAGCATCTGTTCCAGCTTGCCGGGAATGGTCATGAACTGAAGGGTTGCGTTCGGATAACCGGAAACGGCCTTGTCCAGTTCCTGCATGTTTCTTCTTCCAGCCCGTCATGGACCACCCACAGCCTGTAGTTCCGTTCCGGGTTGGAATGGCGTGCCAGGGAATGCAGGGTGACGGCCAGGCACACGGTCCAGGCGGAGGTGACGGCAAACATGACGTCTATGGCAGGAGGCGCAGCGGCAGCATGGAAGGCTGCGGGCGGTGCGGCGGAAAGGGAGGAGGGCATGATGTTAAAGGATGGGATGGAATCAGGGCCATGAGCCGTCAAACACGGCCAGTTGGCGTTGAAGGGTTTTGATTTTCTCCCGGCGTTTCCGGAAATTCCGGCCCGGAGAGACGGGGAGGCTCCATTGGTGGTGGCGCAGCCGGGAACGGAAGGCGCGCGTGAATTGCCGGTACAGGGCGCGCAGCTCCCTGCGGAAAGCCGGAGTTTGCCGGGCAAGGGGCCACCAGAGGGCGAGATACAGGCGGTGGTAGATTTTTTCCATATCCGGCGGCAGCCACGGCTTGTAATCACCCACCAGGTGGAAAAGCTTCCAGGAACGGCTTTCAAACAGGGCCGGGGCTTCTTCAAACTCGGTGCCGGAGATGAGGTCCGCCATTCCCGCATGGTGCAGCTCAAACTGGAAGTGGTAATTCCAGCGGAGGGGCAGCGGAGCAATGCGGCCGTGAAAGACAATGTTGATAATGTCCTGGTCCACGTACGGAAAGGAATCCGGATGGGCCTCAAGCAGCCTCAGCAGCCTGTCTTCCGTTTCCTGCTCCCTCATCTGGACCAGGTCCATGACCATGACCCCGGTATTGCAGTACAGGCGCGGATTCGTTACCCCCATGCAGCTGATGTATTCCAGATGGTCGGGAAGGCGCCCCGTACTGATGCTTTGCAGGACGGCGCAATCCCGGACGGCGCCTATCGGCGCGCCGTGCAGGTCCGCATCGTAAAGTTCGGCCACGTCTCCATTCAGCAGCACGTCCACGTCCAGGTAAACCACCCTGTTGTGCCGGGGGAACAGGGCGGCGGCCAGCAGGCGTCCATACGTGAGAGGGGAGAACCGTCCGCAATCCCTGTGCTGCAGAATGCGAAGCAGCCTCTCCGGAAGCCTGCAAAACCCCAGCGAGACGCGGGGATAGCCGGAAACGGCTTTTCCCAGTTCCTTCATCTGCTCTTCCTCCAATCCATGATGAACGATATGGAGTTCATAATTCCGCCGCGGATCGGAATGCACGCAAAGGGAGCGTATCGCCACGGCCAGCGGGATGAGCCAGGAGGAAGTGACGGCGAACATGACGGAAACGGGAGGTTCCGCCATGCCGGATAAGGGAGAGATAGTCGGCATAAAAGGAATTCAACAGGTCATGAAGAAGAATGGGAAAAGCTGAAAGCGTTTCCGGTGCCTGCCGGGAATTCCGGTATAAAGATAGTTGGGAGAAAGGTCTTGTTTTTCATGGCGGAGATGAATTCGGAAGAGCTGTTGAAACAGGGGAAACGGGCATCCCTGTTCCGGCGTTCCGTTATTCTCTGCATGGGACATTCCCGGCGGTGAAAACGCTCATATTTTGTTTGGGCATCATACGAATTTCAAATCCGTCATGGATTAATATGGAATGATTTCCGTACCGTTTGGAGTGCCGTAAACGCTTGCGGCTTCCGGAAGCCAAACCGGGAGGCAGCGAACTCTCTTTCCTGAAAGCCAGTGCGTCCTGACGGAATGCATGCATTTCAACGGCTGAGAGGCTTGCCGCGATCCAGGTTTCCGTTGCGTAATTCCGAAAGGCTTTTTCCGGGGGAAAACGGTTTCCCATCGAGGAAGGACCATGCAACGTAAGCTCCTTGGTATGAAAATCGGCCCTTGACCCCGGATTTGAAATCCGTTTACATAGGGTTTTCTTGGTATGAGCGCGGCTGTTTCCATCATCGTCCCCTGTTATAATGTAGCTCCTTATCTGGATAAATGCATGGAAAGCCTAACTCTCCAGACGCTGGGGGACCTTGAGATCATTTGCGTGAATGACGGTTCCGGGGACGATACCCCAGCCATCCTGCGCGCATGGGCTGAAAGGGATGGCCGCATCCGGGTGGTGGACCGGGAAAACGGCGGCCTTTCTGCGGCGCGCAATACCGGCATGGCCCTGGCTGGCGGGGAATATATCGGCTTTGTGGACCCGGATGATTACGTGGAACACTCCATGTATGGCCGCCTGCTAGAAAAAAAAGCCCGCAGGAGTGATGCGGATGTGACGGCCTGCGGCTATACCGGTTTTTCCGACCGTGACGGTTCCATACTGGAAAAATGGAGCCTGTCACCGGAAGAAGGAGTGGAAGAGAATGTACAGGCATGCGTTTTTCAGGAAAATGCCGTATGGAGAAGGATGGCCGCCGTGGCATGGAACAAGCTTTTCAAGAGGGAATTCCTGGAAAGGAACGGCCTCCGCTTTGAGCCCCGCTTCAGGCAGGGAGAGGACGATGCCTTCTGGCTGATGGTGCTGGCCCACGCCTCCCGTCTGGCGGTCATTCCGGACCGGCTCTATTGGTACCGCCGCCAGAGAGAAGGGGCTATTTCCCTGCCATGGGAGGAAGAAGGTTGTCCGCTGCCTCTTGTGGCGGACCGCCTTCTATATGCCACGGCGTACTGGAAAAAATGCGGCTGGCTGGAATCCGGCCTGGAACGCGGCTGGGTTCTGCACGCCCTGTGGTACTACCTGCTGGTGCATCTGGTGCCGGCGCACAAGCCGCTTCCGCGCCTGAATGCGGAGGAATGGGCCCGGCTGCACGGAAAAATTCCGGGAATGGTTCTCCCTGGTGGGAGGGGCGGACCGGTTGCGGGGCCTGGACAAATGGGAAAAGTCCTTCTGCCGCCTGCTGGAACAGCCTGCGGAACGTCCCGGCTGGCTGCGCCGCCGCTGGTGGAAGCGTCTTTCCCTCCGCAGGGGGCGCCGAGGGCGCTATTCCGCTCTTCGCTTGCTCCTGGCTTCCGCCGGAGAAAAAAACCATTCCTGACGCCCCATGTCCGTTTCCATCGTCGTTCCCTGTTATAACGTAGCTCCGTATGTGGAGGAGTGCCTGGAAAGCCTGGTGAACCAGAGCTTGCAGGACCTTGAAATCATCTGTGTGAACGACGGTTCCACGGACGCTACCCCGGCGCTTCTGGATGCGTGGGCGCGGAGGGATGGCCGCATCCGCGTCATTCACCGTGAAAATGGAGGGCAGGCCTCCGCGCGCAACGTCGGGATGGATACGGCTGCGGGTGAATATGTGGGCTTTGTGGACCCGGACGACTATGTGGAGCATGCCATGTTTGCCCGTCTGGTGGAGGAATCCCGCAGGCATGGCGCGGACGTCACGGCTTGCGGTTACACCAGTTTTTCCGACGGTGACGGTTCCGTGCTGGAGGAATTGAGCTGGTCCCCCGCTGCGGGCGTGGAAAAGGAAGTGCAGTCAAGTATGGCCCGCGCGGGTTCCGTTTGGGAGCGGATGGACGTGGTGACGTGCAACAAACTGTACCGGAGGGATTTTCTGAACCGGCACGGCCTGCGTTTTGAAACCTCGTTCCGGTCCATGGAGGACGACGTGTTATGGCTGATGGCGCTGGCTCATGCCTCCTGCCTGGCCGTCATTCCGGACCGTCTGTACTGGTACCGCCGCCGGAGGCGCGGTTCCGTCTCCCAGATGCTGGAAGAACAGGACCGCCCCCTTCTGCTGGTAGCGGAACGCCTGCTGCATGCCACGGCGTACTGGAAAAAATGCGGCTGGCTGGAATCCGGCCTGGAACGCGGCTGGGCCTCCCGTGCCCTCAGGCATTACCTGCTGGCCCGGTTGCTGTGCCCGGAGCATCCTCTGCCGCAACTGGACGCTGAGGAATGGATGCTGCTGCGCGGCAGGTGCCGGGAATGGTTTGCGCTGGCGGGCAACATGGAACCCTTCCGGGCGATGGGAAAATGGGACTTTGCCTTGTGCCGGCTGCTGGCCTCTCCACCGGAACGGCCGGGACGCCTGTCCCGTGCGTGGTGGAAACTTCTATCACGCTGCCGCGGGCGCCGGGGGCGTTACTATGGGCTCAAAAGGAAATTTTCCTCTTGCGGCGGCGGAAAATAGCCTTCCGGCACCCTGGTTCTTAATTTTCTGCGTACCGTTGAGGCTTGCGGGAACGCCCGTGTTGAAGTAAGGTAGCCGTTGCGGGAAAAAGGCGCGGGCATCATGAATCATGGTTTCCGCTGGTTTTTCCCATGAAAAACTGAATGATACTCCCGATTTCTCTATGGATGGTACTGTTTCCATTATTTTGCCCTGCTACAACGTTGCTCCTTATCTGGATGAATGCCTGGAAAGCCTGGTCCGGCAGACCTGGGAAGACCTGGAAATCATCTGTGTCAACGACGGCTCCACGGACGATACGCCGGCCGTGCTGCGCGGATGGGCTCAAAAGGATGCCCGTATCCGGGTGATTGACCGGGAAAACGGTGGCCTTTCCGCGGCTCGCAACACCGGGATAGATGCGGCGACGGGCGAATACATCGGCTTTGTGGACCCGGATGACTACGTGGATATTTCCATGTATGCCCGTCTGGTGGCGGAAGCCCGCAGGCATGAGGCGCAGGTGACGGCCTGCGGTTACGTCAGTTTTTCCGATGGTGACGGAAAGGTGCTGGAAGAATGGTCCCATGCCCCGTTCTGCGGAGTGGAGGAGGATGCGCGCGCGAGCCTGTTCCATGAGGATGCCGTCTGGAAAAGAATGGACGTGGTTGCCTGGAACAAACTGTACAAGAGGGAATTCCTGGAAAGCCTCGGATTCCGGTTTGAACCTTCGTTCAGGGGTGGGGAAGATGACGTATTCTGGCTGATGACGCTCCCGCACGCCTCCCGTCTGGCGGTCATTCCGGATCAATTATACTTTTACCGCAGGAAAAGGGCCGGATCCCTTTCCGACGTCTGGGACCGGGACGGATGGTTTTACTCCATGAACATGGACCGTCTGGAATATGTGACGGCCTACTGGGAAAAAATCGGTTGGCTGGAATCTGCCGTCAGGCAGGGCTGGGTGGCCCATATCATGAAGCGTTATCTGCTGGCTCACGTCACCTCCGCAGAGGAAATCTTCCGGCGGCTGGATGAAGAGGAACGCAGGGGACTGGCGGCGCGTTACCGCAAATGGTTGAAAGGCGTGGAAATCGGGCCCGGCTTTGCAGGACTGAACAAGTGGGACCGCGCGTTCTGCCGCCTGCTGGGTGCGGAACCGGTAAAGCTCGGTCCCTGTGCGCGTCTTCACAGTACCCTGATGTCGGCATGCAGCGGAAGAAAAGGGCGGTACCACCGTCTTAAGCTCCTGTTATCCGGATTATCATGAAAACTGCCGTTTCCGTCATTGTCCCCTGTTACAACGTAGCGCCCTACGTGGACGAATGCATGTCCGGCCTGGCGGATCAGACGCTGGGTCCCATGGAAATCATCTGCGTGGATGACGGCTCCACGGACGGGACGCTGGAGCTTCTGTACAGGTGGCGGGAAAAAGACAATCGCCTCCGGGTTATCAGCCAGTCCAACGCCGGAGTGTCCGCGGCCCGGAATGCCGGGCTGGATGCCGCGGAGGGAAAATACGTGGGCTTTGTGGACCCGGATGACCGGGTGGACCGGAGGATGTTCTCGCGCCTGCTTGGCGCCGCTGAAAAGAATGATGCGGACGTTGTGGTGTGCGGTTGCCGGGAATTCGTGGAAAAAGACGGTGTGGCCGTCCATGAGGGCGGCTGGTCCCCGGATGATGAATTTTATCCGGAGGAACGGGTGGAGCAATTCCGCCGCGGTTCCGCCTGGTGCCGGTGCGTGGGTCCCGTGTACAACAAACTGGTCCGCAGAAGCTTGGTGGAAGAACATTCCCTCCGTTTTGTGGTGGGCTTGAAGGAAGGGGAGGACCTGGCCTTCCTGCTGATGCTGCTGCCCTTCGCACCCCGGCTCCGGACCCTGTCGGACCGTTTTTACCATTACCGCAGGGAACGTCCCGGCTCCGCCACGTATGGACGGGACTTGCTGCTGGGCGACTTCCGCATGGACCTGCTGGGCATGGACCGGGTGGCCCGTTTCTGGCAGCGGCACGGCCTGCTGGATTCCCCCGCCGTCTTCGGGCTGGTGGACTACTACATGGAATTCATCCGCAGGCACTTCATCATGAAAGAAGGGGCCTTCTTCAAGGCGTCGCCGGAAGACCGGGAAACCCTCCTGTCCGGGTGGAAAAAATGGCTGGAACTGGTGGGCGGGGAGAAAGCCCTCTCCCGGCTGGACCGGTGGGACCAGGCGTTCTGCCGCCTTCTGCTGGACTACCCCCTCCAGGGCAATTTCTTTTCTTCCCTGCGTGCCCGCCTGATGTCATCCCGCAAAGGACGCCGGGGGGCTTATTATACCCTGAAAAGGCACTTGGCGAGGTGAGAGGGAAAACCCTTCTTCCCTCGGTTTTTTGGTGTGGTATGAGACCGTGAAGGAGCCGGAATGCTTTCCGGAATCCTACAGGCCCGTGTAGCACATCTGCTCCTTGAGCTGGGCTACCTGGAGGTCTTCTCCCAGGTATTCCCCGATGCAGTAGCCGAAGAGCATGGCGGCTCCGGGACCGTTGGCGGTGAGCATATTTCCGTCCAGCACCACGTTTTCATCCTTCACGATGTGGGCTCCCGCCTCATTGAGTTCCCGGTAGACGTCCTGGGCCGGGTAGGCCGTGACGTTCCTGTCCTTCACCAGGCCGGCTTTCGCCAGAACGATGGGGGCGGCGCAGATGGCGGCCACCAGCTTGCCCGCGGCATGCATCTTCTTGACCAGGTGGATGACTTCCGGCGTGTCGCGGAGCACCCAGGCGCCTGCGCCGCCGGGCAGGATCAGGGCGTCCAGCTTGTCGGCATGGAGCTTGTCCAGCATGGTGTCCGTGCTGACGGTCACGTCATGGGTGCTGACCACCTTGTCGGACTGCACGCCGGCGAGGAGCACGTCAAAGTTCAGGCGGCGCAGGATGTCCAGCGGAGCCATGAGTTCGATTTCTTCAAATCCGGGGCGGCGAGGATGGCGGCTTTTTTCATGGTGAATGAGACAGGAGGAGGGAAGGGAACGTTCAAGGAAAAGGGCGGAGCATGCCGGTAGCCCTACAGGAGAAGCAGGACCGGATTTTCCAGTAGCGTCTTGAATTCGGCGGCGATTCTGGACGCCTTGCATTCCGGCAGGATGTTGGCGTTCACGTACAGGGTGACGGGCAGGATGAGCTTGGACACGGGGCGTCCCGCTTCTATGCCCGTTTTCGGCGTGGTGCCGCCGATGCTGATGATGCTGTGGGGCATTTCCGGGAGCACGGTGCGCTGGGCTTCCACGTTCACGCCGCTGTCGCACAGCAGGATGTTGGGCGTGATGCTGCCCGCGGGGGGGGCGGCCCTGCCGCGGGGGCGGCCAGCCGTTCCATGGCGATGTTGTAAATCGTCTTGCCGGAGGCGTTTTCAATGAAGACGTATTTTTCCCCCTTGTCCAGCACCATGAGCAGTTCTGCGGCGGAGTCTCCCGCCAGCCATTCCGGCTCGCTGATGCACGCTTTCACCGCGGCGCGCACCACGTAGTCAAAGAGGCTGTAGCGGCCGCCGATGAGTTTTTCGCACTGGACGGCGATGGGCGTGCTGATGGCGGCCAGGTAGGCCATGTTCGCCTCCAGGGAGTACAGGTAGAAATTATCCACGCGCGTGGCGTGGCGCGTGTCCCGGGGCGCCAGCGGGGTCTGCACCCGGCGGGCGGGGCCGTCTGCGGGGCGTATGGAGGCGCGCACGTCCGCGGCCATGATCTTGCCGCGTGGTCCGGTGCCGCGCAGGGTTCCGGCGTTCAGCCCGGCTTCCGCGGCCAGCCTGGCGGCCAGCGGGCTGCATTTGACGGGCGGGCACGGAGGGCAGTCGCAGGAGGCGGCGCCGAATTCCGACTGAAGCAGCGCAATGGGAGCGCCCACCGCGGCGGAACCGCCTTCCGGCACCAGGATTTCCATCAGGGTTCCGTCCTCGCATGCCTGGAGTTCCACGTGGCCTTGTCCGTCTCGATGTCGGCCAGATGGTCGCCGACTTCTACGAAGTCTCCTATCTTTTTGACCCATCTCAGGACGATTCCTTCGTGCATGGAGTCGGACAGGCGGGGCATTTCAATGGTAATAGCCATGGAGGTGAATGTTGAACGTTGGAATACGGTAAGAGGGGGATGGCGCGCCGGAAGGGTTTCCGTCCCGTCCGGCGCGCGGGCGCGCGGTTACGCGCTGTATTTTTCCACGCCGTCGATGAACACCTTGCAGGTGTTGAAGTCATCGTCCAGCAGAACCATGTCCGCCGTGAAGCCGGGGGCGATTTTGCCCAGGCCTTCCAGGCCCAGGGACTGCGCCTGGTTCCAGGAGGTGGCCTTCACCAGGTCGCTGAGGGGTTTGCCGGTCAGGCGGTGCACGTTTTTCAGGCCGTGGGCGTATTTGAGGGTGCTGCCGGCCAGCGCGCCGGATTCCTGCAGGCGCGCCACGCCGTCTTTCACGATGATGGGCAGGCCGCCCAGGTCTCCGGGGCCGTCCGGCATCCAGGAGCAGGCCAGGGAATCCGTAATCATCATCATCTGGTCCGTTTCCTTGTTCTTGAACACGGTCTTGAGCATGTCCGCGCAGAGGTGGATGGTGTCGCAGATGATTTCAATCTTGATTTCCCTGTCCAGCAGGCCGGAGCCCACCAGGCCGATTTCACGGTGGTGCAGGGGGGACATCTGGTTGCAATAGTGGGTCAGGTGCACCAGGCCCGCGGATTTCGCCTTGTTGAAGTCCGCATGGGTGGCCGCGCTGTGCCCGGCAGAGCAGCGGATGCCGCTGGCCGTGGCTTTTTCAATGAATTCCACGGCTCCGGGCATTTCCGGCGCCAGGGAGACCAGCAGAACCTTGGCGATGGAGTTCAGGTTGGCTACTTCATCATAGTCCGGCTGGCGGACAAAGGCGGGATTCTGCGCGCCGCAGCACTTGGGATTGATGAACGGCCCTTCCAGATGGATGCCGGGCGTCTTGGCGAATTCCTGGTTCTTCATGTATTCCGCCACGGAGGCGCACACGTCTTCCAGCACCTTGGGAGACAGGGTGAGGGTGGTCGGCAGCCAGGAGGTGACGCCTTCCTTCATCTTGCATTCCGCAATGGTGCGGAGGCTTTCCAGCTTGGCGTCGCAGGTGTCGCAGCCGCCGGCGCCGTGGCTGTGGATGTCAATGAAACCGGGAAGGGGCATGCGGCCTTCCGCATCCATCACCTTGTCTGCGGCGGGGGGTTTCGCTCCCGGCGGGATAGACGGCGGTGATGGTCTTGCCTTCGATTTCCACGGCAGCCCCGGGCAGGTCAATGCCGGGGGAGATGATGCGTGCGTTTTTAATGAGTGTTTTCATAAAAATGAATGGTTGGTGGATGGATTTTTAGAGTCGCTTGATGATGAATACGGGGTTGTTTCACGCCGTTTTTCTGGAAATGACGAGCCACGACCATTTGCGGCAGCGGGGACAGCGGCCAAAGTTCTTTCCCGCCTGCCGATTTGTAAAGGATGCCGTATTTCCCGAAGGGTTCCTCCAGGCCGCAGCGGTTGCAGCGGATGGTCCATCCGGGCGCTCTTTTTTCCCATTTGGCGACGTTCTCCGGCGTGGCCTCCACTTCCTGCGGAGTGAAGACCTGGTTGATGAACCGCCTGAGAATATTCATGCCGTTGATTGCTCCCGGTTTATTTGGCGGCGTCCAGCGCCTTGTTCCACTGGGCCACGCGGGCGGCTTCCGCCTTCAGCACGGCGGCCGCGGCGTTCTTGTCCAGAATGCGGATGTCCTTGATCTTGTCTCCCCGGACGATGGAGTTGACGACGGCCTGGCCTTTCAGCACCTTCCCGAAGACCGTATGGCGGCCGTCCAGATGAGGCGTGGCAACGTGGGTGATGAAGAATTGGGAGCCGTTGGTGCCGGGGCCCGCGTTCGCCATGGAAAGCACGCCGGGGCCGTCATGCTTGAGGTCCGGGGAAAACTCGTCTTCAAGCTGTAGCCGGGGCCTCCCATGCCCGTGCCGGTGGGGTCGCCGCCCTGAATCATGAAGTCCGGAATCACGCGGTGGAAGGAGATTCCCTTGTAGTAGCCCCTGTTGATGAGGTTCAGGAAATTGGCTACGGTGACGGGCGCCTTGGAGGGGTAAAGGGCCAGTTCAATGTCCCCCTTGGTGGTGGAGATGACGATATTGACGTCCTTGAGGCTGGCGGTGGATGCTGCAGAGGCGGTGAAGCCCGCCAGGGCGCACAGGGAGCACAACAGAAGGGTAAGATACTTTTTCATGGCTTCTTGTTTTCCCCCCTATGTTGCCCGAATAAAAGCGGGTTTGCAAGTAAATCGCGCGCCCTGACGGGAGAATGGCGCAGGGTGCGCGGAAGGAGGGAAAGGTTTTTCTTTAAAAGGAGGATTTTTAAAGATTACTGCCTGATTGCCAGTACATTTTATCTTGCGCCCGGAGCCACGCGGGAAAAACGGAAGATCACCCACGCCATGCCGAGGCTCAGGATTCCCATGACGACGAATTGCCAGGAGGGGGGAATCACCAGCATCATGGCGTATTGGAATCCGACGGCCATCAGTCCCAGCACGCAGTCCACCAGGTTGCCGGCGGCAATCATGTCCCCGCGCTTGTCGTTGTCCGCCCGGTCCTGGAAGAAGGCGTTCAGCGGCACCAGGAACAGTGCGGCGGAGATGCCCGCCGCCATCAGCAGGGCATAAAAGACCGGGGAAGTCATGGAGACCGAAGAGAGGGCCACGCAGCTCAGCGCCATCAGCGCGCCTCCCGCCACGGAGACGTTCATCCGGATGTGGCGGCGGCAGATCAGGGAGGCCAGGATGCCCCCCAGCACGGTTCCTCCGCTCATCCAGGCCATCAGCACGGCTCCCACGGAGCTGAAATCGTCGCTGCCGGCGGAGATTTCCTTGGCCATCTGGATAGTCATCAGCATGATCGTGCCGCCGAAGAACCAGAAGTAACCGATGCCCATCTCGCTGACGCGCAGGTTGCGGTTTTTCCACAGCTTGCCCAGTTGGTGGAAGTGTTCGTAAAACAGGGACCAGGAGAAGGGCCGGAAACCCTCCGGAGCGTACCGGGGCAGGTAGAAGCTGGAAATCGCCACGGGAACGGCCATCAGCAGGAACACTAGGCAGGGGAAGGAGGCGGCATACCAGCCGTCGTTGAGGCCGGAGGGTTTCAGCCAGGCGTCAAACCACTGGAAGAAGCCTTCCCCCAGCCAGTGGTGCCAGACGGTATCCGTGGAAGGCTCCAGCAGGTAGCGGAACCAGACGAAAACGCCGATCTGGCCGATGAGCAGGCTGAGGATGGAAGCCATTTCCACAATGCCGCTGGCGAACCCCATGCGGGAGGTGCCCACGATGTCCTTGACGATGCCCTTCTTGGACGGGCTGAAGATAGTGGCCTGCACGGCAAAGACGCAGAACCACAGGATGGCCCCGTCCAGGTTATGGGTACGCAGGCTCCAGTACATGCCCGCCAGCACGCAGATCTGGAGCAGCGCCATGGACTGGATGATGCGCGCCTTGCAGAAACGGTCCGAGAGCCAGCCGACGAACGGGGGGAAACAGGATAAAGGGCAGCACGATGATGGCCCCAAGCGGGTATTCCAGGTCTCCCTGCGTGCCGTACAGCCAGACGCCCAGGGGAATGAGCAGGAATTGCGCCCCCTTTTCATTAAAGGAATTCTGCGCCTGGATCAGCACGAGCCGCCAGAAGGCTCCCCATGGAACCTTGCGGGCGTTTCCGGGCGTATGGGGGCTGGGGTTCATGAAATTACAGGTTGGGCTCCTCCGCTTTTTCCAGTCCGGAGCCGCGGAACAGGCACAGCACGCCGATGACGGCCACGAGCAGGACGCTGCAGACCAGGGAAGCTTCATAACTGAACCCGCACATTTCCGGGCTGGAGAACAGGTACTGGAGCACCACCAGGCTCAGGAAGGCGGCAGGAACGGCGGCCGTCCAGCAGCAGCGGTTTTTGCTGCGCAGGTAAATGGAGACGGCCCAGAGGGTGGCGGCGGCCAGGAGCTGGTTGGCCCAGCCGAAGTACTGCCAGATGATGGCGTAGTCCATGCTGCTTACGGCAATGGCTGCGGCAAAGAGGGGGATGGCGATCATCAGGCGGCGGCTCAGTTGCTCCTGGTTCAGCTTGAAGCAATCCGCAATCATCAGGCGCGTGACCCGCAGGGCGCCGTCCCCCGTGCTGATGGGGAGGATGACCACGCCGACCATGACCAGGATGGAGCCGACGTGGCCCATCCAGGATTCGGAAATCATCTGGATGGCCAGCGCCGGGGCCTTTCCGTTGGCGGTAGCCGCTCCCAGGGCTTCCGGGGTGCCGTAGAAGGTCAGCGCGGCGGCAGCCCATATGAAGGCGATGATTCCTTCCGTAATCATGGCTCCGCCGAAGACGGGCAGTCCTTCCTGCTCCGTTTTCAGGCAGCGCGCCATCAGCGGGGACTGCGTGGCGTGGAAGCCGCTCACCGCTCCGCAGGCGATGGTGATGAACATCACGGGGAAGAGCGGGAAATCCGCCGGGTGGCGGTTATGGAAGAAGTCCAGGTCCGGGAGCACTTCCATAGAAGGAATGTGCATCCAGTACGGCATGAATTCCGCAAAGGGAGCCAGGAGCATCACGCCCAGAATGCCCACCACCATGATGATCAGGGCGACGGAAAAAAGGGGATACACCTTTCCCATGATGGCCTGGATGGGAAGGATGGTCGCCAGAAAGTAGTAGCCGAAGATGATCCACACCCATGCAGAAACGCTCCAGCCCGTCATGGGGGCCAGGATGGCGGCGGGGCCCACGGCGAAGACGACGCCCACCAGCACGCTGAACACGATGCAGACGGCGCGGCTGATCCACTGGGCCTGGCTGCCCAGGTAGCGGCCCAGGATTTCCGGCAGGTTTTCCCCCTTGTGGCGCAGGGAAATCATGCCGGAAAAGTAATCGTGCACCATTCCGCCAAAGATGCAGCCGATGACGATCCACAGGAGCGCGGCCGGCCCGTACAGCACGCCCATGACGGCGCCGAAGATAGGGCCCAGCCCCGCAATGTTCAGCAACTGAATCAGGAACACGCGCCAGCGCGGCATCACCACGTAATCCACGCCGTCCGTGCAGGCCACGGCGGGAGTCTGCCGGGAGGCGTCCGGCCGGAAAATCTTTTCCAGCACCCGCCCGTAGGTGAAATAACCGGCCGCCAGGATCAATATCCCCAGAATGAAGTAGCAGTAACCGTTCATGTTGGAAAAAGGTCCAGCCATCTCATGGACAGGCTGTCCGTTCGGGGAACTTAACTGTTCTCCTCTCTTCTGGCAAGCCGTTAGTGAAAGAGAAAAAAATACGGAACGGATTGCCAATCCGAAAAAGAAATCCGATGTACCATTTTTATGCATAAAAATCTGGCATTAGGAATTTTACAACGATTTAAAATTCCCAAAAAAGAAACTCTCATCAGAAAACGCCCCTGGGCGTTTATCTTCCTAAACATCTTGTTTTTATCATTTATTGTTGACTTCGGATTGGCAATCCGCTAAGGGATAAAGGTTGTTTTCATCCAACCTCTCCTAGTTATGAAGAAATCATTGATACTCATTGCCTCCCTGACTTTTGGAACAGCAGTTTCCCAGGCTGCGGTGTTGTGTTCCACTACTTTTAACCGGACCGGCACTTCCCTGGATACCGTTACGGTGAACACGACATCCGATGTGGGACTTACTTCCTCCACCTCCATCGGTTCCGAAGATTTCAGCAAGAGCACCTCGGGCAATGACCTCCTGGCCTCAGGTTCCATTCCGGCCTCCGTGTTTTCTCCCAATGCCAATGTGGGAGGCGCCGGAAACAATACATGGAGCGTTTCCTTCACATTCACCAATACCGGTTCCCACGACATGCTGATTTCTTCCATTGACCTGTCCATGGTCGGGTTCACGGGTGCGGGGCCGCCCAGAATGGCGGTGGCGGTATAGCCAATAATGGTTATGTGGGCGGATATGAAGGCAATTTCAACAAGCCTGTCGATATGACTCTCTCCATTGACGGGCAGCCGGACCAGACGCTGACCTATAACGGTTCCACCGCCGCCAATGGTTCCACCGGCGCATGGACCGGCATTCATACGGGAAGCCACACGTACGATGATTTTCTGCTGAAAGCCGGGGAATCCCTGACCATCACCATCACGGCTTCCAATAACAGCGCTTATAACAAGGGCTGCTTTGCCGGGCTTTCGGGAATTCAGATTAACGGTGATTTGGTGGTTCCCGAACCTGCCACGGCCTCCCTGGGTCTTCTGGGGCTGGCTGCGCTGATGATGCGCCGCCGCAGACTTTAAGTCCATGCTCCTGAAACATTTGATCAAGCCGTCCGTTTTTTGAAATTGGCGGCTTTTTTATTTTCAGTTAGCAGAATCTAACACTTTTTAATATTTAATATCAGTAATCAACATGATTCCTCAGGCAGTTTGTTCTTTAGCCTGATGCCTCTTGAATCACTTTTCCGCCAGCTTGCCATGTTCCTGTACCGTTTCTTATCTGTTCTTGTTCCTTCTTTATTATTTCTCGCGCCAGCCAGGTCTGCCGCCGATGAATATGTCTGGAAAGGGGCGGCGTCTCCCTGGTCGAACTTGTCAAACTGGGCTCTGAACGGAAGCGCGCCGTCGGCTGCTCCCGGCGCGTCGGCCTCCGCCTACACGCATTGGATGGTCACGAACGGGACGGATTCGGCTGGCATGACCAATATAGGCGGGTTGGGGTCCGGAGGACGGTATTTGAAAGGAATCCGGGTGGAGGGAGTTAACAATCAGCCGGGAGGAAAGGTCCAGCTCTTCGTGTTGAATACTTCTTCCGGCGTATATCTGCGCGTGGAGACGGGCGGCATTACCGTGGAAAACGCAACCGCGGGCGGTTATAATGCGGATTTCGGGATTGCGCAGCTGCGCGTAGCCGCCGACCAGGAGTGGAATGTGGCGGAAGGCCGCTGTTTTTATGTGGGGCAGGACGATGGAGCTCCCTCCGGAGGATTGTATTCCCTGACTTCTGAAAACGATGCTCCGCGGCGCGTGACGGTGACGGGAGGGGGAGCCGTGCGCATTGGAGAAGGAATGCTGCTGAATAATATTTCCGGCCTCATCGGCTTTGTAATGAGTGCCGGGAAGGGAATGCCCACGCTGGACCTGGCGGACCGGGGCATGAGCAATACGATTACGGTGGAAGACGCCGGGCGGCTGGAGGGCATGTCCCTGTACCAGGGCTCCCTGGTGACGCAGGAGAAGGCCTCCGTGACTTTTTCCGGAACCTCTGCCAAGGCGTCCGGTCAATGGAACATCGGCGCGAACACGGAATTTGCGCTGGAAAAATTCCACGCTGGACCTGGCGGAAACTGGAGTGGACGGGAATGTGACGCTTTCCGGCTCATCCGGCATTACCGGTGACAAGGGGACGCTGAAACAGACGATTCTGGATGACGCCCGGGTGACTTATACGGACCGGCACGTCAAGGCGGGGGAAATCCGGAACGTGGGCAGGAATGTAACGATTACGCTGAACAACTCCTCCATCCATTTTGACGGGGAGATTCCGGCGGTGGACCTGGTGGTGCAGGGGAGCTGCACGCTGGGCGGCAGCGGCACGTTTCCGGGGACGATCACTTATGCGCCCGGAAGCGCTCTTTCCGTGGAGGGGGACATTTCCCTGCCCAGCTCTTCCCTGACGCTGGGGCGCGTCCATGTATCCGTGCTGGACGGCGTGCCGCAAAAGTCAGCCGTACAGCCGGAGAGCCCCTCCCTGCAGGCGCGGGAATACGTTGTCCTGTTTGATTCCTCTTTTGAAGATCTCATTGCCGCGTGGCCGGGCAGGCATACGCTGGGCGTGCAGTTCAAGCCGGAAACGACCGCCTCCATCACTGTGAAGGAACTGCCGAAAGGGGCGGTTTCATGGAATTATGATGAGGCGGCCAAATTGCTGACGCTTCAGACGGATGTGGCGGAAAAGCCGGCCATGCCGGGGCATGTTTCCGGGGCCAGGCCCAATATCATCTTCGTGCTGGTGGATGACATGGGCTGGGGCGACCTGGAAGAAAACTGGAACCATCAGGACAAGAACGGAAGAACGGTAACGAGGCGCAACAGCTTCAAGACGCCGCAGCTGAATTCCATGGCGACGGAAGGGATGCAATTGCGGCGCCATTACAGCGCGGCGCCCGTTTGCGCCCCGGCCCGCGCTTCCCTGCTGCTGGGGGTGCACCAGGGCCATTCCCGCGTTATCCGCAACAACAGCTTTGATTATCCCATAGAAAACTCCCACACGCTGGCCACGGTGCTGAAAGGCGCCGGGTACCATACGGCGGCTGTCGGCAAATGGGGCATCGGCGGCTACGGGCAGGGGCCGTCCGGCTTGTATGCCCGCCCCAACGAACGCGGATTCGACTACTTTTACGGGATTATGGAGCACCTGACGGGGCACTACCACTACATCACGGAATCCAAGAACATTTACGAATACAATGACGGCGCCTCTTCCCCCGCCTTCGCCAATGTGACGAACAAGGTTCCGGATACGGCCTATGACACGGACCTGTTCGGCGCGCGCGCCAAGCAGTGGATCGTGGACCACCATGCCAAATCGGCCACCCAGCCCTTCTTCCTGTACCTGGCCTTCCCCGCTCCGCACGGTTCCCTGGCGGTGCCCGCGTGCGCCTATCCCCCCAAACCGGGCCTCAAGGGAGGCTTGCAGTGGGTGGCCGGGAATGAGGACGGGTATGAAGCCTCCAACACGGCTACGGCGCAGCGGGCGGCAGCGGCCGGGGTGGAAGGAACCTTCTCCAAGGATACCTACATCCATCCGGATAATGAGGGAATCAATGACGCCTCCCCCAACCAGACGGAGAAACGCCACGCCACCATGATCAGGCGCGTGGATGATGTGATGGGGGATTTGATTCAAACGCTCAAGGATTTGGGAATTGATGACAACACGATGATCGTCTTTACCTCCGACAACGGACCCCATAATGAAAGCGGTTCGGACGGGCAGCACCAGCGGGGCGCGCAGAATCCCGCCTTCTTCCAAAGCTACGGCATGATGGACGGCATCAAGCGCGACTGCTGGGAGGGCGGCATGCGCGTGCCCACCCTGGTGCGCTGGCCCGGCGTGATTCCTGCCAATGGCATCAGCTTGAATGCCTGCCAGTTCCATGACTGGATGGCTACCTTTGCGGATGCGGCGGGCGTGGCGGTTCCTGCGCGCTGCGACGGCGTTTCCCTGCTGCCGACGCTGGCCGGCGTGCCGGAACGCCAGAAGGAGAGCCTGATTTATTCCGAATATAACTATGGCGGCAATGGCGCCTCCTATCAGGACTTCCTGTCGCACCACAAAAAAGCTCTCCCCGCGGTTTGCAGCAGGTCGTGTTTGTGGATGGCCTTAAAGGCGTGCGTTTCAACATTTCCGGGACGGATCAGGACTTCCAGATTTATGATACTGAAAAAGACCCGCAGGAAGCTTCTAATCTCGCCTCCTCCCGTCCGGACTTGCAGGCGAAGATGAAGGCCCGGGCCTTGTCTGTGCGGCGCTCCCTGCCTTCCACGAATGGAACTCTGAATGCCGGTGACGTGCCCGCTGCGACGGCTCCGGCCAATCTCCGGCAAGGTCTGAAAATGCGCTGCTGGAACCGTGGTTTTGACTGGGTGCCCGACTTCCGCCAGATGGAAGAGGCGCCCTCTGTCACAGGCGCTGTGTCTTCTCTCAGCGTGAATGCCGGTTCCGCCGCTCAAAAGGGGGTGGAACTCACGGGCTACCTTACCGTTCCCGTTACAGGGGAGTACAAATTCTACCTTCAGACGGATTCCAACGCGGGATCCAAAGCCTTCGTACACCTGCACGGCATGCAGCTCATTGATGCGGACTACGCCTATACGCCGGGCACGGAAGCCAACTCCAATGCCCGGCAGGGTTCGGAAGTCACGCCCAATGCGGTACAGGCCGTCCGGCTTGCGGCGGGGGTGCATCCCATCCGCATCGGTTATGTGGGCCACGCCTCCGGCTCTGCCCTCACCATGCAATGGGAGGGGCCGGGAATAAGCAAGCAGGAGATTCCCGCCAGCGCCTTCAGCTATGAATACGTAAACCCCGTCAATATCGACAAAACGGAGGAAACCGTAGGGTTTGCCGCTGCCTCCACCACGCTGACCGTGCAGACGCAGCTTCCATGGACGGCCTCCTGTGACCAGGCCTGCGTCACGGTCCGGCCGGCTTCAGGCTCCGGAACTGCCACGCTGGACATTCAAATGGAAGCCAACGCCCAGCAAACGGAACGGGTGGCCGTGGTCACCGTCCAGTGCGGCGGCGAGGAAAGAACGTTCACGCTGACCCAGTCCGCGGCTCCGGCCCCGGCAGGGTACGATAAGTGGAAAAAAGACAACTTCGGGGACGGAACGCCGGAGGACCAGATGGCTCCGGATGCCTGTCCCGCCGGAGACGGGGTCACCAACCTGATGAAGTATGCAACGGGCCTGGACCCCAACAAACCGTGCGGAAGCGTGACGGGGCTGGCGATCCGGGAGGAAGGGGGCAAAAAATACCTCGTGCTTTCCTGGCCGGTAAATCCGGAAGCGGCGGATGTGGCGTTCAGTGTGGAAAGCTCGTCCGACTTGAAGGAATGGGCCGATGAAGGAATCGTCACTCCGGCCGGTGTCCGCGGGGGAATTCCGTGATACGGCGGCTCTGGAAGAAAGCGCCCCGGCACGCCGGTTTCTGAGGTTGAAGGTGACGAGGTAAGGAAGAAATAAATTCCACCCCGTTTCCCGGTAACGGTTCCTCTGGGAACAAGGGCCTCCCGGCCCTTGTATCTGTTACAAGAATTTCTCCTGAAGAAATCATCCTGCCAATTCCACTTCGCCGTTTTGCCGGTCCGTAAACACGGCACGGCGATTGCCTCCGTGCTTTTGGCTGGAAAAAGAAATCCTTGTCTTGCAAAAGACAAGGAGGATTTTTTACTGTTCAGCAGGGTTTTATTCCTCGCCGTTTTCCGGATCGGCCGGAGGGGCTTTGGGAAGGTTTTTATCAATGTCTTCCAGGAGGTTGACCAGGTCAACGCCGCGCTGGGCGGAGTCGTCCAGCCGGAACGACAGGCGCGGCGTGTTGCGCAGCACCACGCGCTTGGCTACGGCGGACTGGATGAGGCCATGCCTGGAGTTCAGTTTTTCCAGCACCTGGGCGGGGGACATTTTTCCTACGACGCCTACCCATACTTTTCCTTCTTTCAAGTCGTCCGTCACTTCCACTTCAATAACGGTGACAATCGTTCCGGGGAATTCAAAGTCCCGCTGGATGGTGGTGCCTATTTCACGGCGGAGGAGTTCATTTACCTTGTCAGTGCGTCTGCTCATATGAAGGGATAGAGTGATGGATGGACCGATTGGTTCAATCGGAGAAGGAAGAATGGGGGAGAAAGGACAGGGATGGAGCTTCTTTGAACGCCCGGAGGGGCGTGAAAGGGGCGTCCATCCCTGTTATATGATTCCTGCTTGGGGTTACAGCGTTTGCTGGATTTTTTCCAGCGTGTAGCATTCGATGATGTCGCCTGCTTCGTATTCGTTGAAGTCGCCCAGACGGATGCCGCATTCCAGGCCGGCCTTGACTTCTTCCACTTCATCCTGGAAGCGGCGCAGGGTGGACATTTTACCGTCAAAGACGGGAGTCTTGTCGCGGATGACGCGCGCTTCACAGCTGCGGAGGATTTTTCCGTCCTCCACCATGCAGCCCGCCGCGCGGCCCTTGTTGAGTTTGAAGACCTGGAGCACTTTGGCGTGGCCGATGATGGTTTCACGCGTTTCCGGTTCCAGAAGACCCAGCATGGCATCCCTCACCTGGTCGATGAGTTCGTAAACGATGGAGTAAAGCTTCACCTGCACGCCTTCCCGCTTGAGCAGTTTCACGGCGTTGGCTTCCACCTTGACGTTGAAGCCCAGGATGACGGCGTCCGAGGAGGAGGCCAGCAGCACGTCCGATTCCGAGATGGGGCCGGCGGAGGCGTTCAGGAAGACGCATTCCACCTTGTCCGACTGGATGTCCATAATGGCCTTCTTGATGGCTTCCACGGAGCCCTGCACGTCCCCCTTGAGAAGGATCTTGAGCTGGGCTTTCTGGGTGCCGTCGCCCATCATGGCGAGCAGTTCTTCCATGCGGGCCTTGCGGGGCTGGGCCAGGCGCTGCTTGCGCAGTTCCTCCTGGCGTTCTTCGCCCAGCTTCTTGGCGGCGCGTTCGTTTTCCATTTCCACCAGTTCGTCGCCCACGTTCGGGGTTTCGGAAAAGCCGGTAATTTCCACGGGCATGCCGGGCCCCACCTTTTTGACGCGTTCGCCGTGGTCGTTGACCAGGGCGCGCACCTTGCCGGCGTACGGGCCGCAGATGAAGGGCATGCCTACGCGGATGGTGCCGCTTTCCACGATGGCCGTGGCGGAGCTGCCCGTGCCGGGTTCCACGCGGGCCTCAATGATGGAGGCGCGGCAGTTGGCCTTGGGATTGGCCTGGAGTTCGAGCACTTCCGACTGAAGGACGAGAAGGCCGAGAAGGTCGTCGATGCCGTCGCCGGTCAGGGCGGAAACTTCCACGCATTCCACGTTGCCGCCGAAGTCCGTGGGAACCAGCCCTTCCTCCATCAGGCCGCTCTTGGTCTTGACGGGGTCTGCGGCCGGAAGGTCGCATTTGTTGATGGCCACGATGATGGTTTTGCCGGCTGCCTTGGAGTGGGCGATGGCTTCCCTCGTCTGGGGCATGATGCCGTCATTGGCGGCCACTACCAGTACCACGATGTCCGTCACGTCCGCGCCGCGGGCGCGCATTTCCGTGAAGATGGCGTGTCCCGGGGTATCCAGGAAGGTGAGGGTGCTGCCGTTGTATTCCACCGTATAGGCGCCGATGTGCTGGGTGATGCCCCCGGCTTCCCCCTTGGCTACGCGCGCCTTGCGGATGTAGTCCAGCAGGGATGTTTTGCCGTGGTCCACATGGCCCATGACGGTGATGATGGGCGTGCGCAGGATGAGGGTGGCCTTGGGTTCTTCCACCACCGGCACGGGTTCCGGTTCCTTGACCGGTTCCTGCTGGGCCTTGACGCCGCCGCCCTTTTCCCGTTTTTCACGGGCGACGGTGTAGCCGTGCAGGTCGCAGATGGCGCTGACGGCGTCCGCGTCCAGCGGCGTATTCGGGTTGGCGAAGATGCCCATGCCCATCAGGTCCTTGATGATCTGGAAGGGCTTGGCTTGCAGCATGCCTGCCAGCTCGGAGACGGAGACGGGCGGCTTGAGGTTGATGATTTTATCGTCTGCAGAGTCCGTTTCCTGGGAGGCAGGCGCGGCAGATTCTGCGGCGGGTGCGGCCTGGGCAGGGGCGGTAGCCGGCTCGGAGGGAGCGGAGACGGGCGCTTTGACGGGATGGCGCCGGTGCGGGTTCCGGCTGGGGTGCGCGTTTCTTTTGGGAGATCCGCCGATCAGATCCAACACTTCCTTTTGGGTTCGTTCTCTTCTTGTTTATTAGGCATCTTAATTTAAGTTTGTTAGATATTGAGCGCCGCGCTCAACGGTTATTGGGAGATGAGGTCCCGGGCCTTGTCCAGAATCTGGGCGGCTTCCTCTGCGGGAATGCCCATGCTTTCCGCGATGTCGGAAGCTTCAAATCCGGTGAGGGCCACCAGGTCCGTCCCCCCCATGGTCACCAGGCCCATGGCGGTTTCTTCCGGGATTTCCAGTTGTTCGCTGAGGGTCTTTGCGGCGGCCTGGCATTGGCGCATCACTTCCTCGGCCGCGGCCTGGTTCTGGCGTTTTTCCGCTTCCTGGACGTCAAAGACGCGCACCTGGACGTCCCAGCCCATCAGGCGGGAGGTGAGGCGGGCGTTCTGGCCCCCCTGCGGCCGATGGCCTTGGAGAGGTCCTTGTCGTCCTGGACGATGACGAAGATTTTTTGGCTTCCTCGTCCACGGTGATTTCCCGCGGTTCCACGGGGCTGAGGGCCTCCCGGACGAAGATGACGGGGTCCTCCGTCCATTCCAGGATGTCCACTTTTTCGTTGTTGAGCTCCCGGACGATGTTCTTGACGCGGGCTCCGCGCATGCCTACGCATGCGCCCACCGGGTCCACCTTGTCGTCATGGCTGATGACGGCCACCTTGGTGCGGTAGCCCGCTTCACGGGCGATGCCGTGGATTTCCACGGTCTGGTCGCCTATTTCCACCACTTCCGATTCAAAGAGGCGGCGCACCAGGTTCGGATGGCTGCGGGAGAGGATGACTTCCGGTCCGCGGGCTTCCGTGCGCACTTCCACCACGTAGAAGCGCATGCGGTCGCCGACGCTGTAGTCTTCATTCGGCACGCGTTCGCGGGAGGTCATGACGCCCTCGAATTTGCCGAGGTCCACAAAGATGTCCCCCTTTTCAAAGCGGCGGATGGTGCCCGTCACCAGATCGCCGGCGCGGTCCTTGAACTCGTCGTAAAGCATTTCCTTTTCCGCATCCAGCAGCTTCTGGAGCATGGTCTGGCGGGCGGTCTGCACCGCGATGCGGCCAAAGCCCTTCGGCGTGATGTTGGTGGGCAGCAGGTCGTGCAGGACGGCGTTCCGGTCCAGCTTGACGGCCAGGGAGAGGGGGATTTGGTTGAACTTGTCGGAGTATTCTTCATCCGGCACCACTTCCAGATCCGCAAAGATGCGCACCTTCCCCTTGTCCACGTTGATTTCAGCCCTCAGGTAGTTGATGCTGCCGGAGCCGAACCGGGCTG